>Ga0308165_1000037_pt1 | contig 398283 bp, 322 predicted proteins | sample PhyWR2_FD_201032 | JGI IMG/M metagenome (GOLD analysis project Ga0308165, IMG submission 201032) | Phyllosphere microbial communities from UC Gill Tract Community Farm, Albany, California, United States - DLSLW.R2 | ecosystem: Host-associated > Plants > Phyllosphere > Unclassified | place...
AAAATCGTGCCCGGAAACGGAGGATTAAAGCTGTAGGAAGGATAAGTATCATAATAATTAACCGATAACAAAGTTTGTATTTCATTAAACAAAACATTGGTGTAGTAAACCTGCATCCCGTTTCTGGCAAATCCGGTTGAACTCCTTGAATCGGTCACGATATAATTATTGGCCGTAGCCTGCAGAGATGGTCTCAACCCGGCATCGATAAACCCTGTATAGATGACCCTTCCCAGATTGTCGTACTTAGAAAACAGCCATTTGCTGTTTTTACGCATTTCATCATCCTGCGTAAAGATCAGGCGGTCTGCTTTATCATACACCATATGCTCCCAGCCCTTGCCCGGAACCTTCTTTTCTACCAAACGGTTCCTGCCATCATACCGGTACTGGTAATACAGATTTTCCATTGTTGAATCTTCCACCTTGGGAGCAGAAGCCAAGGGTGGGATTACAAATGCCAGCTGATTATATTCATTATAAACATAATAGGTATCTGCATTGTCTGTGGCACTCAGGACTTTTCTTACCAATACAGTCTGTCCCTGACCGTTTTTAAACTCGATGGTTTTGTTGCCGTCTTCATCGGTGACCGTATTTTTGTACAACTGAGCGGGTAAAAAATACTGAACAAGCTTAACGGTGGTATGGGTAGCGTTATTAATCCACGTTGTGGTGGTTTCATATTTCCTTACATAATCTTCATGGACATTGGCATTATAATCGAACTTTACAGGCTTGTTACTCCAGTTATTTCCTACCTGAATTTGTTGCTGAATCCGGTCTAAAGGTGAATTTTCAAGCACTTTTTCGGCATAGATTTTCTCGCTTCCATACACCAACGCCGCATTTCCCATTGGATTGGGTATAATGGCTCCATTCAGGGTATTTTTCTGTGGAATCGGAAGATAATCTTTTACCTGTCTCCCAAAATTATCATACACAACAGGCGTTACCACATCTCTGCCCAACGGGGAAGCTTTTACATTCACCACCTGTTTGGGTCTTCCCAAACCATCAAAATACTGAACGGTTTCTGCGGTTTTTGTAGCCGTTGTGCCGTTATAATCCAGATACGTTTTAGAAGAAATGTAATTTTCTGTCGGGCTCAGTTGGGCTTCTGCAAAGCCTGAAATCAGCAATGCACTTACCGGAATTAATATTTTTTTCATCGGTGTTAGTTTTTATAGTTGTATTTAAATTCTTTTAATAATTTACCTGTCTGATTCTGTTCCCTGATTTCTTTTAAACGATTGGCAGTATCATACAAATACACTTCTCTTACCCCCGATGGTGGGGTGATGCTGCGGACACCAATCAGAGGATCATACGTGTAGGTGGTCACTTGATAATTTGGAAAACCGTTTCTGAAGGTTTTCAAAGCATTTAAAAGTGCAGTTTCATCATTGTTGGGAACAGCCGAGGCATCGGTATTAGATGCTGTAATGATCGCTGCGGCCAAACTCTGAACTTCGGCATACGTTGCCCCTTCTATTTTAGCAATGGGCTGGGTTTGTTTGTAACCCCAAACAATGGCTACCGGAATTCCTGATTTTGTGGTGTACTGAAGAATGTTTCCTTTATCATCATATCGATTATAGGTAACTTCTGTAGCTTCTGTATTTTGAAGATTATAAGATTTTACAGCTAAAGGCAATACCAAACCGGATGATTTCGTATTGGCTTCTGACTGACTGATCGGATAAATGGTTTCGGCTCTCGATAGTGTCTTGATATTAGATCCGATACTTTGTGTAGACTTAGTTTCCAACGGAATGCCGATCATGTTTTTAGCGATCATGAGCGGGTTATTTTTTTCGTGGGCGTAGGAATACGTTGTTTCATTTGATTTACCATCGGGAAAAGAGGTGGATTGCTTAGTTAATTGGTAGTGAGATGGGTTGGAATAATTATTTGTCTGAGTTGTTACTAAAACTACATTATTAGGTAGAAATTCTGAAGTTTTCACCTCTGTAGGGTTATAAAACCCGTAATAATTTTCATAAAAACCATAAGAAATATTTAATAATTGATCCTGCGCAGGATCAGGATAATATGTAAAATTTTCTCTGAAAACATAATTTTTCAAACTCCTTAATTTTTCATAATTGTATTGGTACGTTTTATTTATAATCTTTTGATAAACTCCATTTTCAAATTTATATTGGTTTTCCTCTCTCAATAAATTTGATTTTAGTTCTCCGTAATTTGTTTTGGGTATGTTATATATTTCAGGAGGTCTTCCTATATAAGGATCCTGATTATTATAATATGAAAATTGACGTTCCACTGCGCTTTTATTTTCTATAATTTCAGTTATATCTGTATAAAATATTTTGTTTCTTCTATGGCTAAAAAAAGGTAATAAACTATTCTGATAAACACTGTAAATATCTCTTATTTCAACATAAGGAAAGTTTCCCCCGTTGGAACAGGACTTAGAAGTTTCTTGCTTTTGTACCATTAAATAAGGTGCATTAAAATTAGCAATCGAAGTCTTTTGAGTTCCTATTTCATTTATTTTATTATAGGAGAATTTTCTAGTATAATTATGTCCTTCAATATCGGATTCTTTAATAGAGGAAATTCTATTTCCCCCAAAATATATCAACTGCGTTTTTGTTACAGCGTGCTCATTATAATAAATAAATATATTCCCACTTACCGCGCCTATTCTTGATGAAACAGAATATTCAACTTTATAGGTATTTCCGGCCACTGTATTTACAGGATAGTGATTACCAAAAAGTTCTGCTCTAAAAACTTCAGATACTTTTTTATTACCAGAATATACTAATTGACCTGAAGTCAGATTTGTTATTTGTAAACTGTGGATATCATGCAGACTATCAGGTTCACCACATCCAAAATAAGAATCAAAAAATGCGGTTCCATAGTACTCAATAGGAGTTCCATTGGAAACAAATGTGAAAGAACTGACAGGATTATCATTAGAAAGATTACATCGATTATAGTTAACACTTATAACTTTTGTTTCTTTTACTCTCTCACTTACCTCTCCCATACTTGAGTTTGGTTCATAGGTGATCTCTGAAACTCCTTTGGTTGGATGAATTATTTTTTTCAAATTTCCAATAGCTGCCAAGGAAGGCATCACTTTTTTATCTGCTGAAAACATCGTTAAAGGCATTATACTGGAAAAGCCTTTAAAAATTCCAAAATTATTGTCCGAAGCTATTGATGGAAAAGGAGAAGAGTTATATGCCCCTCCATTAACATATCCATAATAATCAGCGGCAAGACTAAATCTAGAAGGCAAAGAAGATAAATCATAATATTCGAACTCTGTTTTTACATTTTTTTTAATATCCTTAATAGATCGTAAAAAATGTCTATTTCTTGTTGAAGTTTCATCAGATGGTAATCCATAATATGTAGAGGCAGTAAAAGTCTGTAAATCTTGATATTCAAAATCATATTTGTTTATAAGCTGATTACTTGACTTAATTTCTATAGAGGTGAGCAGATTATTCTCGGGATTACTGTTGAATAAATCTTTTCTTTCTTTATTATATGTAAAAATAATTTCCTTATTTTCTTCAATAATACTTACCAATCTGGGTTTATAAGACTGAATCGTAGATTTTACTTTATTTAGTCCGCTATAAGTATATTGATTGGCAGTAGCAGGAGAACTACAATTCTGCTGAACATTAAAATTAGCACTTAAAGAGACATAATAGTTAAGATATTCTGTTGTATAATTGAAATTCGTCTGCTTTTTCTCTACAGTTACGATTTTGTACAGATACCATCCTGTCGTTGCGTACTGATTTGGTCCAGCGTTTTCATAAGTTGTTTTTTCTGTATTTGTTTCAGCTCCTCCGAAATAATATTCATTCCCATATTTATCCGTTAATTTAAATTCTAAAAGCTTTCCATATACAGATAATGGAGCTGCCTTAATGCTTATTTCTATTTTTATTTTATCTTTTGACTCTATAAAAACATTTAAATCCTTATCTATATAAAAGTTCCCTGAGAGACCATTAGAAATTGAAAAATTAAACCAATCATATTCAGTATCTATCGAATTTCCAGTTCTAGCCGCATCTTTTATTTTTTGTTTATCAATGGTTTCATCTACGGTGTCAGGCTTCCAATTTGTTTTGTTTTCATCAGTTTCATCTTTTACCACTCTCGAAATAACTCCCCCCGCGTTTAATTGCCATGACATGCCAGTACTTGTACCAATGTCATCAACTTTGATACCGCTAGTATAATTTAAAGTTACAGGTGTTTGAATATTGTTATAAAGAGGTAATTGATAATTAAATTCTCCACTAGAAGAGTTTTCAAAATTAATTCTACTATTTGAAAAGGTTTCTTGGGAAGGTATTATAATATTAGGTAACCCATAATTATTATTGGTAGTTGCTAGATTTTGTCCATACACTAAAGCGGAAAAAATAATTCCAGCCAATGTTAATTTTTTCTTCATCGTTCTATTTTTTAATCAATTTCGCATTCGCTGTTTTATTCTCATCCGTTTTTATCGTCACCAGATACGCGCCCTGAATCAGAGCCTGCGTATTAATCTTGGTCACTTTGTTTTTAGTTTTTAGTGTTTGAAGCTGTCTTCCGGACATATCATAAAGGTTAATTTCAGCCTCTTTAAAATCAAGCCCGATTTCTACATACGCATAATCAGAAACAGGATTTGGATAGATTTTAATATTCTGTTTTTCAATCAGCTGATCGATTTGCCTGTCGCCCAGTTTTATTATTTTCCAGTTCTCTTTTCCAAATTCATCAGCGCTGGTTCCGGCTAAAATAATTGAGCCGTCTCGGTTCAGTTTTATATCAGATAATCGTTCTTCTCGTTTTCCGGATTCTCCTTTTACGTGCTTTCGCCACTGCTCATTACCGTTTTGGTCTACGTACAGCATCCAGAACTTTTCATCATCAGCCTCCATTCTGCCTTCTGCATGAGTATACCCGCCCAGTAAAACTCCTTTAGTTGATGGTTGCTGGTTGTTAGTTGATCGATTTTGAATGACGCTCATTCCCATCAAAACATCTCTGTTTTTGAAATTGTACGATTTTTGCCAGATTTCGTCACCTCTTTCGTTCAAGGAAATCAGCCAGATATCCGTGCCTTCTTCAATCCCAACAGTTTTATTACCGGATCTTTCGGATCTTGATTCTCCGCCAATTAAATAGCCTTCAGAAGTCAAAGCAAGCGTTCTTAAGTGATCATCGCCTGTTCCTCCGAAATTTTTCTCCCATTCTACTTTTCCGTCTTTATTGAGTTTAAGGATCCAATAATCGCCTTCGCCGAAATTATTAGTCGTTTTTGAATGATCATTGATCGTGGTATTTCCTCCAGCTTCCGACTTCCGGCTTCCATCCTTCAATTCAGAACTTCTCGAATAGATCCCTAACAACGCACCTCCATCCTTCGTGGGAATCATTTTTTCAACCTCGTCTAATCCGTTGCCGCCCAATATGAATTGAGACAATTCTTTTCCGTTTTTATCTAATTTCACGATGAGAACATCCTTCGAACCATATCCTTGCTCCGAATTCTGAATATTTCCAGCTACCAAAAACCCAAGATCTGTGGTCTGAATCACTGCACGCGCTTCTTCATGAGAAGTCCCTCCAATGGTTTTCTGCCAGAGCTCGTCTCCAAATTCATTCAGACGGATCAGCCATATCAACGAAGTCCCTGCTGCCTGATCTTTTTTCGTTACGAGTTCCTCTGAAAAAGAAGTGGAAGCTACCAAAAACCCTCCTTCCTGAGTCGCGACCGTGGAAGCCAGAAAATCATGATGGCTGCCTGAGAAGTATTTTTTCCAGACTTCTTTTCCCTGTTGGTTGAGTTTGACCAGACGTAAATCGTAGCCCGAATTCCCGGAATCCTCCCCTTTCCTCTTTTGATCTGCCTGAATGCAGCTCCCTGAAATAAGGTACTGACCGTCAATGGTTGTCGTGATCTCAGTCAGAAATTCCTGAGTAGATGAGGCTGTATTATATTGCCAGACTACTTCTTGTGAATACAGCACAGCAACTGTGCACAAGGTAAGTGCACCGATATAAAGTTTTTTCATGTATTGTATGTTTTAATTAATTATTTTTCACTTGGAAAGATCATGCACAGAAAATGCAGACGCGTCGTCAATAATTTTATTTTCATTATGTATTTTGTTTAAAATTCTTTTTCAAATATATATTAATTTATTTTAAAATATTGAATTATATATAATAATAAATCATATTTATCAAAGATATTTATGATTGATTATAAATTATGATAACGATATAATAATTTTAATAAAATATTCTTTTTTAGTTAATTTTTATTTGGTTTAATTTTTTAGGCCACGAATACACGAATAATGGCGAATGCTGTTTTTATTTTATAAATGGGAATGTTTCCAAAAGAATTTTACGAATGTTGGTGTTGATTTTGGGTTTTTATGGCCACGAATAAGCGAATGAATTTTATTTTATAAATGCAATTATTTCCCACAGATTGCACAGATTTTCACAGATGTAGCTGTTGATTTTTGGGTTTTATGGCCACGAATAAGCGAATGATTTTATAAAATAAATCTGCGTTATCTGCAAAATCTGCGAGGGAAAAAAAATTAATATCAATATTGTTGAGCTTGAATTAAAAAATACAATAGGAATGCAAATATTTCCCACAGATCGCACAGATTTTTATAGATGTTGCTGTTGATTTTGGGTTTTATGGCCACGAATAAGCGAATGAATTTCTAAAATAAATCTGCGTCATCTCCAAAATCTGCGAGAGAAAAAAATAATATCAATAGTGCTGAGTTTGAATTAAAAAAAAATGCTTTAATTTTTTGATAAACATTCGAATATTTAAATTGTCTCTGCCATGTCCTTTTGCTCTTTATAAAATAAAATATTGAATTGATAAAAACTTCGCGTTAATTTTAAGCGTATCGTTAGTATTTATCGAAGCTAATAACTCCTCTTCCATACTTTTTTATTGATTTGACGTTAATATATATTGATTAAAGTTTTATCTAAGAGCCTGTGATAAGCTTTTAGAAAACTGTTAAAGGGCCTAAAGTATAATAAAAATTTCTGTTTTTAAGACATAAAGAAAAAATCAAAGATTTTCTTTTGTGGTGCTGGTGATAATTTTATCTCAGATAAAATCTTTACGCCTTGAAACGTGTTATTGGCTAAGTAACTTTGCGTCCTTTGCGAAACTCAACCAATAATTAATTTTCATCCCTATTTTAGGCAGAAAATTTGCTATAATTCCTGAAATTTGGTTTATGGAAATTCAGGAAATTGTATTAAAACAGAAAGATTTTTTTAAAACACAGCAAACGAAAAATATCAGATTCAGAAAAATGTATCTTGAAAAACTTCGTGATGTGATTAAAGCAAACGAGAAAATCTTATATGAGGCGATCTATAAAGATTTTGGAAAGTCTGAATTTGATACGTTTAACACAGAAATTTCCTTTATTTTAAATGACATCAGCTATTATCTTAAAAATTTAAACTCACTTTCAAAACCAAAAAAAGTCAGAACGAATCTGGTGAATCAATTTGGAAAAAGCAGAATTCATGCTGAGCCTCTGGGAAATATTTTGGTTATCGGAGCGTGGAATTACCCTTATCAACTATCCTTCTCGCCTTTGGTTGCCGCAATGGCAGCAGGAAACTGCTGTATACTAAAACCCAGTGAAATTGCTGAAAATACAATGAAAGTCATGGTGAAATTAATCAACGATAATTTTCCTCCCGAATATTTATATGCATACGAAGGCGGAATTGATGAAACCACAGAATTGTTAAAACTCAAATTTGACAAGATATTTTTCACCGGAAGCACAAAAGTCGGAAAAATTGTTTACGAAGCGGCTGCTAAAAATTTAACTCCTGTTACGCTGGAATTAGGCGGAAAATCTCCAGCCATTATTACGAAAGAAGCCAATCTTGAAGTGGCCGCCAAAAGAATAGTCTGGGGGAAATTTTTAAATGCCGGACAAACATGTGTGGCTCCTGATTATTTGCTGGTTGAAGAATCTGTTCAGGAACAGTTTTTAGAAATGCTGAGAAAATATATTCAGGAATTTAAATATGAGGAGAATTCAGAACATTATACAAGAATAATCAACAAAAAGAATTTTGAAAGGCTGACAAAGCTTATTGATGAGGATAAAATTTACTTCGGAGGAAATTTCGACCAGGAAAAATTATTCATAGAACCTACGATTTTAACGAATATCAATTGGGAGGATGATGTGATGCAGGAAGAGATTTTCGGACCGATTTTACCCGTGATATCTTTTACTAATTTCAATATTATTTTAAATGAAATTTTAGAACTGGAAAAACCTTTAGCTGCTTATTTATTCACCAACAATTCTGAAGAAAAAGAAAATTTCAGGCAAAAACTTTCTTTTGGCGGAGGCTGTATCAATGATGTGATGATGCATTTAGGAAATGAAAATCTTCCGTTTGGCGGCGTCGGAAATTCCGGAATGGGCAATTATCACGGAAAGTTTGGTTTTGAAACCTTTTCCCATCAAAAAGCTATTCTGGAGCGAGCCACCTGGGGAGAACCCAATATCAAATACCCACCGTATTCTGAGAAAAAATTAAGCTGGATTAAAAAATTTCTTTAATTTTCCCAAAGTTGTGATTTTAATTTTAAAAATTTATTATATTTATCAGACAAAAAATTATAATAACGACATCATGAAAAATTTAAAGAAATTATCAAGAGAAAATTTAAGAACAATATCCGGTGGCAAATCATGCGCATCTTCGTGCGCTGATGGCTCAATGGTTTCCATAAGCTCATGTTCTTCTTGCATTGAGTATTCAGGTGGAGCCGCGTGTTATGATGCCAATGGCAGGGGCGCCATTCATGTAGAACACTGTGCGGGCAGCTAAAATAAAAAATTACCCGTTTGAATATTCAAACGGGTAATTTTTAAAGAATTTTTCCATTTTGTAAAAATTCTTTTACCTTTTCCTTACTATATCCTTTACCATCTTCCAGAATCTCACTCTGCTGAACATGAATCTTCTTTCCGTTTTTATCCAAAATAATGAAAAAAGGATAAAATTGTTGAGTCTTCACATCAATATACTGAGCAAAAGTTTTCTCATTTTTATTATCCGGAGAATAATTTAAATGATAATAAAGATAGTTTTTATCTACAATTTCTTTCAATTCCGGAGTTGACTGTACAAAATTATTGAATCTCAAACACCAGATACACCAATTCCCTCCTGCCTGAATCATTATATTTTTTCCTTCTTTCTGCGCCTGTGCAACCAGTTTACTGATATCAGCCTGTGCATCAGCTTTCGGATCATAAGGTTTTGGCAGTTTTGCTTTTTCTTCTGTCGCCGCTTTTTTCTTAGCTTCCAGTTCTGCCTCATTCGCTTTTACCAATGTTTTTTCGGCAGGTTGGTTTGCAGTCTGAGCCCAAACCATTGTATTGAGAGCCAAAACGGCTATTAACAACATTTTTTTCATAACATAAAAGTAAAAAAATAATACTTAATGGCTGCAAAAATAGAACCATAATTTTATTATCACTAAATTTGCCTGTTTTATGAATTTCTTAATCAAAATACTATACCTTATTTCTAAACTGCCGCTGAAAATTTTATATATTTTTTCAGACATTATGTTCTTTTTGAACTATTATTTTGTGGGCTACAGAAAAAATATAATCACCCAAAACCTAAAAAACTCTTTCCCTGAAAAATCTGAATCAGAAATAGAAGAAATTAAGAAAAAATTTTATCATAATTTTTCTGATTATTTAGTTGAAACGGTAAAATCTTTCAGTATTTCTGAAGTAGAATCCAGAGTAAGAATGCAGCACATCAATCAGGATGTATTTCATGAGGCTAAGAAGGAAGGTAAAAATATTATTCTTTTAGCAGGTCATGTATTTAATTGGGAATGGGTGAATGCTTTAGCTAAATCTGCTCCTCAAAATCATAGCCATCCCGTCTACCGAAAAGTAAACAGTGATTTTTGGGAAAACCAGATGAAAAAAGTACGGAACAAATTCGGAAATGAAGCTTTAGAGGCCAACGAAGTAATCCGGAATATACTCAGAAACCAAAATAACGGTGATTCTATTTATATGTTTGTGGCAGATCAGACTCCACATTCCGCGAGTGTTACTTACGGATTAGAATTTCTGAATCAAAGAACTCCGGTATTTTTGGGATATGACAAACTGGCCACCAGACTAGATCTTATTGTTGTCTATTGCGAAATGAAAAAGGTAAAACGTGGTTTTTATCAGGTAAATTATCATCGGATCTATCCGGATGGTGAAAAATTTACAGAACATGAAGTAGTGAAAAAATTTCATAAATTACTTGAAAATACGTTACGCAAAAATCCCGATAATTATTTGTGGTCTCACCGAAAATGGAAGTATCAGGATTCTATTAAAGTGTATGACGCTGAAAAAATTTAGATTCAAATGTCAAAAAAAATTGCCGTTGCGCTGTTAAACTGGAATGGAAAAAGCTGGCTTGAAAAGTTTCTTCCAAGCGTCATCCGCTATTCTGAAAATGCTGATATTTATGTTATCGATAATTTTTCCACGGATGATTCTATCGGTTTTCTTCAGACTTTCTTTCCCGAGGTGAAAATCATTAAAAATGATCAAAATTACGGCTTTGCGGGAGGTTATAATGAAGGTTTAAAACATATTGAGGCAGAATACTACTGCCTGCTGAACTCCGATGTTGAAGTTACCGAAAACTGGATGGAGCCCGCTTTAGATTTATTTGAAAAAAATCCGTTGATTTCTGCAATTCAGCCTAAAATTTTATCATTTAATAATAAAAATTATTTTGAGTTTGCCGGAGCTGCCGGCGGACTGATTGATAATCTGGGATATCCGTATTGCCGCGGACGGGTTTTTGATGATCTTGAAGAAGATAAAGGCCAGTATGACGATGAAACAGAAATTTTCTGGGCTTCAGGATGCTGCTTTTTTATCCGGGCTCAGGATTTTTGGGAACAAAAGGGTTTTGACGAACGATTTTTTGCTCATCAGGAAGAAATTGATCTTTGCTGGAGGCTCATCAACTCCGGAAAGAAAATTTTTTATACCGGAAAATCTACAGTATACCATGTCGGGGGCGGCACATTAAATAAGCAAAGTGCTCAGAAGACTTATCTGAATATCCGAAATAACCTTTCTATGATGCTTAAGAATTTATCTTTTCCTAAGCTGATAGGCTTAATATTTTTGAGATTATGTCTGGATAGCTTTGCGTCCTTTTACTTTGCCTATAAGAATGGTCTTTCTCATTTTTGGGCCGTCCTAAGAGCACATTTTGCATTCTACGGTCAGGCTCCGGAAACCTGGAAGCGCAGACAAAAGCATCAGAAAGAAAATTTTTATCAAACAAAATGGCTGATATTTAAACATTTTCTGGGCGGAAAATAAAAATTATAAATTCAAGATTTTAAGTTTAAAGTTCAATGTCGCGACTTTTAGCTTTAAATTTTTAAACATTAAACTTTAAATAGATCATATGGATTTTTGTGCATTAGATTTTGAAACGGCAACTCACGACAGAAGTTCTGCTTGTGAAATCGGGGTATGCATTGTGCAGGATTCTAAGATTGTAGAAACAAAAACGTGGCTTATAAAACCACCGAGTTTTCCCTATTTCAGTCCGTTTAATGTAGCAGTACACGGCATTCGTCCGGAAGATGTAAGAGATGCCCCGACGTTTGATGAAGTATGGTATGAAGTTCAGGAGATGATGTACGGAACTTTAATGATCGCACATAACGCAGGTTTTGATGCCGGCGTTCTACGCGGATGTCTACAGCATTACGGGATGTTTACCCCAAGTATCAACTACCTTTGCAGTATTCAGCTGGCCAAGAAATCATGGAATTATCTACCTAAATATGGCTTAAAGCAGCTGGCAGATTATCATCAGATAAAATTTAACCATCACCGGGCGGGCGACGATGCTGAAGTTTGTGCCAAAATATCTCTTTTAGCTTTTGAAAAACTGTTCCTCAACAGCAATGATGAGATTTCTGAATATATGAAACTTAAGATTAAAAAGCTCTGATGTTAAACCATATCATTCAATCCTCCTACAAGATTTCCCCAACTTTTGATCCGCGATACTATTTCGGTGCTTACCTTTATATTAGTTGCTTAAAACCTCAGATAACAGGTTAAATTTGGGGATATCGATTTCAAAACTTTCCTGGGTATCCATATTTTTAACCAGATATTTCCCACTCATATTGCCCACGCCGGAACGAAGCATCACATTGGAAAAGTAGGTGAAATTTTCAGCAGATTGTATTTCAGGAGTTAATCCGATTACCCCGTCACCAATAATTTCGGTATACCCAAAACCGACATCAAAAATAAGCCATTTTCTCTTCAGAACTTTAATGGGAAAATCTCCCTGATTTTCGATGCTTATATTATATTTGAAAACATAGCGGTTTTCAGAAGGGTAACTGTTTTTGCTATCATATTCAGGAATCACTGAAACTTTGATATTAGAAGTTATTTTTTGAAACATCACTTAAGTATTTACTAAATATATACAAAAATCTCGCCTTTTTTAAGGCGAGATTGTAAAGATATATGATAATTTTATTAAAATCCTATAATCCAAGACCTTTCCTTTCGTCACCACCCAACAGGATGTCAACCGGGTTGTCAATACCTTCTTTCACTGCCACAAGGAATCCTACAGACTCTTTTCCGTCGATAATTCTGTGGTCATAAGACATTGCCACGTACATCATAGGGCGAATAACCACCTGTCCGTCTACAGCAACCGGTCTCTGGATAATATTGTGCATTCCCAGGATCGCAGATTGAGGAGGGTTGATGATCGGCGTAGATAACATAGATCCGAAAGTACCACCGTTAGTAATCGTGAAAGTACCACCCGTCATTTCGTCAACCGTAATTTTTCCGTCTCTAACTTTGATCGCCAAATCTTTAATATTAGCTTCAACGCTGCTGAAAGACATGTTTTCTGCATTTCTCAATACAGGAACCATCAATCCTTTAGGACCAGAAACCGCAATTGAAATATCGCAGAAGTCATAATTTGTTTTGAAATCTCCGTCGATAGATGCGTTTACATCAGGATACATCTCTAATGCTCTTGTCACCGCTTTGGTGAAGAAAGACATGAAACCAAGACCTACGCCGTGTTTCTGCCCGAATTCTTCTTTATATTGTTTTCTTAGTCTAAAGATCTCAGACATATCAACCTCGTTGAAAGTGGTTAACATGGCTGTTTCATTTTTTACAGAAACTAATCTCTGAGCGATTTTTCTTCTAAGAACTGAAAGTTTAGTTCTTGTGGTAGATCTGGAACCTGTAGCGGATAACGAGCTTCCTCCCATTGCAGGAACAGCCGCTAATTCAGCATCAGATTTAGAAATTCTGCCATCTCTTCCAGATCCTGAAACCTGAGAAGCATCGATCCCTTTTTCGTCAAGAATTTTCTTAGCCGCAGGAGAAGGAGCTCCCGTAGCATACGTTTGAGGTGCAGCAGCAGGTTTTGGAGCTTCCTGTTTAGCCGGTTCAGCCGCTTTCGGAGCCTCTTCCTGTTTTGGAGCTTCCGCAGCAGGAGCAGCGCTACCCGCAGGTTTTGCAGCATCTCTATCAATTAAACAAACCACTTGTCCCACCTGTACAACATCACCTTCTTCAGCTTTTAAAGTAATAATACCACTTTCTTCAGCAGGTAATTCAAGGGTTGCTTTATCTGAATCTACTTCAGCGATGGGTTGATCTTTTTCTACATAATCACCATCTTTCACAAGCCAAGTTGCGATTTCAACTTCTGTAATTGATTCGCCTGGTGAAGGAACTTTCATTTCTAAAACTGACATATCGTATTTTTTATTTTTTTATTAATTATTAATTTTTATTAAGCAGTCACGGGTCTTTTTACAGGAGCATCATTGGTATCGAAAACTCTGTTGATAACCGCGTTCTGATTTTTTTCGAACATTTTATGACTTCCCGGCGCCGGCGCACCACTTGGAACAGGAGCAATAATGTTGATTCCTGTTTCTCTGAAGTTTCTTAAGATATAAGACCAGGCACCCATATTTTCTGGTTCTTCCTGAGCCCATACCAGTTCTTTTCTGTTTCCGTATTTTTCAAAAATAGCTTCGATAGCGTCTGTCTGAAGCGGATACAATTGTTCGAATCTTACCAATGCGATATTTTCAGCATTTAATTCTTCTTTTTTAGCTAACAATTCGAAGTATAATTTACCGGAACAAAGCACCAATTTTTCAACTTTTTGAGGATCAGCAGTAGGATCGTCTAAAATCGGCTGGAAACCTTTGTCTGAAAAATCTTCAAGCGGAGAAACCACTCTTGGATGTCTTAACAATGATTTCGGACTCATCACGATTAACGGTTTTCTGAATGACCATTTTAACTGTCTTCTCAATAAGTGGAAATAGTTGGCAGGCGAAGTAATATTGGCCACCACCATATTTTCATTAGCACAAAGGGTTAAAAATCTTTCCAGTCTTGCGGAAGAGTGCTCGGCACCCTGACCTTCAGATCCGTGAGGCAATAACATCACCAACCCGTTCTGAATTTTCCATTTTTCTTCTGCTGCAGCCAGATATTGGTCTACAATTATCTGAGCACCGTTCACGAAATCTCCAAACTGCGCTTCCCAAACTGTTAAGGTGTTAGGAGATGCCATTGCATAGCCATAATCAAATCCTAAAACTCCGTATTCAGAAAGGTGAGAGTTGAAAATATCAAATCTGCTTTCAGATACTTCTCTTAGCGGAATATATTCTTCTTCAGTATCTTCAGTTTTTACTACGGCATGTCTGTGTGAGAAAGTACCTCTTTCTACATCTTCACCGGAAATTCTTATGTTATGACCTTCTACAAGAAGCGTGGCATAGGCCAGCCATTCTCCAAGAGCCCAATCCAGATTATTGCCTTCAATTGCTTTAATTCTGTTTTCGAAAAGTCTTGTAATTTTATTTAAAAACTTTTTATCAGCAGGAAGTGTAGACATTTTAATGGCTAATTCCTTCAGCTTCGTTACATCATACTTCGTGTCAACAGGCTGTTGAACGGCACCTCTTTTTCCAATAGGATAGCTCGTCCAGTCTTCTGCCATGAAAACGTCCATCACGTTTTTCTCAATTTCTTTAGAGGCATCAAAATCTTTATCTAAAAGACCTTTGAAATCAGCTTCCATTTTAGCAATTACATCGTTTGAGGTAATGCTGTCCTTTAATAATTTATCTTTATAAATTTCTCTCGGGTTTGGATGCTTAGAAATTAATTTATATAAATTTGGCTGAGTAAATCTTGGTTCGTCCCCTTCGTTATGGCCGTATTTTCTGTATCCTAAAAGATCGATATAAACATCTTTCCCGAATTTAGCTCTGAAATCAGCGGCAAAGTGAATCGCGTGAACCACCGCCTCTGCATCGTCCGCATTTACGTGCATTACAGGAGATTCTGTAACCTTTGCAATATCTGTACAGTACGTAGAAGATCTTGCATCCATATAGTTGGTCGTAAACGACACCTGGTTGTTCACCACGATATGCACCGTACCTCCTGTTCTGTAGCCTTCCAGAGTCATCATCTGAGCGACTTCATAAGCAATTCCCTGTCCGGCAATAGCTCCGTCACCATGAATAATGATCGGTAAAATTTTAGAATAATCTTTATACTTATCATCCACTTTAGCGCGGCAAATTCCTTCTACAAGGGCAGCCACCGTCTCAAGGTGAGATGGGTTCGGAGTTAAATTAATAGAAACTTCTTCTCCTGAAGCTGTTTTTATTTTTTTAGATGAACCTAAGTGATATTTAACATCACCGGAGAATACATCTTCTTCGAATTCTTTACCTTCAAATTCTGAGAAAATCTGCTTATAAGATTTTCCGAAAATATTGGTAAGAACATTCAGTCTGCCTCTGTGGGCCATTCCTAACACCACTTCGTCCACTCCCAATTGAGAAGATCTTGAAATCAGCTGATCCAAAGCCGGGATTAAAGTTTCTCCTCCTTCCAGCGAGAATCTTTTTTGCCCAACGAATTTTGTATGAAGGTAGTTTTCAAAGGCAACGGCCTGATTTAACTTTAATAAAATCTCTGTTTTTTCATTGGCTGAAAGATTCGGATGATTTTCATTTACCTGTAACCATCTTTTGATAAAATCTTTTTCCTCAACATTGTTGATGTGCATATATTCCACACCGATAGAATCGCAGTATATGGTTTCTAAACGCGTTACAATTTCCTGCAAAGTGGCAGGTTCTCTGAAACCGATTTCAACCGCTCCGTTGAATTTTGTACTTAAATCTGAACTGCTAAGTCCGAAATTTTCAATATCTAACGTAGGTGTATAGTGTCTTCTTTCTCTAACCGGGTTTGTTTTTGTGAACAAATGCCCTCTCGTTCTATACGCCTCAATAAGGTTCACGACCTTAAACTCTTTCTTGATGTGTTCAGGAACCTCTCCATTGGCTGCAGCCTGAGTAGCTTGCTGCACAGGTGCAGATGTGGCGGGTGCCTGGTTGTATTGGATATTTTCGTCGTCCCCATAGGTCTCCAAAGCAAAATCAAAGCCTTGAAAGAAGGCTTTCCATGATGGTTCTAAAGAGTCCGGGTATTTTAAGTACTGTTGGTATAAATCCTCAATCAACTGAGAATGAGCTGCGTTTAGGAATGAAAATCTGTCCATTATTACAGTTTATCTGTTATTAAAATTTGTTTATCGAATTAAGCTTCAAATTTAATAAAAAAAACCGACTTAAAAGAGCCTTTAAAGTATTAAAAAAACCATAAAATCGATAAATCTGTAAAAATTACTTAAATACTGATAATGAGAGCTTCATATTGACCTCCTGCCCCTCCATCGGGCGTTCTACGAAAGTCTGATATATATCACCAAAACGCATCTCGTCTTTTTTGGCTTTTTGAATTAATTGTTGTATAGCTTTCACTCTCCCTTCATAAGTACCCTTGTAGTACATCACATAATTCTGAGTAGCATTTATCGTTCTGAAACTGAAGTTATTATCGGTAAGCCCGAATTTTTTAGACAAAGGAATTGCCATAAAATAGGAAACTTCTTTATCTTTAAAATTATCTGCATCTGTAATCATTATCGGATAGCCGAATTCATCGTCCTTTTTACCAAGATCCATGGTTACATAATTATACACTTTATTATAATTCATAACAATATTCTTATATAAAGTCTCTTTTTTGTTGGATGTACTTACATTAATCCCCAGCAAAAGTTGCGAATCTTCTTTTTCCACCATCAGGCTGTCGTATTTTATGGCCGCCATCCGGTTATCTTTTTCCACTTTATTGCCTAAAACGTTTTTGAGGTTCGTCATGCTTTTATCGATATTTTCTGCAAAACGATCTTCTGTCCAGAAATTTTCAACCCTTCGGAAAACAGATAATTTTGGTGTACTTACATACCATATAATCTGTGTTTTTTCGGGGCTTAAAGGTTTAAATTTAACATCTACCAAAGTTGGATTTTCGTTTTCATCTTCAAAAAGATGATATCGTAATGTTTTGTTTATATTCTGATAACGGATGAACATTTCACCATCGGTATCATTTTTTTTGTCGACATAGCTTATTGAGCTGCCCTGCCCTTCATAAGGCGTGTAATAATCGATATCAATAGTCGGAGAACTCGTGAAAAAATTATTCCAACGGGTAAAATGCTGAAGATTATTAAACTGTGAAAAAACCTTATCCACGGGATAATCGATCTCTTTTGCAATCTTAAAACTTTTGCTTTCATCCACAAAATAATACATAGAAGCTGCATAAGCTCCTCCTAACAAAACAATAAATACCGCTATAACTTTGAATAAACGCATAACACAAAAGTAATACAAATAAAAAAAGTGACCAATATCTTGGTCACTCTTGTTTTTTTATTTTGAATGGAGGCTCAAATATTTTAGATTTAAACAGTCCGTCTTTTTTCAACGTCTAAAACTCCCTTCTTTGAGCTTCCGGCACTCTTTTTCTACCCAATATGAGTTCCTGATGGTAAAACAGCACCTTTTTTTACAACAACAATTCCGTCTTGCACCGAATGGGTTCCGAAATCACCATCTTTTAGATGTTTTCCACCAATAATTCTTACATTATCTCCGATATAGCAATTTTTATCCAGAATGGTCTGTTCGATATAGCAATATTTTCCGATTCCCATATTCGGAACCCCATTTTTATCATTCATGACGATCTCTGTTGTGTTCTGATAGAAATCTGCGCCCATTACATAAGAATTTACAATGGTACTGCCTTTATCGATTCGGGTTCTGTTTCCGATTACTGAATTTTCAATCTTATCTGCCATAATTATACATCCGTCTCCGAAAACAGCTTTACTTACATAAGAACCGTTAATTTTCGATGGCGGAAGCATTCTCGCCCTTGTATAAATCGGGGATGATGAAAAAAGATTGAACTGAGGGAAATCCTGACATAAATCTAAATTCGCTTCATAAAAAGATTCAATCGTTCCGATGTCTGTCCAGTATCCTTCGTATTGATAGCTCAATGTGGTATATTTCCCGATTGAATTGGGAATGATATCTTTTCCGAAATCGTCTCCCGCTCCTTCATCAAACATTTTTTTAAGAATGCTCTTTGTGAAGATATAGATCCCCATTGAGGCCAGATATTCTTTTCCGGCATATTTGTTTTCTTCCGAAACTTCAGACTTCAGCCCTTCTAAGAGGTCGTTTGTAGGTTTTTCTACAAAAGAAGTAATATTTCCTTCGTCATCTGAGCTTAAGATTCCGAAACCGGTAGCATCTTTGGCATTCACCGGAATGGTGGCAATGGTTACATCCCCTCCTTTTTCGATATGATAGTCCAGCATTTCACCAAAATCCATCTGGTAGAGCTGATCTCCTGAAAGAATTAAGATATATTCATAATCATACTTTTCCAAGTGTTTCATCGACTGTCGCACGGCATCGGCAGTTCCCTGATACCAACTCTCATTTTCAACATTCTGTTCTGCTGCTAAAATATCAACAAAACCTTTGCTGAAAATATCAAAGTGATAAGAATTTTTAATATGAGAATTCAAAGAAGCAGAGTTAAACTGAGTCAACACAAGAATTTTATTCAATCCGGAGTTTAAACAATTTGAAATAGGAATATCTACCAATCTGTATTTTCCCGCGATTGGCACAGCCGGTTTTGATCTTGTATATGTTAACGGGAAAAGTCTTGTTCCTCTTCCTCCTCCCAAAACAATGGAAATTACATTGTGATTCATAAATTATCCGCGTTTTATTTAATTTAAGTTTTCTGTTTTATTTTTTATCTGTCTGTACTGAAATCATTCTAAATGTTCTGCTTTCAGCTTTTGATTATAAACTACAACCTGATACCAATTATCACTCAGCTTCTTTACTTCCTGCATTTTGAAATCATCAACATCTTCATTAACCTTTTTTCCGGTCTTTTCTCTATGTATTGGAAGCTATATATCTAAATCCAATTACATCCTTCTTTTTCACAAAAAACATCAGCATGAATAGAAATAGAAAAGACTTTTATTTTATGATTTAGTTTTTATATAAAGCTATGTATTTTTCTGCCGACTTTTCCCATGAAAAATCAAAATTCATATTGGCATGGATGAGATTTTTCATGATATCTTTTTCATTATAAATCCCCAATGCTCTGTTTACCGCATGAATAATGTCGTCTACGCCTGCAAAAGTGAAATTAATTCCTGCTCCGCCTGTTGAAATATCCTGCACCGTATCTCTTAAACCGCCAGTGTGTCTTACAATCGGAATTGTTCCGTATCGCATAGAATACATCTGATTCAGACCACAGGGTTCAACCCGCGAAGGCATCAGTAAAAAATCTGCCGAAGCATATATTTTATGCGAAAGATGTTCTTTATACCCTAAATCCAGCGCAAAATTGCTGTAGGTATAGTCATATTCTTTCAGCTTATTCTCAATATAGGAATTTCCTGAGCCTAAAATCATGATATTTAGAGCACCATAACTTTGCTTAATGCTTCTCCAAACCAAATCAGGAAGAAAATCTGCCCCTTTTTCTGTCGCAAATCTTCCGATAAAGGCAAACAGTGGAAGTTCCGGATTTAAACCGTATTCTTTACAAAGTTTTTCTTTATTTTTCCTCTTCTGGTCAATGGCATTTTTAACCGTAAAATTAAAATCCAGCATAGGATCCGTTTTAGGGTTCCAGACTTCAGAATCGATTCCGTTGATAATGCCGTATGCTTTTCCAAATTCATCGCGAACCAGGCTTTCCAAGCCTCTGAAGCTTACGAAAAGTTCTTCAAGATAGCCCTGAGAAACCGTGGTAAAAGCTGTTGCACACTTAATCATGCTTGCCAAAGGATTAATCAGACCATTCCAATCCAGTAATCCCCATTGATAAGAATCAAAGGAAGGCATATATTTCGCCATTTCCCAGCTCATCATTCCCTGATATTCGCCATTATGGATGGTTCCTATGGTTTTTACCCCTCTTAAAAAAGAAAATTCTCCACAATGTTCGATCATAAAAGGAACCAGCCCCGTATGATAATCGTGACAGTGCAGAACATCCGGACGAATTTCCATGGCACTCAGCCAGTGCAGAACACCATGCTGAAAGGCTAAAAACTGAAAACTTTCATCCTGATATCCGTAAGGATTATCTCGGTCTAAAAGTCCGGGAATTCTTACCATGAAAAGCTCAAATCCCAAAACATTAGTCTTCTCTTTTAAAACCTGAACCTGAAGCATATTCTGCCCCTGGTGAATAAAACCATCAAAAACTATGTCAAACTCATGTTCGTGAACAAAACTTTTGTTATACCAAGGCATAACTACTTTGGCATCAACTCCTTTTATTTTGTTCTGATATTTCGGCAAAGCGCCAACGACATCGGCCAGACCTCCTACTTTTGCTATCGGATAACACTCCGTACTGAGATGATAAATTACCATTTTACTTTTTATCTTTTGTGTTGTTTTAGTCTATTTTGTTTATATTTTATTTCTTTTCTCTTCATGACAATTCCGGCAAGTGGCGGCAGTTTTATGCTGATTGATTTCTGATGTCTCATATAATCTTCATACTGTTCACTGAAAATATCAGCCTCAACTCCACTTCCTGCATATTTTTCATCGTCAGAATTAAAAATTATTTCCCAATGGCTTCCGGCATTCACGCCTATTTTATAATCGATTACGTTTGGGGTAAGATTTAAAACGACCATAAAAACATCCTCTTTTTTCTTTCCTTTTCTCAGATAAACGAAAACTGAATTTTCAAGATCATCTGCTTCTACCCATTCAAAACCCTCTTTGCTGAACTGATTTTCATAAAAAGCGGGCTCATACCGATAGAGATGATTCAAATCTTTCACTAAAGTCTGCAATCCTTTATGAACAGGAAAATTCAACAAATGCCAATCCAGACTCTGTTTAAAATTCCATTCTTTTGTCTGTCCGAATTCATCACCCATAAAAAGCAGTTTTGCCCCCGGATGCGTGAACATATATACATATAAGGCCCGAAGATTGGCAAATTTCTGCCATTCATCACCAGGCATTTTATAAATTAAGCTCGCTTTACCATGCACTACTTCATCGTGAGACAGAGGCATCATATAATTTTCATTATACATATACATGGACGCAAAAGTGAGTTTATGATGAAAAAACTTTCTGTTGCCGGGCTCCTCTTTAAAATAGTCTAAAGTATCGTGCATCCAGCCCATCATCCACTTCATACCAAATCCCACGCCACCGTCGTGTACAGGTTTTGTTAACATCGGAAAATCTGAGCTTTCTTCAGCAATTGTTATAATCTGGTCACCAAATTCTTTATACACTGCGGTATTGAAGTCCTGTAAAAAAGACTGGGCTTCAAGATTTACATTTTGTCCGTAGATATTTGGCTCCCATTCGCCTTCTTTTCTTGAATAATCGAGGTGAAGCATAGACGTTACGGCATCCACACGCAATCCGTCGGCATGATAACGCTCCAGCCAAAACATGGCGTTTGAAATAAGAAAAGATTTCACTTCATTTCTTCCGTAATTGAAGATATACGATTTCCAATCCGGATGAAAACCTCTTCGCGGATCTTCATGCTCATAGAGATAAGAACCGTCAAATCGGTGCAGTCCGTTGGCATCGCCCGGAAAATGAGAAGGAACCCAATCTAAAATAACCCCTATATCGTTTCTGTGAAGCGCATCAATCAGAAACATCAGATCCTGAGGCGACCCGAAACGGGAATTGGCTGCAAAAAAACCGGTGATCTGATATCCCCAGCTCGGATCATAAGGATATTCCATTAAAGGCATAAACTCTACATGTGTAAAACCCATTTCTTTAATATACGGAATGAGCTTTTTTGCGATATCGCGATAATTGAGAAAAAGATCAGGCTTGTTTTCGTCTCTTATCCAGGAGCCAAGATGCATCTCATAAACGGAGATCGGAGCGTTTAGACTGTTTATTTTCCATCGTTTTGCGTTCCATTCTTTATCGTTCCATTCGTACCAATTGGTAGAAACCATGGATGCGGCCTGAAGATTTTGTTCCCAGCTCAATGCATAGGGATCGCTTTTCTCTAAAATTTCTCCATGCTGAGTTTCAATGGCGTATTTATATAAAGTTCCCCATGATAAATCTGCAATAAATCCTTCCCAGATTCCGGATCCATCCCATCGCGGGAATAAAATATGATCCTGATGATTCCAGTTGTTAAAATCTCCGATCACAGAAACTTTTTTTGCATTGGGAGCCCAGACGGAAAAATAAACACCCTGCACACCGTCCTTTTCAGCCGAATGTGCGCCAAATCTCTCATATAGCTTATAATGCTTACCTTCTCTGAAAAGATAAACATCCTGATCCGTAAAAAGCGTATACGTCTTAACCGAATTCATCACGGTTTTAATTTAATTATTTATATTTTTTGAAATTACGAAAAAATATTAACAAGAACTGTTAATTATTATTGAATAATTAGTATGTCAAACTCTTTCTAATGCTTGTTGCGACCAAATATAGTGTAATTTTTATTCCTATTTTTATGATTTTAAACGATTGATGTAAAAGATTTTTTTATAAATTTATAAGTTAGAAATCATTAAGAAAGCACAATGAGGTTTGAACTTTATACCGAACAAAGTGATGAAAGAGTAATCTACATCACCGGAAATTTTAACAGCTGGGATCCGAAGGATCGTCGATTTCAGCTTACACAGAGGTCTCCCAATCATTATTTCATAGAAATTGATGATCTTATCCTGCCAGACCCTATTGAATACAAATTCACCAAAGGCGGCTGGGAAAATGTAGAGCTGGATCAATACGGAAATATTACACCCAACAAAAAGATAGCAAAATCATTAGGAAAGGCTTTGGATGTCGTTGAAAAATGGAGATTAAACTGGGGGCCTTTTAAAGATGAATATTTTCCGATTGCCGAGATTATTTCGGAAGAATTTTATATGCCGCAGCTGGATCGATGCCGGAAAGTATGGGCACTTCTGCCCTACGATTATTATGTTTCTGCTAAAAATTACCCTGTTCTGTATCTTCAGGACGCGCAAAACTTATTTAATGAAGGTAGCGGATACGGAAATTGGGAGATCGATCAAAAACTTTCTATTTTGTCGGAATATGGTCGCGGAGATGTAATTATTATCGCTATAGAACACGGAAGCGAAGAACGAATTAAAGAATACATCTTTGATAATGATCATGTTGCCAACGGTTCTGAAGGAAAAAAATACATCCGGTTCATCACAGATACTTTAAAACCATTCATAGATCAAAATTACCGCACAAAAAGGGATAGAAATAACACAGGCATTGGCGGGAGTTCTTTAGGCGCATTAATCAGTATTTACAGTGGTTTTCTGTATCCTGAAGTCTATTCTAAACTTCTTATTTTTTCGCCATCACTTTGGGTGGAGCCCAATAATAATTTTCCGATGATGAATTTCAGAACTCCTTTTAAAACTAAAATTTATCTCTATGGAGGCGGTCAGGAAGGCTCAAAAATGGTGAAGAGAATTTATATTTTTGAAGAGTATCTAAAACGTTGGGAAAAGAAAAATTTATTCGATTTTGAATTCAAAACCAGCATCAATCCGGAGGGAACACATAATGAATTCTACTGGTCTCAGGAGTTCCCCCGAGCTATAGAATGGCTGTATTACAACAATACAGAAAATCCGGTAGAAGTAAAACCACATCAGGAAAATATTAAAAATATTACCCCATAATATACAAACAGGCTATTAATTATGCAGTTAATAAATACAAAAAACAAAAATTACACCCAGGTTTTTCACCTCTTTACCGAAGAAGAGTGGTCTAAATCGAGCAAAAATTTCAATAAAAATATGCCGCATTTCTTTACCGGAAAAAAGCATGAAGTTTTTGTAAACACCCACGAAGAAGGGATTACCTACTTTATCGGTTTAGGAAAATCAACCTTACAAAATTTTGAGATCCAGCAAATTGCCATTAAGTTCTCCCAAACACAGAAGAAAACCATTCAGGCGGTTCCCACTTTGTTTTTTGCAGACTTTATCGATGAAAAACAATTTGAAGAATTTGCAAAAGGTCTGTTAATCGGAACCTACCATTATCCTTTTGAAAAAGATCATCCTGTCTGGGATCCTGAATTTGAGCTGCACTTTGAAAATTTAAGTCAGAAAAAATTAGATCTTATCAGTCAGAGAGCGGAAGCGTTGAGCAATGGACAGATCGCGTGTCAGGAATGGCTTAACAAGCCAGCCAATCTTAAGAAGCCGGATGCTCTGAGTTTATATTTAAAAAACGTAGCGAAAAAATACGATTTAAAATATACTTCTTTTAACAGAAAAAAATGCGAAGAGCTTGGGCTGGGCGCTTACCTTTCTGTTAATCAAGGGAGTGCTTATGATGCCGCTTTCACTATTCTGGAGTATAAATCCAATGTAAAAAATGCCAAAACTTTCGGGCTGGTCGGGAAATGTGTATTATTTGATACCGGAGGAATTTCCTTGAAAAATCCCGACAATATGCATTATATGAAATCTGATATGGGTGGCGCAACGGCCGTTTTAGGCAGTCTTATTTATGCTGCCGAAATGCAGCTTCCCGTAAATATTGTCGCCATTTTACCGATTACAGATAACGCAGTTTCAGAAAATGCTTTTCTTCCAAGTGATGTGGTTACGGCATACAACGGCAAAACGATTGAAGTGCTGAATACCGACGCAGAAGGCAGAATGATTCTGGCAGACGGACTTTCTTATATGGCCAAAAACTTTAATACCGATTTCATGATCGATCTGGCGACCTTAACGGGAAGTTCTGTACGAATGTTCGGCGATACCTGTGGGGCCATGTTTTCGAATGATGAAGAATTGAAAGATCTATTGATAAAAACGGGAAATAAAACCAATCAAAGGCTTTGGAATCTTCCTCTTTGGGACGTCTGGAAGGACGATATCCAATCTGACGTGGCAGATTTGAAAAATATTTCAATGAAACCGATTGGAGACTGCATTGTTGCTGCAAAATTTTTAGAACAGTTTATTGAAAACCATCCGAAGTGGGCCCATTTGGATATTGCGGGCGTAGCGTTCGGAAATGTGGGATATTCGAAAGAAAAAGCAGCAACGGGCTTTGGAGTACAATTATTGGCAGATTTAATCGAAAATTATCGATAAAAATTAGTGTATCTCGAAAATTCTCTGTATAATTGATAAAAGGATTTTCAAAAACTCAGCATTATTTAATTTTTCCCATTAACTCAATAAAAAATATTTGATTTAATTTTTGAAAATTCACTAAAACATTAAAAACATTATATGGAGAAGAAAACAATAGTATGTATTTCGTGCTATTATAAGGGCTATGACTTTATGGACGAAATGAAGCAGCTCGGTAATAAAATAATTCTGGTAACATCCGAAAATCTTAAAGAAAAAAACTGGCCCTGGCATGCCATTGATGAGGTATTTTATATGCCCGAAGTAAAACCTTCCGTCTGGAATCTGGATCATCTTATTCAGGGGTTTTCACATTTAATGCAGACCAGAAAAGTAGATGCTGTAATTGCACTGGATGATTACGATGTAGAAAAAGCGGCTCTTATCCGGGAGTCTTTCAGAATTCCGGGGATGGGACAGACCACGCACAGATACTTCCGAGATAAACTGGCCATGAGACAGAAAGCAAAGAGTTCAGGAATAAACGTCCCGGAATTTACTGCCGTATTCAACAATGATGAGGTTAATGACTTCGTGGAGAAGGTTGCTGCCCCCTGGGTTTTAAAGCCCCGTTCGGAAGCTTCGGCGTCAGGCATTAAAAAACTGACCTCCAAAGATGATCTTTGGGAAGCACTGAATGCCTTGGGAGAAGAGCGCCATCTCTTTCTTTTGGAAAGCTTTAAGCCCGGAGATGTTTATCATGTTGACAGCCTGACTTTTAATAAAGAAATTGTTTTTACTTCTGCTTCAAAATATCTGGCGCCTCCCATGCAGGTTTCGCATGAAGGCGGTGTTTTCAGGACTAAAACATTAGGCAGATATTCTGATGAATTTAAAGCTCTGGACAAGGCCAACGAAAAGGTACTTTCCAGTTTTGGATTAATGAACGGTGCCACGCATACAGAATTTATCCGAAGTAAGGAAGATGGAAAATACTACTTCTTGGAAACATCTTCACGAGTGGGAGGAGCGCATATTCCAGATCTGGTGGAGGCATCAAGCAATATCAACATCTGGAGAGAATGGGCAAAGATTGAAGATGCTCTGCTGAGAGGCAAAACGTATAAAATCTCTAAGCCTACCGGATTTTATTCCGGGCTTATCATTGCTTTAATTAAAGATAAAGAAGCTAATTATACAGATTTTGAAAGCGAGGAAGTGGTGAAATTTTTACCCCTCGATTACCATGTGGGAATTGTCTACAAATCCAATGACGCTGAGGTTGTTCAGGAAAAACTGGATCAGGCAGCCGATAAAATTCATGCCGAAATGCTGAATATTCTGCCTCCGAAAGACAAACCGACAAGTTAAAATCAATTAAAACCCAAATTAGAAAAAAATGCCGCACATAGAGCATACAGATTATTACTCAACTATTTTAGGAACGAGCCTTAAAGTTGAAATTACGGGACATTATGGCCATCCGATCATTATGTTTCCCACTTCGCAGGGTCAATATACCCAAAATAATGATTTCCATCTGAATGGAAGCATCAATTGGTTTGTGGAACAAGGGAAAGTAAAACTATATAATATCCAGACCATAGACGGATGGAGTTTTTATGATGAAAATATTTCTCCGCAACAGAGAATAAGAAATTATGAAAAATATGTTCAGTTTTTAATCAAAGAGTTTATTCCTCATCTTCAGAAAATCCATAAAGTACACCGCGTTGCATTGGCCGGAGCAAGTTTTGGAGGGTATCATGCCGCTAATTTAGCTTTCAGGTTTCCTGATGTTGTATCTCATTTATTCTGCCTTTCCGGAGCGTTCAGCATAAGGAATTTTATGGATGGATATTCAGACGATCTGGTTTACTACAACTGTCCCAGAGAATTTGTAAAAAACGATGATGCCTGGAAATACAAACATATGCATATTGTATTAAGCACTTCTGATCAGGATATTTGTAAAGATAAAAACATCGAAATGGCAGAAATTCTAAGTTCAAAAGGAATTGATTTCTGGTACGATGAAAGAAAGTGGATCAACCATGACTGGCCGCTCTGGAGAATGGTTTTCCCGACATTTATCGGCGCATTCTTCTCTTAAAAATTTTAATTAAAATTAAATAATATAAAAACGTTTTAAAAATACAATTATGGCAAAAAAAGTTGGAATTCTATTCGGTATGGAAGATACATTTCCCTGGGCATTCATAGACAAGGTAAATGAACTTGGCGGAGGAGAAATCATCGCAGAACCTGTTACTATCGACAAGCTGGAGCAAGGCGCAGATTACGGATATGCAGTGATTATCGACAGAATTTCCCAGGATGTCCCCTTCTACAGAGCGTATCTGAAAAATGCGGCATTAAACGGAACTTATGTCATCAATAACCCATTCTGGTGGAGTGCAGATGAAAAGTTTTTTAATAATGCTTTAATGTCAAAACTGGGAATCCCTCTTCCTAAAACAGTTTTGCTTCCTTCCCATGAAAGACCGACAGATACCACGGAAAGATCATTCAGAAATCTTAAATTTCCTCACGACTGGGATTATATTTTTAATTATATCGGCTTCCCTGCCTATATGAAACCCCACGATGGCGGAGGCTGGAAAAGTGTCTACCGGGTAGAAAATCCGGAGGATCTCTGGAGTAAACTGAGCGAAACGGAACAGCTGGTTATGATGGTTCAGGAAGAAATTGTCTTTGATGATTATTACAGAGTATATTGTCTGGGGCAAAAATATGTTCATATTATGCCTTATGAGCCCAGAAATGCACCACATTTGAGGTATGCAACCACGCATCAGACAAAGGGTAAAGAGCTGGAAAAATTATTAAAAACAATTCATGATTATACCATTACCATGAACAAAGCATTAGGCTACGATTTCAATACGGTTGAATTTGCCATAAGAGACGGAATTCCTTATGCCATCGACTTCTGTAATCCGGCTCCTGATGCAGACCGAAATTCTGTTGGTGAAGAAAATTTTGCGTGGATCGTGGAGCATTCTGCAAAATTAGCGATTGAAAAAGCAAAGGAATATGTAGAAGGAAAACCTAATATTTCCTGGGGAACTTTTGTAAAAGAGTCCGTGAAAAAATAAAAACATAAGAAAAAAATTTATAAAAGCATAAAGAATGCATCAATTTACCATTGGAATCGAGGAAGAATATCAGATTATTGATGTTGAAAGTCGAGACTTAATCTCTCATGTCTCCAAAATAATAGAAGGAGGAAAGGCCGTTTTAAGTGAAAATTTAAAGCATGAAATGCACGAATCCATGATTGAAATGGAGACCGGCATTTGCCAGAACATCCAGGAAGCCAGGGCCGAACTCACGAATTTAAGGAGACACTTAATTAAGACCGCTCATGAGCAGGGACTTCGCGTCTCCGGAGGCGGCACTCATCCGTTTTCAAATTGGGAACACAACACCATTACCAACGGCGAGCGTTACAATAAAATTGTAGACGATATGGGTGATGTAGCTCGTGGAAACCTTATTTTCGGGCTCCATGTTCATATTGGAATACCCAATCGTGAAGAAGGCGTTAGAATTCAGAATGTCATGCGGTATTTTCTGCCTCACGTCTACGCCTTATCAACCAATTCACCTTTCTGGATCGGAAGAAATACGGGGTTTAAATCTTACAGACAGGAAATTTTTGTAAAGTTTCCAAGAACAGGAATCCCAAGTTTCTTTAATTCTCTGGCGGAATTCGACAGTTATGTTGATCTTCTGGTGAAAACAGGAACCATAGACAATGCCAAAAAAATCTGGTGGGATCTGCGTGTTCATCCGTTCTACCCGACTATTGAATTCAGAATTTGCGATATGCCGTTAAGAATCGATGAAACGGTTTGTCTGGCAGCGATCATGCAGGCGTTGGTGGCGAAAATCTATAAACTTCATCAGCAGAATTTAAGTTTCAGAAGCTACAGAAGGTTATTATTGAATGAAAATAAGTGGCGCGCCTCTAAAAGTGGCATCGAAGCACATTTAATAGACTTCGGAAAAGAAGAATCTGTTCCTTATCCTGATCTTTTGAAGGAGTTATTAGAGTTTATTGATGATGTTGTGGATGATTTAGGTTGCCGCGAGGAAGTGGAATATGCCTGGAAAATTTTAGAAAACGGAACCGGTGCAGACAGACAGCTTCACATCTACCGGGAAACAGGTGACCTGACAAAAGTAGTAGACTATATGATCTCTGAAACGGAATATGGCATCACCCACAGCGAAACCGCTTTGTAATTTTTTGGTAACTTTGCGTAAATATGAAGCAGTATGAATGATATTAAAATCGCTTTGCTGGACATGAACAACAATCATGTCAATCAGGGTTTTAAAAATATAAAAGAAATTTCTGAGGCTTTTCAGCAGAATTCTGAAGAAAATGTAAACATCCGGACCTTTGATGTGAGATTTAAAAATGAAATTCCCCGTATTGAGGATTTTGATATATTTATTTCATCCGGAGGTCCCGGAGATCCTCATCGGGAGGGCCTTGAGTGGGAAGATCAATTTGCCGTTTTTTTAGATTCAATTTTTGAGCACAATAAGAGTAATACAAATAAAAAATATCTTTTTTTAATCTGTCATTCTTTTCAATTGGCGAGCATTCATTGGAAATTAGGAAATATCTGCAAGAGAAAATCGTATTCATTCGGGGTAATGCCTATTCATAAGACAGAAGAGGGCGAAGAGGAATTTTTATTCAAAAATCTTCCCAATCCTTTTTATGCAGTAGATTCCCGGGCATTTCAGTTTATCGAGCCGGATTATGACCGTCTGGAAAAATTGGGAATGAAGATCGTGGCGATAGAAAAATCCCGTCCGCATATCGATTTGGAAAGAGCCATTATGGCGGTTCGTTTTTCCGATGAGATTTTCGGCACTCAATTTCATCCGGAAGCCAATTCGGAAGGTATGATTGAAAATCTGAAAGACGAGAAGAACAGAGACGCCATGATCGAAAATTTCGGAATGGAGAAATATCTTGAAACCGTAGACAGGATGGACGATGAGGATAAAATTGTTTTAACTCAGGCGCAAATTCTTCCCCGATTTCTACAATTTGTAAAAAAAAACTTATTGAAGCAAGCTGAAGCTTTGGTTTAAATTAAAAGTAAATAACAATAAATATAAAATCGGGCAGCAACTGTCCGATTTTTTTAAAATCACAAAGAAAAAGAATATGATATCAAAATACAGAAAACAGTTTAATAAAGAATTTTCTCAGGAAAAATACGAACAGTTCAAAGAAATTTTAACCCAGAAAGGCGGAATCGCGCCGGGTTTCAGAATTTCAGAAAGCCCGATGATTTTTTCTGAAAACTTTAAAGATAAGCTGATCAGTGCCAGTGAAAGCATTATCGATCAAATTAAAGATTTACCGGAAGCCCTATTGCAAAAAGCCATTCCTGAAAACTGCAGGGTTCCGAATGACACCCGGCAACCGCATTTTTTTACCATTGATTTTGGAATCTGCAAAAATGAAGAAGGTGAAATTGTCCCTCAACTGATCGAGCTTCAGGCCTTCCCTTCTTTGTATGCATTTCAAAAAGTGCTCGAGGAAACGTTCTGCGAGGTATATCCTTTTCTTTCCGAAATCAGGAATAAAATGCCTCATGAAGAATTTAAAAATTATTTAAAAGAAATCATTGTAGGCAACGAAAATCCTGAAAATGTAGTTTTGATGGAGATTTATCCCGAAAGACAAAAAACGGCAATTGATTTTGCTTTAACTGAAAAGTTATTAGGCATTAAAACGATCTGTCTAACTAAAGTAAAGAAAGAAGGAAGAAGATTATTTTATGAAAATGATGGCCGGCACATCGAAATTAAAAGAATTTACAACCGTGTTATTTTCGACGAGTTAGACAGAATTCCCGATTTAAACCTAGCGTTTGATTTTCGTGAGGAGGTGGATGTAAAATGGGTTACCCATCCCAACTGGTTCTTTAAAATTTCAAAATATCTTTTGCCCTTACTGAACCATCCTTCTGTTCCTAAAAGTTATTTTCTCAACGAGTTTCCGGCGAGTGAAAATCTTGAAAATTTTGTATTAAAACCGCTATTTTCATTTGCAGGAAGCGGCGTAAACCTAAATCCAACGAAGGAAGTCACAGATTCTATTGAAGATAAGGAAAATTATATATTGCAGAGAAAAGTAAATTATGCACCGTTATTCGAAGACATTAATGGAGAATTTTCAAAAGCCGAGGTGAGATTACTTTATGTCTGGAGAGAAAACGATGAGTACCCTATCCTGCTGGAAAATCTTGCAAGAATGACGAAAGCAGCTATGGTAAATGTAGATTTTAATAAAAAAGACGCCATCTGGATTGGCAGCTCCAATGCTTTTTTTGCTGAAGAATAATCGGGTTTAATAAATTTTTAAATTGATGATCAAAATGTTGTCTATTTTGCCATCTATTAAAACATTATGTTCGCTCAGAAAATTTTATTTCCAATCGGGAATAATCGTAGGTATTATATTTATGTCAAAATTATTGTCTGAAAAATTCATGTGCAAATACCTGCTGATAACAATTTATGAATTCAGGAATGCTTAAAATTTATGCCTTGAAATCCACATTTTTTAAAGTATTAAAAAAAAAATTAACATTATTTTATGAGTCGCTTTATTTTTTTGGCACACATTTTACATGTTTACTAATAACAAATTTTAATATTAATCACATAAAAAAATAGAAATCATGGGAAACAAGACAAAAGGTTTATTAGCGTTAGTAGGTTTAGGAGCATTGGCATATTGGAAATACAAAAATTCATCTGCTGAAGAAAAACAAGTCGTAAAAGATAAATTTAATACGGCAAAGGACAACCTAAACAAATGGGGAAATGATCTTAAAGATAAAGCTAATAATGTAGCTTCTCAAGTTCAGGATAAGGCAGATGAGGTGAAGAACAAAGCACAGGAAACCATCGGATAACACTAGTTTATTTTAACATTCATATATTTAAAAGTCATCGTAATTTTATTGTTACGATGACTTTTTTTCAGCTTTAATCGCATACACGAGCGGAATTTTATTTCCAAATTGAGGAATTCCCCATTTTCCTTTTTCGAATTCGTCGACATGCTTAAAGCATGGGTACGGTGACCAGTCAAATTCCATAAATTTTTCGATCTGAATATTATTCTGAAGTAAATGATCGATCACTTCTGCAAGAGAATGATTCCACATCACGTAGTCCTGAATAAGATCTGCATTCTGATCTGCATACGTCCCTTCATAAGTTTCTGCAATAGGCTTTTCGTTGAAATAATTGTATTTTATGCCTTCAAAATCGTCATCAAACATCCAGACTACAGGATGAAATTCTGCCATTATAAATTTTCCTTCAGGTTTTAGGAAAAGATTAATAATTTTCGCCCACTTATCAAGATCCGGAAGCCAGCCAATCGTTCCGTAACTTGTAAAGACAATATCATATTTTTGGTGTAAGACATTGGGTAAATTATATAAATCGGTACAAATAAATTCTGTATCTGTATTTAATTTTTGAGCTAAATCTTTTGCCGCGTCAATGGCTTTATCAGACAAATCAATTCCTGTAACTTTTGCCCCCATTCTGGACAGAGAAATCGAATCCTGACCGAAATGGCATTGTAAATGAAGTATTTTTTTCCCTTTTACATCTCCTAAAAGTTCAAGCTCAATAGAATTCAGAGAAGTTCTGCCTTCCAGAAATTCATTGACAAAATAGAAATCGGATTTTAGATGCGGCTCTACTTTGGCATTCCAAGAGTTTTTATTGATTTCAAGATAATTTTCCATTTGTATTTTCTGTTTAATTTAATGTGCCCCCTTTCCGGGCTTTTAAAATATTTATTACTTAAAAGGCAAATTTCCCCTTTTTTAATCAATGCTCCGTTTATTTTAAACTAAAAAAGCACTATCGTAAAGATAATGCTTTTTAAATTTATTTTTTTATGAAAATTTACTTCAAAAATTCTTCCAAAGAAACCGTTTTCTGTTCTCCCGCTACAAGATTTTTAAAAGTAACGGTTTGGTTTTTCAATTCTTCTTCACCTAAAAAAACCAGATTGTTAATTCCTTTCTTTTCGGCATAAGTAAATTGTTTTCCAAGCTTTGCATTTTCAGGATAAAGCTCTGCGGAAATATCTTTTTCTCTTAATTTTATAATTAATTTTAAAGCTTCAATCGTTTCTTCGCCTCCGAAATTGGCAAACAGGTACTCTGTTTTGGAGGTGGCTTCTTCAGGGAAAAGGCCTAATTCTTCCATAACCAGATAAATCCTGTCCAGCCCAAAAGAAATGCCGATTCCCGGAATATTTTTCACTCCGAAAACCTCTGTAAGATTATCATATCTTCCGCCACCGCCGATGGATCCCATCTGAACTTCATCCGCCTTTACCTCAAAAATAGCGCCTGTATAATAATCAAGACCTCTTGCCAGAGTAATATCAAAAACAAGGTTTTCCATATTTACGCCAAGATGTAAGGATTGGGTAAGAACAAATTCAAGCTCCTCCACACCTTTAAGTCCGGTTTCATTACCTACGAATTTTTCTTTTAACTGAAGGAGATTTTCCAATGCATCCTGAGACTGCGAGAATAAGAAATCTAATTTATCAATCGATTCCTGAGAAATCCCTTTTTCCAGCAATTCTTTCACAACCCCTTCTTTACCAATTTTATCAAGTTTATCTAAAGCCACCGTAAAATCAATTAACTGATCTGTAATTCCTGCATACTCTGCTAAACCGGAAAGTATTTTTCTGTTGTTTAAATGAATGGTAACGGGAACTTTTAAGTCTGAGAATGATTTTAAATACAACTGAACCAAATCCACTTCCTGAAAAAGACTTTCGCTTCCCACCACATCGGCATCACACTGATAAAATTCTCTGAATCTCCCTTTCTGAGGGCGGTCTGCTCTCCACACCGGCTGAATCTGGTAACGTTTGTAAGGAAAAGTCAGTTGTCCGTGATTCATGGCTACAAACCTTGCAAAAGGTACGGTAAGGTCGTAACGAAGGGCTTTATCTGTTAAATTTTCTGAGCTAAATGGTTTTTCCAGTGCTCTTTGAAAATCTGTAAGCATAAGATTTTTTTTCTCTTCTTTAGCTTCATTAATACTTGAATTCAAAATCTTGAAGATCAAACGGTCTCCCTCTTCTCCATACTTTCCTGTTAATGTCGAAAGATTTTCAAAACTAGGCGTTTCCAATGGCTGGAATCCAAATAATTCAAAGTTTTTCTGTAAAATATTAACAATAAACCTTCTTCTTGAAACTTCTAATGCCGTAAAATCTCGCGTCCCTTTTGCTAAACTTGGTTTCATTATTCTAATAAATGATAATTAATAATTGATAAGAATACAAAAATAGTGAATTGAAAGGACTTTTGATCTAAATAAAAGCCATAGAATTATTTTCTATGGCTTTCCTATGTTTTTTCCAGCACTTGTGTCTCTGGTCTATTGTATAAATATTTACGAATATAGTTAAAATATGTTAATAATTCAAACATTTTCTAATATATTTATTATTTCCATACCATAGTTTTCAATTTTATGTTTTCCGAAACCTTTAATATCCAGCAATTCTTCTTTTTTAGCGGGTTTATATTTGGCTACCGAAACCAGTTCTTTATTGGTTGCAATAAAATAAATCGGCAAATTCTGCTCTCTCGCTCTTTCGGATCTCCATATTTTCAGCGCTTCGAGAATCTGGATTTCATCTAAAGACAATTCGTCGTTTTCTGCCGAATATTTCGAAATTTTTGGATCTTTTACGAAGCTATGCTCCGTTTTAATTTCCTGATAATAAAGCATGACCGACCAATAGTTGTCGTCATTTACAAAAGCCGTTTCAACATTCAGGATCTCATTTTTAATCAGAAAATCATCCAGCGACTGCTGATCATGAGTCAGAAATTCCCGGGACAGGCGTATTTTAAAAATTTTTACTTTCATTATTTTTAAATTTTAAAGGGTATTACTTTCCTCCTAACAGCACCAGCTCGTCGACTTTTATTTCTGTTATATACCTTTTGATACCGTCTTTATCTTCATAAGATCGATACATCAGTTTACCTTCAATGGCTATTTCTTTTCCTTTCGGAACATACTTTTTAAAAAGTTCTGCTGTTTTTCCAAAAGCAATTAAACTGTGCCATTGTGTTTCTTCAACTTTTTCTCCTTTGGCATTGGTGTAATGGTCATTCGTTGCTAAGGAGACGCCGGCCTTCATTCCTCCGTTTTCGAAATTTACCATTTCAACTTCTTTTCCTGTAAACCCTATCAGGGTAATTGAATTTCTTAGTGACATCATAATTAATTTTAAAATTAGTATTCAGATTCGGGAGGCTCGCTGCTTCCTCAAATCTCTGATGCAAAGATTGCTGAATAGTCAATTAAAAGTCGGTTGTAAACTGTTTAAATCCGTTTGTAGTCGTTTGTAAACGAATTTTAATGATAGAAAAACCCAAAAATCTCCCTAACAGAAGGCTTTTACAAGAATTACACAGAAAAAAAATAATTTTTAATTAAAATAGAATTTATGATAAGTTTGGTGGAAAAATGCAGAGACACAGGATTAAATAAAGATTTAATGTTTTTTAAAACGCAAAGATTTTATTTCTTTCAATTAATTTTGAGAAGGCAAAGGCTCATGAATTCGTGAAGATTGAAAACACACTTTATCAAATCAACGTGTTGATTTTTCTTTGTCCACTTGAGTATTTTTTACATTTAAATTAAAACTTTGCATTAAAATAAACCCGGTAAAATTTAACCCAGGCTCTTTATTAATACAATTAAACAACAAGTCATTTAAATAGGAAATTCTTCTTCTTTCAGAACAGGTCTGAAATTAGAATGCATGGCCGCGGTAAAAAAATCACTGAAAATCTGATAAATAACCGAATCTGTATGCGTTGCTTTTATGCCCAGCTGAATATAGATCTGAAGAATTATATGCGATAAGTTTTCGACTACAGAAGTTCCGAATTCATGAATTTCGGATTGTTTTTCAATGGAAATTAATTCCAGATTTTGTAAGATCGATTCAACTTCATCGGCAAAATCAAGAGCTATCTGCATTTCTTTTTTAATTAAATCATGAAACCGGTCAAGATCAAGAAGAGGTTTTATTATAGCAGCTTCTTCAAGAAAGTGCGAGGCCATTCCCAGATAATTGACCAGCAGAGTGAGATCGGCAAAAATCCTGAACGGAATTCTATCGAACACATCTTGCGTAAAAAACACATCGTATAAAAAGCTGTAATCTTCGGAAACCTCTACTTTGTCAACCTTAAAAGAATAGGTTCCGGTGGCCTTCATCCCCATCGATTTCCAATCTGGAATAATTTCAGCCTGATCTTTAGGGATAATAAATGATCTCACCATTTCTTCTCCATTTTCATCTAAAACAGACTTTCCTTTCTGTATGATTTTTGCGTTTAAGGTAAAATGGCTTAAATACGGTGCTCCCGTAGCAAAATGCCAAAGCCCGTTAATAAGATATTTTTCGTCCTTTTGCCGTTCTGCCGTTCCCCCAACCATTCCACTACCTCCAAAACACGTTTTTTGATCTGCAAAAAGCACCTTCGCAAGGTCTGGATTTAAGTTTCTGGAGAAAAAGTTGGCTCCCGCGCACAATGTCAGCATCCAGCCAAGGCTTCCGTCTGTTTTTGCCCATTCGGATAATAAAGACAAGCCTTCGCCAAAGCGGCAGCCTAAACCACCATACGATGTTGGAACCCAAATCTGAAGCAGCCTTTTGCTGTGAATATCATCGATTACTGAATCCGGAACTTCAGATGCTCCGCGCATTTTTTCTCTTATTTCACCGGATGTAAGCATTTTCTTTTTTCTGATTTAAAATTTTTCTCCATTCCATATAAGCTGAAACCGCAACTATGAATAAAAAAGCCGTTAAAACCGCGTAGAGATACAATTCTTTATGAATCATTAAAGGAATAGAAATGATATTGCTGACATTCAGTAAAATCCAGTTTTCAATTTTACGCCTTGCCATGAGCCACATTCCTGCCCATGCAAAGGCACTGACTAATGAATCCCAAATCGGAACATCAGAATCTGTGTAATGGGTGAGAAAAAACCAGAAAATTCCGAAAGTGGCCAGTACAATTCCCGCAGAAATCAGTTTTTCCGATTTCGTTGTTGAGGAAATTGCAATTTCCTGATGCTGCTTTCCGAATTTCCAATAGATCCAGCCATAAATACTCATGACCAGATAGTACAGATTTAAAGTAAATTCTGCATAAAGCCTCGATATCAGCATGACATACAGGGTGAGTACAACTCCTGCAATTCCAAAAAGATAGTTGTTGGCATTGTTTTTCCGGGCTAATAATACCTGAACTACTGAAAATAAAACCCCGAACCATTCTGCCCAGGTTGTTTGTTGTAAAATGTCCTGCATCAAATTAACTTATATAAATTAAATGATGAGATGATAGGTCAAAAATCCCTACGCCGGCATTATCCGGATCAGGTGTGGAAGCGAGTTCCCGGGTATCATCTCAGCCGCCAAAATGGCAGCACCCCATTGAATTTTCAAAGTTGATGCTTTTTTTTGAAACTAAAAAATTAAAAACAGAGAATGTCTGCAAAACAATGCACCTTTAAGCAGAATTCTTACCGCAAACGAGATGATTTTTACAAGATTAAATTCGCGTTAAAAGCCATTTACAAATGGATAATTATGTATCTTTAGCCTTAAATTAAAGTTAGAATGAAGAAGACGATAAAAAGAACGTTAAGGGTCTCCAAATATGTTATTTATAAAGAAACACTAGTTGATTATAAAGAACATTTCTGGTCGTTTTTAGGTGCTTTTTTCGGTATAGGAATTATTGCTTTTATGCAGTCTCACACCTTATCATCTACAGAGAACATCTTTCTTATCGGCTCATTCGGCGCATCAAGTGTTTTAATTTACGGAGCCATCCAGAGTCCGCTCGCACAACCCAGAAATCTGGTTGGCGGGCATGTGCTTTCTGCATTGGTGGGCGTTACCGTATTTAAAATTGTGCCTGATATTATCTGGCTTTCGGCGCCTTTAGCGGTTGCCTTTTCTATTGTTTTAATGCAGTACACCAAAACCCTGCATCCCCCCGGAGGTGCCACCGCTTTAATAGCCGTAAGTTCAACAGGAAAAATCCCTGAATTAGGCTATTGGTATGTTTTTTCACCCGTTCTAACCGGCTGTATTATTTTATTAGTGGTGGCATTGGTCTTTAACAATATCACCCCCAACCGAAGCTACCCTACGCATAACCGATTAAAAAGATTAGCGCAAAAAAAGCATGAACAACAACAACAACAACACAAAATGAAAAAATAAAATGTATGAATTGTCTAGAATGTGGCGAAAAAATTATCGGAAGGACAGATAAAAAATTCTGTAATGACGCCTGCAGAAATGCCTTTAACAACAAGCAAAACAAAGATGCCAGCAATCTGATGCGGAATATTAATAATAAACTTCGGAAAAACTACAGGATTCTGAAGCAGGTAAATGTAGATGGCAAAGCAAAAATTCTCAAATCCCGGCTTAATGGCTTAGGTTTTGATTTCGAGTATTTCACCAATTTAAAAGTGTATAAAAACGGCTCTGAATATAAATTTGTTTACGATTACGGCTATAAACTTTTAGAAGATGATTTTGTATTGATTGTGAAAAATCAATCTTAAACCTTAACTCCATTTAAATTTATTCTTATGAAAGAAGTTGTCTTGATCACCGGAGCCGGTGGAATGATCGCCCGTAAACTTGCAAAAAAAATTGAAAAAGAATATGAAGTTCGATTTTTAACCCGAAAGAAAAAGCAGGACAATGCTTATGAATGGGATATTAAAAAAGGAACCATTGATGAGTCTGCATTCGATACTATTTCACACATCATTCATTTGGCCGGAGCTAATATTTCTGAAAAACGATGGACAGATGAACGAAAAAAAGAGCTGATTTCGAGCCGTGTTGATTCTGCCCAACTCCTGTTAAAGACCTTAGAGAAAAAGAAAATAAAGCTAAAATCCTTTATTTCCGCTTCCGGAATTAATTATTACGGAACAAAAACGACGGATAAAATTTTCACTGAAGACAATGGTCCCGGAAATGATTTTTTGAGTGAAGTGGTTGTGCTCTGGGAAAAAGCCGCCGATGTTTTTAAGGAACAGAATTTAGCTGAAAGGGTGGTTAAAATGCGGACAGCCGTGGTGCTTTCTGAGGAGGATGGCGCACTGAAAAAGATGATTCCTACGATTAAAAACTATATAGGATCGCCTTTGGGAAGCGGAAAACAGTTTATGCCATGGATTCATATTGATGATATTTGTTCGATGTATGAATTTGCTTTAAAAAATTCTGATACAGATGGAGCTTATAATGCTACATCTCCTGAGCATATCACGAATAAATATTTAACCGAAATGATTGCCGAAGTAGTACATAAACCCTTATTGATGCCGAATGTTCCAGCCTTTGTTTTAAAACTCATTTTTGGAGAATTAGCAGATGCTTTACTGGAGGGCTCAAGAGCTTCATCAAAGAAAATTCAAGATGCCGGATTTCATTTTACCTATCCGGATCTGAAAAAGGCTTTGGAAAATTTATTACAGAAAAATTCATAAAATACAATTCAAATACAATAGATCGATGCAGAATTTAAATGTCAATATCGAAAAGACAGAAATTTTATCAGACAACTGGTATACTTTGAAAAAGATAACTTTCAATATCAAAAAAAAAGACGGAACCACCGAAACGCAAAGCAGAGAAGCCTATGACAGAGGAAATGGAGCCGTGATCCTTTTGTATAATCTTTCGACAAAAAATGTTATTTTAACCCGACAATTCAGAATGCCTACTTTTATCAACGGAAATTCATCGGGAATGCTGATTGAGGCCTGCGCTGGATTATTGGACAATGACAACCCCGAAGACTGTATTAAAAGAGAGACCGAGGAAGAAACTGGCTACAAGATTTCCAAGGTTAAAAAAGTGTTTGAATCTTATATGTCGCCAGGTTCTGTAACCGAAATTCTTCACTTTTTTATCGCTGAATATTCCAATGATATGAAAGTCGCAGATGGTGGCGGACTGGAACATGAGGGTGAAAATATCGAAGTTTTGGAATTATCTTTTGAAGAAGCATTGAAAATGATCGATTCAGGGGAAATAAAGGACGCAAAAACAATGATGCTGTTACAATATATCAGGCTTAAAAATATTCTGTAATAACATCTTGATGAGGTAACTGTTTAAGATTATTGGAAAATGTAAATGCACAAGATTTGATAAAAATTTCCTGTTTTGTGCAAGAAGATTATTGGTGATCAATTATATCTTAAATAAATCCTTACGTCTTAAAACGTCTTACTGGCTCAATAACTTAGCATATTTTGCGAAAAACCAAAATGAAATTTATTCTGATTAATTTTTTAAACACGCTCTAAAATTTTCATTCTTTTTTCGCTAGTTTTGCTAAAACCATCTGTAACAATAGAATTGGCAAGTGCTTTGCTGGAAAATAAAAGTAAATAATTAAATAAAAATCTCATGAAATTACTATATACGTTCGGTCTTTCTTTATTGGTATCTGCCAGTATTTTCGGTCAGAAAACGGAAAAGTCGAACCCTAAAGAAAAGGCGATCATCGAGCAGTATAAAAATGAGTACAGGAAAAAAAATTACAAAAAGTTTGAAGGTAAAATTACATTAACCGATAGCCACGCGCAATTTGATGATAAAATTTTCTACTACGACAAGTCAGATAAACTGACCACACAATTATTGAAAGAGGGCCTTCTTTATCCTCAGCTTTTAACAGATTATCAGATGCAGAAATTTCTGGATGAAACGACCGACAAGACGCAAAAAAGATTTCTTAGATTACAGAAAGATCCCCGCGCAGGTTTCGATGTTAATAATGTAAGCATCAGCCATACCACGGAATTGCCTTCCGTGAGCTCAAACACGAAAACAAAGATTTTTAAACTTCTTTTTAAAGACAGCAAGTTGGGGAATAATTCAATTCTTTATTTAATTGAGCTAACCAATAAATCGGCTGCAAAAGATACTTCATTGGAGGATTTTATTAAAGGCGCAACTTTAACTTATCTGAATCAGGAAAAATTAGATTAAATTTCACGCATTCACTTCGTTATTCCGTCAGGAATTTTTACAAAGTATTCTAAGTTTAATATCTGATCAATAGGCTTCGCTAAAAAGTTTGTCTCAAACAAACCTTCAAGGTTTTAAAAACCTTGAAGGTTTAGAATTTCACACATCATCATCTGTGAAAATCCGTTGAATCTGTGGGAGATAATATATTAAATTCTTAAAGCACTCTATTTTTACATCTCAAAACTTCCTTTGCCTCTTTTGTGGTAAAAATTAAAATTTCATTCGTCAAATATTCGTTAATTCGTGGCTGTAAAAATCCTAAGCTTGAGATCAATGATTTTGAATTGTTTAATCTTCAAATCTAAATACTCACGCCATGCGTATTTTTCACCTCTGCCATTACAAAAGTACTGTGGGTACTTCCGATAGAATCTACGGAGCCTAATTTATTAAATACAAAATCCTGATAATGTTTCATATCTCTTACCTGAACTTTCAATAAGAAATCAAAATCTCCGGAAATATTATAACATTCTGCTACTTCGTCAATTTGTAGAATATCTTTCACAAATTGGTTTCCGACAGAACGGTCGTGAATTTTCAGCTTGACCTGACAAAAAACGGTGAATCCACGATTCAGCTTTTCGGCTTCCAAAACAGCAGCATAATGCTTAATATAGCCCTCTTGCTCCAGCCTTTTCATTCGTTCAAAAACGGGAGAAGCAGAAAGATTGACTTCTTTTGCGAGCTCTTTAACGGTCAGTTTTGCATTTTTCTGAAGGATTCTAAGTATTTGCAAATCCTTTTCGTCTAATCTTTCCACAGAATAATATTCTTTTTATGATTTCTATTTTCAAAAATACAGAATAATATTCTTTAAAAATAAAATAATCCAATACAATATCCTTAATTTTTAAATTTAAACCAATCAATACACTTTATAACTATCTTTGAGGAAGATTTTGTTCTTTAACATACTTCATCAAACGGAAAAGGTTTTACCTAAGGTAAATTAATAGGGAATCGTGTGAAAATCACGAACTGTCGCGCAACTGTAAGTAACATCGTAAAGTTTTTGTCCAAGTATATCCACTGTGCCAACGGGAAGGATGACAAAAACCGTTACAAGTCAGGAGACCTGCCTGTTCCGAATGATCAATGCTCTCGCGATTTGGAGTTTTTGGATCAGAAAGATGATACTTTGAGCGTATTTTGGTTATTTTTTTAAACGCAAAGATTTTATTTATTGATGCTTCTTATTTTTAAGGAATTAAGAAAAATGAAATAAAACTTTGTGTCAAAAAAATTTAAACCTATTCTTTTCATTTAAAGGAAAAATTATGTCCTCACTGTATCTTTTCAATTCCTAAAAATCATATTACGAAAGCATTACGAAGCCATTTAAAGAACTTTTAAAAGAAAATTTAATTTAAAAGTTTAAAAGAAATGCAAACACACATCCTTGGCTACCCGCGAATTGGCAGCAACAGAGAATTAAAAAAAGCCTGTGAACACTATTGGGCAGAAAAAATAACGTCAGACGAATTGCTGGAGGTCGGAAAAACCATTACCCAAAACAACTGGAAACTGCAGCAGGAAGCGGGAATCGACTGGATTCCATGCAATGATTTCTCTTATTACGATCAGGTTTTGGATATGACCTTAACGGTTGGAGCCATTCCGGAACGTTATCAGGAGATTGCTTTCAAAAAATCTGAACTGGATCTTTACTTTGCGATGGCCAGAGGTTTTCAGAAAGACGGTTTAGACATCACAGCGATGGAAATGACGAAGTGGTTTGATACCAATTATCATTATATCGTTCCTGAATTTCAGAAAAATCAGGAGTTTAAATTATTTTCAAATAAAATTATCCAGGAATTTATTGCAGCAAAGCAGGCTGGAATTAATGCAAAACCCGTAATTATCGGTTTACTGACCTATTTATTATTAGGAAAAGAGAAAGAAGAAGGTTTTGATAAATTAGATTTAGCACAAAATTTACTTCCCGTTTATATTCAAATTTTAAAAGAGCTGGAAAATCATGGCGCAGAGTATATTCAGTTTGACGAGCCGTTTTTAGCGTTAGATTTAACTGAAAAAGCCAAAGAAACCTATCAATTGATCTATGCGGAACTCAGAAAACAGTTTCCGAAGCTTAAATTTATTGTAGCGACTTATTTTGAAGGATTAAAAGACAATCTTTCGTTAGCCACTACCCTTCCGATTGATGTTTTACATATCGATCTGGTTCGTTCTCCTGAACAATTAGAAGACGTTTTAAATACAATTCCTGAAACATTAAGCCTTTCTTTAGGAATTGTTGATGGAAGAAATATCTGGAAAAATGATTTCCAGCATTCTCTACAGTTTATTAAAAAGGCAGTAGAAAAAATAGGTTCGGAGAGATTATTTATTGCACCTTCCTGTTCATTACTCCACTCTCCTTTCGATCTTGATTCTGAGAAAAACGAGAATACTTTATCTCCCGAAATCAAGCAATGGATGGCTTTTGCAAAACAAAAAGTAGATGAAATTGTCAGTTTAAAAAAATTAGCCTCAGAAAATCCGGATTATAATACATTACAGGAATTAGCTGAAAACAGAAAAGCGATTGAAAACCGTAAAGTTTCTGCCTTAATTCACAATCAAAATGTAAAAGACCGTGTGGATGTAACAACGGAAGACGATGCACAAAGACATCATCCGTTTGCAATAAGAAAAGAAACGCAGCAAAAAGTGTTGAATCTTCCTCTATTTCCAACGACTACGATTGGTTCTTTTCCACAGACCAAAGAAGTGAGAAACTGGAGGGCAAAATTCAAAAAAGGCGAACTGAATGCTCAGGAATACGACACTTTGCTTAAACAGGAAACCGAAAGAACCATCCGTTGGCAGGAAGAAATCGGGATCGACGTCTTGGTGCACGGAGAATTTGAAAGAAATGACATGGTGGAATATTTCGGAGAACAATTATCCGGCTTTGCGTTTACTCAAAACGGATGGGTTCAAAGCTACGGAAGCCGTTGCGTAAAACCTCCCGTAATCTTTGGAGACGTTCACAGACCCAATCCAATGACGGTTTACTGGTCGGAATATGTGCAATCTTTAACTCAAAAATGGGTCAAAGGAATGTTAACGGGACCTGTGACGATTCTTCAGTGGTCTTTTGTACGCGATGACCAACCTCGTTCAACCACTTGCAAACAGATTGCATTGGCGATTCGTGATGAGGTGAACGATCTTGAAAAGGCGGGAATCAGAATTATCCAAATTGATGAACCTGCAATTCGTGAAGGTCTTCCACTAAGAAAATCCGACTGGCAAAATTACCTGAAATGGGCCGTTGAAGCCTTCAGAATTTCGGCAAGCGGCGTGGAAGATGCAACACAGATTCATACGCACATGTGTTATTCTGAATTTAACGATATCATCCAGAATATCGCCGACATGGACGCCGATGTCATCACCATAGAATGTTCCAGAAGTCAGATGGAACTGTTGAACGCATTTGCGGATTTCAAATATCCGAACGAAATCGGACCGGGAGTTTATGATATTCACTCACCGAGAGTTCCGTCCAAAGAAGAAATGGTGGAATTACTGAAAAAAGCACAAGCCGTAATCCCGGCACAACAACTTTGGGTAAATCCTGATTGTGGCCTGAAAACCCGTCATTGGGATGAAACGGAAAAGGCATTGATTGCCATGGTGGAGGCTTCGAGAGAAGCGAGCAAGGGGTTTGCTGTGCAAGCACTTTAGATATTATTAATATTTGTTTTTTCAGGAGCCTTTTTGGGCTCCTGTTTTTTGTTTATTGATTAAAATAAATTTAATTTTATAATAAATTTAGAGAACCATGATGCATCAACTTCCGATAATTGGAAATGCTACAGTATTTGAAGATTTAATCTGTGACTTATTAAACAATGAGTATAAGACGATTTTATTTAAGAGATTTGGGAAGCAAGGACATAATCAAAAAGGAATTGATATTTTTTCAGTTGAACATAATATCGCGGTTCAATGTAAAAAAAAGGATTTAACGAGAAAAGAAAGCATCACCAGAAGAGAATTGTGTAACGATATAGAAAAAGATGTACAAAAAATTATATCACAAAACTTAAAAATTAATTTCGCATTGCTCATTATCGCTTCTACGATTTCTGATCATCCTGATATTGATGAAATATGTGAAGATATAAAAACAAAATACGATTGTAGTTTCGAAATCATATTTTGGGGTTGGGAAACTATTCAAAATAAAATATTAGACTCTAAGATTCTTTTAAGTAAATATTACCCAAATTTTATTATTCAACTAAGTGATACTGAACAGAAATTCCATGAAATTCAAACACTAAAGAAAAGAATTCAAAAAGATTTTAGTCCTTGGATAAACTACTCTCTAGAAAAGCGAGCATTAAATTCTGATATGATGATTAGACGATTTGATGATACAAGTTACCCACACAATAATAATCTTAATGAGTTCAATACATATAATTGGTACAAAGCAGAATTTTATCAATCCTTTCATAATGGTTTAGAATTCATTGTTGGAATAAAGAACATCATTATACTTCCAAATGGGCTATGGCGATTATCAAATCATCAAAATGATAAAGATTTAGCAAAAGTATGTGTTTATGTTATAGCTCGCTTAAATTATTCAGAAATATTAGATTACGATATTAAAGGAGATAAATATGATGCTTTTCCACATATTTTTTGCAGATTTAAATTTGATGGTTCTCCTTTTGAAAAAATATTTTACGAGGATGTAAAAAAAAGTTATAATATTTATCAATTAGAAAATCAAGTAGAAAAATGACCACCGAAGAATTCGTAAAAAATTTCTACCAAGAAAAACAAAACATCCTCAATTCAAGTTTTGATCATCAATCAGAATAAAGAACGCTTGTTTCAACAAAGATTGAAGAATTAAATCTAAATGAAGTTCAAACTGAAAAATTAAAAGAAATAGTTTCTAATCTTTTGACTGATACTTTTTACACTATTTTACTTGGCTTGGATGGCTCCGCAAGCATTGGAGATTCTCAGGAAAGTTTTAAAATATTTGATGAGGATAATAATTTAATTTCTGGAAGTGGAGATTTAGAAGGATTTGCTTATGAATATTTTCATGAAAATAATAATTAAGTAAAACTAAAAAAGCCTGCAAAAGCAGGCTATATATCTTGTACTTAATTACGTTTCTGATAGAAAGAGGCTTTATTAAGCATTACTTTACAAATTTAAGAATTATAAGTTAATTAAAAGATACAAATTGCAAACAGAATATAAAATTATTTTTAAATCTAAATAAATAACAATCAAAAACTTACAATTTTTAAAAATAAAACCTTAATTTTGCACCCCGAAAATAAGGATTATCCATTATGAAAAAAATAGGCGATTACAGAAAGCTTCTTGAGGTAGATAAAAACGTTACGTTGAAGGAATTGAAAACAATCTACAGGAATACGATGAAAGATACGCATCCTGATAAATTCATCAATGATGAAGCGGGAAAGCTGGAAGCGGAAGAAAAAAGCAAGACGGTAATTGAAGCCTATCATTTTTTGGTAAGCATCAATCCGGAAACGCAGGAAAAATATAAAGAAGAATATACGGAGACCACGACCAAATCTAATATTCAGGATTTTTATCTGGAGAAATCTATTTTGACGGTTCAACATTTGAACGGAAATATTTATGAATATATCGGAGTTCCTAGAAATACGTACATCAAAATGGTAAATGCAGATTCGCCAAGCCGTTTTGCAAGAAGACATATTTATGGAAGTTTTATCTACAGAAAGTCCGGAGAGGCAATGGCTGACTAATTTTTCATCGATAAAAATAATAAAAGCTTTCGGGACTTCCGAAGGCTTTTTTTGTTGTTTCGCAAAATTTGTTTCCAGGACAAAACTTTTTGATACGATTTTTTTCAGAAAACAATGACATAAAAAAAGCGCATCATTTCTGATACGCTTTTCGGTTAATTAAAGGTTGTTATATTAGTCTACGTGTTTCGGAGTATATCCGTCTTCACTTAGCTCTTTGTGCTCGTAATCGGCTCTCATTTCTGTATCGTAATCTACTTTTTCATTTTTACCCATTCTTCTTAACATAGAATCGAATAAAGAGTATACTACCGGAACGATAATCAGGGTAAGGAATAACGATGAAGTTAAACCACCGATGATTACCCATGCCAAACCGTTGTTCATCTCTGCTCCAGCTCCTTTTGCAATTGCAATCGGAATCATCCCGAAAATCATCGCAATGGTTGTCATAAGAATTGGACGAAGACGGGCGTGGTTGGCCTGAATTAAAGCATCATGCGTACTCGCTCCCGCTTCTTTTCTCATATTGGCAAAGTCGACGATCATAATCGCATTCTTTGCTACCAGACCAATCAACATGATCATCCCCAGCATTGTAAAGATGTTCAGTGAGTTTCCGGTGATGGCCAGAATAACCATGACCCCAATCAATGCCAATGGAATTGAGAATAATACCACAAACGGATACACAAATGAATCGTATAATGAAACCATTACCAGATAAACCAGTACAATAGCTGCCAATAAAGCAATTCCTAACGTACCGAAACCTTCGGTCTGGTTTTCCATATCACCACTCCAAATATAGCTTACGCCCGCAGGTTTTGTTTTTTCGTTGTCCATGAACATCGCTGCCCATTCGTTGGCAACGTCTCCAACCGGACGACCTACTACTTTAGATTTTACTTTTACAGAAGGTGCTTTATCTCTACGTTCCAGCAAACTTGGTCCTGAACCCATTTTTACATCTGCAAACTGGCTCAACCTTACTTGTTCTCCTTTAGTATTGGTAAACATCAGATTTCTTACATCATCAATATTCTGTCTGTTGGCATCACCAAAACGGATATTGATGTCGTATTCGTATTCTCCGGCTCTGAATTTTCCGTCTGTATTTCCACTGAATGCCGTCTGCATCGTTTGTCCAACGCTGGAAAGATTTAAACCTAAAGCTGCCATTTTATCTCTGTCGATATTCACCTGAACTTCAGGGTTTCCAGAGTCGGTTGATAATTCAGCATCTACAGATCCCGGAACTTTTTTAAGCAATTCCAGAATTCTGTTGGCTTCTTTATTGGCTGTTTCGTTGTCCTGAGCTGTTACCACCATTTCAATTGGCGCGTTATCCGCTCCCATTAATCCGATTGGAGCTGTTTTAAACTCAACTCCGGTGAATTTCTCTTCTAAAGCTCTTTTTATTTTAGCTGATTTAATATCTGTACTTTCATTACGTTCAGATTTATCCACTAAAATTACCTGAATTTCTGATTGATACAACGTTGCCTGTGCTCCACCAAAACCTGAGGATTGCTGACCAACCGTTGTAATCATATCTACCACGTCTTTATCATTTCTAAGGTATTTTTCAACCGCCAGTGTTACCTGATTGGTTTTTTCTACCGAAGCATCTTTTGGTAATTCCATCTGAACAAGGAACTGGCCTCTGTCCATTTTAGGGAAGAATTCACCTCCGATAAATCCGAATGCCACCAACATGAATGAAGAGATCAAAATAATGAAAGTTACAATAACCGTCATGATTCTTCTTAAAGTCGATTTCAATGCCCACTCCAGAATGCCTGTGATCCAGTGAGTGAATTTCTCCAATTGCTTTTCAAACCAAAGAATGAATTTTTCAAAAGGATTTTTTCCTGAAAGATGTACCAATTTACCGTATCTTGATGACAACCACGGAATAATGGTAAATGAAGCCAATAACGAGAATAAGGTAGCAATTACCACTGTTACACAGAACTGTGCCAGGATATCAGACACCAAACCTGAACTCATCGCAATCGGTAAGAATACCACTACGATTACCAGAGTAATGGCCGTAACCGTAAATCCGATTTCCGAAGCCCCATCGTATGCTGCACGGATTCTGCTTTTACCCATTTCCATGTGACGGTAGACGTTTTCCAATACCACGATGGCATCATCCACCAAAATACCAACTACCAACGAAAGTCCTAATAAACTCATTAGGTTTAAGGTATAACCCATCAGATACATCCCGATTACCGTTGCAATCAAAGACATCGGGATAGAAACCATTACAATAAATGCGTTTCTGATGTTGTGAAGGAATAATAACATCACGACCGCCACCAAAATAATCGCTAAGAATAAATCGAAGATTACATGGTCGGCTGCTTCAAGGGTAAAGTCTGTGGTATCATCTACGATGCTAACTTTAATATCCTGAGCTTTGTAGTTGTCCTGAACCTGGGCTATCGTTTTCTGAACCAATTCTGAAACCGCTACCGCATTCGCATCAGACTGTTTTTTTACCTGAAGTAAGATGGTTGCATTCTGGTTGTATCTTGCTACTTTTTCAACATCTTTCTGAGAATCGAAAACTGTTGCCACATCAGATAAACGAACCTGCGCGCCATTTTTATCGGAAACCACAAGATTGTTCATTTCCGTAACATCTTTATACTTTCCTGAAAGTCTGATTGTAGATCTTGAAGTTCTCGTTTTCAGTGCTCCCGTCGGGAAATCTAAATTGGAAGAAAGAATCGCCTGCTGCACATCTCCGATTGAAAGACCGTAGCCCTGCAGTTTCTTTTCATCTAAATTAACCTGAATCTCTCTTTCCTGTCCACCAACAAGGTCAACCTGAGCAACCCCGTTTACACGAGAAAAGATGGGTTCTATTTTTTTATCTAAAAGATCATAAAGTTCTTTATTATTCAGCTTATTACTGGTAATACTCAAGGTCATGATCGGGAGATCATCCAAAGAGAATTTCTGTAAAGAAGGCGGATCTGCATCGTCCGGAAGGTCTGCCAAAATTGCATTTACCTTTCTCTGAGCATCATTCAAAGCATAGTTTACATCGGCACCTGTATTCAGCTGAACCATGATTACCGATAAACTTTCGTAAGATGAAGATTCTACTTTTTTTACGTTTTCCAAAGACCCTACGGCATCTTCAATCTTTCGGGTAACCGATGTTTCCACCTCAGAGGGCGAAGCACCAGGATATACCGTAGAAATGGTCACCATATTGGTTTCAAACTTCGGAATCAACTCATACCCCATCATGGAGTAACTTAATAGACCACCCAATGTAAGGATCGTAAATAATACGATAACCAGGGACGGTCTTTTAATGGATATTTCTGCTAACTTCATCTTCTCTTACTTTACGATATTGATTTTTGAACCGTTATCAAGGTTGATCTGTCCGCTGGTAATAACCTGCTCGCCTCCATTCAGTCCGCTTAAGATCTGAACTTTGTCTCCGTATACTTTTCCGGTCTGCACCTTGATTAATTTAGCCGTCCCGTTGCTTACCACAAATAACTGTCCTGAACTAACTCCGTTTACGAAAGCCTCTGCAGGAACTGTAATCATATTCATTGTTTCTGCACCGTTATTTGTTTTAAAGGTTGCTGTAGCATACATTCCTGCCTTTAAGTTTCCTCTGTTCTGAACTTCAACCTCAACAGGGAAATTCAAAGAAGCATCACTTTTAGGGGCTATAAATGTAATTCTTCCCGTGAAAGATTCTTCCGGTAAAACATTTACATTGATCGCAACTTCCTGACCTAACGCAATTCTTCCGATCTGGCTCTCATCCACTAAAACCGACAGTTTTAAAGAATTGATATTTACGATTTCGAAAAGCGCAGTTCCCGGAGCAACAACCATTCCCGGCTCTACCATTTTTTTGTTGATGGTACCGCTGATCCCCGCACGAATGCTTGTATCATTTACTTTCACCCCTTGTGCTCTTACGGCAGCCTGAGCATTTTTCAATTGCAATCTTGAATTATCAACCTGTTGTTTGGTAACCCCTCCTGTTTTGAAAGCGTTTTCATAACGTTGATTATCGATTACTGCATTCTGTAAATTATTCTGAGCCTGAGAAATATCAACCTCAATAGCATCTTTTTTAATGGTTGCCAAAACCTGACCGGCACCAACTTTTGAGCCTTCTTTCACCAAAACATTCACAATACGACCTGCAATTTCAGCCGATTGATTCATTTCCTGCTTCGGAATAAAAGTTCCGTTGGCCGAGTAATCTGTATTGATATTTTCTCTTGCTACCGTTACAATATTTACGTTGATCTTATCTACCTGCTTGGCAACCTCACGCACTTCCGTTTCCTGCTTCTCTTTGTTACCGACGATCTTGTAAGCGGCCAAACCTATAAGTACAGCGGCTACGATGATATATATTAAAGTTTTTTTCATTATAGTTTATTATGGGTTTTGTAAAGTATTTAGTTCTCCTTTCGCTTTAATTAATTTTATTTCTGCCTGCTTATAATCCAGTAAAGCATTTGCATAGTTCTGTTTAGCCTGAGTTGATGCATTTTCGGCATCCAAAACTTCCGTTAAGGTTGCCAGACCGTACTGGTAATTGGCTTGTGTATTTTTCTGCACTCTTTCGGCCAAACCTACATTATCTTTCATGCTTTCGATATTGATTAATGCATTTTCCATGTTGGTAATGGCATTTTTATAATCTAAACTAAGGCTCAACTGCGTATTTTCAATATCTACGTCAAGATCCTGAATGTCAACTTCCGTCTGGTTAATCTTCGCTTTGGTAGCACCTCCGGTAAAAATCGGAATATTAATATTTAAACCGATCGCTGAGTAGTCACTCCAAAGCACCCCGTTATTCACTCCATTGGTAAGCGGAAATTTTCTACCTTGTCCGCCCCAGCCGTAGTTGGCAACCAGATTGACTGTTGGATATAGATAGGCTTCGGTTGCTTTTTTATTAAAAACAAGAAGTTCCCTGTTCTTATTAAGGACTTTAATTTCCGTACGGTCATCAAGATTAATGGTACTGGCAATTAATTCCGGTTTTGGCTCAATGGTCTTTTCTTCAAGCACAATATCTGAAGAAATAGGGACACCCATATAAAACTTCAAAGAATTTTTTGAAAGCTCCACAGAATTGATCAATGTTTGTTTATTAGATCCTATATTGGTAAGCTGAACATTTGTCCGGTCTAAGTCAATCGCTTTTGCCAGTCCGTTGTCTACCAAACTCTTGATAACATTTCTTGTTTTTTCTGTATTAGCATAGCTTGCCTCTACCGTTTTCAGATTCTCTTCCTGTACAAATACCTGGTAATAAGCGGTTGCCACATTTTCGATAATCTGTTCATTGGTCAGCTGAGCGTTTAGAACATAAAATTCTCTGGTAGATTTGGCCGCTTTCAGACCTGTAAAGACCCTCTGATCGAATATTGCCTGCTGAACCTGAACGGAAGCCGTTGAATTCCAGGGCTGCCCCAGCTGGGCTCTGATTCTTTCTCCTCCAAATTCAAGCAATGACTCCTGAATAATAGGGTTATAAGTTAAACCTGCGGTGGCCGTAATCTGAGGTAAAGCTCCCGCCCGGGCTTCATCAATTTTATATTCGGCTTTTTTAATCTGTAAAGCAGCTTTTTTAGCTTCTGCTTTATTTTGAAGTGCCTGTTTTATGGCTTCCTGTAGAGAAACCTGCTGCTGAGCAGACACTGATGAAAAACCGAAAATCATAAATGCTGCAGCTATCCCAATTTTTAGCTTTTTGGCAGTTATACGTTTTCTTTTCATAATCTTATACTTCGTTTATTTTTTTAATTTTTGTATTCTCTGTTTTTAGTTCTAAAGGACGAACCATTTCTTAAATTACTTTAACAGTTTTGTTAATTTTTAAATAAAATATTCAGAATGATATCCTTTCTTGCGGCAATGATCTGATCGAATTTCTTTTCGCTGATCATTAAATTTTCCATTAATAAAGGTCTTATGGCACTCGGGAAAACCAATAAAGAAACCATATTCAGAACAAATTGAATAGGTTCCATTGTTTCGATATTTCCTAATGCCATTTCTTTCTTAATGTCTTTGTACAATTTTTTCAATTCTTCTTCCTCAATATCTTTTTTATGACAATTTCCTTTATTAATCTGCGATACAATATAGGTTTCCAGATAAGGATATTGAAGACTGGTGGATAAGCTGTGATCTATAAACTGACCCATTTTTTCTTTAAAAGGAAGATCCGAATTCTGGATTACCTTAGATTTTTCCTGTTCTACCTTCTGAGCTTCATCAAAAATGATCTGGATCAGATTGTCTCTGGAACGAAAATAATAATTGATTAACGTTCTGTTTACTCCCGCTGCATCAGCAATTTCTTGCGTTGTAGCATCAAATTTCCCTTTCACAAAGAATAAATTCTTTGCTGTCTCTTTGATTAATTCCTGTGTTTGGTCTTTTTTTGCTTGATTTGACATTTTTGTTAAACAAATTTGTGCAAATTTAAATCAAATTTAGTTTTTGACAAAATTGTTAAACAAAATAATTAAACAAAATTGTATGAAATGCATCAGTTTTCTAACTTAATTATCGATAGAATATTGACCGGTACTCGCTTTTTAGCGAGGCATTTTTATATATTTGCGAAAAAATTAACAACCGATGCGAAAAATATTATTTCTATTTGCAGTTTTGTGCTGTAGCCATTCGTTTTCTCAGACGACATTACTGAGAGACAATGAGTTTTATTTCTATGAAAACAAAGGACAGATCATTGATCAGGACGGAAAAGAAAATGCAGATGTAAAATATCTCTTCCACTCTGCGGGATTAAATGTACAACTGCGATCTAATGGATTTTCTTATGATGTGTATGAAACAGAAAAAACAGTAAACTCCAATTCCTCAAAATTCAGAAAAGACCAATCTATTGATGCAAAAACGTATCATTATGATGAGTTTAATTATGAAAATCAGTTTCATAGAGTTGATATTGATTTACTAAATTCAAATAAAAAAGCAGCAATTATTGCAGAAGGCAAATCTTCAGATTATTCTAATTATTACAATCTTCCGAACAATCCAAAAGGAGTAACGAATGTTCATCGTTTTCAAAAAGTTTTGTATAAAAATATTTATCCGAATATTGACATCGTATTTTTTAAACCAAAAGATACTTTAAAACCCATTGAATATAATTTCATCATTAATCCCGGTGGAAAAATTTCAGATATTAAGATGAAATTCAACGGTGCTCCAACTTCTGTTAAAGACAATAAACTTTTAATGAAAGTTCGTTTTGGAGAAATGTATGAAAATATCCCGAACAGTTGGATTTCAGATAATAAAAAGGAAAATATTGAAATTTCTTTTAAAGATCTGGGAGATCAGACTTTCGGTTTTAATTCACCAATAAATACTTCCAATAAGACGATTGTTATTGATCCTGTTCCTACAAGAGTCTGGGGAAGTCACGTTGGGGGAACTGGGGATGATTACGGAAAAATAAGAACTGATATTCAAAATAAAGGCTATCTCATCGGATCTACAACGAGTTACAATAATTTTGCCAGTTCAGGCACATATCAACAAAATATTGCAGGAGGAATAGATGCATTCCTGATAAAAATAACCAAAGACGGACAAAAACTTTGGGGAACTTATTATGGCTTTGGAATGACAGACTATTTTGTGGATGCTGATTTTGATGCCGATTTTAATATTTATGCAGGAGGTGTAGTTCAAAGAGCTGCTTTTAATGAAAATATTGTTTTAGTGAAGTTTAACAGTAACGGAAGTTTAATGTTTCAAAAAGAATTTGTTTCAAACAGACAAGATAAGCTTTACACGGTTTCTTACAATCAGAATCAGGTATTTATTGGCGGAGATGCTTTTAGTACAGATTTTCCTACGGTAAACGCGATGCAGCCAACAAAATCTACTCCTGATGGTTATACTGATGGTATTTTGGCGGCTATCAACGCGACAACAGGAAATACGGCTTGGGCAACTTACGTTGGACAAAATGATGGTTCCACTTCTATTTTTCAAATTATGTCTTCTGTGGATAACCTTGAAATACTAGCGGCGACGCAATCTTCAAATATCCCTATGGTCAATGCTTTTCAACCCGTAAAAGCAGGAGGAACAGACGGACTTTATATAAAACTTTCAAAATCCGGAAATAATATTCTTAGATCCAGCTATTTTGGTAACTCCGGATATGAGGTTGTATTCAAAGGAAGAATAGTGAATGACATTCTAGTACTTCCCGGAAAATATTCTACCATAGATTTTCCCGTGGGACAACCTGGAATCTGGAGGGTAAATTTAACAAATAATACAATCACAAAAAGTTATTTTAACTTTATTGGAGATCCTCAATTGTTGGCTTATCCTGATAAATACGGAAATGTTTTTTTCACAGGATTACATTCCAATGGTTTGGGTTTACCAGATATTTCTACTCCCGGAGCTTATATGGGAATGCCTGCCACGTATACTTCTACTTTTATGATCAAATATAACCAGAATGATATTAAAGAATGGGGAACCTATTACACCGGGAATGGAGCCACACAACAGGGAGAAGTTATTACAGACAATGAGGATGCTATTTATTTAACGGGAATGTCTGGCGGAAATACCTCAGGAATAGCCACTCCAGGAACCTTTCAACAAATGCCCGGTGGCGGAAATGATATGTTTGTAGCTAAATTTAGAGATTGTACAGCAAGTGCTACTGTGACCTCCAACTCACCTGTCTGCATCAATTCAACGGTACAGTTAAGTGCAACCGGAGGAACAACCTATAACTGGATAGGTCCTAATGGTTTCACCTCAAATCTTCAAAACCCAACAATACCTAATGCGACGGCAGCTCATTCAGGAACATATACTTGTCAGGTTGCAGGTTCTGGAGCTTGTGACGGCAGTTTTACCGTGAATGTTATAGTGGGTGATAACATGGCGCCAATTCCTGATAATACCAATTTAACGGATATCACAGGAGATTGTCATACAATCGTAACCAATATACCCACTGCAACGGATAACTGTGCAGGCGCAGTTACAGCAACCACTTCAGACCCGCTGTCTTATTCACTTCCAGGAAATTACGTTATTCACTGGATTTACAATGACGGCAACGGAAATAGTTTCACACAAAATCAAAATGTTATCATCTCCTCGCCTGCATTGCCAACTTCCACCAACCTACAGCAAGGGTTTTGCGCCACCAACCTGCCGAAAGTCTCAGACATCCAGATTACTGGCCAGAATATAACATGGTACAATGCCGGAGGAAGTGTTGTAGCACCTTCTACTCCATTGGTTACAGGAACTTATTACGCTTCACAAACCATCAACGGATGCGAAAGTGATAAAGCGGAGTTTCAAATTACCGTAAACAGTACACCAAGACCGTCAGCTAATTCGATGCAGGATTTCTGTGAATCGGCACATCCGAAGATTTCAAACCTCGTGGTAACAGGTACAGATTTAAAATTCTATGATGCAGCGGGCAATCTTTTATCACCAGGTACCCTTTTGATAGACGGGCAAACTTACTACGTTACCCAAACACTCAATGGCTGTGAATCTGCTCAATTTTCAATTGCGGTGACGCTATCACTCAATAATGTTCCGGCTAGCCATTACAGCGAGACTTTCTGTAATAATTCTGTTGCCAATACAATGGTTATTAACTTAACCTCTTTTGAAAGTAATATAATCGCCAATCCGGCAAATTATATTTTCACGTACACCGATAATCTGGGAAACACTATCGGAAACCCATTAAACTATGCTTTAAGTATAGGTTTGAATATCATTAATGTGAAAGTAGCGACTCCCGACGGATGTTTTAAGATCGTACAACTGAATTTGACCGTAAATCCTAAACCAAATAGTATACTTCCCGAAAAACTTGATTTCTGCGAAGGTAAGAATATCACACTGGATGCAGGAGCCGGATTTACATCTTTTGTATGGAACACGGGAGCAACCACACAGACGATTACTGTGTCAACACCGGGTACTTATACGGTAACGGTTAAAAACAGTTTTGGTTGTGAAAGTACATCTACTGTTGTGGTAAGTTATTCTGTTTTAGCCCAGATTGTTTCGGTAAATATCAACAATAACGCAGCTACTATAATTTTATCTGCAACGGGAAATTATGAATATTCTCTGGATCATCTTATCTGGCAGGATTCAAATATTTTCAGCAATCTTTCTATGGGAGAATATACAGTGTATGTGAGAACGAAAGGAGGATGTATCATCGGGCAGAAGCCTTTTTCAATCTTTAATATTCCGAATGCCATTACGCCAAACGGAGACGGGATTAATGATCTGTGGAAGATTAACGGACTCGAAAATTATCCGGGAACAGAAGTGAGTTTATACGACAGAACCGGAATCGCCATTTTTAAAGAGGTGATTAAAAATAAAAGTCCGTTTGTATGGGAAGCCAAACTTAGCGGAAGACCATTATCAACAGGAAGTTACTGGTATACTATAAAAGTTTCCGACGGAAGAATTTACACCGGTTGGTTACTGATTAAAAATAGAGAATAAAAGAAAACGAGCAGAAAATTCTGCTCGTTTTTATTTTTATAATAATTTGATTTTATCGTCTGAAATATCGATGATCTTATCCTTATATAAACCTCCGATGGCCTTTTTAAAGTTCTTCTTGCTCATTTGGATCTCATCTTTAATTTCCTCCGGCGTAGATTTGTCTGAAAGATAAAGCAAACCGTAATTTTCTTCTAATTTATCCAGGATCTTCTGCTTAAACTCATCGATATTCTCAAAACCCTGAGGCTGTAAAGAAACATCTATTTTTCCATCTTCACGGATTTCTTTAATAAAGCCGCTTTCTTCGGATAGAGGATATAGCTTTTTGAAAACATCAGAAGCATAAATCAGTCCGATATATTTTTTGTTGATAACCACATTCCAGCCCAATTCGCTTTCATTCATCATCAATAAATCCACCCGATCCCCTTTTTGGAAAGGAAGATCTTCATATTGAGGATTTCTTTTGAACTTGGTGGTTCCTGTAATTAATTCCAGTTCATCATCCACGTATAAATGAACCAAATATCTTTTACCTTCCACAATTTTTGATTTCTGCTGCTTATAAGGGATAAATAAATCTTTAATAATCCCCCAATCCATAAAAGCACCGCTTGGAAGACTCTGAACGCAGCTCATCACTGCAAATTCATCAACTTCAGCCAAAGGAATTTCTGTGGTGGCTTTGAGTTTATTATCATCCTGATACACGAAAACATCCATATCATCACCGATTTCTTTATCATCCGGCATAAAGATTTTTGGTAAAAAAGCTTTTTCACCTGACTCATCTGTTAAGATGCATCCTGAACTGATTTTTTCTGAAATTTTTAAAGTTTGAGTTTTTCCGAGTAACATGTAATGATAAAATTAGTCTGCAAAGGTAAGGAAAATAATGGCAAGTTTTTATGATAGGTTCGTGAGTCGGAGAATCTGAGAGCTTTAGAAGCTGTTTAAAATGATAACGAAAAAAATGTTTCGTTTATATCATGTCAGATTGTAAAAATTTAATGCTTTTTAGAAGGTAAAGGAAAATGAAGTCGCGAAGCTTTAAAATACGCTTCATCAAATCAATGGGTTGATTTTCTTTGCTTACTTAGCTATTTTTTTCAATTAAAATAAAACTTAGAAATAAAAAAAGACTGTCATTACTACAACGACAGTCTAAATTTTAAATATTTTAGATTCTTAAATCTTTCAATAAAAGAATTAATTACATGTGAATCGGTCTTTTTCCTGTTGCATCCAATGCCGCTTCTTTAATAGCTTCTGCATAAGTTGGGTGAGCGTGAGAACTTCTTGCGATATCTTCAGCACTTGCACGGAATTCCATTGCAATTACCCCTTCAGCAATAAGATCGGCAGCTCTCGCTCCAACGATGTGCATTCCTAAAACTTCGTCAGTCTTTTCATCTGCAATAATCTTCACCAAACCGTCAACATCACCACTTGCACGGCTTCTTCCTAACGCTCTCATCGGGAAAGATCCCACTTTGTACGCTACGCCTTCTTCTTTCAGTTGCTCTTCCGTTTTACCAACTCCGGCAACTTCAGGCCAAGTGTAAACAACACCAGGAATAAGGTTATAATTAACGTGAGGTTTTTGTCCCGCCAATGTTTCGGCAACAAAAACGCCTTCTTCTTCAGCTTTGTGAGCCAACATGGCACCTTTAATAACGTCTCCGATCGCATAAATATTGGCTACGTTAGTCTGAAGGTGATCGTTTGTTTTCACTCTTCCTCTTTCGTCTAGCTCAACACCAGCTTTTTCCAGTCCAAGACCATCTGTGAAAGGTTTTCTGCCCACAGATACCAAACAATAGTCTCCTTCAACCGTTACTTCTTCTCCTTTTTTATCTTTAGCAGTGATTTTTACAGAATCTCCATTTCTTTCAACCGCGGAAACCGCTGTAGAAAGCATGAACTTCATTCCCTGTTTTTTAAGAACTTTAGTTAATTCCTTGCTTAAAGCTCCATCCATTGTTGGGATGATCTTATCCATAAATTCAACCACAGTAACCTGAGCGCCAAGTCTTAAATAAACTGAACCCAGCTCAAGACCGATCACTCCACCACCGATTACCACTAAATGCTTAGGGATTTCTTTAAGATTTAAAGCTTCCGTAGAAGTAATCACTCTTTCTTTATCTAAAGTAATGAAAGGTAATGTAGTAGGCTTAGAACCTGTTGCAATGATTGTATATTTAGAATCAATGGTTTCTGTAGAACCATCGTTTTTAGTCACTTTAATCTGAGTAGCAGATTCGAAGCTTCCAACTCCTTCAAAAACAGTAATTTTGTTTTTGTTCATCAGATAGCTGATTCCGTCTGTATTTTGTTTAATGACCTCATTTTTACGCTCGATCATTCTTGCGATATCTGCCTGAGGCTCGTTGATGATGATTCCGTGACCTGCAAAATTGTGTTTTGCGTTTTCAAAATGCTCAGAGCTGTCTAAAAGCGCTTTAGACGGAATACATCCCACATTAAGGCAAGTTCCTCCTAAAGTTGGATATTTTTCAATAATTGCTACTGTGAAACCTAATTGTGCAGCACGGATTGCAGCAACATAACCACCAGGACCAGAACCGATAACGGTAACATCGAATTGACTCATGTTATTATATGAATTTGTTTATTATTATCTATCTTAATTCTTACAAATTTAACGATTAATTACCACGTGAGAAAGTGAGATTTGTCAAATTTTGAGAGAAAGGCCGGATGTTGGGAGGCGGAAGTTTAAAATATAGCGTTTATCTGTTTATTTTAATCTTTTATCCATCAAAACCAGGTGCTGTGACTGGTTTTACAGCCTCCAGCTTCAGGCTTTCTTCAGGTCTACAAATCTACATTCAGTTTTCCATGCCCAAATTCTCCGGCACTTTTAAAATAAGAACCTCCGTAAACATACCATTCCAGGCTTTCCAGAAATTCTACGGCATTTTCGGGAGTAATCTGTGGACGCTCTTTTTTAGAAACAATTCCTTTATACCATCTTCCTGAATCGGAGAAACTTTCAAACTCTACGAAATAATGAATCCATATTCTCTGGCACAATTTACACTGCTGAATGCTTACTTCGGCATGTCTTCCGTTGGTAAGATCTGTTCCCAGCTCAGAACTTCTGTATTCCGTATAATTTGAGTCAGGTTTTTCACACGCGCATCCTAATTTCTGGACTTTATTCATTGAGATCTCTTGATTTTGGTAAATTAACAGGCGCAAAGGTAAGAAAAGTATCAATAATGATTATCTGGTCATGAGATCGATTAAAACCTGTTCATATTTATCGAGAATAATATTCTTTGAAAATCGAGATCTTATTGAATTTTTTATAGCATCTTTATCATATTCCCGATGAAGAATCTGCATTATTTTAAGGGAAAATTCCTCGTGATTATCAATATCCGCAACTTCACCGTTGGTATTGTCCTGAATAATCTCATTTATTCCTCCCGGACAGTTATTGGCTAAAGAATAGGTTCCACACGCTCCTGCTTCAAGCAAAACATTCGGGAAACCTTCATATCTCGAGGAAAGTATAAACAGATCTGCATATTTCAGAAACTGATAAGGATTTTCCTGCCGCCCATGAAAAATAACCTGATCCAACCCCAGAAAATCTTTCATCTGATGAAGAATTTCACGGTCGTTTCCGTCGCCCAGAATATGCAGAATAATATTTTCATTTTTAAGTCTGGAAAATACCTTCAGAAGATTATCAAAGCCCTTTCTGGCTGATAAATTGCCAATAGCGACAACGTTTTTGTAATTATATTTAAAACTTTCAGGCTTCGTGGAAACAGCGAGTTGAGCATTGATGAAATCAAAATCAACAGGATTATTGATTTTTACAATTTTTCCCTGTCTGATATTAAAATTATCAATGAGATCCCTTCGCATATCATCACTTTGGGCGATGATTCTCTGGTAATTATTATAAAAATTATAGAAAAACTTAATTTCCTTGCGCGTAACATGCTCGGTCACGACATTGGTTTCTCTCGCAATGAATTTAGTTTTCGGAAACAGCTTGATGAATAAAGATAAATAAGCATTCACTTCGCCAAAGCCGGAAAATACAATATCCGGTTTTCTTTTGTAAATCTCTCGTAAAATCGGTTTTAAAGAGTGCCTGATCCTTTCTGTATTGACATCAATAATTTCGACATCATCATTTAAAAAATCAAGATAGCCGCCCTGCTTGCGTAAAAGCAAAATCTTGGGCTCAAATCGATCCCGGGAGAGATGATTCGCAATGGTGGTAACGATCCTTTCTGCCCCTCCGGTTTCCAGATCCGGCAGAATAAATATGACAGAGATCTTTTTCATCAGTGTAAAATTAGTAAAAAGTTTTGGTACTGTCAATCCCAACCGATAATTAATAATTTTTAACTTAAAACTGAACAGGACTTAGAATATTCTAGCGGTGAAGTTGTTATCTGAAGACCATGATCTCTGAAAACATAAAATTTTTGAAACCACTTTTCATACTTTTACAACTAACCCACCGTTTTGCATTCTTTTGCCCAACTTAACCGCAGAGCTTTAAAAATCACTTTTTGCCTCTTTTGCGGTAAAAATTAAAATCTCATTCGTTCATATTTGTTAATTCGTGGCAAAAGATCAACCCCTCATCTGGAAATCCATGGGAAAATATATTTCGGCTAAAGCCATTTTGAAATCATTTTCTTTTTTAACGGGCTGAAGCCCGTTTCTATTGATAAAGTATTGTCTTTTAATCATATTTTTTGAATTCGTGGCAAATCAAACGTCAAAATTACAACGCAAAGATCCGTGAAAATCTGTGTAATCCGTGGGAAATAAAAATTGGACTCGCTTAAATACTCAGATTCTTGCAATCAACACCCATTTTGCCTCTTTTGTCCATCTTAAGCAAAAACCTAGAAAAATAACTTTTGTCTATTTTGCAGTAAAAATTAAAATCTCATTCGTTCATATTTGTTAATTCGTGGCAAAAAATTAACCGCATCATCTGGAAATCCATGGGAAAATATATTTCGGCTAAAGCCATATCAAAATCATTTTCTTTTTTAACGGGCTGAAGCCCGTTTCTATTGATAAAGTATTGTCTTTTAATCATATTTTTTGAATTCGTGGCAAACCAAACGTCAAAATTACAACGCAAAGATCCGTGAAAATCTGTGTAATCCGTGGGAAATAAAAATTGGACTCGCTTAAACACTCAGATTCTTGCAATCAACACCCATTTTGCCTCTTTTGTCCGTCTTAAGCAAAAACCTAGAAAAATAACTTTTTCCTCTTTTGCCGTAAAAATTAAAATCTCATTCGTTCATATTTGTTAATTCGTGGCAAAAAATCAACCGCATCATCTGGAAATCCGCGGAAAAATATATTTCGGCTAAAGCCATTTTGAAATCATTCTCTTTTTTAACCGGCTGGAGCCCGTTTCTATTGATAAAAAAATTCGTGGTAAACTAAAAAATCAAACTCCTTTCTTTATTTTCAGATTATCTAAACTTTTCGCCTGATCTCATAGTTTCTGAATTGATCCTAAATTAAGGCTACTTCAGGAAACCATTTATTTCTAAAACAAAAAGAGCCCTTCAAATGAAGGGTTGCTCTTATATTTTATTATGATTTTAATAAATTAGTTGGCCACGTCGCTGATAAATTTTACCCTCAGCATTCGCACTTCCTCATCAGAAAGTTCATCACCGAACTCATCCAGCAAAACTTTCATACTGTCGCTTTCAGATTCATTCATAAATTCCATGAATCCGTCTACGATATCCTCATCAAAATTATCTTCGATATAATAATCTATATTTAATTTGGTTCCCTGATAAACAATGCGTTCCATTTCTTTTAACAACTCATCCATGGAAAGATTTTTTGCCCTCGCAATGTCTTCAAGATCAATTTTTTTATCTGTACTCTGGATAATAAAAACCTTATGGCTGGATTTATTGGCCACCTGTTTCAATACCATATCCTGGGTACGCTCGATATTATTTTCTTCTACATATTTACTGATAAAATCTGCGAATTCTTTACCGTACTTTTTAGCTTTTCCTTCTCCGACCCCATAAATTTTTGCAATTTCATCAACGGTAATCGGGTATTGAACCGTCATATCTTCCAGACTCGGATCCATAAAAACCGTGTAAGGCGGTATTCCGTATTTTTTGGCAACTTTTTTTCTTAATTCCTTAAGTAAAGTGAATAAATTCTGGTCTAATCCACCTCCGGCCTGCTGCTGAATCTGATCGCTCTCTGCTTTGGTCTGGCTTAAATCAAATTCACGATCTTCGGCAATCAGAAAAGAATGTTCAAGCTTATCTTCAAGAACCAATCGTCCTTTTTCGGTAACTTTCAGAACTCCGTAGGTTTCAATATCCTTCTGAAGAAAATTCTGAACCGTTGCCTGTCTCAAAATCGTTTTCCAGTGGTTATCCTTTTCCTCTTTTCCAAATCCGAAATAAGAAGCCTGCTCCAGCTTGTAAGATTTTGTAACCGCATTTTCCTTTCCGGCAATAACAGCTATTAAATCTCTTGACTTAAATTTTTCGCCTGTATCGCTGATAAGATCCATTACTTTTTTCAGATCGTCTGTGGCATCTTTTAATTTTGGCGGATTTGAAGAGTTATCACACATTTTGGCTCCATCCCCATTTACAGGATCAAAACTTTCTCCGAAATAATACAGAATATACTGTCTCCGGCTCATAGAAGTTTCGGCGTATCCCACCACTTCATTCAGCAGCTGTAGACCGATCTCTCTTTCAGAAACAGGTTTCTGAGCCAAGAATTTTTCGAGCTTTTCAATATCTTTTGGATCATAAAAGGCCAGACAATGGCCTTCACCGCCATCCCGACCTGCTCGACCGGTTTCCTGATAATAACTTTCCAGAGATTTTGGAAAATCATAATGGATGACAAAACGTACATCCGGCTTATCTATTCCCATTCCAAAAGCAATGGTTGCAACAATTACATCTGCTTCCTCCATCAGAAACTTATCCTGATTGGCCACCCTTACCTTCTGATCGAGCCCGGCATGATAAGGAAGTGCATTGACTCCGTTAACCTGCAAAAGCTGAGCAAATTCTTCAACTTTTCTACGGCTTAAACAATAAACAATTCCTGATTTACCCTTATGATGATTGATAAATTTCACAATTTCCCGATCTACATTGACCTTCGGACAAACCTCATAATAAAGATTCGGTCTGTTGAAACTTTCCTTGAAAACCAAAGCATTAACCATACCCAGAGTTTTCTGAATATCATCCTGAACCTTAGGAGTCGCCGTCGCCGTTAAGGCAATCACAGGAACGTCTGCAATTTTATCGATAATGGACTTTAAATTTCTGTACTCGGGTCTGAAATCATGTCCCCATTCTGAAATACAGTGTGCCTCATCAATAGCAAAGAAGGAAATTTTAACATCTTTCAGAAATTCTAAATAATCTTCTTTAATTAATGATTCCGGAGCCACATACAATAGTTTTGTTCTGCCACTCTTAATATCATCAAAAACCTGCTTGGTCTGAGTTTTATTCAGTGATGAATTCAGAACATGGGCTACCCCATCCTCGGATGACAGACCGTTTACGGCATCAACCTGGTTTTTCATTAACGCAATTAAGGGAGACACTACGATCGCCGTGCCTTCGGAAATAAGTGCCGGAAGCTGATAGCATAAGGATTTACCACCTCCAGTCGGCATCAAGACAAATATATCCTTCCCTTCTAACAGATTTTCTATGATTTGCTCTTGCTGACCTTTAAATGTAGAAAACCCGAAATATTTTTTCAATTCGCCTGATAAATTGGCTTTTTTTGCACTCATCTAATTTTCTATTGCTAAATTTGCATGTATCCCAAAGTTATAAAAATTTTGCTTAAAATAAAAGCGAACGAATTTATAAAAAATAAAATTTATATTAAATATTCTTTTTAAAATATAACGGTTATAAAGAATTTTATTGTATACCCTGAAAAGTAAAATGAAAAAAACAAACATCATTTCAATCGCGAAGAATACTTTAGCCATAGAGATCTCGGAACTTGAAAAACTTAAAAACAGACTCGATGATGATTTTGTAAAAGCGGTGGAAACCATCCATTCGGCAAAGGGAAAACTCATTGTTGTCGGAATCGGTAAATCGGCTCACGTTGGAAACAAAATCGTTGCTACGCTGAATTCTACAGGAACTCCTTCTCAGTTTCTGCATGCTTCGGAGGCCATTCACGGAGATTTGGGAGTTATTCAGAAACAGGATGTGGTGTTATGCATTTCTCTTTCAGGAAATTCGCCTGAAATTGTAAATCTTCTTCCTTATTTAAAGGATTATTCTTCTGCATTAATAGGAATGACAGGAAATAAAATAAGCAAACTTGCTGACTATGCGGATATTATTCTGGACACCCATGTGGACAAGGAAGCTTGCCCGAACAAACTGGCGCCAACCAGTTCTACCACTTTACAGATGGCTTTGGGCGATGCTTTAGCGATCTCTTTAATGGAGATGAATGATTTTAAAGCCCAGGATTTTGCAAAATTTCATCCGGGCGGAAGTTTAGGTAAAAATTTAATTTCCAAAGTCGATGATTTTCTTTCTTCTCAAAAACCGCAGGTTACAGAAAATGAAACCGTAAAAGAAGTTATCATTTCCATCAGCAGTTCAAGACACGGAATTACCGTAGTGACGAAAGAAGATGAAATTATGGGGGTCATCACCGACGGAGATTTGAGAAGAATGTTGATGAAAGGCGACGATATTTCTAAGGTTCTGGCGAAAGATATTATGTCTGCCAACCCAAAAACCATAGAAAGAACGGATTTGGCCAAAGAAGCGATGAAAATTTTAAAGGATAATAATATCGGACAGCTCATCGTCACGGAAAACGGAAAATATTTCGGAATTATAGATTTGCATAAATTGCTGGATGAAGGAATAAATTAGTGGATATTGAAGTTGAGAAATGAATTATTTTTAAATTTATTTCTCATTTTAAATCTTAATCCTTGCGCCTTTGCATTTTTCTAAGAGTATGATTATCATTAAAAATGTTTTAGCTTATACCCTATTACATTGTAAAAATTTAATGTTTTTTTTAGCGCAAAGATCTTGTTTGTTTTCTACTAATTTTAAGGCAAAAGCCAATGAATTGCTTCGCGAAGCTTGAAAATATGCTTTATCAAATCAATTGGTTGGTTCTTCTTTGCTCGCTTGAGTATTTTTTATAGTTAAAATAAAACTTTGCGTTAAAACGAACCATTAAAATATAAACTGGCTCTAATAAAATTAAGGAAGCTCTAAAAATGAAAGAAATATTTTTTTGAAGCAGAGTTTGAAATTAGCTTGAAAATAGATTCAAAAAAGGATCAATAAGGTGTTCAAAATTTTAATTTTTAAGTTAAAGAACGTCATATTTAAAACTTTACCGGGTAAACTTCATCTTCAGGCTTCCAACTTCCTGTTTTACTGAAACTTTTTTCATAAATTTGAATCCTTAAAAAAAAATTCTGTGAGTGAAGGTAAAGACATGTCCTTTCTGGGGCATATTGGAGAACTAAGAGGTCACCTCGTCCGCTCTATTCTTGCGATTATAGTCGCTGCATTTATTGTCGGTTTTAATATCAACTGGATTATGGATCACATTTTTTTTGGTCCTACGAGAAATGATTTTCCGACTTTTGAAGTGGTCAATCACTTTTCAAAACTGATTCTGGGCGAAGACAGCATTCATCTTCCAAAAGATTTTCCGGTTCGTGCGAGCAAATTGTATCAGCAATTCAATGTCATGATGGCCGTTTCGATCTTTGGAGGAATGGTCGGGGCATTTCCTTATATTGTTTGGGAACTTTGGAGATTCATTGGTCCTGCTCTGCACCCCAAAGAGAGAAAAAATTCAATTTTAATTATTAATTCCGTGTGGATTTTATTTATGACGGGCGTTTTATGCGGTTATTTTTTAATTCTTCCGTTTGCGATCAATTTTGGAGTTATCTTTAAAATTTCAGATATTATCGTTCCTCTTTATGACCTGAGTGATTATACGACTTTATTTTTGCAGGTCGTTCTTGGGATGGGCGTTATTTTTCTTTTCCCGGTTCTTATCTACTTCCTTACCACTATCGGAATTTTGACTCCGATGTTTATGAAAACCTACCGCCGTCATGCTATTGTTTTGATCATGGTGGTCGCGGCAATTATCACTCCCGCAGATGTCTTAAGTATGATTATGGCAGCTTTCCCATTACTTTTACTGTATGAATTCAGTATTCTAATGTGTGGCTATACATACAAAAAAGCACAGAAAGCAGCTGGAAATTTTCCGGTAGTTCAGAAATAATTAACAGCGAAAGCTTTTAAAAATAAGATTCCCGAGGATTTTTTCTTCGGGATTTTTTTGCCACGAATGTTCGAATCACGGCGAATGATGCTTTAATTTTTACTGTAAACGGACAAAATATAATGTATTAAGGTGAATAAAGGGAAGTAAAATGTTTGATTTCCCACAGATTTCGCAGATTTTCACGAATCATTTCGTGGCTGTTCTGACGATTGGTTTGCCACGAATCCACAAAATATGATTAAAAGACAACACCTTATCAATAGAAATGGGCTTCAGCCCGTTAAAAAAGAAAATGATTTTGATATGGCTTTAGCCGAAATATATTTTCCCACGGATTACACAGATTTTCACGGATCTTTGCGTTTTTATTTTGACGTTTGCTTTGCCACGAATTCACAGAATATGATTAAAAGACAATACTTTTATCAATAGAAACGGGCTTCAACCCGTTAAAAAGATAATGATTTCAATTTGGCTTCAGCCGAAATATTTTTTACCTCATATTGCAAAGATGAGTAGTTTTGATAGGAATCTATTAATAGAACAACTTGCGGAGACTTAAAACTGCGCAGAAAATTAATTTTTTGAACTTGTATTCAAAATAGTTTCTGTGAACCTGATTTTGATTTCCAATCTCTTAATTTTATCATTATTTACTACCCTAGTTGACATTAAATTTTCTAATTTTGGAGAAATTTAATTTGATTTTAAAATGAAAAAACTTTCATATACTCTTTTGTTTGCTTCGGGACTGGCATTCGGTCAGTTCTTCGAAAAGGATAAAACCTTCAGCAAACAAGATACTTTAAAAGGCTCCAATACGCAATTCAGAAATTTTTGGGATGTTAAAAAATATGATCTTTCCGTAGAGCCGGATTTTGCTGCAAAAAGCATTAAAGGAAATAATAAAATCAGTTTTGAAATCTTAAAAGATGTAACGAATCCCACTTTTCAGATTGATCTTCAGCAACCCATGAAAGCGGATCAAGTAGTAGGAAGTTTTCCGATTTCAGAATATAGACAGGAGGGCGATTTTATCTGGATTAAAACTAAAAAAAGTTTCAAAAAAGGAGAAAAATATACTTTTGACATTTCCTATTCCGGAAATCCTACGATTGCTAAAAATGCACCCTGGGACGGTGGTTGGGTATTTACGAAGGACGAAAAAGGAAATCCGTGGATGAGCGTTGCCGATGAAGGCATCGGAGCTTCGGTGTGGCTTCCGACCAAAGATATCTGGAGCGATGAACCCGACGATGGAATCACTATGAAAATTATTACGCCAAAAAACCTTGTGGGAGTCGGAAACGGAAAACTGATCGATAAAAAGACCAATGGTGACAAAACAACCTATACCTGGGAGGTTAAAAACCCGATTAATGCGTACTCTATTATTCCGAATATCGGAAAATATGTGAATTTTAAAGATACTTTTAACGGAGAAAAAGGAAAACTGGATCTGGATTACTGGGTAATAGACTATAACCTTGATAAGGCGAAAAAGCAGTTTCAACAGGTAAAACCTATGCTTTCTGCCTTTGAATATTGGTTTGGGCCCTATCCTTTCTATGAAGATTCTTACAAACTGGTTGATTCTCCTTATCTCGGAATGGAACATCAAAGCAATGTCGCCTACGGAAACGGATACCAAAACGGATACCGCGGCAGAGATCTCTCCGGAACAGGGGTGGGACTGAACTGGGATTTTATTATCGTCCACGAAAGTGGTCACGAATGGTTTGCGAATAATATTACGGCAAAAGACCAGGCGGATATGTGGATTCATGAGAGTTTCACCAATTATTCTGAGGTTTTGTTTACCGAAAAATACATGGATAAAAAATCTGCCGATCGTTATGCGATGGGAATCCGGAATATTATTCAGAATGATGTGCCGATTATCGGGAAGTATGGCGTGAGAAATGAAGGCAGTGGCGATATGTATCCGAAGGGTGCCAGCATGCTGCAAACCATCCGTCAGGTGATTAATAATGATGAAAAATTTCGGGAAATTTTAAGGGGAATCAATAAAGACTTTTATCACCAGACGGTAACCACAGAACAGATTGAAAATTATATTTCGAAAAAATCCGGAATTGATTTTTCAACGGTGTTCAATCAATACCTGAGAACGGTACAGATTCCGACACTGGAATATACTCAAAGTGGAGATTCCCTGAAATTCAGATATTCGAATACGGTGAAAAATTTCAGATTGCCGATCAGAATCAATGGTGATTTTACCATTAACCCGACTGAGGAATGGCAAACCATAAAGCTGAAAACAAACGCTCCGGTAAAACTGGATCCCGCGTATTATATCAATTATCAAAAAATTTAAATACTAAAAGCAAAATCGTACACTCACGGTTTTGCTTTTTTTGTTATAATCTTAGAATCTGTTTAAATTGATAATTAAAAAATGTTTTAGCTTATACCCTATTACATTGTAAAAATTAAATGTTTTTTTAACGCAAAGATTTTATTTGTTTTCTACTTATTTTTAGAAGGCAAAAGCCAATGAATGGCTTCGCGAAGCTTGAAAATACGCTTTATCAAATCAATTGATTGATTCTTCTTTGCTCACTTGAATATTTTTACATTTAAATTAAAACTTTGCGTTAAATAAACCCACTAAAATTTAAACAGGCTCTTAAAAAGCTCTAAAAAAATACCGTCAGAGTTCATATTTATTAAAATTTTATATGTTCTTTCACCCTTAATTATTTCAGTGACTGCTACCCTAGCCCCGATTGCAGCGGATACCCCGGAACCAGGCTGGAAGGTTTTGGAGCGGGAGGCCTAAGGGATGGCGCGCATGGGAAAGCTTTGGGGTGAGGAGTATGAGCGGAAAGCGGGAAATGGCTCCCAATAATGAAAAAATTTATTTTAAGAAAACTTTAATACCCTCCTGAGTAACAAAATTGATTTCGAAACAACTACTTAAAGGTAAAATATAAATTCAATGAAGAAATTGGCACTAAGTTTAGGTGTTTTAGCCGCTTTTCTGGTTAATGCACAATCCATAAAGACCACCATAGACCTTGTGAATGTAAAGGATGATAAAGTGGCGGTAACCATGGAATTTCCCAAAATGAAATCCGGTGATATAAAATTCCATTTTCCAAAAACTGTTCCGGGAACCTATTCTGAGGATGATTACGGAAGATTTGTGGAAGGCATAAAATTTTATGACACCAAAGGAAAAGAACTTGCTTTTACGAAAGTAAATGACAATACCTACTCTTTAAAAAATGCTCAGACCTTATCGAAAGTTACTTATCTGGTGAATGACAGCTTCGATGATGAAATGGACGCATCCAAACATAAGGCTGTATTTTCTCCCTCGGGAACAGATATTGAGGAAGGAAAAGTATACCTTATCAATACACACGGTTTTGTAGGATATATCGATAATATGCAGGATGTACCTTATCAATTGGTTATTCAGAAACCTGCCGATTTTTACGGAACAACAGCTTTGGTAGATCAGGATAAATCTGAAGCAACAGACACTTTTACGCTGGCTAATTATGCAAAGCTTACCGATTCTCCGTTAATGTATACAAAACCGGACTATATTACGTTTAATGCAGGCGGAATGGATTTGGTGTTAGGCGTTTATTCTCCGACAGGAAAATATAAAGCCGCCGATTTTAAGGATAATCTGGAAAAGATGGTCTTAGCACAGAAGAAATTTTTGGGCGATATGAATACCAATAAAAAGTATGCGATTATGCTTTATCTTTCGGGTGGAGACGGACCTGAAATTAAAGGTTTCGGAGCATTGGAACATCATGAGTCCACCAGCGTGGTGCTTCCTGAAATGATGCCTAAGGCCGATATCGACAAAACATTAACCGATGTGGTCTCTCACGAGTTTTTCCATACCGTGAATCCTTTGAAGACACATTCCGAAGAGATTCATTATTTCGATTACGCCAATCCTAAAATGTCTCAGCATCTTTGGATGTATGAAGGCGGAACGGAATATTTTGCCAATTTATTCCAGATTCAGGAAGGGCTGATTGACAAAAATGAATTTTTACGAAGAATGACCGAAAAAATTACGAATTCTAAAAACTATGACGATACCATGCCCTTCACGGTAATGAGTAAGAATGTGCTGAAAGAGCCTTACAAAGATCAATACAGAAATGTGTATGAAAAAGGAACTCTACTGGCGATGTGTCTTGATATTGAACTGAGAAAGCTGTCTAATGGCGAAATGGGCTATCGTGATATGATCCGCAAATTATCTCAGCGCTTCGGTGAAAACAAACCTTTCAAAGACGATAAGCTGATTGATGAACTGGTAACCATTACGGGATATCCTCAGGTGAAGGATTTTTATAACAAATACATTGCAGGAAATCAGCCAACTCCGTATGAACAGTATCTGAATATGGTTGGTGTGGAGATTAAAAAGCAGGAAACACCGCCTATTTTCTGGTTTGTAAAAGACCCTCAACAAACGGGGTATAACGAGAAAAACAAAACTTTTGTGTTTGATGAAAACTCGCCTTTATCCCCTTTTGCAAAAAGTGTAGGCTTTAAAATTACCGATGAAGTTCTGGCTCTGGACGGAAAATCGATCAATATTCAGAATGTTCAGGAATTTATCGGGTATACAAGAACCATTAAAGAAGGACAGAACGTAACCGTAACCGTTTTAAGAAAAAATGGTGATAAACTGGAAAAAGTAAATCTTAGCGGAAAAGCTATTCTGGATAAAATGACTTTAGAAACACTTCAGTTTAAACCTAATTCAACGCCGGCAGAACAAAAACTGCAGGATCAGTGGCTGACAGGAAAAAAGTAATATTTACGAGACCTATTGAAAAAGCGGAGAAATTTTCTCCGCTTTTTTATTTTACACCTCAATTTCACGAATATTCTCACAAACACTTACTATTTTTATTTTTGATAAGAAATATATAGTGTCATTTGTGTCTATTCGTATTTAAAAACCTTTGGAATCAGGCTTTTTTAATGGTAATTCTGAATGTTGTGCCCTTTCCCACCTCGGTCTGAGAAATTCTGATATCGCCGTTATGGTATTCCTGTACGACTCTTTTCGCGAGGGAAAGCCCCAGTCCCCAGCCTCTCTTTTTTGTGGAATAGCCTGGTTTAAAAGCATTTCTTGCCTGTTGTTTGGTCATTCCGCTTCCGGTATCCTGAATTTCTACGACAATATTTTTACTTTTCTCAAACACAGACATGGCAACCGAACCTTCGCCTTTCATGGCATCGACTGCATTTTTCACAAGGTTTTCAATTACCCAGCTCATCAGGATCTTATTGTGAGGAACTAAAATTTTTTCCGCGGGAAGATGTAATCCAAAATTTATTTTTCTCGAAATTCTTCTTTTCAGATAATCATAATTTTCTTTAATACTTTCATTAAGATCAGAATCATTAAGCTCAGGAACAGATCCTATTTTAGAAAAGCGCTCGGAAATCGTACGCAGCCTCTCAATATCTTTTTCTATTTCATAAACGCCTTCAGAATCGGGAGTCTCCAGCTTCATAATCTCCATCCATCCTATCATCGAAGATAAAGGCGTCCCGATTTGATGGGCCGTTTCCTTCGCCAGACCCGCCCAGAGGTATCCTTCGTCTGTTTTTTTGATCGTTTTAAAAAACCAGAAAGAAAATCCAAAATACAGAAGAATAAAAAGTCCTAAAATATAAGGTGAATACCGTAAATTATTAAGCAGATGAGAATTGTCATAATATACAAACTGGTTATTTCCATCCGGCACCTTAATCTCTATCGGATCATAATTTTTCTCCATAGACTCCACCAGATTATTCAGTTTTACAGGATCTTTAATCGTGCTTTCCGGAATATTTCTGTAAAAACCCAGATCCAGGATCGGTTTTTTGTCTTTGTCGGTGACAATGAAAGGAATATTATTGTTGATATTAAGAATTTCAGGCAATAAATCCAGCACATCCGTATCCGGCGCTCTTACTTCCTGCTGAATCCGGATAGCCTTCGAAAGCAGACTGATTCTTTTAATTTCCTCTTTCCGGAGGTAATTGATAATAGAAGTGGCAGAGATAACAATGGTGGTAACCACCGCAGTCATCACTACGAAAATAATCCAGTTATTCAGTCTTGCAAGTATGGTTCTTCTCAAAGCAATTTATTTTAAAACATTCAGGATTTTCTGCAGTTCACTGCTTCCGCTGCCCTGATAATTGTTGATGATAATTGAAAAAACGTATTTTTTTCCTTCTTTAGACGTATGATAACCGGCAAAAGATTTGGTATCTCTCATCGTTCCGCTTTTCATTTTCATTCCATTTTCCTGTGTCGGAAAACCATCGTAATAGGCCTCAAACCAAGTCTGCTTTCTGGCATACAACAACGCCTGAACTTCTGCTTTTGCGGCGACATAATTTTGTGGTGAAAGCCCGCTGCCGTCCGCAAAATTGATCATATTTCCGTTAATTCCCTTCGATTTCCAAAATTCTTTAATATATGCGACTCCCGTTTTAAAATTTGAACTTCCTTTCTTTTCTTTGCCTAAAGTTTTAACCAGCGCTTCACCATACAGATTAATACTTTTTCTTAAAAACCAAAATACAATTTTATCCAGCGTTGGCGATTCATACGTAAGAATGGTATGATTTTTAGGAAATTCCGGGGTTGGTTTGCCTTCGATCTGAAGTTGAGAATTAGTGATAACTTTTCCTGAAATATCGATTCCTGATTCTTTCAGCCATTTCACGACCTCAATTCCCAATTGTAAAGGCGGATTTGGCGTTGCTCCGGAGACCGTTACCGTTTTTCCAGAAGGTAAAGTTCCGTTAATCATTGCCACTTCCGAATGAGGAGCCGTAAAAATTAAACTCTGATCCGAATTTCCGCCTGTCTTCAACTCATTAATCCATTGTACGCCTTCCAGAGGATAAGAAAAACTTTTAAAATTGGTGCCATTGATGTTGATATCAAACTGATTTTCGCGCCAGTTGATCCCCCAGACTCCCGCGCCGTAATAGTTCCCTAGGTCATCCCAGGGCCAGCCGCCTGGAATCGTCTGAGCATCGAAGTACGAATCATCAATAATCAGATTGCCCGATATTTTTGCAATACCTAAGGTTTTTATCGCTTCCGTTAATTTCTTTTTAAAGTTTTCCGGTTTATAATTATCATATCTCCAGCTTCCCAATGTCGGATCGCCATTCGAGGAGATAAAAAGATCGCCGTTAAGCGTCTGTCCGGCAATATTTCCTGAATATCCTGATATTGTTTTGTAGGTGTAATTTTTACCCAACGTTTCCAGGGCCGCTCCCGCTGTAAATATTTTTTGCGTGGAGGCGGTGGAAAGGCCTTTATTTCCCTGATAATCGTAAATAAAATTTCCGTTTTCATCAGAAACGTAAAATGAAAGACCGGAGGCGATAGCTCCTGAAGATTCCATCAGATCCTGAGTTGCCTTTTCAAGCTTCTGAGCTATATTCTGAGCAAAAATCACCTGTGTGGAAAGTGTGAAGACCGCTGCTAATTTTTTCATTGTATTTTTTTATTAATGATGCTTAAATAAACCCTGCATGATATTTCTGATAGGTTCCCTTTTCAGTGGCAATCCGATATAATGCTGAGCGTAAAATAAGTATTCTATTCATTTACATATAATTCTGAACGTCATCCTTTAAAAACCTGTTTACATTTTAGTGCGTTCATTTTTAACGCAAAGATTTAATTTAAATCTAAAAAAACACCCTAGAGAGCAAAGAAGAATCAATACGTTGATTTGACAAAATATATACGCTTCACGAATTCATTTGTCTTTACCTTCTAAAAATCACTGGAAAGAAATAAAATCTTTGCATTAAAAAATATTGAATCTTTACAATGTAATTTAATAAGCAAAAATATTTTTTAATTATAAATTGTACACAGACTCTAAGTCAAATATAAAAAAAGAAAATTTAAAGCGCTGAGCCGGCTTCAATTTCGTAAGGTTCTTTATTTTTCTCAAAAATCCTTGTCATTTCTTTTCCTTCAACCGTAATTTTATCGCCCGTTCTTCTGATCCAGTTTCCTTCACGAAGTCCGATCACTTTCAGGTCATTTTGCGTTAAAAACTCTTTAATTCTTGTTTCACGGGTTTCACCATTATGTTTTAATTCCGGATTTGGATCAAGATAATGCGGGTTGATATTAAAAGGAACCAATCCCATACAGTCGAAACTTGGCGGATAAACAATCGGCATATCGTTGGTGGTTTTCATATTCTGTCCGCCGATATTACTCCCGGCGCTGCATCCCAGGTAAGGTTTTCCCTCTTCGATATTTTGTTTTAAAACTTTCATCAAATCCTCTTCATGTAACGTCTTAACCAGTAAAAAAGTATTTCCACCGCCTGTAAAAAAACCTTTGGCGTTATGTACAGCGTCTGTTTTATCATCAAATTCGTGTAGACCCTTTACTTTTATACCGATGGTTTCAAAAAAAGAACGGGCTTTTGCGGTGTAATCATCGTGAGAAATCCCACCGGGACGCGCAAAAGGAATAAAAATAATTTCGTCAATTCCTTTATATAACTGAATTAATTCTTCTCTTAAGTAGTCTAAATAATCTCCTCCGAAAAGTGTGGACGTGGAAGCTAATAGTATATTCATAAAATGTACGGTTAAAATATTCTTTCAACACAAAGATACTTAAATGAAGGCAAATCTAAAATTTAGATAAAAGAATAGCCGGATCTCTTAATATTTTCAAAAAAAACTTAAAGGTTCTAAAATTCCTGTCATTCTGGAATTATTATTGAACTTTACTTGTCACAACTCGAAAATAATAAGATTATGAAAATGATTAAAATGAACACAAAGAACCTTTTTTTAGGTTTATTATTAGCAGGAGGTGCAGGTTTTGTAAATGCACAAACGACCACAACAGATAGTACAAACAGTACAGCAGCCGTTAGCCAGACGGGAAATCCGACGATTGACGGTTTGAAAAAGCAAATTGAAACAAACCCAAAAGATACAGAAGCGCTTGCCAAGCTGGCAGCAGCCTATCAGGACGCTTCAGACTGGACGAATGCTGTAGATACATGGAAGAAGATTTCCGCTTTATTGCCGGATTGGGCACCATCCTATTATAGCCAGGCCTACGCTTATCAGTCTGCAAAAGATGATGCAAATGCAAAGATTGCCTACGAGAAATATATTGCCACTGTAAAACCTGAAGAGGTAGAGCAAAATAAGAAAAATCTGGCGTATGCCTACTTTTATTTAGCCTTCTCGGAGCAGAAAAGTGATCCTAACAAAGCGAAAGAGCATATTGCAAAATCAATACAGTATGATCCGAGTAATCAGGATGCCGTAAAATTGAACCAGGCTTTAAATTCTTAATAGAAATAAAAAGATCCGAATATCCGGATCTTTTTATTTTGAGTTGAACCCTTCAAGGTTTAAAAACCTTGAAGGGTTATTTTTAAAGATCAGAATTTATCTATTTTCTTGCCGAAGAAATCGGTCTCGCCAAGAAGGTGGCGGATGATTTTTTCTATATTGCGCTCAATGGCGGACTCTGTTTTCAGCGCATTAACGTATCGAATTAATTCCAGCCTTCTTGAAGGAATCAAATTTTCAAAATTCGCTAAAGCCACAGGATTTTCTTTTATCGCCTGATCCAGTTTCGGATGAATGGAAACTGTCCGGTCCTGAGCATCAAATTCTACAAAAACTTCAATATGCTCACCTATTCTTTTGGGGGAATTTTTCAACATCAGCATATTAATATACAATCTCCATTCTCCGGAATATTTCATTAAATTTTGTCTGAATTCTTTGCCGTTTACCGTACCTTTTACCGGAATCGGACTTTTATTTTTTCCTGAAGCTTCGAAAATGGAGTCTAAAATTTCATCGGGAATGAATACAAAAGGATTCATGCCAATGATTTGAAGCTGGGTCGTGAAGTGATTGTTTTTCATTTGGTTTTATTTAAGCAAGATCCTAAACCGAGTATAGACAAATTTAATATTATTACGGTAACTGCTCTTATTTTGAGCATCAAACAATCATTCCTTCAGCGAAAAAGATTGTTATTTCTGTGGTAAAACGTGACCCATAAACAATAAACCGGGACAACCAGCCGGCAACGGGCAAACCTTCAACGAAATTAATTTTCCACTCAAAAAGGATTCGTTATATTTGTATATAATTAAATCTGTAAATCAAATGAAATTTTTTATTGACACAGCCAACTTAGAACAAATCAAAGAAGCAAAAGATCTTGGAATTCTTGACGGGGTAACCACTAATCCTTCATTAATGGCCAAAGAAGGTATTCAGGGAGCTGAAGCGATTAAAAATCACTATAAAGCAATTTGTGAAATTGTAGACGGAGATATTTCTGCAGAAGTACTTTCTACAACCTATGAAGAGATGATTAAGGAAGGAGACGAATTGGCGGCTATACACCCTAATATCGTGGTTAAAATCCCAATGATTAAAGACGGAATCAAAGCATTAAAATATTTTTCTGATAAAGGAATCAGAACCAATTGTACCTTGATTTTCTCTCCGGGGCAGGCACTTTTAGCGGCTAAAGCGGGAGCTACTTACGTTTCTCCGTTTTTAGGAAGATTAGATGATATCTCAACAGACGGATTAAACCTGATCCAGGAAATAAGACTGATCTTCGATAATTATATGTATGAAACTGAAATTTTGGCGGCTTCTATCCGTCATTCAATGCATATTATCGACTGTGCTAAAATTGGAGCAGATGTGATTACTTCACCGCTTCCTCCGATTTTGAGTTTGCTAAAACACCCGTTAACAGACAGCGGATTGGCTCAGTTTATATCAGATTCTCAGAAACTGGCGTAACTGTAAGAATAAAATCTAAAAATAATAAATCCCGAAATCTGATTTCGGGATTTTTGTTTATTGTAACAGATCAAGTTCAAGAATATTATTCTGTTTTTTCAGCTTTTCTTTAATTCTTTTTTCATCTTTATGCATTTCTTCAGCAGGATCTAACAGTTTTCCGGAGTCATCCCGCATTTCGATAATCTTTCTGCTACTAAATAACAGTCGCTGCCCTTTCATCGGATCCTGAAGATAATCTTTAAAGACTTTTCTATATTTTTCATGATCTAAAGTAAGAAGGGGAGCATATCTTTTCTTTTCTTTCTGGCTTTTCCATTCGGCTGTTTCAGGAAGTTTTTTCACTCCTTTAAGTTCAAATAGATGAGAATGCGTGTCGTCTTCCAGTTTTATAATTAAACCCGGCAATCCATGAAATTTATAAGGACCATCCTGAATCGGAATATCCGTTGTAAACCAGGCTGTCCATTTTCTGCCCGCAAAATTACAAACCGCTTTTTGAGCATTAAAATTCCCTATTTGTTCTTTATCCGGAAGAATTTTCCATTGCTGATTTCGGGTATCCTGTATTAAGTATTCATCGGAAAAAAGCGTATTAAAATAACGTACAGCATAATCGGGATAACTTTTTTCAACCGAATATCTAATTTCTCCTTTATACCCCATCCCGGCAAGCTTAAAATCTTTACTCCCCGATTTTATCTGATTATCCATATACGCATTCATCAGCGAATCTAGTTCCTGATAATCTTTGCTGTAAAATTTGGATCCTTTTGGAGCAATATCAAGGTTCATCAATTCAGTTTCAGGTTTATCTTTTGCGGTTGAATCTAAGGCAAATTTATATTCATAGACAAATCTTTGATATTGTGCATGAGAAAGAAATCCTAATGAAAGAATAACTAAAAGTACTATTTTTTTCATGGGTTTAATTTAGTTTTTATTTTCGATATTCTTAATCACTTTACAAGGGTTTCCTACGGCTAATACATGATCCGGAATATCCTTCGTCACCACACTTCCTGCTCCAATCACCGAATTACTCCCTATGGTCACTCCGGGAAGTACCACTACATTTCCTCCAAACCAGACATTATCTCCCACCGTAATCGGGTGCGCTGTTTCCAGACCCGCGTTTCGCTGTTTTACGTCTAAAGGATGATTGGCGGTATAAAAGCTACAATTCGGACCTATCAAGACATGATCTCCAAAAGTCACTTTTGCACAGTCTAAAATGACGAGGTTATGATTGGCATAAAAGTGATCCCCTGTTTCGATATTATAGCCGTAATCACACCAGAAATTGGGTTCAACATAAATAGATTCTTTTGTTTTTCCTAAAATTTTCCTGATTAGCAGAGTCCGGTTTTCGTGATCAGAATTTTTCAGTTGGTTGTATTCCTGACACAGATCTTTGATCTTTATTCTTTCGTTGGCCAGCTGTTTATCATTCGCATCATACATTAATTCCTGTTGACATTTTTCTTTCTCGGTCATTATTTTGGTTTAAAATTTTACGCATTCATTTAAACATTAAATATAATAAAAAGAAAACAGGATGAAAGTAATGACTTTCATCCTGCGTAAATTTTTTAATTTTTAGTATTACAATTGATCTATTAAGGAAAGTAGCTGGCCATATACTTCACCGGGGCTGTTTCCACATACTGTGATTTCAAGCGTAAACTCAGTATACTCTACAGTAAGTGTCCCACAGTATTCATTTTCTCTCGCTTGTTCATTAACACTTTCACTGACTTCCTGATTCGTTTTTTCAATTTTAATATTTTTGTCGTAAGACGTTACTTTTCCTGTCGAAGCAAAAGTTAAGCTAGCAAAACCCAATGCAGCTACTAAAATGAATTTTTTCATGGTATTTTATTTATTAATTAATTCTAAAAGTAGGGAAAAATACTTAAACGAACAAATAATAATTAGGTTTTTACCGATTTATCGTATTGAAAATTAAAGATCTAACTCAATGGGGTTATTATCTTTCTTCAGTCTTTCTTTCATCATTTTATCCATATCCCTCAAATCTGATACATCTTTTCCATCGGATGTACGCATTTTAAGGACAACCTTTGAATTGGTATTCATCATTTCTTTCATATTTTTCGTAGGATCATTACGATATTCCTGCCAAACTTTTCTGAATTGATCTTTTGTAATTTCTATATCCTTGCCATTCATTCCTATCAGTCGTACATTTCCCGGTAATTCAAGTTCTTTTTCGGGTGAAACCACCGTTTTTTTATTTCCAACCAATACCATGCTGTGAGATTGTGTAGCATCTTCTAACTTCACAATCAGCCCTGGCAAACCGTAAAACTTATAGGGTCCGTCCTGAAAAGGAATTTCTGTCGTGAACCAGGCTGTCCAGCTTCTTCCTCCGTAATTTGTAGTCGCCTTCTGGGTATTATATCCGCCTACTTTTTCTTTCTCGGGAAGTATTTTCCATTCTGGCTTTTTATCTTCTCTTACTTTATAAGAATCTGTGAAAATTTTAGTCAGGTAATAGGTTCTGAAATCGGGATATTCTTTTTTCACCTGATAAGATATCTTTCCGGATTTTTCTTTTGTTCCCAGACTCAGGCCACCGCCGGCTTTAAGCTGCTTTTCCAAATCTGCTTTTTGAGTAGAATCCGACACAAATTTATCATAGCTGTAGTATCTGGAGCCCGATTTATCGATATCTAAAAGCATCATTTCTTTTCTTATATCTGCTTTATTGGCAGAATCCGGAATAAAATTATATTCATAGAAAAATCTATTGGTCTGAGCATTTGCAGCGATGCCAACAAAGAATAAAAAAAGTAAATTAATTTTTCTCATAATTTAGAATTATTTTAATTAAAAAAGCTTTGCTAACGATTATTTTAAAGACCATTAGCAAAGCTTCAGAAACTTTAGTTTTTTGTGTCTACGCGGATTTCCCCGGATTTTTTTCCGTCTGAATTATTTTTATTTATCCTAATACTTTTTATGTTTTGCGGATCCAAAGCTTTAAATTCTGATTGGGTCGCTTCTTTTCCATTGATAAAATATTTTATTCCCTCCATATCTCCATCAAGACTCGTTACGGAAGTTCCTCCACGCTGGCTGATTCTGATGTTGTCGCCGCTCATTTTTAATGTTTTAGGAAAAGTATGTACCGAATTACTGTAAACATACATTTTTCGGTTGCCGTCCAATGCTCTTCTTTCAGCTTCCAGCTTCGCTCTTTCACCCTCTAGTTTGGCTCTTTTTTGGTCTAATTTTGCTCTTTCTTTTTCAAGTTTGGCTCTTTTCTTGGCAGTAGCCGCAGATTCTTCTCTTCTTTCTTCAGACTTGAATCTCATATCCGAATTAGGCGACCATTTGGTATCATTAAAGCTATATACTTTTACTTTTGGTGCATTGGGAGCATTTGGTGGTGAAGGCGGAGCGTCAGGAAATTCAAAATTCATTTCCGGCAGGTCAGGAATTTCGATATTCATATCTTTTAAGGTGGAAACTTTATTCTTCCATTCATCAGATTTAAAATAGTCATTTATTTTTTTAACATCTTCATTATTCATGCTGTATGCCATTTTAAAATCCTTTGAACTCGCAATTTTTCCGATTTCAGCGGAAAGAGCGCCGAGCTCATCAACATTTTTCTTAAATTCTTGACTTTCAGGATTTAATTTTTTTAAAGCCACGCTTTTTTCTGCGATTTTTTTACTCAGATCGTTAAGCTTTTGCTGTGTTTCCGCTCTTTTGGCTGCTTTTGGAGCGACAACTTCTGCCTGTCTGTCTTTTTTAGGAGTAATCGTATCTTTTTTAATTTCGGAAACTGCTTTTTCAATCTCCAGGTTTGTTGCTTTAATTTCTTGATTTTTAGCATTTACCATATAAGCAAAGGCTACAGAAAATACTACCGGTAATGCAAAAATTCTACGCGCATACCCGAATTTGGTTTGAGGTTTTTGTAACATTTTGAGTCGTTTTTTTAGATTTGAACTTAAAAACGGACTGGTCGCTGGCAACTGTTTTCCGGAAAAGTGGCTCGCTAGAAGCATCTGCGCAAATGCTTTTGTGTCCGATTGTTTTACAGCCTTATTATCGGCCAGATATTCGTGAATTAAACTGATTTCTTTTTTAATGATATGAAAAAACGGATTGAACCAGAAAACAGAGGTAATGATTTCTATAAAAATTTTATCGAAGGAATGTTTCTGTTCAATATGAACCATTTCGTGCTTCAGAATCTGCTTTCCGACCTCGGAATTCAGAGTAATTGAAGTCTTCCAGAAAAGATTTCTGAAATATGAAAACGGAGCTTCTGTAAGATCGGTTTGATAGAAATTAATCCCATCAAAACTTTCTTTTTTAAACTGATTTTTAAGCTGTTGAATCCTGAAGATACCGAAAACTAATTTCCCTGAAAAATAAAGAGAAACCAATCCCAAAGCTGAAAAAATAATTCTAAAATAAATGTGGTCATTGCTTATGTTTTTATCTGAGTTAAAATTCTGTACCCTATTTATCAATGCATATAAATCATTGCTAACCTCAATGGTGAAATCTTCGATCTTTATTAAAGGAAGCAGCAAAGACAGCAACATCGCAGACAAAAGATAAAATCTGTTGTAATGATGAAAGGTCTTGTCCTTTAAAGACAACTGATAATATAAAAACATTACACCGGAGCATAAAATAACTTTACCGAAATAGAGAAGTACAGTTTCCATGGTTTAATTTTTTTCTTTGAGTTCGTTTAGCAGCATTTCAAGATCTTCAACTGTCATTTCATTTTTTTCAACCAGAAAAGAAACGGCACTTTTGTAGGATCCTTTAAAATAATTTTTTACCAGACTTTTCATTGTCTTTCCAGAATATTGCTCCTGAGTAATCAAAGGAAAATATTCATGCTGTCTTCCGTAGATGGTATAATCTACAAATTCTTTATCTTTCAATACCTTTAAAATGGTAGAAACGGTATTGGTGTGTGGCTTTGGTTCAGGAAAAAGATCAAGAATATCCTTAAGAAATCCTTTTTCTAATTTCCACACATACTGCATCACCTGTTCTTCCGCTTTTGTTAAAGTCTGAATTTTCATATCCCTTTTGTTAAATCATTACCTCAATATAAAATGATGCCTTCATTCTATATCACTAATAAATTAGTTATACAAATGTAGAAATAAAATCCAATGTAACAACTATTTTTTTAGTGATAAAGGATAAAACAATGTAATTTATTGAAAATCAATTATATAATTTTAATAGAAATAAAATTTTTTTACTGTTTTATGTTTGAATGAGTGTAAAAGTAGGTCAGAACAATAGTTCGGTAAGATCAAATGATTGTCAGTCTGCTTTTAGGCTTCCTATTTATATTATTTGATGTTCATTCTAATATTTAAAATTACCTCCATTTTAAGATAAATTCATCCTGAAAAATGGAAAACAGGTTTTTTAATTTAACCGATGATCAGAATTCTTCAGAAAAATAGAATTGCCTGTTTATTTCCGCCATCATGTATTGAAAACGATTAAAAATCATCATTTTTACAACAATGCACAATTTACGTTATAGATTTGTTAAGTTTTATTAAATAAATTTAAAATCTACTTGTTTAAACTGAGAAAATATATTTATTTTAGTGCTTTAAAAATTTCTCATGAAAAGATATAATTTATTGATTGTACTATTACTACTTATTTTTAACGTTACCACGGCTCAAAAGAAGTCTCCGGCTGCCGATCTGAGCGTATTGGGAGAAACGAAATCTAAAATAGAAAAAACGGTTCCGTTGGTGATTCAGCATCTACAGACAATCGCAACGAAGGAAGGAGATAACAATATCGTGACCAATGGTAAAACGGCCTTGGCAAGAGAGTATGGAATTATGGAATCTGAATGGTTTTTGTACAGAAATAATATGAAAAACTGTATCCTGAACAACTCTTCTAAAAAGTCTAAAAAATGCATGCAGTATCATAATGATATGTTCAGAGGGACGATGATTAATTATAATAATTATATTACTAACCTAACCAGAAAGAACGGTTATCTGGGCGTGGAAGGAGATACCAAGCTGGAATTTAAGCCTACGGAGATTTCTACAAAGCTAAGTGAAGCTTATTTTAATGCAAATGATGCTACAGGAAGAATGAAAGGCTCTCAAAAAGTAGAATTTATGGATCAGTCTATGGCAGATGGAAATAAATTGGCTCCATTTAGTCAGTTAGCTCCTTAATCACAAGAATCAAATAATATACAGAATCCTGCTTTTATAAAGCGGGATTTTTATTTATAGAATATATACAACGCTCTCCTTTGGATTTGAGAGGACAATCATTAAACCGTGCATCATTTATCAAAAAAGGAAATCAGATACAATGGAAATTGAGAAACGGCAAGACCTTGATATTAAAAAGGACATAAAAAAGCCACAAAATTGTGGCTTCTACTGTTTTTGCTATTTTATTTTGTCATAAATCAGCTTTGTGACAATCGCTCCGAAGAGATAATAGGCAACGGTCATCACTTTTTTCTGATTATTTTCTGCCACGGGCGTATCGTCAAGTCCCATTTGTTGTGGCAAAAAGACAGCCCCTATTCCTGCAGCCACTCCGGAAGCAATATTAAAACTGCTGGTGGCCGTGGTAGCGTAATAAATTCCGTTACTGATGACATCTCCGGCTAATGTCGCCGTATACAGCCTGTCCTGATCGGTGATCTTCATATCTACTTTGTCAAGCGCTTTATTTAATGCTTCTTCACCTACTTTATTGACTTCCGGAACATTGTCAAAGTTTTTTCTGATGGTTTCGTGTAATAGGTTTAATGCAATTGCTCCTCCTAATCCTGCAAGAATTTTCTTATACATATTATTTAATTTTTGGTGTGATTATGTATTTACATAAATTGAGCCAGCGGATGAAAATAGATAAAATATTATATGTATTAAAAAAAATACAATCTGGAATTCCGAATTGAATTTATTTTGATCATGGCAAATGCTTCTGACTATAAATAATTTGAAATGATTTATTTCCCACAGATTGCACAGATTTTCGCAGATGTTGCTGTTGATTTTTGGGTTTTATGGCCACGAACAAGCGAATGATTTTATAAAATAAATCTGCGTCATCTCCAAAATCTGCGAGAGCAAAAAAATAATATCAATATTGTTGAGCTTGAATTAAAAAATACAATAGGAATGCAATTATTTCCCACAGATTGCACAGATTCTCACAGATGATAGCGTTTTTTTAGCCACGAATTAACAAATTCTGATGAATGTTTTATTTTGCCGCAAAAGAGGCAAAAGGAGTTTTAAAAGGTTTCTGATTAAGTTAGGCAAAAGAATGCACAACGTTGGATTAGTTTTTAAAACAGGGGATCTAGAATGTTTAAATTTTAATGTATCATTTTAACGCAAAGTTTTATTTTAACTCTAAAAAATATTCAAGTGAGCAAAGAAGAATCAACAAGTTGATTTGATAAAGCGTATTTTCAAGCTTCGCGAAGCAATTCATTTGCCTTTGCCTTCTAAAAATCAGTATAAAATAAATAAAATCTTTGCGTTAAAAAAAAACATTGAATTTTTACAATGTAATAAGTTATACGCTAAAACATTTTTTAATTATCAATTTAAACACACTCTTAAGTATTTGACATATTTTATATCCAACGGATTTTCAAAGATGATGGCGTTTTTTATAGCCACAAATTTACAAATTCTGACGAATGTTTTATTTTACCGCAGAAGAGGCAAAAGGAGTTTTAAAAGGTTGCTGGTTAAGTTGGGCAAAAGATTACAAAACGTTGGATTAGTTTTTAAAACAGGGGATCTAGAATGTTTAAATTTTAATGTATCATTTTAACGCAAAGTTTTATTTTAACTCTAAAAAATATTCAAGTGAGCAAAGAAGAATCAACCAATTGATTTGATAAAGCGTATTTTCAAGCTTCGCGAAGCAATTCATTTGCCTTTGCCTTCTAAAAATCAGTATAAAATAAATAAAATCTTTGCGTTAAAAAAAAACATTGAATTTTTACAATGTAATAAGTTATCCGCTAAAACATTTTTTAATTATCAATTTAAACACACTTTTAAGTATTTGACATATTTTATATCCCACGGATTCAACAGATTTTCAAAGATGATGGCGTTTTTTATAGCCACGAATTAACAAATAATGATGAATTTTACTAAATTCCCAAATTCCTTCTAATAATAAAGATCAAACCAATATTTTAGATCGTTTATTTTAATCGAACTCAGTTTATAAATGAAGCAAATCTTTTTTAACGCAAAGGTTTATTTTTTGGAGTTCGTATGTAAAGGAGCAAAGAGGAATCAACAAGTTGATTTGATGAAGCCGTTTTTTTTCGTCGAGAAGCATTTATTTGTATTTTTTGATTTCTAAAAATTTAGGGTTTGAAAAATAGATCTTTGCTTTTAACCTTCATTCGATGAATACCATATTCTATAAATCAATAGGGACTGGCTTCAGCCAGTCTTAGAAAGATGAAATCTCTGAGGCTTTAGCCGAAACTTATGATCAATTTAGACTTAAGACCTCATTTTATTTAAATTTTATCATCGGGCGTACGGTCAGCGCTCATCTTCTGTATTTAAAAATCCTTAGAAAATAAAAATCAGATTCTTATTTTTAAATTTAAAATGATCTTAACTTTTTACCAAATCCCCAATTTTTGTATTTGATCCAAGTTTGATAACTGATTTACCATTTAAACAACAAAAAAGAGAATCATAATTTATGATTCTCTTAATGTAGTAGCGGGAACCGGACTCGAACCGATGACCTTCGGGTTATGAGCCCGACGAGCTACCTACTGCTCCATCCCGCGGTGTATTTTTAGAGTGCTTACCGAAAGCACTTAAACTTAGTAGCGGGAACCGGACTCGAACCGATGACCTTCGGGTTATGAGCCCGACGAGCTACCTACTGCTCCATCCCGCGATATTGGATTGCAAATGTACGACTTTATTTTAGAAATCCTAATTTTTCTTTTAAATAAAGGACTTTTATGAAAACTATTTTAATATTCGTATCTTTGTCCTATGGCGAAAATATTGAGAATTTATCCTGATAACCCACAGGAAAACCTTATCAATGAGGTTATTAAAACGTTAAATAATGGTGGATTAATCATCTACCCATCCGATACAATTTATGCATTGGGTTGTAATATTTTTGACATAAAAGCGATGGAAAAACTGGCTCAGATCAAAAAAATCAAGTTGGAGAAGGCTCAGTTTTCTATTATCTGTAACGATTTAAGTCATCTTTCGGATTTTACGAGACCTATTGACACCTCTGTTTTCAGATTTTTAAAAAGCCATCTGCCCGGTCCGTTTACCTTTATTCTTGAAGCCAATAAAAGTCTTCCTTTAGCCTATAAAGGTCATAAAACCATTGGAATTCGTGTTCCCGAACATCCCATTCCGCAGCTTATTGTTGAAAAATTAGGCCACCCCATCGCGTCAACATCTATTAAAGATGATGATGAAGTGCTGGAATATTCTACCGATCCTGAACTGATTGCTGAAAAATATGATCATCTTGTAGACATTGTTATCGATTCCGGATATGGTGATAATATAGCATCCACTATTGTCGACCTGACCTCCGGAGAACCAGAAGTGATCAGACAGGGGAAAGGGATCATTTAAGTCTAACATCAATAGTAAAAAGTGATGCTGATGATAAAAAATTCACTATCGGTCATTCACAATTCACAATCAATTATTTTTTTTAATCTTTTATTTTTTCATGAAAATAGTAACATCTCCTGCTAAATTAATGAGTGTTGAGAACTCATCGGAACTGTTGAAGACCACTACTCCGAAATTTATTGAGCAAGCAGAATTCATTCACTCTTACTTAAAAGAAAAATCTCCGAAATACCTCTCCGAATTAATGGAGATCTCACCAAAACTGGCCGATGAAAACTGGGAAAGAAACCAGAACTGGAAGCCAAAGCCGACAGCGAAGGAGTCGGCTCCTGCCATGTATGCCTTTACAGGAGAAGTGTACAGAGGTCTGGATGCAAAAACACTGGATCAGAATGCTGTAGATTATCTGCAGAAAAACTACCGAATGCTTTCCGGATTATACGGTTTGCTGAAACCTTCTGATAAAGTAATGCTTTACCGTCTTGAAATGGGAAGACCTTTTCAATTCGATTCATATAAAAATCTGTATGAATTCTGGAAGGAAAAAATTACGGAACAGCTGAATACTGAAATGAAGAAAAATGAAATTCTTCTCAACCTTGGAAGCAATGAATATTTTAAAGTAATCGACCGTAAAAAACTCAATCACACCGTTATTGATTTTGATTTTTATGAATTGAGAGAAGGTAAACTAAAAACAATCGTTGTCTACACCAAGCATGCCCGAGGTTTAGTGGTGAGATTTTGTGCAGAAAATAATGTTCAAACATTTGAGGAGGTAAAAGCTTTCAATTACGAAGGATACAGGATCGACGAGGAAAAATCGACAGATACAAAACTGGTTTTCACACGATAAATGACGATTTCAGAACTTAAAAAGTATTTTTCAGAAAATCTGAAAGAAATTTACACCGAATCTGAGCGTGTATTTATCTTTCAGGTTTTTGCTGAAAATATTCTAGCATTTAATACAATTCAGCTACGACAGTTTGCTGATCAGGAAATTAATTCTGAAAATGAAGAAAAATTCGTTCAGATTATTTCAGAATTAAAAACAGGGAGACCTTATTTACAGATTTTAGGCGAAACAGAATTCTACGGCATGACGTTTTTTGTGGATGAACATGTACTGATTCCCCGCCCTGAGACAGAGGAATTGCTGGAATTGGCAATTTCAAAAATAAAAACTCTGGAAAATTCTCAAACACCAAGATCCTCTCCCATTAAAATCCTTGACATCGGAACTGGAAGCGGCGTTATTCCTCTGGTGTTAAAAAAATATTTTTCGCAGGCTGAAATAACTTCTATTGATTTTTCTGAAAAAGCTTTAACAACAGCTAAAAAAAATGCACTCTTTCATCAACTTGAAGTTCATTTCATTCACGATGATTATCTGAATTTTAATTTGAATCAGGACTTTGATGTCATTATTTCAAATCCTCCTTATATCGGTATGGATGAAGAGCAGGATATTGCTGAATCTGTTAAAGAATTTGAGCCGAAAATGGCACTTTTTTCTCCCACTGCTGATGCTTTACTATTTTATAGAAAAATTGCTGAAGATGCCGAAAAGCATCTGAAAAAAGACGGTTTTTTATTTTTGGAGATCAATCAGAAATTAGGCCCGGAAACATTATATCTTTATACTGAAAGGTTTACTGAAGTTCAGTTAATAAAAGATTTATCGGATAACGACCGCTTTATTTTTGGACGAAAATAATGTTGAATTTCAAGTATTTTTTACAATTTCCGCAAAAAAAGCGCGATCTTTTTAATTTGGGTATAAGGGGCTAGCCGCGCCTTGAATCTTGAGGATAAGGTTATTGAGGCTCGCGCAGATTTTGCAGATGACGCAGATTTTTCTAAAAACTGTGGGTAAAAGGTTTTTAAAATTACTTTCTGATTGATTCTATATTTAGGAACCAGATAAAGATTTAGATCGTTTTAAAATTTTGATATTTATCTCCCATGGATTTCACAGATTTTCAGATGATCCTGTTGATTAAATCTCAAACAAACCTTCAAGGTTTTGAAAACCTTGAAGGTTGAGAACTTTACCCATCATCATCTTTTAAAATCCCTGGATTCTTTGGAAAATATCTTCATTCGTAAATTTTCTCCTCCACTTCCAAAACTGATCCAACGTTTTGCAATCTTTTGCCCAACTTAACCAGCAACCTTTTAAAACGCCTTTTGCCTCTTTTGCGGTAAAATAAAACATTCGTCAATATTTGTCAATTCGTGGCTATAAAAAGTGGGAGAAATATTTCGACTAAAGTCAGATTCAAATTATTCTTTTATTTAACGGGCTGAAGCCCCTTTCTATTGATGAAAGTATTGTGTTAGAATGAAATTTGAAAATTCGTGGCAAACCAAAAAATCATCAAAATAACTATGCAAACATCTGTGTATTCTGTGTAATCCGTGGGAAATAAAATGCTTAAATTCTCCCGTTTCCAAAACTAATCCAACGTTTTGCAAGCTTTTGCCCAACTTAACCAGCAACCTATTAAACCTCTTGCCTCTTTTGCGGTAAAATAAAACATTCGTCAATATTTGTCAATTCGTGGCTATAAAAAGTGGGAGAAAATATTTCGACTAAAGTCAGATTCAAATTATTCTTTTATTTAATGGGCTGAAGCACGTTTCTATTGATGAAAGGATTGTGTTAAAATAAAATTTGAAAATTCGCGGCAACCCAAAAAATCATTAAAATAACAACGCAAACATCTGTTTATTCTGTGTAATCCGTGGGAAATAAAATACTTAAATTCTCCCGTTTTCAAAACCAATCCAACATTTTGCAATCTTTTGCCTAACTTAATCAGCAACCTATTAAACCTCCTTTTGCCTCTTTTGTGGTAAAATAAAACATTCGTCAGAATTTGTTAATTCGTGGCTAAAAAAGCAGCATCCTCTGTCCCATTTGTGGAACATAAAACATTTTCAATCCCTAAATTTTCTCCTCAATATCAATCCAAATGAAAAACCTCCTGTAAAGGAATGGTTACCGGCGATTGATCCGGATTCGTTTCCATAAGATCTGCCATATAAGTCCACCATTTTTTCACTATATCAGAATCGCCTAAATCCTGAGAACCTCCACCCTCAGAAATAACCTGATGGGCAAATAAAATATTCGTGTCTTTATCCCAATAGATCGTGTAATCGGACACCCCGGAGTCTTTCAGTAACCCTTTTAATTCAGTCCAGATTTCTTGGTGTCTTTTTTCATATTCTTCTTCACAGCCGGGTTTCAGAAACATTTTAAACGATATTCTTTTTTTCATTTTTTAATATAAAAATTTTTACACTTTAAAATTAGTAAAATTTCAATCAGTTGTTGTTTCAATTTTGTGGTAAAAGGTAATAAATCGATGATTGCGTATCCATAACCGTAACAAATAATAAAAGAAACCAAGAAGGTTATACGATTAACAAATTTTTAATACATCACCACAAAACGCTTCAAATAAACGATTTGCAGCTAAATTTAACACAAAATTCACATGAAAATGATTTATATCAATTATTTATATATATTTGTGTGTAATCGATTACATTTTATCAAATTTATTTTAAAACCAAACTAAATTTATTTAATCATGAAAAGTACACTCTCTTTTTTCGTGCTTTTATTCGGCAGTTTTCTGCTGAAAGCACAGGTGACGATTACCCAAGCAACGGGATGGCTGGAAACAGCTTATGTTAAATGGAATCCCGTAAACGGAGCCGACAGCTATAAAGTATATTATACAGGTGGCGGTGTTACCGATAAGATAATTGACAATCAGTTAATCCGAAGTTATGGCTCTTATTTTCGGGCAGATCTTTTAGGATTAAGTCCGGGAAATTATATCATAAAAGTAGTTCCGGTAACAAATAATGTAGAGGGAACGGCCGCCGTTTCCAATGCTGTCACGGTGCTTCCACAGGACAGAACCGGTTTTGCTCACAGCAACAACAGAATTCCGGGTGCCTATAATCTCAATGGAACTTTAAAAGCAAATGCTGTTGTAATTTATGTAACTCAAAATACAAAAAATACAGTTTCTCTTCAGGTAAACGGAGCCAATTCCAATCCATGTATCGGTCTGCAGACTATATTAGACGGATTTAAAAAAGGAAGCGATACCCGCCCTTTAGCGGTAAGGTTTATCGGCAATATTACAGATCCGAGTTATTTACTCAACGGAGATATTGTTGTAGAAAATAAAAATATTGCAGCAAGTTCTATCACTTTGGAAGGTGTAGGTTCTGATGCTGTGGCGAATGGTTGGGGAATCAGAATTAAAAATGCAACCAATATCGAGGTCAGAAATCTTGGTTTTATGCTCACCGATGCGGCAGAAGGAGACAACCTGAGCTTACAGCAGAACAACAGTTATGTCTGGGCTCACAATTGCGATCTTTTCTATGGAAAACCCGGCAGTGATGCAGATCAGGCCAAGGGAGACGGCGCACTGGATGCCAAAAAATCTACTTTCGTCACTTTTTCTTACAATCATTTCTGGGATAACGGAAAGAGCTGTCTTCTGGGTTTGAGTGAGGGCACCACTTCAGGACTGTATATTACCTATCATCATAATTGGTTTGACCATTCAGATTCCAGACATCCGAGGGTAAGATATTATTCAGCACATGTTTACAATAACTATTACGACGGAAATTCAAAATATGGCGTGGGTTCCACCATGGGATCATCTGTTTTTGTGGAAGGAAATTACTTCAGAAACTGTAAATATCCTATGCTGACCTCAAAACAGGGTACCGATATCGCCAATGGATCCACGGGAACTTTTTCCGGGGAGAATGGTGGGGTGGTAAAAGCTTTCAATAATTATATGATCGGGCAGAATGCTTTTGTGCCTTACAATTCAGGGTCAGCAGCAAGCCAGTTTGATGCCTATGTTTCTTCAGCAAGAAATGAAGTTTTAGGAAGCAATATCAAAGCCTTACAAGGAAATGGAACATACAATAATTTTGATACCGACACGTCTCTTTACATTAAATTATTAGTCCCCGATTCTCCCACAGCAGCGAGAGATAAAGCCATGCAGTATTCGGGAAGAGTTTCAGGAGGAGACATCAGCTGGACGTTCAATAATGCAAATGATGACACTTCAGATGCTGTAAATACAGGACTTATGGCTCTTTTACAGGGCTATACCTCTTCTCTGGTTTCTGTGCAGGGAGAAACCTCGGCTCCGGTAAGCGCTCAGTCCTTAGCGATCGCCTCCAATAACGAACAGAATGTAAGTTCAGGAAGTGCTATTGCTCCGATGATCTTTACCTGGGGCGGAACAGCAACCAATGCAAACGTAACCGGGCTTCCGGCTTCCGGAATTAGTTTTGTAAAAAATACCGCTAATAAAACCATTACCGTTTCAGGAATTCCGACCGCGGATGTAGATTTTACCATTACCACAACAGGCAGTTCAGGAAATCCGGTTTCTGGAACCGGAAGTATTGCCGTAACGTCTACCGGAACCAATCCTCAGGGAAATGAAATCCATAATTTTACGGCTTCCAATCTTAGCAGTTCGTTTTACAGCTTTACCTCTGCCAATATGAATTCAACGGACGGATCTGCAAATTATGACGGCCTGACGTTAACCAAGCGACTGAAAATAGAATCATCAACGGCGATTCAGTTCACCACTAGCGCTTCTTCGGCTTTAACTCTGGTATTCGACCCTACATTCAGCGGAACAGTAAAAGTGGACAATATTTCTTATACCGCTACATCGGGTATTGTAACGATTCCCAATCTGGCAGCAGGCTCGCATTCGATCACCAAAGGAAGTGTAGCCAATTTATTTTATATTAAAATTCAATATGCATCATCAATTGTGTTAGCAACTAAAGAAAACACTCTTGAAAAGATTAAAATATACCCTAACCCTGTAGAAACATTCTTTACCATTACCCCTTCAGGCAAAGAAGATATAGAACAAATCGTAATCACCAATTCAATGGGAGAAACGGTGAAAAATATCCGGGGAAATGTAAAAACCATCAGTATGGACGGGATGCTTAAGGGAATTTATTTTATCCGACTGAAAACCAGTCAGGGCATTATCCAGCAAAAAATCATCAAAAAATAATCTTCTTCATTTAATTTAAAATTCGTTACCGCCTCAGATTTTGGGGCGGTTTTTATTTGAAGCTTTTTTTAATTTTTAATGGAAAAATTTATGATTTTCAGAAGTAATTACTCATCAATATGGAGTGTGACGATTAAAAATGAACTTTGTTAATTCATTTTTAGTATAAAATCTTGCATTAGAAAGACGATTATTTCTTTTTTTTAACAAAAAAACCAATGCTAAAACATTGGTTTTTAAATTATCGTTAAAAGCAGTTTAACAGATTTTCATTTATCTAATCTTCTTTTTGACAAAGATCTGATAGGCCAAATAGATCAGTGGTAATGCCATTACTCCAATATAAATTGAATTTCCAATGGCTGCAACAGGCTGGTTAGCCACCGCATATACCAGACCGAAAAATGCTCCTCCTAAATGCGCGGCATGCCCGATATTGTCGTGCTGATTAGGATTTAACATCATATAGACCGAATAACTAAAATATAATAATCCGAATATAAATCCAGGAATTCCTATAGGAATAAAAAACATATAGATTTCCAGGTGAGGAATCATGGCAATCGAGGCAAATAAAATTCCGGAAACGCCTCCACTGGCACCAATTGCAGAATACCAGGGCTGTCTCTGATAAAGAAATAACGAAAAAATATTTCCCAGTAGAATAGATCCGAAATACACAATTAAAAATCCTAAATTTCCAAATCCCTGAATAACAACCGGTCCAAAAAAGTAAAGAGTAAACATATTAAACACCAGGTGCATAATATCGGCATGGAGAAATCCTGAAGAAATCAAACGAATGTATTCCTTTCTGTTCATTATAGCTCCGACACTGAACTTATATTTTTCAAAATTGCTACTGCCATTAGGAGCCATAAAGCTTATGACCGCAGTAATTGCTATGATAATGATTAAAATATTCATAATTTAAACTAATTTTCAGGACTTTCGTCATTGTTAAACAAATTCCCGATTGTTCCGCCATCCTCTTCGCCTTCGATACGTTCCGGTTCTTCATAGACTTCAGCCTCCTCCTCTTCAGGTTCAGGAACGGTAATATTAATCGCTTTTACTTTAAACTTCGTAAACTGATTCCCAATCGCTTTAATTCCCTTTACCGAAATAAATTCATCAATAGCAATCACTTCCGGATCGCGGTCTTTGCCTTTGTCTTTGGCAAAAATAATTTCTGCAGACGCATTATTGGCTACAATTACATTTTCAATAAACGATTTCGGATGTTCCGACAGCATAAAAGTCTGAATATTGGGCGTATTTTCAAATAAAAACCTTTTAATAAAATAAATATCTTTTTCCCCATCGTAATAAATACATGTTACGGGCTGGTTAGGACGCCATTTTTCAAGCACTAAATAATCATCGTCAAAACGGTTTCCGAGGTCGAAAGAAACGAGTTTCGCCTCACCATTCGTATTGATAGTTAAGATTTTATCATCTCCTTTAAAACTTCCCAGCAGCGTTCCTCTGGCATCTGCATTCAGTCTTCTCACGGTATCATCAAACCAGATTCTTCTCGGGGCTAAAGTAGAAACTCCCTCTTCTTTAAGGTCTACTTTTTTCACGGCATATTTTGTTACCAGATTTCCCTTTGAATCACGCCCTTTGATGGCCAGTTCAGAGAAATCAATATCCATTTTATTTTTTCTGATACGTGGATTGGGTTTTAGCAACACGCTTACCGTCTCTGCCTCCCCGTTCGGATTGGCGGAGAAATAAAGTGTTTCCGATCCTTTTTTATCAGAAGCCAAAGGATAATCTGTATTTCTGGTAACCCCGGTTACCGAAAAGCGCTTCATATAAAACGGACCCTGTGTACCTTCGCGGTAGATCATATTATAGACCGTACGCTTATCATTTTTCTTCCAGATGGCAACATGAAGAATATCTTTTCCGATGAATGTTTTCGCTTCTACTTTTACCACCTTCATGCTTCCGTCTTTTCTGAAGGTAATAATATCATCAATATCCGAACAGTCGAATAAATACTGATCTTTTTTCAGAGAAGTTCCGATGAAGCCTTCTTCAAAATTGGCATAAAATTTCTCGTTTGCCACGGCTACTTTTGTTGCATCGATGGTATCAAAAATTCTAAGCTCAGTTTTTCTCTGTCTTTCTTTTCCGTATTTTTTCTGGATATTTAAATAATAATCAATGGCATACTGAATAAGATTGGCCAAATGATGTTTTACCTGCTCGATTTTTCCTTCCAGAGCGGCAATATTTTCTTTAAATTTATCTAAATCGAATCTCGAAATTCTTTTGATCCTTATTTCCGTTAATTTTAAAATATCCTCTTCCGTAACCGCTCTTAAAAGATGTCTTGTATGAGGTTTCAGCCCTTTATCAATGGTTTTAATAACTTCGTCCCAGCTTTTTACCTCTTCGATGTCGTGGTAAATTCTGTTTTCAATAAAAATTCTTTCCAGTGAAGAAAAATGCCAGCTTTCCTGCAATTCATGAAGTTCAATTTCGAGCTCTTTTTTAAGCAAAGAAACCGTATGTTCTGTATTTCTTCTTAAAATATCAGAAACATTCAGGAACATGGGTTTATCTCCTACGATAACACAGGCATTCGGAGAAATGGTGACCTGGCAATCGGTAAACGCATAAAGCGCATCAATGGTTTTATCCGGTGAAGAATCATTAGGAAGATGGATCAGGATTTCTACCTTATCGGAGGTATTGTCTTCGATTTTTTTGATCTTGATTTTACCTTTTTCATTTGCTTTCAGCACCGAGTCGATAAGATCTCCTGTATTTTTTGAAAAAGGAAGCTCAGTAATCATCAGGGTATGCTTATCCACCTGGTTGATTCTCGCTCTCGCCCTTACTTTTCCGCCTCTGTGCCCGTCATTATATTCGGAGACATCCAGGAAACCTGCGGTAAGAAAATCCGGATAGAGTTCAAACTTTTTACCTTTTAAATGAGCGACAGACGCATTGATAAGTTCATTGAAATTATGCGGAAGAATCTTTGTGGAAAGTCCCACCCCAATTCCTTCAACACCCTGCGCCAGAAGCAACGGAAATTTTACGGGAAGGTCAATAGGTTCGTTATTTCTTCCATCGTAGGATTTCGCCCAGTCCGTTGTTTTCGGGTTGAATACCACTTCCAGAGCGAAAGGAGTCAGTCGCGCTTCGATATATCTCGCTGCCGCTGCAGAATCCCCGGTGTAAATATTTCCCCAGTTTCCCTGCGTATCGATCAGCAGCTCCCTTTGTCCGATTCCCACCATGGCATCAGTAATAGAGGCATCACCATGAGGGTGATATTTCATGGTATTTCCGACAATATTGGCGACTTTATTATACCGCCCGTCCTCCAGCTCCCGCATGGAATGCATAATTCTTCGCTGAACAGGTTTAAAACCGTCAAAAACCGATGGGATGGCCCTATCTAATATTACATAAGAGGCGTAGTCTAAAAACCAGTCTTTATAAAGACCGGACACTTTCTTCAGACTTTCCCCTTCATGCGAGTATTCTTCTGTCATCATTTATTTTTTAACCCTTTTTCTCGTTGTTAGCTTTCACTACTTTATTCAAAGAGATTTTTAAATCATTTACTTCTTTTCTTGTTAAATATGAAATCTCATATTTCAATATCGTAGAACCACTGTTTTTACTGGTAATGGTAACATACAGCCTCTTCACAAAAAATATTCTTACAATATCGTAGCTTATCAGCTTATATTTAGGAAATTCGTCATGTAAAGGCTGGTCTAAAAACGGAATAACATTCCTGTTTTTAAAATTAAGCGCTTCACCATCACTGTCATATTCAAAAATCTGCCTGCCATTGAGGTAGAAAAATGCAATGAGTACTACGGGAACGACCAAAAACAAATAACTTTCCATACCGAGAACATTAAATCTGAATTCCTCCAGTAAAAATGCTGCAATACCTCCTAAAAGAATCATCAGCAAAACGGTATTTAAAAAGTTGTAAACCGACGCTTTGTTACGGTTACTAAGTCTCATAATTATTATGGTATTGGTTAATAAATTTTTTAATTTTCATTGTGTAGGTATTTGCTGTGCTGTGTTTTGTTGTTTGTGTTTTAATGTATTGTGTTTTGTTGGGTTTTGTTGGGTTTTTATCTATTCCATAACCTCATTTAACATTTCTTTACTATCAATATCAGTATCTTCCACAACCAGGTTCTCAAGAATAAAAACCTGTCTGTCGGGGGTATTTTTCCCCATATAAAATTCCAGAAGCTGTTCGATTGTCTGATCTTTTCCGACAACAACAGGCTCCAGACGGATGTCTTTTCCTATAAAATGCTTGAATTCGTCCGGAGAAATTTCTCCTAATCCTTTAAATCGTGTGATTTCCGGATTTTTACCCAGTTCGTTCAGCGCTTTAATCCTTTCCAGTTCAGAATAGCAGTATCTTGTTTCCTTTTTATTTCTCACCCTGAACAAAGGAGTCTGCAAAATATAGAGGTGTCCGTTTTTAATTAAATCCGGAAAAAACTGCAGGAAAAATGTAATCATCAAAAGGCGGATGTGCATTCCGTCCACATCGGCATCGGTGGCTATAACCACTTGGTTATATCTTAAATCCTCTAAGCTTTCTTCAATATTTAAAGCGGCCTGCAGTAAGTTGAATTCTTCATTTTCATACACCACTTTTTTTGTTAAACCATAACAGTTCAACGGCTTACCTTTAAGAGAAAATACCGCCTGTGTTTCTACATCTCTGGATTTTGTAATTGATCCGGATGCAGAATCTCCCTCGGTGATGAAGATCTGAGTCTCCCCTTTTCTTTCATTTTTCTGATCGTTATAATGCTGTCTGCAATCACGAAGTTTTTTATTGTGAAGAGATACTTTTTTTGCCCTTTCCCTTGCCAGCTTTTGAATTCCCGAAAGCTCCTTTCTCTCCCTTTCAGAGATTAAGATTTTACGCTGAATAGCTTCGGCAATCTCAGGGTTTTTATGCAAAAAGTTATCTAATTTACTTTTAAGAAAATCAATAATAAAGATTCTTACCGTTGGGCCGTTGGGTCCCATATCGTTTGAACCCAGTTTTGTTTTGGTCTGCGATTCGAAAACCGGCTCTTCCACATTAATGGAAACCGCTGCAACAATAGATTTTCTGACATCCGAAGCATCGAAACTCTTATTGAAAAACTCACGGATGGTCTTTACATACGCTTCACGAAAAGCATTGAGATGGGTTCCTCCCTGCGTTGTATTCTGACCATTAACGAAAGAAAAATAGGTTTCCGTCTGGGATTTATCGGTATGCGTAATCGCTACTTCTATATCGTTATCCTTCAGGTGAATGATTGGATATAAGGTTTCGCTTTCCAGTTCTTCTTCCAACAGATCTTTCAGACCGTTCTCAGAAAAGAAAGTCTCCCCGTTAAAGAGAATTTTCAATCCGGGATTCAGATAAGAATAATTACGGAGCATTCTTTCGATATACTCTTTTCTGAATTTAAAATGAAGGAAAATTTCTCCGTCCGGAATAAAGGAAATCTCAGTACCATTGCGGTCTGAAGTTTCTTTTTCCTCAAAATTTTCTGTGATAAGACCTCGTGAAAACTCTGCAACCTTCATTCTTCCTTCCCGGAAAGAACGCACACGGAAATACTCAGAAAGCGCATTAACCGCTTTGGTACCTACACCGTTCAGACCTACCGATTTTTTAAAGGCCTTGCTGTCGTACTTACCTCCCGTATTCATTTTGGAAACCGCGTCTACTACCTTTCCTAAAGGGATGCCACGACCAAAGTCACGAATGGTAATTTTACCGTCGTCCAGTTTTATTTCAATTCTTTTTCCCGATCTCATTCTGAACTCATCAATCGAGTTGTCCAGAATTTCTTTGAGCAGGATGTAGATCCCGTCGTCCGCAGACGAGCCGTCTCCGAGCTTTCCGATGTACATACCGGGACGCAGACGGATGTGCTCCTGCCAATCGAGGGTTCTGATGTTATCTTCTGAATAGGTTGGATTTATTTCTTGTGACATATATATTTCAGCAAACATACAAAAATACGAAATTTGTTAAAATTATCATCTAATTTTCTCCTCAGATTTAAGTAAAATTTAAACCTACTCCTGCGATCTCAGGCCTCCGAAAGATTTAAAATTCAAATTACTACCTCGTGTAACAAGCTCAATTATTTAATTAACCTGATTTTTGGATAAGAATTTGGCTGGAAGCTTGAAGAGCAAGGCAGGAGGATCATTGAGTTGTTTTTGTTATGATGATAAAATTAAAAGAAAAAAGGAAAATTTTGATCTTTATCACTTTACATCACCTCCATCTTACAGCCCCTGGCATCCCTCCGCTATTATATAGAAAAATCTGCGATCCCGAACCCGGTTTATTTAACAATTTTATCTAATTTTAGGATATTTTTAAGCATTTTCGAGCGAGATCTTTTAGAGCTTGTTTAAATTTTAATGTATTATTTTAACGCAAAGTTTTATTTTAAATGTAAAAAAATATTCAAGGGAGCAAAGAAGAATCAACAGGTTGATTTGATAAAGCGTATATTCAAGCTTCGGGAAGCAATTTATTGACCTTTGCCCTCTAAAAATCAGTAGGAAATAAATAAAATCTCTGCGTAAAAAAAACATTGAATTTTTACGATCTAATGGATTATAAGCTAAAACATTTTTAATTATAATTTTAAACAGACTCCTCTTTTTTTTTATTTGAAAAGCCTGGTCTTTATCAATAAATTTAGAGATTCATTCAAAAAAAAATAAATAAAGGGCTGCGAAAGTCTGAAAACACCTTAATCGGCTTCAAAAAACTAAGCATTTTTTATTTAATTATTAAAAATTTAAATTAATTTCGATGATGTTTTAAATTGACTTATATGATACAACTTCCTTTGTCCAAACTTTCTAATGTGGGAACGACTATTTTCAGCCAGATGACGCAACTGGCCAACGAAAATGAAGCCATAAATTTATCACAGGGCTTTCCCGATTTTATGCCGGATTCCGGACTGTTAAATCATGTCGATTATTTTATAAAAAAAGGCTTTAACCAATATGCTCCGATGGGCGGAATGATAGGTCTTAAGGAAGAAATTGCCCAAAAAATTGAAAAAGCCCATCAGGCAATCTACCACCCGGATTCTGAGGTAACCATTACAGCAGGCGGCACGCAGGCTATTTTTACCGCCATTGCCACTTTTGTGAAAAAAGAGGATGAAGTAATTATTTTTGAACCCGCTTATGATTGTTATGAACCAACGGTAGAACTTTTCGGGGGTATTGTAAAACGTTTTGAAATGAAGGCGCCGGACTATGAAATAGACTGGAACGCCGTTAAAAACCTGGTGAGTGAAAAAACCAAAATGATTATCCTGAATAATCCGAACAATCCTTCCGGAAGAATTTTAAAAGAAAATGATATTCAGGAACTTATTCGTCTTGTACAGGGAACTTCCATTCTTATTTTAAGCGATGAAGTCTACGAAAACATTGTTTTTGACGGAAAGAAGCATTTGAGCATCTGCAAATATCCTGAATTAAAGGAAAGAAGTCTTTTGGTTGCTTCCTTTGGGAAGTTGTTTCACGTAACAGGCTGGAAAGTGGGCTACTGTGCAGCGCCCAAAATTTTAACCGATGAATTCAGGAAGATCCATCAGTTTAATGTTTTTTCTGTAAATACGCCCATGCAGCTGGCTTTGGCAGAGTACATGAAAAACGACGAACATTATCTTCAGCTGAATGATTTTTTTCAGGAAAAAAGAGATTTTTTAAGAAAAGGTCTTGCCTCTACCTCGTTTGAGCTGCTGGACTGTGAAGGCACCTATTTTCAGGCTTTAAAATATGACAAAATCTCCGATAAAAATGATTTTGATTTTGCAAGCGATCTAACGATCCACCAAAAAGTTGCAAGCGTTCCCTTTTCTTCTTTTTATAAAAATAAACTGAATGAAAAGGTCATTCGTTTATGCTTTGCAAAGAAACAGGAAACATTAGAAAAAGCAATTGAGAATTTGTCTCAATTATAAATCAAAAGCAGTAGAAATTCTACTGCTTTTTTAATTGTTTTTGTACTTTAAACCATCGATTCTTAAGGTTCAAAAAAAATATTTCTTTAACGCTTTTCTTTTGTTTTAAGTGTACAGACTATTTTATTTCTATAAAAACATTCCTCCAGACGCTTCAATTCGCTGTCCGTTAATCCAACGTGCATCTTCTGTACAAAGAAAAGCAACCACTCCACCAATATCATCCGGAACTCCCGCTCTCCCTAACGCAGTATTATTAGCGACCATGGCGTTTACATGCTCATCGTCTCTGGTTCTTCCGCCGCCAAAATCGGTTTCTATGGCTCCCGGCGCCACAACATTAGAGGTAATCTTTCTCGCTCCCAGTTCTTTCGCCTGATATTTAGTGAGCATATCCACAGCAGCTTTCATCGATCCGTAAACTGAAGATCCCGGTATTGCAAATCTCGCCAATCCTGAAGAGACATTGATAATTCCTCCTTCACTGTTCATGAAAGGCAAAAACTTCTGTGTTAAGAAAAAGACCCCTTTAAAATGAATATCTACCATATCGTCCAGCTGTTCTTCTGTAACATCAGACATTGGCGCATACAAGGCGGTTCCTGCATTATTTACCAAAAAATCGATATTTCTGCTTCCCGTATTTTCTTCCAGATGATCTCCCACCGTTTTTACAAAGGCATCAAAGCTTTTGAGATCTTTGATATCCAGCGGGTAAGCAATCGCTTTTTGTCCTAAAGCCTGAATTTCTTTCACTACAGCATCTGCTTCCTCTTTATTACTTCTGTAAGTGATGATAATATCCAGACCTTTCTGCGCTGTTTTAATAGCTGAGTTTTTCCCTAAACCACGGCTTCCGCCGGTTATTAATGCGATTTTTGTTCTTGTGTTCATTTGATGATGTTATTTAATAATACAAAGTTGAGGCAATTTTTCCGGCAGATGTTTGCTTGAATCAATCTTAAATTTGCAAAATTCAAATCACGCGCGAAATTCTAAAGGTGTTATCGTGGTTTTCTTTTTAAAGAAGTTAGAAAAATGAGCAATCTCTTCAAATCCTAACACGTAAGAAATCTCAGAAACCGTCCATTTTGTTTGCTTTAAGAGAATTTTTGCCTCCTGTATCAATCGGTCCGCAATACATTCGGTGGTTGTTTTTCCGGTACTTTCTTTTATTTTTTTATTTAAATAATTGACATGAACCGCCAGCCGGCTGGCATAATCTTTTGCTGTTTTCAGTTGAAGCCTCTGTTCCGAAGATTCTATCGGAAACTGCCTTTCCAGCAATTCTACGAATAGAGACACCACACGCAATGACGCGTCATTGGAGGTAGACAATTTAGAGGCAGGCTGAAGTTTCTGTCCATAATGAATCAGTTCAAGCACATAATTTCGAATCAAATCATATTTGAAGATATAATCAGATTCGATCTCTTTCTTCATTTTTACGTACAGTTGTTCAATTTCATCTGCCAAAGCATCATCAATTTCAAAAACCGGAATATTTCCGGGCTGAAAAATAGGCAGATTTTCGAGGGTATTGTGAGATTTATCCTTTATAAAAAAATCTTCTGTAAATACACAAAAACTGCCAGACTGGTTGGGATCCTCGGGAACCCATTGATAAGGAACTTTCGGAGTCGCAAAAAGGAGGGCATTATTTTTAATCGAAATTACTTTATCTGCATATTCAGCTCTGTTTTTCCCTCTTATTAAGCTTATTTTAAAGTACTTTCTCCGGTTATAAGGCATTTCAGAGGTTGTCCGGATCGTTTCAATCGTATGCGCAATATCGAATACGTTAAAATGCCCAATATCCTTATGTAGCCCTTTTGGAAAAATACTTTCCAGATCTTTTCCCAGCTTTGCCGTCATCTCTCTGTAAAAATCTTCTAAGGAAGTGTACGCAATTTTTTCCATAAGTCAGCATTTGTAAAATTCAAATATACAAACTTACAGACGGATGGTCCTGAATATGGTATTTATTCTGCTTATTAATTTTTTTCTATATTAAGTGATTTAGTATTGATATTTTTCTTACTTTAGTTTAAGCTAAAACATTAAAAATCAATCTTATGAAAAATCAATTTTTAAACAACGGAAAAAAATTAAGTAAAAAACAATTAAAAATAATTGTTGGAGGAAAGATAGATTGCATGCAGCCCGTTATCTGTACAGATCCTCCCTGCGAAGTGTACGGACCTAATGATCCGCGAGCGTGTACCCAAATTTCAGTAAGCTGTGCTCAACAAATATGCAGACCTGGTATAGAATTTATTTAAGTTCTAAAATACAACACGATTGCACAAATAATACCTTTAAAGCGCTATAATTTTTACCGCAAAAGAGTTTTAAAAGCTTTGCGCTTAAGCCGGGCAAAAGAGAACAAAATATCGCTCAGATGAATTATTTGTGAATTTTAAATGATCTTTTAGCCACGAATGCACAAATAGTAGCGAGTAAAATGCCTTACTATTTACTGCAGAAGAGGCTAAAAATGGTTGCAGAAGCTTTCTGTTTACAGCCATCAAAAATCTGCGGTATCTTCAAAATCTGCGTGAGCAAAAAACAGGAGGAAATAACTTTCGAGAGAAATACACAATTAAAAAAGTCTATTGATGTCGTACTCATGCGAAATAGGATATTGTTATGCAAAAAACGCTCCCGAAATACATCGGAAGCGTTTTTCTTTATAACTAACTTTAATATTCTCTTATACGTTGAATCTAAAGTGCATGATGTCTCCATCCTTCACAATATATTCTTTACCTTCCACAGAAAGTTTTCCAGCCTCTTTGATCTTTACTTCAGAACCATACGTCATATAATCATCGAATTTAATGACCTCTGCACGGATGAATCCTTTTTCAAAATCGGTGTGGATAACCCCGGCAGCCTGAGGTGCTGTCCAGCCCTGTCCGATCGTCCAGGCTCTTACTTCCTTAACACCCGCTGTAAAATACGTCTGAAGCTTCAACAGATCATATGCTTTTCTGATCAAACGGTTAACTCCAGGTTCTGTAAGACCAAGCTCTTCAAGAAAAATCTCTCTTTCTTCAAAAGTCTCCAGTTCGTTAATGTCCGCTTCGATCTGAGCTGCCAATACAACCACTTCTGCCCCTTCATTTTTAGCCATCTCCTCGATTTTAGCGATCCATTCGTTTCCGTTTTTAATTGAATTTTCATCCACATTACAAACATAAAGAACAGGCTTATTGGTTAATAACTGAACCTCTCCAACGATTGATTTTGCAAAATCATCGGTCGCAAATTCTCTGGCATTTTTACCGTCTTCCAAAAACTTTTCAAGATTTTGAAGCGTTTCATACGTTAAAATATCATCTTTCTTACCCGATTTGATGAATTTTTTTGCTTTTTCAACCGCTTTTCCAACAACTTCCAGATCTTTCAACTGAAGTTCAATATCAATGATTTCTTTATCTCTCAAAGGATCTACCGAACCTTCAACGTGAATGATATTTCCGTTCTCGAAACATCTTAAAACATGGATAATCGCCTCACATTCGCGGATATTGGCTAAAAACTGGTTTCCTAAGCCTTCTCCTTTACTCGCTCCTTTTACAAGACCTGCGATATCTACGATTTCTACCACCGCGGGCAACACTCTCTCCGGTTTTACTAATTTCTCCAATTCAAATAATCTGTGATCCGGTACAGAAACAGTTCCTAAATTCGGTTCGATTGTACAGAAAGGATAGTTGGCCGACTGTGCTTTTGCGTTGCTCAAACAGTTAAAAAGAGTTGATTTACCTACATTCGGTAAGCCTACGATTCCACATTTCATATTTTCTTAGCTTTTGGCAATCGGCTTTTGGCGTCTTGCATATTAAAAATAAAGGTCTGCAAAGATAGTAATTTTAACGTGAGTTTCATAATAAAAAAATCTGTCAGTATTCTGACAGATTTTCAATAACTTAAATTTATTTAAAGTCTTTTACGGGTTATCTCCTGTAGCCTCCTGAGCCAGAGGAACCCCGTTGGGAGCACTTTGTAAGGTTTTATCTAAAGTAAACAGAGATTCGTCTGTCGCTCTGTCGCCACCTGCAATTTTCAATTTGTCGATAAGATTTTGAGCCAGTGTTTCTTCTTCAATCTGTTCCTGAACAAACCATTGTAGAAAATTCCAGGTAGCCCAGTCTTTTTCTTCTAAAGACAGATCAACAATTTTATAAATAGCAGTGGTATTATCTACTTCATGTTTAAAAACGCCGTCAAAACATTCTGTCAGATTCTGAGGATCTGCCGGTGGCGCGGGAATAGTGTCTACTTTTGGTTTTCCACCACGGTTCAGCACATATTCCATAAATTTTATTGAGTGATTTCTCTCTTCCTGAGCATGTCTGTATAAAAAATTAGCAATCCCCTGATATCCTTTATCATCTGCCCAGATTCCGTACGATAGAAAAACGTGCGAAGCATGAATTTCTTTATTCATCTGGTCGCTTAATGCTTTTTCAATCGTGTCGGAAAGTCTTTTAGTATTCATAATGTATATTTTTAGTTGTGATTCATGAAATGATGCAAAAATGGTTCCGAGAGCTTTTAGATTTAAATTAAATAAAAAACAACGGTTTATAATATACTGAATTACTTTACTTTAAGCTGATAATTTATAGTTATTCTAAACTTCTTTTGATGGTTGAGAGGGTTTTTACATTTTGGGGAACTTCTTTGGATATTTGTGATTGTTTCACTGACCACCCCGTCAAAAATTCTTTGAATTTTTGAATCCCCTCCGGGGGAGGGGAATTTTTTCTGATGGGTATTGGTTTTTTTTTAAGTGCTGGTTTGGTTTGGTTTAAATTGATTATTTTTGAGTCAAACTCATCAAACAAAACCATAATTATGAGAACTTTAAAAAAATTAAGCAAGAGCGAAATGAAAACAGTTTCAGGGATCGGACTCTTGGATCCTGTGTGCCGACTACTCTGCTCTTTGGCCGATTCGGGACTGGTAAATCTTACCGATGTTCAGTCGTTTTTATGTCCGGATCTCGATTGTGCCAACATTGAATAAATGAGCAACCATCAATTAAAAAAAAATAAACCGGCTCTTATGAACCGGTTTTATTATTGAAACAGTTGAATGTTTATTTCATTTTCTTGGCGATATAATCACTTTCGTTTCCTAATCTGTCGATTGCTTTAATGGCAACACCGTTTAGTTTTTTACCGTCTTTAGATTTTGGAACTTCTTTTGACAGCGTGTCTAAAGTCAGAATTTCAGTTTCCCAAATTCCGTTATATTGTGTGAAAAGCACCCATTGGAAAACCTCTTTTATATTTTTATTACTCCAGCTTACCTGCACGAAATTTCCGTTGTCATTGGTAAAAAGTGTGGGAGTCTGTAAAGGGGTTGTTTTAAGCCATGGCGTTTTCGGGATCAGCGCTTTTTCTTTATAGGGACCGTTTTTTAATGTGGGAAGCATATTGGCATTTTTCGTTAAGCCCGCAATGCTCCAATGAACTTCGCCGGCATCCTTCCCCAGCACCTGTCTTGAAATTTCAATTTGATTTTTAATTTCGGTCGGGCGATCAGAAGCTTTAATTTCAACCGTATTTAAGCCCGGCCAAAGGTGACGGTTCATCGTGTTTTCAGATTTCCACCAGTTTAATAATCCTTCAAAAGGCTGTCCTTTAGATTCAATCGGCCAATATAACTGAGGCGAAAAATAATCTACCCAGCCTTTATTCAGCCATAATTTTGCATCGGCATACAGTTCGTCATACTGAGAGGAGCCTACCACTCCTGCCGGATAGCCTGGTTTCCAGATTCCAAACGGACTGATTCCAAATCTTACATAGCTTTTCTCTGCATGAATTTCTTTATAGATCCTCTCCACGAATTTATTGACATTATCTCTCCTCCAGTCGGCTCTTGTTAATGTTCCGCCATTTCTCAGATATTCATTCCATGTTGCATTATCAGGGAAATCTGCTCCTTTATTATAGGTTGCATACGGATAAAAATAATCATCAAAATGCACGGCATCAATATCATATCTTTTAACAATATCTTTCACCACGTTAGAAACATGACCTTGTGTTTTAGGATTTGCAGGATCAAACCAGTACATTCCGTTTTTTAATCTGACCACAATATCCGAAAGCTTATTCGCCATTGACAGGCTGTTTGGAGAACCACCATTGGTGTGATGGGCACGGTAAGGATTTAGCCAAACGTGAAGTTCCAATCCTCTTTTGTGAGCCTCTTCAATCCAAAATTGTAAAGGATCATAATTGGGATACGGCGCTCTACCTGTTTCACCCGTCAAAAAGTAGGACCAAGGCTCAAGATTACTTGTATACAAAGCATCTGCAGAAGGTCTTATCTGAAAAATAACCGCGTTGAAATTATTGTTTTTCAGCATATCCAACATAGAAACCGCTTCTGCTTTCTGCTGATCCACGGTTAAATTATTTCTGGACGGCCAGTTGATATTCGCGACACTGGCAATCCATGCTCCACGAAATTCTCTGTTGATTTCCGGAAGATTAGTTCTGAAAATTTCCTCTGCCACAGGCGGAATACCGGGCTTTATAGTGGCAACAGGAGGTTTCGGTGCAGACGAATTATTCGTTTTCGTTTGATTTTTATGGGGAGTTGAGCTTTTTACCGCGTTATTCTGAACAGAACAGGAGTTTCCGACCGCTGCAAAAGAACCCAGCAAAAAAAGCAATTTTATGGTATTGATTTTCATAGATAACAAAAATGAAAGATAATCATTAATTATAGAAACGCAAATTTATAAACTTAGAATAGAAAAACAGCATAAATAACGATATTTGTGCTGTGTAATGGGATGGAAGCTGGGGGCTGGAAGATGGAGGTTATGGAAGTGATTAAAGAAATTCCAGCCACAATATGATCCAGAGTTCTGGTCATCACACTTGTCTGCACAATGGGATGGATGCTGGGGGCTGGAAGATGGAGGTTATTTAAGTCATAGAAATCAAAATCTTTTAATTTTTCGTTGAACTTTTGTTATTATAATTGATTAAAGACTTCCAGCCACAATCTTCCAGCTTCCAGCCAAAGTATGATCCAGAGTTCTGGTCAACAAACTTGTCTGCACAATGGAATGGAAGATGGGAGCTGGAAGATGGAGGTTATGGAAGGGATCAAAATCAAAATCCTTTCATTTTTCGTTTAACTTTTGTTATGATAACTGAATAAAGAACTTCCAGCCTCACACTTCCAGCCTCCAGCCACAGTCCCAATATCAAACCGATGTGATCTTTTTTCTACTCCGCATTTTCAGAAAATGAAGATTCGTCTTCCGAAAGATCTGTTTTATATGTCTCAGGAACCCATAATACGTTTACAATGATCGCAATAATTACCAGAACAATGGGATATGCTAACCCGATAAAAGGTGTTAAAGCAGCACTCACCATAAAAGAAGTTTTGATAAATTCTGTGACAAAAGTTGTGGCTCCGCCAATGAAACCATTTCCCATATTTTGGGCAAATCCCATACTGGTATAACGGATTTTAGTCGGAAAAATCTCCAGCATAAAAGCGCCCAGCGGCCCATATGTTGCTGCTCCCGCCACAGAAAGCAGAAAGCTGATTCCTATAATTTTTAACGTTGCCGCCGTGCTGATGGCATGAACTTCAGTGAGTCCGTCCGGGTTTCCGATTTTCATAAAAAGATAAAAAGAAACGGGAATTAAGATCAGACTCGCCACCAAACCGCTAATCAATACTTTTTTACGTCCAATTTTATCACTCAAGGCTCCAAAATACTGATAAAAATAAGCACTGAATAAGGTCACGACTCCCGTAATTAACAATACCGTGGTATCTTCAATTTTCACGGCACGCTGCATAAAAAACAGCGTAACGAATAAACTGGTCTGCATCACAGAACTCTGTGCGGCATTTCCCCCGAAGATGGCCTTAAGCATCAATTTCACATTTCCTTTTGTGGTAAATGCTTCTTTTACCGGAGACTTACTGGTTTTTCCAGCCTTCTTTAATTCTTCAAAAACCGGACTTTCATGAAGTTTTTTTCTTGCGAAATAACTTAGTAACACCAACACGGAGCTTAGTAAAAACGGAATTCTCCATCCAAAGCTGTTGAAATCGGCTTCTGTCAGTACACTTCTTGTTATAAAGATCACGCTTAAACAAACCAAAAGCCCGATGGGAACCGTTGCCTGAATAAATCCGGTGTAAAAACCTCTTTTATTGGCCGGAGCATGCTCGGCAACGTAGATCACCGCTCCTGCATATTCTCCACTAATAGCCAATCCCTGCATTAATCTGCAGAGTAAAAGTAAAATCGGTGCCGCCCAGCCGATACTTCCGAAATTGGGAATACAGCCAATCAGAAAGGTGGAAGCTCCCATTAAAATCAAGGATAAAAGAAAAGAATATTTTCTTCCGACCTTATCTCCGATATTTCCGAAAATAAGCGACCCAATTGGCCTGAACATAAATGATGAAGCTACAACTGCCAATGTTTCCAGAAAGTGAGAGCCTTCAGAAGGAAATAAATTAACGGCCAGTGAACCCGCCAGAATAATGGCTAAAAACATATCATACCATTCAATGAGTGTACCTGCGGAGGAGGCGATAATTACCGTCAGGATGTTGTTTTTAGGAGGCGTTTGTATTGTCGTATCCATAGTATTTTTATTTTTTGATATTTAAAATAATTAGAACATAAAGAAGGTCGCCAAATGGAAGCGGTTGTTTCTAGCATTAAATTCATTTCCTATTCCTCGTCCGTTGCTTTGGGCATCGCCCCATTTTGCGACGGTATTTTCAACCTCAAATCTCAGTTTAATGGTTTTGCTTAAAGACCAGTCGACTCTCGGAACCACACGCCAAAGCTGATCGACACTTCGTCCGCCCGGCGTTGCCGAAACAGCTCCCCATGAGGAAGTCACCCCATATGTTGTCGCTGTCCTTCCCTCCACCGGATCATCTGCTCCCCTATTTTTAACAATTCCGGCATATAATCCGAAAGCTACTTTTTTATCGGTTGTCTGCTGAAAGTCAATCCAGGCACTTCTGGTATTCATGGTACGATACAGATCATAGGTTCCCGGTGTCGAGTAGCCGATAAAACCGCCCAGCATCACCAAAGAAGCCGCATTTTGCGCCATCATCGCAGACGCGCTGATCATTAAAGGTTTCGTAATTACCCTCGCATACGCCAGAGCGGTAAAACTTTTCACGGTTTCATTATTAACAATCGGTGGATTTCCAGATGATAATTGAGGTCTTAAAACTTCATACTGTCCGGCAATACCCGCTACAAATTTTGATGATTTATACTGAAACTGCAAATGCGAAGAAGGAACTCCACTATCGCGATAGGGTGCGGTATTCGGAGTAAAATCACGTTGGGAGTTGATGGCTGCAATCACTTTAAAATGATCATTCAGTTTTTGGGTTAACCGAATCTGCGGATTTCTATTTAAAGCAAAAATAGGGGAACCTGTACTGTAATTTACCACATTCGGAAGACAGTCCAGAATCACCATCGGATGCCAGTACTGCCCGATTCCCAGCTGTGTTTTTTCCCAGTCTAAGGTCACATAGGCATGGCGCAGCCTCAGTTCATTGATTCCCCCTTCGGTTGCACCAAAAAATTCAGCTTCTAAAATCCCGTTTGTTTTGGCACCCAGCACTTCCGGACCTTTAACATTGATTCCTGCACGGGAAACTACGGAAAGCATGTGAAATTTAGGGGCATCGTTGATATCAACTCCATTAATGTCCAGTGCCCTGTCTCTCGGATATAACGGAACGATATTTTCTCCCGCACCAATCGTCTGTCTCGTATCGTAAAAGGCATCGTGTCTGATGAATCCGTAAAAACTGACTTTTACAGCAGCTTCTTTTTTAACTTCAGACGTCCTGGTCTGAATGGCCGTAAGCGAATCTGAAGGCAATTTCTGACCCGGATTCTGCTGAGCCGACATCTGTAAAGCCGCCAGTAATCCAAGTCCAGTCGTTACCTGCATTATCTTTTTATCCATGCGTATTTAATTTTTATTTTTCTTAATGCTTCGCTTTCAAACATACAATTATTTAAAACACTAACAAGTGTTAGTTAGTTTTTGAAGCGAAAAACTATTTTATTAAATACTTAATAATACTGCCAATTAACATCATTACTTCTCAGATAAAAAGCACAAAACGTACTGAAATCTTACGCTTTATGAATTAATCAAACTTATATGATATTTTTTCATTAAATGTATATTAACTTAGCAAATTTTTTAAATTTAATGATAAAAATCATTTTTATTGATGGGTTTTAGCGGATAAAATGGGGTTTAAGAAGTCCCAAACTGGAGTAAGGATTATTAATTTTAACGGAAATACATCTGAAAGGTATAGCTTTTTTGACCTTTTCTTAGCCACGAATGCACGAATTAAAACATCGTATTATTTATTACCAAGATTACCCTACTTTTCAGAATTTTCGCGACAAATAGCTTTTTAAAATCTGTAGCCACGAATGCACGAATTAAAATATCGTATTATTTATTACCAAAGATTACCCTACTTTTCAGAATTTTCGCGACAATAACTTTTTTAAATAAAAATCTGCGTCATCAGCAAAATCTGCGAGAGCATAAATTCTGTAGCCACGAATACACTAATTAAAATATCGTATTATTTATTACCAAAGATTACCCTACTTTTCAGAATTTTCGCGACAATACCTTTTTTAAATAAAAATCTGCGAGAGCATAAGTTCTGTACCCACGAAATCAAACTTCTATTCTAATTTTCAAACGATCCAAACTTTTTGCCAGGTTTCCGAGTTTTTGTGCCTGATTGCATTCGACTTGAATATTGTTATTTATTAAACCCAAAAAAGCCCCGAAATTCGGGGCTTTTATATATTGAATAAGAATGAGATTATGCTTTTGCTCCTCTTTCCACTCTTTTTCTTTCTTCTTCAGAAAGTAGTTTCTTTCTCATACGAATGAAGTTCGGAGTTACCTCGATCGCCTCATCAGCCTGGATATATTCCATACACTCTTCAAGAGAGAATAAGATTTTTGGTGCAACACCCGTATCTTTATCTTTACCAGAAGCTCTCATGTTGTTCAACTGCTTAGCTTCAACGATGTTTACGACTAAGTCACCCGGCTTGTTTTGCTCACCGATAACCATACCAGCGTAGATCTCCTCACCCGGATCAACATAGAACTTACCTCTATCCTGTAGTTTAGCGATAGAATATTCTGTAGCCGGCCCTTGAGTTTTAGAAATCAATACCCCGTTGCTTCTTCCAGGAATCGCTCCTTTGAAAGGCTTATATTCTGTAAAACGGTGTGCCATAATAGCTTCACCTGCAGTAGCTGTTAACATTTGAGAACGCAATCCGATCAAACCTCTTGAAGGAATTTCGAATTCCATGTGCTGCATCTCCCCTTTAGTTTCCATAATGTGAAGATCTCCTTTTCTCTGCGTTGCCAAATCGATTACTCTTGAAGCATACTCTTCAGGAACGTCAACAACTAAAGATTCATAAGGCTCCAGTTTCTCACCATTTTCACCTTCTCTCAAGATTACCTGTGGCTGACCAATTGTCATTTCATATCCTTCTCTTCTCATCGTTTCAATTAAAACGGATAAGTGAAGAATACCTCTACCGAATACTAAGAATGTGTTTGCATCATCTGTCTGCTGAACTCTCAATGCAAGGTTTTTCTCTAATTCTTTGTAAAGTCTTTCTTTCAGGTGGTTAGAAGTTACATATTTCCCGTCCTTACCGAAGAAAGGTGAATTGTTGATAGAGAACGTCATGTTCAATGTTGGCTCATCAATCGCTGTTCTTGGCAATGCTTCAGGATTTTCAAGATCTACGAAAGAATCTCCGATCTGGAAAGCGTCGAAACCTACTACAGCACAGATATCTCCAGCTTGTACTTCCGTTACTTTTTTCTTTCCTAAACCTTCAAAAACGTATAATTCTTTTACTTTTCCTTTTACGATTTTACCGTCTGCCTGAGCAAGACCGATCCACTGAGATTCTTTAAGCTCCCCTCTTGTTACTTTTCCGATCGCAATTCTTCCTAAGAAAGAAGAGAAATCCAGAGAAGTAATCTGCATCTGAAGGTTACCTTCCGTTACTTTCGGTTCAGGAACGTATTGTAAAATCCCGTCTAATAATGGTAAAATATCTTCAGTTTGCTCCAAAGAAGTGTTGAACCAACCTTGTTTAGAAGAACCGTAGAACGTTGGGAAATCCAATTGCTCTTCAGTAGCTTCAAGGTTGAAGAATAAATCAAATACCTGATCGTGAACTTCGTCCGGACGACAGTTTGGTTTATCTACTTTGTTGATTACCACCAATGGTCTTAAACCTAGTTCCAAAGCTTTCTGAAGTACGAATCTTGTTTGTGGCATTGGTCCTTCGAAGGCATCCACCAACAAAATAACGCCGTCTGCCATTTTCAATACTCTTTCTACTTCCCCACCGAAATCGGCGTGACCAGGAGTATCAATTACGTTAATTTTAGTGTCTTTATAAGTAACAGAAATATTTTTGGATAAGATCGTGATCCCTCTTTCTCTTTCAAGATCATTGTTATCCATAATTAATTCTCCACTCTCCTGATTTTCTCTGAAAATATTGGTAGCGTGAATGATCTTATCAACCAAAGTCGTCTTACCGTGGTCAACGTGTGCGATAATCGCAATATTTCTAATGTTTTGCATATAGGATTTTTACGGGTGCAAAAATAGTGAAATTAAATCAAATATTTAGCAATAAGTTTCAATAATTAACAAATTCATAATGAATAAGTTATTTACCTCCATCGTTAAATCACTAACAGAAACGTGATTACAAGGGCATCTTCAACGAAAAAAAGGTTTAAGTTTTACCACCTAAACCTTTTTTCTATTATAAATTCAAAAACTACAAAGTCTGCTCTTCGTGTTTTCCTTCCTTAATTTCTTCCACCATCTTGGCATTGAAAGCCGGCAGATCTTTTGGGGTACGGCTTGTAACCAATCCGCTGTCGACCACGACTTCGCTGTCTTCCCAATTCGCTCCTGCATTTTTTAAATCTTTACTGATGGAATCTACCGAAGTCAGATTTCTTCCTTCCACGACCTCAGCGCTGATTAGAATTTGGGGTCCGTGACAAATGGCTGCTACCGGTTTATGCTGCTGGAAAAAGTCTTTCACAAAGCTTAAAGCCTTCTCATTGGTTCTCAACTGATCGGGATTGATAACTCCACCCGGTAGTACCAACGCATCGTAATCCGAAGCACTGGCTTCATCTAATGTTTTATCGACATTATACTCTTTTCCCCAGTCTTTTTCAGCCCAGGCTTTAATCGTTCCCGATTCCGGACTGATGATGTGCGCTGTCCAGCCCTGCTGCTCCAAATGCTCTTTTGGGGATGATAATTCACTTTCCTCAAATCCGTGTGTTGCCAGAATGGCGATTTTCTTTGACATATTGTTATATTTTGGTGTTTACAAGTACTGTTAAAAGAAAATATGATGCCGCGGTGGGTGGGTGTGGTATTTAAAGTTTTGTTAAATGATCTGATCTATTAATACCGGAGGAAGGAATGCTTGATTAATCTTCCCAAAAAAATCATACCCTCCGTCTGTTATAATTCCTTGCCATTTTCTTGTTTTAGACTAAATTTCGTCAGTTCATTTACTCCTAGCTATTTCAAGTCAGTACCATATACAACGGAGATAATTTATTATTGCTTACAAACTTCAAATATATGAGTTCAAAGACCTGCATATACCTGCTGTTAACGTAAAAATATCAAAAAATAATCCCTACTTTTAAACCTTAACTTTTAATCATTAACTACAGCTTAATTCATGAATTTAAAAATAAAGATACTCGGTTTATTCATAACGGTAATGGCAATTAATGTGATCTATTCTCAACAATCTGAATTTGAGATCATAGATTTAGCTCAATTGGAAATTGAAACACTTCATCATATATCTAAAAAAAGTGATTCGACACAGAATGATCATTTAATCAGTAAAGTAGTATTTAAACCTTATCAAAATTTTTGGCGGGGTTATATGGGCGACGAGAAAGAATTTATTAAATGGTATAGAAATAATATGTTTGAATATGAAAACAAAAATATCAATATCCCTCATTTAAGCGATGAATTAAAAGAGATCAAAAAAGACATTTCCAATATTACCCGTTACGAGCCTAAGGGAACCTGGTATATTGTTTATGGAGCAGCCTGGACGGATATGGGAGGATTTTCAGACGGAACAATGTTAATTGATTTAGCCCATAAAAATAATTCTTCTATAAAAAATATAATTAAAAACTTTCCACATGAACTGTCTCATCAAATTTATTCCAATAATAATAAATTTAATGATACAACTGCTTTAAAGAGTATTATAGATGAGGGATTAGCTGTGTATATTAATGAGGTATACTGGAAAAATAAATACTCACTTGCCGAACATTTAGGATATTCTGAGAATGAGCTTGTAGAATGCATGGCCAATGAAAAATTAATTGCAGATTTTTTCAATAAAAATAAATTGTCTACAGATAGAAAAATCATTAATCAATTTAGAAGTAGATCATTTTCAATTTCTCCACAATTACCCGGGGCGATCGGATATTATATTGGTTACCATATTATCAAAAACTATGTCAGGAAAAATGGAAAGGACTCATGGAAAAATGTATATGTTGAATCTCCTATTTCTGTTTATAAATCCAGCTTGTAAGAGATGATTTGTCATTAATTTTTTAATTGCCCCGCCAGATCTCCTGAACGGAATGATTAGCGATTTAATGATCAGATCAGCTTAATAAATACTGATATTTTTGTCCAATGGCATATGTTGGAGCGGTTGATCATTCTAAAACAGATCTCTACTCTGCTTAAAATGCATTTTTCTCTCCTTGATAAGGCTTAAAAAATGGGTATCTTTTGCCGTAAAAAACATAATTTTATCCATTGTCAATAAACACCGATAATTATTTTCTATGATCAAAAAACTACTGCCATTATTCATGCTCATACCGCTCAGCTTTTATGCACAAAATAAGGCTGAACAGGCTTTAGAAAACTTTTCTAAAAAATATCCACAGGAAAAAGTACATCTCACTTTCAGCAAAACCAGTTACCTCGCAGGAGAAAATCTTTGGTTTAAAGGATTTGTTTTTGAAGGATACAGCCCGTCCACAATTTCGACTTCCTTATTTGTAGAACTGTATGACCGAAACAAAACACAAATTAGCAAAAAACTGATTCCTCTGATGAGCGGAGAAGGCAGCGGAAGTTTTTCTCTACCTGAAAATTTAAAAGAAGGCGTTTATTATGTGAGAGCCTATACCACATGGATGACTAATTTCAGTGAAGATTTTCAGGCATTACGACCTGTTGTTGTGTACAACCCGTCTTCTTCTGAAAAGGTGAGCATTGACAGCAACTCAAGATGGAAGGCTTCCGTTTTTCCTGAAGGTGGAACCTCTATCAGCGGGCTAAACACCAAATTTGCTGTCCGTATACAGTCCGCAGCCTCTATAGGAATCGGCTGGAGCGGCTATGTTATCGATAAGAAAAATCCAGAGGTGAAAATAACTTCTTTCAAAGGCTATGATGAAAACGTAGGTTCGTTTTCAATGGTTCCTGATCCAGGAATTCAATATCAGCTGATCGTGGAAGATACCAAGGGTAAGAAAGAAACTGTTGAGCTACCCATTTCAGCAGATACAGGCATCCATATGAACGTTATCAACGGGGATGATGCTATAAAATTTTCTCTGAAATATAAAAATATAGATCCTGAAAAATCATATAAGGTCATTGGAACTCTCGATGGCCGTATGGCATTTCAACTGACGGCCAAAAAGGATAAGATCTACGGAATTCCAACAGAGCAACTGATTAACGGTATTTTACAGTTTACGGTATTTGATGACCAGGAAAATATCGTTGCCCAAAGACTCTGTTTTGTTCAGCCCGGAATCATAAAAACCAAAAAACCAGAGATTCAGTCATTATCACTGAATACCTCACCTCGAGGCTCCAATTCTTTTGTACTGCCCTCGCAAACAGAAGAAACCAACTATACGGTGCTTGTCGCAGATGATAAAACGGAAACTACAGAAGACGAAAACAGCCTGCTCGGCACTTTATGGCTAACGGGAGATCTTCAGTCTGTCATCCACCGACCTTCTCAGTATTTCAGTAAAAATCTCAATGCGGAAGCCTTAGACGCCCTGCTGATTACAGAAAAATGGAAGAGATTCGACTGGAGAACCATTATGAGCGGAACCTACCCCATTATCAGAAATCAGCCACAATCCTACATTTCTTATAAAGGAAAGGTAACCATACAAGGTGTTCCCGCTCCCAATACGGACCTTAACCTTATTTTTAAAACAGGAGATTCCAATACACGGCTTCATCAGGTGAAAACGGATGCTAATGGATTTTTTGTATTAAACGGGCTTGTTTTTGAAGACAGCATTCAATTCTCCTACCAACTCAACGAGCAGAAAAAAATTCCGAAAGAGCAGGTACAGGTGATCTTTCAGCCTAATTATTCATTTATTCCATTCAGAGGAACTCTTCCTGAAACGAATTATGTGTTAAGTCCACGTCTTCCCGCCGATCAACCCGATATAACGGTACAGCGATATGTCTCGACCAGAAAGATGGAGAGTTCCATTAATGAAAAGGCAACCCTTATTGAAGAAGTAAAACTGACAGGTCAACGAAAGAATAAAACCAAAAAATTAAATGACGAACTAAGCAGCCCCCTTTTCAGAAGCGGAAATGAAGTAGTTTTTGACCTCCTGAATGATAACAACAGTGCCGCGGGGGCAACCAATATCCTGCAATGGCTTCAGGGAAGAGTGCCCGGACTGACCATGGAATTTAGCATGGGAAATTATATTCCCAAGTTTCGGGGAGGCACCATCGATATTTTTCTGGATGAAATGAGAGTGGATCCATCCATGATCAGCTCTTTATCAACCTCAGAAATTGCGATGGTAAAAGTAATCAGGGGAAATTTTGTCGGCAGCTTTGGAGGCGGAAACGGAGCTATCGCTATCTATACCAGACGTGGAGGGTCATCCGGTACGATATCAGACCCCTACGCGCCTACCCAACTGAAACAGATTACTTTAACAGGTTTTGATAAAGAGGTTCCTTTCATTACTCCTGAGTATACCAGTGAAAGTTTCCGGAATATATCTCAGGATCTGCGCAGCGTTCTGTACTGGAATCCTTTTCTTCAGACTCAACCCAAGGAGCCTGCCAATGTGCAGTTCTTTAATAATGATGAAGCCAAAAAATACAGAATCATCATCATGGGCTATGATACGGATAAAGGGATACCCATTTACTATAATGAAATTTTACCTTAAAGGTATTTTGATCAAGCCTTACTGTAACGGTAAGGCTTGATTTATTTTTGAGCTTTTAGAAAATAAACGATTACCGCTAACTGTACAATCAGAATCAAACCCAACTTCCATAAAAAAGACTTCTTCGATACTTTATGCCTGAAAATCAACATGGCCGAAACAGCTCCGAAAGTCCCACCAAAAAACGTCACCGTTAACAAAGAAGATTCTGATATTCTTCTTTTATGTTTGACCGCTTTCCACTTGTCTACGGCAAAAGTGACGAAAGCAATTAAGTTGGTGATTAATAATACATATAACATTACCACAAATCTAATACAAAAAATAATGCTAAAAAATATACTCCCTTCATTATCCCGTCCATCCAAAGTTTTTCTAAATTTGCGGTTCACAAAAAAACAATATCAATGACAATACAGGATCTGGTAGGAAGTTATTCTATTGAAGGCAGCAATCAGGAAGCATCTGACCAGCCTTCTTACCACGGCATATTAACTTTAGCCCTCGATGAAAACAACCGTATCGTGGCACAGTGGATCATCGGTGATCACTTACAAAACGGTACAGGATTTTTTAAAGACCAGATTTTAGTCATCAATTTTAATTATGAAGGTGAAGATCAGAACATTTATAAAGGGGTTGCTGTATACCGTTGCGTAAGCAAAGATGTATTGGATGGCTTTTGGTCTGAGAAGCATGGAGATCCGCTATATTTGGGAAGTGAGTATTGTGTGAGGGTGAAGGGGGCGGAGTTTTTGAATTGAGGGTTATAAATAAAAGCCTGAGAGTTTATCTCAGGATTTACATATTGTTATCGTTAGCTGATAGAATCTATAAAAGGTAAATCAATTCCAATTTTATAAACCTCATGATATGAATTAATTTTATTATGAAATAACTCATCAATCTTTAATTGTCCATCTTTCGGGTCTCCCAATGCCCTAGGATAGATTATTAAACAAGGGATTTCATTTTTAATTTTTGGCCTTTCATTTTTTACTTTATTTAATCTTGCATATCCAGCAACTTGCCTGATATCATCATGAATTTGACCGTAATTGTACTTTAGCTTATATTTAGAATCAACAACAATTTTTTTATTTTCTGTACAAATAAGAAAATCAAGTGAATTACCGTGCGTAGAAAACTGATAATTCAGATTTGTAATATTGAGATCAGGATTATCTGCTAGTAGTTTTGCATATACATACAATTCAAACATTTTAGGCATATCTATCCAAAACGGAGGTGTAGAATTTTTTTCTGCTGTCGTCTTGGTAATACTGTATGAAAATCGTTTTAAAATCTGCTGACCTATTTTAATGGCTTCTTTATATTCTTTGAAAAAAGGATTATATTTTAGATATTTAATATCCTGCATGTAAGCCTCTGAACCTATATGTTCAAAAGCCGGACGGATGAAGTTAACAATTCCCGAAATATCATTTTTATTCTTGAAATAATACTCGTTATTTTCAACGTACTGCGTACAGAATAAAAATACTTTTTTCAGAAAACGGTTTTCAACAGAATCTTCTCCGAAAACCTCATACTCACAAACGGTATTTGTGAAACGGTTTTTAAAAACGTTCTGTTTGATTTGCTGACCAACCAAAATTTTACCTTTTACTCGATTTCTGAGGTTTTCCTGAACTTTGTAATATGATTTTTTCAAACCTTTTCTTACAATATCTTTTAAAAAATTCAGAAACTTTACTACTAAGAATGGAGTAAGCAAATCTTTTTTTTGATCAATATCAATTTCAGGGGCTTCCCAATCTATCAGTAATAATTCATCCGTTTCTTTTGCGACCTCATTATATGACATAATCTTCATCAACATCCCAATGATATTAACTTCTTTTACTAAATCATTTTCAGAATTATCACTTACAGCGGTAGTCGCTACTTCTTTTTCAGACTCTTCATCTATTTTCTGAATTTCTTCTTCTGAAATGTCTTCATCAATTTTAGAACTGATATTTTCAAAACTTTTTAAAACTGCCAAATTTAGCTTAGGCTCTACCTGAATAAATCTATCATTCGTCAGCCAATCTAATCCTACAAAGTAATCTGAGTTTAAAACGACTTCATTTTCTGTTATTTTACGAGAATAACAATGATAACTTCTCCCTCGTTCTTTTTTAAATAGACGAGGCATTATAAGATGATCTTTTGTAAAATTATCACAGAAAGACACCTCAAATTCTTTATGTTCTCTAAGTAAAATATGCACTTAAACAGATATTTTTTTGATAACCTCAATTGCAGACGGCTTCAAAACTCCATCTCTAACATATTCCATCAGTATGGGTTTGATTTCGTAATCTAACCTTACGCTCATATCATTAGGAATTTTTTCTATTATATTTCCCTGATTATCTTTTTTGATTTTTTGAATAAAATAAGAATGACCTAACCAAACATCTTTTGCGCTAAACTCATTAGACAAGTAAGTTTCATTATTAATAATATTTTCAGAATTATATTCTGTTTCAATATTAAAATCTTTTACAAATAATTCTGAAACTGATTTGTATAAATTTTCATTAAAAATTATTTCATCAGAATTTTTAAGCTTTTGTGGCAACACATCTACAAATGCAAATCTTCTTCTAATCGCATAATCAATATGTCCAACACTTCTATCAGCGGTATTCATAGTACCGATGATGTATAGATTAGGAGGAAGAATTAATTTTTGAGTGCCATCAACTTCGTACATACTTTCTACTTCTTCACCGCGGTATTCTAACGCGTAAATTAATTCTCCTAAAACTGAGGAGAGATTGGCACGGTTGATTTCATCAATAATCAGAACGTAATTCTTAAGCTCCTCGGATTTAGCATCTTCTGTTGGATGATAGGATAGATTTTCTTTTCCTAAAAACTCTCTAAATTTTTCTATAAGATTTTGATATAAGTAATACATTCCGCTTCTCGCTGATTTTGATAAAGCAAAGTTATCTTTTACTTTCACAATAGTCTCTGAAAAATGCAAGCCAATATAACCATTAATAATATCGTTGTCTTTAATTAAAACAGAATCACTTTCGTTACTGTAACGATTAACTCTGATAGCATCAACTTCAATTGCAGTTATTTTAGGCTTAGTATCATTTTTTATTAATAGTTCACCAGATTTTTCTAATTCAGATTCTAGGTATTCTTTAAATTTTACATATTGTTCTTGAATCCAAAATTCCTTTGATATGAGCTCAGGAACCTTTTTAGAATTTTCGAAATTCTTTAATGCTTCTTCTGCAAATAACCCTAAAGTTTTATTTACACTTCTATATTCTATTTTTTCACCTTTAGATTCAGCTACAATTCCTCTTACAAAATCTTCATAAGTATAGCTTGGGTGAAATTGAATTAATTTAAATTGTTCACTCTTTTGTAATTCATCTTCATTTAATTCTAACATGCTCTTCGCAATTAGTTTCGCTTCTCTTGTTTTTCCTGTCCCTGGAGGACCTTGCAAGATGATTTGTTTTTTATATGTAAGAAGATTTACTTTTTTCTCCATTTTTAGCTTATTTGATAATTTAATGAAATATTTAATTCCAATCTTAGTTGCAGTTTGTATAAAAAGATCTCTATTTTTAATATAAAAATCCCGAACTTTAATTACTATATTTTCATATTCAAGATTATTTAAATCTAATACGTCCCAACTAACGGTACTTGAAAATTGAGATGCTTCCATATCTTGATATTTTCCAATACCCATTATATGCAAATGTAAAGTATCATTTGCAATACCGATTATAACAGCTAGCTTACCCCTAACTTCATTTTCAAATTCTTTTGGAAATATTTTCGCCCATAGATAAGTTTGAAAATATTTAAATCCTCCACCTTGGCTTCTTGGATCTTTACGAATCTTATAAGAAAACTGATCTGTAGGCAAACACTCACATATATATTCTAACTTTGAATAAATATATTTTAATTGGCTTCTTTCAGGTTCTTTTACTGGATTACCTCCACAAGCTGTAACAAGCTTTATATCATCAATATTTAATGGTTCCATAATCATTAATTTTTCACCTTAAATGCTTTAAATAAACTACTAACACAAATTGATTTTTTATCTTTCATTAATAATTTTAATTCTACCACTAAAATGCGACTCCAACATTCTTTCCAATAACTGAAAAGCTCTTGAATCAGCAAAATCGCTTGTACCAGCAGAATGAAAAATAAATTCTAAAATTCCTTTGGGATCGTCAATACGATATTCAAAACAAAAATGATTTACATATTGTTCTCCTTTGTGAAAAAGAATATTCTCTGAATCATCAAACTCCCAAGATCTAATCTCATTATTTATAATTTTATCATTGAGATCAATTTTTAATCCTTTTGGACTTTTTGTTGATACTTTTAAAATTTTCATTGTTTAGTTTTTGATTATAAAATAGTTTTGACAATTATACATATAACTGCTTAAAAAAACTTACGGAAAACCGTAAACCAAAATTAAATTATTCTTTTACGATGCCACCCCATCAATAAACACATCAACAAAATCCTGTACTTTCTGAATAATTCTTCTTCCGATATTATTACGTTCAGTAAGCTTTGGTTTTATTTCAAGTAGCTTTAGGGTATCACTTATTTTAGGAGTTTTGGAAGTAAAAAGAAAATCATCGATAGCATCTCTGAGCCTGTCTTTATTCAAAGATTCTTCTGTGGCAATTTTTTCAAAAGCAGAGTTTTTTTCTTCATTCCAGTATTTCTCAAATTCTTCATTGACGTTGTCTCCGTCAGATATAAAAGGTAGATTTTCCTCTATGAATTTTTCTATCAGTTCTTTTTTACTTCGAAGCTTGGCATCTCCTGAAAGAATATCTCTAATTTCTTTTTTCTTTTTTTCTAATCTATCTCCTTTCAGATTTGAATCAGTAAGATTGGCCAAAAGTGATAGAATATAGCTCACATTAATTTCATCACGATGAATTAATTCAAGCTCAAAGTCAACATCATCTAAAATACTGGCTTTTCCTTCGCCCCATTTATCTCCACCTTTAATTTCAGTCCAAATATCCAAATACTTGCTTTTGTATCCATCAAATTCAAATTCGGTCATTTCCAGTTTACCAAAATCAAAATCGGCAAATGACTTTAGAACATTCAGAACTCGCATTACCTCACGGAAAGCAGTGATGAACTCAAACTTTTCCTGTTCTGTTTGATAACCGTTGACACTGTCAATTTCGGGAGCAACAATTTTCAAAGTATCTAAGGCAGAATTGAAAAGCTCAATATAATCTTCAATCGGATGGATAATAATCTCCTGAATTGCTTCTTTATTGGAAAACAAAGTCACGGCATCGTCAGTCGCTGATTTTAGATTTCTAAAACAAACAATATTTCCTTGCGATTTCTTTTCGCCTAACAATCTATTGGTACGTGAAAATGCCTGAATTAATCCGTGGTATTTCAGGTTTTTATCGACAAATAAAGTGTTCAGTTGTGGACTGTCAAATCCTGTCAAAAACATATTCACGACAATGATTAAATCTATTTCTTTGCTACGAACACGTTGAGCAACATTATTATAATAATTGTAAAAAGTCTGGGAATCCTTTGTTGAAAAATTGGTTCCAAACATCTCATTATAATGACCTATGTATCTATCTAACACATTTCTGCTGTGAGAATCTCCATATTGCGCTTGTGGTTCTGCAACCATTCCAAGTGCTGACTCTTCGTAGATTCCGTCTGCATCTTTAGACTCTTCATTAGTACCGTAACTGAAAATGGTGGCAATTTTTAAGTTGTGCTGACCTTCTTCTTTCTTCTGCTGAAACAGGTCGTAATATTTTTGCAAAACATCAATACTGCTTACACAAAACATTGCATTAAAAGTACTGTTGTGTGTTTTTCTTCCGTATTCTGAGATAAGATAATCTGCAATTTTATCTAGACGTTTCGGGCTTTCCAGTAGTTCCTGAGTATTTATTGCTTCAACATCAGTATCAATGTAGGTATTGCTTCCTTCTTTTTCTTTGTATCGCCCTACATATTCTACAGAAAACTTCAAAACATTATCGTCACGAATGGCATCTGTAATAACATATTTGTGCAGACAATCTTCAAATAATCTATTGGTTGTTGCAGGAGCTCCGTCTATTTTTCCAATTGAATTAACCTCAGAAATCGGAGTTCCTGTAAAGCCAATCATTTGGGCATTTCTGAAATACTTTTTGATATTCTGATGCGTATCTCCAAACTGACTTCTGTGACATTCATCAAAAATAAAAACTACTTTCTTATCTTTCAGTTTGTCAATTTTATTACCGTGCTTTTCTTTGGTAATAGCGGTATTTAGCTTTTGTAAAGTCGTTACAATCAGTTTTGTATTATCTGAAAGTTGCTTAACCAAATGAGCTGTGTTTTCGGTGGCATCCACACTTCCTTTTTCAAAGGCATCAAATTCTTTTTGGGTTTGATAATCCAAATCTTTTCTGTCAACCACAAAAACAACTTTCTCTACTTTCGGAATTTCTTTCAGAATCTGACTGGCTTTAAAAGAAGTCAATGTTTTTCCCGAACCTGTTGTATGCCAGATAAAACCGTTTTTATCGGTGTTCCTAACCCTGTCAACAATTTTTTCAACCGCATAATATTGATAAGGTCTTAAAACCATCAGTATTTTATTCGTTTCATTCAAAACGATATACTTGGTAATCATTTTGGCAATATGACAAGGCTCTAAAAATACAGGAGCAAAATGGTCAAGTTGTGTAATATTATTGTTATGTTCATCCGACCAAAAGAAGGTTTGCTTAAAAGTCTGTTTCGCATTGTTGGAGTAATATTTTGTATTAACTCCGTTACTGATGATAAACAGTTGAACATAATTAAACAATCCACTTCCAGAATTGAAAGACTGATGATGATAACGATTAATTTGGTTGAAAGCCTCTTTCATTTCCAGACCACGACGTTTCAATTCAATCTGAACTAAAGGCAATCCGTTGATGAGAATGGTTACATCATATCTGTTTTTAAAGCTTCCTTCCTGAGCAATTTGATTAGTAACCTGAAATTGATTCTGACACCAGTGATCTTGGCTAATGAATTCAATCCATTCTGAATTGCCGTCATCTTTAAAAAAATGAAAACGGTCACGCAATGTTTTAGCTTTTTCAAAAACATTACCTTTGGAAAGATGATTGAGGATTTTTTCAAACTCAGTATCTGAGAATGTTTTTTTATTATGAACTTCGAGCTGAGTCTTTAGATTTTTAATAAGGTCTGATTCATTACAAATTGTAACTTTTTTATGACCTAACTGAAGTAATTGTTCTACTAATTTTTGTTCAAGAATATATTCGGGCTGACTTGACATTCGTGCTTAGTTTTGGTTAAAAACTTTGTCAGAAGTATGAGTTCTGACAAAGTGATTGATAGTTTTCCCAAATGTAAGAAATAATCAGTGATAACGACAACTATTTTAGTGCTTTAAACATCTGGTCAATTGCTTTTTTCTTCTGTTCAAGATTAGGATGAACGTATAAATTCAAAGTTGTACTGATATTGGAGTGACCGAGCAAAACACTCACGGTTTTATAATCGCATTTGCTCTCGATACATCTTGTTGCAAAACTGTGCCTCAAACCGTGAAATTTGATGTCCGGAATTTCCAGAAAACGCATTAAGTTTTTGTAGTAACTTCTGTAGGTTCTCGGTTCTGTAGGTTTAGAATCGTTGGTTAAAACATAAAAAGCAGGATTTACAATTTTCTTAAAAGGTTTCAGCATTCTCAACAATTCTCTGCTCATCGGGATTTCACGGATTGAGTTTTTGGTTTTTGGAGTGTCAATCAAAAGTTCAGTTCTGCGTTCTCCGCCATCAATTACATAAATTCTTTGGATTGTTTTTCGGATATTGATAACACCATTATCAGTATCAACATCTTCCCAAGTCAAGGCACAGATTTCTCCAATTCGCATTCCTGAAGACAGACAAATATAAACTCCAAGATTTCTAAAAGTAAAATGCTCCTGAATGTAGCTCATAACTTCTTTCTGATGCGTTCTGCTCAACACTTCAATCGTATGGGTTTCCCGAACCGTTGGATATTGCACATCAAAATTGATAAATTCTACCCATTTATTCTTTGCTCCGAACTTCATTATCATCTTTAAAACGATGAGAATGTCTTTGATACTTTTCTGACTTAATCCCTGCTCCAGTTTTTGAAACACAAACTTTTGCACCTCATCATCCTCAATCTTAGAATAGTCTTTGAATACGGGCAATAAATGATTTTCCAGCAACAGCACATAAGCCGAAAAGGTTGATTTTTTCACATACATCTTTTTGTCATTCTTCCATAGTTCAGCGATTTCTGCCAATGTTTTCTTTCTTGTCATAATTTTTTTGATTTTATATTAAAATCCTAAAGTTAGAGCCTTTGCAATAAAATCATCAAGACTACGAATTAATGAGATAAAAACTCCTTAATGTAATTTGGGAAAATTGAACTCTGACTTTCCTAATTCAGGTGACTTAGGGATTCCAAAGCTCAGATTTACTGAATTTGGGATTGAAAAATGGGAAACTAAAAGATTGGGAGAGATTGCAACTTTCACTAAGGGCAAAGGCATTTCAAAAAGTGACATCTATGAAAATGGTGAAACTGAATGCATTAGATATGGAGAGTTATATACTTTTTATGAAGAAGTTATTTCTGAAATAAAATCAAAAACAAATACAGATATTTCTTCTCTTGTTTTAAGTGAAGCTAATGATGTTATAATTCCTGCTTCTGGAGAAACTCAAATTGATATCGCAACTGCATCTTGTGTTCTAAAATCAGGAGTTGCTTTAGGTGGAGATTTGAATATAATAAAAACTAAAAATAATGGTGTTTTTCTTTCATATTATTTGAACAGCAAAAAGAAATTAGAAATAGCAAAACTTTCTCAAGGAATTTCTGTTGTGCATTTGTATTCTAGTCAATTAGCATTATTAAATTTAAAACTTCCTCAATTGGAAGAACAAAACAAATTAGCAACATTTTTATCCCTTTTAAACTCTCGTATCCAGACCCAAAAGAAAATAATTGAGGATTTAGTTATTTTAAAATCTAATACAGCTCAAAATATATTTAATCAAGTTTTTAAATTTAAAGATTCAGAAGGAAATGATTTTCGTAACTGGCAGATTAAAAAGTTAGGAGATGTTTGCGAAATAAAAAGAGGAGCTTCTCCACGTCCTATTTCAGATAGTAAATGGTTTGATGACGATTCCAAAATTGGATGGGTAAGAATTTCTGACGTTACAAAATCTGACAAATATTTAGAAAAGACAGAACAATATTTGTCTAATGCAGGTATTTCTAAAAGCAGATTGGTGAAAAAAGGGAATATGATAATGAGCATTTGTGCTACTATAGGAAAACCTATTTACACAAATTTTGATGTTTGTATACACGACGGTTTTGTTGTTTTTGAAAATCTAACGCTCGATAAAGAGTTTCTATATTATTACTTAGATTTTATTCAATTAAATTGGTATAAGTATGGACAACCAGGAATTCAAGTAAATCTTAATTCGGAAATTGTGAATAACGAATCTGTAGTAGTTCCTGTTATTGAGGAACAAATTAAAATAGCCGAGTTTTTATCAAAATTTGATGAAAAAATCAAATTAGAGAACGAGTTATTAACTCAATATGAAAATCAGAAGAAATATTTATTACAAAATCTTTTTGTTTAAAATATTTGGTTTTTGGAAGAGTCTTGTCAAGGTTTTAAACCTTGACAAGACTCTTTTTATTAGACAAACAAATTAGCCAAAAGAAACCTCTTTTGAAGCTCTAACTTTTCTAAAATTTGTTTTTCTGTTTCTATTTTTTCTTGAATTAAAGAAAGAAAGTTGGCGATTTTTGTTTGTTCCTCTATACAAGGAATTGATATTTCAATCTTTTCAATTGTATTTTTAGACAAGCTTGGTACTCCAGAAGCTTCATTATATTCTTTCCAATTTATATTTTGAAAAATATTAAAAACAAATTTTGGAACTGAATTATTAAATGAATATGTATAAAACAATGTATCAACAGTCCAAATTTTCCCATTATAATATAAAGGCTTATCTATAGTTCCTTTTCTTCCAATACAAACTGTTTCACCATCATACAGAAAAGAATCTACAAAAGTGATAATACCTCCTGTACCATAAACAGGAATAGCGCCATCATTTAAATGTTTATAATCTTTCCCACTACCTATCGTTAATATTTCTTTTATTTTTTTCCTTTCCCAAGAAAGGAAATTGTTTCCTTGTTCATCTTTAAATCTTAATTTCTGAGAAAATAACTTTTCACGATTAGCTCTCATTAAGGTTTCAAATTGTTCAATTATTTTCTTTTGGGTCTGGATTCTATCTCTTATCATAGTTAGAAATGAAGCAATTTTCAGCTGCTCATTAAACATCGGAAATGAAATTTTCATTTCTGAAATCATATTCATCCTAACAGAATCAACAGAATTTTTTGCACTTAAGCGAATTACTCTATCATAAAATTTTTCAGAGAAAATATTATATACATATTTTCCATCATAACCTTTTTTAAAATTCCTAATCGAATAAACTCTTTGGTGGAAATCAAATTTTCCTTTTACATAATGAAAATTCTTTCCTACTCCAACACCATCACCAGAAGTTAAAATTGCTTCACCATCATACGAATACGTATTTATTTTTTCAACAGTATTGGATCTAACAAAAAATGGATACATTCCATTATCAACTTTATTTTGAGTGTCCTTATTACCAGTTTTTATATCTGCAATTTCTCCCATTTTTTTCACTTCCCACGCACCTTCAAATCCCTTAAATCGTAAATTAGGAAAATTCTTTACACTTTTATTTTCTTCTGTCATCTTGATAATTTATTTGTTAAAATTCTAAGCCTTGAGGATTTTGCTAAACCAAAAAAAATTAGCTTACTAATCCCAATTCTTTCAAATAAACTTTAATTTCGACATCCAGTTGAGAACGCTTTGCTTCAAGCTCCTTAATGTCAGCCATTACCGCCTGAATATCAATTTTCTCTTCTTCCTCAAAAGTATCAACATAACGAGGAATATTCAAATTGTAATCATTATCCGCAACTTCCTGCAAAGTCGCTTTATGACTGAACTTTTCAGTTACTGTACGGTTTTGATAAGTCTCAACAATTTTATCAATGTGGGTATGACGAAGAACATTTTGGTTTTTTTGTTTTTCAAACTCTTTGCTTGCATCTACAAACAAAATATCTTCATCAGCTTCACGGCATTTTTTAAAAATCAAAATACAAGTCGGAATACTTGTTCCAAAGAAAATATTGGCAGGTAAACCAATAACGGCATCAAGATAATTTTTCTCTTTAATCAGATATTTTCTAATCACCAACTCAGCGGCACCACGGAACAAAACTCCGTGAGGCATTACCACCGCCATAATTCCGTTTTCATCCAAATGATGAATCATATGCTGAATAAAAGCAAAATCTGCTTTCGAAGAAGGTGCTAATTTTCCATATTGAGAAAACCTTTCGTCCAACAAAAGCAATTCATTAGAACTCCATTTCGCAGAAAAAGGAGGATTGGCTACAATCGCATCAAAAGTTTTATCGAGATGTTGAGGCTTTTCGAGAGTATCTTCCTGACGGATATCAAAATTACTGTAATTGACACCGTGAAGAATCATATTCATCCTTGCCAAGTTGTAAGTAGTACGGTTCATTTCCTGACCGTAGAAATCACTTACTTTCGCTTCACGGGCAACGCGTAAAAGTAAAGAACCACTTCCACAAGTCGGATCATATACAGATTTTAATTGTGACTTTCTGCTGGTAACAATTCTTGCTAAAATAGTGGAAACCTGTTGAGGGGTATAGAATTCACCCGCTTTTTTACCTGCACCGCTAGCAAACTGAGCAATCAGATATTCATAAGCATCACCCAAAACATCAGCATTGGTATCCGATAAATTGAAATCAATATCATCTAAATGATAAAGAACTTTGGAGATTAATGTATTTTTTTCGTCTTCGGTTCTACCTAACTTAGACGAAGTAAGGTCTAAATCATCAAACAGACCTTCGAAATCATCTTCACTATTTGTTCCTAATGTCGATTGCTCAATATTATTAAGAATTTTAGTAAGTTCAGCTAAGATAAAATTAGATTTTCCTTCTTGTTTCTGATGTCCTTTTTTAGCAATATTACTGAAAAGTTCAGAAGGTTTCAGGAAATATCCTAAGTCTTCAACCACTTCTTCGTAAATAGCTTCAACAATATCTTTCCCAGCTTCAGAATTTTCATCAACATCATTGTAATCAACATCTTCATCCGAATCTAATAAAATCTTATTAGCCGTAAAATGTATTTTCTCTGAAAGATATTTATAAAATATAAATCCTAAAATATAATCACGGAATTCATCCGCATCCATTTTACCACGTAAAGTATTCGCTATATTCCAAAGTTGCTGCTGTAGCTGACGTTTCTGTTCTTCTGACATTGTCCTTAATTTAAATCCTTAAAGGTATTATTTTCTAATTTTTCAGCCAATAACAATCAAGCTTTTAAATTAAATAAATAAGCTGTATATTTTAGAAAATTTCAAATAAAAACGCAATAGGGTTTATCTTATTTTACAAAAATCCCCTCCCCTTCACATAAAGATCAAACCTAAATCACCATTAACATCCCCCCAAGCAACTATTGCATACCATAATAAATCCGGAACCGCATTTCTTTGACTACATAACTTAGCACTTCTTTCGGCAGCCGCTTCTAACCAGCACATGAATTATACAGTATTGTGATGAAACTTTTTGAAGTTTTAAAAAGAACGTAAAGTTTCTCTCAACACTAACTTCTCGATATACTCTCCACTTAGCTGCCTTACTCAAAGTGACGATAACAAAAAAGCTGCTTCCCTAAGAAAGCAGCACCTAAGATTTAAAATAAATCTAACAATTATTTTTTAGCTTTTACATCAACAGCGATTTCGATGTCTTTGCTGATTCCCCATTCTGCAGGATCTGATTCCGAAGTACCAAATTTAAGTCCCCAATCTGCTCTGTTTACGGTAAATTTAGCCTGAACAGACGCTGAACCTTCTGCAACCTCAACTTTCGCAGGGAATGTAACATTCACTGTTTTTCCTGACAATGTAAGGTTTCCGCTAACGGTTTTGTTTGCTCCTGCAATCGCTCCCTCTTTTGGTGCTTCTGCAAGGTCTGTTACGCTAGTGATTTTAAACTCAGAAGTTGGATTTTTCTCAACATCAAAGAAGTCGGCTGTTTTTAAGTGTGCCTCAAGGTCAGCAGGTTTTTTATCTTTTTCCGTTACTGAAGCAGGATCAACTTTAATAGAAGTCATATCAATCACAAAGTTTCCTGCAGAAAGCTGACCGTTTTCAACGTTCAAATCTCCAGATTTCACGGTAATTGTTCCCCAACGTGGAGCAAAACCTCCTTTGTGGAATGCCTTCCAGTTCACTAAAGAAGTTGCCACATCTACCGGCAAAACTTCACCTTTTCCTTCTGCAACAGCTTGCTCAGCGTTTGTTGTAGCATTGTCTGCCGCTTTGTCTTTATTACAAGATGCTGCTAATAAACCTACAGCTACCAATGCGATTACACTTAGTTTTTTCATATTATTTTATTGTTAAAAATTTATTGTTTAAATATAAATTAAATTCTTCTCAGATCCCTCTGCTTTTATTTGACACGTCAAAAATATAAAAAGGCCTTTTCGATGCTCTTACCATAGATCAAGAAATTCAAAAATAAGTCTATCTGTAGGGATTAAGACCAAATATAGTAAAACTTATCATTTCCTGAAGCCCTTAAGAGTAAAATTCATTATAAAGTTGCTCAATATCGTCAGCAAAACCGTATCCGCATGGAGAGGACCATTTGACACACTGAAGCGCTCTTTCCTGAAAATGATCAAGCAGATCATGTTTACTCATAAATACCAGCGCTATCTGATAATTCCTAATGGCTGAATTGTAAAAAGATTCGGAATAATCTCCATATAAAGCAGTAAGTTGACAGGCGCTTTCAGGTAAATAAAGCATCACATCGGCTAACCCCATGGAACTTGGATTTATGCTTTTAAATTCTGAAATCGCCTTTTTAGCCACTGAAAATTTTTCTCCACTGCGCATCGGATTTTCTACGTTGAATTCGTTGCGGATCACTTTTTTGTATTTTTTTATCAGTTCCTTCTCATTAGTGGAATTAAAATAAAGACCATAAAATTCTTTAACAGAGGTATTCTTTTCATACAAATCAAGAATTTGCTTTATTAAGACTTCTTTAGTGAGCTTGGAAAGTTCTTTTTTTAGTGCTGACTTAGACATTGATCCTATTTTTGTTTAAATATATTATTTTTAGAATAAAAACCCACTGTTCAGCTGTTTTTTCGTCTGAGCCAACACCTGATTATTTCCAAATTTTGTTATCTTCGTGATAACACACAACAGCCGCCATCGCTTGTCCTGCAAATTGATCGTTGTGAATTGCTTTCAAATTTTGTTATCTTCGTGATAACACACAACTAACTCTGTTTAATTCTTTCCACATAGGCTGTTGTGAATTGCTTTCAAATTTTGTTATCTTCGTGATAACACACAACAAAATCAGGATAGAGAAATTATAGAGTTGGGTTGTGAATTGCTTTCAAATTTTGTTATCTTCGTGATAACACACAACGCTCTATCAAAGTTGACCCACGTAATCGTGGTTGTGAATTGCTTTCAAATTTTGTTATCTTCGTGATAACACACAACTCTACGAATAAAAAATAATACGGTGCAATAGTTGTGAATTGCTTTCAAATTTTGTTATCTTCGTGATAACACACAACTGTATCTTTTAGAATAAGGCTTTCCACCGCGTTGTGAATTGCTTTCAAATTTTGTTATCTTCGTGATAACACACAACAATACTTTAGGATATACGGTGGACGGCAAAGTTGTGAATTGCTTTCAAATTTTGTTATCTTCGTGATAACACACAACTTTGATGATGAAATTGAAGGACCTTATAGTGTTGTGAATTGCTTTCAAATTTTGTTATCTTCGTGATAACACACAACGCACGTACCAAAGCTAAACGAAACCAAAGAGTTGTGAATTGCTTTCAAATTTTGTTATCTTCGTGATAACACACAACCCGCTTATTACATAGGGCGTAGGCAATACAGTTGTGAATTGCTTTCAAATTTTGTTATCTTCGTGATAACACACAACTACTAGAAATAAAACAATTGATTACGGACTGTTGTGAATTGCTTTCAAATTTTGTTATCTTCGTGATAACACACAACGAACGAAAAATTATTGTTATTAACTATTAAGTTGTGAATTGCTTTCAAATTTTGTTATCTTCGTGATAACACACAACGATATTATTATTAATGTGTCATGTTTATCAGTTGTGAATTGCTTTCAAATTTTGTTATCTTCGTGATAACACACAACTCAAAAGCCTTGAACATGTATCCCAATCGAGTTGTGAATTGCTTTCAAATTTTGTTATCTTCGTGATAACACACAACCGTCAGTTCAGTTAACAATTACGGAAAGGGGTTGTGAATTGCTTTCAAATTTTGTTATCTTCGTGATAACACACAACAAGGTGTAGATATTACAATATCTAACGTAGGTTGTGAATTGCTTTCAAATTTTGTTATCTTCGTGATAACACACAACCTCAAAAAATAATCTACTGAATTTCAGTAGATTATTTTTATTTTTACGATTTAAAATTTAGAATAATTCGAGTTGTTGAAACGTTGGTGGTGGCTCTTCTTTATTTCTGGCAAAAAAGATCTCTATATCTCCAAACTGCTTGTCTGTGATACACATAATAGCTACTTTACCCGCTTTAGGAAGCATAAATTTCACTCTTTTAATATGCACTTCTGCATTTTCACGGCTCGGGCAGTGTCTCACATACATCGAAAACTGAAATAAGGTAAATCCGTCATCAATCAGACCTTTCCTAAATCGGTTGGCATCCTTCATATTGGCCTTGGTTTCGGTTGGCAAGTCATATAATACTAAAACCCACATAATTCGGTATGCATTGAACCTTTCGGCATTCATAATAATTCAGGATAAGATAGTAAACGTTTTTCTCCGGTATAACACTTATACAGCGAAGTTACCGTTGTTTTTACCGCGACCAGAAGAGGTCTCGTTTTATCGTCTATTCTCACATCTTTCGTAGCAATCTGTAGGATGTGTGCCTTAAATTCTTTAGTTAATTCCTCAGTGTCCGGTTTTTTCTCAAGCCATTGCATCACCAGAAGATCTACAAACGGTCGGTAAGGTTCCATTAGATCATCGGCAAGACAATAGGGATTATATTTATTTTTATGGAAAATTCCAAGCACCGGTAGCAAACCGGTTTCTACAATCGCTCTTGCCACAATGCTCCTCAGAACCGCATATCCAAAGTTAAAAAAGGGGTTGGGCGAATCCCCAAAACGCTGTCTGAGAAAATCTAAACTGATCAGGTATTTCCAATAATGCTGTGCGGCAATTCCTTCCATATTGGTGATGTCTCCGCTTTTAACATTGTTCTGATAATCAAGCATTGGTTCATAATAATTACCCAACTTCATCAATACATTCTTCTGATTTTCAATTTTACACTCTATCGTTTGCTTCCAAAGTTGCTTCTTTAGGGGCTCACTGGCTTCCAATTGATCTTTTACCCGATCAGAATGTTCGCTGTGGCCGTAAAGGGGCAACATAATTCCATGGGGTAAATGATGAGGATCACAACTTACTACTACCACATTATTCCCCATCATCTTCTGTATCAGGTTATGTGAAATCGTGATCTGAAAATGATCCAGCATCAACAGCCCCAAATCTTCCACAGGTACACTCCCCTTTTCCGTTTTCGTTTCCGGACAGAGTATTTTCATCTGCTCGTCTTTTAGTTTTAGATATGCAGGGTTGCCGATGTAGATGGAACGGGTGATCATAATTACGCTTTTGAGATGTTTCCTAATCTATCTACATCCAATTTCAAACAGACCGATTTTACCTGTATCAATTTTCCTTTCTCATCTCGTAAGATATTCCCATCAAAAAAATCTTGAATTCTCTCATTTTTACTGTTTGTACCATTTTCATTCTTAATAATTTCTAATGAGTTAGAATATGGAACAAAATGAGCTTCTTTATCAGTACAACTTATGAATTTGTAAATTCTTTTTTTCTGTTGAATTGTTAAATTATTAAAGTCAACTATTTCATTCTTTTTTAATGGTACATAAACTAGATCATTAGGAGATAGAATTATTTCACTGTCATTATCAGTATTTTGTTTTTCAATGATATTTTTCTTATCTATTGTTAAAGCAACTCGTAACGGAATTGTTTCATAAGTTCTCGAATTGTCATTTTCAGTAATTTTAAAATGAAAGTTACCTCCCGTTTCAACCCATTTATGGATATTTGAATTTTTACTACCTATTCTAAATTTAAGAGTTGCACTTTCTGAAATAGGAAGTCTGTAAACTGGAATATTTCTATTTGAATTAAATTCATTAATTCCCTCGATTGAAAACGCTTTGTCAATATCATTTTCATTTATTCTTAAATGTTTCAACAAATCATTTTTTAAAACTAAATCAGCAATTTTATTAATTCTATCCACGACTGAATCATACGTGGGCAAAGCTCCTGTGCCAGTTCTAATAGAAAGACTTGTTATTGGTTGCCTTTTTCTGTACTTAGTATTTGAAATTTTAAAATCAGTATATTGAATAACTTTATCATCAATTGTAATTGGATTTAGTATCACGTATTTTTTAGCTTCACCAATTTTACCATCGTGAATTCCTAAAATTTCTTTAACCGCATCTTTTATTTTTTCATCAATAATTAAATCAGCTTTACCCAAATTTTCAATTAGTTTAAGTCTATCAAATTGTAATGTTATTTCTGCACTTGGGTTATCTGTATGCAAAGGCTTTCTTATACTCCAATGTTTGTGGTTTTCATTTTTTTGAGAAACAAAATCCTTTTGAGGCTTACCATTTTTATCTAATCTCAGATTTCCTTCTTTATCATAATAACTTTCATATTTGTTAGATGATTTTGAAACAATCTTGAAATCGTTCTTAAAAGAAACAACACAATTCTCCAAAGACTGCAAAATTGTTTTTCGGTAATCTTTGCTTTCTTTTATACTATAATTATTCTCCCATAATAGATCCACAACTGAATCCTTTTCGTTATTTATAAATTCTTTTTCTCGAAACGAACCAGGTAACATGTATCTCCAAACTGTCTCTTTCGGATTTTCTTTATCCTTTTCGCTATACATTATTTGCCTTTTTATTCCCGCTCTTTGTTTTTGTATTGCTTCCCTCTTTCCCTTTTTATTATTCGTAATTCCAGAATTGATGTTATTAAAATACTGTACGTGATTTTCCGTACACAAAGCAATAATTAGTGCATCTAAAGCGTGATGACGATGATCCAATCTCTTCAAATCAAACTTGTCATTCTTCTCCAAAATAGCCTTAGTATTTATATCAAAATATTGATGCCCACTTTTAGAAATATTATAGTTACCAAAATCTTCTGAATTATGAATCTTATTAAGTCTTTCAAATCTGGATGTCAAAAGTTCTGTCCAAATTTGATTTACTTTCCACTCTTTTTTCAATCTATCTGTAATTCCTCCCGTAACCGGAATTACATTTTTTGATCTGAACTCTACTTCTCCTTCTTCTCTTACAATATGACTTAATAATTCCATTGCTTTTCGGGCAATATATTTTGAGTTATTAAGTTGGCTTTCTGTAAAGCCACTTGGAATATCTTTTGCGAGAAGGATCATTCTTTTCGAATCGCTAAATTGGGATTTTACAAGATTTACATAATTCTCTTCACTTATTACTTTTACATTTCCGTGGGCAACGGTATAGATTTCTTTTTCTTGATAACTGGAAACAAATTCTCTACCTGTCAAATGGCTTTTTTCTTTGTTGATTTCTCTTTCGCAAACTACTTTATTATTCAATGAATCATTTGAAATAGTTGCTCTTGAGAATATATGGTCAACGTTATATTTATTACCATCAAACAAATCAGTAAGCTTAATAATCCTATCTGTATAAGGCGATTTATAACCTTGCTCTATCCAAAGTTTATATTTCTCAAAATCAGCTTTCGTTATTTTTTGTTTTTTGAGAATAGCTTCAATATCGTTCCTACTGAACTTATCTTTATTGTTTGAATAAAAATCTTTTTCGGAATAACTTCTTATTTTAGCTCCATCTTCTACAATCTTCAATCGTTCAAAATGATCTTTATTTCCCGTTTTTGCATTGTAAGATGAGTTATTTAAAAATTCCTCTAAAATATTTCTTAATCTATTATTTTCCGCTCTGCTGTTTTTCTGTCTATCAGTAATATCTTTCTTTTCTTTATTAGATTTTTGCAGTTCTCTTGCAACTTCTAAATGAATTTCACTAAAGAATTTTTCTTGAGAATTGCCATAATATTCCCAAACATCTGCAACGACTTTCATTGTTTCTTTCAATACTTTTTCTGCAGTTGGGTTGTTTAAAGAATGATGTTTTAATTCGGTCATTATTTCCTCTCTAATTTTATCAGGACTATTCCAATATTTAGCTTGTGCCAATTCAGAATGTCTTCCATAAATAAAATAAGAAGCTTGTGTTAAATTTAAAAATTGAAAATCTTCAATCGTTTCAAATTTCTTAAATGTGCTGAATAATCCTTTTGGAAAAGAAATTTCACCACCCTTTACACTTACATTGTTCAAAATGACTTTACTTAAGTCAATAGAGTTAGAAGACCAATCGACCTCATTAATTTTGCTCAATACCGTTTTTACTCTTTCAGTATATTTTTCCTGCCATTTTTCATTAACTATTTCAGAAGTCAGAAAATTTTCGCCTAATCTCATAATAGAGAGTAATTTATTCAAAGCTTTTACAGAATAGGATGAGTATTTAGATGTAAACTTCGGATAGTTTCCAAAATCTCGACATAGTTTATCTATAACTTCGAACGAAACATTAACATCTCTAAAATATTTATTGAAAAAATTAAAAATGCTTGTCTTTCCAAATTTGGGATTAGTATCATCCTTAGTTTCACTTGTTTTTTTTCTCTCACCAGAACTTGTTGAATATAGATAATGCCATAAATCAATTTCTTTCTGTTGGGTCATAAACTCATGAAAACCTTCAAATCCGCATCGTTTAAATCTAATTTCAAAACTTTTCCTTGTTTCATTTCCTTTAAACTCTTCCTCAGCAGGATAATTCCAAAGAATTTTTCTTTCTCCTTTTTTGCCAATGTCAAGCTTAAATCGGTCTTTACAAAATGTCAGAAAATCATCAATTGAAACAGTCGACCTACTATTAAAATGATTAAACAAAGCTTGATAATCATCTGATTTAAAATATTTCGAAGTAATATCAACATTAGTTTCGGATTTCCCTTCACTATCTTTAGACTCTAATTGAATTAATTTGATATTATGGATCTTATCCCAAATTCTAAATTCTTGAAACAGAGGATGTGAAGCAGAAACGGCTTTTTTATAAATAGGAATTTCGATTACTTCACCTGTATTTTTATTTACATCTTCTTTCCAATAATCGACTTCATACTTACAGTCCGAAATTTCAGACTTTTTCGATTTCAATGGTCTTTGATATAGCAAAATATCTTCAACCAATAAGTTTGTTAATGCATTTTTATTTTCTAATAAAGCTTTAGAATGTTCTTGATTGTGTGGATAAAGTAGCTTTACGCATTTTTCAAATATTTCCTCATTATCTAAAGTACTTGTATGAAATTTTTCTTGAGTTTTTAAAATTTGAGATAACTCTTCACGATAGAATTTTCTGTCAATCGTTTGAAAAAGACCTCCAATTATTTTAGTTCTTTCTCCTGTTTTCACATCATTTTTAAGCACATTATAAATCTTGGGAGAAATAAAATGTTTTGCACCTCCATCTTCATTTGTAAATCCTTGTGAAATATTATACGAAACAATGTCTTTCTCAGTTTTCTTTTTTAATAAAGTCCAATCTTTACTTCCTTCACTACTAAAATCCGGTAATTTTATATTCGGAATAATAGACTCCGGCTTACCATTGAAATCAAATCTATTTGATATAACAAATAATTCTGTAATAACTTTGTGCTCGTCCTGAATTTGCTTCTGAAGTTTTTGATAGGTAAAATCAAACTTTTCTTTTTTCTTCTCTATCCTCCAGCCATTTGTATAATTAAAATCATACTTATGCTTAGCTTTTTTATCATCAATTGCCATATGTTCAATACTCGAAAGTGTCAAATTATATAAATCGTTGATTTGATAAACTGTTTTATTACTAATGATATTACCAGCATCATCTAATTTTAAGATTTTATAAACCTCTTTTACGTCATCAACAAAAGTTAATTGCTCATCTGAGTATTCTTTATATTTAAAATTTTCAGAATCATTTAATGTTATTTCAAAATAATTTCCGCTATCATCACTTTTGGATTCTATGTTTATGACTTTTAGATCAAGGTATTCCTTTACTTCACCAGATTTGTCGTTATCATTTTCGATTTCAGACGGATCAGTACCTCTCTTTTGATTATAACTCAATAAAACCCAAGCCAACTCTTCCAAAGAAATCTTTTCGCTCATTGCTTTGTTTCTCAGAAAATAAATGGTCCAGTCTTTAGGAACGCGTTTTTTCTTTTCATTTTTAATTTCAGGATTTACTTCCTGTAAATCTGCAATCATTTCATTAAAAGCATCTTCAAAATAAAAATCATACTTATTCTCGCTATCTTTTGTTGGCAAATAAGCAATTTTTGGCTCTTGCCCGTTCTTGAATTGTCCAGATTTTTGCCCATTTTTTTCAAAATCAATATTAATTTTATAATGTTTAGGCAAAGCCTCCATAAGATTCAGTATAAGATGCAGACGATCTCTTCTTAATAAGTATCTCTCTTTAGTAATTCTAGTCCTATGTAAAATTGTTCTTTTGCTAGCAGCACTTTCTACTTTTTGGCCTGCATTAAATTTTGAAAACTCTTGTCCATCCATCGGAATAATCCGAGAACCTAATCCTATAATTTTCAAAGTTTTATTATCGTGATCTATCTCTACCAACGCCCATCCAATAGAGTTCGTCCCCAAGTCTAATCCTAATATATTTTTAGTCATAATTATTCGTTTTTTTGAAATTGCCTTAAAAATAGGCAGAAAAAAAGTATTAAAATTACGGTTTCCCCTATTTTGTATAAAAAAATAATTTATATCTTTGAAACCGAAAGCAATTCACAATAAGGATTATTCCGTTGTGAAAACATTTAGCGCCTCGCCTACCTGCGGGGCATTTTTATTTTTACAGAACGTGCTTTTCCTGAAAATAGTCACTATTTTAGCATTTCCAAAAAAATTCAATGAATACCATTAGCTATATCAGGCAGACACTTAATATATCGGAAAAAAGCATTAATTCTACGTTGGAATTACTGGCTGAAGACTGCACCATTCCGTTTATTTCTCGCTACCGAAAAGATAAAACAGGAAATTTAGAGGAAATTCAGATTGAGCAGATTGCTAAGCTGAATAAGCAGTTTGATGAAATTGTAAAGAGAAAAGAGTCGATTCTAAAATCCATTGAAGAGCAAAATGCTTTAGCTCCGGAATTAAAACAGAGAATCGACGATAGTTTTGATATTCAGGAGCTTGAAGATTTGTATTTACCGTTTAAAAAACGAAGAAAAACAAAAGCAGATGCCGCCAAAGAAAAGGGACTGGAACCTTTAGCAAAAATTATTATGAGTCAGAAGGCTCAGGATATTCAGTTTCTGGTTTCAAAATATCTGAATGATCAGGTTTCTTCTGAAGAGGAGGCTTTACAGGGCGCAAGGGATATTATGGCAGAATGGATCAATGAAAATATGTATGTCCGAAAAAATCTGCGCCGGTTGTTCCAGAGAAAAGCAGTCGTGACTTCGAAAGTGGTAAAAGCAAAAAAGGAGGAGGAAGCGGCTCAAAAGTTCTCTCAGTATTTTGAGTGGGAAGAAAACCTCAACAGAACTCCTTCTCACCGGTTATTAGCCATGTTACGGGCTGAAACTGAAGGTTTCGTAAAGACCAACGTCGGCATCGATAAAGAGGAGGCGATTGATTTTATTGAAAACGCAATTATTAAGTCTAACAACGAATCTGCAGAACAGATTTCTTTAGCCATAAAAGACAGCTATAAAAGGTTATTAGAACCCGCGATTTCAAACGAAACGTTACAGGAAGCCAAAGAAAAAGCCGATAAAAAAGCTATTGAGATTTTCTCCGAAAATTTAAGTCAGTTACTCCTTGCTCCGCCTTTGGGAGAAAAAAGGATCTTAGCAATTGATCCGGGTTATAAAAGCGGTTGTAAAATAGTCTGTCTGGACGAAAAAGGTGATTTATTACACAACGAAACCATCTATCCTCACGCGCCGCAAAACGAAAGCGGAATGGCCATGAAAAAAATCCGTTCGATGGTCAATGCTTATCAGATTGAAGCCATATCGATCGGAAACGGAACCGCAAGCCGTGAAACGGAGTTTTTCATTAAGAAAATTGCGTTCGACAAACCATTACAGGTTTTTGTTGTGTCAGAAGCCGGAGCTTCGGTGTATTCTGCGAGTAAAATTGCAAGAGATGAATTTCCGAGCTATGATGTAACGGTTCGGGGCTCGGTTTCTATCGGTCGAAGACTGGCTGATCCGTTGGCAGAATTGGTAAAGATTGATCCGAAATCGATTGGCGTCGGGCAATATCAGCATGATGTGGATCAGACTCAACTGAAGAATGAACTGGATTCTACGGTGATGAAATGCGTGAATTCTGTTGGCATTAATCTGAATACCGCCAGTAAATCTCTGTTAAGCTATGTTTCCGGAATCGGTGAAAAGATGGCGGAAAATATCGTGAATTACAGAAGCGAAAATGGAGCCTTTGAAGATAGAAAACAACTGAAAAAAGTACCACGATTGGGCGAAAAAGCTTTCCAGCAGGCGGCAGCCTTTGTGCGAATTAACAATGCCAAAAATCCTCTGGATAATTCGGCAGTACACCCCGAAGCCTATGGAATCGTTGAAAAAATGGCGAAAGATTTAGGAATAAAAACCAATGAGCTGATTGCCAACAAAGAAAAAATAGCCTTAATTCAGCCTGAAAAATACATCACCGGAGATATTGGAATTTTAGGAATTAAAGATATTGTGAAGGAACTTGAAAAACCGGGATTAGACCCTAGAAAAGCGGCTAAAGTCTTTGAATTCGATCCTAATGTAAAAAAGATAACCGACTTAAAAACCGGAATGATTTTACCCGGAATCGTGAACAATATTACGGCTTTCGGTTGTTTTGTTGATTTAGGAATTAAAGAAAGCGGACTGGTTCATATTTCCCAGCTGAAAGACGGCTTTGTTTCCGACGTAAATGAGGTCGTAAAACTGCATCAGCATGTTCAGGTACGGGTAACAGAAGTAGATGAAGCCAGAAAAAGAGTACAATTGAGTATGATTATTTAATAAAACAATTTTGAAAATTTCCGAAATTAAAGAAAGAAAAATAATCCACAGACCGACTCTCGATTTTGATGAGTACGGAAAGAGAATTTATCATTCTTACGAATACCATTTGCCTTATAACCCGGGATTTAAAGACAGCGAAACCCAAAGATTACTGGCAAAATGGATCGATATGGCGGTATTTTCTTTAATTTTTTATTATCTCTTTAATCAGGCTCTTATTTTCAGTATTTTATTTTCGATTCCGTGTGTTATCATTTTTGGAGCGATTACGGAATGTTATTTTGGAACGACTTTCGGCAAGAAAATATTCAGAATGAAAGTGATTGACGATGAAGGAAATTATCCCGGATTTCAGAAATCACTCCGCAGAAATGGGTTGTGTTTTGCTAATTTGTTTCCTGTTTTTTCAGAGTATCAGTATAAAAATGCTGCCAATGGAACACGCACGGGCATCCGGATGAATTTCAGCATGCATCTTAATAATAAAATCTGCACCACTTATCTGGTAAAAGAAAGTAAATTAAGAGAAATTAAAAATTTACTTGATGTAGAACCCACTAAAAATAATGTGCGACTTATTGATTAAGTCGCACATTTATATTTAAAACCCTTTAGAATCTCTTCTCGGTTGCCTTACTTCCGGCCATTTGGTCGTCTGTCCTTTATTATCTAAAGGCATGGCGCGCTTTTCTCTGTTGGTAAATTCAGGATCTTCAGACGCCATATAGGCTAAAGTAGCCGTTAAAATGACATTGCTTTTCACTTCATCAAACACAATCTTATCATAGGTATCTTTTGTGGTGTGCCATGTATATCCGAAATATCCCCAGTTCAGAGAGCCTAAAGAAAATCCGGGTACTCCGGCAGCTACAAAAGAAGCATGATCGGAACCGCCACCGCCCGGCATTCCGGGAAAATCGGTCTTGATTTGGTCTTTAATATTTTGGGGTACGGCATTCAGCCATTTTCCGATGTAGTCGTAGGCATTCACAAAGCCCTGTCCGCTGATGTTTACCACTCTTCCCGTCCCGTTATCCTGATTAAAAACGGCTTGTGTTCCTTTGATTATTTTCGGATTATCGGCTACAAAACCTCTGGAACCATTCAGACCCTGCTCTTCACTGCCCCAAAGTCCGACAACAATCGTTCTTTTATTATCCGGATAATATTTTTTAAGAATTCTCATGGTTTCGAGCATGGTTAAAACCCCCGTTCCGTTATCGGTAGCACCCTGAGCGCCATCCCAGGAATCCAGATGGGCAGAAAGAATAACATATTCATCAGGTTTTTCTTTTCCTTTGATCATCCCGATCGTATTAAAAGTTTTCGCTTCAGGAAGCACTTTCGACTGTGCCTCTATCCTGATTTTTGGTTTCGCGCCGTTTTCAGACATTCTGTACAACATTCCGTAATCTTCCACTTCAATATCAATCATTGGAATTTTACTTGTTTTGGCGCCAAAAATTCTGTTGGCGCCCATAATTCCCGTCCAGTTGGAAATTGCAATTCCCGCGGCACCCGCTTTTTCAAGTGCTTCCGGCAAAGTGGTGTTATCATAACCGATATTTTTTACATAGTCATTAAAATCTTTAGTAGCTTTTTCTTTTTCAGCTTTTAGCTTTTCATACAATTCAGGCGTTGCAAATTCTTTGATCTGCTCATTCGACCGTCCTATTTTTTGATATTGCGCCATCAAAACAATTTTTCCTTTTGCTGAAGGCAGCCATTTATCAAACTCAGCTTTAGAAGCAGCTTTAGGGAGAATCACCACTTCAGCTTCGATTGCTTTTTTGGTGGAAGGGCTCCACGCCAGTTGAGTTGCGGACAGCGATTTAACTCTTGGATACGTCATATCAACATGCGTAATTCCTCTTTGCCACCCTTTCCAGGTACCGAATTGTTGTAAATTAGCTTCAATATCCCAGGAGCGAAGCTTATTGACCGTCCATTCATTAGCCGCCAACATTTCGGGAGTTCCCACCAAGCGCGGACCAACTCCATCGAGAAGTTCATACGCCATACCTTCCAATTGAGAATTGGTATTGATTTCATTGACAAAACTTTGAACAATCGGATTAAGCTTTTCCTTAGAATCTACCGTAATTTGTGCCCAGGAAAACTGTGTTGCCAATACAACAACGGGCATTGCAAAAAATCTGTTTATCTTCATAATCTTCATTGATTGGCTTAAAGATAAAGAGATTCGGGGAGAGGAGAAAGTATTTTAGGGTGAATTATGAATGGTGAATCTGCTGCACTTGTGAATTGTATTTTTTGCTTTAACTTCAGAACTCAGCGTTGATTTTTAAAGCATTTGATAAATTATAAATAAAGATATTTTAGCTTATATGCTGTTGAATTGTAGAAATTGAATGTTTTTTAGACGAAAAGATTTTGTTTCTTTCTATTGTTTTTTAGAAGGCAAAGAATAATGAATCCGTGAAGCTTGATAATACGCTTTATCAAATCAATTGGTTGATTCTTCTTTGCTCATTTAAATATTTTTTTACATTTAAATTAAAACTTTGCGTTACAATGAACCGCCGAAAATTGAAACAGGCTCTTAAACCAAAACTGGCAGCTGACCTCTATTTAAAGTAAATAAAAAAACCGACTTAGAAAGCCGGTTTTTGGAACAATTATTTTTTTGATTCCTCAACAGAAACTTTTCTGAAGTCTTTGAACAATTTGCTAAGTTCTAAAGCTGATTTACGAGCTCTTGTTCCTGCAGCTTTATTTCCTTTTTCAGACTGTTGGTTTGCTTCAGTTGTAAATGCTTCAAATTCCGCGTTGATTTTTTCAATTAGTTCTTTCATTATTTTAAAATTTAGGCTGCAAATATAGGTTTTATGGTGATTCCAGCCAACTTTGACGCAAAAAGTTTAGCAGATTTATTTAAATTTAATACGCTTCTGCCAAATACTTCTAAATTTTCATGTAAAAAAAGAAGATTTTAGTTAAAATTATCCTAAAAATGCGGTCTGGAAGCCCTTGTGTAGTGACGAATTTTGTGAAAACTTTTTCTGTTTAAATAAGAAAAATAATTTTATCTCAAAAGAATTACTTGGTAGTGCGATAGAGGATGGAAGTTGGGTGCTGGAAGATGGAGGTTTTGTATGGTTATTAAAATCGAAATTGCCCCTTTTTTCTTTGACTAAATAATGATCAACTGAATTACTTGGTAGTGCAACAGAGGATGGAGGCTGGGTGCTGGAAGATGGAGGTTTTGTATAGTTATTAAGATCGAAATTGTCCTTTTTTTCTTTGACTAAATAATTTTGTGAAGACTTTTTCTGTTTAAATAAGAAAAATAATTTTATCTCAAATGAATTACTTGAGGATGGAGGTTGGGTGCTGGAAGATGGAGGTTTTGTATAGTTATTAAGATCGAAATTGTCCCATTTTTCTTTGACTAAATAAAGAACTTCCTGCTTCACTCTTCCAGCTTCCAGCTAAACCATTTTTTAACACAAAGATTAAAAGTATAAAAAGGAATGATTTATTATATGAATCGCCAGTCCATAAATAAAGAAAAATCTTTCCTTATATTTGATTTTTATAATTTTAAATGGCATGAGTGATCAATTGGAAACCCTTAGCGATTATTACCGTAAAATAAAAGACGGTAAAGTAACGCTGTTTAATTCTGAAGGCTTTAAAGCAGGAACTTCCCATTTTAATATTACCATGCGGAAACACTGTAATTTCAAGAGTCCTTATAACCGAAGGGATTATTACCGGGTTAGCCTTATCATCGGAAAAGGAATTTTTCAGTATGGGAGCCAGACGCTGTATATAGATAAGCCCTGCCTGTTTTTTCCTGCCCTCAATGTGCCCTATACCTGGGAATGTGATGATGAAATTCAGGAAGGATATTCATGCCTTTTTAATCAGGAATTTTTCAACGGTAATTCGGAGCTGCAGTTTTTTAAGAAAACTTCACTATTCAAAGAATGGAGTTCTCCTCTTGTGGCGCTTACAGAGGAGCAGACCCGGCTTGCCATGATTTATTTTGAGCAGATTTTCAACCTTAACCATTCGTCATATCCTTTTCGTTGCAGCGGTATAAAAAGCAATCTGTCGTCTATATTTCATCTTGCCCTTCAGCACCGCATGGAAGACATCAGCATGAACGATCTGCCTGCCAATATCCGGTTGTATCGAATGTTCGACGAACTGCTGAATAAACAGTTTCCTGTAGATTCCCCGGCATACCCTCTGGAGCTGAAAACAGCATCTGACTTTGCAGAACGCCTTCATGTTCATGTCAATCATTTAAACTCATCGGTAAAATCCGTCACCCAGCTTACCACCACCCAGATCATAAAAGAAAGAATGCTTGAGGAGTCTAAAAACCTTCTGAGATACACCAACTGGGACATTGCTGAAGTAGGCTACACTCTGGGATTCGAGCAGCCTTCGCATTTCAACAACTTTTTTAAAAAACACACAGAAACCTCTCCGCTGCAGTTCAAAAAAACACTTCATATTTGATTTTTGTAATTTTTACTTTGTCTTTTAAAATTCATTTTTCTGATGGATGTTTTAATTTTGCCGCATAAAATGAAAAGAACATGTTGAAAGAAGCATCAGAACAACGCATCAGGCTCATCACCATCATGGCATTTGTGTCTATTCCCCTTTCCGGGTTTGTTACCGACATCTATCTGCCGTCATTTCCTTCCATGGCTAAAGAACTTGCCGTTCCGGAGAAGGATATACAGATTACCCTAACCTCTTATTTGCTGAGTTACGGGATTACCCAGCTTTTTATCGGCAGTATTTTAGACAGCATCGGGCGCTACCGCCCCAAGTTGGCAGCATTGTTTCTGCTTATTGCCAGCAGTCTGCTTATTACTTTTACCCACAGTGTTTTGCTTATTTCCCTCATGCGCATCCTTCAGGGAATTGCCGTTTCTGTTCTGGTGGTCTCTACGCGGGCTATTTTTGTAGACCTTTACAATCCCGATCGGGCAAAGCATTTTCTGAGCTACTTTACCATCGCCTGGTCTTGTGGACCCATTCTGGCACCTTTTCTGGGTGGATATCTGGAGAAACTATTCAACTGGCAGTCGAATTTCCATTTTTTAGCCCTGTATGCAGCTATTTTATTTCTTTTTGAATGGTTTTTCAGCGGTGAAAGTCTTCCCCAGAAAAAGAAATTTAATCTCTCAGAAAATCTGAAGCTCTATAAAATGATGCTTAAAAGCAAAATATTTATTCTGGGAATTATGATTCTGGGGTTCAGTTATTCTGTTGTCATGATTTTTAATATTACCGGACCTTTTATTATAGAAAATACTTTTCATTACAATTCCGTTGTAATTGGATATTGCACCTTAATCCTTGGTTTCTCATGGATGATTGGAGGCTTAATCGGTAAAAGAAGACTCTCTCTTCCGGATGAGCAGCGTGCCTTGAAACCTGTTCTCCTCCAGTTCGTACTGATTATTGCCATGGTAATCACCAGTTATTTTTCAGAAAGCCTGCTGACGATGATTTCTTTTGCTTTTTTTATCCATATCTGTTCAGGAATTTTATTTACGTCCTTCTTTACCGCAAGCATGCTTCATTTTCCCAAACATGCTGCCACAGCCGGAGGGTTAATGGGCGGTTTGGTATACGTTATTACCTCTGCAACAAGTTTTATAATTTCTGTAACCGGATCCGTTACCTTTCAGAAAGATCTCTCCTGGCGATACCTCATTATCGGTGCATTTTTACTCGGTATTATTTTGATATTCAACCGGGTTTTAAAAAAGGAAAGAACAGGGCAATAGGCTCTGTTTTTTCGGCTATTAAGCTGATTTTCGAGTGATCATCAGTTTCGGTCAAAGCCTCAGGAGACCTTATCTTGCCAGACGGACCGAAGCATGTTTCTATTGATTGATAGACTATTGTTAACAGGTTATTCGGATCAGTTATAAAAGTTGGGGAGAGATTTCAAGATTTAAAATAGATTATTTCCCAAAGATTCCACGAATTTTTCCAGATGATGATGGTTGGAGTTCTAAACCTTCAAGGTTTATTATTTCTTGTAGCCACGAATTGACAAATAGTAATAAATTTTGCTGAATTCCCAAATTCCATCGAATAATAAAGAGTAAACCAATATTTTAGATCGTTGATTTTAATCGAACTCAGTTTTTAATGAAGTGACTCTTTTTTAACGCAAAGGTTTATTTTTTGAAGTTCGTATATAAAGGAGCAAAGAGGAATCAACAAGTTGATTTGATGAGGCTATTTTTATGCTTCGCGAAGCATTTATTTGTGTTTTTTGATTTCTAAAAATTTAGGGTTTGAAAAATAAATCTTGGCTTTTAATCTTAATTTCATTAATAATATATTCTATACATCAATAGGGACTGGCTTCAGCCAGTCTTAGAAAGATGAAGTATCCGAGGCTTTAGCCGAAAATTATTGTCAATTTAGACTTAAGACCCCATTTTATTTAAATTTTATCATCGGACTTAAGGTCGGCGCTCATCTTCTGTATTTAAAAATCTGTGAGAAATAAAAATCAAACTCTTATTTTTAAATTTAAAATGATCTCAACTTTTTACCAAATCCCCAACTTTTGCACTTGATCAGGTTATTCTCCACAAGGACTCCCCTTTCAGATATTGATTAGAATAAATATCAAAACTTCAGAAACAGATTATTTAAAATAAAAAAAAACAGCGCTATCAGAAATCTGACAACGCTGTTTTTTTATCTTAAGAGTTATTAATTACCCTTTTGCTTTTTCATCTGTAAAAAACTGGAATCCCTCTTTTCTTTCAATTAACTGTAAAGGATAAAGGGTTGGATTATATTCGCCATTAAGCACTTCGTTTAATGCATGTTTTTTGGATTCACCAAAAGCAACAACCAGAATATTCTCCGCTTTGTTAATTACAGGAGCCGTTAAAGTAATCCTGAACATTTCCTGAGGCTGAAGATAATAGGCATCTACCCATTTTTCTTTTTCGTCCAAAATAGCTTCACCAGGGAACAAAGAGGCCGTGTGACCGTCATCTCCCATTCCCAGCAGGATAAAATCGAAAACACCTTCATCACCCAGAACATTTCTGATTTCAGCTTCATATTCTTTAGCATATTCTTCCGGCTCTGCACCCTCTTTATACATCGGGAAAATCTGATCTTTATTGACAGGAACTTTATCCAATAAGGTTTCAAAAGTCATCTTCGCATTGCTTTTTTCGTCGTCTAAAGCCACCCAACGCTCATCAACCCAGAAAAAAAACACTTTATTCCAGTCGATTTTCTGAGCATATTCTTCCGTTGCCAATAATTTGAAAATAGCTTTTGGAGAAGACCCTCCGCTTAAAGCCACAGAAAATTTGCCATGCTTCTCTATCGCTTTTTTCGAAAGATCTGCAAAAGTATCCGCTGCTTTTTTATATAATGTATCTAAATCATCAAATACCGTAATACTCATTTTTCTTAAATTTTAATTATTTTAAACCCATTTATGTCCCTGTCTTTCAACGAGAGCAAAACTTTCTTCAGGACCCCAGCTTCCGGCTTCATAATTCGGAAATGACGGATCTTTTGTGCTTTCCCACGCTTCCTGAATCGTTTTTACGACATCCCACGCTTCTTCCACCTGATCTGAACGCATGAAAAGAGTAAGATCTCCCAAAAGAGCATCCAATAATAAGGTTTCGTAGGCTTCCGGAGTATCTTCCTGACAGGCAAAATAATCAAAAATCATTTCTACAGGCTTTAAATCCAGAGAAAGACCCGGCATTTTAGTCATAAACTGAAGACGGATATCCATTAAAGGCTGAATATTGATGATTAATCGGTTGGCAGATAACAGCTGCGAGCTTTCCGAGAATGTAGAATGTGGAAGCGGCTTAAACTGAATGGTAATATAAGAATGCTTCTCCTGCATTTTCTTTCCGGTACGAACATAGAAAGGAACCCCCTGCCATCTTTCGTTATCCAGATAGAATTTTACGGCAGCAAAAGTTTCTGTATTGGAATCTTCGGCAATACCTTCTTCCTGACGATATCCTTTTACCTTTACTTTATTGATCGTTCCCTTTCCGTATTGACCTCTTACCGCGTAATGATCTACTTTTTCAGGAGAAATTCTTCTTATCGACTTCAGAACATCTACTTTTCGGTCTCTGATCTCTCCGGATTCCAATGAAGCCGGTGGTTCCATGGCGATCATACATAGGATCTGCAGCAAGTGATTCTGGATCATATCTCTCAATGCGCCGGTCTGCTCATAGAAACTTCCTCTTGTTTCTACCCCCACTTCCTCGGCTACAGTGATCTGAACAGATTCAATATGTTCACAATCCCAAAGCGGTTCAAAAATAGAGTTTCCAAATCTGAATGCCAGGATATTCTGTACCGTTTCTTTTCCTAAATAATGATCGATACGGTAAATCTGTTCTTCTTCAAAAGTCTCCGCCAATAAACTGTTCAGTTCAATGGCTGACTGTTTATTATGTCCGAAAGGTTTCTCAATAATAATACGGTCTTTTTTAGGATCAGAAGCCAGAGCCGAATTTTTAATATGATTCGAAATCGTGGATACGAAATTAGGACCTATAGAAAGGTAAAACAAACGGCTTCCTCTTGTTCCGTAAACGGTATCAAATTTCTCTAATTTCTGGCTCAGATTTTTGTAAGATTCCTCTTCGTCCAGCTGGTGCTGAAAATAAGTGATATGCGCCTGAAAACCTGCCCAATCCTCTGCGTTTACTTTTTTTCTTGAAAAACTTTCCAGATTCTCCTTAATGTAGTTTTTAAAATATTCATCGCTGTTGTCTGCTCTTCCCAGAGCTACAATATTGAAGCCTTTAGGCATTCTTCCATCAATGTATAAATTATAAAACGCCGGAAAAAGTTTTCTTTTTGCCAGATCTCCTGTAGCCCCAAAGATAATGATTGTGGTTGGCTTCAAGATTATATTTTCGTTCATTTGTACGGATTTTAATTATTTAGGTTTTGCCAAGAGGTGTGGAAAACACCTTCTCTGTCGGTTCTCTGATAGGTATGTGCTCCGAAATAATCACGCTGAGCCTGAATCAGGTTTACCGGAAGTGATGCTGTGGTGTACGCTTCAAAATACCCTAAGGCAGTTTGTATTCCTAAGCTTGAAACTCCATTGGATGCAGCAAATGCAGCCGTTTTTCGTAATGCTTTAATTTTAGACTTTACGATTTCAGAAATTTCTTTATTTAATAGGATATTAGATAGATTTGGATCCTGAGTATAGGCAGAATAGAATTTTTCTAAGAGCACAGATCGGATGATACAGCCTCCTCTCCAAATTTTCACTACATCTTTAAGAGGAATATCAAAATGGTATTCTTCTGATGCCTTAACCAATAATGCAAGACCCTGTGCGTAGCTGATTAAAGTAGCCAGATACAAGGCATCCCCCACTTCCTGAATGAAAGCTTCTGTATTCTCGGGAACAGTGGTCTCTTCTTTTGCATACAACTCAGAAGCCTTTATACGTTCTTCTTTATAAGCTGATAGAATTCTTGAAGTGACAGCTATATCAATGGTCGGGATAGAAACCCCGATTTCCATAGCCTGCTCGGAAGTCCATTTTCCGGTTCCTTTTGCTCCTGCTTTATCCAGAATATGGTCTACGAGATAACCGTCTGTAAGATCATCTTTCTGTTGGAAAATATCTCTGGTAATCTCAATCAAAAATGAGTTCATCTCCCCATTATTCCATTCTTTAAATACCTGATAAAGCTGATCGTTGTTGAGGTTTGCTCCTTTTTTTAAAAGATCATAAGCTTCACTGATTAGCTGCATAATGGCATATTCAATTCCGTTGTGAACCATTTTTACGTAATTCCCGGCAGAACTTTTTCCCATATAAGCTGTACACGCTTCACCGTCAACTTTTGCAGCAATAGACTCCAACATCGGCTGAAGAAGGCCGAAGGCTTCCTGATCTCCACCAGGCATAATGCTGGGACCTCTTCTTGCTCCACTTTCCCCTCCGGAAACTCCCATTCCCATAAAATGAAAGCCTTTAGAAGCCAGATCGGCAATGCGTCTTTCGGTATCTTTAAAATAAGAATTTCCTGCGTCTATTACGATATCTCCCTTGCTTAAAAGGGGGGTAAGATTTTCAAGAACGGCATCAACAGGTTTTCCGGCAGGAACCATTAAAATAATCTTTCTCGGAGTCTCCAGAACAGATACAAAATCCTCCAGTGAGCCCAAGCCCTGTACTTTCATCTCAGGAGCAGCTTCTTGTCCCAACTCCTTTACTTTTCCCTCATCAAGATCGAATCCTGCGATTGAAAAACCATGGTCGGCAATGTTGTAAAGTAGATTTCTACCCATCACTCCGAGCCCAACCATTCCGTAATTATATCTTTCCATTTTGCTTACTTTTATATGAATTCTATTATACGGAGTATAAAATTACACAAATGAAAATTAGTAAAAAAATAAATCATAAAAAAAAATCGGTCTACTATTTACATCTCGCTCATTTTTAAGCCGATAGTGGTTCACATTATTTCAGTGAAAATTGGGTTGTTGAATTTTTTTAGCCACGAATTTTCGAATGGTTGCGAATTAATGGTTTTGGTTTTTTACCGCAAGAGCATTTAAAAGATTTGGGCTTGAGTTAGACAAAAGAATACCCCTTTTTTATTTCCCATAAATGACACAGATTTTCAGATGATGTTGTTGATTTTTTGGCCACAAATTTTCGAATGGTTGCGAATTAATGGTTTTGGTATTTTACCGCAAAAGAGACAAAAGTTATTTGAATAGGTTTGTGTTTAAGTTGTACAAAAGGAGGCAAAACGTTGTTTGAAAGGTATTATTTGGGAGAATATAAGTCTTTTAGCACATAGCTGATTTTTTATTTTCCACTTATGATCTTTTGGATTTTGTAGCTACGAATTTGCGAAGGGTTGCGAAATAATGGTTTTGGTTTTTTATCGCAAAAGAGGCAAAAGTTATTCGAATAGCCTTGTGTTTAAGATGGACAAAAGCAGGCAAAACGTTACTTCTGAAGATGAGTGAGGTGGCGCTTATGATATTCTGACTGAATTCTACTCCCAAATTAAAAATGGCCGTAACGGGTTGTTTTTCCATGATTTGTAACAAATGATTCGGAATTAGAGTAAGAATATGCAAAATGGCATTGATATTTGGCATAATTAGCCTTATATTTACCAAAATTTTAAGTAAATGAATTATAAGCTCGAGCTCAATACGCAGGAGCCTAACTCTAAGATAGTATTTAACAACATTTTATTTGATGCTTTCAAGGTTAACGTGATCGAAAGATATACCGGAGACATGAGAAAGAACCCTATTTTGTGTGAAGTTTTATTTAAAGTAAGAACTTTAGGTGATGAAATTATTGAAAAAAGAGACGGGAATGTTAGGGTGAAAATTAAAGGGGAAGACTTTGAAGTATATCAAAGACTTGCCAGAACGTTTAAATCTTATGAATTTAAGAATAAGCTGATGAACAGAAAAGATGTGGAACAGGAATATGTTCATTTCATTCTGAGCATGGTGATTGTCAATTACCAGTTGAATTAAGCACTTAACCGGAATATTATACAAAAAATAGACTGCCTCTGAGAGACAGTCTATTTTGCGTACCTATCCATTATTAATCAATGGTGAGGAACCGGAATCAATCGATCATTCGAAAATTAAAATTAGGAGTTTGGTTTTTATCTCCCACGGATTTGTCTTTCAATGGTGTTTTATCTTCAAAGTTGAAAACTTTATCCATCACCATCCGTAAATCTGTGGGAAAATAGATTTCGGCTAAAGACATATTACAATTATTCTTTTTTTAACGGGCTGAAGACCGTTTCTATTGATAAAACATTGTCTTTCAATGGTATATTGTGAATTCGTGGCAAGCCAATCTCAAAATAACAACGCAAAGATCCGTGAAAATCTGTGTAATCCGTGGGAAATAAAAATTAGACTCGCTTAGACACTCAGATTTTCGCAATCGACACCCATTTTGCCTTCTTTTGTCCAACTTAAACACCAACCTATTAAAACTACTTTTGCTTCTTTTGCGGTAAAATAAAACCAATTTATTCGTCTTAACAGGAACATTCGTAGCAAAAATCAACTGTATCATCCGTAAATCTGTCGGAAAATATATTTCGGCTAAAGCCATATTACAATTATTCCTTTTTTAACGGGCTGAAGCCCGTTTCTACTGATAAGATGTTGTCTTTCAAGGTATTTCGCCTTCAAAGTTTAGAACTTCACCCATCATTATCCGGAAATCTGTGGAAAATATATTTCGGCTAAAGCCATATTAAAATTACTCTTTTTTTAACGGGCTGAAGCCGGTTTCTATTGATAAAAGTATGGTCTTTTAACGATATTTTGTGAATTCGTGGCAAACCAATTGTTAAAATGGCAACGCAAGTAGTCCCTTTTTATTTGGGAATACTTCTGATTAAAGGATTAACAATAGACTGGCATCCATTAATCGTTACCGGTATATACTGTACTTCACCTGCTATGCAGCCACTCCTGTACACCTCGACTTTTAAATATAAATTATTTGATTTGCTGTAATTTTTATACATATTCGTTAGTTTAAAATTTAAAAGATTCTGTAAAGGATTTCCAATGATATTCTCTATTGCCGAGTTTGGAAGATCCAGCCATGCGGTAATGTGACCGCCGGTATCTTTTTCGGCATGGGAAAAAGATAACCGGTAAGAAGTACAGGGTTCCATCAAATTCACGGTAACAGGTACCGATAAGCATAGCGACTGCTCGTTCTGTTCTATATCGAAATAAGGTACAACAGAAACGTCATAGATATAAGTCTTATTTCCAAGAAGATTTGCAGAGACCACATTGTTAAGACGAAGCTCAACACGGTCAAATGCAGCACCTATTCCATCCAGAATAACCGCGGTTTTCTGAGAAGCCTGATTGGCGATGAGCTTGAGCAGATCCAGCTTAATAATCTCTGAATCGGAAGCAAGCACTTCATCCCCCACCGGAATATTACCCAAATAACGCTGAACAGAAAAACCGCCCAGAAGATTGATATCCAGTACAGAGATTCCTTCTGAACTCATCACAATTCTTACTTTATCTCCGGGTCTGGCCATTTCTTTAAATTTAACGGTAAGAACCTGCTTATTTAAAACACTTACAGCGGTGTTGAAAATGGCTGCCGTCTCATAATTCGGAGTTCCGTGCATCGGTGAAGAGGGGCTATTTACAGCATCTGCAGCCAGATATGGATAAAGCACACCCGACAAAGAAGTGGCGACTCCTAATCCGGCATCCTGAACGCCATACAATACATCTTTCGCAGAATGATTAAGAAGTACGCTGGCACTGCTGTTTCCCGGTATTTCGGCACTGGTGACCGTCATATTTCCTTCACAGGCCTGTACCTGACCAAGAGGAATCCGGTCGTCAACATACATACCGTAGACTCTTGCAGAATTGAAAAGTCCCAAAACACTTCCCATCAAAATTCTCACCCCTCCATATTCAATGGCATTTCCTGATGCATCTTTAGGAATGAATGAGACATCGATGGTATTGATTCCTGCCAGTACATTCAGAAGATCAAGTTCTCCGATAGAGCGAACAGGCCCCACCGGATTTCCGCTCTTATCTAAAGTCTGCAGCGTAATGCCTCCCAACAATTGTAAAACCCCGTAATCCTGACCTAATTTTATGGTCATCGGGGTTCCTGCAGGTACCGGACTTGTAAATGCGCCGCTAAATCCAAGATCGAGCCACGAATTTCCTATTCCCGCCAATGAAATAGCATTAAAAAGAGTGGCATAAGTAGAAAGATCATTATCTATGGCTTTATCCGCATTGGTGCTTCCGCCCGTGAGAACAGCCCCTGAAGTCTGCATATTGGCCATACGCTGAACATATCGGTAGCCGCATTCCTGCCTGTCATACACGAAAACCGTAATTCTCTTAACAATATCACAGGTTCCGGCGGCATTTACGGATTTAGCGTAATAATTATAGGTTCCTATTTTGGGAAAATGAACCGTCTGGCCGGTAACCTCAAGATTGGTGAGTTCGTCATAAATTTTTACGCCTGTGGTTCCGGGAAGTGAACTCTGGTAACTGGCGGCACTGAAAACAGCAGAAGCATCTGCAATTCCATCAAAATTTGCGTCAAGAGGCATGCTGATGCTTGTGGCTCCGGTGATTTGATATTGCTTATCTTCTACCGCTACGAAGGCAGTATATTCTCCGGAGCAGTAGTTTGAATCATTAATGCCTTTAATATAATATGTTCCCAGCGGCTGCCATTTATGAGCCTGCTTTTCTGCGGCTGTTTTGAAGGGGATTTCTTTCTGATTACGGTCAACAATTACATAGCCTTCATCATTGGCATTATAATTTGGGATCAGCTGCGTGATATCGAACTTGCGGGTTCGGATATTATTATTTAAAAATTCAAGCGAGCAGACCTTTTTCTGGTCCGGCGCATCATCTACGAAGGCTACATCATAGACTCTGATGTCCTCAGCATTAACCAGATTTAGCGAAAGGGGTTTAAAAATACGAATCCCCACTTTATCAAAAGGAATAATTTTCCCGTTGGCATCTCGTGGTGCCGCCAGAAAACTAAAATCTGCATTATTTTGATTAATCAAACCTAAAAGTTCAAGCCCCAATACACTCGAATCCAGCTTTACAGAGGACACCTCCTGACCGTCTTTATAAAAGACCACGGAAGACTGAGCAGAAACATCAAGCTTTAAAAGTCCTGAAGGCATTCGCAACTTAAATCTCACCGCTTTATCCTGTGCAGCTTTCGGCAGATGGAAAAACTGCTCTACATTTCCGGATGCATTCAGATTCAGTAGCGAGGTAATTCCGATTTTTGAATAGCTGGTGAGATCATTATCGATGGCCAAATGGGCACTTGTTACCGGTTCGGAATTAATTAGGCTCAACAATCCTCCCGCTGCTGTGTAAGAGGTGAGCAAGGAAACATTACAGTCTGAGATATTATCTTTAAAATAATAAGAATCGTAAATTTTAAAATTATTAACTCCCCCAAACAGCAATGAAAAACTCGTCCTGTCATTTACCTCAATGGTTTTTACCGCTGTTTTGGGATAGAAAATTGCGTAATAATTCTGTGCAGCATCTTTTGCGATCGTCATTTTATCCTGATTGACGTTGGAGTTGGTCGTGGAAACAGCAATAACATTTCCCCCCGCTGCATTTTTCAGGGTAAAAGACGTTATATGCTCGCCTCCGATTACGACTCCCAGCACTCCTTTCAGTAGATTTCCCAAACTTCCGCCAAGCAAAGCATCTAAAAGTCCTGCCTCATTGGAATTCACTTTTAAATAAAACTTGGAATTGGCCGGAATATAATTGGCTGCATTATTATATCCTAAAGAAAGCGTTCCCGAATATCCAAAAAGTCCGGCAGCAGTTCCTCCATAGCTATTTACCTGTGCAAAAGTATTCGTATCTGTATCAGTGGCATTGCCCGGACTCGTGACATTAGCACCCGAAGAGGTATCGGGGCGAATCTTCACAGCCGACGTCTGTCCCGCAATGAAATGTCCCAAAAACAGGCAGACGAATGAAAAAAGTCCTTTTTTTATAGTATTTCTCATATTCTTCAAGTCCAAGCTGTTATTTCATTACAAAAACAATGTTTACAAAGGAATAATCGGTTCCGGTTCCTATAACGTCATAGGTTAAAATACCGTTTTCATCAATGCTTAAATTAGCCAGCGATGTGGTATCATAATCCGTAACATAATAATATAACTGATTGGCATTGGGAATCGCCGTAATAGTATCCGGTGCGTTGGTGCTTTTTACAAAAGTATTCCTGGGTTCGGTTCCTACACTGCCCCCTGTGCCTGTATTGCTTACAAATTGTTTATTGGTAAACTGGGCTCTGTATTCCGCATATAAATTTCTTCTTAAACCTGTTCCCACAGACGACGTGTTGAACACAATGGAAGGCATATAAAAAAAACGTATCGGTGAATCTAAATTGGTGTTCACCTTTACCCATTTTCCCTCAGTCGCAAGTGCAGGATCAAAATAATAATAGCCCGGAGATTTAACATCTACTGTTTTCCCTTCTGAATCTGAACTTACGCCGGCTGTGATATAGACAAGGGTCGCCAGCTGATCACCCGAGTATACCGGATCTTTGGCCTTTAACTCATCCCCTGTTAATCTCGGTGGAATTATCCCTTCTGCTTTGGCTAAAACCCCCGATTCTTTGATGTGCAAAGTGGCTTTGGGCTCAGCGATATTAATCCCTACTTGAGCCTTAAGAGTCGTAAATGTAAGTAATCCAACGAATGCTAAATACGCTTTGTTCATAACTTTATTGATTTTAAAATAATCTTTCAAATGATACAAACAGTAATACCGTAAATCTATACTTTATCTATGAGATCTTCCATTCAATATAAATCACATTTAAGTGATATTAAATCAATAACAGGGTTCTTTATTTATTTGACGGTCCTGCAAAAAGTATGATTTAAAATGGAATGATTGGAGCTGCACCAACGGGTGTGCATTGTAAAAAAGTTGAATATTGCCTTTGCATCTGCAAAAGAAGTATCCCAACTTATTTTAAGTTGTTTCATGGTATTATGTTAGTTTTCGGGACTAAGATATGGATTTTTATTAAAAATAAACACTACCGAACGTTAATTTAAAGAAATTTTTATGCTTTTTTCGTTTGAATTGAATCTGTTACATAAGTCGAGGTAGAAATTTCATAAGTTATAAAATATTATTTTCCACAAATTGCACAGATTTTTACAGATGATGCTGTTTTTTTTTGCCGCGAATGCACAAATTTTTTTGAAAATAATTAAAATTTCAAATTAAAATCTGCGTTTTCTGCAAAATCAGCGCGAGCAAAAATATCTTTAATTTCATGTCACGAATGCGCAATTTTTTTCCCACAGATTGCACGGATTTTCACAGATGATGCTGTCTTTTTATGCCACGAATACGCGAATTTTCAGCGAATTTTTTTTGAGAATTATTAAAATTTTCAAATTAAAATATGCGTTTTCTGCAAAATAAGCGCGAGCAAAAATATCTTTAATTTCATGTCACGAATGTGCAATTTTTTTTCCCACAGATTGCACAGATTTTCACAGATGATGCTGTCTTTTTATGCCACGAATACGCGAATTTTCAGCGAATTTTTTTTGAGAATTATTAAAATTTTCGAATTAAAATATGCGTTTTCTGCAAAATAAGCGCGAGCAAAAATATCTTTAATTTCATGTCACGAATACGCAATTTTTTTCCCACAGATTGCACGGATTTTCACAGATGATGTTGTTTTTTTATGCCACGAATACGCGAATTTTTAGCGAATTTTTTTGAGAATTATTAAAATTTTTGAATTAAAATATGCTTTTTCTGCAAAATCAGCGCGAGCAAAAATATTTTTAATTTTCATGTTACGAATACGCAATTTTTTTTCCCACAGATTGCACGGATTTTCACAGATGAAGCTGTCTTTTTATGCCACGAATATGCGAATTTTCAGCGAATTTTTTGAGAATTATTAAAATTTTCGAATTAAAATATGCGTTTTATGCAAAATCAGCGCGAGCAAAAATATCTTTAATTTCACGTCACGAATGCGCAATTTTTTTTCCCACAGATTGCACGGATTTTCACAGATGATGCTGTTTTTTTATGCCGCGAATAAGTGAATTTTTAGCGAATTTTTTTGAGAATTATTAAAATTTTCGAATTAAAATATGCGTTTTCTGCAAAATCAGCGCGAGCAAAAATATCTTTAATTTCATGTCACGAATGCGCAATTTTTTTCCCACAGATTGCACGGATTTTCACAGATGATGCTTTCTTTTTATGCCACGAATACGCGAATTTTCAGAGAATTATTAAAATTTTCAAATTAAAATCTGCGTTTTCTGCAAAATCAGCGCGAGCAAAAATATCTTTAATTTCATGTTACGAATGCGCAATTTTTTTTCCCACAGATTGCACGGATTTTCACAGATGATGCTGTTTTTTTATGCCGCGACTGCACGAATTTTGGTATTGATGCTATTGATTTTATTTCCTACAGATGATGCTGGGTGAAGTTCTAAACCTTCAAGGTTTGTTTGAGATTAAATTAACGTGATCATCTGAAAATTGATGTAATTCGTTGGAAATAGAATTCCTGATTTAATTTTCTAATGATCTAAACTCTTTGTCTTGTCAAAAGTTTTGAAATTGATTCCTAAAAATATTTCCCCTATTCATTTAACAAAATAAAAGCGGGCTCTTATTTACAAAGAGGCCGCTTTTATTTTATAATTGATCAAAAACTATTGATGTCTTTTTCCACGGTGGTGGTAATTGACATCTTTTGTAAAATTCTGATTGTTCACAGAAGTATTTATTTTATTCTGTTCCGCATGAAAAGTTGGAGAATCTGTTAACGATTGTGTTTCGAGGGTATTAAAACGAATTTTCTTTCCGTTTTTATACAATACATTATCAAACGTTCTGTAAATTTGATTTTCCAGATATGAATTTCCATCCGGAGCCGTAAATTTCTTTAATTTTTCGCGTTTTTTTCTTTTTACGCCGGCAAGGAGTAAGGTTCCTCCTGCAATTACGGCAAGTGCTATTTTTACTTTGGTGTTCATATTAATGATTTTCATTAAATAAACAAATTGCTTGCCACGAAAAATATCAATCGTCCTGATGATGAGGTATTGCTACCACATTCCATCATTTTAATGGGAGAAATTATTAAAGTCAGGGAGAAATTTCATTAGTTAAAATATTTTATTTCCCACGGATTACACAGATTTTCACGCATCTTCGCGTTGCTATTTTAACGTTTGGTTTGCCACGAATTCACAAATATTATTGAAAGACAATACTTTATCAATAGAAACAGGCTTCAGCCCGTTTAAAAAGAGAATAATTTAAAATACCATTGAAAGACAATTCGTGGGAGATAAAAATCAAACTTCTATTTTAATTTTCAAATGATCCAGACTTTTTGCCAAATCCCAACTTTTGTGTCTGATTCATTTTAATGACTGAATTTATTGACCACCGGCGTGGCATACATCGCCAAAAAACTATCTCTTAAAGTTTGATCTGCACAGCCAATACGCATATCCATCCTGCGTTCAAACAGCATTTTCTCATTTTCTGTGTACTGATCGGCGTAGGTATTGGTAGAATTCAAAAGATCATAAGCGATAAAATTAGTAGGCCAAAGTTTATAATTTTTTATAATGCACTCGTCGATGATTTGTGCAAAAGCCTGCAATTGCTTATTTTTATTATCAATATTTTCAGCAACAACGTCAAATTCGGTTTCAAGCACTTCTCCGGCATGAAGATGAATTCTCTTCTTCTGACCCAAAATTCCGCTTAATATATTGGTAAAATCTTCGTCTTTACTTTTTACATACACTTCATTTCTGGATTTAGCCATCAACTGCGGCATTTTCAGAACATCGGTAGGGTCGTATTCGTAAGAAATCGATAACGGAACAATTTTAAGGGTTTTAAAGAAATCGGTTAAGGGCTGATTTTCTGCTGCCATCGCAAGCATTTTAAGAACCCCCTGCTGGGTAACGTCATTTCCGTCTTTTGTACGGCCTTCGCGTTGTGCAATCCAGACCGAACGGTTTTCATTTGTTAAGAGACTGTAAATATACTGAGACATCACCTTTGAGCTTTCCAATTGCTCACGGATGGATAATCCTCGCTGAACTAAAAAATTGCGGTTCAGTTTTGCCAAAACGTGCAAAAACTTCTTTTTAACAAGATTATCCCCGATAGCTGAAGCCGTCATGATAAATCCGCCATCCAGTAAAACCAAATTCAGAAGTGAAGTATCCAGAACAATATCCCGGTGATTAGAAATAAAGAGGTAAGCCGTATTCTTATCTAATGCATCAAAACCGGAAGTCGACAGGCCTTCTGAGCTTTGCTTTAAGATCTGCCGGATGGTCTGCGCAATACATTCGTGCTGGAACTCGCAGATCGAATCGATATTTTTAAACCTATCATTCCAAAGTTCCTCATTATAGTCCGGAAAACTAAAAGACATCAGTGCTTTCATCATCGGATGCTTGGCAATGCTTAGTAAAGCATCATTAACTTCATTATCATGAAAAAACCTTATATCGTCGAACTTGGACATTTTTTTAAGTATAAATTACGGTAAAAAAAAAGCTTACTAGAGTGTAGTAAGCTTTTTCTGCGGAGAGAGAGGGATTCGAACCCCCGGACCTGTTACAGTCAATAGTTTTCAAGACTATCGCAATCGACCACTCTGCCATCTCTCCAAAAACTCCGATAGTATCGTTGTTTTCAGTGGTGCAAATATAGAACGTTTTTCAATTCCTGCAAAATATTTTAACTATAAATTTTATTATTAATTAATAATTCACTAGAAATCAGGTTAATTATTTTCTGAAACATTGATTAATACAGGAAATTTAAGAATTAAAAAAACAAAAACGCATCCCGGAAGATGCGTTTTATAGGTATTACTTAAAGTACGATTAATGCAATTCTGCAAGATACTTTTCTGCATCCATGGCTGCCATACAACCGCTTCCGGCTGCTGTAATCGCCTGTCTGTAGATATGATCCTGAACATCTCCTGCCGCAAAAACTCCCGGAAGATTTGTTCTTGAAGATCCTTTTTCTGTATCGATATATCCATTTTCATCTAAATCAATCTGTCCTTTGAAAATATCTGTGTTCGGCTTGTGTCCAATGGCAATAAAAATTCCGTGAACATCGACCGTAGATTTTTCCTGAGTCTGATTATCGATAACCACCGCTCTCTCCACCAGATTATTTTCGCCTTCAATACCGATTAATTCATGGTGGAATTTCACTTCAATATTTGGAGTATTCTGTACACGGTGGATCATGGCTTTCGAAGCTCTGAACTCATCTTTTCTCACCAGCATCGTTACTTTGTTTACCAGTTTCGCCAGATACGTAGCCTCTTCTGCTGCGGTATCCCCTGCTCCTACCACGACAACATCTTTTCCTCTGTAGAAGAAACCATCGCAGGTAGCACATGCAGAAACGCCGCCGCCATTGTATTTTTTCTCGTCATCAAGACCTAAATATTTTGCCGTAGCTCCGGTAGAAATAATCACGGTTTTTGCAAAAATCTCTTTATTTCCTGCATATAATTTGTGAACTCCGCCTACTTCTTTGGAAAACTCAACTTTAGTAATCATTTCATAATGAACTTTAGTGTCGAATCTTTCTGCCTGCTTTTGCAAATCCATCATCATTTCAGGACCTGTAATTCCCGCCGGATATCCAGGGAAGTTATCCACCTCCGTAGTTGTTGTTAATTGCCCGCCCGGCTCCAAACCTGTATACAATTCAGGTTTTAAGTCTGCTCTTGCCGCATAAATAGCTGCTGTAAAACCAGAAGGCCCAGATCCAACGATCACACAATCTAAAATATTTTGCTCCATAATTTGCTTTTCCTAAGATTTAAAAATTAACGTCCGCTAAGTTCGTCATTTTTACTATTTATTTTAATTTATTTTAATGATAGTTGTCAATATCTAATATTAGAATAGTCAATTGTCAATAGTGAATTTTGCTTTGCAAGTGAATTGTAAATGGATATGGTTGGTTAAAAATTCACAAGTAAAACGTTTTGAAGATTCACTCTTCACTTTCCTCACACTTTCATTTTAATCTTATCGACATTAATGATCTTGTAAACCAATTCTTTAATGAGTTCTGCTTCACTCATATTAACTGCTCCCAGTCCTTTACCTTTCATATCAAATTCCCTTAAAATGGAGATGACGCGGGTGGCATGTTTTAAAGGATATAATCTTGCTGACTCTGCATAATCTTTAATAAAATAAGGATGCACACCCATCTGGGAGGCAATAGTCTGCGGAGGCTGCCCGGTCATGGTATGGTAGATGATGACATTGGAAAAATAGTTATACAGACTTGCCAGCATCATCACAAAAGGATTGTTTTTAGGATTTTTGCCCATAAAGTGAGCTATTTTTAATGCTGCGTTTGCATTTTTTGTACCTAAAGCTTTCTGCAATTCAAAAACATTATATTCTTTACTGATCCCGATATGCTCTTCGATGATTTTTCCATCTAAAATCTCTCCTTCTCTAAGAATGATTTTTAATTTATTTAATTCATTCGCGATTCTGGAAAGGTCTTTTCCGAGATATTCGGCCAGTAAATGGGAAATATTCGGGGCCGTTTTTATGCCAAGGGAAATACATTCATCAGCAATCCATTTCGGGAGATTATTTTCCTTTATCGACTCGCTCAAAAACAAAGCATTGATCTTATCTAAAGATTTCGCTACCTTTTTCCGGCTGTCTAATTTTTTATGTTTGTGGGCAAAAACCAAAACGGTGGATGGAACCGGATTTTCAACATAGGCTTCCAGCGCTTTTGTTTCGGGCTCATTCAGTTTCAGATCCTGTGCTTCTTTCACGATAATCACCTGCTTGTCCCCCATCATCGGAAACTGCCGCGCCAAAGAAAGAACTTCCTGATAGTTGGTGTCTTTTCCGTAGACCACGGTTTGGTTAAAAGCTTTTTCGTCTTCACTCAGAAAGTTATGTTCTAATGCTTTTACCGCAAGATCTATAAAGTAAGGTTCTTCTCCGTGGAAAAAATAAATCGGTAAAACTTCTTTATTTTTAATATTTTTGAGGATTAAATCTAATTCTTTCATCTTATATTAAATGGAACTTCCAAAACTGAATTTTCAGGAAACTTTTGATTTTAAATTCAAGAAAGACAAAGATAAGTTTTTTATTTATGATTTAATTCGTAAAACTTACCTTTTGCTCACTCCGGAAGAGTGGGTACGCCAACATTGGGTACACTATTATCTCACTGTGAAATCCTACTCTGCTTCAGCTTTAATTACCGAAAAAAAGATCGTTCTCAATGGTTTAACCAAAAGAATTGATCTCCTGATTACCGAAAAAACAGAACCTGTTGTTTTAATTGAATGCAAAGCGCCCCAGATTAAATTAACGGAGAAAACCTTTGAGCAGACGGCAAGATACAATTCTATTATCAGTGCCAAAGAAATTATTCTCACCAATGGATTGCAGCATATTCATGCGTATTATGAGAATGAACAGTATCAGTTTTACAAAAAATAGGTCAGCTTTTATTCTTTCTAATTGTATTTTCACGATGTTCTAAACCCCAGTCGAGCATTACATCCAATACTTTTCGGAATGCATATCCCGAAGCGGTAAGCTCGTATTCTACTGTAACCGGGATGGTATTGTATACTGACCTCGTTACAATTCCGTTGGCTTCGAGATCTCTGAGTTCTTTAGAAAGCATTCTGGGAGTTATTTTTACAATATCTTTTTCAATCTCCCCAAATCGTTTCTTGCCGAAAAATAAGGATGAAATAATGGCGGCTTTCCATTTTCCATGAATTACATTGATCGTGTCATTAACTGCCAATATATAGGTTGATGAACATTCTTTCCAATTTTCAAGATCTGAAATCTTTCCCATAACGATATGATATAATGATTACTATACTTCTTTACACTACTATACAAAAGTATACTGCTACTTATTCTATATCAAATGTAATATAAATTTGTATCATAAAATTTTAAAATAAATAAAAATGTCAAAAAAAGTATTGCATATTATTTCCAGCACAAGAGGTAACGAGTCGTTTACCAATATAGTAGGAAATGCCATTATCGAAAAAATCAGAGAAAATGACCATAATATTATCGTTGAAATCCTTGATCTTTCGAATGAAAATTTTCCACATTTAACTCAGGAACACATCAATTCTTTCTTTACACCACCTGAACATCGAACCCCTGAATTCAATCAAATAATTAAAAAATCAGATGAAGCAGTTGCCCAAATACAGAATGCTGATTATATCGTTATCGGAGTACCCATGTACAATTTCGGAATACCTTCTAGCCTGAAGGCTTATTTTGATCATATTGCAAGAGCTAAAATTACATTTCGCTACACCGAAAATGGTTCGGAAGGGCTTCTTACGAATAAAAAAGCATTTATTGCAGCAAGTACCGCAAGAATTTTCACATCGGGAGTCCACCAGTCCCATGATTTTGCCATTCCGTACGTAAAATATTTTCTCTCGTTTATCGGGATTGCCGATGTTACCGTTTTTCGTGCGGAAGGGACGGCCATTCCGGGATTGCAGGAAATAGCGCTTCAAAAGGCCATCGATGAAGTTTCAGAATATTCGTACCATGAAACTCCGGTTTAGGTTTTAGCGTCTTTTGTTATCCATTTAATCCTCCTTTTTCTGAGTTATTTTACTAATTTAGAGGAAGGATTTTTAATGTTTCCTGTTCTGACCTCTTTCTATCCATTGGAGAGGTGGTAAGATGCGATAAATATTGAAAATCTGACAAAATCCCTAGCCCCGATTGCAATGGAAATCCTTTTTTGCAAAAAAAAGATTGCAATGGAAAGCGGGAAATTGCTCCAAAAAAAGAATATAAAAGTCAGATAACTCCAGAAAAAATTTAAAATTATGATACGTTCAATAGTATTTGCGGCATTATTAATGGGCTCGGGAACCATTTTCAGTCAAAACCTTAAAACAGTTTCTTATCAGGATGGCTCTCAAAAGCTGAATGGCCTTGTAACCTCCAATGCCGGAAAAAAACTTCCCGGCGTCCTGATCCTGCCGGCATGGAAAGGGATTGACGAGGAAGCAAAAAATGCGGCGCGGGAATTAGAAAAACAGGGATATGTGGCTTTTGTAGCTGATATTTACGGTGAAGGAAATATTCCGGCTGATAATGATTCTGCTGCGAAAACGGCAGGTTTTTACAAGAAAAATTATGATGCCTATCTTAAAAGAATTACTCTGGCACTGGATCAGCTGAAGAAAAACGGTGCTGTGGCAGATAAAATTGCTGTAATTGGATATTGCTTTGGAGGAACAGGTGCATTGGAATCTGCTCGGGGAAGCCTGCCTGTGGCCGGTGTTGTATCGATCCACGGCAGTATCGGAAAAGATCAGACGCGAAATAACGGACCTATTTCTACAAAGATTCTGGTTGAAAATCCGGCAGATGATAAAAGTGTGACCCCGGAAGATTACAATAATCTGATCAAAGAAATGAATGAGGGAAATGCAGACTGGCAGATTATTACATATGCTCATTCTAAACATACTTTTACGGATCCCAAGTCGCCGGATTACAATGAAGTGATGGCCAAAAGAGCATGGAATCATACCTTACTGTTTCTGAAAGAGATTTTGAAATAGTGGATTTCACGGATTTTTCCAGATAATGATGGATGACAGTGGGTAAAGTTCTAAACCTTCAAGGTTTTAAAAACCTTGAAGGTTTGTTTTTGATTAAATGTCTTGTACACGTTTTATGCTCCCAAGGAAATGATAGCATAAAAAAAGACCTCAGATTGATTCATTCATAAAATTATTTTTAATTTTGTGGACTTTAAATTTTTCAGATTTTATTTTCTGATTCCCGAGTTAAACTTTTTTCATGAGATTTCTTTCTGTTTTTTTATATTTCCTGTCGTACACTTTGATATTTTCTCAGAGTAATCAGGAATTGCTGAAAACTTTAAACCAGGAAATCAGCCAAAAGGAGCATTACAGCAAGAAAAAGGAATATGCGATTGAGCAACTCATGAAAAATAATTTCGAAAGTCAGGATCAGCAATATCTCAACAATGAACATATTTATACACTTTACAAGCAATATCAGATTGATTCTGCGGTAATTTATGTGAAGAAAAACAGGGCGATTTCGGAAAGGCTGAATCAGCCGAAAATGAAAGCCGAGTCGACCCTCCAGCTGGCTCACCTCTACTCTACTTTGGGAAAATATAAAGAATCTGAAAATCTTTTGAAGAGCATTCATAAAAACAGACTGGATCAGGATACTCAGGCGAAGTATTACGACACCTACAGTAAGTTTTACGAGCACTATACCACCAATATACATGATGTTACCGGGATTAAAAATATAGAACTGTACCGGGATTCTCTTTTAATGGTGCTTCCCAAATCTTCCGTTGCGTATCGCATTAATCTTTCGCAAAAATGTATTCATGAAGGAAAGCTGGATAATGCGGAGAAAATTCTGCATCATCTCATCCGTGAATCGAAGAAAAAAAATCTCGATTACGCCATGTCAGCTTATCTTCTGGGGGACGTTTATCAACTGAAAAACAATCAGGAGGAGGCCTTGAAATATTATCTTATTTCTGCCATTACAGATACTCAAAACGCGATTAAAGACAATGCTTCCTATCAAAATCTGGCGCTTATCTTTTACCATAACGGCGATATCGATAAGGCGTATGCTTTTACAAAATCGGCCATTGAGGACGCTATTTTCTGTAATGTAAAATTCCGAACGCTGAATATATCGGAAATGTACTCGATTATTAACAAAGCGTATGTTGATAAAGAAACAGAGTCTAAAAGACAGTTGAAGCTTTATCTGATGCTCATCAGTCTGCTGACGTTCATTCTCGCTTTTCTCATCGTGTATATTTACCGGCAGATGAAAAGGGTAACGAAAATTAAAGAACAACTTTCTGAAACGACCGATCAACTCGCCCTTTCCAATGCCGAAATTACTACGACCAATCACCAGCTTCAGCAGCTGAATCAGGAATTATCAGAATCCAACCATATTAAAGAAGAATATATCGCCTTTTTCTTTGATACCTGCTCCACGTACATTAATAAAATCGAAGATTACCGTAAAAATTTAAATAAAAAAGCAAAAGAAAATCAGCTGGATGATCTTTTTAAGACCTTAAAATCCAATACACTTATTGAAAACGAGCTGGAAGAACTGTACCGAAATTTTGACCAGATTTTCCTGAATCTCTATCCGGGTTTTGTTGCAGATTTCAATTCCCTGTTGGTTCCCGAAGAAAAAATTGTGCTTAAAAAAGGAGAACTTCTGAATACTGAACTCAGAATTTTCGCCCTTATCCGGTTAGGTATTACCGACAGTGTAAAAATTGCGGCTTTCCTCAGATATTCATTAAGTACAATTTATAATTACAGAACCAAAACCAGAAATAAGGCGGCTGTGTCACGAGATCAGTTTGAAAATGAAGTGTCGAACATCGGAGGTATTGCCTCAAAATAGTCTTATTAAAAAAAACTCAGATCGGAGAGATCAAACCCGGGGAAGATAGTGTTGATAAAGTTAAAATCTCTCAACATAAGTCTAGTTTTTCAAAATAACATCACTTTACATTTGTGCTTATTATAACATAAGACAATGAACAGACTATTTCAACTTTCTTTTCTATGCCTGGGAATTCTTACTTTTTCCCAAAAATATAAGGCTTCAAAAATCCAAACGATCTCTCATAAAAATCCGACTGCTCTTTTTGATCCCACTCCTTTTGCTTTTTCACATGCTGCGACCAGTGAAAGTGACGGTAACTATATTTTTATCTCCGGACAAAGCGGCGGCGAAGGTCTTAACCATCATCTTTCTTCTGATTTCCGAACGCAGGTACAATATTCTCTAAAAAATCTGGAAACCGTTCTTAAAGAATATGGACTCAGCGTAAAAGACATTCTTAAGATCACGATTCTGATTGTAGATCACGATCAGGAAAAATTAAAGATATGGACTGAAGAAATGCACACGATGTGGCAAAATAACAGTTTTCCGGCAAGCACCTTAATTCCTGTCCCACGATTGGCGTTGGATGATATGATGATCGAAGTGGATGCCATCGCTTTTCGAAAAAAGTAAAAGCACTTTTCACTTTAAGCAAAAAATTAGAAAAGCCCGTCCAAAATCGGGTTAAAATAACAGTTTAATGATTGAAAAAACAGCCTTAATTAAGGCTGTTTTTTTATAAAACCGCTACATTTTCGCCTTCGCAAATAATCGCAAACAATTAATTTTCAAATATTTAAATTTTAAACTTACTACTTTTTAGCTTTTCAACCCGATTTCAGCGGTTATAAATTTTAGTTTTGTTCAGAACGGTTCACTGAACATTTAATTAATATTTTTTAATAATGAAAAGGGTTGTTATCGCGGCTTGTATGGCGGCAAGTATATTCAAGGCAGAAGCTCAGACTGTTGCTCCATCAGAAAAGGTAAAGATGGATAAATTCATCACCGAGCTGATGAAAAAAATGACGATTGAAGAAAAAATCGGTCAGCTTAACTTTCCGGGTGGCGGAGATGTAACCACCGGGCAGGCTAAGAACAGCAATATTGCAGATAAGGTAAGAAAAGGAAATGTAGGCGCTATTCTTAATCTGAAAGGCGTTGAAAAAATAAAAGAAATCCAGAAAGTGGCGGTAGAAGAAAGCCGCTTGAAAATTCCGTTATTTTTTGCACTGGATGTTATCCACGGTTACGAAACAGGCTTCCCGATTCCACTGGGACTGGCAGCAACGTGGAATCCAAAAGCGATTGAACAGTCTGCGAGAATTGCCGCAAAGGAAGTAAGTGCAGACGGAATCAGCTTAACTTTCAGTCCGATGGTTGATGTTTCGAGAGATCCGCGTTGGGGAAGAGTTTCTGAAGGAAACGGTGAAGATCCGTTTTTAGGCGGCGAGATTGCCAAAGCGTTGGTAAAAGGCTATCAGGGCGACAATACGTACAAAACCAATTCCCAGATCATGGCCAATGTGAAGCATTACGCTTTATACGGCGCGAGTGAAGCGGGAAGAGATTATAATACAGTGGATATGAGCCGCCAGAGAATGTTCAATGAATACATGTATCCTTATAAAGCGGCTGTAGATGCGGGTGTGGGAAGTGTCATGACTTCATTTAATGATATTGACGGAATTCCTGCTTCGGCCAATAAATGGCTTCTGGATGAGGTATTGAGAAAGCAATGGGGCTTCACCGGCTTTATTATGACCGATTATACCGGAGTGAGCGAAATGGTAGATCATGGAATCGGAGATTTGCAAACCGTTTCAGCGAGAGCCCTGAAAGCGGGAGTTGATCTGGATATGGTAAGTGAAAGCTATTTAGCAACCTTAAAAAAATCTTTTGACGAAGGAAAAGTAAGCACAGCCGACATCGACAAATCGTGCCGATACATTCTGGAAGCGAAGTATAAAATGGGATTATTCAGCAATCCTTATAAATATATTGATACGAAAAGACCTGCAAAAGATATTTACACGCCTGAAAACAGAGCGTTTGCAAGAAAAATTGCCGCAGAAAGTTTTGTTTTGCTGAAAAATGACAATGTTCTTCCCTTAAAAAAACAGGGGACCATCGCAGTTGTCGGTCCATTAGCCAATTCACGATCTAATATGCCCGGAACATGGAGCGTTTCGGTAGATTTGAAAAAGCCATCGACTTTGGTTGAAGGAATTCAGTCGGTTGCAGGGAAAAATGTGAAGGTTCTTTATGCCAAAGGAAGTCATTTGACCGCCGATGCCGAGCTTGAAAAAAGAGCAACGATGTTTGAACGCGGTTTAGGAAGAGAGAATGAAAAGCGCAGTGATGAAGAGATGATTAAGGAAGCGCTTGACGTAGCTTCAAAATCAGATGTTATCGTGGCTGCTTTGGGAGAATCTTCGGAGTTTAGCGGAGAATCCAGCAGCAGAACGGATCTTAATATTCCTGATGTTCAGCAGAAATTACTGGCTGAGTTAGTAAAAACAGGAAAGCCTGTTGTTTTGGTGGCATTTGACGGAAGACCTTTAACTTTAAACTGGGAGAAAAAGAACGTTCCTGCCATTCTGAATGTTTGGTTCGGAGGTTCGGAAGCGGGTCCCGCGATTGCTGACGTTTTGTTCGGAGACGTAAACCCAAGTGGAAAATTACCGATGACCTTTCCTCAGAATGTCGGGCAAATCCCGATTTATTATAATCATAAAAATACCGGAAGACCATTAGCGGACGGAAAATGGTTTGAGAAATTCAGATCGAATTATATTGATGTGAGCAACGATCCGCTTTATCCTTTCGGCTATGGTTTAAGCTATACGAAATTTGAATATGGAAATATTAAATTAAGTTCCAACAAAATCGATCAGAACGGAACAATTACCGCAAGTATTGACATCACCAATAAAGGTTCTCTGCAAGGTCAGGAAGTGGTTCAGTTATACATTCGTGATATTGTGGGAAGTATTACGCGTCCGGTAAAAGAATTGAAAGGTTTTGAAAAAATTACTTTAAAACCGAATGAAACTAAAACCGTAACCTTTAAAATCACTCCCGAACTTTTGAAATTCTACAATTACGATCTGGAATTTGTAGCAGAACCGGGAGAATTTGATGTAATGATCGGAACGAACAGCCAGGATGTAAAAAAGGCTACGTTTACTTTACAATAGAAATCATTTCTTCAATGATATAGTTGCTGCGCGAATAACCGGTTTTTATCGGTTACCGCAAAAGCATCGTTTTTATACAGTTGTTTTTTGAGACGCAAAATCTGGGGCGATACAGTTAGTTAGGTATTTTTTCTCTTGGATTTATTTTGCGTCTCATTTTTTATTTTAACCTGAGTTAGGGATGATAATAGAGCCGGAAGCGGGAAGAGTGAGGCTGGAAGTTCTTTATCTAGTTAAAAGAAAGATTGATTTTTATCACTGTACATAACCTCCATCTTCAAGCATCTAGCTTCCATCATCAATGACATGAGCAAGTTAGTTATTCCGAATCCAAGGTATTGTAAGAAATTACAGTTCACGAATCATTCTGAACGTTAAATTAATACGAGGTTTCATCACTTGGGTCGATTTCGCAATGCGATGCTCCCAATTGATCTGCAGATCGCCTTTCATAATGAGCAAAGAACCGTGTTGAAGCGGCAAACTGTATTTTTTCTGATGATCGTCTACTTTTCTGAAATCAAAATTTCTTGCTTCGCCCAAACTTACGGAAGCAATCACGGGGCGGTTTCCCAATTCGCTTTCTTTATCACGATGCCAAGCAACAGAATCGTTTCCATCGCGGTATAAATTCAACAAAACGGAATTAAAGGTATAGCCCGAATATTTTTCAATTTTAAGCTTTAAATTTAATAATTCCGGAGACCACTGGTTGACGTTAAATTCATTGCCACCCAAATGGTAGGCTTTATTTTCGTTGCCATACCAGGCTGTTAAACGCGGCGTGAGAACCGTTTTATCATACATTTTCTGAGTATTCTGCTTCCACGGGGTATCATTCAGCAACTTTTCCTGAAGTCCGGACGCTTCTTTTTCCGATAAGAAACGGTGGGTATATTCTAACAATTCCTCGGGAAACTGGTAAAAATCATCGGAACCGAATAAACTTAACTGACTCACTCTTTTACTTGAATTTATTTTTCTTTAAGATCCTTACTAATCTTTTTTTCTGCATTTTTTGCTTTCTGCTCCTGAGCTTCCCTTACTTTCCGCTGCTCTCTTCTCGATTTTTTGGCGGCACGACGCTCTTCACGAATCACTTTATTAGATTTTTTATTATAAAGCGCATCTACAATCCCCTGCCCTGTTTTACTGAAAATCTTCACTTTCGGCTTTTCATGTGTTCCTGTGACCACGATCGGGAATCCAATCCATCCTGCGGGAGGAAGCCCCACCCTTACCTGAAGATCCAGTAAACCGTTAAAACTGGTTGTTCCGCTGATCGAAGGTCTTAAAACTGAAACTTTAAAGGTAAATTGATCAACATGAATCAAATTATTTTTGATATGCGTTTCGATATTTACCCCTTTCATATCGGGATCATTGAAGGCTTTCGATCCGATATTGTCGCCCACGGTGGAAAGCATTTTCAGATTTTTCACCTCAACATCACGAAGATTGACAATACCGCCACCTTCCAGTGAAGGATAAATCGGTTTCATATTTTTGTCAAAATCCCCTTTCAGTTGATAATCCAAAGATACAATTCCTTTTACATTTTTCGCTGCAGTTGCCATTTCGCGAACCATATCAATTTCTTTATATGCTCTCTGAACATCGAAATCCTGTACTTTCAGGGCTACATCATAATTGGCCGTCAGCGGAGATTCATCCTGATAGCGGGCATCAATATTCATGCGGCTTCCTACGATGTCAAACGAGGTGTTTTTAAGATAAACCTGCCCTTTCTGTACAGAAGCATTTCCTTTTAAATGATTTAAACCTAAACCTTTAAACTCCACTTTCTTTGCATTCGCAGCCAGTTCAACATCCAGATTTTTAGGAACAATCACCACGCCGCTGCTTTTAGGGTTTTCTGCTTTTGCGTATTCCACATCAATTGATTTTTTAGAATTATCGCCTTCTTTTAAAGCCATAAATTCATCAATTAAAATATAATTGGAATTAAGGTTAAATTTTCCGTGAAGGGTTCCTTTTCTTTCAATAAAATAATTAATAGTATTTAAAAGATATCCATTTAAAGCAAAATCAGATTTTCCATAGGTTGCAAAAAACTTTCTGAACCACATCTTTTCGTTTTCAAACTGGAAGTTTCCTTCTTTGATGAAGAATGATTTGGGTAAATATTCTGTCGTTGCTTTTATATTTTTTAAAATTAAAGTTCCTTTGTTATCGAGTTTGCTGTATTGCCCTTTTGTGGCATCACTTTGTCGACCATTCAGAGATAAATCTGCCATAATTAAACCACTGACATCGAAACCTTTTTTCGCAAAAACCTTGTAAATTCTGCCTACATTCAATACTCCTTTTGCGCGAACTTTATATAAAACATCTTCAAAATTCTGTAAATCGGCGTTAATGAAGACCGGATTTCCTTCAAAATCAAATGAAAAAGGATCCAGCTTTAAACCCAAACTCTTGAAAGTACCGTCTGTATTGATAATATTGGCAACCAGATTCATATTCTGAATCGGATTCGGATAGTATTTTGTTTTGAGCCAGCCATTTTTAAGGTTGATGTATCCATTGGTTTTCGGAAACAGTTTTTTATCTAAACTAAAGATTCCGTCTGCTTTGATATTGGTGTCCATTAAACCTCTAAGTTCAATATCCTTCAATCCCAACGCCTGATCCAAAGTCTGAAGACTGATTGCACCTTTAATATCTGCTTTTACCTTCATTTCGTTCAGTCCTTTTGTATTCACGTAGGCTTTAAAGCTGTTATTTGGCCCTAAATCGAAACTTAAATTTCTTAGATTGATGCCTAATTTTTCAGTATCCAGTTCAGGCAGATCGATATTGAGGTCCATATTCAGATTATTCATCGGAACCGGCGCTTTTCCATTGGATACAAATCCTTTATTTACCAGTAGACGGGCTTTTACTCTAGGTTTTTCATTTTTTGGTTCGCTAAATCTTCCTTTTACACTAAAGAAAAGATCGCTATTTCCTTCGATTTTGGTGTCTTTTGCCCAGTCCAGGTATTGTGGTGGCAACACCGAGATCATTTCTCGAATGGTTGTTTTTTCAGAGGCCGCGCTGATGTCCAGATTATACCCGTCTTTTAAAATACTCACGAAACCTGTAAATTTTAAAGGCAAATCATTAATTTTCAGTTCATTTTTTCTTAAAACAAAGGTTAGTGCATTTGTATTGATTCTTGTAATTAAATCAGCATGAAGCGTTTTCTGTTTGGCATAATAAATTCTATTTAAACTGAAATCAAGTTTATTAATGTCGAGATTGGTTTCAAGATCGAAAATATCTTCACTCAAACCGCCTTTTCCGGTGTAATTTAATCCTTTAGCATCCACCAAAACCCGCGCTGCATGGTCATTGTATTTGATATTCCAGTTTTTGAATTTAATGAGATCAAGTTTTATGGAAGTTCCCGATCCGGTGGTATCTTTCGGTTCGCTCGAGGGTTTGGAGACATAAACGTTATAATTCGCCTGTCCTTTGCTGTTTACAAAAACATTGGCATTGGCATCCGTGACATAGATTTCGTCAATCTTCACTTCGCCGTCAAAAATTAGATTTTTAAGATTAATTCCGGCTGCCACTTCCCTGGCGGTGAGCAATGTATCGTTCTGGAAAGGCTTAGAACCCTGCAAAACAAGATCATCCACCGAAACCGTTAATGAAGGAAAATGTCTGAAAAATGAGAGATGTGTCTTTTTATAATTCAGCTTTCCGGCCAGATGTTTATTGGCAAACACTTTCACCTGTTCAGAAATTGTTCCGGGAAACAAAATCGGGAGGATAAATAGCAAAAAAAGGATGGAGATTATAGAAATCCCCGTCCATTTCATAATTTTCAAAATGATTTTCTTAAACCTTTCCATAAACCGATTTTTTGTGATTGATGGTAAATGTTTATCTAAAATCAAGCCATTTCAATGTAAAATATACGCGTTAGAAGGTAAGTAATGGATTATATGAGATCTTTCTCCGTTATCATCGAGCGGAAGCTCAGCGCTTATCTCATGCATTTAATAAAGAGTCAACCCTTGTTTTAAATCGTTGATTTTAATCGAACTCAGGTTTTTAATAAAAAAAACCTTCAGAATTCCAAAAATTCTGAAGGTTAAAATTAAAGATCGACTCAAAGGAAATTTCCTCACAGAGAACTATTTTTTATGGAATACGGTTCTGTAAAACATCTTTAATGCCTTCCAGACCTTCGCTAAACTGGGTTAAAAGTGAAATGACCTGAACCATTCTGTCGTTTTCACCCAGCCCTTTTATCATTTTATTTTTAGCAAACGTTTTTTTAATCTCTTCCCAACGCAGTTTTTCATCGGGAGTCATCAGATTCATCATTTCTTTCAGTTTCAGCATATTCGCTTCGGCTCCTGTGGTAAGCGTCTGGGATTCATTCTGATAATGATTCAATACAATCTGTATTACTTCTTCCTCTTTTAAAATAGGCTGAATCTGCACGATGAGTTTATTCATATTTCGGTAAGAACCTTGTAATTTAAACGGCGGTTCGTTGCGATAATCATCTGCCATGGCCGCAGACGCGATATACTGGCTGTTCACTTTCAACACAATATCCCTAACCTTCATCGTGTTTTGCAAGACCTTTCTAAAGTCCGAAATTTCATTTGAACTAAAATTTCCGAGCAGATCTACCGCGGGATTATCTGCCACAACGGCATCATATAATCTGTATAGATTTTCCATCCCGGCCTGCGTCAGTCGACTAAGGTAATCATTGGATGTCAGAGCATTTTCAATTAAACTTAAATCAAATAACTCTGTTTTACTTCCCGAAATTTCACCCAGATTATAGGTATCCGAACGGTTGGCCAACATATCCGGAATTTTGAACTTCTCGCCGTTTTCCGTATAAGGATTTCCCGCCATCACCAGGCAAAAACGTTTGGATCGGAGATCGTATGTTTTACTTTCGCCATTGTAGATTCCTTCGATTTTCCGCTGTCCATCGGCCAAAGAAATAAATTTCTGTAAAAACTCAGGATTACAATGCTGAATATCGTCCAGATAAAGCATTACATTGTCTCCCATTTCCAAACCGAGATTCAACTTTTCCAGTTCCTGTCTGGCGCCTGCATTTTTGGCCCCGGCAGGATCTGTAGAAACAATGTCATAACCAATTGAAGGTCCGTTTATTTTCATAAAAACCAAGCCCATTCGGTCTGCCATATACTCCATCAACGTCGTTTTACCATAACCGGGCGGCGAAATCAGGAGCAGCATTCCCATTCGGTCGGTTCTCTTATCATTCCCCACCGTTCCCAGCTGTTTCGCTAAATTGGCACCGATCAGAGGGAAATAAACCTCGCTGATGAGCTTATTTCTGACAAAAGAACTCAACACCTGAGACTGAAAAGTTTCCAATTTCAACGCTTTTTTCTTATTGTTTACCCAAGTTGATTTCAGCTCCTGAAGTTCTTTGTATTTTGGAACTGTACGATCATTAAAATACCCTAAACGAGAGGTGAATTCGTAATAATTTAAAACATATTCTGCACCTTTTTCCAAAGATTTCAACCCCTTTAGAAACGTCTCATACGCAATATGCTGAATATTTTTTGCATTGAAATGCTGAGTTACCAGAAAAACAGCGGTTTCCTGTTTAATATTTTCATCGATGCTTATCTGTTTACTGAAAATAAATGCCTGCAAAGCACTTTCCGCAATAAAATAACATGCAGAAGGATGCAGATACAATGCCTCAATCTGATCTGTAAATTCCAGATCTTTTCCTTTCTCCTTAAGATCTGCAAAGAAAGCTTCATAGAGATTTCCGGCTTTTTCCGAGATGATGAAATTTTCTTTGTTTTCCTTTTTAAGATAGACAGCGGCATTTTCAAAATGTACTTTCGTGAAAAAGTTACCTTTTTCTGCAAAGTTTTGTATTTCTAAAGACAACTCATCAACCAGATATTGGAACCCTTTATCCGTGATAAACGACTGCGAAATCAGAGCCGCGGCATCAAACTGTTTTTTGAAATACGCTTTTCTTTCCTGATCCAGAAACTTCCAGAAAAGCTGAGCAACAGACCGTTCCTGAGCGGTAAACCTCATCATTCCCAACTCATTATGCATCTGCTGAAGTTTTGTGGTGAGCATCAGCGCATCTTCATCGTGAATTCCTTTTACGAGACCTTCTCCGAAATGTGCGGTCATAAACTGCTGAATTAAGGCACGGTTTTCTGCTTCTGTCACTATGTTTTTTTGCTGAATAAAAATATTCCATGCGAGATATTCAAAACGGGTCACCTTTTGGTTTTCAGAAATATATTCCTGATTCCAGACCTCTTTATAATCCGAAAGTGTTTCAAAATGTAAAGGTTCGTAAAAACTGGTTCCCGTTAAATGATAATAATACTGCGCATTTTTAAGCACCATCGTAAGATCTAATTTCTGACGATTGACTGCAAATTTATAGTCGCCCAGGGAAATAATATGATCGCCATCTGCATAAATCTCTTTTTTATCTTTCAGTTTTCTAACGGCTTCCTGCTGAGAGGTTTTCAGCAAAGTCTGGATTTCTTCCGCTTTTGCAGAATCTTCCATTTCCATTAACTGTCTGGCGTTATCTCTTACTTTTTCAACCATCAGATCGGTGGCAAAGTAGCCGTTGATTTCGTTTTCAGCATCAAAAGTAAGCGCCTTGGTCTGTATCGATTTTAAAATTCTCTGGGCAGAATCAAATAAATTCTGAGTCCGTTTATTCCGCGATTCGGTAAGCTGTACCCTTTTATTCTGAAAATGACCGTAGACTTCTTCCCTTTTTTCGCCGATTTTCTGAATAAATTCTTCAAAATCAACAAATTTAGTCTCCATATCTTCCAGCTGAATGGAAAGTTTGGTGAGATATTCATCACATTTTTCGGGCGTCTGTGAAAGCTCTAAAAAGTTGATAACAGATTGATCAAACAAGGTCATCTGCGCCTGAAAATCTGCGGATAATTCCTTACCTGAAATTTCTCTTTTCCTTTTCGAAAGTTCCAGTCTTTCCTGATTTAATCTTGCAAAAATCAAAGAAATATTTTCAATGATCTGGGTGGACTGAGAGGTGTCTTCAATTTTAAGATTATTAACAATATCAACCAAAAGTTCTAACTGACCGGATAAATTACCGATCTCCTCCTCGATTGTTCTAGCGTCAATTGCTTTTTCAAGATTGATGATCTGCTCTGTGATAATCTCCGCTCTCTGCTGATAAGGCAACAAAGAATTTTCCTGAAGAAGAAAGGTCACACAGGCATTTGAAAGCTCTTCTGAACGTTCGGAAAGTGATTTTTCAAGAGAATCAAGAAGCGAAGTATCGGCATATTTCAAATCTTTGGCTCCGGTAATTTCTCCTCTCAGTCCGCGGATCTGAGAAAGCATATCAATATATTCCGTTAATTCAGAATAATGAATTCTTTTCGTATCCTCCAGAATTTTATCGCAAGCCTGTTTTATTTTTTCAATGGCTTCGGCGGTATTTTTCTTCTGCTCAACTACTTTTTCATATTCGTTAATGGCAGAATGGGCAATTTGCCGGATCTCCTTTAAAGGCTGATCGAGATGCTGAATTTCTTCCTCCCCTAAAAAATAATACGCATCGAGAATGGTAGTAGAAAGTTTAACAATATCATCATAAAGCCCGCTGTAGGAGTCTTTTTTATTCAGCAAAGTAATCAGTTCCTGACTTTCGGCCATTACACGGACAATATCTTTATTCCCGATTTTATACAGTAAATTATCCGATTTTTCTATATTTTCATGTAATTCTTTAGAATAAGGCGACTGCCAGATCTGGGCAAGATGATGCTTTGTTGTTTCTGTACTTTCCCTTAAATAAATCAGCCTTCCGTCCTGTAAAATGGTAAAACCACTGCATCGAATCGGTGTTTCGATGGTTTGGGTAATGATATTATAGGAAATCAGCTGATAATTATTGGTTTTATCGTCATAGAAAACATATAAAAAATTCTCGCCATTGGGCTCTGCGATTGTTTTAATATAATGAAGTCGATTTTGATCCTGAGAAATTACTTTTAAGCCTCCGGTCTGCAAAGCATACCCGTTTGAAAACAAGATTCCCTGACTTTCAGGAAGCAAAACAGCCGCATATTTTAAAGTATCAACCCGTGAAACTGTTTTTTCTTTATGGTTATAGATAAAATACCGCTCCGTTTCCTGATAAGGTCTGATTTTAAATAAGACCAGATTTCCGAGGTCGCAGAAATGGATTTCGGCATCGTCCAGGTTCTGATCTTTATGAACCACGTCTTCGGAATAGATCCCTTTTCCGGTTTCGGTATTATCTTCAATTTTAATAGTAAGATCGCCTCCGGTGGACTCTACAAAAACTTTATCGGCTAATGAAACATGCGGATATTTTCCGTTTCGCTGCATATCTCTCGTCGCTTTTGTCCACGTAAAGCCATGTTGAGGCGGATAGTTAACTTCCGAAGCACTTCGGGAATCCACATACACCAAGCGATCTTCCTGAATCAGCCATTTGAACGCTTTAATATCCGTTGTACTTTCAGAAAGCTGAAAAACCATATACAAATAGTTTTCCGTGAAATAAAAGCGGGCAAAAAATGTGTTTCTGTAGTATTTATAGAGATTTTTAAACTCATCAATAAAAATTTCATCATTAATTAATGAAGAATCCTGAGGTTCAAAACGGTTATTATTAATTTTATGAATTGAAAAGACATCCGTAATATTCACTTCTGTCTGCATTCCCAAATGGGCATTGGAGCCAAAAATCAGAAGACTGTTGAATGAAAAAATATCCTTTGCCACACAGCTGTGATCTGTAGAAATCCTTTCATTGGCAATCAATGAAAAATCAATCCCGCCGAAAATACTTTTACGCTGCTCATTCAGCTGATGCAGTCTCCTTACGAGATCATTTTTCTGCTCGTTCAGCCTATTCTGAATAATTTCGTATATCCCTGAATTAAGTTTTTCTGACATAATTATGGTTTAAATAATAGTGTGATTATCCAATTTGGATTTTAATTAACCACAAAAGTCACAAAAGATAAGCTATGCACTATTTTTAAGTTTAGAATAAACTGTAAATAAGATCACATAAGTTTGAAGCAATTTTTGTTTTTATCCTTTTATGAACTTTAAAAAGCTTTTTATGATTGTTAATTAAAGCTTTTGTGACTTTTGTGGTTAAGATAAAAAAGTTACTGTTAAAAAAACTCCCAAAGTTCCCACGAAAATTCCGTTGAAAACAATGAGAGTTTAATTGTGTTTAATTAGAGTTTTATGGTTATGAAAAGATTATTTCAACGGTTTGTTTTCAACTCCCAAATGTTTTGCCATGTGCAGGGCACGCTGCAAAACGCCTCTTTCCTGCTGATCTGCGCTTCCGTTTAATTTAAATATCAAAGAGGCAACGCTCATATTTTTAATGTCTTCTGAGGAAATATTGTATTTATTTACCATTCCCATTACTTTGCTGATGATATTTTCGTCACCATCCAGCAAATTATTTCTTAATAGTTGAGCATTTTCACTGTGGCTGATGAATTTATCGATTCCTTTTCCTGCAGAAACCTGACGAATCACATTATCAAAGAAGGTATTATCACCTCCCACGATATCGATGTTTGCCGATTTGAATGCTTCTGCCAACACCAATGCCTGAGCATCCGCAATCTCTTTCTGGATCGAGATCTGCGCCAGTTCCACTTCTTTTTCTTTAGCTAATGTCAAACGGAATTCTTCGTGATCTTTTCCGGCTTCGTTGAGTTTCTTCATCGCTTCCGCTTTTTCCGTGATCCCGGCAGCTTCGGCCAATGCTTTTTCTTTGATGACTTCAGCCTGGGCAATCCCTTCTTTTCGGATCGCTTCTGCTTTTTTCTCGATAACGATAGCATCTACAATCCCCTGTCTTTCGGCAACATCTGCTTTTGCCTGCATTACCTGAGCTTCGGATAAACCTACGGTGGCCTCTTCTTTAGCTTTAGCATCTGCAATAATTTTGCGGGCTTCAGCTTCTTTCTCTGCAGCGTCTCTTTTGGCCTGAGCTTCGATTACGTATTTCTGAGCATCTTTTTCAGCCGCCAATTTGCGCGATTCTGCGGCTTTTGTTTCCTGAATTAATTTTTTCTCAGCTTCCTGCGTTGCCAGTGTAATTTCCACCTGCTTATTTCGGTCTGCCGTTTTAAAAGCTTCCAGATCTTTGATCACCTGCTGCTCTTCGACAACAGTTTTCTCCATGGTAAGCCTCTCACGGATCGCATCCTGGATAGATTTCTTTTCTAATTCTATCGCTTTATCCTTTTCAATCTGTGCCAAAGAAACAATCCTTTCTCTTTCTGTCGCTTCCAAAGCTTTGTCTTTCAACACTCTTTCTGTTTCCACAAGATCGGCACGTTCTTTATTTTTAGCCGCAATAACGACCTGGCGCAGTTTATTTTCTTCTGCAATCTGAAGTTTTTCTTCGGTAGCAATTCTTACCGTTTCATATTTCAGACGCTCTTCTTCTTCTACTTTCAGAATCTCTGCATTTTCACGAGATCTGATGTTGGCGACTTCCCTTTTTTGGGATTCTTCTTTTTCAGCCAGTTGCTTTTCCAATTCCAGAATAGCTTCCCGGGCTTCAACATTCTGCTTGGTGATTGTTTTTTCCTCGTCTCTGCGAACCTGATTGGCTTTAATATTCTGATTAGCCGTTAACTCCGTAATCTTTTTAATCCCTTCTGAATCTAAGATATTATCTTTATCCAGTTTATCAATCGAGGTCTGTTCAAGATAATCAATCGCACAGTCATCCAGCACATATCCGTTAAGATCTGTTCCGATAATATCTAAAATTTCCTGACGAAATTCGCTTCTTGCTTCATACAATTCGGTAAAATCAAACTTTTTACCGACTGTCTTCAGGGCTTCTGAAAATTTAGCTTCAAAAAGTTCCCGTAAGGTATTGGTGTCCGATGCTCTCTGGCAGCCAATAGTTTGTCCGACATTGATAATATCATCCACCGATTTATTCACTCTGATAAAGAAAGCCACCTGGATGTCGGCTCTCATATTATCTTTACAGATCAGTCCGGCTCTTCCTTCCCGGGAAATTTCCAGTTTTTTAACTGAAATATCCATAGATTCCATCCGGTGGATAACAGGGATGACAATTCCGGCGTTAAAAAATACTTTTGTTCCGCCATATCCTGTTCTCAGCATTACAATTCCCTGAACCGTTTTTTTGTACATGGACAGCACCCAAAAGATGAGCCCGACTGTTGCAATGACTACAACAATGATTCCAACAATAAGAGGTATATTCATAATTCAATAGTTTATTATATTAATGTGTTTTTTTTGTTTTAAACATTTAAAAAAGATAAAATACATTTAAGGATGATCATAAAAAGAATAAACATGCTATCCGTTTTTAAAATTTAAATACATGATCTACAAAGTAGAATTTTCGGCTGGCTTCTTCATCTACAATCATCACCTTTGTGCCGTGTTCCAGTCTTTTCCCGTCGCTGCTTTTTACCATTAAAATCATAGGATCGCTGCCGATGAAAACTTCCATCATTCCGATTTTATTGCCTTCAATGGTAGATTTCATTCTGCCTTCTCTTCCCAGAAAATCATGAGCCCTTTCCCCTTTATGATTGATTTCTCTGAAAAAAGGATTAAATGGTTTTAAAATAATTTTCGCTAAAAAAAGACTCACAATAAGTATTGGAATAACCACTACCGCCTGCGCCCAGTCGGGCAACGAAATAAAAACATTGAGGTAAACAGACCCCAGCCAGGTAAGCAAAAGTACCAGCGTAAGAAAATACGTCATCGGCACGATATCGAGATTCAGGAATTTCAGAAAATGCGCCCAAGCCGAAGGATCGTCCGAAATATGAATATGGCCGTCCGGAGCGTCTATATTCGTATCGACATCTACATCAGCATCGAGTCCGACATCAATGTCCAATCCTGTAAGCATGGTAAAAACCCAATAGATCACCGATAGTGCCAGGAGCACACTCAGTACCGTATTAACGGGAGAAAACGCAATTGGTAAAAATTCCTGCAAGGTCATCTTTTAGCCTTTTTTAAGTGATTCTTTTAATTTCTGTAAAGCATCTTCTGCTTCTGCATGGTCATTCTTCACCAAAGCATTAATTTCATCATCTACCGATTGACCTGCTTTGGAGATCTCCAGGTAAGCTTCAGCCTCTGCCTCCTGTTGTATCACTCTTTCTTTCAGCTTTTCCAGCATACTTACCGTCCCGCCGGCCTCGATCTGAGTCATTTTCTGGTTGATATCCCGCGTGGCCTCGCTAACCTGAACTCTGGCATTTAAGGTTTTAAGCTCCGTTTCCCATTTAGAAATACTCCCTTTCAGATGATCGATATTTCCCTGCATTTTGTCGCAGTCGCCGTGAAGTTTTTCGGACTCAGCCTTTAAAAGCGTTACGTTTTCCTGTGCGGCAGCTTGTTTTTTCAATGCTTCTTTTGCCAGACGATCGGCCTCACTGCCTTCCACTTCCCCTTTTTCCGCTTTCTGGACCAATAGCACCGCTTTTTTATAATAATCCTTGGCAGAGCGTTCTTCTGCTTCCGCTTCATTTTTTTTGCGGATCGCAAGAGCTTTCATTTGAGCTAAAGATTCTCCTTTTTCAGCCAGCTGTTCTTTCATTTCTCGGATACCCTGCTCCGTCAGCTTAATAGGGTCTTCGAAGTCGTCTATCACAGAATGCAGTTCTGCTTTTCCTATATTAACTAATCTTTTGAAAATGTTCATTTTTAAATATTTTTAGTGAAATTACTTACTCATTTCGATCATTTCACGGGTAAATTCACCGACAAGAATTCCCAGCGAATTTATGGAAGCCATAACTTCGTTTTGTGCCATATGATCAGTCGGTAAGGTATCCCTGAAGATCACCCTTTTTCCGGTATTGTCTAAAACAAAGGCGCCGTGTACAATATCCCTGTTTTTCTGAAGCAGCGTTTTGTATATTTTCTCTGTCGGATTTTTAACCTCAAAAAGAAACTGCTCCATAATAAGAATTGAATCTGATACGATAAGGATCATATTTTTAATTCCGTGAGACTCTTTTTCTATAATAAGAATTCTTCGGACCTCATCATCCAGCGTCATGTTGAAACCACTATCCAGCAGCCACTCTTTAACCATTCTAAATTTTTGATTTCTCATAAGCAATCATGTCGTGTTTTAATTTTGTTTCACAAATATAGAAAATTAATTTTCAAATTGCAAATATTTTTAGCAATTAATCTGATCCATTTACCGTATATTTGCAAAAAAGATTAGACTAATGAGCTTTTTCGGGACTAATATAAAGAAGATAAGACAAGTAAGAGGGCTTAGCCAGAAAGCATTTGCAGACCTTTTTGAGCTTAACAGAGGGGTTATCAGCTCTTATGAAGAAGGACGTGCAGAGCCCAAAATAGAAACCTTATTAAAGGTAGCTGATTACTTTAATTTGGATTTACATAATTTATTAACAGAAATACTGCAGGTTAATCAGTTGGCAAGCGGATCTGATATTGATCAGCTTATGTTTTCTGCAGATCACTTATCAAATACACTATCAGAGCATGATCCCAACGCATTGGCAATGCAAAAAATATTAGCAAACATAGATTTGGTATATGAGTTTACGGAAAACAACAGTCTTCTATCTGCCTATCGGTATGGTGACTTCGTGTTTTTAAAAAAGGGAAATCCTGATCGGGATCCCTCCTCTTCCCTCCTCGCCCACTTCAACGGAAATCTCATCTATTATTCCGAACTCCCCGATATTGAAAAACAAAATGCTACTCTCTATAAAATCGCAGGTTATATCTCCTGCTCAGAACAACAGAATATCCTTAGTGAAATTGTAGAGAGACTGGAGAGACTGGAGAGGAAGTCGGTGTGATTTGGCCGTATCCTAAGATTTATTGATCAATATCCCATTTTCCGATGATCTTACCTGATTTTTTTAAAATCTTATCTTAGACCTTTGAATGCCGCTGCTCAACAATTCTACAAAATAAAGCTGCCCACGAATTTAGGACAGCTATAAATCATAAACCCCATCGCATTACGGTGGGGTTTTATTATTGTTCAAGAATTATAAATCCGTAGAATCGGGTACATCACCACAAATCCGCGTGATAAAATGTTACCCCTGCCAATTAAGATAATCATCTTCATTTTTTAGAGCACGTATTAGAAACTCCTCAGCTACTTTATGAATATATTCCCAATCTTCGGGATTTAATACAATATCTTTTTCACTACTATAAATTCTGAATGACAGTTTCATATTATTGATAGATACTTCTAAAAAAGGAGCTGAATCCCCACCATAAAAAACTTCTAAATAAGGATAGTCTGAATTAATATCTCCGACTTCTTCTATTTTAATGTTACTTTTCATTATTTATATCATTTTGCGGATCTTTATAATTAAGTCTAAGAGCCTGTGATAAGTTTTTGGTTTTTAATTTCATTAGAGTAATACTTATGATTATCTCTAAAATCTAAGTCTTTAAATAAATTTATAAAATCAATTAAAAGCCTTTAAATTTAGTATATTCTTTTAACGCAAAGTTTTAATTTAAATGTAAAAAAAATATTCAAGTGAGCAAAGAAGAATCAACAAGTTGATTTGACAAAGCGTGTTCTTAAGCTTCGCGAATTCATTTGACTAAAAATCGATAGAAAGAAATAAAATTTTTGCATTAAAAAAACATCAAATTTTTACAGTTTAACATGATGTATGCTAAAACATTTTTTAATTATAATTTCAAACATAGGCTGCAAGTTCTTTATTGTGTTATGACAACAAAAATCAATGAAAAAAGGAAAACTTTTGATTTATCACCTTACATAACCTCCATCTTCCATCTTCCAGCATCCAGCCTCCATCATCTCAAGACACTGTATCGAATCATCCAGCTTCCTCAACGCAAAAACTGACAAAATCATACAATGGAACCTTCGAAAAGGCTCCACTATATAATTTTAATGTTCGTGATCTCCTGAATTGGTTAGTTTTGCATTCACAAAATAAGCACCCTTTATAACAATTTTTGCGTCGGGAGCGATTTCGCGTACCGAAGTAACAGCGGTATAGCCCATATCTGTGGATCCTTTTACGATTTCAATTTTTTCGAAATTCATCGTTGCCGGTTGATTTTCGGGGTTTTCTTTTTGATGAATTTCATTATTTTCCTCGTTATGTTCATCCGGCTTTTTAAGGGTTTGGACAAAAACATAATATTTGCCGTCTGCCTCTACAATGGCTTCATTAGGAATGGCTGTAGTTGTGCTTTTATCGAGGCTAACAATTCCGGTGATGTTCATGCCATCGATTAATCCGGCTTTATTTCCTGTTACACTGGCATGGACGGAAATTGTTTTGCTTTCATTTTCAAACGTTGAGCCCACACTGTAAATCGTTGCATCATATTCGGTTTCAGGATTATTGGTCAGTTTAAAATGAACGATCTGGCCGATCCTCATTTTGGGTAAATCTTTTTCAAAAACCTGTAGATCAAGATGAATCGACTGGTTATCAATCATCTCCAGAACCGGCGCTGAGCGATCAACATAAGTTCCGATCTGCGCACTGATTGTGCTGATTGTTCCGCTGATGGGCGCTGTAATCACTAATCCTGATTTTAAATTCCGGTTAGTTACTGTTCCCGGACTGATTCCCATCATCTGAAGCTGCCGCTGAAGAGACGCTTTCTGGGTTCTCAGGCTTTTCAGCTCTGTATCAGCACTCTGGAGGTTCTTTTTGGCTCCCGCGTCATTATCGAAGAGCTCTTTCTGTCTTCTGAATTCCTGTTCAGCAAACAAAATCCGGCTGTTGACCGTTAGAAACTGCTCCTGCAGCTGAATATATTCCGGATTACTGATGGTTGCCAATACCTGACCTTTTTTCACAAAATCGCCGATCTGGAAATTAATTGTTTTAATCACTCCCCCGTAAAGAGAAGTTACGGCTGCTTTTTTGTTATTCGGAACCCTCAGCAGACCATTGGCTTTGATGGTTGAAGTCAGTTCCTTCATTTCTATTGTTCCCAAAGTTACGCCGACCGATTTCATTTGTTCCGTGGTAAGTTCGGCAATGGTTTCAGGTTTTTCTTCGTGGGGCGCTTCCGTCTGTTCTGTCTTTACTTCTCCCTGAGTTTCTTCGTCAGCGTTTTTTTTCCCGCAACTTAGAACCAACGTTGAGATCAGAACTGAAAAAATGAGGTTATATTTGATTTTCATTTTATTGATTGATAATTGAGTTAATATAAATAACAGATTCATTAACCTGCTGAATAGACTGCAGATATTTCAACTGGATACTGGTGGCGGTTTGTAATGCAAAAAGATATTCTACGTAAGAAATTTCTCCCGTCTTATAGCCTAGTTGCCCGGCTTTTGTAATTTTATCGGCATTCGGGATCGCCTGATTCAGATAGTATTCATATTGCTTTAGATTTTGTGTGTATTGGTTTAAAGCATTTTCAAGCTGCGTTTCCAGTTGTTTTTGCTGAAATTTAGCATTCGATTCCGCCATTTGTTTTTGATAATCAAATGACTGGATCCTCGCTTTTGTTGCCCCAAAACTAAGAGGGACAGACACTCCAATGGTCGCCGAATGAAAACGATTTCCACCGTTAAAATACTGCTCCATGCCATTAACCGTCTGAAAGCCCATTAAAGACTGATTGGTATACCCGATGGTAAATTCCGGAAGTCCCTGAGATTTTTCCACATTTTTATTCTTCTCGGCAATTTCCATTTCCTGAAAAAAAGCTTTTACCACAGGATTTTTGGCCACTGAAGAAGTCTCCAGAACATCATTCACTTTCAAGGGCTGATAATTCCGGTCAAACGGAACGGCAAAATTTTCTGATGTATTTACGACGGTTTTTAAATTTTTATAAGCATTCATCAAATACACGTCATTCTGCTTCAGCAATAAACCGATTTCACCTTTCTGTGTTTCTGCCGTATTGATTTCAATCTTTTTAATATCTCCGGCTTTAAATCTTACCGTTGCAATTCGGATAAAATCATTGTATAAACTATCTAATTTTTTTAGTTTTAATTGATTGTACTGCAGATATTCGATCTGATAATAATAGGTTCTGACCTGCTTCGCCAGTTCGTTTGCCGAAATTTCCCTGTTGATTTGTTTTCCTTTTATTTCCTCAAGAATCAGTTCCTTTCTTGCCTTAAACAGAGTCGGAAACGGAATGGTCTGTGAGATCGAAAAAGACTGGTCAAACTTTTTGGAATTGTACTGTCCCAACTGGGCATCTACATTCATTTTCGGAAGTTCTTTTGCGGTTGGCATTAAAGCTTCTGTGGATTGAATATCTAAAGCTTTAGACTTCATCAAATCACTGTTCGTTAAAGCCATCTGAATAGCCTGCTCAACCGTTAACGGACGGCCTTGTTGTGCCTTAAAGGTTTGTCCAACAGATAAAAAACCCAAAATAATCGCTGTTGTTACCGTTTTAGATTTAAAATTTTTAAAATTAATTTTAGAATTAAAAATAATGTATAACATCGGTAAGACGAATAAAGTCAGGAAGGTTGCCGTTACCAGACCTCCGATCACCACCGTTGCCAATGGTTTCTGAACTTCTGCGCCTGCTCCCGTGGATATCGCCATCGGCAAAAACCCTAATGAAGCGACTGTTGCCGTCATTAAAACGGGTCGTAATCTTGTTTTGGTACCTTCCATTACCCGTTTTATAAGGTCGGTTTCGCCTTCTTTTTCCAATTGGTTAAAGGTTCCGATTAAGACAATTCCATTTAAAACAGCGACACCAAATAAGGCAATAAATCCTATTCCCGCGCTGATACTGAATGGCATATCCCGCAACAGCAAAGCAAAAACACCCCCAATGGCACTCATAGGAATGGCCGTAAAGATTAAAGCAGCCTGTTTGAATGAATGGAATGTAAAATACAACAGCATGAAAATTAACAGTAAGGAAACCGGAACCGCCACCATTAACCGTTCGCTTGCGGCTTTTAAATTTTCAAACTGCCCGCCATAGGTAAAGTAATATCCTGAAGGTAACTTCACTTTGCGATCCAGTTTTTGCTGAATTTCTTCGACAACACTTTGGACATCCCGGTCTTTTACATTAAAACCGATCACGATTCTTCGTTTTCCCGCTTCCCGGCTAATCTGAGCCGGACCGAGCTTATAACTGATCTCCGCGACCTGAGCAAGCGGAATCTGCGCCCCGGAATTGGTAGCAATCATCAGGTTACTGACATCATCAATATTTGTTCTGTGAAGGCTGTCTAATCGTACCACCAGATCAAACCTTCTTTCATTTTCAAAAACCTGACCGGCAGATTTCCCTGCAAAGGCAGTACTCAGCACATTATTAACATCTTCAACGGTTAAACCATAGTTGGCCATTCTGGTTCTGTCGTATTCCACATTGATTTGCGGAAGCCCGCTAACCTGCTCAATTTGCGGTGAAGTAGCTCCTTTGACAGACTGAATCACTTTGGCTGTTTTATCTGCATAAATGGCCAGAGAATCCAGATTTTCTCCAAAAATTTTCACGGCAACATCTTGTCGGATCCCGGTCATCAGTTCATTAAAACGCATCTGGATCGGTTGGTTTTTCTCAAAGAAAACTCCGGGAATATTTTCCAGTTTTTCAGAAATTTCGTCGGCTAATTCTTCATAAGATTTTTTTGTTTTCCACTCTTTTTGTGGTTTCAGAACAATAATAAGATCCGTTGCTTCCGGAGGCATCGGGTCGGTGGGAACTTCAGCGGCGCCGGTTTTTCCGACCACCATTGTCACCTCTTCAAACTGCTTAATTATTCTTGAAGCCTGCATCGACGTTTCGATACTCTGGCTTAAAGAACTCCCCTGCGGAAGAATACAGTGAAAGGCGTAATCACCTTCCTGTAACTGAGGAATAAATTCGCCGCCCATTCTGCCGAATATCAAAACAGCAACGGCGAATAAAGCAACCGTTCCGCCCACCAGTGCATATTTTATTTTTAAGGCTTTTTCCAGTAAAGGCTGATAGATTTTATGAAGTCTGTTCATCATTTTATCTGAAAAAGTCTCTTTATGTAACGGTTTTTTAGATAAAAATAAAGCACTTATCATCGGGATATAAGTCAGTGATAAAATCAATGCTCCTAAAATCGCAAATCCGACAGTCTTCGCCATGGGCGTAAACATTTTTCCCTCAACCCCTACCAATGTGAGAATGGGGATATAAACAATTAAGATAATAATCTCTCCGAAGGCCGCACTGCTTCTGATTTTTGAGGCCGAAAGAAAAACCTCTTCATCCATCTCGGATTGGGTAAGAATTTTATTTGTTTTTCTTAAACCTAAATGATGTAAAGTAGCCTCAACAATAATGACAGCTCCGTCGACAATTAAACCAAAATCAATGGCTCCCAAGCTCATTAAATTGGCACTTACTCCGAAAACATTCATCATTCCCAAAGCAAATAATAGGGATAACGGAATCGCTGAGGCAACAATTAATCCCGCTCTGAAATTTCCGAGGAAAAGCACAAGAACGAAAATAACGATCAATGCCCCTTCAATTAAGTTCTTTTCAACGGTATTTATGGCTCTGTCCACCAAATCTGTCCGGTCTAAAAAAGGTTCGATCACCACATCCTCCGGAAGCGATTTCTGAATCGTTGGTATTTTATCTTTAATTCTCTGAACCACTTCATTGCTATTCGCTCCTTTCAGCATCATGACGACACCTCCTACGGCATCCACCTCTCCATTGTAGGTTAATGCGCCATAGCGAACAGCATGACCAAGCCCGACATTGGCCACATCCTTAATAAAAATGGGAACACTTCCTGTTTCATTTTTTACGGCGATATTTTTAAGGTCTTCAATGGATGTTACGATCCCGATTCCACGGATGAAGTAGGCATTCGGCTTTTTATCGATGTAGGCACCGCCGGTATTCTGATTATTTTTTTCCAAGGCCGTAAAAATATCGGTAATGCTGATTCCCATTGCTTTCAGACGGTTGGGATCAATGGCGACTTCATATTGCTTCAGTTCACCTCCAAAACTGTTGATTTCCGCAACCCCGGGAGTTCCGTTGAGCTGTCTCCGAATAATCCAGTCCTGCATGGTTCGCAAATCTTTGCTGCTGTATTTTTTCTCACTTCCCTTTTTCGGATGAAGGATATATTGATACACTTCGCCCAAGCCTGTACTTACAGGAGCCATCTCCGGCGTTCCTACCCCTTTTGGAATTTCTTCAGCGGCCTGTTTTAGCTGTTCGCTGATTAATTGCCGCGCAAAGTAAAGGTCTACATTTTCTTTGAAAACAACGGTAATTACAGAAAGTCCGAATCTTGATATACTTCTTGTTTCTTCGATATCAGGAACATTGGCAATGCTCTGTTCGATAGGAAAGGTAACTAACTGTTCCACTTCCTGGCCTGCCAACGTGGGGCAAACCGTAATAATCTGTACCTGATTATTGGTGATGTCAGGTACGGCATCAATCGGTAACCGGGAGGCACTCCATACCCCCCAGATAATTAACATCAAGGTCATTATACCAATGACGATTTTATTCTTGATGCTAAATTGTATGATCTTATCCAGCATTAGATTTAATTTTTATTGAAAATCGAGTTTATTCCATTAAAAAAAGTGGAATAAAGAGCGACATAGATGAATAGGAATCCCCTGCAACGGTAGTACAAAGTTTCCACAACAGATGCATGAAAAACGCAGGTCTTCCATGAATATCAATAAAAATTAAATTTTAGGCGGTTGCCAGATCTGATCGTATACCAAATAGGCGAAATCGTTTTTCTGAAAAAGAATTTTCTTTGAATAATAGCTGCGAACAAGCTCCGGAAAGGAAATAACAGGTTCTGCTTTAAAAGAAGCCACCGTAATCTGGCAGCAATTGCATGAACATAAAGGAGAGCAAACATCGGTCTTATCCTTGGAATGAGTGTCTGTCTGAAAAGTAAGCTGTAAGACGTCTTCTACACTTGGAGACTGCGCATGGATATCACCACATGGCATTAATGATAATACCATAAAGTAGATTGTAAGCAATAGTCTCAAAATGTTCACGCTGCAAATTTAGGTAATTTTATATAAACGAGTCGGTTTAAAATGATCATTTTAGTGAAAACCTACTGGGATTTAAACAGGTCTTACTTAAAACTACAGATTTTTATACGTGACTTCGGTCATAAAAGAAATGGCCTTTTTAATCTGATCCCGGCCCTCCGAAGTTGTTAAATTGATCCCGCAAAATGTATCGCCATTTACCGAAGAATACATATTAAGGTAATACAGTCCCGCCACCATAATCGCCATCACAGAGCGAAAGTCTTCGGCATGTTCTCCAAAATGGGGATCTGCGATATTTTTAAAGATATATTCTCCGTTAGCTTCCTGGGTATCCGTCATTTTTCTTAAAGCTTTGCGGGATTCTGCTAGGCGCCAAAGCAGTAATTTCTGGGCGTCTTTATTGCTGAATATATAGTCATACTGCATCTGTAACATTCCCTCAATAATTTCCCTGCCTCCGTCCTCCGGATCGGGCATTATCTTATCAGCCGTTACATTGCTCCAGTAATCCTGAGAACGGATGTATTCGTCTAAAAGGCCTTCCATTCCTCCAAAATACGTGTAGATCATTTTTTTATCCACTCCCGCCGTTGCGGCAATATGATTGATCTTTAACGCCGTGTAGCCTTTGGTTTTAAGAATTCTGCCCACGGCATCCAAAAACTTCTTTTTACTTCGCTCCTTATTGCGGATAATGCCTGCTGCTGATTTTCTTTCCATCAATAAATATTCAATACTACAAGTTTATGAAATTTTTCATTATTTTAGACACTATATAGTGTCTTATTTTATATCTTTGCACAAACTTAACCATTCTGCATATAGTAAAAACACCAGATGGTTGAAAAAAATGAAAAAAATAATTCAGTTCAAAGCAATAACGATCAGAATTATAAATTTTATTCCCTCCGTTTAGAATGCTTCAAAATATCATGAAGCTGTGTAAAGATGCCAATGATTACAAAAGCTCTTTACTCTACCAATCGCTAAGGTAAAAACACGAAAACCTAGCAGCATCATTAGAACTTTAATGATGCTGTTTTTGTTAATTTATTTTTGAAAATCTCTGTACATTCAAACGTATTATCTGGGATTAAACTTAAAAATTGGCAGTAAGCAAACCTTGAAGGTTTAGAATGTAGCTTATCATCATCTGTGAAAATTCTTTGATCAAACACAAAAATTGGGGATTTAGTAAAAAGTTGAGATCATTTTAAATTTAAAAATAAGAGTCTGATTTTGATTTTCCACGGATTTTTAAATACAGAAGATGAGCACTGATCTTAGGACCGATGATACAATTTAAATAAAATGGGGTCTTAAGTCTAAACTGACAATTAGTTTCGGCTAAAGCCTCAGATAGTTCATCTTTCCAAGACTGGCTGAAGCCAGTCCCTATTGATTTATAGAATATGGTATTCATCGAATGAAGATTAAAAGTAAAGATTTATTTTTCAAACCCTAAATTTTTAGAAATCAGATAATATTCGGCTCAAGTCTCAGAGAAATCATCTTTTTAAGGCGGGATGAAGCCGTCACTATCGTTTTGCAGAATATTGTACTCATCGAACTCAGGTTAAAACATTTTTTAATTATAATTTTAAAGACTCTTAAAATAACGCTGCCCGACAGTGCAGGATAATTCTTTAATACAATTATTTTAGATTGCGATTATTAAAGAATAACAGTATATTTTCATTCTTTACAAACTAAACCCCAGCTGACATTATGAGAAAATTAGCTTTAACTCTAGCGCTTACTTTATCGGTATCCTTATCCGCTCAATATAAACCGTGGACTTCATCTAAACAGCCTTTAAAAGAAATCCAGGCACTGAAAAAACAAATTAAAAAACCGGAATTCAGAAATGTTGACTATCTGATCACGGATTTTGGAGCAGTGGGAGACGGAAAAACTAAAAATACGGAAGCTTTCAAAAAAGCAATTGAAAAATGCAGCGCCGAAGGTGGCGGAAGAGTGGTTGTGCCCAACGGAGTTTTCTTAACAGGCGCTATTTATTTAAAATCTAATGTCAACCTGCATTTAACAGACGGCTCCACCATTTTGTTCAGTCAGGACAGCAACGACTACCCTATTGTTTTCACACGTTGGGAGGGAATGGAATGTATGAATTATTCCTCATTGATTTATGCGTACGAAGAAGAAAATATTGCCGTAACCGGAAAAGGAACTTTAGACGGAAATGCCAATTTAGATAACTGGTGGTTCTGGTGCGGGGCCACAAAATACGGCTATAACGAATCGCGCCCCGGAAGACAAAATCCTGCCCGTGCCAAGCTTCACGAATATATGGCGCAGAGAAAACCGGCAAGAGAAAGAATTTTTGGGGACGGATGGTATTTAAGACCGAATTTTGTTCAGCCTTACAAGTCGAAAAACTTTTATATGGCGGATGTTCTGATTAAAAATTCTCCGATGTGGAACCTGAATCCTGTTTTATGTGAAAATGTTTTGATTGAAAGGGTAAAAGTTATCAGCCACGGACCTAATAACGACGGATTCGATCCTGAAGCCTGTAAAAATGTATGGATTAAAGATTCTTATTTCGATACGGGAGACGACTGTATTGCCATTAAATCAGGAAGAGACGAGGACGGAAGAGATATCGGAAGACCTGCAGAAAACCACATTATCGAAAACTGCGAAATGAAAGACGGCCACGGCGGTGTTGTTATCGGAAGCGAAATTGCCGGGGGTGCTAAAAATATTTATGCTGTCGGAAATGTAATGGACAGTAAAAATCTGGACAGGGCCTTACGACTTAAAACCAGCTCAAGCCGTGGCGGAATTATCGAAAATGTATTTTTCTATAATACTAAAGTGGGAGCGTATAAGGAAGCGGCCGTACGATTTAATATGCATTATGAAAAGCCTGGAAACCATATTCCGACCATGAGAAATATCTGGGTTGAAAACCTTACCGTGGATAAAGGCGGAAAATATGCTGTATTTTCAGATGCCTATGAATCTTCTCCGGTAACGGATTTCACGATGATTAATGCAAAAATGGTAGGCGTTCAGATTCCGTATAAAGTAGATTATATGAAAAATGTGACGTTGAAAAATGTAACCGTTAACGGACAACCATTAACCGAGCTAAAACCATAGGATGCGAAAAACAACCCTATTCGCCGGAATGATTGTTTTATCGGCAATTTCGCCCATTTTTGGCCAATCGAAACATTGGCAGAACAATGAGCGAGAGCTGCATTATAAGGAAGATAAAGGCGATTTTTTACTGGTGAACGGAAAATACCGTTTCAACCGTGCCCTGTATGGCGACAACCGTGCTTCCAGAGTGGAAGCCGGAGATTTACCGGAATTTGCACTGTATCTTCCGGGAATGGGCGGTAATCTTCAGTTTGTTATTCAGAAAGGAAATTCCATTAAAAAATTAATCGATGCCGATAAAATAGAAACCCGCTATCGTCCCGGGACGATGCTCTACGAAATCAAAGATCCTATTCTTGGAAACGGAAGTCTTAAATTAACCGTTTTGGCACAGGCAAAAGAAGAAGGAATGGTTGTAAAGATGGAAATGGTAAACATTGATTCTTCTGCGAAAATCTATGCGGTTTACGGTGGTGCAAGCGGAACTACATTCAGCAGAAACGGTGATATCGGCGCCGATCCGGAATCCGGTTTTTACCTATTGCCAGAATATTGTCTTACTAATCAATTTGAAATTAATAAAAATCAGTTTCAGCTCAATTATTTAAATAAGAAAAAAGAAACTCAAATCGTGAGCGGAAGTTTTTCTACTATTAATTCTTTACAACAGACCGATGCTCAGACTTTAGAAAAACTGGCCGAGTTTACTCAGAATAAAACGGACAAATCTCCGATTATTTACGCATCCTATTCTTCACAAAAACAACCTATTTATATTCAGGTTGCGAAAGGGACAGCGGATAAAAATTTTTCGGATGATGAATTAAAAAATCTGTTTAATGAAGCTGAGCAATCCCGGCTTTCATTAACCAACAGAATTCAGCTTAAAACACCGGACGCAGACCTCAATAATTTCGGAGCCAATCTGGCGGTGGCGGCCGACGGAATCTGGGAAAGCCCTACCTTCCTTCACGGTGCGGTGGCGTGGAGAATGAGATTGAATGCATGGCGTGGTGCTTATACCGCCGATGCTCTAAGCTGGCACGACCGGGCAAAAGAACATTTTGAAAGCTACGCCCATTCTCAGGTTTTAAAACCCGATTTTGCGCCCGTGAAAATGGATACGATACGCCATCTTGCCCGCCATGAGGAGAAAATGGGAACTTCTGTCTTTTCGAGCGGTTATATTTCCAGAAATCCTAATGATAATACCAAACCACATCATTACGATATGAATCTGGTATTTTTCGACCAAATGTTTTCTCATTTTAACTATACCGGAGATCAGGAATTTCTGAAGAAAATGTGGCCAACAATGGTTCGCCATATAAACTGGGAAAAACGAAACTTCAAGCGTGGCGATCTGTATGATGCCTATGCTGCCATTTGGGCGAGTGATGCATTGCAATATTCGGGTGGAAAAGTGACTCACACGTCGGCGTATAATTACAGAGCCAACCGCGAAATGGCCAAACTGGCGAAAATTCTTGGTGAAAATCCTCAACCTTATGAACAGGAAGCTGAGGCGATTTTAAAAGCCATGAAAAATGAACTCTGGATTAAAAATAAGGGTTATTTTGCTGAATTTAAAGATGCTTTGGGCAGTCAGCTGATTCATGACCAACCGGGAGTTTGGTCTATTTATCATGCTGCGGATGCCTTTATTCTGAATGAATTTGAGGATTACCAGAACTTACAGTATATTAATTATTATACCCCGAAAATTCCGATTTCGGTAAAGGGGGCAGATCATAAAAACTATTTTACACTGGCGACCACCAACTGGCAACCGTACGACTGGTCAATTAATAACGTTGCTTTGGCGGAAAATTTACAGACCGCTCTCGCTTATTGGCAAGCCGGAAGAAGTGAGGATGCATACGCCCTTTGGAAAGGAAATCTGGTAGAGTCTATGTATTACGGCATCAGTCCCGGTAATTTTGAACAGCTTTCTCATTATGATGCCTTTCGTGGAGAACTGTACAGGGATTTTGCTGACCCCATTGGAGTGGCCTCCAGAACTTTAACGGAAGGACTTTTCGGCGTTAATCCGAATTTGCTCGAACATAGAATAAGCATTAAACCCGGATTTCCCAAAGACTGGAATTCTGCCGAACTGAAACTTCCGGACTGGGAATATCAGTTTAAAAGAACTTCAAAAAAAACAGACTATCTCTTCAGTTCAAAATATCAGAATCCTGTGGTCCTGGACATGCAGATTCCCGTGAATTATTCTAATATCAAATGGGTGAAGGTGAATGGTAAAAAGGTTGACTGGAAGATAAAACCTAATTCTATTTTGCAACCTATTATTCAGTTTGAAACTCCGGAAGAAAAAGATTTTAAGATTGAAATCAGGCATTCCGGAAAAGTATTGAGAAATGAACAGACCGATTATATTCATTTTATTTCTGACAATTTTCAGTTAAATTTCGATTCAAAAAAGAAAATAAAACAAGTTTACGACCCACAAGGACTTATCAAAAATTCCCCTCCTCTGGAGGGGTGGATTCGACCAGAGGGAGAAGACGGGGTGGTCAACCACGTGTTTAAGTTGGATAGCCAAGAAAGAAAAGGAACATTTTTCGTTCAGGTGGAACAAAACGGCGCCCTTTGGTGGCAGCCTGTAAATGTCGATATCCGTTTTCCTCTGGAGACAAAATGGATTGACAAAAAGTTGCAGATTCAGTCAGAATCATCTCATCCAATTAATGGAAAACTGAGTGTTAATGGGTTAAAAAAAACATTCAGCATTCAAAAAAATCAAAATTCATCCATTGAAATTCCTTTGAATTATTTAAGCAAAGGAACCAATTCTATTGTACTTGAATATAATGGAATTAAACAAAATGTAGACATTACCGATTGGGAAATTGAGAATCAGGGTCAATTCAATACGATTTCTTTAGCCTCAGAATATAATGAAAGAGTAACTGAGATTTTCAATCAGAAATACCTTTCACCGAGATTGAAAGTCCCTACTCTGCAGCTTCCTTGGCAGGGCATAGGAAACTGGTGCTACCCTTTGATTACTGCCCAGATTGATGACAGCGGACTGATGAATAAAAGAACAAACGAAAAAGTTGAATATCTCGGAGTTCCTTTTTCAATTGATAAGTCAGATAAAAATATAGCCTTTGCCAGTCAGTGGGATAATTATCCGAATTCAATAGAAATTCCTTTGAACGGAAAAGGTAAGAAAATTTATTTTCTGATGGCTGGTTCTACCAATCCGATGCAGTCTCAGATGGTCAACGGAACGATTACGGTTCACTATGTCGATGGTTCGACTTCGGAACTAGAACTGAAAAACCCGACCAATTGGTGGCCGATTGAGCAGGATCTGTTTGATGATAATTTTGCGTTTGAAATTCCCGATGATAAAATTCCGTATCGTGTACAATTGAAAACCGGAGAATTGTACAAGGGCGGAACTTTAAGCAAATATTCCAGTATTAAAGGATTTACAGACCGTCAGGTTGATGGCGGAGCTGCAACGATTCTGGATTTGCCTATTGACCAGAACAAAGAGTTAAAATCAATAAAACTCACGGCTGTGAGCAATGATGTGGTAATTGGAATGATGAGTGCAACGGTTTTGAAATAATTAATGCCACGAATTCCCGAATTTTTTGTTTCAATTATTCGTGCATTCGTGGCTGATAAAAATAAATAATTTAACCGCAAAAGGGTCAAAAGAAATTATTGAAAATAAGAAATTCAAAAGCTTACAAAATGTATTATTCTTTATTTTCATTTTGCCAACTTTTGAATAACTACATAATTAGAGAAATCTTTTGTCTCTTTTGCTGTAAAAGTAAATTAAAGAATTCAGGAATTAAATGACGATTAATAAAAAAATTCGTGCATTCGTGACTGATGAAAAGAAATAATTTAACCGCAAAAGGTTCAAAAGAAATTATGGAAAATAAGAAATTCAAAAGCTTACAAAATGTACGATTCTTCCATTCTTATTTTGCCAACTTTTGAATAACTACATAATTAGAGAAATCTTTTGTCTCTTTTGCGGTAAAAAACAAAATAAATTAAAGAATGCAGGAATTAAATGACGATTAATAAAAAAATTCGTGCATTCGTGGCTGATAAAAATAAATAATTTAACTGCAAAAGGATCAAAAGAAATTATTGAAAACAAGAAATTCAAAAGCTTACAAAATGTATGATTGTTCATTCTCATTTTGCCAACTTTTGAATAACTACATAATTAGAGAAATCTTTTGCCTCTTTTGCGGTAAAAGTAAATTAAAGAATTCAGGAATTAAATGACGATTAATAAAAAATTCGTGCATTCGTGGCTGATGCAAATAAATAATTTAACCGAAAAAGGGTCAAAAGAAATTATTGAAAATAAGAAATTAGAGAAATCTTTTGCCTCTTTTGCGGTAAAAAACAAAATAAATTAAAAATGAAAAAAATTGCACTCTATCTGAGTTTTTTCTGCATTGGATTTTCGTCCCTGAATGCTCAGAAAATAGACCGTAAAAAAGTGGTTCAGCGGCATAATATTGTCAACACCAAAGCAGATACACTATCTACTTTAACCGTTGGAAACGGAAAATTTGCCTATACAGTTGATATTACGGGAATGCAGTCGTTTCCAGAATATTACAAGAACGGAGTTTCGTTGGGAACCCAGTCAGAATGGGGCTGGAACAGCTTTACGAATACAGAAAATTATAAATTTGAAGAGACTTTAAGGTCTTACGATTTCAATAATGACGGTCGAAAAGCTTTGTACAGTGTTCAGATCAAAGAACCTGAGCGCAATAGAAAAGCCGTTGATTATTACCGGGTGAATCAGCATCGCCTTCAATTAGGAAATGTTGGGATTGAACTGTATAAAAAAAATGGCGGAAAGGCAAAAGTTTCAGATTTACAGAATATCAATCAGAAAATTGATCTTTGGACGGGGATTATTACCAGTGAATTTACTCTGGAAGGAACTCCTGTGAAAGTCTGGACCGCTTCTTTTCAAAATTCCGATAAAATCGGGGTTAAAATTGAATCCGAGCTTGTTCTTCAGAAAAGATTAAAAGTTTTCGCCCGATATCCTTATCCAAGCGGACAATTTTTGGATGAAGCAGCTTTTTACGGAAACGAAAATCAGCATTCCACAAAATTAATCTCATCAAATTCGGGTCAGGGATTGATTGAGCATCAACTGCAAACTGCAGATTATTATACTCAGCTCTATTTTACGGATGGAAAATTAAGTGAAGCCGGGAAGCATTATTTCGTGTATGAGCCTTCTTCAAAAAGCAAAACAGTTGAATTAAGTGTTGAATTTTCAAGCAAAAATCAAAAATCAGGTAAAAGTTTATTTGCTGATGCCGAAAAAGAAAGCCAATCGGGCTGGAAAAACTTCTGGGAAAGCGGTGCAGCCGTAGATTTTGAAGGAAGCACTGATCCCAGAGCCAATGAATTGGAAAGAAGGGTAATTTTATCGGAATATTTAACGAAAGTGCAATGTGGAGGAAGCAATCCGCCTCAGGAAACAGGACTTACCTTCAACAGCTGGTACGGAAAACCCCATACAGAAATGCACTGGTGGCATGGCGTTCATTATGCGTTGTGGGGAAGACCGGAAATCCTGGAGAAACAGATGGACTATTATTTCAGATCTTTTGAAAAAGCTAAAAAATTAGCCGAAAGACAAGGCTATAAAGGGGTTCGCTGGATTAAAATGTCGGATAACGAAGGAAACGAAAGTCCGTCTTCCGTGGCTGCATTTTTAATTTGGGAACAGCCGCACCTGATCTACATGACCGAACTTTTATACCGTCATAACAAAGATAAAAAGGTATTGGAAAAATACAAAGATCTGGTTTTTGCCACGGCTGAATTTATGGCCGATTTTGCCACGTATGATAAAGAAAAAAACCGCTACAATTTAGGGAAAGGCGTCATTCCGGCACAGGAAGTTTTTCCGGCAAAGGATACTTTTAACCCTACGTATGAGGTAGCCTATTGGGATTGGGCACTAAAGGTAGCACAGCAATGGAAAGAGAGACTGGGTGAATCGAGAGATAAAAAATGGGATGATGTCATCACAAAACTGGCTCCGCTTCCGGTTCAGGACGGGGTTTATTTATCGACAGAATCAGCTAAGGATTCTTTTACTTTTCCAAAATGGATGAACGACCATCCTGCTGTTTTAGGAGCTTTAGGAATGGTTCCCGAATCTCCGAAACTGGATAAGAAAATCATGAAAAACACCCTGGATATCGTTTGGGAAAGATGGAACTGGAGCCATACCTGGGGTTGGGATTTCCCGATGACCGCAATGAATGCGGCGAGATTGGGACTTCCAAACAAAGCTTTGGATGCTTTATTTATGGATATTCAAACCAATACGTATCTGAAAAACGGACATAATTTTCAGGATGGAAGATTAAGAATTTATCTGCCCGGAAATGGTGGTGTTCTCACAACAGTGGCCATGATGCTGGAAGGTTGGGATCATTCCACAGGACAATTCCCGGGGTTTCCGAAAGATGGTTCGTGGAAGATTAAAGCAGAAGGTTTCAAAAAAATGCCTTAAAAAATTTCACATTCATATCGTTAAAGTCTGTTCCGCAAGGGACAGGCTTTTTTTAGCCTTAATAAACTGGAATTGGGATTGGGATTGAAGATGGAAGATGGAGGCTGGAAGTTTTTCTATTGTGTTATAATAACAAAAATTCAGAGAAAAATGGGAAGATTTAGATTTTCAACACTTTACACGACCTCCATCTTCTATCTTCCATCATCCAGCTTCCTTACTCTACAACAAATTCATTGTCCCGGATTCAGGTTAAATTGAGACCGTAAGCCAAAAAATATAGCGACCAGACAGGCTGGCCGCTATAGTGGAAAAGTTGACGGATAAGAGATTAGATGCATTAAATTACATCAGCTTCATTTTAACCTGATCGACGACAACTTTAAAATATTCTGAAAAGAGTTCTTTCTGCTGAGCGGTCAATTTGCTGCTAAATTGCTGATCGAAAAAAATTCCTCCAAAGTAATTGTTAATTTCATTTTCAATATACAGTTCTTTATTTTTGAGTAAATTAAAATTTTTAATTCTAAGACTTTCGGTAACATTTTTAACTATTCGATCCAGATTCTCATTCATCAACGTATTTTTAGATATAATATTGAGAATTGGACTGTTGCTATTATCGACAGGAGTTGGCTCTGCCAAAGAGATTTCTGATTTTTTTCCCAGTAACTTTTCTATCTGAGTAATTCTGGACTCTAATAAGTCTATCTCGGTCTGTTGTTTTTTAATGAAGTCCGTGACATTATTCGTGTTGATTCCCACAGCAACGTTGATTAGTTTTGAAGCATTACTTTCTTCCCAGGCAATTCCGATAATACTTTTATAATCATCGATTTTCATAAGATCTGTCGATTTTGCTATGGCATATCCGTCGCTGTTTCCCGACGGAACAATATAGTCTCCTATCTTTGCTTTATTCAAAACAAATACAGGAACCTGCCCCATAAAAGCGACAGGTTTAAATCTATGTTTCGCTCCATGTTCCGGCAATTTCCCTACTACGGCAGGGTTTTTTGAGACGACCATTACTTTATCACTATTTTCTGTATTGAAGGAAATTTTACCTCCCGTTACCCCCACGATGGTTGAAGGAAGTATCTTATCTTTGTCATCAAGGTTTTCCAGTTCCAGATATTCTGCGTAGTCGCCTGCATGTGAAGAATAGGTCACTCCCCAGTTATCCAGCATATCCTGAGCCTGTTTCTGTGCCTTTACCAATTCATCTCCGGTACGGACAATATTTTCTGCCATTGACGCAATTTCATCTCCATGCGATATGATCGCCCGCGCAAGTTCAACATCTTCTTCAGTAAGTCCCTGCACAAGAGCCGTTGCAATAACAGTTCCTGGTGTTGGTACTGTAGTCTGACCACCTGCTCCCGCCACCTGTTTGGCTTTGGCCGCCTTCATTTTTTCTGTTATATCTTTAAAATTCATCTTAATACCACGTATTGTTGTTAAATACGCGATGTCTTTTGCGAGCCATCCAATATACTCAAGCTGGTGCTGGTATCCTGCTGAATTCTTTACCTCAGCCTCTGTCTGCCCTTCAATTCTGCCGACCATCCTGCCTGTATTATCCCAGAAAGAAATAAAATTATTTCCCGAGGTTGCAAAAGGAGAACCTTCAGGATGAATTCCGTTATTGCTTTGAGCATGCTTATTTACCTTTATAGCAATCCCCTGATCTACAGCGTTTATCCTTAATGTGTAGGAATCAAACAGATGGTCGGGACCGAATCCTTTATTATTTAATTGTTGTCTCTGATACGGGTTATTATAATATGTAAAAGTGTCTACCGATAATGGAGTGAGGGTATTTACGGTTGCATTTTGCGCAAAAACCTGTCCTAATACCGACAGATTTCCTTTAACTATTGCTCCGCCATCAACCTTTAATGCTGAATTGGTAAAATCACCGTAGGGTTGATTTAAAGTAGACATAACGTGAAGCCTTTTACCCACGATGGCACCGCCCTCTACTTTCAGAGCCTTATCATTGTCATTATCCCCCAGACTTTTAATCTCTACCCCTTTATTAAACGTAGCATTATCATTGAAGGTGCTTAATTTATTGGTATAAAGATTACCATTTAAATTAGTGTCCTTGCTGACGGTCAGGTCCTCTCCCACATTGATGTTCTCACTGACTCCTAAACCTCCAGCAACGGTAAGTGCTCCCGTGGACGGATTCGTCGAGTGGGTAGCATTGGTAATATGGGTAATTCCGCTCAGTGTTGATGTTGTGGTGACGTTCAGGCTGTTGGTAGTGGTATTGGCTGCGACAGATAGATTTTTTCCCACATTGGTATTTTGTAAAGCATTTACATTTCCATTAGCCGTAATATGCTGCACCGCAGTGATATTTTTCCCGGAATAGATGCTTTTTTCCACACCTAATCCTCCCTCAGCTACAATCAGTGCGCCCGAATTCTGATCGACCGCCTCAGCAGTTCCGTTGATCTTTAGCAGATTGTTAAGGCTTAAGCTATTGGCTGTAAGAGTTCCTGTAATACTGGCATTCTTGGCTACATTCAGATTTTCTCCCACGTTCAGATTCTGTCCTGTATTAATATTTTCTTTTACCCCCAATCCTCCGGCCACAAGTAATGCTCCCGTCAATGGATCAGTGGAATGTGTTGCATTGGTAATATTTGTGATTCCGCCCAAGGTTGATGTCGTATTGACATTGAGACTATTGGTGGTGGTGCCCGCTGCAACCGACAGATTTTGTCCGACACTCGCATTCTGTAATGCATTTATATTTCCATTGGCCGTAATATGCTGAACTGCGGTGATGTTTTTGCCGGAATAGATGTTTTTCTCGACTCCCAATCCTCCCTCGGTTACAATCAGCGCGCCCGAATTCTGGTCGACGGCATCGGCATCTCCATTAACCTGTATTGTATTGTTCGCCGCCAAATGATTAGTGGTAAGCACTCCCGTAACATTAACATTCTGTGCGACATTAAGATTTTCACCAATTCCCACACCGCCCTGCACCACAAATGCGCCCGTGGATGGATTGGTTGAATGTGTAGCATTGGTAATATTTGTGATTCCGCCCAAGGTAGATGTCGTATTGACATTGAGACTATTGGTGGTGGTGCCCGCTGCAACCGACAGATTTTGTCCGACACTCGCATTCTGTAATGCATTTATATTTCCATTAGCCGTAATATGCTGAACTGCGGTGATGTTTTTGCCGGAATAGATGTTTTTCTCGACTCCCAATCCTCCTTCTGTTACAATCAGCGCGCCCGAATTCTGGTCTACGGCATCGGCATCTCCATTTACCTGTATTGTATTGTTCGCCGCTAAATGACTGGTAGTAAGAACTCCCGTAACATTAACATTCTGTGCGACATTAAGATTTTCACCAATTCCGACACCGCCCTGCACCACGAGTGCTCCCGTGGACGGATTGGTTGAATGTGTAGCATTGGTAATATTTGTGATTCCGCCCAGAGTGGAAGTCGTGTTGACATTGAGACTGTTGGTGGTGGTGCCCGCTGCAACCGAAAGATTCTGTCCGACATTCGCATTTTGTAATGCATTTATATTTCCATTGGCTGTAATATGCTGCACTGCGGTGATATTTTTACCGGAATAAATGCTTTTCTCGACTCCTAATCCTCCCTCAGTGACAATTAATGCGCCGGAATTCTGGTCTACGGCCTCGGCATCTCCATTGACCTGGAGCGTGTTGTTAACTGCTAACTGACTGGCGCTAAGAGCTCCCTTAACCGTTGCATTCTGTGCGACATTAAGATTTTCACCAATTCCGACACCGCCCTGCACCACAAATGCTCCCTGGGTGGGATCAGAAGAGAAAGTATTATTTACTATTTTAGTGACACCCTGTATATTCGTGTTTCCTGCAACATTCAGCGTGTTGAGATTGGAAATATGGGCCACATCAAGATTATTATCTGAACTTATATTTGAATTTGCTCTGATACTTCCTCCCGATATAATATCTTTTTCAACGCCAAGTCCTCCATTTTCGACAATCAAAGCGCCATGATCTTTATTTGTCGCATTTTCAGCACCATTAACCTTTATATTCTGTCCAATTTCCAGATTTTGATTCGCTGTAACGTTTCCTGCGATGCGTGTATGAGCTCCGACATTTAAATTTTTTGCTACCGATGCACCACCTGCCGTAATCAAAGAGCCTTCATTTAAAACATTCGATTCAGTAAGATCATTAACCTTCACCTGTTTATCAAACTCTGCTTTATCCAGAAACTGAGAAATCCCATTTACCTGAAGATTTCCTGACAGATTGGTTTTCTGAGCTACCACCAGATTCTCACCAACATGCAGATTTTTCTTTATACCGGTTCCTCCTTTCACGATAAATGCCCCTGTATCAGGACTGGTAGACTGCGTTGTTGACGATATGACACCCGTCTGGCTGACCAGATTATTAACTGTTGCATTCCCTGCCGTAAGATTTTCAGTAACAAGATTAGAAACATTAACCGTATTGGTATTACCCATATTGATATCTCCAAAAAAATTAATTTTGCCCTCAGGAGTAATCGTAATTCGGGTCTTATTATTGGTTTTAAAATGTAGCGGTGATGAATCTGAAGTTCCTAAAAATCCATTGCGCATTCCGATATATTTATTGCCGTAAACAGACCATGTGTTTCCTTTAGATGCTAATGTAGAATTGCTGTCGTCCCTTGGGTCGGGATCATTACTCCCGGAACTTTGACCGACATTGCTGTTCCCCCGGACTGATCCTGCCGTAAGAGCATGGAAGGCATACGGTACCGCATATAAATCCGTGGACTGCAGCTCAATATAATCTCCCGATGACTTACCACTGCCATTTAAAATTTTATACTTTATTTTTAAACTGATTTCCTGATTACTGAAGGGAACCTCATTAAAACTTCCTACAATAGAAGATCCTTTACCAACCTGTATAAAGACAAATCCTTCGTCATTCGTGTTAATCTGCTGATTTTCTGAGTACCATACTTTATCTTTAGTCAATAATTCGACCTCAACCTTTAAATTTTCATTTTTAACGGGCTTACGTGTGTTATCGAATATCTGAGACCGGAAAATCATACTGCTGTAGGGTTTTTCCTGTGCTTTTAGCTGGTAAGTGCCAAACATTAAAAGAAACAGCGGAATGTATTTGTGTTTTTTCATTTTACTTTTTTATTATTTTAAACGATTTTTTAGAGGCTTCATCTGCAATCACCAGTAGATAGGCTCCTGAAAGAACACTACCCATATTGATTATGAAACTTGAATTTTTTTCATCTTTCGCGGAAATTAATTTTCCGGACATATCAAATAGAGTGTAGGAGATTTTTTCACCTTTTGCTCCTGATATTTTTACATTTAACAGATCATCAACCGGATTAGGATATAATACGGCATCCAATTCATTTTTCACTCTACTCACAGGATATAACACATACGTATTGATATCCAGATTTTTAGAATCACCCAATTCTTCCTGTATCGTATAGGTACTGGTTTGTGCTTTGGTAAAATCCACGGATAACCAACAGATCGGGAGAAGAAAGGATAAAGGATATATTTTCATGTCCGCTTATTTTTTTGCAATTGAACTACAGCTTACAGAATAACCGTTATTACTCGTATCGTAGGTGAATACGATTTTGTTTCTCTCATTATTTATCGTTCCTTCGCCAACGATATGCAGATTATCTGAGTACGTATCTATTTTTATTTTGTCCGGATTTTTATCATCTACTCTGGCGACAATAGTGGCACCATATCCTCCGAAGTTCTCAAGATACAACTCCTTGTTATTCTCATTTTTTTCCCTGATAACCATTGTGTACACTGTATTCGAAGGACCACAGGAATCTTCGGTGATATATTCGCCTAAAAACTTTAATAAGATGGAGTCTTCATCTCTGTTACAGCCCGTACTGATAGCTAAGATCAGCAGCAAAAGCAGAATTCTGATTTTTCTTAAATCATTCATATTTTTAATATTTATATTTTTCTAATAACCCCTATGCCTACAGAGAAAGCGATATTTCTCCTTTTCTCATAATAATATTCCTGATAGATATTGGACAACCCAAACTGAAATCTCGGGATAAAGCTGATGTGATAGTTATCGCTTAATTTAAAAACCACATTCACTCCCGATTCTAATCCGACATCTGTCTTTTTATCCTCTCCTGAGGTGGAAAAATAATTATCTTTTATGGTTTTACTATCGCTTAGGGGAATGCCGATATATCCTCCTCCATAAGAAATTATCTGCATGTATCTGTTTTGATACAGCTCCACACCTATCCGAAGCGGCACCTGAATATAGGTCGAGACATAATCCGTATTTTCAGTTACAAACCCTCTTCTGCTGTATCCGATACCGGATCCTACCGAAATGATCTGATTAATATTGTAGTTATAATTAATCTGAAAAGAAGGCGCTCCCTTATACAGCAGGTTTTGCTTCTGAAGACCCTGAAATTTTATATAACCGTGGTTTACCCTGTCATAATAAGCATTCAAACTTATCTCATGCCGGTTATTTTGTGCCCATACCACTGATGAAATCAGGCAGGGCAGTATACTTTTTAATAGAAAATGCATATTTATTTTTTTAATTTGTTCAACGTAGATTTTACAGACTTCAGATCCTTTTCCAGCCGGATTATCACCTCTTCCATTGTTATTATTTTATTATTCAGAAGTTGATTGATCCTCATATTCAACAGCAAAAGCTCATTCTGGTCGATATGCTGTAAATCTTTTACTTTTTTGCCCCTTACAAAATAGGAGGCAGACTTGGGAATGTCATTTTTAATCGAAAAGGTAAAATCGTTCGGAATCTCTTCTATTTTTGACTCTAATTTTACTCCATCCTTATTTTCGAGCATGATATAATCTCCAACGGCCAGATGATGTTTTTTACGCATGGTAAGCTCCAGTAGATTACGATTACGGTTATACACGATCTTTTCCGAGTTCGAGTAGATATCTGGGATAAAGGCAGACCTGTAACTAACCAGTGCAGGATGATAAGCCGCCAGATTTTCAATCGGGAAATAATAATGCTCCTTACTGGCATAAGACAGATCTTTTTCGGTATACACCACTTCGTAAAACGGAATGGTGCTGATTCTTTGTAAAAGAACACTGTCAGAAACACGATCTGTTTGTGCTCTTCGTTCTAAGAGCCTTTTATCCATAGGAAAGTAAGGAGACTCTTTTTCAATGGTGTGTTGAGAAAAGAACATATTTGTTCCTATCCCTAAGTATACAATAATTTTGAAATAATTCATCAATTTATGTTTTAAGAATTAGTTGAAACGGGTAAAAGATTTTAGACAGCTCTCAGCATTAACTAAATGATCATACTTTCATTTAAAATAAAACTGTCGGTGATATTATACGTTAACCGTATTTTTTTCTGAAGGTTACTATCTGTCATTAAATTATTTGCATGATGCAAATATGATTTAAGAATATGTGTGGTCATCATGTGGTTTTTTTTTATTAAAATAGTGGACTTATTAAAAGACAATGTGAAGATACAGCTACTTTCAGGGCTAATGTATGAAATTAGAATCAAACAAATTAAATACAAAATTTTATATATGAAATATGTATAATGAAATAAGATTTTAATTGAAAATGAATAGAAATTAAAGAGTGTACTCATAAAAAAGAACAATTAACAGAAAATTATTTCCTTTATTTTTTAGCAATTCTGTTAATATAATGCCATTTTAATTTTAAATCTTCTCTATAATCATCAAAACAGATCCTGAACCCAAATTAATAAAAATCCTTCGGAGCTGATCCGGGGCTTTATAAATATAACTAAAAGAGTCTGTTCAGGTTTTACTGGAAAAATACAAAAATATTCCAGTGAGCAAAGAAGAATCAACCAATTGATTTGATAAAGCGTATTTTAAAGCTTCGCGAAGCAATTCATGGGCGTTTGCCTTCTAAAATCAGTAGAAAATAAATACAATCTTTACGTTAAGCTAAACATCTTTCAATTGTATTTTTAAACACACTCTGATTATCATAACAACTACTCTTTCATGTTTGCCTATTAATACAAGCAAAATGGCGGTAAAATCCTTTCTTTATTACTGTAAAATATCATCTGTTTTTAACCTAAAATAGCATTTTTTTAACCTTCGCTTCACATTTTGGTAATTTTTAACCGATCAAAATCAATACTCTTATGCAGCTTAATAAGTTAAAAATCAAAACTTTATATTTATTTTTAAAATTAAACATGACGAATATCACTTATTGTAAATTTTTGTACCTTACCTGTGTCGGTAATCAATTGTTAACGCATGATTGCAGATTAATTCAATAAACCATACCCTGTACCGAAAAGCCATGGCAGAAACATTTGAAATTAACATCAATGAACATTCCAGAGTTCCGAAATATAAGCAGATTGTAGATTCTATTCTCAACGGAATTGATGGAGGAGAAATTCAGATCGGGGAAAAAATCCCTTCGATTAACGAGTTGAGCGAATCCTGCTTTCTATCGCGGGATACCGTGGAAAAAGCTTATAAAGAGCTTAGAAAAAGGCAGATTATTGAGTCTGTAAAGGGAAAAGGCTATTACATTTCGCGTATTAATAAGAACGACAGTATTAATATTTTCTTTCTTATTAATAAGCCGAGCACCTACAAAATGATGATTTATAATTATTTCGTTAATGCAATCGGTTCCAAAGGCAATGTGGAAATGTATATCTACCATTGCGATGAGACGCTTTTCATTAATTCCTTAAAGAAAAATCTGGGCGGATTTGATTATTATGTTATTATGCCTCACTTTCGGGACGAGCAATCGAAACACACCAGTTCCACTCAGGAAGTGATTGATATGATCGAGAAAATTCCTAAAAATAAATTATTGATGCTCGATAATACCAAACCTAATATTTCAGGCGAATATGGTTCTATTTTTCAGGATTTCGAGCATGATATTTATGAGGCTCTGGAAGAAGGTTTAGATAAAATAAGAAAATACGAGAAGATTATTCTGGTATATCCCGACAAGTCCATTCATCCTTATCCTTTTCGGATCGTTCGTGGTTTTGAAAAGTTTTGTGAAGATTTTAAACTGGATTACGAAATTCTGGACGAGATTTATCCGGATATGGAGCTTCAAAAGGATATTTTCATTACCATTCGTGAGCGTGATCTGGTGAATCTCGTGAAACAGATCAGACAAAATAATATGAAGCTTGGTGAAGACATCGGAATTATTTCCTACAATGAAACTCCTCTGAAGGAATTATTGGGAATTACCGTTATTACAACAGATTTTAAAGCAATGGGCGAATCTGCCGCATATATGATTCTGAAAAATAAAAAAGAATCGGTGAATAATGTGTTTAAATTCATTCAAAGAGATTCTCTTTAACATTTAGTTTGATCCAATTTTACCATTAAAAATTAAACAAAAATAATTCAAAATGCAATCGATTGCATTTCTATTCAAACAAATATATTATCAAATTTAATTATGATTAAAAAAATAATGTACGCCATGAGTTTTATGATGGCAGTTGGTGTTTCTGCACAGAAAATGAACGATAAAGAGGCTGTAACTGCCGTTGCGGAAAAGCTGAGATTAGCCATGGTAAGCGGTGAAAAACCGGCTTTGGAATCATTGATTTTACCGGAATTAACGTACGGCCATTCGGGTGGGCATATTGATGATGCAAAAGAATTTGTTGAAAAGCTAGTCAGCAAAAAATCTGATTTTGTAACCATTGATATTACGAACCAGAAGGTTGATGTTGTTGGAAATACAGCGATTGTTCGCCATCACTTTTACGCAACAACGGCAGATGCCGGAAAAGCGCCTGGTGACGTAACGCTGGATATTCTGTTGGTCTGGGCAAAAGTAAAAAACGATTGGAAATTATTGGCGAGACAGGCTGTAAAATCTGAGAAGAAAAAGTAAATAGGTTGGAGGCTTGAAGAGGGAAGCCAGAAGTTAATGAATTGTACGTTCAATAACCTCCGGCTTCCCTCTTCAAACTTCCTTACTAAAATTTTATTTTACTCTAAAGTTCTGCAGATCTTCCGGTTTTTCGCAGCAAACCTGCTCCATCACCTGTCTGAACTGCATTTTAAGCATTTCGATGATATGATCTCCGCCTTTATCCCCCAATGCTCCTACGGCATACATAAAAGTACGTCCCATAAACGTAAATTCGGCGCCGCAGCTCAATGCGCGGGCCACATCCGGACCGGTTCTTACGCCGCTGTCCATCATTATTTTAATCTGACCTTTATATTTCTCGCTGATTTCTTTTACCACAGCGATGGTCGATTCTCCCGCATCCAATTGTCTTCCTCCGTGATTGGAGATAATCATTCCGTCGAATCCTAAACGTACCGCTTCTTCAGCATCTTCATCGGAAGCAACGCCTTTAATGACCAATTTTCCTTTCCATTTATCACGGATCGCCTTAATTCTGTCTGAATTTAATCTTCCTGAAAATGTAGAATTCATGAACTGACCCAATTGTTTCACGTTCATGCCCTTATCCATATATTTTTCCATGGTTTTAAAACTCGGAACGCCATGTTTCAGTATTTCAAGACACCATTCCGGTTTTGCCAACGCTTGGGAAATATTTCGATAATTCAATTGAGGAGGCATAGCCAGTCCGTTCCGGATTTCTTTCGCTCTGTATCCAAAAGTCGGAACATCAGATAATACACACAAAACATCATAACCAGAGGCTTCACAACGGTCGAGAATATCGTCTCTTAGCCATTCTTCTCTCGGATGATAAAGTTGATACCAAGCTTTTCCTTCTGTTAATTCTGCAATTCTTTCGATACTGCTGGTGGTCACCGTACTTAAAATAAATGGAATATTATGTTTAAAAGCTGCTTTTGCCAGGATTTCAGGAGCATTTGGCCACATCAGACCCTGCAGACCAACGGGAGAAATCCCGAAAGGTGCAGCATATTTTACGCCGAATAATTCGGTTTCCATATTGGCTTCCGCATAATTATTATTCAGATAACGCGGTCTTAGCAGAACATCTCTCAGTTCGCTTGTATTCCGGTCTCTGTTAATGTTTTCATTACAACCTCCATCCAGATATTCGAAGGCAAAACGAGGCATTTTTCTCTTTGCTCTTTCAATTAAAAGTTCAAGCGAAGCATAACGGGTGTCGAATGGAAATGACATAATTTGTTTATAGTTGTTGGTTTACAGTTGTTGGTCTTAATATTTTACGGTCTGTTAACTGACAACAATCCACCAACAACCAAATATATTATACATTAAAAATTAAAGGCTGAAGCACATTCATCTGATAATGTTGCTGCAAAAATGTTTCATCAATTTTCTTATTGGAAATCACCATCGATGCTCCCAATGCAGAACCTAATGGAGAATGGGTAGACATCACACTGTAATCCTGAAAATGATGAGACATTAATTTCATAAATACATCATTATCGGTGAATCCTCCATCAATATAAATAGTATTGATCTCTGAATTTCCAATCGCATTTTTTATGGTATGAATCTGTAAATCCATTAACTCAATCATTAACTGATGATACGCTTCCTCAAATGTAGCAAAAGAATTTAAATCTGTTTCACTGATCATTTTTCTTTTTAAAGAAATTCCTTCAAAACGGAAATAGACGGCCTGATGTTTCATTAAATGTAAATACATTTCCTGATCAAACTGAACTTCACGGTGGTAACCGTATTCTTTTCCGTAATGGGCACAGAGTTTTTCAACCTGAATTTTATATTCATTTCCCATGAAAAAACGGGATGCTTTTACACGCTTGCCATCAATCCGCATGTAATTCAGGCAATTGTTTTCAATATCTTCATCCGTTAAACTCTCATCGTTAAAAGGATTCAGAGAAATACTCCAGGTTCCTGTCGACAACAGTAAAAAGGGTTCTTTTTTGCTTAAAATATAAGGCAACAAAGCAGACGAGCTGTCATGAATGCCGACCCCGATTTTGATTTTCGTATTTCTGTACGACGTGTTAATACTCGCCGAAGTTGGTACAATCGGTGGCAATAAAGAATCGATTTCCTCTTCGTAAACCCAGTCGTGATAATCATTCTTATCGTAGTCCCACAAATTGGTGTGGCAGCCTATCGAAGTAAATTCCGACACACAGATTCCGGTAAACAGATAAGATAAATACTGAGGTAAATGAAGACTGTATTTAATTTTTTTAAAGATTTCGGGATGTTTATATTTCATCCAGAACAATTGAAGACCAGAATTCAGCATTCCGGCTTGGGGAGAGGCCGTTTCGCGGGCAATTTTTAACCTGCTTCCATGTTTTTCGTAAAATAAATCAAGAATTTCCTGATCCATCGGTTTGGTATAATTGTACAGCGGCGTCAACACGTTTCCTTTCTGATCCAAATGCACAAAACTCGCTCCATAGGTCGAGAAATTAATGGCTTTTACTTCAAAATTTTCATCATCCAAAATAGCATTGAAGTTATCTTTGATCCAGTTTTGAAGTGCTCCGAGGTCTTCTGTGGGATAACCATCTTCATCTGTGGTAAGTGGCAATTCGGTATATTCCCGAACAACTTCTTTATAATTTTTATCGAATAAAAAGAATTTTTTATTGGTCTTTCCAATATCAAATACGATGGTTACCTTTTTTTTAGACATTCCTGGGATGAATTTTTGTTTTTTTTTTTAAACACTAATGGCACTAATATTTTTTCACTAATAGCACTATTCAGATTTGTGATATTCGTGTTTTTTTAAACACCAATGACACTAATATTATGAACTAATGACACTATTTTAGATTTGTGAAATTTGTGCAAATAATCTGTGATCCTTGTGCTTAAAAAAACACCATTAAGGAGTGTTTAGACAGGAAGGTTACGAAGAAAAAATCCACTAATTTCCTAAGCAGTAAAGCTTACAACCTCATCATCTAAACACTTTCAACCTTAATGATAAAAATATAAGGATACATATAATTAAACTTTCGGTTGCACCCAAAAGTTGAAATTACCAAACTTTAACAGGTTTATAATCCTGTTGCTTTTACATTTAACCCTCTTTCGGAGATTAAATTTTGTCTTACTTTAAGATTTCTATACGCTGAAATAGGATCTAATGCCGCTCCTTTCTGCAATCTTGCCGCTCTTAACAAAGGACGAACATCGGTTCTGTAAGCATTTTGTAAAATTTCCTGCGCACGAACGACATCATTGTTCGATTGTGCTTCTTTTAATGCTTTCTGATCTACCAAAAGTGCCTGTGCATAAGCCAATAAAATAGCTTCTAATGACTGGATTAAATCTTCCAACGGATCTTTAATATTGTGACTTGCATCAATCATCCAAGCCGGATACGGGTTTTGAGGATTATTCTCGATTCCATACACCAATTCGTTGAAAATCAAGAATAATGTATATGGTTTGATAGAACCTACCGTTAAATCATCATCTCCATATTTGCTGTCGTTGAAATGGAAGCCTCCTAATTTCCCTTTATACATTAAGGTTGCTACAATTTGCTCGATATTCGCATTTGGCAAATGGTGACCTAAATCTACCAATGTATACGCCCTTTCGCCGCAAGCATTCGCCAACATGAAAGAAGTTCCCCAATCCTGAATCGTTGTAGAATAGAAATTCGGTTCGTAGGGCTTATATTCGATGAATAATTTCCAGTCTTCCGGCATTCCTGCATAGATTTCCTTTAAACTTTGTTCTGTTTTTGACAAAGCATTTTGGAAGTTCAATTGTCCCGGGAAGCTTGCTCCATCTGCCAACCAAACCGTCAGACTTTTAGAACCTAATTCTTTCCCGATTCTGATCACTTCTTTATTATGCTCCACGGCAAACGCACGAGAATCTTCATTTACAGCGTTCAAAGAACCGAATTTATACGATTGTGCAGCACCCGGCTGATCCTGGAAAGTGTTGGAGTTCATTGCATCAAAGATCAATCCGTGAGCAACTGCTTTTTCTTTAATTGCCTGCACATCTGTGGGAATATCCCAAGGAATGTGTAGAGAAATCGCTCCCGCAGTATTTGTTAAAGCATGAATCAACCCTACATCATCTAATTTCTGTTCTAAAGTTGCAGGCTCGCCACCGTAAGAAAATCTTCCGAATCTTGTTCCGCCTGCTCCCAAAGCCCAACTTGGAATTGCTACTTGAAAATCAGCAATTTTGTTTACAATTTCAGAAACGTTGGCTCCTGATTTTGTTAATTTATCTGATAAATAGGCAAAGTCTGAATTGAAATTTTCAACTTCGCTTTTATTATTTTGGTCGATGATATCTTTTCCTATAATCATATTTTAATTTTTGATTAACCAAGTCAAGATTTTGAACCTCGACTTGGTTGAATTTATTGCCTAAAATTAGTATTAAATATTTTATTTTCGTTCCTTCAATTGCTTTCGAAGATCTCGCAGCCCGACCTGAGTGGAGCTCTTTTTGCGAGGAGGTACGACGAGCAAAAAAGCGGGAACGGAGGGCGGATTAAGCTGCCCAAATAAAATAAATTATCTTGGGAAGGCATTGGCCATTCCGCCATCTACATTAATGATGTTTCCTGTGCTTTTATCTAAAATTGCAACACATGCAAAAACGCCATTTGCGATGTCTTCTGGCAAAATAATTTCGTTCAAAAGATTTCTTTTTGCATAAAATGCAGGCAATTCTTCCACAGAAATTCCGTTGGCTTTTGCGCGACCTTCTGCCCAAGAACCTTCCCAGATTTTGCTTCCTACAATTACTCCGTCAGGATTCACCACATTCACTCTGATCTTATCTGCTGCCAATTCTGCCGCCAATAATCTGGTCATGTGCTGTTGTGCTGCTTTTGCCGTTCCGTAGGCTACATTGTTTGGCCCAGCGACCAATCCGTTTTTGCTGGCGATATTGACGATGTCTCCGCCTAAAGCTTGCTTTTTAATGATCTCAACACCTGTTTTAACCATTAAAAACTGACCTTTTACCAATACATCCTCCAATAAATCCCAGTCTTTTGTCGTGGTATCTTCCAACGATTTTGAAATCGCTAAACCAGCAGAATGAACAATGATATCTACCCCACCAAAAGCCAAAACTGTTTCTTTGAAAGCGTTTGCAATAGCCTCTTCACTTGTTACATCACAAGTAACCGCCATTGCCTGATCTTTGTTGTATTTTGCCGTAACAGATTCGGCAGCTTCTTTATTTAAATCTGTGAAAACAACAACGGCACCCTCCTGAACCATTTTGTCAGCAATAGCCTGCCCTATTCCACCACCAGCTCCGGTAACGATCGCAATTTTTCTTGATAATGGTTTTTCCTTTGGCATTCTTTGCAGTTTTGCTTCTTCCAACAACCAATATTCGATGTCGAAAGCTTCCTGTCTTGGTAATGAAGTGTATTCTGAAATAGCTTCTGCGCCACGCATTACATTGATTGCGTTTACATAAAACTCATTCGCAACACGCGTTGTCTGCTTATCTTTTGAGAAACTGAACATTCCAACGCCAGGATAAATGATGATCACCGGATTCGGGTCACGCATTGCCGGGCTGTTTGGATGTTTGCACGTTTCGTAATATTCTTTGTATTCCTGTCTGTACTGTTCGAAAAGAGGATTTAATTTTTCTAAAATAGCTTTAGAATCCGTTAAATCTTCATTTTTATCTAAAGTTAAAACTAAGGGTTGAATTTTCGTTCTTAAAAAGTGATCCGGGCAAGATGTTCCAAGCGGAGCCAGTCTTTCCAAATCGTTACTGTTGATGAACTCCAACACGACATCGCTGTCTGTGAAATGACCCACCATTCTGTTTTCTGAAGAAGCCAGACCTCTTAATAAAGGCATGATTTGAGCGGCTTTGTTTTTACGCTCATCAGCTGGAAGAGACTCAACTTTTTGTCCGCCAAAAACCTGACCTTTTTCTTCGATTTTTTTAGCTATATATTCAGAAGCCATTTCGATTACTTCTAAACTGTTGATATAAGATTCGTATGAAGTATCTCCCCAGGTAAACAAGCCGTGGCTTCCTAAAACAATACCTCTGATTCCCGGATTATCGTTTAAACATCTTTCCAGTTGTAATCCCAAGTCGAAACCAGGTCTCTGCCATGGAACCCAGCCCATGGTATCGCCCCAGATTTCTTTAGTAATCGCTTCGCTGTCTTTAGCTGCAGCCACCGCAATAAGAGCATCCGGATGCAGGTGATCGATATGTCTGAACGGAAGTAAACCATGAAGAGGTGTATCAATAGAAGGTGCTTTGCTGTCCAGATCAAAAATACAGTGATTGAATAAGCCCACCATTCTGTCTTCATCTTCCAAACCCTGGTAAACATTTTTAAGATTACGTAATCTTTCTGTGTACAAACCGGCAATCCCTTTTCTGGTAAGCGTTCCGATGTCTCCACCTGAACCTTTTACCCACATCACCTCTACTTCTTCGTTGGTTAACGGATCTTTTTCTATGGTTTTGCAACTTGTGTTTCCGCCTCCGTAATTGGTGATTCTAAGGTCTGCTCCCAGGATGTTGGAACGGTATAAAAATAAAGCAACCTGATCGTCTCCGAAAGATGCTGCTTTTTCATCATCCCACAAATAGTCTACGTATTTGAATGTTTTTACTTTTTCCATTGTTTATCTTATATTTCTAAAATTCTAAATCAAAATTAGACTGTTATATTTGGTACAGCATCCCGTACTATACTGCTCAATGCCTGAATTAAGGATAAATTAACGTTTAAGTGATTTTTAAATGAATCTATCCTTTTTCTAAGTACTATTTTGATTATTGGTTATTAATATTTTGTGATTTTGTATTTATTGTTTATCATTAAATTTTTCAGCAATAAAAATAATTATTGACTGAAATCCAATGCTTACCGTACGTGCTAACGGATTAATATCCTGGCAGCTGCGTAAGATTTGGGTTATCGATCATCGGGTGACCTGCAGACTGCGCCGCAAAAGGAAGCAATTCTGTCTTATTAGGTACAAATCCGTAGAAAAGGCCATCGCCTCCGCCTTCAATCCAGTTAGGATACGTACCGCCGTTTTCTGCAGAACCTGTAGGCTTGGTATAGATGATATTTCCGATCTGAAGCTGATTAAACCCTGAACCAAATCCGGCTGCTTTTCTGGCATTTCCGTTGAATGTACTGGTGTAGGCCTGAAACATATTGGTAGGATACCATTTGTCATCTACGGTAGTGGTCTGTCCGTGAGCGGTCACAATTGCGCGTAATGCAACCTGATAGGCTGCTACAGCATCAGAAGTACCATTTACAGGGACGCTGGTAATCGTAGCAATTTCCGCAGGATTTGTAATATCAATATATTTTAATGCTAAATAAGGATCTCCGTAGATCTGTGCATTTTTTTCAAGCTTATAAAGACGGTAAACAGGAGTATTGGCATAGGCTCCCGCTTTGTTGGACAGGTTTTTCATCGACTGTCGTGTGGCTTCAATTTCGCTGGCAAGACGGTTCATTCTTATTAAATCGGTTCGGAGGTTAAATTCTCCTGCAAATTCCCATTTTCGTTCCTGAACGATTGCTGATTCATAAGCCTGCTGGCCAGACGGAATACTTACACTTCCAATTCCGGCACGGTTTCTTACCTGCATTAATGCTGCATTTCCTGCCGCAGTAGGACCTCCGTTGATATAATTTTGAGTTTCGGCATACATCAGTAAAACGTCTGCGTATCTTAAAATCGGAATATTCAGGTTACGGGCATCGGCCGCCTGAGGCGCCACACACCATCCCATTCTGAATTTACCCGCCATAATACATGAAAATGTGGTTCCGGCATTCACCCAGGTATCACTTGCATTCCCCGAATTCAGGAAATAAATGCTGTATGAAGTACAGGAAACATCTCTTCGGGTATCCCCCTGATTAAATGATAAATAATAACTCGGAAGCACAAATTGCAACGCTTTTCTTGACCCGTAATTTCCTCCGCGGGAACCTTCGTTGGCATAGACTCCGAAAGCTGAGTTGGTATTGGCTCCGTATTCTGCGATCTGCCAAAGGACTTCGGTATTGGTTACAGAGAATTTTCGCTGATCAAAATTATACCATAAAGCCTCGAAACCGCTTTTTCCGCTTTGAGCCTGCACCAAAGAGTTGCCTCCGCCATTAATAATAGAAGCACAGGCATTATCCGCAATCTGATACAATTGCTGGACTCTCGTGTTATCGCTGCGGCGAGCCATCATGGCACCGCTTCCTGTATTCAGATCCCAACGCAGAGAATATCCGGCTGCATAGAGAGCTATTCTCGCCAATAAAGCGTTAACACCTTGTTTTGTCAGTCTTTCCGTGGTCGTGTAACCGCTTTGCGCAAAATTAGGAATCACCCCGGCAGCATCCTGAAGATCGCCAATGATCTGATCGTAAATTCCATCACGCGAAGAACGCTTAGGGTATAAAGTGTTGGGATCACCAGGATCCAGTTCGTCTAAAGGTTTAAAAACGGAAGGTACATCTCCGTAGACACGAATTAAATTATAATAACAAAATGCACGAATGGCCTTTGCTTCAGCAATTAATATATCACGCTTTGCAGTTTCCGGCATTTTACTCAATCCGCTGACTGCAATATTCGTTCTTTCGATAACCGCATACATTGCCGAATAAATCCCGGTAACGGTATTCGGTGTATACGCGTCATACTGATAGTTGCAGATATTGTATTTTGAATTGTTGGTAGAACCGTCCTCAGCAGAATGGATCACGGTATCTCCTGCTCCCAGCTGATAATACATCTCGGTAGGAACGACCCCTCTGTAACAACCCAAAACATACATTTCTGCAGTATCTATATTATTAAATACCGATTCTGTATCCAATGAATTATAAGCGGGCTGATCTAAAAAATCTTCGCTGCATGAATTCATGGACGAAACAGCCAGGAAAATAGAAGGAAGTATGATTAATTTTCTTAAAAATCCGGAAGTTGTATATCTATTTTTCATGATTTAAATAGTTTGATGTTAAAAAGTTAGATTAAGACCAAGAACATAACTTCTTGAACGCGGGAAGGTAGAACTGTCATACCCCGGGGTAACTGTTACGCCGCTTGCCGCAGTAACTTCGGGGTCATAACCCGAGTACCCAGTGATGGTTGCTAAATTATTAACCGTAAAATAAATACGGGCATTCGACAACATTACTTTACTCAGAAACTCTTTAGCAAAAGAATACCCTAACGTTACCTGAGCGATTCTTAAATAAGAGCCATTTTCAACATAATATGATGAAGGGTATGCGATATTAGCCGTATTGGTATTGCTTAAACTCCAAACATTAGATCCTTCATCGGGATTCAGTTCTTTTAATCTCACCAGATTTGTTGTTGCCAGCCCTGTATTCGGATCAATTAAGTGATAATAATTATTCCCGAACTCGGAAGGCACATTCTGAAACATGGCATAAGGGCTTAAACTCTGCTTGGTTGCATTATAAATATCATTTCCTACGCTAAATTTCATAAAAACCGCCAGATCAAAACCTTTATACGAGAAATTATTGCTGATTCCCCCAATGAAATCAGGAGTTCCGTTTCCGATCTTCTGCATTTTTCTGGTAAACTGATCTCCGGCTTCGTTATCTGCTGCAAATTTCATATCACCCGGTTTCGGAGTGCCTGAAGAAGGCTTTACAACGCCAGGTTTTAAGCTTAATGTACCGTCTGAATTCTGATTAAAATCATCGGTTGTATAAACTCCCTGATAAACATATCCGTACATATCTCCCAACTGTTCGCCTACCGTTGCATAATAGGTAACCATTCCCGTTCTGCTGCCCCCGACACCGAAGGTTTTATTCAGCTGTCCGTCTTCAAGAGACATTACTTTGGACTTGTTGAAGGAGATATTCAGATCTGTAGTCCATCTGAAATTATCTGATTTTACATTAATGGTATTTAAGGTAAATTCCATCCCTCTGTTTCTCATCGATCCAATATTCTGATACTGTCTGGAGTAGCCTGTAGAAACCGGTATAATCGACTGAAATAACATTTTGCTGACGTTATTATTGTACCATTCCGATGTTAATTTGATTCTATTATTAAAAAAAGCCATATCCATCCCGATATTGGTGGTTCTCAGCTCCTCCCACTGAAGAAAAGGATTTCCCCAATTGGTGCTGGTAACATAGGCAGGATATCCTTGGGTATTATTCATCGGATAATCCGTCAGTAAGACATTGGTTCTCCATAAATTATTAGAAACCCCGTTATTCCCCGTAACTCCGTATTCAATCCTTAATTTTAAGTCGTTAAAAACATTATTGATTTTATGATCTTTCCAGAAGTTTTCCTGAGACACACGCCATGCACCGGCTACTGAAGGAAAATAGCCCCAACGGGAACCTTCTGCAAATTTTGAAGAGCCATCCGCACGGAATGTACCCGTAATTAAATAACGGTTGTCATAATTATAGTTAACCCTTGTAAAATAAGAAAGTAAGCTGTTGCTGGATCTGTCTGTATTTTTATCCGCTACTGTGGCATTTCCGATATCATCCAGTCCGAAATTGGGAAAAGGAAATTTAATCAGTCTCATGCTGCTACCTTCAGATTCTTCGTACCAGATCTCATTTCCAACCAGGGCGTTTACCTTGTGTTTCTCTCCAAAAGTTTTAGTAAAATTTAAAGTATTCGTAATCTGATAACGGTAGCTTTCCGCATTGGCGATATTTCCGTTAATCCCTGTGTTAACAGGATCTGTAAGAAATGCCCGCGAATTCTGATCCGAGAAAGAAGTAGATTTACTGTTGGTCCAGCTGTATTGTCCAGCCGTTCTCCAGGTAAAATGTTTTAAAAGGTCAAACTCTATTCCTGCGTTGGCAACAAAAGTTCTCGTCTGCTTATTAGATGTGGATGCCCGGGTTTCTACAAAAGGGTTTTCTGTATCAAAACCGGAATCGAGCGCTGAATAATCCGGAAAAGTCTGGGTATTGAATAACTGATCATCGGTAAATAATGTTCCTCCGGTAATCGGCTGAAGAAGAATTTTTTTCATTCCGGAATAAGATCCGCCTCCATTTACAGAATTATTGGTAAACATCGTATTGAAATCTACCCTTACCCCTTTGTACAATTCTGAATTAATATTCGCTCGCAGTGAGTTTCTTGTTTCACTGAAATTCTGAAGCAAACCATCCTGTTTATTGTAATTGTAACTGATGAATGCCTGTGTTTTATCATTTCCGACAGAAACATTCAGGTTATGATTCTGGGTCAGTCCCGTTCCTCCAAGCACCTTTTCCTGCCAGTCTAAGGCCGCCGCAGATCCGTAACGGTCTGCAATTCTCTTAAACGCGCCTGCACTGAATCCCGGAGTATCCGTTCCCAGACTATTATCAAAAGCATTACTCCATTGTGTGGTCTTCCCCTGAAGCTGTGCCAGCTCGTACTGGTATTTTACAAACTGCTCAGAATTGGAGATCATATCCAGCTTCTTCGAAAGCATATCAAAAGACATGAACGTGTTATAATTAATCACCGTTCGTCCTTTTTTACCGCTTTTGGTTTTAATCACAATAATACCGTTCGATCCACGGGCTCCATAAATGGCGATGGCAGAAGCTCCTTTCAGAACATCAATACTTTCAATATCATTGGGATTAATCACATTTAAGGCATTATCCAGCTGAAATCCATCTACAATATAAAGCGGATCGGAACTTTGGGTAATGGAAGAACCTCCTCTTACCGTTACATTGGCACTGGCTCCGGGAGCTCCGCCTGCCGTTACGATATTTAAACCTGCTGCTCTGCCCTGCAATGCCTGCAAAGCATTCATCGCGGGTGTGGCAGCCAATTCTTTAGCCGAAACAGAAGATACCGATCCCGTAAGATCTGATTTCTTTACTTTTCCGTAGCCGATGATCACCACTTCATCAATATCTTTGGTGTCTGTTTTCACCGTATCGTTTACCCCCTTCTGCCCCCAGACAAAACTTGCCGAAAGCATAAATGCAGGAAACACGATTCGCTTTATATTCTTGTGTTTAATTATTAAAGACATAGAGTTAATTTTTATGTTACCAAAGTACACCGTTACAAAAATTTCGGCATCCTGTCATATCCTGTATTGAAATATTCATAATTTAACTTAAATAAATGTAAATATTTCAGCTAAAAATCCAAAATAATAAAAATTTAATCCCTTTTATTGGAATTAAATTTAAAATTCGCAACTTTTTGCTGTTTCATTTCTGAAAAAGAGCTTAAAAACCAAAAAAAGGCAACCGATAATAATCAATTGCCTTATGAAAATTAAACTATATATTGATAAATGAAGAAATTATCCATAATCATATTGCGCTTTTCAGAGCTATTCCCGATTTCTGTAATGTTAACGAAGTGAGTTTCCATAACCTACGATCAGGATAGAAATAAACATCACCACCATTCCCATTACGATTGTTGAAATGGTTTTCTTAGAAACCCCTTTCCATTCTTTAATGATGACGCCCCACAGATTAGCAATTAAAATAATAAAGGCCATGTGCAAAATCCATGAGCTCGGTCCGTTCCCCATTTTACTCTCTCCCATTCCGTAGAAGAAAAACTGTAAAAACCACATCGTCCCGGCAAGCGCACAGAAAATAATATTTTTTACAACAGGTACATTTTTTTTGGTGTAATCGGTATACGATTTATTTTTAAATGAAAGATAAAGACATCCGATAAGATTGGTTGCCATCCCACCCCAAAGGACCACTATATACGTTACATTATTCTGAAAAAGAAATTCTCCCTGACCCGGATTTGCCAGTTTCCAGGCATCATTTGCGATAATGGCCATCGGTTTTCCGGCTTCAAGTCCGAAATTAAAGCAGGCACTTAAAACTCCTGAAATAATAGCAACAACAAGCCCTAACCCGAATTTATATTCTGTCTTCACCTCCATTCCGTGAGGATCCACCGATTCGGACTGAAGTTCACGGTCTTTCATAACTCCGGCTTTTCCGCTGATGATAATCCCAACCACGCAGACCAGAAGTCCCAATAAAACAAATTGTCCCCAAGAGCTCGAAAGCATTAAACCAATATTGTCTTTTCCATCCTGAGGTGAAAATTCATAATAAATTGATGGGAGAAGCGAACCAATAACCATGGTAAGACCCAGCATAATACTGCTTCCCAAAGCAACCCCTAAATACCGAACGCCCAAACCATACATAAAACCGCCAATTCCCCAAAGTGCACCGAAAAGAAAGGTTAACCCCAAAATCGACGAACTCTCATTCTGAATAATGTCCCAGAAATCCGGAATCGTAAGAAATGCAGCCAGAGGCGGAACAATGATCCAAGAAAACACACCGCCAATCAGCCAGAAGGTTTCCCATTGCCACCCCTTTACTTTCTTGTAAGGCAAATAAAAGCTGCCCGAAGAAAAACCTCCTAAAAAATGGAAAAGAACTCCTAATAATGCATTCATAATTTAGTCTTATTGATTGAATTTGAAAATTAACAAGATGGAACCGATTGCGCATCTTGTAGTGTCATGCTTAAATTTTTGAAAAAATAAGATTTTTTCTTATGTTTTACACAGAAATTGTAAATCGATGATATATGACGAGTTATCATGATTTTGTAACCTTTTTAGTTCAGAACTTTTGTCCGGAATTAAGGACTGAGCAGAGTTTTATCGCCCTTTTTATTTATTAAAAAAGAAAATTTTCATCACTGTAATCCAGCGTTATCCAATAAAAAAGACTTAACAATTTTCATTATTAAGTCTTTTTATCTATTTCGAAAAGTCTATTTCAACTTGTAGACTTCACTGGCGGCAAGAAGTACACATCCTAATCCGTAATCTTCAAAATCCGGAACTTTGTCGATGGCTAAAGGCTGTCCGTCCTTCGGTTCTTTTCCGGTTCCCTGAACCCATGCTAAAAAGCCATTCGGCTGAACAGACTCTTTGGCAATGGCATCCCAGGCCTTGATGACAACAGGAAGGTATGTTTTTTTATCAATTAATCCTTTATTGATTCCATAGGCCATTCCGTATACGAAAAGAGCCGTTCCTGTGGTTTCTTTCCCGCCGAAATTAGAGGCATCATGTAAACTTACATTCCAGAAACCATCTTCTCTCTGAATCGGAAGCAGAGCCTGTAACAAGTCTTTATAATCCTTTAAATACTCCTGATAATGAGGATCTGACTTTGGAGTATCTTCCAGTGTTTTTGCGAGAGCAGCAACCACCCAGCCGTTTCCGCGGCTCCAGTAGCAATCTTCGCCATTCGGTTCTTTGTAAGGCGGAACAAAACTTTTATCCCTCCACCAAAGCTGGTCTTTCGGATTATACAAACCGTTTCCTCCATGCTTATATTTGGTGTAGGCATACATTTCATAATTTTTATCGAAATATTTCTGCTCCCCCGTAATTCTGCCTAATTTTGTAAAAATCGGCATCGACATCTGCAGGGCGTCAATCCACCACCAGTCGTCCACCTGTTGGGTGGCAATCATACTGTCCATCGAAGCTTTTACATTTTTAATTCTTTCAGGATTCTTTTTGCCATCGATTTCATAAAGGTCAATATACGTTTGTCCGCAAGCCTGATGATCGGCATTTCGGGTGTATGTTCCGCGCATTAAATCCCAATGATGATTATTTGCCCAGGACATGGCATAATCATAATATTCCTTTTTAGGATCTACAGAATATAAAGCCATTAATCCTTCGTAATAGACGGCTCTCGTCCAAAGATTGCTTGGCCAGACTTTTTTGCCTACGATATCTTTTCCCGTATCCGGCCATTTGTTCATAAAATACTGATTTGCCCTTCTAGATACATCCAAAACCTCTTTCTTATTCGGAAGTTCAACTTTGGATGCCGTGCTGTTTTTCTGAACTGAGCAGGAGGTTAATCCGGCGATAACCAGTGCAAAAAAACCTGTTGTAATTAGCTTTTTCATACTATCTTTTTTATTTTATTTAAATTAAACGAAGAGCCTGTTTCAAAAATTAATCCTCTGCATGATAAAAATCTTCGATGTTCTTCTTTTTTCCAATACACCGAAACAGGTTCTACTTTTTTATTGTTTTTTTAAGCTCGCAATTTTTCAGTTGTCCGATTCCTTTTATTACCAATTCGGCATTGAAAACAGCACCCGCTTCATTGGTATGGGTATGGTCCTTCGGGAAGAAAGATTTTACTTTTTCGGCACCCATTTTTTCATATTCAGAGATTACCATTGCATTGAGATCAATAAAATAAGCACCGGTTTGCTTAGCAACTTCCTGAGCCCAAATCCCGTATTGATCTTTTCCTATTTTACCTTTTTCATTAAAGTTATTTCTCGGAACGGGGGAAACAATAATCGGAACAGCGCCTTTTGATTTTACTTCATTCACGTATTTTCTCATGTAATGCCCGTAGGTATAAACCGTTTCATTAACTTTCCGGATGGGATTGTAGATCTCTTTGGTCTCTTCTCCAATCCCTTTAATGGAGCCTCTTGCGCGTAAAGTATCCGCCAGCTCACCTCCGTCATTATGCCCGAACTGCATCAACACATAATCGCCTTTTTTAAGGGTCTTCATTATAGAGTCCCATCGTCCTTCTGTAATGAAAGTCCGGCTGCTTCTTCCTCCTTTGGCGTGATTTTGAATTTCAATTTTGTCTGTGTTCAGATAAAGATTTATAAAACTTCCCCATCCCCAAAGTGAATCCGAACCTTTGCCAGATCCATTCTGCACGGTCGAATCTCCAATAATATAAAGAACCGGCTTATTTTGAAACTTCTGAAATGAAGCCCCTAAAAATATAACAAATGCCAGCAGCGGTATTATAGATTTGATTTTCATAAAATAATTTATTTGTTAGAATTAACGGTAATAATATTCGGTTTTGGAAGCTCTTTAATCGATTCATCCAGATAATAATCGGTATGCGGAGGCTGATTATAGCCTACATTTTGCCAAACGATACTCAGACGGTACTGCGGATTATGCATCAAAGTATATAAACGGTGCTTCGTAGGAATTGTCGTGCTGAAAATTCTGAGTTCCTGATTATCGGCTGTTCTGTACATCACTTCTTCGCGCCAGTCTCCAAATAAATCGGCAACAAGAGAAGGATTTTTCTTCGTTCCGTTGTTGGATTCGCACTGGAAATCTTTAGCCTCGAAAATCTTGTTGGATTTTTCTTTTTTCCAGTCCCATTTTGAAACCGTTGTGCCGTCTAAAATTTCACTTAAAAAATCACCATCCCAGTAAATTCCCATATTACAGGCCGGACTTTTATCTGAAATTTTATGTCCTTTGGCGTCATAAAGTCCTTTTACTCCCGCTCCGGCCGCCCAACATTCCGAACCTTCATAACGGGGGTCGATATTTAAAGACAAACCTCTTCCCGGTCCCTGAAACTTACTGTCTTTGCTGTAGCTTAAAGAAGGTAATTTCCAAAGCACTTTTCCTGTTTTTCCGTCTCTGAAATGAGCTCCCGCATCATCAAATCGTTCCTGAATATCAAAAATCTCCAGTCCCGGATTTGAAGGATCCAGATCTCCGACGTGCAAAGCATCGCCATGACCATAGCCTGTGCTGTTCAAAACTTTTCCGTCATCATCAACGGTCATCGCTCCGTAGACAATCTCATCTTTTCCGTCATTATCAACGTCTGCGATGCTGAGATTATGATTTCCCTGACCGCGGTATTTTTTATTTTCTTCTGAGCTTTCGGTATCAAAAAGCCATCGAAGACTCAGTTTTTTATCTTTATAATCCCATGCTGCGATTGCTGTTCTGGTATAATATCCCCGCGACATGATGACACTTGGAGTTTTCCCGTCCAGATAAGCAACTGCTCCTAAAAACCGGTCGATGCGGTTTCCTTTGGCATCGCCCCAGGTTTCAGTCATTTCTTCATTGGTTGGGTTTAAGCTTCCTGCAAATCTTGGAACCTGATAGTTCACCGTATGAATTTCTTCTCCTGTTTCACCATTAAAAACCGTCAGATATTCCGGTCCGGAAAGAATAAAACCGTTTTCGTTAACGTAATTTTTTGTAGCATCACCAATAATTTTCCCTTTGCTGTCTTTACTTCCGTCGGCGGTTTTCATGACAATTTCAGCTTTTCCGTCCTGATCCAGGTCGTAGACTAAAAATTGGGTGTAATGCGCACCTTCTCTAATATTTTTACCTAAATTAATCTCCCACAAAAACGTTCCGTTCATTTTATAAGCCTGAATAATCGGCGGATCGGTCTCTCCTTTCTGGCTGTTATCTTTCGACCTTCCGGTTTGATGAAGGATGATCTCATATTCGCCATCGCCATCCAGATCTGCCACAGAAGCATCATTGGGCGTATAGCCTGTCGGCGTTTTCAGCGGAATTGAAAAGTAGGATTTCTGATTTGCCGTATATTTTGCAATATCCTGATCTACCGCCTGATTCTGAGTATTAGACTTAACGAAATACGTATAATTTTTTCCTTTGTCGGCGGTTTTATCTAAAAAATTGGTTTCGTTGAATAATGGTTTCTGATTCAGCTTCTTAACTTGACCATTTTCGGTGCGGTAGAGATCAAAATGAGTATTCTGAGCTTCTGTTCCCAACAAACGCCAACTTATAAAAACCCCTGACTCTGCGGGAATAGCCACAATTCCGCGTTTCAGGTATTCCATTTGTCTTTGGGCAGAAAATACCTGCGAAAGAAAAATGGCGGAGGTAATGAAAATATATTTGATGTTCATAATTCTTTTGGTTTTTAATTATCCTTGTCAAGGTTTGAAACCTTGACAAGGATTCTTTTTGTTAAGTCTGTCTCTTACTTCCTTTTTTTAATTTGAATCAGTGAATATTGTCCCAAAATTTCCCGCAGCCCGACTTGAACGGAGCTCTTTTTGTGAGGAGGCACGACGAGCAAAAAAGCGGGAGTGGAAGGCGGATACAGCTGCCCAAAATATAATTCAACCGATTGCGCAAATGTTCTTATTTTTTAGCAACCTGCTTCAGCAACCATTTTGCCCATTCTTCTGTTCCCTGATAGTTCGTAAAATCGGCAGGCAGCTTTTTTCCGTCAATATATTCGTTGTAGCACCACGGATCTCCCAACGCGAAAACGGTGCCCTTACCCACCTTTGCAATAGCAGCAATATTTTTGCCTTCTGCGGTTAAAATACCTTTAGCAGGCGCTTTTGCATCGACGGTGCTAACTTCTTTCATGTATAATTTCTGCGCCGAAAAAACAGGATTTCCTTCTTCAACCATCACTTTTCCCTGTTCAAATTCTCTTTTCTGAACGCGATTGATGCTGTCGTCATTGAAATGAATCCCAAATTTTTCTGCCAATTGGTTAAAATGGACGAATTCTGAATTGCCGTTGTCGTTGCTGAGTAAAACCAAAACGCCCCCTTTGTTCACCCATTCTACCAGATTTTTAATGGTTGCAGCGTCAATTAAATTGGCTTTTCCGCCGTACGCTTCTTTGTCAATATCTGCATCTACAATGATGTAAATATTGGCATTATTTAAGTCTTTTTTTGTAGGCGCAGTGGTGAGCGTACTGATTTCGGCACCTTGCTTCGTGAAAATCTCGCCCAGCAAAGAAAAACCGCCATTGCTGGTGTCATTCCATGTGTAATGCCATGATTCCAGGGCTTTAGTTTCTTTATTTTCTTTCTTTTCGTTGTTGAAAAAATTATCTAAAACAACTTTTGGCTGGCTCTGAGCATTGGTAAAATTAAATGCTACTAAAGCTCCTAACGCAAATATTTTAATTATTTTATTGTTCATTTTGATTAATTTATTTTGAATAATATACAGGTATTAATTGAATTTCTCCATCCAGACCCGAAGGCTGAACTTTCCAGTTAGATGCATCGAAAGGCTTATAGTTAATATTCACAAAATTAATTTCATGATAATTTCGCCACTGAATTTTATTCTGATCCATATAACGAATTCTGTTTGCCATCAGGTTTGACACTTCAATCTGAATCGTATTTTTACCTTTTTTCAGATATTTTCCGATATTGATTTCGAATGGAATGCTCCACACCAATCCGGCATCCTGACCATTGACAATTACTTTTGCACTTTCGTATAATTTATCGAATTTCAGGAAATAATCGTCTGCCTTTTTCTTTTTTAAATCGAAAGTCGTTGTGTAGATTCCTGTTCCGGAAAAGCTCTGCGTTGAAGCGTCTTCCACAAAGTTTGTCCATGGTTCCAGCTTCTTTACCATTCTTGATTTCGGAAGCTCCGGGCCCCCTTCTTTAAAAGATAAATTCCAAGGCTGGTTCAAGGCAATCGGGGCATCGGCTTTTTCAGTATATTTCCATTTTGGAATGGAATGATCTGTATTTTCTGAAATTTTAACAATAACCGATTCGCCGGATTTTAATTGAATTTTTACCGAATTATTCTGTGTTTCGGCAGTTCCAAACGCTCCATTTTCAGGATTCATTAAAGCAACCTGTTTTCCCGTATAATTCAAAGGAACGGTTTGATTGATTTCCTTTGAAGTGTGATTAACAATATAATAGAATTTTCCGCCGTCGATTTGTCTTCTCAAAAATTTCAGTCCGGTATCTGCGAGTTTTTCTCTTTCTATTTTTAAATAATCCAGTCCTTTTGCAACGTCAGAACTTAAAACAATTTTTCCTTTTCCGAATGCTGCGGATTTTAGATTTTCCCCTGCATTCTGAAACGGAATAGACTTCCATAAGGATTTTAAATGACTTCTTTTTTGCTCAGCTTCAAAATATCCGGGAATATCTTTGGGTTCATTCTGAAAAATAATCTGGGCTCCGTTTTTGGCTAAATCGAGAATATTTTGCAAGCTCGAATCCGGCAGATACGTAAGTTCCGGAATAATCAACACCTGATAGGAAGAAGCGTTTTTCGTTACCTTAATTTTTTGATTTTCTAATGTTGCCTCCCCTATCATTTTATCGGAAATCATATCCAATGAATACCCCATTTTGGTGAGCTGATTCATATTTTTATACATCGCGGTGGGCTGCAGCCACTTTTCGACATTATGAACTTTAAAGGTTACATCCTTACCTTTCGGACTCGCCCATTGGTCGTAAATCGGCCAGTACATCAGCAATTCGTTATCCGATTTTCCGCTTTGCAAAACCGATTGCGTTCTTGCGATATAAGCATTTAAACCCGATAAATGCGACCACAAACTATTTTCCGGCACAAAATTTACCGATGCATAAAACAGCCAGCCCGGAAACTTTACATCTGCCGGCGTATAGGTCGTCCCATGATAAAAAACGTGATTGATTCCCGATAAAAACACCTGCTCCACTTCCGGTTTTGCCTGCGACCAGGAAGTTTTAAAATGTTCGGTAAGCCACGTAAATGTTTCATTGGAAGTTAATTTTTTCCCCGTAACATTCGCTGCCGAAGACGCAAATTTCAGCATATTAAAATCGGGCATATCCGATTTTTGAATGTCTGCGCTGTCTCTTTTCAGTCCGGGAATTTCAAAAATTGAGCTTCCGAAAGTTTCCGACTCAGGAATATCTACGGCAGCATACAAATCCAGTAAATTCCCCGGCGAACCGTGTGCCTGATTGGTATTTTTCGAGTTTTTAGAATGTGCCCAATTTGTAAAATCTTTGGTGAAATTGTTTAAAATTAATTCATTTAGCGTTTCGCGATAATCAGATTTTATTCTTCTCGTAATATAATTGTCTTCATCATTAATGAGATATTTGATATACGGACTCAGATCATAGCCTCTTCTTTTCTTAAATTCTTCTTTAAATTCGGGTGTCCAGTCGGCATTATAGACTTCATAGCTGTCATTAAAAAAAGAACGGATTCCATAGTTGGAATTGCCAAATGCCTTATCAAAAGTTTTCAGATAATCTTTGGTTGCATCGGGCGAAAAATGATCTAAAGTATAACCTTCACCTCCCGGAGCCGCCCGTTTTACTTTTTGCAACGTTTTTCCGACAAAAACAGCATAAACCGTCCACTTTCCTGAGCTTGACTTCCAGTTTAAAGTTCCATCTGCATTTATTTTATCGGTTAAAACAACCGCTTCATTTTTTTCGTTGTAAGCCGTGACAATATCGAGCTTTGCCGTTTTTAAATTCTTTTGTTTTTCATCCTTCAGAGTAATTTTTTCTGAAAATTTTTCATTGGGCTGAATGGTGTACATCTGAACAACCATCTTTGTCGCCGCCTCTTTTTCAGCCACCTGAGGTCCGCCAATCGGCCAGCCTGTTCCCACTGCCATATCAACGCCCATATTCAGACTTTTAGCTTTACTGGTCGTGAATTCAAGCATTTTCATCCACCCGGGAGAAAGGTAATTTAAGTATCTGTTTTCAAAACCTTTTGCTCCGTAAATAGGTACAATTTCTACTCCGCCAAAACCAGATTCTGAAAGCGCAGACAGTTGTTTATCCAGTCCTTTTTCATCCACAGCACTTCCCATCCACCACCAGCGCGTCCAAGGTTTTGCCGTTTCGGTAACGGTTGGCCACGGATTTTGTGCGGAAAGATTTCCGAAGGCAAAACAGATGATGCTGAGACTGACTATATTTTTAATTTTCATTTTGATCGATATTTCATAATATTTACCCTATTTATTGACAGGGTTCACCAATTTATCACCGGGTTTCAACCAGTCACCGGAATTCAACCAATCAGCGGGTTTCACCCGCCGCTATTAATATTAAACCACTTCGTGGTTTTGATTTTCATCGCGTTTAATTTGTCACCAGATTTCAACCAGTCACCAAGTTTCAACCAATCAGCGGGTTTCAATCAGTCAACGGGATTCAACCAATCAGTGGGTTCCACCCGCCGCTATTATTATTGAACCACTTCGTGGTTTTGATTTTCATTGGGTTTAATTTGTCACCAGATTTCAACCAGTCACCGGTTTCAATCAGAGGGTTTTAACCAATCAGCGGGTTTCACCCGCCGCTATTATTATTGAACCACTTCGTGGTTTTGATTTTCATTGGGTTTAATTTATCACCGGATTTCGCCTGGCGATATTGATATTTAATCAATTCATAGTTCTAATTTCCATCGGGTTTTAAAGATTCCATATATAAACTTTCTGGCCAGTGAAACTTTTCTACATCATCAGGTTTATTGGGATCGAAATTTTTATAATTTTTTGAAATAAATTTCTTCAACGGTAAGTTTTGATCAACAATAGATTTCACCACACATTTTGCCAATTCGTAAGCTCCGTAAGGATTGAAGTGGGTGTCGTCTGCCAAAGTTGTTTTTTGATTCGGATAAGAATTAGCCGGATAATAGACGAATGCTTTTTTAGAATTCTCAGGTCCCATCGCTTCAAATAATGTTTTACTCATCGCATTAAGATCGATTAAATCTATCTTTTCTTCTTTCGCAATTTCCCGCATCGCATCAGGAAAATCATCTAATGTGTTGACGATTTTATTATTTTCGTCAAAAACTCTGCGATTCATTGAAGTCACTAAAACCGGAGTTGCTCCTAGCTGTTTTGCCTTTTGAATCCACTCTTTCAATCTTTTCCTGTAACCGGATTTTATGCTGTTCCCTGCTTTTTGATCATTGTGCCCAAACTGAATAAAAAGATAATCTCCAGGTTTTATTTTATTCCATATTTTATCAATTCTGTGGCGATCTTCAAAGGCTTTTAAAGTTTCTCCGCTTTCGGCATAATTGGCAATCACCACCTCTTTAGGAACGAAAAAATACGGCAGCATTTGTCCCCACGAAGCCCAAGGTTCGTATTGCGCATCCACAACGGTGGAATCTCCCGTGAGATAAATAGTTTTCGCTGTTTTATTGGGTTGAATCGTCACGGCACAAACTTTCGGAGCTTTATCATTAAATTCAATCGTCAGCAGATTATCCCAATGCAGATATTTTGTTTCTCTTGGTTTGAGTTTTACAATCCCTATATTTTCTCCTTTTTGATTTCGGATGATGCTGTCTTTTACATGAACGGAAATTGTTTTTTCTACTGTTTCGCCTTCTTTTGTTTTTACATCATCCAACATCAAACGGCGATTTTCTACACGAACCGTAGTTTCGGAACTTCCTTTTATGTCACCTAATGATATTTTAATATCATAATTACCTTCAGGAATTACCACTGAAAAATAAAATGGTTTATCACTTGTAATAAAATCTCCTGTTAAAGCATTTCCGCCTCTGTCGATTGATTTTAAACCGGAAATATCCATGAAACCGTAACCTATTTTCTTGTCGAACTTTGAGTTTTCGGTGATGGAAATATAATTTTTCTGCACTCTTTTTCCGCCAAAATCGAACTTGAAACTGGTTTGTTGTCCAAAAAGAATTGAACTGATTAAAACTATTAAAAATGAGAATCCTTTTTTCATGATTAATCGGTTAAAATATTTTCTTTGGGCATTATGAATTGCTTATTTTCATCGCCTAAATCTGGCAATCCGAAATAGAAATACAATGTTCTTTTAAAAGTTCCATTCAGATGATTCGGTTCGCTTTCCGGTCCTAAAGATTCTGTTTTATTGTTGATGTTGAATGCCAAAACAGTTCCCAACGGCGGAATCGCATCAAGGAAAGAAATATTTCCGCTTGGTAATTTCGGATAGCCTTCAGCACCATAAATTCCATAAAAATCAAAAAGTCTCACGAACATTTTTTCTTCTTTGGTTCCGACGGTAATTTTTCCTTCTGCAGTATCGAGTTGTAACCACGAAACATCATCAAAATACCCTTTAAATTCAGGATAAATCCACGGTGCCTGTCCGGTTCTTGTTGAGTTTTTTAGATTTTGCCAAACATTGTAAGTCTGACCCTCCAAGCGGTTTTTCCAAACATGATAAGGTCCTTTGCCCAGCCATTTTGCATTGATGACATAATTTTCAGGCTCATCAAAACTTACGCCAGCAAACGGATAATCTCCTGACAGCGAGTATTCATAATTGAGTTCTAAAATTCCGTTGGGATTCAATTTCCAGATTACTTTTTTTCCTTCTTTATAATTAATTTCAATGAACTGGCTTTTTCCTTCCACGAAAGATTTAATGGAAGATAACTCCATTTTTCCATCCACGAAAACCGGTCCGTTTTTGAAGCTCATTTTCTTTCCTTTCTTATCGAGAATGACAGATTTTAATAAACCATCTTTCTTTCCGATTGAAAATTCTTTCTCGTCTGATTTTAAAATAAACAACGAATCATTTTCAACAACAGAAACCGGAAATTCTTTACTTAAAGATTTTGAAAACTGTTGAAAGATTTCATCATTAGATTTAATCTTCCAGGTCCAAGTGTAGATTTCTTTTCCGAAAGAATCGGTTGCCGTTAAAAATAAAGCCTCATTTTCTTTCCAGTTGCAAGGAAGATTTAAACTGATATTTCCTTTTCCTGTCGGTTTAATATTTGGCGATTCTACTTTTCCGGTTTTAATCAAATCGAATCCTGATTCTGAAGAAAATGGCGTTTTAAATTTTACTAATTTCCATTCAAACTTAACTTCATTTAAATTTGTAAAATGATAGCGGTTTTCAACACTCATCATTCCATTAAAATCATTCGGAAGCGTTTTTAAATCAATTTTTACCGGACTGTAAATTTCCCGGATCGCATAAAAACTCCCTTCTTTTTCTCGATGTGGACCTAAAACTCCGTCGGGAGCGTTGATCGCGTTCACATCGATTTGATTATTTAAATCCGTTCGCACCAGACCTTCATCGGCAAACGCCCAGAGAAAGCCGCCTGCACCTTTTTTGGAATTCCAGTGAAGTTCCCAATAATCGGCCAGGGAAGTTCCACCACCACCGTCATCCTGGGCGTGGAGAAATTCGGTCGGCATATAAATATTTTCTCCTTCGAGGATATTTTTCGTGCTGTAATAATCTTCGTAATGATTGCAATCGATTCCGTTAAAAGCATTTCCGGGCTTGTGATGTGCATGAATGACGGGACGGTTTGACAAGTCGTATTTTGAATATTCTGAGTCTAAATCAAAATTATGGCCGCCTTCATTTCCGTTGCTCCAGAAAATAATCGATGGATGGTTTGCATCTCTCGTCACCATTTCTTTCACCAGCTTTTTGCCCACTTCGGTGCTGTATTTTTTCTGCCAGCCCGCCAGTTCATCCAAAACATACAATCCCAAAGAATCACAAATCTGTAAAAACGATTTATTGGGTGGATAATGAGCGCAACGAACGGCGTTCATATTCATTTCTTTGATGAGCTGAACATCCATTAAATCGATCTTTTTGTTGACCGAACGACCTGTTTCCGGCCACCAGACGTGACGGTTGATGCCTTTCATTTTGATTTTCGTTCCATTAACGTAAATTCCGTCGCCTTTTTTAATTTCTATCGTTCGGAAACCGAATTTTTCTTCAGACTGAAAAATTGTTTTTTTATTTTTATTTAAAGTAAATTTTGCCTTGTAAAGATGGGGTGTTTCGGCAGTCCAAAATTTTGGATTTTTAATGGAAAACTGAATCTGTTTTAAAGTATCCCCTTTCTGAATCTGAACCTGAGATTCGCCAATCAAATTATTTTTAACATCAAATAATTCGACCTTCAAATTATTGACATTTTGAATTCCATTTAAATGAAGATTCGAACGGAAACTTCCGTCTGCTTTGGCATCAATCGATGTAAAAGAGATACTTTCTTTAGAACACGCTTCGAGATAAACCGGTCGGAAAATTCCGCCTAAAATCCAGTAATCAGCTAAACGTTCTGCATTGTTGACCGATTTTTCAGCCGACATTTTTGACACTTTAACTTCAAGAATATTTTCTTTTCCGAATTGAATTTTGTCCGAAATATTATATTTAAATTCATAAAAAGCACCCTGATGAATGGCTCCGGCCAATTTTCCGTTGATTTTAACCTCGGTATCGGTCATCGAACCTTCAAAAACAATGCTGATGGTTTTATTTTTCCATGAATTTGGAACTGAAAACTTATATTTATACAGACCAACTTCATCATTAAACTTAAAATTTTTGCCGTACGTAACATAATCCCGACCATAATTGTAAGATCCAAATCCCTGCTGTTCCCATTGTGAAGGCACCTGGATTTTGTTCCAGGAACCCGACTTTCGTCCACCGCTGATCCAAAAATCCCATTCTCGGGTATGCTCAGAATCTGTCCCGCTCAGGAATTGGATTTCCTTAGATTGAGCATGCAGCAATTGAGAGCAAACGCACAACAGAACGAATATTTTGGAAAAACAACTCATTTCGCAGCAATATCAGAATCGTCTTTTTTATCGTAAGACTGGCTTAGAGAGGTCACTTGCTCCACTTTAAGATTTTTCTGTTTTAAGTTCTGAATATTTTTGAGGTTTTCCATTTCAGGTTTTAAAGCTTTGATTTTAAAATTTTCAAAAGTGAAATCTTTTAAATCAAACAAGTCTGATTTTTCAATGGAAAATGCGGTTTCACAACTTAAATCGATGTTTTTAATGGTAATATTATTCGCTAATCCTTTTTTCGGTCTTGCTTCACCTTTCAGATCAAAAAACTGGTTCCAGCCTTTTACATAAATAAAGGTTTTTACATTTCCCTTGATGTTTTCTACCGTCAGATATTCGTAGTGTTGAGGCGTGTCAGGACGCATTTTTAAATGCAGTAATCTCGAAGCATCTTTCACTGTAGAATTTCTCAGAATCACATTATAATTATGAATCGATTCGCTTCCGCAAGTCAAAACTGAATGACAGAAACCAAAAGTATTGTCTTCGATTAAAATATTTCTGTTTTCACCGTTATTCGGGTCTGTATCCGCTTTCGGACCTTTCCCACCTTTCAAGGCAATGGCATCGTCGTTCACCGACATATAACAGTTTTTAATCAGGAAATTTGAACACGCATCGATGTCAACTGCATCTGTACTTGGTGCTTTTACAGGTTCTTTGGGTGCTAAAATCGTAAGATTTAATAATTTAACAAAATGAGATTTATAATAATGTGTGCTCCAAAACGGTGAATTCTTTACCGTAATATCTTCAATCTGAATATTTTTTGAATTTGAAACATAAATAATTCTCGGGCGCATCTCGTCCATATTGGTACATTTAGGATTCCATTCGCGTCTTTTCCAGAACGACTTCCAGAAACGCAGTCCGTTGCCATCAAGCGTTCCTTTTCCTGAAATCGTAAAGCCATCCAGCCCGTCAGCATTAATTAAAGCCGGAAAATATTTCACCGTTTGCCCTTCCATTCTTGTGGTAACCACAGGAAAATCGTTGATATCATCACTTCCTTTTAATTTTGCTCCGTTTTCCAAATGCAGATGCGTTCCCTGTCTGAAAAAAAGTGAACTGATTAAAAAAGTTCCTTTGGGTACAATGATAACGCCGCCGCCATTTTTCGCCGCTGCATCAATAAGATTCTGAATTTGTTTTGTCTGAAGAACTGTACTGTCGTTCTTCACCCCGTTTTCGGTAAGGATATATTTTTTTCCTAACGTATTAATATTGGTCGGTTTATTTTCTTTGAACCATTTGGGAATCGTAGTTCCGTCGGGAAATTTGTCCTGACTCTTCATTAGTGATGAAGCGAGAAAAACGATGAATAAAGTTAATATAAAGGGAGGTCTTTTGTGAAATTTCATACTCTTTTTCAGTAAATCCTGAATTTATTTTAATTAAACGAATTAACAAAAATAAAAATATAGATTTTAGCAAGCCGAAGCATCCTGCTCTTTCATGTTGGTTTACTTTATTCACGTAAACATACCTTTATTATGAAAACTTTTAACAAAACTGAATAGCCGATTTCCTATGCTGAAGGGACGCGCAACTTTGATACAATTAGTCACCTAAATTCATAAAAGTAATATTTTAACTAAATTTTTAATTTTGTATAAAAAAATTAATATGCAAAACCTTACAAACTGACAGAGGTCATTAAATAAATCTTTCTGATATAGCCATTTTTTGCCTATTTTTACCCCTAAATATTTAAATAACCTTATGAAAAAAATCGTATTTGCTGGAATAGCTGCTTTGGGAGGATTTTTAACCGCTAATGCACAATGCACCACGGTTACTGCTCTTACAGAAAATTTTGATACCTGGAAGGATATTAATAAATGCTGGACGGCACAAGGCGGGAAAGCCATGCTTTACGCGAGTGATAAAAAGATTATTTTTTATTCTATGACCAATCCGGGAGAAAATATGTATCTGGTAACTCCGAAAATAAAGGCGGGCAGCTATACGCTTTCTTTTGATATCTCCGACAATGGAGGTGAAACGACCATGGAGCTTTTATCCGTGAATAATCCTAAGGATCCAAAATCTTACATTTCTATATCGAAACCTGAAAAGATAACGGGAGAGAAAAAAACCGTAAATATTACTTTAAAAAGAGATTCAAGTCTAGGCTTGAAAGTTTTGCTGAATGGCGTTCATCAGGCTGTTTACCTAGATAACTTCTCTCTGAAAAAGAAATAAAAGATTTAATTTTAGAATAATCTTTTTTAACGCAAAGATTTATTTTTTGGAACTCGTATTTAAAGGAGCAAAGAGGAATCAACGAGTTGATTTGATGAAGCGGTGTTTTTAAGCTTAGCGTAGCATTTATTTCTGTTTTTTTGGTTCTAAAAATCCGGGGTTTGAAAAATAAATCTTTGCCTTTAACCTGAATTCGATCAATACAATACTCTATAAATCAATAGCGACGGGCTTCAGCACGTATTAGAAAGACGAGATTTCTAAGGCTTTAGCCGAAACTTATCATCAATTTCGGCTAAAACTTTCATCTGATTAAAATTTATTATTAATAGGAAGATCAGGGCTTACCTCATGCTTTTAATAAAGTTGATTTTAAGCGAATCCAGTTTTTAATGAAGTGACTCTTTTTTTAACGCAAAGGTTTATTTTTTGGAACTCCTACTTAAGGGAGCAAAGAGGAATCAACAAGTTGATTTGATGAAGCGGTGTTTTTAAGCTTCGCGTAGCATTTATGTTTTTTTGGTTTCTAAAATCTGATTAAAATTTATTATTAATTGGAAGATCATGGCTTATCTCATGCTTTTAATAAAGTTGATTTTAAGCGAACTCCGGTTTTTAATGAAGTGACTCTTTTTTTAACGCAAAGGTTTATTTTTTGGAGCTTCTACTTAAGGGAGCAAAGAGGAATCAACGAGTTGATTTGATGAAGCGCTGTTTTTAAGCTTCGCGTAGCATTTATGTTTTTTTGTTTTCTAAAAATCTTGGGTTTGAAAAATAAATCTTTACCTTTAACCTAATTTCTATCAACACAATACTTTATAAATCAATAGCGACGGGCTTCAGCACGTATTAGAAAGACGAGATCTCTGAGGCTTTAGCCGAAGCTTATTATCAATTTCGGCTAAAACTTTCATCTGATTAAAATTTATTATTAATCGGAAGATCAGGGCTTATCTCATGCTTTTAATAAAGTTGATTTTAAGCGAATTCAGTTTTTAATGAAGTGTTTTTTTTAACGCAAAGGTTTATTTTTTGGAGCTTCTACTTAAGGGAGCAAAGAGGAATCAACGAGTTGATTTGATAAGGCGGTGTTTTTAAGCTTCGCGTAGCATTTATTTATGATTTTTTGTTTTCTAAAAACCTGGGGGTTTGAAAAACAAATCTTTGCCTTTAACCTGAATTCGATCAATACAATACTCTATAAATCAATAGCGACGGGCTTCAGCACGTCTTAAAAAGACGAGATCTCGGAGGCTTTAGCCGAAACTTATTGTCAATTTCGGCTAAAACTTTCATCTGATTAAAATTTATTATTAATTGGAAGATCAGGGCTTATCTCATGCTTTTAATAAAGTTGATTTTAAGTGAACTCCGGTTTTTAATGAAGTAACTCTTTTTTTTTTAACGCAAAGGTTTATTTTTTTGGAGCTCCTACTTAAGGGAGCAAAGAGGAATCAACGAGTTGATTTGATGAAGCGGTGTTTTTAAGCTTCGCGTAGCATTTATTTCTGTTTTTTTGGTTCTAAAATCTGATTAAAATTTATTATTAATTGGAAGATCAGGGCTTATCTCATGCATTTAATAAAGTTGATTTTTTTTTAACGCAAAGATTTATTTTTTGGAGCTTCTACTTAAGGGAGCAAAGAGGAATCAACGAGTTGATTTGATGAAGCGGTGTTTTTAAGCTTCGCGTAGCATTTATTTCTGTTTTTTTGTTTTATAAAAATCTTGGGTTTGAAAAATAAATCTTTGCCTTTAACCTGAATTCAATCAATACAATACTCTATAAATCAATAGCGACGGGCTTCAGCACGTATTAGAAAGACGAGATCTCTGAGGCTAAACCAGCATATTCAGCATATCAGGATTATCATTTAGATACGATTTGAAATAGCCGAGATTTACCATTCTTTCTTTTAAACCTTCAAAATCAAAAGGATGGGAAAGTTCTATTCCGACAATGGCTAGCGCTGTTTCCCTTGAATTTTTTTTAGTATATTCAAAATGCGTGATATCGTCATCGGCCCCCAGAACATTGAGAACGAAGTCTTTTAAAGCGCCCGGACGCTGAGGGAATTTAACGGTAAAGTAATGTTTCAGTCCTTTATAAAGCAAAGCCCGCTCTTTAATTTCCTCCATCCTGGTGATGTCATTATTGCTTCCGCTTACGATGCAGACCACATTTTTACCTTTCATCTGGTGGCGGTACTGTTCGAGTGCTGAAATCGATAAAGCTCCGGCCGGTTCTAATACGATCGCATCCTTATTATACAGTTGAAGAATCGTATCACAGACTTTTCCCTCATCCACAGAAATACAGTCGGCCAGTGCATTTCTGCAAATTTCAAAATTCAGATCCCCGACTCTTTTTACGGCAGCTCCATCCACAAAGCCATCAATTTCCGAAAGTTCTGTATTCAGTTTGTTATCCATCGAGGTTTTCATAGAAGGTGCCCCTTTCGGTTCTACGCCTATTAATTGAGTTTCTTTCGATAATTCTTTAAAAACCGTCGCAATTCCTGATGCCAGTCCGCCACCGCCAATCGGAATGAAAATATAATCTAATTGATCTTTTTGCTGCTCTAAAATTTCTAACGCTAAAGTTGCCTGCCCCTCAATGATCTGAACATCATCGAAAGGATGAATAAAAGCCGCTCCAAAGGTTTCAGCAAAGTCGAAAGCCGCTTTTTTGGATGCGTCGAAAGTGTCGCCCACCAGCTTAATTTCCACAAAATGGCCCCCAAACATCTCCACCTGTTCCAGCTTTTGTTTTGGAGTGGTCACAGGCATGAAAATCGTACCTTTGATCTGAAGCTGCTTACAGGAAAAAGCGACTCCCTGCGCATGATTTCCTGCACTGGCACATACAATTCCTTTTGAAGTTTTACCTTCGTTAAAAAGATTATTGATCTTATTGTAAGCGCCTCTTAATTTGTAAGATCGTACCGGCTGCAAATCTTCTCTTTTCAGAAAAATATTCGCTCCAAATTGTTCTGATAATCGGGCATTGTATTGCAGTGGCGTATAATTTACCACATTTTTTATGCTTTCGCGGGCTTTTTTTACGGCCGCCAGCGTGGGTAGTGTAAGCGTGTTATCCATCTTTATTTATATGACGTGTTTTTTTAGTTTCTTTTTAATTATTCCTTTTTTTTATGATTCTCGAAGATTTTGCTGATTAAGCCGATTGAAAGTTTTAAGTTCTGCTGAATTTGCAAAATCTGCGAGAGTCAATCATCTCTCAATATTTTATTAATTCTAAGTTATTTTTAGTTTTTATTTCACCGTTTTCCAAAACAAGTCGGTGACTGAGTTTTTTTGGTAATTGAGATTCAAAATGTCCCACATAAATGAGTGTTTGTCCGTGATCTGCCAGATCATCTATTACCTGATTAAAATATTGTGTCTGCTGGCCATCCATTCCCTGACAAGGCTCATCCAGAATCAGAAATTTTGGTTTTTTAATTAATGTTCTCGCTAATAATGTTAGCCTTTGTTTTCCTAAAGGCAACGTCTGTAATTTCTTATTTTTCTCCTCTTTCAGATCAAAAAAATAAAGAATCTGCTCCAACTGCTGTTGCTGATCGAAGCTCAGTTTCCGGTACAAGGACATCGAATCAAAGAAACCGGAAGCGATGGTTTGCCCGACATTCGCATTAGTGTCAAAATACCAATGCAGTTCAGGTGAAATCATTCCGATTTTTTCTTTGATGTCCCAGATACTTTCGCCACTTCCCCGTTTTTGTCCGAAAAGAAAAATTTCGTTGGCATACGCTTGCGGATGGTCTCCGTTCAGCAGACTCAACAGAGTCGATTTTCCGGAACCGTTATGCCCTTGCAACAGCCACTGTTCACCGGAATCAATTTCCCAATCGATATTCTTTAAAACTTGTTTTTCGCCGTAAGAAATATTGACATTTTGCAATTTAACCAAGCTTTCCTGTGGCTTTTCCTGATTATTCTGAAGAAAAAAAGGAAGAGATTTCGGAATTCTCGCTTCGCCTTTGGAAAACTCTTTTGGAGACTTCCTGTGGACTAATTTTCCGTTTTCTATTTCTACAAAGTGCTGAACATGTTCAGGAAAATCGTCTTCATTATTGATTAAAATTAAAGTTACCTTTTCTTTCATTAAATTGTTGAAAGCCTGATTTAAAAACCGTCTCGATTTCGCATCCAACCCCGTATAAGGCTGATCGACCATTAAAATCCGGGGTTTTAGCCATAATGCTTTCAGCAATTGTAATTTTTTGTGTTCTCCGCTGGAGAGTTCTATTAATTGTTGATTTTTAAAGTTTTCTAAGCCAAAAGGCTCTAAATAAGGTTCTAAAACCTCAAAATCCAGATTTTCTGCTTTTCCGAAATGCTTTAACTCTGCAAAAACGGTTAAGGTATCATTTTTTGCCTGTTGATTATATCTTTGCTGATAATAGAAATTTCGGTCACCTTCCAGATTACTAAACTGAAACCAATTGGAAACATACAGTACTTTCTTCGGTAATTCTGAATTTTCATTAAAGCTCACCTCAACTTTTCCTTCGAAGTTTTTTATTTCCCCGGAAATGATTTTTGCTAACGTTGTTTTTCCGCTACCGCTCAATCCGCCAAGCATCCAGGATTCTCCGGAAGCAATTTCCCAGTTGAGATCGTTGAAAACAGAATTGTCGTAGCTGAAATTCAGGTTTGAAATTTTGAGGATAGGATCTGACATTTTTAGGATTTTAACTCTATTTTTAAACGCAAAGGATAATATTTTTTATTTGTACTGAAAGTCTTTTCATAATTCGCAAAAGCGCTTCCCCCAGCAAAGAGTAAACATTCAATTTGCCATTCCTTAAGAATTTCAGTCGTTTTCAGACTGACTTTATTGAAACGTTTTATGAAAGACTGTTTAAAATGACTATAACAGGCTCTCAGGTTTTTTTAAGGAATGACAAATAGGATGTTTATGTCGGTTTTTTATTTTGATGGCAAATCCCCTAGCCCCGATTGCAGCGGCATCCTTTTGTGATGAGGAACGAAGAGCAAAAGATATAGCGGAAAGCGGGATGAGCTCCTTATTTTTAAACCGTTTTAATCGACTTCATCGCGGTCATGGCCTGACGCAGTTTTTTACCGACCACCTCAACGGGATGATTTCTCAAAATATCATTAACGTGAACCAATTTTGCGTTGTCGACCGCCGTATTTTTGTCTTCGTTAAAGTTTTTACCCACCAAATCTGTGTCTACAGACTTCATAAAATCCGCCAGCAACGGTTTGCACGCCTGATCGAAGAGGTAACAGCCGTATTCTGCAGTGTCGGAAATAACCCTGTTCATCTCGAAAAGCTTTTTTCGGGCTATGGTATTCGCAATTAAGGGCGTTTCATGAAGAGATTCGTAATAAGCAGATTCCGGTTTTATTCCGGCTTCCACCATCGTTTCAAAAGCCAGCTCAACACCCGCGCGGATGAACGCCGACATCAAAAGATAATTATCAAAATATTCCTGTTCGTCGATTTTTACATCGCCCGCCGGGGTTTTCTCAAAAGCCGTTTCACCCGTTTCTGCTCTCCATTTTAAAAGGTTAACATCGCCATTTGCCCAATCTTCCATCATGGTTTTGGAGAATTCGCCAGAAATAATATCGTCCTGATGTTTCTGAAAAAGCGGTCTCATAATATCTTTAAGCTCTTCTGATAATTCAAAAGCTTTGACTTTTGCAGGATTTGAAAGTCGGTCGAGCATTCCGCTTACCCCACCGTGTTTAAGTGCCTCCGTAATAACCTCAACACCATATTGAACCAATTTGGAAGCATAGCCGGGATCCACCCCTTTCTCCACCATTTTATCAAACGAAAGAATTGATCCTGTTTGTAAAAGTCCGCACAAAATGGTTTGTTCGCCCATTAAATCCGACTTTACTTCTGCCACGAAAGATGATTTCAAAACACCCGCTTTGTGACCACCCGTTCCCACACAATAGGCTTTTGCTTCTGCCCAGCCTTTTCCCTGAGGATCATTTTCGGGATGAACGGCAATTAACGTCGGAACTCCGAAGCCACGCAGATACTCGGCACGAACTTCGGAACCCGGACATTTGGGAGCCACCATAATAACAGTTAAATCCTTACGGATCTGCATTCCTTCTTCCACGATATTAAAGCCGTGAGAATACGACAATGTTGCCCCTTGTTTCATTAAAGGCTGAACCTCATTAATCACAGAAGTATGTTGTTTGTCGGGGGTTAAATTGATCACCAGATCCGCAGTAGGAATCAGCTCTTCATAAGTTCCGACTTTAAAATTATTTTCGGTTGCGTTTTTCCAGGAATCTCTCTTCTGATCTATCGCTTCCTGACGCAATGTATAAGAAACATCCAGTCCGCTGTCACGAAGGTTTAGTCCCTGATTCAGTCCCTGTGCACCGCATCCTACCACCACAATTTTCTTTCCTTTCAACGCGGAAACGCCATCCGAAAATTCCGACATATCCATGAAATCTGCCTGCGCTAACTGATGTAACTTATCTCTGAGTGATAAGGTATTGAAATAATTTGCCATATTTTTAAGTAAAAAGTAAAAAGCATGAGGTAAAATAGCCCTTCAGCTGCCTTTTAGGATTAATATTTTGTTTAAATTTTAAATTTTTCGTTGAAAACTACATCGTAAAGACGTTGTCCTGCTGGTCGAGATATTCGTTTTCCACGAGCTCCGGAGAGGGTTCTCTTTTTTCGAATTCAAGGACTTTTTCGTGGATGCCCGCGCTATCTTTAATAATCGCAATCCTTGCGCCCCGCACAAATTCGATAAGACCGTATTTATTGAGTTCTTCCGTTAACCGGTCGATTTCTTCCCGGTGTCCCGCCGTTTCAAATACGATATAATCCTGACGGATCACCACCGTAGACGCGCCATACTGGCGAAGCAGTCTCTCCACATATACTTTTTCGGTCACCACATGAGCAGGAACTTTATAAAGCGCCTGCTCCTGCCAGACAATTTCATCATCGGTATTGTAATACGCTTTCAGAATGTCAATCTGCTTTTCCAGCTGTCGGCAAAGTTTTCTTATAACATCTTCACTTTCATGAATTACAATCGTAAAGCGATGAATGCCTTCCACCTCGGAAGGTGATGTATTCAGACTTTCGATATTGATTTTTCTCCGGGAAAAGATCCCTGAAATCCTTCCGATTAAGCCAATCGAGTTTTCTGTATATAAAGTGATGGTAAATTCCTGTTTTTCCATTATATTATTTTTTTTTCCATAGGTTGCACCTACGGTTATTCATGTTGAACCCTTCGGGTTTTTGCATTATTGTTTTATATTCCATAGTTTTTATGTGTGATTATTGATATTAAAATCCTGAGGGTCTTCTGTTCTTTTTATTTTTTGATCGATAATTTGTCTCAATTTTTTTGTTAAATTGTGTTTTCTGGACTTTATTGAAAATTTATTTCAGGCGAATTTCCGAAACTGAAGTGCCTTGTGCAACCATTGGAAATACGTTATTTTCTTTTCCCACCATAACTTCGAGAAGGTACGCTCCGTCGTGATTTAGCATGGTTTCCAAAGCAGTTTTCAAGTCTTTTCTCTCTGAAATTTTCTGTCCGTCGATATAATATCCTTTTGCCACGGCTACGAAATCAGGGCTCGTGATATTCACGAAAGAATAACGTCTGTCATGGAAAAGCTGCTGCCACTGTCTTACCATTCCCAAAAATTCATTATTAAGGATGATGATTTTAACTTTCGCGCCAAACTGCATAATGGTTCCCAATTCCTGCAATGTCATCTGAAAGCCACCATCTCCGATTATGGCGACCACCGTTTTTTCAGGAGCCCCGTACCATGCACCGATCGCAGCCGGTAAACCAAATCCCATCGTTCCTAAACCTCCGGATGTTACGCTGGATTTGGAAGAATTGAACTTCGCATATCTGCAAGCCACCATCTGATGCTGACCAACATCTGTCGTAATAATGGCATCGCCACTCGTTAGTTCGTTCAGAACTTTTATCACCTCTCCCATCGTCATTACATCGGTTGTTGGATTTAATTCGTTATGAATGACTTCTTTTATCTCCTCTTTTTCGAGTTCACGGAATTTTTCAACCCATCCAGAATGATCATTATTTTGAAGAAGTGCCGTCAGCAACGGAAGTGTTTTCTTACAATTTCCCCAAACCGGAACGTTAGTTTTCACATTTTTATCAATCTCAGCGGGGTCAATATCGAGATGGATGACTTTTGCCTGCTTGGCATATTTATCCAAACGACCAGTAACTCTGTCATCGAAACGCATTCCGACTGCTATCAGAACGTCACACTCATTGGTCATAACATTAGGTGCGTAATTTCCATGCATCCCCAACATCCCGACATGCAGATGATGATGAGTCGGAAGGGCACTCAACCCCATTACTGTAGCCGCCGCGGGAAGATTGATCTTCTCAATAAAAGCCTTAAACTCTTCTTCAGCTCTTCCTAATATAACCCCCTGCCCAAAAAGAACAAATGGCTTTTTTGCCTGATTAATAAGCGCTGCTGCCTGTTCGATATATTCATTCCGGATTTCAGGTTCCGGACGGTAGCTTCGAATATGACTGCATTTCTGATATCCCTTATAATCAAATAACTGCAATTGAGCATTTTTTGTAATATCAATTAAAACCGGACCCGGACGTCCTGTAGACGCAATATGAAAAGCCTTGGCAAGAGCTTCTGGAATTTCTGTAGCATCCGTCACCTGATAATTCCATTTGGTGACCGGCGTTGTAATGTTGATGACATCGGTCTCCTGAAAAGCATCAGTTCCCAACAAAGAGGCAAAGACCTGACCTGTAATACAAACAATCGGGTTGCTGTCTATCATCGCATCTGCCAAACCCGTGACCAAATTGGTAGCCCCAGGTCCACTGGTTGCAAATACAACTCCCGTTTTTCCGGATGTACGGGCAAAACCCTGTGCCGCATGAATCGCGCCCTGCTCATGGCGTACCAGAATATGTTTCAGCTTCTCTGAATAATCATACAAAGCATCGTAAATCGGCATAATAGCACCTCCGGGATATCCGAAAATAGTATGCACATTTTCCTGTAATAAAGCCTCCAGAACAGCTCTGGAACCTGAAAGCTCCAGGGTTTCCCGGTGTTGGGTTTCTTCATTTTCTATTGTTGAAAGAATATTATTCATTATAAATATAGTTTTTCATTGTTTCCATAGGTTGCACCTACGGTTATTCGTTTTGAACCCTGCGGGTTCTGGGTGGATGGCCTTTGCATCGCTGCCATAGGTTGCACCTACGGTTATTTGTGTTGAACCCTGCGGGTTCGGGTGATGGTTTTGGCATCGTTTCCATAGGTTGCACCTACGGTTATTCGTGTTGAACCCTGCGGGTTCTAGATGGATGGCCTTTGCATCGCTGCCATAGGTTGCACCTACGGTTATTCGTTTTGAACCCTGCGGGTTCTAGATGGATGGCCTTTGCATCGCTGCCATAGGTTGCACCTACGGTTATTCATGTTGAACCCTGCGGGTTCTGGGTGGATGGCCTTTGCATCACTGCCATAGGTTGCACCTACGGTTATTCATGTTGAACCCTGCGGATTCGGTGATGGTTTTTACATCGCTGCCATAGGTTGCACCTACGGTTATTCGTGTTGAATCCTTCGGGTTCGGTTATGTTTTGGCATCGTTTCCATAGGTTGCACCTACGGTTATTCATGTTGAACCCTGCGGGTTCGGATTTGGGCTACAAATCGGTTACACAGCCCTGTGAGGCATCGGCCACCGATTTGGCATACTTGTACAATACTCCGCTTTTGACTTTGTAATCAGGTTGATTGAATTCTGCTTTTCTTTTGGCAATTTCTTCGCCTGATAAAAGGGCATTGATTGTATTTTTCTCAGCATCAAGCTCAATGACATCGCCATCTTTAATCAACCCGATTAATCCACCAACGAAGGCTTCAGGAGTAATATGGCCCACCACGAATCCGTGGGTTCCTCCTGAAAATCTGCCGTCCGTGATCAGGGCAACATTTTTACCTAAGCCCGAACCCATTAATGCAGAGGTAGGCTTCAGCATTTCAGGCATTCCGGGAGCTCCCTTGGGGCCTTCATTTTTAATAACCACCACGTTTCCTTCCTGAATTTTTTTATCTTCAATTCCTTTGATGAATTCTTTTTCGCCATCAAAAACAATCGCCGATCCGCGGAAATAATTCCCTTCTTTGCCTGTAATCTTAGCGACTGAACCTCTTTCGGCAAGATTTCCGTACATAATTCTGATATGCCCCGTTTCTTTGATGGGATCTTTAATATCATGAATGATGTTCTGCTGCCTATCGATAATCGAAGTTACATGTTCCAGATTTTCGGCAATGGTTTTTCCGGTTACCGTTAAACAATCGCCGTGAAGCAAGCCCAGATCCAAAAGGTATTTCATTACTGCCGGAACACCACCTACTTTGTGAAGATCTTCCATCAGATATTTTCCGCTCGGTTTAAGATCTGCCAGAAAAGGTGTTTCGTCACTAATACGGCTGAAATCTTTCAACGTTAAATCATAACCGATAGATTTTGCTATCGCAATAAAATGTAAAACGGCATTGGTGCTGCCGCCAAGGATCATAATCAGCCTTAATGCATTTTCAAATGCCTTAGGAGTCATAATATCCGATGGTTTGATGTCTTTTTCAAGTAAAATCTTAATATAATGCCCTGCAAACTGGCATTCTTCCTTTTTTTCTTTGCTTAATGCCGGATAAGATGAAGAGTAAGGCAAGCTCATTCCCAATGCTTCAATGGCGGAAGCCATAGTATTGGCGGTATACATCCCACCACAGGCTCCGGCGCTCGGACAGGAATTTTGGATCACCCCCTGAAAGTCTTCTTCAGAAATTTTTCCTGCAATTTTATTTCCCAATGCTTCAAAAGCCGAAACGATATTAAGATCTTCGCCTTTGTAATGTCCGGGAGCAATACTTCCGCCATACACCATAATCGAAGGACGATCCAGCCTTGCCATTGCCATTAAAGATCCCGGCATATTTTTATCGCAACCGGGAACGGTGATCAGTCCGTCATAATACTGTCCGGCACAAACGGCCTCAATAGAATCTGCAATAATATCCCGGCTTACCAAAGAATAACGCATACCATCAGTTCCGTTGGTCATTCCATCGCTAATCCCGATGGTGTGGAACATTAATCCTACTAAATCTTTTTCTTTAACCCCTTTTTTTACAATTTCAGCAAGACCATTCAGGTGCATATTGCAGGTATTTCCGTCATAGCCCATGCTTGCGATGCCGATCTGTGCTTTATCAAAATCTTCTTTTTGAAAGCCAATTCCGTAAAACATGGCTTGCGTTGCCGGTTGTGTCGGGTCTTTTGTTAATGTTTTGGAATATTTATTAAGTTCTGTATTACACATATTGAAGGCTTGATTTTAAGTATAAATAATCTTCTTCTAACACCAAATGACGATAAGCTGTCTGAATTTTTGCTGATAGGCTCTCTTCCCAGTTAAGTTTGAAAGGCACCTCATCCAATGAATCCAGAGCCACGATTTCAGCCGCCGTTCCGCAGAAAAATCCGGCATCTGCACCCTGCATTTCTTCAGGTTTAAAAAATTGCTCTACAGTGGGAATCCCTAGCTCCCCACACAGCTGTAAAACCGTCGCACGGGTGATTCCGGGTAAGATACTTCCTTTTGCAGGTGTAAAAAGTATTCCGTCTTTTTCATAGAAAATATTAGCTCCCGAACTTTCAGCAACATTTCCGTTTTCATCCAAAACGAGCGCCTCGTCAAAACCTTTATCTTTAGCTTCCTGACATGCCAGTATAGAATTCACATAGTGCCCGCTTACCTTCGCTTCTACTTTGAAAGCTTTAGGATTCGGACGCTGAAAAGATGACGTCATCACCCTCATTTTATCCGCCAGATATCCGTTATCCCAGTTCCAAGCTTCAATAACCAGATAACTTTTCTGTCCTTTGGATAATGCCATGTTGGGAGAGCAATTAACAATCGGGCGGATATATGCATTGCTCAGATTATTCATTTCCAGTAATCTGTAGGTTGCTTCCACCATGGCTTCAGTAGCATAATCGAAAGGCATCAGCATGGCTTCTGCAGATTTTCTCAGGCGGTCGTAATGTTCTTTCGCTTTAAAAATTTTTGTTCCGTTTGCTGTTTTATATGATTTTATTCCCTCGAAAACGGCGTATCCGTAGTGTAACGATTGACCGTAGAGATCGGTCTTCGCATCTTTTGCTTTCACATATTCCCCATCAAAAAAGAGAACGCTGTCGTCATTATAGTACATGTATTTTGATTTTTTATATTTAATTTGTTCAGTTTTTTTAAAGAAAAAAACCATTCTCGTGATGAGAATGGTCTGTATTAAGTTAAAAATTATCACAAGCCATCACTCACCACCGGAATCCGATAATGACAGAAATAACAATAATAATAATTAGGGTACTCATTCGCTTATATTAACAGTACAAATGTATAAACTTTATTGATGTTCCCATAAAAAAACTTTCAAAAATTAATCAAAACTACAGTAAAAGTGCTTTTTTTTACGATATTCATCAAATGAAAAAACACTTATAAAATATTAATTTTCAATGATTTAAAACTTAAAAAAATACGATGTCTAAAATTTTTATTGCGGAGTCTTTTTTTGATCAAATATTTTATTTCCTAAAGATTAGAGCGATATTTAAAGATGATGCTGGAGATTTTTTTTGCCACGAATGTGCTAATAATCGCGAATAAATTTTTTAATTTTTACCGCAAAAGAAGCAAAAGTATTTTGAAAAGCTTTGCGATTAAGCGGGGCAAAAGAGAACAAAACAGAGATTGATTAATCTGGAAGCAAAAGCTTCTCGTTTAAATCAAAAAAACCTGCGTTATCTGTTAAATCTGCGAGAGCAAAAATACAGCCACGAATTTACAGATGAGGACGAATATGAATTTTTACCGCAAAAGAGGCAGAAGTATTTTTTAAAAGCTTTGTGTTAAAGTGGGCCAAAAGAGAACAAAACAGAGATTGATTAATCTGGAAGCAAAAGCTTCTCATTTAAATCTAAAAAATCTGCGTTATCTGTTAAATCTGCGAGAGCAAAGATAGGACTGAAAATATTTCCCACAGATTAAACAGATTTTCATAGATGATGCGGTTGATTTATAGCCACGAATGTCCAGATGAGGACGAATATGATTTTTTACCGCAAAAGAGGCAAAAGTATTTTTTTAAAGCTTTGTGTTAAAGCGGGGCAAAAGATAACAAAACAGAGATTGATTAATCTGGAAGCAAAAGCTTTTCGTTTAAATCTAAAAAATCTGCGTTATCTGTTAAATCTGCGAGAGCAAAAATAGGATTGAAAATATTTCCCACAGATTAAACAGATTTTCACAGATGATGCGGTTGATTTATAGCCACGAATGTACAGATGAGGACGAATATGAATTTTTACCGCAAAAGTGGCAAAAGTATTTTTTAAAGCTTTGCGATTAAGCCGGACAAAAGAGCACAAAATAGGGCTCTTATCCTATATTTTAATTTGATTTTATCTTAGATATAATCCTTGTATCTTTGCGAAAAAATAACCTGAGATTCATTCTGATTAATTTTTAAACACCTTCAAAAAAAAAGAATATTTTGTCCATCTTTTTATTATTGTGATAAGCCGAAGGAGTATTTTTTTATTTTAGCAATAAATAGTTTTAATTCAAACTAATATTTAGTATCTTTGATAGTATTCGGATGCTAAAAAAATACTGGAAATATGGTAAAAGAGAGAGATACGATCGACGAACTGGCTATGAGTCTTGGTTTTGCCATAACTGAAATGAAGGCGAGACTCAGGCAGAAGATACAGGATAAAATCAATGAGCATGATTCCGGTTTTTCTTATGAGATGCTTGAAATATTAGGCCTGATATGGCGGGGAAATAACGGAATGAATCAGCAGGAAATTGCCAACCGGGTTAGCAAAGATAAATCGAGCGTTACTTATCTTATCCATCATCTGGTGAACCGCGGGCTGGTTGTGAGAGTGGAAGATGACAATGATCGCAGAAATAAGAAGATTTATCTTACCGAAAAAGGTAATGATCTGATGAAAAAAGTATTTCCGTGGGTTCTGGAACTCTACAAGAAGGCTGCTGGTGATGCCAAAACAGTGGAAATAAGGCAGGCCTTTGATCTGATAAAAAAAATGACCAGCAATCTGGAGCAATGATGAAAAACGTGTTAAATTCCAGTTGAAATATAGTTGATTGGTAGCTTAACTCAGGCTCTTTTGAGTGTATTTTATTTTCTATTTTTGATTTGAAGCTGTCAATTCATCATAAAAAAGTAAAAAAACACTTTAAAATACTGTTAAGAATAGTTCTGAACTATCTACTCAGACTTAGAGAATGTTTAAATTTTAATGAATCATTTTAACGCAAAGTTTTAATTAAAAAAAAAAAAATATTCAAGTGAGCAAAGAAAAATCACCAATTGATTTGATAAAGCATATTTTCACGCTTCGCGAGGCAATTCATTTGCGTTTTCCTTCTAAAAATCAGTCGAAAATAAATAAAATCTTTGCGTTAAGAAAAACATTAAATTTTACAATTTAAGAGGCAATAAGCTAAAACATTTTTTAATTATAATTTTAAACACATTCTTAAAAAAAATTAAAATGAGAACAATATTAATTCCTGTGGATGCAAGTGCAACTACCCGCAATGCAGTAAAATTTGCCGCTAATTGGGCTAAGCAATATGCTTATGACCATATTATTTTATTGATGGTGTCTAACGAGTCTATGTTTGATTACCTTCATATTGCAGATCCTTATTCTATGATCGCAGAAGATCACGTAAATCTTGTACGGAAAGATACGGAAGCTTTATTTCGAAATCTGAGTCAGGCTGTGAAAGAAATTGTACCGGATATCTCCCTCTCAACGGTTTTAAGCAGATCATCTATTATCAGAACTATTAATGAATCCTTAAAGGAAAATCCTTCAGTTGAACTTATTGTTTTGGGAGCCGATCTGCATTATAATAATGATGACAGTCCGGTTTCGGAACACATTGTCGAAATTGCCAGAACGAGTCCGGTACGGACTTTAATTGTTCCCAATAATCATCATTACACCAAAGTGGAGACTGTTTTGGCGCCCTGTGATATCACTCAGATAGGGAAACTGGAGAGAATTTCAAAATTTAAAGAGCGACTTCAGATCAATCATTTAAAACTCGACCTTCTTCATATTCATCATAAAAGCGAAATAATTGACCAGCATAAAAAACAGGAACTTAAAGAGTATGTATCGCAGCATTTTGCAGATATAACGACAGACATCCACTATTCTCAGGATCCCGATACCATTAAAGGAATATCCTCGTTTGTGGCCGGGCATTCCGTTGATATTATTACGGCGCTTCCCGGAAAGCACAGTTTTCTGTATTATCTGATGAATAAAAGTGTTACCGAAGCCATTTATCAAAATATCAATAAGCCGGTAATGATTTTGAAATGATGGATCAAGTCTAAAACTTGGGGGTCGTTCTGGTGAGAATCTTGGGGGAAGATGGATGGTGGAAGATGGAGGTTATGTAAGGTGGTAAAATCAAAAATCTGCCTTTTTTATAAGAATTGTTGTTATCATAACAAATTAAAGAATTTCCAGCCTCACGCTTCCAGCTTCCGGCTACATTCTTATGCCGAACTCAGGTTAATTAAGATTTCTAAACTCGTTTGGAGTAACCCCCACCTTCTTTTTAAACAGTCTGGTAAAATGCTGCTGGTATTTGAAACCCAGCTCGGTGGCAATTTCACTGATGTTTTTAGAGGGATCAAACATCTTTATTTTTGCTTCATCGATCAGGCGCGACTGTATATAATCCAAAGCGGAGCTGCCGGTTTCTTTTTTGATAAGGTCACCAAAATAATTGGGAGATAAAAATAACTCCTCGGCGCAGTAGGTAACTGTTGGCAACCCTAATAAAAACGGCTTATCGGAATTGAAATAATCATTCAGTAAATTTTCAAATCTTGCGAGTATATCCTTATTAACATTGTTTCTTGTGATAAACTGGCGGTCGTAAAAGCGCTGGCAATAATTCAGAAGCAATTCTATATTTGAGACGATCAGGGTTTTGCTGTGTTTATCTATATTTTGACGGATCTCTTCCAGAATTTTTTCAAAGGATTCTATAATGGTATGGCGCTCTTTTTTAGATAAATGCAATGCTTCATTCACTTCATAGGAAAAAAAACTGTAGTCTTTCATAATTTTACCAAGATGGGTGTCTGCAATTAAATCCGGATGGAATATCAAAGCATATCCCGACGGTTTTGTAGTTAACCCTCCACTGTCTATGCCATATACCTGCCCCGGCGAAATGAAGATTAATGTTCCATCGTCATAATCATAAGGCTGACAGCCATACTTCATATCCCCACATTTGATCTCCTTAAAAAATACAGCATAAACCCCCATTCTTCTTCGGTAATGACGAATCATTTCTATTTCATTGAAATTGATGATGCTCACTAAAGGATGCAAGGTGTCAACCCCAGCATATTGGTTATATTCGTTAACGCTGTCTATCCGATCTACCTGTTCCATATTTTTTTCTGTTACCCTTACAAATATAATAAACCTGATCACAGAATCATCCCGAGGAAATCAAAATCAGTAAAATTGGTAAAAAGAAAAGTATTTTATATACATCGTATATACCATCGACTTCCGAACTTTGTGCAAGAAAACAGAGAGTAGAAAAGATGATGAAACTGAAAATATCTATAGAAAACAGAACAGCGACAGCCCTATTGTATGATAATCTTACCAGCAGGGATTTTGCAGCCCGTCTGCCGATGGTTTTAGAATTGGAGGACTATAATGGTACAGAAAAGATCAATCTGTTATCTCATCCGTTAACCTCTGAAGGATCACCCAAAGGATATACGCCCTCCGCCGGTGACATCACCTATTATGAACCTTGGGGAAATATGGCTTTTTTCTATAAAGATTTCGGCTACGCCAATGGATTGATTGCATTGGGAAAAATAACATCAGGTTTAGAAATTTTAAATTCTGATAAAACAGTAACCGCACTCATTGAATTAGAGTCTTTATAATTTTACCGGTGTGATTTTTAATATCATTTAAAGATGATTTTTTAATTTTTTAGACTGGTTTTTCAAATCAAAATAAGATGATGAAACCATCAATCACTTCAAAAAAGACAGAGATAAAGTAATAATTATTACAAAATAGTACACAGAATTTTCAAATCATAAGTATATTTCAATGAAAAAAATAATCTTTTTATTAACCCCCTTATTATTTGTCAGTTCCCTGATAATTCCGGGGGCTTGCAGCAGCAGTATAAACAATCAAAACAAAAATAAAATGGATACAACAGTACCAAAAATCAGTGCTTTTCCTACGGGAGAAGAAAATACAGGCTTTTCACAATATTTCACGGGAAAATCTTATCGGGCGGTTCTCACGCAAAACAAGGACCTCAACGTCCCAATGTCTAATATTACTTTCGAGCCCGGATGCAGAAATAACTGGCACAGCCACTCCGGCGGACAAATCCTGATCGTGGTCGGTGGTGTGGGATATTATCAGGAAAGAGGAAAAGCAGCCCGAAGATTGACAGAAGGAGATGTTGTCGAAATAGCGCCAAATGTTGAACACTGGCACGGAGCAGCTCCAGACAGCTGGTTTTCTCATCTGGGTATCGAGTGTAACCCTCAGACCAATAAAAATACATGGCTGGAACCGGTAACCGATGAAGAATATAAGGCAGCCGTGAAATAAATTATCGCAATAAAATTATGATAAAAAAAACAGTCACATTATTTCTTTCACTGCTATTTACATTCAATTCAATCAATATTATGAACGCACAGGAAAATACCGCTCAACATTTAAGTTCCTCGCAACAAAGCCTTATAAAAATCTCTGCATTAACTGCGACAGGTGATATTGCCCCTTTGAAGATTCAGCTTAATACTGGTTTGGATGAAGGGTTAACGATTAATGAAATTAAAGAAGCTTTAACCCAATTATATGCATATTGCGGTTTCCCGAGAAGCCTGAATGCGATAAACACCTTTAAAACAGTTTTAGAGGAAAGAAAAGCTCATGGAAAGAAAGACATTGCCGGAAAAGAGATCGTTGTTGAGAATAAAGTAACAGACAAATATGAACAGGGACGAAAGGTGCTGGAAGGTTTAACCAAAACACCACAGCTTAAACCGGCACCCGGATTTGGAGAGTTTGCCCCAAGAGTTGATTATTTTCTGAAAGAACATTTGTTTGCCGATATTTTCGCCAGCGATGTATTGAGCTATCAGCAAAGAGAGTTGGTTACGATCTCTGCTTTGGCATCGCTGCCCGGCGTTGAAAGTCAGCTTCAGTCTCACCTCAGTATGGGTAAAAATACAGGCATTACAGACTATCAGTTGGCCGATCTGGCCGATATAATTGAAAAAACAGTAAACAGAACCCAGGCCAACACGGTAAGAAAGATCATTGGAAAACCATTGGCTCCAAAAACCGGATCTGATATGATTATCCGCATCTCAGAAATTGAGATTATTCCGGAATTTCTCGAGCAATATACCAAGATACTGGAGGAAGAATCATCTGTTTCCGTAAATGTAGAGCCTGGTGTTCTCGCTATTTTTCCGATGTCTCAAAAAGAAAATCCGGCTCAGATAAGAATCATAGAAATCTATGCCGACAAAGATGCCTATCAATCTCATGTGAAGACTCCTCATTTCCAACATTATAAAACCAGCACTTTAAAAATGATACAATCTTTGAAGCTGGTAGATATGGAAGGTCTTGATAAGGAAACAATGTCTCAGATTTTTACAAAAATAAAGTAAAACAACCTGAATTTGGGATCTTAGGCGTGTCTAGATTATGGAAGATGGGTGCTGGAAGATGGAGGTTATATAAGGTTATAAAAATCAAAATTTTTCCTTTTTTTGTTTGAATTTTTATTGGTATTCCTTTATATATCCTCCAGCTTCTCTACTCTGTTACAACGAAAGAGACTTCTGTTAGGAATTCAGGTTAAATAAATGTTGTTTCATCATGTTATTATTTAGTCTTTTTTTTGATTCCGACCAGACAGACGCCCGAAAGAATGACGATCAATCCAATTATTTGGATGAAAGATACATGTTCATTACCTAATCCTACACCCATAAAGACAGCAATGACCGGATTAACATAAGCATGTGTGCCCACTTCCGTAGCAGGCCTCACTTTTAAAAGCCATACATACGCCGAGTAAGCCATTATAGAACCAAAAAAAATAAGGTATAAAAGCGAAAACCACGATTTAGATGAAACGCTTCCCCATTGTATTGAAGAAGTTTCTCCGGTAGATACAGCGAAGATCCAGAATATAGCACCGGCAAAAAGCATCTGCCAGGCTGAACCGGAAAATTGATTCGTTTCTTCGGAATCTGCAGCTCGATATTTTGTGTAAAGCGTTCCGATTGCCCAGGAGATACAGCCAAAAATCAGTAATAGCATTCCATAAGGTCTTTCTTCATTAACGTTATTATTGGATATTAACTGCTCTGTGTAGAGCAATGAGACCCCCATAAAACCGATTATAACCCCTGCAATGGTTGACAGACTTTTAAAATTGGTTTTCCACATCGGCATATCAAGAGTCATGATCCAGATAGCGGTAGAACTTGCGATGATGGCCACCAGACTGCTGTTGACGTATTTTTGTGCCATCATTATAATCGCCATATCGATAAAAAGCAGGATACTACCACTGACAGCCGCTTTCTGGATTAGATTTTTTCTGAATATTGCTTCGCCTTTGTACCAGCAATAGAACAACAGTAATAATCCGGCAGTAGAGAAACGCAGTGCACCGAGCAAGAAAGTTGGGAAACCCTCCAAAGCAACACCAATAAAGTAGTAAGTAGAACCCCAGACTACAAAAATCAGAAAGTAGGCAATAAGAATGCCCACTCTTGATGTATTGTTCGTTTTTGGATTAACTGTCATTATTAATGCTGTTTCAGAATATCATACATCCTGATCAGCCCCTCCATCAATTGCTGTCGCGGGCACGCAATATTGATGCGGATAAATCTTTCGTCCTTGTCGCCATACATTGCGCCGTCGTTTAGCCACAGCTTTTTTTCCTGCAGTATCTTTTCTACAATTTCTGTGGTGGATATTCCCAATGCCTTGCAATCTATCCAGACCAAATAAGTGGCTTCAAGTGGCAATACCTGAATGTGAGGTAATTTTTCTGTAAAGAAATTTTTAAGAACAGTGTAGTTATCCCACAAGTAAATTTTGAGTTGCTCCAACCAGCTTTCTCCGTCATTATAGGAAGCGATAAGAGCTTCAACAGCAAAAACATTGATCTCACAAACTTCATTGATATTGAGTGCCTTGTCGATTTTTTTTCTGATTAATTCATTTTCAGTAACGATATTGGCGACCTGTATTCCTGCAAGGTTGAATGCTTTAGTGGGTGCAACACAGGTTACGGAGTTTTGTAAAAACGCATTGCTAATAGAAGCAAACGGAATGTGCTGGTGACTTTGATAAGTTAAATCGCAATGGATTTCATCAGAAACAACAATCACCTTATTATTGATACAGATTTCGCCAATACGGGTCAACTCTTCTTTAGACCAGACTCTCCCGACCGGATTATGAGGATTGCAAAGGAGCATCAGCTTTACATCAGGGTCTGCTGCTTTCTTTTCGAGGTCTTCAAAATCGATGCTGTATGTACCGTTCCGATAAACGAGTTCGTTTGTTACGAGCTGGCATTCATCATTTCTGATGCTGGAAAAAAAGCAGTTGTAAACCGGTGTCTGCACTAAAACTTTATCGCCTGGTTTGGTAAGCGCTTTTATAATCGCCGAAAGTGCAGGAACAACCCCGGATGTAAACAGAATCCAGTCTTTTTCAATGGTAAATCCGTATCTTCTGTGAAACCAGAAAATAGTGGCATCATAATACGCCTGAGGAACTTTGGTATAACCGAATATTCCATGGGCAACTCTTTTCGCCAGGGCGTCAATTACCGGTTGTGCCGTGCGAAAGTCCATATCTGCCACCCACATTGGCAAAACATCTTCCTCCTGTGCCGTGTCCCATTTGTAGGAATTGGTACCGCGCCGCTGAATGATTTCGTCAAAATTGTAAGACATTATGCTTCTTCTTTTTTTAAATATGTTTCCGCATCGATGATTTTGCAGGCTCCGGGATTTCTATGATTTTCGTCCAGGATGATTTCGCCGATACTTTTTGCTTTTATGATTCCACCCAAAGGATTTTTCACACTCACGATATGATTGTTGATGTCTGCGTTGATGGTGCTGTATTCAAAAGCTAGGTCGCAGTCATCCATAAATTCGCAGTTATCCAATACGGCATTGCTTGCGTAGCAAAGAGGCTGTGTACCGCCAATTTTGCAATTGACCAGTCTAAGGTTTTTAGAATGCCATCCCAAATATTCACCGATGATGGTAGAATCGTAAACGGTGACGTTTTCAGTCTTCCAAAAAGCATCTTTACTATCCAGATAGGCGTTTCTTATGACCACATTTTTTGCATCCTGAAATGAATAATCACCCTGAAGTTTGAAATCTTCAATTTCTATATTGCTACAGTTCATAAAAATATACGGAGCCTCTTTCGCTTCCACATTTCTGAGTTTAATGTCTCTGCAGTTCCAAAATGTTTCACCAGCATTGGGTAATTTTACGTTTTCAAGGAAAAGTCCGTCTATTTCGCGGAACATTTTTGGAGCTTCTACCACGCAGTCGATCATTCGGATGTTTTTTGAATACCAGATGGCCGCTCTGCTGTAAATAGTAAATATGCTATCCTTAATCAAAGAATTTTCGTTGTGCCAAAAAGGATACTTACACATAAAGGTACAATTGTGCGCTTCAATTCCTGAGGCTTCTTTCAAAGCCGATTCTCCGGGGTAAAATTTAACATTATCCAATCTAAGGTTTTTAGCACCATACAACGGGCGTTCCCCTTCAAAAAATCTATTTTCTATTAAATCCATTATAATTTTTTATACTATTTAATTACTCTTTTTTTCTACATTCAATAGGATGTAGAATCCTGTCTTAAGACCTTTTTTCAGTCAGATTGATCTTCTGTGCATTTGTATTTCTGTCAAGAATTTCTCTCATGAGCATTGTGAGTCCGGCCAGTATTCCGAAACCGGCTCCAAGCCAAGGCGTACTCATAATACCGATGTTGGCAATACACCATCCTCCGGCGAGTGTTCCGACAGATACCCCAAGGTTTCCAAACGAAGATTGCAGGCTGTTGGCAAATTCCGGGGCTTCCGGTGCGGCATCAATCATATAGGAAATAGCGGTTAAAAACGACGGCCCATACATTATTCCCCAAAAAGCAATAACGAAAATCTGTGTATAGAAATGGGTTCCGGAGAAGTAAAGCATTACCGGTAAAATCATTGTTCCTAAAAGAAAAAAGGCGGTGGTGCGTACGATATTTTTAGATAAAAATTTCCCTGCGATCCAATTGGCAAGAACTCCTGTTGCTCCAAACAGCAAAAGCATATAGCTTACTTGCTGTTCGGTCATCAGCTTCACCTTTCCCAGATAGTCGGCAAAATAACTGTAGGTTGAAAACCAGGCAGAAATCAGGAAAACATTAAATGCTACGCTGATGATGAAGCGCGGTCTTTTCAATATCACCAACTGATCTCCGTAAGACAGTTTCTCTTTTATCGGAATACTTGGAATAAAGAAAAAAATACCGGCCAAAGCAATGACTGAAATAATCCCCTGAATAACAAAACTGATCTGCCAGCCATAAAAACTTGACATATACGCCGTAAATGGAATTACGGTTACCTGAGCTAGTGCAACGCCTCCAATGACAATCCCTATTAGTTTATGCTGCTCACTTTTATCTGCTGTGCGGATAATGGTGCCCACTGCTGCCGAGAAAAATGCAGGCTGCAGCACAGCTGGTATCATCCTGAATATGAGCAAAAGCCAAAAAGGCGGTGCAAATGCTGAAACAATATTGGAAATTAAAAAAAGTGAAATTGCCAATAACATGATCTTTTTCCGGTTGATTCCCGATGTCGAAAGCACGACAAAAGGTCCCAGCAGGAAAATAGTGAGGGCAAAAACACTTAGCAAAATTCCTGCGTGGTCGATGCCTATATGGTAATGGCCAGCCACGTTTGGCAATACACCTATGATTCCAAATTCGGTACTGATGATTCCTACTGCACCAAGACATCCGGCATAGGCTATATTTTTAATTCCTATTCCTTTGTTGCTTGTTTTCATTCTTTATGGTAAAATTTATATTAAATATTTAATCTGATTTCAGGCAATGATGATACATCGGTATATTCCTGAACAGATAAAAAAAGTTGTTGAAAAAAAGGAGCTGCTGAGAGTGTGTTTAAAATTATATTTAAAAAATGTTTTAGCTTATACCCTATTACATTGTAAAAATTCAATCGTTTTTTTAACGCAAAGATTTTATTTAATTTTCTACTGATTTTTAGAAGGCAAAGGCCATTGAATGGCTTCGCGAAGCTTTAAAATACGCTTTATCAAATCAATTGGTTGATTCTTTTTTGCTCACTTGAAAATTTTTGCATTTAAAATAAAACTTTGCGTTAAATGAACTATTAAAATTTAAACAGGCTCAAAGTCACAGCTCCCGTATTATGACCTTTTATATGGTGGCCGTATTGATCACGTATCGGTATCTTGCTTCCTTGTTCAGTACTTTTGTCCAAGCATCGTTTATTTCTTCTGCTTTGATGATTTGTATTTTAGGAAGCAGCTGGTTGTCTGCGCAATAGTTTACAACCTCTTGGGTTTCAGGAATACCTCCGATATTTGAGGCGTTAAAATTCACCCTGCTACCCGCCAGTCCCAAATTGCTGAGGGTAAGTTCAAATCCTATCGGCATCCCAACCTGCGTGAAACTTCCGTACGGTTTTACTACCGAACTGTATGCCGCCACATCGAACTGAACCGGTATTGTAGAAATCATATAATCCAGTTTTTTCTTATAAGGTTTAAGCTTTTCCAAGCTGTCTACCACAATGACCTCTTTTGCTCCAAAAGAAAGAATATCATTAACTTTATCTTTTGAGGTCGTGAACGCATAAACTTCTGCACCTTTTGAGACCGCAATTTTTACAGCAAGATGACCCAATCCTCCAATTCCCGCAACCCCAACTTTATCCCCTCTTTTGAAATTGGCTCTCATAAGTGGAGAATACGTGGTAATCCCCGCACACAACAGCGGTGCGGCCTCCTGAAGGCTGATATTGTCCGGAATATGGACCGCAAAATGCTGTCTGACTACCAGATGGGTAGAATAACCGCCTTGGGTAATCCCTGAAGGGGAGGTCGCATCTTTTGCACCATAAGTAGATGTCATTCCAACTTCACAATGTTGCTCTTCGCCATGTTTGCAGCTTTCACATTCCATACAGCTGTCTACCATACAGCCAACACCGGCTTTATCTCCAACTTTAAATTTTGTTACTTTTTTGCCGACTGCCGTTACAATTCCGGCTATTTCATGTCCCGGAACCTGTGGGTAAGGCTGTTTTCCCCAGTCGCCTTTCATTTGATGGATATCAGAATGACAGATGCTCGCATATTTAATTTCAATTAAAATATCATCATCCCCAACAGGTCTTCTTTCAAATTCCCAGAGACTTAATTTTCCTGAACTGTCTTTTGCGGCATAGCCTCTGGTTTTGATATTTCTGTTTGCAGATACATTGGTAGTACCTGCCAATAAGCTTACCGAAGGTAACAGCGCTAAACCGGCACCGGCAACTGCGGTCTGCTGAATAAATTTTCTTCTTGAATGTTTGTTCTTGTCTTCGCACATACTCTTTAATTTTTAAAAGTGATTGGATTAGAAATTCATTTCGGCGGATATATATTCCACTGTATCAAAATAAGGTGAGAGAGGGAAAGTTTCAACATATTGCTTTACCTGTTCTTCATCCGTATTTTTAAAGATCAGTACCGCTCCGTTGGCATTGTCTTTTGAAAAAACGTGTTCCAGGATTCCCATCTCCCGCAATCTGCCTGCAGTTTCGTACTCTTTTGGTAACAGCACATCCAAATCAGGCACATTGTTTAAGTCACATTTTATATTGACAAGTATTCGTTTCATTTTTCTTTGTTAACAGGTTATTTTCAACAATAAAATATTTAAATAGAATGGTTACTTTAAGGTAAAATTTTCAGCAAGCTGAGCCACTCTTTTTCCTAAATATTGAGCCGTATTAAGATCACTCTCACCCGGTGTAACTTCCGGACTGTCGTTTTCTGAAAAAGCCATAGCGCCCAGCCAGCTTCCAAGTCCGTTGAGGTCTTTTGTAGACAGCGAACTTTCAGGGTTAGCAGGATGAAGATCAAGACCTGCCCAGATCATCCCGTGTTGTGCTGCAAAAAGTGCCATGGTGATGAGTGAATTAAGCTTATCTCCACTCAGAGATCCGGAATTGGTAAAACCGGCCGCTATTTTATTTCGCCACCTGAATTCATTCCATACCGGTTTCGTGGAGGCTTCAAAAAAGGCTTTTAATTTCGCACTTATGGTCCCATTATAGGTAGGAGATCCAAAAATAATGGCATCACTTTTTTCCAAAACTTCCCAGGGATAATGGGCATCTTCTCCCACGTGAAAGAGATGAACTGCTGCTCCTTCAATTTCTGCTGCTCCTTTTGCTACGGCTTCTGCCAGTTTTTTGGTATGTCCGAAGCCACTGTCATATACTACTGATATAATCATATTATCGTCAATTTATTATCATTAGATTTTTCAGATTTTGTCTCTGAATTTTTGATAGTACAAAATTGCTGTCTTTTGAGATCCATTTAATTATCCATACTACGGATATGTTTACCATTTTTACTGATTCTGTAAGGGGTCTAATCAAGTGACTGTTTTAATGTTATACATTTGTCTTATAATTAATTCAGATTATGGAGAATTTTATAGAAATCAACACGGTCAGTCAGTATGATGCATTTTATGGGCAGGAAAATCTTCATCCCTTAGTCAGCATTGTTGATTTAGCGGGAAGTAAGCCTGAAATCTACACCTCTACGATGAGTTTCGGATTTTATGCCGTCTTTTTAAAAGATACCGTTTGCGGAGATATTGCATACGGCAAGAACACCTACGATTATCAGGATAAATCATTGGTATTCATTGCTCCCGGGCAGGTTTTTAATATTTCGCTGAAAGAAGGTGATGAGGCTTACGGTACAGGGTTATTGTTTCATCCTGATCTTATCAGAGGGACTCCACTGGGAAAACGTATCGACAGCTATAATTTCTTTTCCTATCAGTCCAGTGAAGCCTTACACGTTTCTGAAAAGGAACGCAGGCTGGTTGTTGACTGCTTTGAGAAAATTAAATATGAACTTGAAATCGGAACAGACAAGCACAGCAGAAAACTGATCTCCTCCAATATTGAATTGTTTTTAGATTACTGTATCCGTTTTTATGATCGGCAGTTTATTACACGCAGTGAGGCAAATCATGGAATCATTGAACAATTTGAAATGTTTTTAAATGACTATTTCCACTCGGATAAGCCACAGACTATTGGCCTGCCCACTGTAAACTATTTTGCAGGATTGCTTCATCTTTCTCCCAATTATTTTGGAGATGTCGTGAAAAAGGAAACCGGAAAATCTGCCCACGAATATATCCAGTTAAAAACAATGGACATCGCGAAAGAAAAAATCTTAAACCCAAAATCAACGATAAGTGAAATCGCCTTCGAATTAGGATTTACGTATCCTGCACATTTTACGAGAGCCTTTAAAAAGAACACAGGAGTAACACCTCTTCAGTACAGATCACTTAACTGATAAAAAGCCGTCATCATATCAACTAAAAAAGGTAGCAAATTGCTACCTCTTTTTGAAACCATTATCAATTTCTAATCATTTAAAAATTCATCCTTACTTTAAGTTATCCTTAAAAAATGTTTCCAGCTTTTTAAAAGGAATCATATCTATTTTATCGTATAGATCTACATGAACGCCACCTAGAATAATCATGAGTTCTTTGGGCTCGGCTGCCGCCTTATAAGCATCCTCACTGAAATATCTTGAATGCGCATTTTCACCTGCAATAATAAGCACCGGTCTTGGAGAAATCTCTTTAATATAGCTTAGTAGAGGCATATTCATAAATGAAAGGGCACTCGTCATTCTCCATCCGGTTGTAGAGTTTACCGACCGTTTATGATAACCTCTGGGCGTTTTATAATAATCATAATACTCTTTTACAAACTGGGGTTCATTTCCTGTTAGCTTTTCGGGAAGATGTTCAGCAGGATAAGCAGGATTTCCGGTTTCCGCATCCTTCCATCGCTGAGCGCTCAGGTCTTCCAGGGTTTTAGTTCTCTGCTCAAGGGTGACCACATCATTATATCCTCTTGATATTACTCTTGACATATCGTACATACTGGTTGTCGCAACCGCTTTTACACGTTTATCGATAGCCGCCGCATTAAGAGCCATTCCTCCAAAACCACAAATTCCGATGATCCCTATTTTATTCCGATCCACATTTTTCTGAAGTCCCAGAAAATCCACTGCCGCACTAAAATCTTCCGTATTGATGTCTGGTGAAGCTACATTTCGAGGTTCTCCTCCGCTTTCGCCTGTGTAAGACGCATCAAAAGCAATGGTTGCAAATCCTCTTTCCGCCATCTGGTTGGCATACAATCCTGAAGACTGCTCCTTTACCGCACCGAATGGCCCACTGATTACGATGGCCTGCAATTTCTCATTTCCCACATTTTTAGGAAGATATAAATCGCCCGAAAGCGTAATTCCGTAACGGTTTTTGAAGGTGACCGCTGTTCGCGTTACTTTGTCGCTAATTTTAAACGTATAATGTTCTGTATTATCCATTTTATTTACTTTTTTATTTGAATTCTGTGCTGTTAACTGTCCGAATGACAATACCGTAACAGCGATGATTGATGCTATTTGTTTCATTTTATTTTAATGTATTTGCTACTTTTACTCTCCATCGGTACCCTATTTCATTCAGGTTATATGAATTTTTTCTTTGAAATTAACAGGCTATCTATTTTGTGACTATTTTTGGATAGGCGCTGCTCCCCATTGTATGAAAGATTGACCACATCTTCCTTTATAATCACTTTACAAATTTCGGAACTGTCCTATGATGACGTATTACACAAACTACGGTTTCCCTTACCATTTTCACTGATTATTCCAGATGATTGATAAGATGATTGTACTAATGCTGTTTTACTCTGCTTTTACGCCATTCCCAGGATCATTATCTATTCAGCAATAAGAAAATATCATATCTTTATCAATTATATTTAAATGAAGATGAACAGCAGGCTATTAAAACAATATATTTTGCAGATCACCACTCTTTCTGATCCGGATCTGGAGAAGTTTGCTGCCCTTTTTTATAACAGAAATGTGGGCCGTAAAGAAATTATTCTTCAGGCAGGCGACCTTTCCCTGTTTGAGGCATTCGTTACAAAAGGTCTTTTTAAGGTATATCATATCGATGAAAGCGGTTTGGAACAGATACTTTATTTTGCAGCAGAAAATTGGTGGCTCGCTGATCTTGACAGTTTCAATAATCAAAAACCCTCACAATTATTTATCGAGGCTCTTGAAGACAGTGAAATAATCTGCATTTCCAAAGCCCATAAAGAATACGCCTACGAAAATATACCCGGCGTTGAAAGGTTATTCAGGATAATGACCCAACGTTCTCATGTGGCTCTCCAGAGAAGAATGATAGAGAATTTAAGTGCCAAAGCCGATCAACGCTATATAAATTTCACAAAAAAATATCCTTTTTTACTCCAGAGACTTACCAATGTTCAGATTGCAGCCTACCTCGGGATAAGCCATGAGTTGGTGAGCAGAATACGCCAAAAAGTGAACGGTAAAAAAACCGACATCTGATCAGTTGCTTCTACATCTTTTTTTCTGATCTGCGGTTTTTTCTAAATTTATTTACGAAAATATTCCATTTTAACTTTATTTATTGATTTTTTTCAATATTCAGACGATTTCATTTATTGAACTTTGCCAACTACATCAAAAAAGGCTAAGGTTAGCTGAGATTTAATATATAGAAAATTATTATGGATAGAAAAAAATTTTTAAAAGAAGGCTTTCTGGGATTAGGAGCAATCGTTGCGCTTCCGTCCATCATCGCCTCCTGCTCAGGAGATAATGACCCGTCTGAAAATGCTGACGGCAATGGGAATTGCAATGTCTCCCCTACCGAAACAATTGGTCCGTTTCCCATCATAACGCCGGCACAGTATGTAAGAGCCAGCATTATTGGTGACCGCAGCGGGATCCCGTTGCTAATGACACTTACCATACAGGATAGGAGTAACGGATGTACACCTCTTGAGGGAGCCTATGTTGATGTATGGCAATGTGATAAAGATGGAAATTACTCTCAATATGGCGGAAATCAGTTGCAGACAACAAACTACACAGCACAAAATTTTCTGCGCGGAAGGCAGATGACCAATGCCAGTGGCCAGGTTAGTTTTATCACAATTTTTCCGGGTTGGTATCCGGGGCGCGCTCCTCATATCCATGTACATATCTATAACGGCAGCGGCGCATCTTTGCTGGTAACACAGATTGCTTTTCCAACAGCTGTTTATTCATCTGTTTATGCCACTAACGGCTATCATGGAGCCCCGGATCGATCGAATGAGCAAGACAGTATTTTCGCAGACAGCCTGAATCAGAATATGGCAGACAGCCTCACGGGTAATACTACAGACGGATATACTTTACTGAAAACAATTACTGTAGCTTAGATTACACAATTTTCACAGAGAATTTGGTTGATTTTAGAGCTACATTTACGAATGAGGGTTTTATTTTTACCGCGAAAGTGACAAAATAAGCTTTAAAAGCAGATACATTCCGGAACAAAACATTTTGCTGGCAGAGCGTAAATTTTAAACCTTCAGGGTTTTGAAAACCCTGAAGGTTTGTTTGTAATTTAAAATAACTTTTTAGTGATTATTTTCATTTAAGTATTCGCGATATGCCCTTTTAACTTTTCAAGATTCATAATCTTAACTATTTTATTGCGAAATGAGATGATTTTATGATTCTCCAATTCTGCAATTGTTCTGTAAACTGTTTCGTAAGTTGTCCCTATATAGGCGGCTAAATCCGTCTTTGTCAGTTCAATTTTCAACACATTTTCTTCATCCAATCCAAAATGACTGATCAGGTAAAGAAGATTAACGACTAAACGATCCTTTACTGAAAGATGCACTAGACTGCCCATTTTTTGTTCCGACCATTGCAACTCATTTGCGTAGAACATCATAAGCTCGTAGGCAAAAGCGGTATTGGTTTTAAGCAAAGTCCTGAAAAAATTAATTTCTATAAAACACAATACAGAATCCTGCATGGCTGTTGCCGAAATAGGAGATAATAAATTTTCGGAGGAGATTGCGCGATGTCCCACGATTTCGCCTTCCCTGGTAAACCTTACGATCATTTCTCTATCGCCCCAATGTTTATGTACTTTTACAAATCCTTTTTGTATAAAAAATACACCCGGCATTTCGCTACCTTCACTGATAAATTTCTGTCCTTTTTTTACGTTGATCCTGTCTATTTTGATATCGATTGCTTCCCACCATTCTTTTAATATATTTTTACACATAAAACAACTGTGATCACACGCTCCTGAATTTTTTTTCATAATTAAACTAAAGGCTGTCATACAAATGTAAACCAATACCTACTTACTTGCAAAAATTGTAGCGGAAACTTACCTTTTAACTGTTACAAAGGTTTTCTTACCTGATAAAATATTTATTTAAAATTTCTCCCGACTTTACATTTTTCAATTGCTGATTGGTAGTGCATTGATCTAATCCTCCCAGGCTGGGTATCCATTTTCCGGTTTTTATAAAATCTAAATTTTGCAATAATTCAAAATATTTTCTTCGGATTTGTTTTTCGTTAAGTCCTGTATATAATGCAATCTTTAATTTTTGCTGCTTGGCTATTGAGATTAATTCCAGTAACTTTTGGTTATGCCACTCTCCTCCCATAAAAAGAATGCACGTTATTGTTTTCTCATACTTTACAAGAAGACCATGAAAGAGTTCTGGCGTAAGATCTGTTCCGTTTTGAGGATTCCAAAGATGCTCCGAATGGCAACCATCACAAGCTAGCTGACAACCTGTGATGGTGAAACAAAGAGAAATTTCATTAGGAATTTCCTGTAATACGATATCATAAGAATCATACTTCAACATTCCCGTAATATGTTATTTTCTCTTCTTTTTGACGGTCTTTTGAAAAGTTTGTAATTTTCTTTAAATAGCCAATCACCCGGGTCGCATGATCGATATCAGAAGAGTTACAATCTGTGCAATAATGCATGGTTTGCTTATTCACAAAACCACAGGCATTACAAACGGTGACTTTAATATTAAAACAGAAATAATTACAGCCTGTATGAGCCGCAACATCCAATAACTTCCTGAATCCCTCCTGACTCGGATATTCTTCTAAATTACAATGATACGCAGAACCGCCATCAAGATATTGAATATAATCCCTGCCATGAAGGAAAAACTTATCTATCAGATTTTGACTTTTGTCTTCAACGATATAAAAATAAGAGTTGTAGCAGTCCCGTGGTACATATAACCAATCGTTTTTGTCCCATTTTGCATTTTTTACACCAAGATTTTCTGCCGGAACAAATTCTGTATTAAACATAAAACCGTAAATTTCTTTTGCTTTTTTATTTTTATGATATATCAATTTAAGCTTTTCATTGACGAATTCTTTATACTTGTCGTTGTTAGAGATTTCAATGCTCAGAAACTCCGCAGCCTCAACCAATCCGTTAATACCAATGGTTAAAAACTGTTTGTCTAAGGATATAAATCCTGCATCATAAACAGGCAGCATTCCTGCCGCTTTATAATCCTGTACAATACTTCGGAAAGCGACCTGATATTTATGTACTTTATCGATTACATTTTCAAGAGAAATTCCTTTCTGAACCAGGCGATTCATATTAATTGTAATTACATTGATACTTCCTGTAGAAACTCCACCCGCCCCTAAAGAATAGCTGAATGTATGATCAGAAATTTCGTTTCTCAACCTGCAGCAACTCGCTAATGAATCTGCATTATCCGATTGATAGATAAAAAATGAATTGCCCTCGCTTAATTCTTTAGCGCAGAAATTGGCAAAAGAATCATCATCTACTCTCTTATTCTTAGTAAGCATTGCAACGGTAATAACCGGGAAAGTTAAAACAGCTTTTGACCGTTCTTTGTTGAACCATTGCATAAAAAATTGCTGCAGATTATTTAATGTAGAATAAACTGGTTTACTTCCGTCGGGGAAAACAAATGTTTCAAACATCGATTCAAAATAAGAATTATCATATAAAGAAATATTCCAAAAAACCGACTGGTAACCCCTAGCTGCCGCGGGTTGATTAATGGCATAGACAACGTGCTGTAATTCACTTTCAATAATTTGTTGATGCTCTACAATATAATCATCGCCAAAATCTTTTCTGGCAAAATAATCAAAGTACAACAAAAATTCTAAGGTAGCGACAGCACCCGCAAATTGTGATGATACCGAAAATAAGAAATTAACAAAAGAACCACAAAAACTGGCTAAATGCTTAGGAGCTTTAGATTCTCCTCCCAGTTTTGTTAATCCGTCCAGAAGTAATGGATACATGGAAACACTCACGCAATATGGCTTCAGGCTGGTTTCATCGTGCACATAAATCTCATGATCATTCAGTTGTCTGATGTATTCCGATGCCAAATCATCACCAAAAAGGTCTTTAATCTTCTTTGAAATAAGTTTTCGGTTAACCTGAATATTAATATCTTTATTCAGTTCTCCTTCCATTGTTGCAATATTTTTATTCGAAACATTGGCATTAGAATCGAATAAGGCTCCGCTCGCCGCATTTGAAGATAATAAATAGTTTTCTATAAAGTTACATTTTACTTCCAGCTGTTCCTCTGTTAATCGGGTGAATTTATTTTTCATATTTAAAATTTAAATAATATATTAAGGTATTTTACTATTTTATTAATTGAAATTGAGTTAAAGATTTTAATCCGGAGTTGACCTTTTTAGAATAATACGTATGATAAATTGTATTAATTGGTAAATTATTATGTACATCCCAAGCAATAAACCCAATCCAGATATTCCGAATAAAATATGTAAATGCTTATTGCCGTCATAAAATTGACTAAACAGGATATTTTCTGAAAAATAAATCCATTTTGAGCGTTCAACGCCCATAACCAGTAAGGTTATAAAAAAGCAGATAAAAGACAGATTGAAAATCTTCGTTCCGACAACGATATATCTTTTGGTCTGGTTTGATATTTTTCTGATTTTATCTAATATAAAGCATATTGATGAAAGCAAAATTGTTGTGTTTATGCCGATTATTGTTCCCATAGAATGGGCAACTGTGATGTGCGTTCCGTGGGTAAAAAGATTGAAAGCCGGGATCGACAAAAGAATCGCTAGAAAAAGATTAATAAAAATCCACAGCTCAGAAAGCATCATGAAAGAATAAGATGATGAGTAAAAAATTTTCTTCTCGTTCGACAGATTTTTCTTCCAAAGATAAATGATCCGTAAAAGTATAATCCACTCCGTCATACTTACCAGATAAGCTGCATAACGTATCCAGCCCGCATTAGGAACGGCATACACATGATGTGCCCAATTAAACATTACATTAATTAATCCAAGAAAGAAAAAGAAAAATGCGGTTTTTGAACGGCTGTAAAAGTCATTTTCGCTACTTTTTTCCATGACATACATGGATGAGCCGTAGACCAACATATTCCAGGCTCCTACATAAGCACCTCCCGACTTCCACTGCATTGTTAAATTCTGTATATAATTTTCTCTGAAATAGGGCAAAATCCAAAGATGGGCCTCGGTAAAATGAAAAATCATTAATAAAATTCCGGTTCCCCACATCCAATAATAGACCGGCCACTTAGAAAAATGTCTCCACATTACACGGAAATAGTAGATTCCAAATAAAATCCAGCCCAACAGTATCGGAATGTAGAACCCATGCGGAAACTCCAGATACTCTTTTCCTTCAAACTTCTTAAAAAGATAGCTAATGACAATTAATAATCCCGTGAGAAAGAAAATCCAAAACTGCCATTTCATGATGACGGGATTCACTTTATCATTTTGTATATACCAAAAAATACCCCCAATGGCCGCCATAAAAATCCATGACAATGCAAAAAGTGTATGCAGAGGCCTTAGAACAGTGAACGGGAGACTTTCTTTAATAAAATCGGGAATAGCATATTGGATACCCGATAAAAGCCCGACCAATAGGCACAGTGCAAGACTTAATAACCCGACGAGTATATAATATAACGGATACCTGCTATTTTTCATTGTTTTCTTTTTTTTGATATTGAACCCAACCGCTATATTGTATCTGTGCCTTTCTGTTTGGGTAATAGCCTGTTTTATCAACTTCTTTTAAGAATTGAAGGATATATTCCTGTTCATCCGCTGAAAAATTGAATTTGGGCATCGATTTCACGCCACTAATCATCATTACCTTTAAATATTCTGCACTTTTTTGGGGATGCGAAGAAACGTTTGTTAAGTCCGGCCCCATGTACCCACCGAGCCCGTATAGTTGATGACAGGCGTTACAGTTATTCTGCAGCCACAGATGTTCTCCTTTTAATGCATCGGAGGACAATTTAATATGTCCGAAGTTGGTTTTTCCGGTGTAGATTTCTTTACTATACCATGCGTAGATTACTACCAGAATAAAAAATACACCCACGTAATATTTATGCATATCGTCCTTTTATTGAATTTTTGAACCGGAGGCAAACATGAGCCCGCCTAAATCAGAAAAACGAAATACAGAATTTTCCAAATCTCTATTTTCGATGGAACCTGTTGATTTTGCTCCGATTTTCACAATATTGTAAAAATCATATTCAGTATGACTTCGCCTCTTTTTTAAAGCGCTGTAAAAGTCTATACTTTCTACTCGGTTATTGACATTGAGAAACAATTCAAGTTCTGCTATACTTTTCATAATGAGTTGGATATGATTTTTGTTAAATAAATCGACAAAGGATGTCATGATGAGTATTACAATTTACCGCTGTGTCTGAACGGGAAAGCCAATATGATTTATGACACAAAAATAGAAAAAAAAATCATAATAAGACAAAAACATCTTATTTATAATATCTTTGTATCAGAATTAATTTTTCTTTTAAACAGGTACAAAATGGGTACAAATTTATCTTCCGCACACAAAATGTTATTTCTAAATACATTGGCCTTTACCATCTGCTTTTCCTGCTGGACATTGAATGGTGTTTTGGTGACCTATCTGGTCGATAATGGTATTTTTAACTGGTCTGTCGTAGAAACAGGCTGGCTTTTAGGCATCCCGATTCTCACGGGCTCCGTAATGAGATTGCCATTAGGAATTTTGACAGATAAATACGGCGGAAAGCCCGTTTTTTCCATCTTACTTCTTTTGTGCAGCATTCCACTTTTTCTGCTTTATTTTGCAGATTCTTACTGGATGTATTTTCTGCTAAGCGCACTTTTCGGAATGGTGGGAACCGGCTTCGCAGTGGGAATCGCATTTACATCTGCCTGGTATCCTAAAGAATGGCAGGGTCGCGCTTTAGGAATCTTCGGAATGGGTAATGCAGGAGCTGCACTTACCACATTTTTTGCACCTACTCTACTTAATTATTTCTCAGAAAACGATCCGGAAAATGGGTGGAGATTACTACCAATCATCTACGGAATCACTTTGGTTATCATTGGTTTGGTCTTTTTATTATTTGTACAGAATAAAAAAGCAGCTATTCAAAATAAATCTACCCGAGAACTTCTTGCTCCACTTTCTAAGGTTAGAGTCTGGCGGTTCGGACTGTATTATTTCCTTGTTTTTGGTCTGTTTGTCGCCTTTTCTCAATGGTTAATGCCCTATTATGTGAGCGTTTATAAAACATCCTTGGTTTTGGGTGGACTTCTAGCCTCAGCGTTCAGTTTGCCAAGTGGGGTTATCAGAGCGTTTGGGGGCTATTTGTCTGATAAATTCGGAGCGAGAAAAGTAATGTACTGGGTTTTATATTCATCTTTAGTATTAAGCGGATTACTCATGCTTCCAAAAATGGAAATCTTAACGCCGGGAAAAGGCATCACTGCCAAGAAATCCGGAATCGTAACTGCCATTGAAAAAGAAAAAATTATACTTAATACAGGCGAATCAGCAATTACTTCAAAACCTGAAATCCCACAACAAACTTCAGTGTTACCCGAATCCTTTTCGTGGCAGGAAGTATTGGTGAAACAGAACGATCAGGTTCAGAAAAAGCAACTTTTAGCGCAAGGTGTTACTTTAATCAAATTTGAAGCACATATTTGGGTTTTCTCCATCCTTGTTATTCTCATCGGAATTTTGTGGGGAATCGGGAAAGCGGCGGTTTATAAACACATCCCAGAATATTTCCCGAATGAAGTGGGAGTCGTTGGCGGAATGGTAGGTTTAATAGGTGGGCTTGGCGGTTTCATAGGTCCCATATTATTTGGATATCTGCTCGATTTCTCAGGATTATGGACGAGTTCCTGGATTTTTGTCTTCATCGTTTCCGCCATTTCCCTGTTTTGGATGAATACGATCATAAAAAAAATGATGCACCACGAAGCGCCTCATCTCAAAGATAAAATTGAGTATGAGAACAACAACAAAGATTAAATTTTAAAAGAATAAACAATTAAAAATATGAACAATTCACATTGGTTAACCGACTACGACCCTTCAAACGAAGAATTTTGGAACAAGAAAGGAAAAAAAATAGCCTGGAAAACACTGACGATCACAACAGCCGCTCTTACCTTTTCTTTTGCCACCTGGTTTCTTTACAGCGTGGTCGTCATCAAACTTCCCCATATCGGATTTCAATTTACCGATGATCAACTTTTCTGGATGGCAGCAATGCCCGGGCTGGCAGGCGGTCTCCTGAGAATTGTAAATACTTTTTTAATTCCGATTTACGGAACGAGGAAAATCATTTCCATCAGTTCATTAATTAAAATCATTCCTTTACTAATGCTTGGTTTTGCAGTAATGAATCCTCAGACTTCTTTCACCTATTTCATGATTATCGGGTTTTTACTCGGAATGGGTGGCGGAGATTTCTCTTCATTTATGCCTTCCACATCGCTTTTTTTTCCTAAAAAATCTGCGGGAACCGCACTCGGCATCCAGGCTGGTGTCGGAAATTTCGGAGTAAGTCTGGTACAGCTCCTTTCACCATTGATTATGAGTTTAACAATCTTTTCATTTTTAGGGGGTGGAGAAATAATCGCCGAGACCGGAAAAACTATTTATCTTGAGAATATTGCATTCATTTATGTCATCCCATTATTAATCATCGGTATCTGGGCATGGTTTTCTCTAAAAAGTATTCCTGTAAAAGCTTCATTTAAAGAACAATTAGACATTTTTAAAGACCGCCATACACTGTATTGCACGATGACTTACATTATGACGTTTGGGATTTTTGCGGGTTTTTCAGCAGCTTTTCCTTTAATGATCAAAAATATGTATGTTCCTTTAGATAAAAATTTAGATCCTTTACAATTTGCGTTTTATGGTCCACTTATTGGTTCTGCATCAAGAATAATTTTCGGAAAAGTTGCCGATAAAATTGGAGGTGCTCTTCTTACTCATATTACCGGAATTTCTTTGATTATCTTACTGACAAGGTTAATTCTTGGTGGTTATTTAACTCCTACTTCACCGGATCAATTTCAAGGATTTTTATTAATCGTTTTAGCGATTTTCTTTTTTACCGGGATAGGAAATGCGGCCACCTTCAAACAATTCCCAACCATTTTTGCAGAATCACCGAGGAAAGCGGCAGGTGTAATTGGCTTTACATCAGCAATTGCGGCGTTCGGACCATTCGTGTTTAATGTTTTAATTACTCAATCTAAAGCAATTTCCGGAGATACGCGATTATTTTTCTGGTTTTTAGTTTTCGGATGTGTAATGGCCACGGCTGTCAATTGGTATTTCTACACGAAAAAAGATTGTGAAAGACCTTGTTAAGTTTTATAAAAAATTTGTTCAATGAAAAAAATAACATTCATTATCCTTTTACTTTCAATATCCCTAAATATAGGTTTGATTTATAAATTCTTTTACGCGGGTGAGAAAGTAATTTTAGCCAAAGACGGAAGATCTGAAATAAAGATGTCTGAAGAAAACCGTGAGTTTGTGATGTCAGAAATGCGTGGTTTTTTAGAAAGTATTCAGCAAATCAATGATGGAATTGCCAAAAACAACCCTGAAATCATTACAAAAGTCGGTCAGCAATCAGGAACCTGCAAAGTAGATGCTGTTCCTCAAGGATTGATTAAATCTTTACCCTATGAATTTAAACAAATAGGATTTCAGACCCATGAGCTTTTTGACATCATATCGAAAATGGCAAAAAAAAATTACGACCGTCAGCAAACTCAGGAGCAGCTCAACCAACTCCTGAACAATTGTGTTGCATGTCATAAAACGTATAAAATTTCTGTTGAAAAATAATTCGATATGGTACAAAAATCAATAACCTTTGCTTCTGTTTTTTTTATTCTGGGAAGTGTCAACGCTCAGGTTGACAGTCTTAAAATGAATTTGGATTTCCGAACAAGAGGCGAACTGGATAACGGAGCAAGAACGATGATCCCCAAAGGAAAATCACCTGAAACGACGATTGCTTCAAGGGCACGTTTTGGCATAGATTATTATTATAAAAATCTGGAACTTTATATCTCTGCCCAAGATACCCGAACCTGGGGTGAAACTTCATCAAATGCAAACAAAAATCAAAATTTCATCCTAAATGAAGCCTGGGCAAAATATCAGGTTTCAGGAGAATTTTTATTAAAAATAGGTCGCCAAATTTTGTCTTATGACAACGAAAGATTAGTCGGATCACTCGACTGGATGATGCAGGGACGAAGTTTTGATGCTTTAAAAGGTGTTTACCAAATAAGCTCTAATTCAAAATTAGAAGCGGTGGTAACGTATAATAATGACGATAATGATCTAAATGATATTCCGGATAAAGAAATTTATACTATTTCGGAAGCGGGAGAAATCACAAAATCTTTGCAGATCATTCATTATCAATATCTCGGAAAGAAAAATTTTGAATTCTCTGCCATTGCTCTGAATACTATATTGCAGAATCCATCTGGAACCCATTATGATATGCTTACGGTAGGAATTAATACAAAAAAATACCTGGAAAATATCGGATTTTTTGGTTCAGTCTATTATCAAACCGGAAAAAATACGTCTGCTCAAAGTAAAAATGCCTATCAGTTTTCTGCGAATGTGGACTTTCTTCTTCATCCAAAATTCAACTTCGTTTTGGGTACAGAATGGCTTTCAGGGAAGAATTACGATACCGAATCCAGCAAAAACAAATCCTTCAGTCCGTTATATGGCACCAATCATCTTTATAACGGATTTATGGATTATTTTTATTTTGGAACAAGCCATTTTAACAGTTTTGGACTGAATGATTATTATTTAAAATCAAATTTAAAATTCAGTCAACATTCATTGTTACAAGCGAATTTACATGCTTTTACCTCGAATGGAAAAATGGGATATTTAGATTTTGGTCAAAAAATATCCAACTATTTAGGAACAGAATTAGACCTTGTTTTCACCCATAAAGTCGGAAAAATGATTACCGTAAATATTGGTCATTCCTTCATGTTTTCAGGAGAAAGCATGAAATTCCTTAAGAATGTTTCAGATCCTAAAAATGTACAGACCTGGACATGGGTTGGTTTAAAAATTATGCCCAATTTTAGATTGAAATAATATTTAAAAGACATTTAAATAAAAAAAAAGAGGCTTTCTCAGAAGTGAGGCAGCCTCTTTTTTTACTGACTTATGATTTGCGAATCTCTGACATATCTACATACTCTTCAGCAATTCCCTTTGTTGAGGTTCTATGCGTTACCAAAATTATCGTTTTATCGACTGAAGCCTCTTTAAGTGATTTTAAAATAATGCCTTCATTAAGGCTGTCGATATTGCTTGTCGGTTCATCTAAAAGCAAAAGCGGTGCATCATGCAGGAATAATCTCGCCAAACTTATTCTTTGTTTTTCTCCTGCAGACAGACGGTCTCCCAACTCTCCCACTCTGGTATTGTATCCGTTTTCGAGCTTACTTATAAATTCATCTACACTCGCTTTTTTCGCGGCATTTTTAATATCCTCCAAATCTGCATTATAGTTACCGATACGAATATTCTCAGCAATAGTATCGTCCAGCAAAATAGGATTTTGAGTGAGGTATGATTGATTGATCCTCAACGATGAAGTATTGATATGATTGATATTTTCACCCGATATTTTTATGGTTCCACTGTCGGTTTCCCAAAAGCGCATTATAAGTTTCAGTAAGGTAGATTTTCCGGAACCACTTTTACCATTGATGGAGAGAATCTTATTTTTTTCTAAATTTAAAGACAAACCGTCCAAAATATTTTCTTTTTGATAAGAAAAGTTGATATTCTCGCATTCAAGTTTATTAAAAATAATATCAGAACCGTTGGTTATCTCATCTACTTCAGGCTGTTCATTAATTAAATCGATGATCCTTTTTCCGGAAGCAGAAACCAGAAGTAAGGTATTTGCCACATTAGAAAGTGCTAAAACAGGACCAAATGATGATAAAAGCGCAATTACGGGAATAATCATCGAAGGAAAATCTATCTGACCAGTTTGATATAGCTTACCCCCGAAAATAAGAATTAAAGCCGAAAAAAAAACCATTGCAAAACCATTCATTAAACTTGTCTGAAAGCCATATTTTTTCAGTTTTCGCTGATTCTTTTTTAATTCGGATCCAATTTTAGAAATGGTATCAATTCTTTGTTTTTCGACACCAAATTGAAAGATCTCACTAATTCCTTTTAAAGTTTCATACATATAGTCGTTGAGTTTAGAAAAACTTTCACGTTGGCTAATACCACTTTTCCTTCCCGCTTTTGAAATATATAAAGGTAAAAATACACCTACGAATAGATAAGTCGATAATGCAATGAGCCCAAATATCCAGTGAAATGAGCCAATAAACAAAACCATTACGACAGATACTATTCCGCCAATGATCATTGGAGATACCGTATGTGCATAGAAAACCTCCATAATCTCAACATCTGCGGTAACCATCGAAATAAGCGATCCTTTATCCCTGTTTTCTAATTTTGCCGGTGCGAGCCGACGCAAGGCAGAGAAAATTTTATCCCGCAATAGGGCAAGTACTGTAAATGCAATAAAATGATTGCAAAGTTGTTCTCCATAACGCAGAAATCCTCTCAAAGCGGCAAACGTAAAACATAAAATAATGAGAACATTGAATGATAAGGGAACTGTAAACCCAAAAATATCTGCCATGGCATATATTCCTAAAATCGGAATGAAAATAGCCATTAAAAAACCAATAACTCCAGCGCTCACCGCCAAACACATATAGCCTGTAAGCGGTTTCACCAGCTTTAGAAGTTCTAAAAAGAGATTCAGCGTATTATCTTTTCTTTTATTACTATTTTGCATACTTTTCTAAATGTTTTTGATGTTGATATAAAATGGCGTAGTCTTTCTGTGCCTTCAGAAGTTCTTCGTGAGTGCCCTGTTCTTTCACTTCTCCGTCTGACAAATAGTAAATGTTATCAGAATGTTTTACATTGGAAAGGCGGTGAGAAATAATGATAATGGTTTTCTCGCATGATATTTTACGAATCAGTTTCATGATAATTTCTTCGCTTTCTTCATCGATATTAGAAGTTGCTTCATCAAATATTAAAATTTCCGGATCTTGAAGAAGGGTTCTTGCAATGGCAAGGCGTTGTTTTTGTCCTCCTGAAAAATTGCCGGCATTTTCAGAAAGGTCTGTTTCCAGCCCTTTTTGCTCATAAAGAAAATCATAAAGGTGGACGTCTCTCAACAAAGAATCCATCTCTTCATTGGTGGCATCAGGATTTGCTATATGTAAATTTTCTTTTACAGTTCCTTTAAAAAAATAAGGATTATGAGTCAGCATATTGATCGTCATCATGCGGCTTTCTGTGGTAATAAATTTATTCTCCACGCCTCCAATACTTATTTTACCCTGATAGCCTGTAACTGTTGCAATGAGTAAATTTGCAATGGTTGATTTTCCACATCCGGACTGGCCCACAATTGAGGTCATCTTTCGATAAGGAAATTCCATATTCAAATGACTTATAATTAAATCTTTATCATACGAAAAACTAAGATCTTTGAGCTGGATGTCATAATTAGAATTTTCTATTTTTTGATTGGCCTGAGTACTCTCAGGCTTATCAAGAACATCTTTTATAAAGGTGCTCGCCCAGATTCCATTCATTGCAACATGAAATAATGAGCCTAAAATTCTTAAGGGCACAAAGAAATCATAACAGAGAAGAATAATAAAAACTATTGCCAGAAGACGCGTATCACCCTGCACACCAAACATAGACATTTGATGGTTTTTTAGTTGATACAAAGCGGTAACCATTCCGGCAGCAAGACCTCCAAAGGCAATAATATCCATCATATTAATCGAATTAAGCTGCGATCTCAGCAGACTCATAGTCTTTTTACGAAAATCTTCGGCTTTAAGATTCATTTGCACATGTTTTTCTGCGTCTACATCATAGCTTTTCAGCATGGTGAGGCCTTGTATATTGTCTAAAAAAACGTTTCCGAGACTAAAATAGCTCTTCCAGTATTTACCTAATATTTTTTTCGCAATCCTTAATCCGACCATGATCACCAATGGGATGATCGGTGACAATAATAACAGAATAAGGGATGTTTTCATATTAATAAAAAAGATGATGACAACCATCGTTAAAGTGGCCGCAATACTGTAAAACAACTGAGGCATAAAACCTGAATAATACGTTTGCAGCTGCTCAATACCTTCCCCGGCAAGCTGCATAATTCTGGAGGTGGAAATTTTCTGATGATAAGATGGCCCGATTGAAATAATTTTTCTGAAAAACTTTTCACGAAGATCTATTTTAACACTTTCCGATAATTGATGTCCGTACAGTTCAGCCTTTCTTTCAAATAAAAATTTAATCAGCCAAAAACTCAGTACCGAGATAAAATATAAAAAATAATTAGGAGGCTGGCCAATAAATAAATCATTTAAAAGCCGCGCTACGGAAAAAGAAATTAGAATGTTCATGAACAAAGCAAACCATCGAAAAAGAACGTTCAGCATAATATTCTTCTTAGTTCCCTGTACATAATGTAAAAGTTCTGAATTAAGCATACATTGAGGTTTTAAAATTAATAGTATAAGATCTTTTTATCTTATATTTTTATATGGGTTTAGAGTCTGTTTAAATTTTAATATTGTATTTTAACTATAAAAAATACTTGAATGAGCAAAGAAGAATCAACCAATTGATTTGATACAGTGTAATTTCAAGCTTCGCGAAGCCATTCATTGGCCTTTGCCTTCTAAAAATAAGTAGAAAATAAATAAGATCTTTGCGTTAAAAAAAACATTTTTCAATTATAATTTTAAACAGACTCTTAGTTTTTATATTCATTCAGATATTCCATCAGAAACAACAACCTATTTCATAATGCCTTACTTCATCAATAGGTCTGATAACAAAATTCAATTTCAATAGCCCTCTCATTAATTAAAGATTTTGTAATTTTATGACCATTTTTTTGGGTAGAAATATTCAAAAAACATTTTAAAATAATTATAATAAATGCTAATATTTTCTTATACCTGTCAATACGCAATTAAAGCCTGCATTGTTCTTGCTACAGAAAGAAATAAGATAGGTATCATTGATATTTCTGAGCAAATAGGTACCCCCACACATTTCACATCCAAAATCTTACAACAGCTCACTAAAAAACAGCTAATCTCTTCCGGAAAAGGTAAAGGAGGAGGATTCTATTTAACCGATGAGCAGTTTGAAAGTCTTACCATTCAGGATATTTACGAAAATTTTGAAGGTAAAGAAGTTCTCACATCCTGTCTTTTGGGCTTAAAACACTGCAGTGGTGAAAACCCCTGTCCTATTCATCATCTTGCGGTTGCCGTAAGAGAAAAAGTCCTTATTATGTTTAAATACAAAATCAAAGATTTGAAAGATCTGGGAAGTGTATTTCAAATTATGGGTCAACCTCCTGAGTTACTTTAATTTTTTAATTTTTTGAGCCTGTTTAAATTTTAATCGGTCATTTTAACGCAAAGTTTTATTCTAAATGTAAAATATTCAAGTGAACAAAGTAGAATCAACCCATTGATTTGATAAAGCGTATTTTCAAGCTTCGCGAAGCCATTCATTGGCCTTTACCTTCTAAAAATACGGAGAATATAAATACAATCTTTGCATCAAAATAAAAGTAAATTTTTACAATATTATAGGTTATAAGCTTAAACATTTTTTAATTATAATTTTAAACACACTCTTAATTTTAAAGATTGTATAAAAGTCAGGATTGAAATCATGATCACCACCGAAGCAAAAAGCAGCCAGTATTTCGCGCTTAAAAAAGGAATGTAAAATATTGAAAAAACACCCGATAAAGCTAAAATAAACTCGTTGACAATAATTCCGAAAACCATTGATAACACACTGAATTTTAACACAAAATTCAGTTTAATCATTCTATCCTGCAGAATTTTCCAAACCAAAAACAGACTAATACCCATTAATAAAACCAAGTGCAGATAAGCGATAACAATATTAATATTGCTGAAAGCAAAAATTCCTAAACCTGGAATTACCGATAAACTCTGAAGCGTAAATTTTAGAATAAAAGCAAAACCAAAAACGCTGAGAAGAAGTTTCTGTATAATATTTTGACGCTTAAAAATATTCGATTTCTGTATCCAAAATAAAAGCAGAAATGCACCCGTTAATTGAATAACAGAAATGAGCGAAAAAAATCCGTAAAACAACGGGCTCATTTCAATCCACAATATTGATAATCCATACCCAAAAAAGCAACCTAAAAACAAGAGATAAAAAATATTTTTGTTGAGTTTTTCCGATATATGAATTCCTGATTCTTTCAATGATATCAAGAATAAACCAACACAGGAAAAAAGAAAAAAGCCGTTGTACTGATAATGCAGATAAAAGTATGTTGAAGCACGGAACAAAACCTCAAACTCTTCTTTTTTAGTCGAAAAGTATGATAATCCGAAGATTCCGATTGATGAAAATATGGCAAAAAAAGCTCCCGTTTTTATCCATATTATTTCAGGAAAGTTCTTTCCCTTTGTATCTTTCAGCAAAAAAACAAAATATACAAATCCTGTGAATAAAGCAATAGACGCAAATACAATTGAAAACCAGTAATAGCCTTTATAAAGAAATGTAACCAGCATTCCATAAGAACCAATCTGGTTGGAAATCATGAGATATTGATATTTTGAGAGGTTAACGTTAGTGAAATTTTCACTCAAATATTTCGTAACAAACAGAAAAATAGCCGCCGAAACCCAGCCATAGAAAGCAAAATGAGAATGTGATTCCTGCATAAATTTATGATCCAATCCCGGTAAAGAAAAAATCATATTGTACCGCATCATTACACCGACAACAGACACCATGAAGAAATTGAAAATGCATATTTTCAACCAAAAATTAAAGGGTATTGTCTGACTATTTTTTAACATTTAAAAATAATTTTTGAAGATATTACAAGTTGGTTCTCCCCTACGCTGAGTTGAATGTATGAAACAGGTGGCAGAAGCAGTCATTCTCTAAATAACCCCAGTTTATATTGCTCCGAAAACCAAAATTGAGAAATCCTGTCAGCACAGTAAAAATTTGATTTTAATTTCATAGCGCTTACATTCTTTTACAAAGAAATTAATTTTATTTATACTGAATAAGAATAAAGCTATGACAAGAATCATAAATAAGACATTTTTATCTTATTTTAGGTTTTTAGGATGGTTATTCGATAGAATTGTGGCGGATTTTTAAAGATGCTAATTAAAAAAACAGCAAAGAAAGCAGAAGGTATATCAATTGATTACCAGTCTTTTGAAATGAGCACCTTGTAATTCTTCCCCGTTATGACTGATCATAAAAATGGTAGCACCCTGATTTTGATTAATTTTTAAAATTTCTTCCATCATCAGTTGTCTCAAAGTGTCATCAACAGCTGAAAGAGGCTCGTCCAGCAAAATAATTTCGGCATTCTGAACTAGCGTTCTGGCTAAAGCAACTCTTTGCTGCTGCCCACCTGAGAGTTTTGAAGGAAAAACGTTTTCCAGAATTTTCAGATTAAATTTTTCCAGATAATACGCTACTATTTCAGGTTTTTTGTCTTTCTGCGCAAACGCAATATTTTGTTTCACCGTCATATTGGGAAACAGGGCATAATTCTGAAACATTATTGAAATATTTCTTTTTTGAGGTGGCAAAAAAATTCTGTTTCCTGTATCTAATAAAATGGAGTTATCAACTTTTAAAAAACCAAAATCCGGAGTAATAATTCCCGATAAAATCTTAAAAAAGGTCGTTTTTCCAATACCCGATTCGCCGGAAATGCAGACAAAACTTCCCTCCTCTATCGTTTCATTAACCTCCAGAAATTTGTTTCCGGAAGAAGTGAAAATCTGGTGTTTAATATTCAATTCAATCATCGGAAAGTATTAAAATTAATTTTGCGATTGATTCCGTAGATCAATAATAAAATCACAAATGAAACAATGAAAAGTACGAAAGCATACCGATTTGCGGCTTCAAAATTCAAGGCCTGAACCTGATCATAAATCGCAACGGAAGCAATTCTGGTCTCTTTCGGAATATTGCCACCCACCATAATGACAATACCAAATTCGCCGATACAATGGGCAAAAGTGAGCGCAATTCCGGTGATAACAGACGTTTTAATATTGGGGATAAGAACTTTGAATAGCGTGACCATTTTAGATTTTCCCATTGTGTAAGAAACCTGTCTGAGATCATCATTTAATGCGGAAAAACCATTCTGCAAAGGCTGAATCATAAAGGGAAGATTGGCAATAATACTTGCAATAACAATTCCGTTGAAGGAAAAAGCGAGCCTGACATCAAAATAGTCATGCAAAAAATGCCCGAATGCATTTTCGGGACTGAAAGCGACCAATAAATAGTATCCCATTACGGTTGGTGGCAAAACCATTGGCATACAGATTAAAGTTTCGATGATAAATTTCAGTTTAAACCTTGAATAAGTAAGCCAATACGCAACCGGAATACCAATGATTATGAGAATCGTAGTTGTAATCAGCGCTAATTTTCCGGTGAGCAATAAAGTATAAATGAAATCCTGATCGAGCATTTATTTTGAAATTATTGTTTTATAGCCATACTTTTCCCAGGTCTCACCGGCTTTTTTACTTTTAATAAAATCAAAAAAATCTTTTGCCTGGGTAAGATTTTTACTCTTCAGAACAATTCCGCTCTGGGCAATTGGCAGACATTCGTTTTCTGACAATTCGTAAAATTTCCCTCTCGTCAGCATTTCTTTATTTTTTGCGTTGGAAAGAGCGATAAATGCAATATCGGCGTTTCCTGTTGAGGCAAATTGAGCAGCCTGACTGATATTTTCTGCCCACACGATTTTATCCTCGATCTGAGAATATAATCCTGCTTTTTTTAAAGCTTCGACCGTGCTTTTTCCGTACGGTGCAAGATCAGGATTGGCGATGGCTATTTTTTTTATGTCAGTGTCTACTACCAATTTCAATCCTTCCGAAACATTGAATTTTGAACTCCATAAAGCGACTTTTCCGTAGGTATAAATTTCAGAATTGCCGGAAGTTTTATTTTTATTTTTAAGCTGATCGGGAAACGAAGAATCCGCCGACAGAAACAAATCGAAAGGTGCGCCGTTTACAATCTGCTGAACCAGTAAACCCGAAGAGCCAAAAGTTATGTCAACTTTTTTATCGGGATTATCTTTAATGTAAATCTGTTTCAGTTCTTGTAAAACATCCCGCAGGTTGGCAGCCGCAGCTACTGAAACTGTAGCGTTTTGGATTGGCTTTTTTGTAAAATCAGATTCAGCTTTTTTGCAATTTAACATTAAAATTGCTGCTAAAAATGAGCATAAAAAAAGTCTTATATCAATCTGATTTTTCATATAATAGACGAAAAGAAAGATTTAAAATAAGACTTTCTTATCCCTTTCAAAGATAAGGCTATCCATTGAAAATTCAAAAAATATTTTGTGGAGATTTGCAAAATCAAACCCTCCTTTCCAAAGTTTTGCATTTTCCTCTATCACCAGATTTCACGACTGAAATATCACTGTATTTTACGGTTCCCAAACTTGCTTTTTCAAATTGTTTAGCTTTTTTATCTGCGTACTCATAGGTGTAACCCACTGCCATTACAACTTTATGGCCGTTGCAGTCGCCCATCGCCAGATAAAGATAATCTCCTAATCGGGATTGAATATGAATGCTCATGTTTTTAATTTAAGGCGTTTAAAATGATTTTAGCTTATAATATGTCTAATTGTAAAAACTGAATGTTTTTTTAACGCAAAGATTTTATTTCATTCTATTGATTTTCGAAAGCAAAGGCAAATGAATTTGCTTCGCGAAGCTTGAAAACACGCTTTATTAAATCCATTGGTTGATTCTTCTTTGCTCAATGGGGGTATTTTTTATATTTAAATTAAAACTTTGCGTTAAAAGAAATCCACTAAAATGTAAATATTTTATAAATGATCCTTAAAATTTTCATTTCCAGAATTCATCCTGGTAAGAATCATTCTCTTTTTGGTGTATTTGTTCAAGTTGAGCTCCAATATTATTCATTTTTTCATCCGATAAATATTCTTCTAAATGAGGAAAATACATCCGCTCTTCAAAACGGATATGACTGCTTAACGCATTCGCAAAATCTCCTAAAATGCGGATATCTTTAGTCTGATTCATGGTATTGATTAACTTACGGATTTCAATATGTTCTTTTTCCATCTGAATCTGAAGAATATTATTTCCCGTTTCGGGAAGTACCAGATCTTCAATTTCAAAATGACGACTCAGATTTTCCTGCCAGTAATAATTGATGTATTTTTTAATTCTGTCATAAGAAACATTTTTTTTGATCCCCTGACGAATTTTCCAGCTGCACAGCAATCCGAAATGGTGATCCCGGGAAAGCGGAACTAAGTTTTCGTTTCTTTTCATAATTTAAATTTTAAAAGAACCACCACTCCAAAAAGAGTGGCAGTTCTAAGGATTGAATAATTGACTATCTTTTATCTTTTAAAGACCACCCGGTTTTCAGTCCGATAATGAAAATTACCAACAGCATCTCTCCTACTGCCAATAAAATATCACCCGGAACACGCAGCCATCTCAATGTATGCATCATATCGGTCTGCATAAATTCAGCAGAACGCGCATACCAATACCCTTCTTTAATGGAGGCTACAGATTGCATAATTCCTATCGGCAGCAAACTGATGGTTACCATCACCAATAGTCCGATATTTGTTAACCAAAAAGCCCAGCCAATCAGTTTATCGTTCCATTCTCTGTCAGGATACAATCCTCTCAGCATAAACATCATCAAACCAATTCCCAGGATTCCATACACTCCGAATAGTGCGGCATGACCGTGCACTGCCGTTGTATTAAGTCCTTGGATATAGTACAATGCGATCGGTGGGTTTATGGCAAATCCGAAAATACCGGCGCCTAAGAAATTCCAGAAACACATGGCGATGAAACAGTAAATTGGCCATTTGTATGCTTTAATCCATTTGGTAGACTTACTGATCTGGTAATTTTGATACGCTTCAAACCCAATTAAAACCAACGGAACAATTTCGAGTGCACTGAATGTTGCTCCCAAAGCCAGAACTGCTGTTGGTGTCGCACTGAAATATAAATGGTGAAATGTTCCCAGGATACCTCCGGCAAGGAAAATAATGGTTGAAAATAATACGGCGTGGGTCGCAGCTTTTAATCGTAATAATCCTAATCTCGTAAATAAAAATGCAGCTACAACGGTTGCAAATACTTCAAAGAATCCTTCTACCCAAAGATGCACCACCCACCATCTCCAATATTCTGCAATTGCCATGTGGGTTTGCCTTCCATACATTAATCCGGCACCATAAAATAATGCGATTGCCACTGCGGAAAGGGTGAAAAGTAACAATAAATGTCTGTCGCCATCTTTCTTTTTCAAGGCTGGTAAAAGGGCTCTTACCATTAAAATTAACCAGAGAATTAATCCGACTAACAATAAAATCTGCCATATTCTTCCCAATTCCACATACTCGTAACCGGAATGTCCCCAAAGGAAATTATCGACATAGCCCAACTTTTGCATCACGCCCAGCCATTGTCCGGCTAATGAACCAAAAACGACAATTAGTAAAGCGCCAAACAGAATATTAACACCCAAAACCTGATATTTCGGTTCGTATCCTGAAACGGCAGGCGCAATGTATAATCCTGTCGCCAACCAGGAAGTTGCGATCCAGAAAATGGCTAATTGTACGTGCCAGCTTCGCGAAATTGACTGAGGTAAAAATTCATCGAGCGGAAAACCGTAGAACCCGCTTCCTTCAACCCCGTAATGCGCTGTGATAACGCCTGCAAACATTTGCACTAAGATTAATAAAGCAACCACCCAGATATATTTTAAAGTTGCCCGCATCGAAGCTGTGGGTTTCATACTTCTCAAAGGATCTTCCAATGGAAGCTTTTCGCTGATTTCTTCTTCTTTATTTTTAGCGTGATAGAAAACCAACAGCCCCACGCAACCCAATAACATCAAAACGCTGAAGCCAGACCATAAATGCAGCGATGGCGGCGGAATATTTCCGATCGATTCATCGTGAGGCCAGTTGTTGGTGTATGTAATTCCTGAATCTCCGGGGCGATCTGTGATACAAACCCACGCTGCCCAGGAGAAAAAAGCATTCATTTTTGCCATTCTTTCCTCAGTTTTTACTGTATTTTTAGGAATGGCATAATGGTCACGAAGCTGATTCATCTCCGCATCATTCATAAATATTTTAGCATAATATTGGGCTAATTCTGCCTGTACTTTGGCTCTTTCAGGAGAAATTACAATCGTCTGACTTGCCTCATCTAAAGTATTTTTGCGGATTTCTCTTTTCAGAAGCACCTTGTATCTTGCCTGCTCATCATCGGGAAGATCTTTATATATTTTCCCGTCTTTTTTTGCCAATTCATCTAATAAAAGCAGAGATTCGCGATGAAGGTAATCTGCGCTCCAATCGGGTGCAATATAGGCTCCGTGTCCCCAAATACTCCCAACAGTTTGTCCGCCAATCGACTGCCAGACATTTTGGCCATCTTTTATATCCTGCCCCGTTGCTATAACCGTTCCGTCAGTGGTAACAACTTTATCGGGAACCGGCGGAATTTTCCTGTAAATATCCACACCATAATAAATTAAAACGGCGAATGATCCGATAATAACGGCAGCAAGCCAGGTCCATAACTTTTTCGTTGTCATAATCTTCTCAATTTAATGTTCTACTGAAAATTCTTTTTCTAACTGAATTGCTTTTGGAAAGAGAATATTATTTTCTAAATGAATATGTTTATGAAGATCATTTTCAAAATCCTGAAGCATTGCAAATGTAACTTTGTAGGTATTACAAGCATCTGCAGGAGGTGTATATTCATCTGTAAGCTCTGCAATTTTTCTCAACCGTTCTCCTTCAACAGTATGCTCATGCTTCATCATATTAACCGGATTTTCTACCGATCCGAATGGAGGCTGCGGAATGGCCGTTCCTTCTATTTGTGCTTTAACCATATTTTTAATAAATGGAAAAAGCATTAACTCTTCTTTTTTCATGTGTGAAGCCAAATCCTGCGCAGATGCAAAAAACAGATCCCGGATCTCGAATAACTCAGGGTGCATACCCCCGTGAACTTTGCATAGTTTATCTAAAAATTGTTGCAGCACAGGTGTTTTTTCTTCCACATAACGGTGATGCGTTTTTTCAACATAATCTGCTAAAAGATCTAATGGCCAACTGTTGAAATCAATAGAATTGCCATCCGTTTTCGGAAGATTTTCTATATCTGAATAGATTTGATTTTTATCTAAATATTTCGAAGTGCAGGCTTCTTCTATCGTTCTTCCTCCTTTACAGCAAAAATCGATGCCGTATTTTTTGAATATTGCTGCAGTTCTGAAATCTGCTGCTACAATCTCTCCTATAAAATCTGTCTGTGCATTCATAATTTAATACTTTTTTATCTTTTATTATTTTAAAATTTTTTGCCTTTTCACCATTTGATTAATTAGTAGATTGGAAGCCTGGGGTTCGAAGATGGAGTTTATGTAAAGTGATACAAATCAAAATCCTCCCATTTTTCTCTGAATTTTTGTAAGAAAATAAAAAACTTCCAGCCTCCCTCCCCCAACTCCCAGCCCCCAGCCCCCAGCTTCCCTCATCTATTACCTATTTTTTTAAAGAAAGAATATATTTCACCATCTTTTGGGCATTTTCTTTACTCATTCCTGAGTGTGGCGTCATCGGAATATCTCCCCAGTTTCCTTTTCCGCCATCGATGATCTTTTGTGAAAGCATATCAATATCGGCTTCAGTGTATTTAGCGGCAACATCCTGGTAAGACGGGCCAACCAGTTTGGCATCTATTTTATGACAGGACAGACAGTCCATCCCTTCTAATAACTCTTTTCCTTCGGCTTCAGGGGTTACTGTTTCAGATTTAGCTGCAATTGCTGCAGAATCTACGGGCTTTGGTTCTTCCAGCATAATATTGGTTTCAGGAACTGATTCTCCCTGAGTATTGGTTTTCTCTGAGCAGGAAGTCATTGTTAGTCCTAATAGAACTATACCTAATACTAATTTTTCCATTTTTTCAATTTTTTTTGTTTATTATAACTCCAGTTGTTTTTTTATTTCTTTTGCAGTACGCTGAATATCGTTGTCGAGGCCCTCTTTCTGGTAAGCCAGTGTCCCGTTTTTCGAATACACACTAATAATATTGGAGTGCGAAAACTCAATTGGGGAAATCTCTTTATATTTCACTGCCATAATATTGGCAATTTCCCTTGTATCATTTTCGTTACTCCGGATAAACATCCATTCTTTTTCATCAAGCTGATGCGTTTTCAGATAAGCCTTCATAACTTCGGGAGTATCTGTTTCAGGGTCAATAGAAATCAATACATACTCGATATTATCCGGACTCACTTTCCCCACCTCATTTTCTATTTTTTTCATTTCAGCAGTCAGCCTTGGGCAAGCGGTTTTGCATGAGGTAAAAATCATTGTTGTTACCAGTACTTTTCCTTTAAAATCGATAAAAGAAATTTTATTTCCATCTTGCTTTTCCCATACCGAACCCACATTGTAAATTGAGTCCGGGCTTATCATTTCTTCTTTTTTGCTGCACGATAAGATTAAAAATGCAGACAAAAGATAGAGTAACCGTTTCATTTTTTTATTTATTTAAATTTTTTGCACATCTGAATCCTAAATTATTCAGACAGTAATCTGCTTTAAGACTTCCTCTGAGCGCATATCGCACAAATCCGGCATAATTTCTGAGATCGCTGGATGTAATAGCAGCCCCTGCACAGAAAAGAGATTCGTTTGTCGTATTATCCTTGCGGGATTCTCCGCTCATCATAACAGAATTAAAATCGAATGTCCATTCCCAAACCATTCCGTACATATTATAAACACCATAATAATTGGGTAAATCTTTTTTGATAATTTGCTTATTTTTATCTTTTTTCTGATATGATTTTAGAATAAAGTCTGTGAATTCCGGTTTTCCGGAAGCATTTTTAGAATTGCGATCTGCCAATGCTGTAAATTCCCATTCATCGATTGTCGGTAATCTTTTACCCACACTTTTTGCATACTCTTTTGCTGCGTACCAGGACACATTGGTTACCGGAGCGTCCGGACTTACATTTTCGGGTATTTCGAAATCACTTTTCCAATGTCTCAGATATGAACTGTCTGCATAAAGACGTTTTACTTTACTTTTGGTCCATTGAGGATTTGCTTTAAGAAAGCTGAGATAGTCTGCATTGGTAACCGGGCTGTCGTCCAGATAGAAGGTTTCTATTTTCACAATTTTTCCTGAATCTTTACCGATAAAAGCTTCATAGATTCCTCCATCAATTTTTACCATCTTTTTTGAGTTGGAGACATATTTTAGATGGTTCTGAATATCCGGAGATTTTTCATGAACAGAATGTCTGGAACAAGAAAACAGGGCTAGAACAATGGCAAAAAACATATGAACTACAATTCTCATTATTTCTATATTTTAGATCCTCAATGTAACCTTAAGTAATTTTAGTTCTTTTTATAAACCGCAGGGTTTTCTGCTCCGGTAATTTTAATTTTACCTAAAGCACCTTTATTAAATGCTCTGAAAATCGCATGATCCACAATTACATACTCACCGGGAACTGTTGCTTTAAACTCAACGATTGAAGCTCCGCCCGGAGGAATTACCGTTGTTTGTACATTCTCATTAATCTTACTTCCGCCTTCCATGTATACTTTATCGAAAATTTCACCAATAACATGGAATGACGATGTCATATTTGGACCGCCGTTTCCAACATAGAATCTTACGGTCTCACCTACTTTTGCCTGAAGTTCATTTTTGCCTAACAAAGCACCTGTATTACCATTGAATACAACATAATCAGGATGTTCTGCAATAGCTTTATCCATATCAAATTCCTGAAGACCTTTGTCACCAAATTTGCCTTTGGTGTAGAAATCACCCTGCATAATATAGAATTCTTTGTCTACTTTTGGCAGTCCTCCTTCCGGTTCAATTAAAATCAAACCGTACATTCCGTTGGCAATGTGCATTCCTACGGGTGCCGTTGCGCAATGGTAAACGTATAGTCCCGGATTGGTTGCTTTGAAAGTAAACACGGATTCTTTTCCCGGCGCCACAAAAGTGGCTTCTGCTCCACCTCCGGGGCCGTTTACTGCGTGTAAGTCTATATTATGAGGAAAGGTTGAGTTTTCGTTGTTTTTAAGATGAAGTTCAATATCATCTCCCACTCTGGCTCTGATGAAACTTCCCGGAACTGTCCCGTTAAAGGTCCAGAAATTATATTGCGTTCCGTCTGCAAGCTCGCCCAGTTTTTCAATGGTTTCAAGTCTTACGATAACTTTTTTTGCGACACGGTTTCCGATGGGCAAAGGAACATTGGGTGCCACTGCAAACTTGTGTTCTTCGGTTGTTCCGTCGGTTTTCATCTGTTCTGCATCCTGTTTGTCTTCAGATGAAGCAGATTCGTTTTGTTTGCAGGAATTCAAACTGATGAACGCAGACAAAACAGCTGTTACTAAGAGTGATTTTCTCATTTTGTATAGATTTACAAAGATTCTTATGTTTTTAAAATCATTATATTATAATAATATATAAATACCTTAAAGTATTTTATTAACTGATGATCTATATATTTTAATTAATTATTATTTCAAAGTCTGTTTAAGTTTTTTGGAAAACGCAAAAGCGTAAGGCGAAAATCCAAGATTTTCTTTTATAATGCTGATGATCAATTTTTTCGTTAATGAAATCCTTCCGCCTTACAACATACAAATGACTAATTAACTGTATGTCTTTGCGAAAAGTCAACCTGAAATTCAATTATTAATTTTAAAACAGGTTCTTACTTATTGAAGTGGTTTATTTTTTCAGAAAAGTTAATTTCAAATCCAGATTTTCAACAAACATTTCGATTTTAGAATTCTCCAGCATATCTTTTATTTTCTGGCGAATATGCTTAAAATCATTATGAATAGGACAAGGATGATCTTCCGAACACTCTTTAAGACCGAGACCACAACCCGAAAAAAGTTTATCTCCATCTATTTCTCTCACAATATCTGCAACAGACTGTTCGAGATCTTTTCCTTCCATATAAAAACCTCCGTTGGGTCCTTTTGCTGATTGTACAAAACCTTTTCTGCTGAGATCCTGCAATATTTTTGCAATAAAATATTCCGGAGAATCTATCCCTGCTGAAATATCTTTAATCCCCACCCTACTTCCGTCCTTAGACTTCTGTGCGATAAAAATCAAAGCTCGAATGGCGTACTCACAGGTTTTAGAAAACATTTGCTACTTTTATACTACAAAGATAAAAATCTGTTTTGAAATAAAAGACAATTTAGTATTTTATTTTAAATGATAATTATCATTCCCATTCCAGAAGTCTTCTTTCCCCTTCAATTTTTTTTGTTTCAGAAATATCCTGCGACATTTCGATGACGCCGCGGTATTTTTTTTGCGAATCACGGACTGCAAAATATCGAACATAAATCAGTTTATCGCGATAATTAAACCAAAACGAAGCTTCATTTTGTTCTCCTTTTCTGAAAGCTTCGACAATTTTCAATACCGTATCAACACTTTTCGGAGGATGGCAAAAACGAACTTCCCTTCCTATAATTCCTGCACTTCTGGGAAAAACCCGCTCTTCCCCGCGGTTGTAAAAAATGACCCGATCATTTTCATCTACATACGTTAAATCTAAAGGCAAAGTTCTGAACAACAGATTTACCTGCTCTACCGTCATATATCCTTCATCAAAATGTGAAGCATTTTTATCAAATACAACCTCTGTTCTCAAAGTGGTATCTTCGGAAGGATGAACATATTGTTCTTCATCAGGATATTTTGCAGGTGATTCTTTCAGCATCCAGCCTATTTCGTTTTCACCTTCACGCATTTTTATCCATTCTTCATCTGAGAGAATATCCATCGCATTAGGAAACAACACTCTTTTTTCCACTTCCATCAGGTTTTTCAGATTCTGACCCGCATATGCTATATTTTGTTGAGCAGAATCTAAATCTTTATCATCCATATTTTTTCTGATCATTCTGAAAATATCCCGAATCGTATCGTGGAAAGACCACATATTTCTTGAAGGCCCTGTCCAGCCCTTTTGTTCTAAAAAAGGAAACAACTGATTTTCTTTTCGCTCAAACCGTCTTTCTACGGTTGCTAAATGATTGAAAAGGTTATAAAATTTCTGAAACTCTTCTTGCGGATTTGTATTGATTAACTCTTCCAACAGAGTGGTGATTAACTCTTCTTCCACCAGATAGGTATGAACGGGGTGGCCTGCTTTAAATTGATTTTTATCCATTTTAATCTTAATGAAATATTAATATCTTTTTGTCTTTTAATTTTAAAGAAAAACCTTTGATTTTCCTTTTTTACTCTTTAGATAATGACAAATTTAAGGTTTGAATTTTAAATAAAAGATGTTTTAGTATTTTATTATTCTGATATATGTCAGCTGAATTTAATGTTTTCCACCATTCAGAATTTTATAGATGTGCAAAATCCCAGGGAAAATGGCATCCATAGACTCTTCTGCACCTCTTGTAGAGCCTGGAAGAGCAATAATCAGCGTATCGCCGATAATTCCGGCAAGACTTCTGGAAAGCATAGAATAAGGCGTCCGCAATTGCCCATAACTTCTGATTGCTTCAGCAACTCCGGGAATTTCTCTGTCTAAAAGCGGACGAATGGCTTCCGGCGTAACGTCCCTTTTTGAAAGTCCGGTTCCACCTGTAATCATTATCAGGTTAATTCCATTTTCAATATCAGACTTTATTTTATTTTGAATTTCTAAAACTTCATCAGGAATAATTACATAATCATTTATCTTTACACTATTCTTTTCCAAGGATGAAATAATCGCTTTTCCGGCTTTATCTTCTTTTTTTCCAGCAAAAATACTATCTGAACAAACAATAACAGACGCATCGATGCCTTCTCCCGAATCTTTGATGTCAGATTTTCCGCCCTTTTTCTCAATGAGTCTGATGTTTCGAATTTCAATATTCTTATCGATTGGCTTCAGCATATCATACATTGTAAGCGCTACCACCGATGCCGAGTGCATTGCCTCTACTTCCACACCTGTTTTATAAATCGTATGAATCTCTGAAGTAATATAAATATCCAGATCTCTAATTTCAAACCGGATGGAAGTATATTCTATCGGAAGCGGATGACAGTCAGGAATCATGTCACTGGTTTTTTTTGCAGCAAACAATCCTGCTGTTTTTGACATTTCAAAAACATTGCCTTTTGGAACCAGATTGTTTACAATTGCATCAATCGTATCTTGTGAACTAACGCTCAGTACCGCTTCGGCTAAAGCTTTTCTGAGGGTATTATTTTTGTGAGTAATATTAACCATTTTATTTTTAATTATTTATTTTCTTTCCAGGTGTGGGTATTATCTTCCCAAATTTCTTTCCCCCATAAAGGAATTTCTTTCTTAATTCTGTCCACCATTTCATCACACGCACGAATAGCTTCTTTGCGATGGGGAGCTGAAGTGAAGACGAAAAGACATATTTCGCCAACTCTAATCTTGCCCAGAGAATGGTAAATGTGTGCACAAGTTAAACCATATTTCGCAATGATATCTTCACGAATTTCACCGGCTTTCTCTAATGCCATTTCATGATAGGTCGTGAAATCCATGGCTTTTACTTTTTTATCGTCCATTAAATCTTCACGAATCTGACCGAGGAAAATACTATGCCCTCCAATAGCCGTTTTTACGGTATGTTTAGTGATGCTTTCCGCAATAAATGCAGGATTTATTGGGCCTTCGATAAAAATATTCTTTAATTTTTTCATTGTTGAATTGATTTTATTCCCGATTTCAGATGCTTTATTTCTTTATCAGGAAAGTGATTTTTGACCAGTTTTAATGCTTTTTGGCTTCGAACTCCTGAAGCACAGACAAAACAGATGGATGTGTAAGCATTCAGTAGATTCAGATTCTGTTCCAGTGAACTTAAAGGCATTTGCAAAATCTTTGCGAATGTAATTTTAGGCTGTTCATCCTTTTCCCTTACATCTATCAAAATACTATTGTTTTGATTTAAAAATGATATCAATTCCTGATGTGATCTTATGTTATTATCAAAGTTGTTACAAAATTCATTATAATTAAAGTTCAGGAAGTCTTGAAGCGTTTTCGGCCCTGATTTTTCCGTACTTTCCTTAAAATTGATTTTCATAGACTCATAATTCTTCGTGTTGAAAACCAATAATTGATGAATCAAGGTTTCGGGAGAGTCGATTAATAATTTGATAACTTCATTTGCCTGAAAAGTACCGATAACCGCCGAATGCGCAGGCAAAACACCGGCTTCATTACAGTTCGGAACTTCATTCTGATTGGGTGGAACCGGGAAAAGATCCCGATAATTGGTGATCTGATTCTCCTTTTCCACATTAAAAACCGAAACCTGACCTTCATTCTGAAAAATGGAGGCATAAACCAAAGGTTTTTTCATCAGATAACAGGCGTCATTCAACAAATATCTTGTGGCAAAATTATCTGTACAATCTACCACTACATCAAAATTATGGATCATCGACAAAACATTTTTACCCGTTATCATTTCCTGAAATGCAATAATCTCAATTTCAGAATTAATTTTACTGAGACGCTCTACCGCGGTAATAACTTTGGGTAATCCTACATCCTGCTCGCTGTACAAAGACTGACGATGAAGGTTTTCTAATGCGATCGTATCAAAATCTGCTATACCCACTACCCCAACGCCCGTAGACACCAATATTTGGAGAACCGGGCATCCCAATCCACCTGCGCCGACCACCAATACAGATGAATGGGCGATTTTTTCCTGTGCAGAAACTCCGAAATCCGGTAATATAATCTGCCTGTTGTATCGATTTACATTCATTTTATTTAAATTTTAACCCCCTGAATACGGTGGCAATAATGCTATTTCAGACTCATTAGATATCGCTTGAATATTTTCTGCTTTAGCTCCGTCCACAGCGACCAAATAAGTCGTTTCTTTTAGTTTGGGGAATTCTTTTTCAAGCATCAATTTCAGTTCAGCAACGGATTTTATACTTTCTAAAGAAAAATTATATTCATCTGTTGTAAAGATATCTGTGAGTTTTCCAAATATTTTAAGTTTCATTGATTTAAATTTTAAAAATGATAACGCAATGCAGTTATAAAAGATCTTCCTTCTTTAGGATAGCCATAAGACAAATAATAATCTCTCTCCAATAAATTTCTGACACCAAAATCAAAGTTGACTCCTTTCACAATATTCAGTGATAATTTAGCATTAACCAATGTAAATTCGGGTGCCTGATCTCCTGTACTTGTGGTGTATCTTTTCCCATAAAATTCCATATTAATATTCAGAGCGGAGCGTAATTTTGGTACTTCCAATTTGGTATAAGCCATCATTTTATGATTCGGAACATCGGTAAATTTTTCGTTGCTACCTTCCGTTTTATCTTTCATATCGATATAGCTGTAATTAGCTCCTAAAGTCACATTTTTAACAGGCATATATCCGAATGCAAGTTCATAACCCTGAAAAACGGCTTTGCCGATATTCACATTTTGACTGACAGGGTTTCCGTTGTCTAAAGCGCCGACTGTTCTGGCAAAAATGGCATCTTTCACAGTATTGATGAAACCTGAAACTTCATAGTTGAATTTGCTTCCTACTTTTGCAGAATAGGTGATATCATAAGCCCAGGTGTATTCTGATTTCAAATCCGGATTGGGAACCTGACTTCCGAATCGGCTTGAATATCTTTCTTTCTGAGAGGCAAATCTTGATCTTTTGGAAGCTGAAAGTGTGATTAAATGATTCTTTACAGGTTCAATAATAATTCCTCCTTTGTAATCGAAAGCGTGATCTGAACCTTTCGGAAAATCATATAATACATTTTTTTCTCCGGTTACATAATGGGTTCCGTATTCCTGAGCTTTGATATTATTTCTTGAATTATAAGAAGCTCCCACTACGGCTTTTATCAAAGAATTAATGGCTACAACATCCTCTACACCGACATAAAAAGTATTATCCCTGTAATTCTGTACCGGTTCACCCGCTTTAAATTTTTGTCCGATAGGGGTATTGGCTAAAATTTCTTCGTTGTGTTCTTTATGAGAATCAAACTTATTATTAACAGAAAGCGTAATAACATTATTTTTAATCGCTTCGGTCGTTAAATTTAAAATTCCACCTAAAGAATAATCGTCATACACGCTTGAAAATGAAGAATTTTTGTTGAGCAGAGTATACTGATCGTCATCATACTGCTTCATTTTATTGTAATAGGTATCATAATATCCCGTAAAATTCAAATAGGTTTTATCGGCCACCAAAGTTCTGGTTTTAAAATACATGCTTCTCTTATCGTATGTCGGGTAGTCTCTCCAGTTGCTGTTTCCTGTTTTTAAAGCATTGGGAGCGATGTCTTTATCTGCATTCTGGGAAATGATGCTGAATGAATATTCATCTGTTTTGTTTGGCGTATAACCGAATTTGGCACTGAGCCGGACATCCATTGATCCGGAATGTACTCTTTCCAATGAAGGCTGCAGCGGTGTTCTGTCGAATTTTCTTGAAATCAGATAATTATCAACTTTCAATAAAGAAGCAGAACCCATAATGTAATATTTATCCTGTCTGGTTCCGATGTTGAGTGCCGTAAAATAAGAATTCACTCCCGTTCCGTCTGCAAAACCAACGCCTGACTGCCCATCGATATCTAAAGCTTTTACAGGTTTTCTCGATACGATATTCACTGCTCCACCCATCGTATTGGGTCCGTACTGTACGGAAACCAAACTTTTTTCTACAGAAATACTGTGAATATCAAAAGTTGTAAATCTGCTTAAATCAAAATTACCGTCATAAGGTGTGTAGATAGGAATTCCATCAAAGAAAACCGGTGTTCTGAGTGAATTGAATCCTCTTACTAAAATACTCCCCTCATTTCTTGCCCCCATTTGTGTAATGCTGACTCCGGGCAGAAGATTAACCGCATCTACGACGTTTGTTTTATTAAAATCCTGAATTAACCGGGCATCCACCTTATGAATTGGACCTTCATTTTTATCCTTTCCAAAGATATTCACTTCCTGAATTTCATAATACTTCTGTAAGGAATCCACCTTTGGCTGTTCTTGTGCGAACATATTTAATGAAAGCAGAATTGCCCCTGCCACTACATAGTTCTTTTTCATTTTTATAAATTTTTATTGATTATAATTTCTGCAGCAAGGAAGTTTTCCGGCGTATTTATATTTAAAAGTTGAGTTTCAAAACCATCATCATAATCAATATAATGAGCGTTTTGCTGCTCAAGGAAGCTGGTCATTCGGAGGTTTTCATTTTTAATTGATTCTTCTAAAGCACCGAGTACCGAAAGAGGATAAATACCCAAAACCGGATATATTTTTTCGCCGTGACGCACCACATTAATTTTATGTTCAACCTTTTTTTGAAGAAAATCATGAATTAAACCTGAAGAAACGAAGGGCATATCGCAACTGCAGACAAAAATATCTTCCCGGCAGAATTGTAAGGCGGAGTGAATTCCACCCATCGGACCTTTTTGTAATGTAATATCTTTAATAACATCCTTCGAATTCGGATAATCTAAATGATTTCCTGATATAAAAACCTCTTCAAAAACAGAAGATAAATTATCCAAAACATGCTGTATCACATATTTTTCTCCCAGCATCATCGAGGCTTTGTCCTGTCCCATTCTGGAGCTTTTACCTCCTGCTAAAATGACTGCTTTCATTTTGATTTTAGATTTCATCCTGAGAAAATTTGATAAAACATTCTTCTGCTGTTTTAAACTTTTGGACGATCAGTTTTCCATAATCGGTAAGGGAACTTTTTCCACCTGCTTTTCCGCCCACTTCCTTAATCACGATTTCTCTGGAAGAATTGTTATTGATCTCTTTTACAATTCCCCACGCTTTTCGGTAAGGAATTTTTAAAACTTTTGCCGCTTCTGTGATAGAACCCAACTCATTGATTTGCTCCAAAAGCCGGGCTCGTCCAATTCCGATCTTTAATCCGGATTCGGTTTCAATCCAGATTCTGCCTTTGATTTTCAGACTTTCCATAGTGTTACTTTCTCTCCGATATTAATTTCAGTTGTGTTTTCAGGAAACTCAATCAGACAATTGGCCTGTGCCGCAGAATCCATTTTATACGATTCCTGTGCGTTGAGAATTTGCACACGACCTTTGGAATAGAAGGCTTTCAAAAACTGCGTCTGGTCTTTGCTTTTTTTCTTTGCAAAAGATTCTGAAATGGCAAAATCCTGTTCTTCATTAAAATCTTTCCGCCCGAAACAGCCTAGTAAAAATGGTTTTACATACTGATGGTAACAGGAAAAAACCGAAGCAGGATTACCAGGCAATGCAAAAACGGTTTTCTTGTCTGACTTACCGAAATACAGAGGTTTCCCTGGCTTTTGTTTAATTTTATAGAATAATTCTGAAACACCTGATTTTTCTAAAGCAGATTTTACATAATCATAATCTCCAACAGAAATGCCACCGGTAATCAGTAAAACATCCACCGCTTCCAAACCATTTTTTATGGCAGAAAAAGTAGCTTCTTCCGTATCTTCGACATGATGGATGAATAAAAACTGATGATTAATTTCCGCCAAAGCAGATTGTAACGTGTATGTATTAGAATTGTAAATTTCCCCATCCAGAAGCGGCTTCCCGACTTCCACCAATTCATTTCCTGTGTAGAGCAATCCTATTTTTAATTTTCTGTACACATTAATTTTCTCAATTCCAAATCCTGCCAAAAAACCTATAACCGCATGGTTCACAAATGTATTTTCGTCTATTATTTTTGTCCCCAATCGAGTTTGAGAACCTTTTAAACGGATGTTTTCACCTTTTGAAATTTCATTATAATTACATTGAATCCGATCGTCAATTCTTACCGTTTTTTCCTGTATAATTACGGTATCCACACCTTCAGGGATTTTTGCGCCTGTGAAAATACGCAACGCTTCTCCCCGATCAAGCGTAAAACTATTTTTTGATACACCCGCCGGAATAATCTGTTTAACTTTTAATTCTGAAAAATCTGCTAAATCATCAAATCGAAATCCGTAACCATCCATAGCAGAGTTATCAAAAGTTGGAACATCTAAAGGGGCCAAAATAGGTTCTGAGGTATAAAAACCCAGAGCTTCTCCCAGTGAAACGGTTGTTTTCTCGGTACGGGAAATTTGGTTTTCGATTATTTTTTTAGCTTCGGAAACAGAGATGAAATATTTCATTTTGCAGATGTTTTTGAAAGTTTAAAAATTGGAGATACAAAATAGATTCTTCTAAATCTCTCCTATTTCACTCGGGTTACTTCAATACTTTTCAGCCACTTTACGTGTCGCGGGCCGGTTTTGGTATCGTTAAGACTTACCACAATCATTTCTCCTTTTTCTGTAAGAGGCTGACCATTCTGTTCAAATAATACATATACCTTTTCACCCGTTGGGCTGTTGAATAATTCTGCCCACGAGAATGTAGCTTTATAATTGTCTGAAGCTCTTGCAACGATATAAAAATTCCGGTCTTTATGGTCCTGCTGAGCAATTTTTGCTTTTTCCAAAATGTCTGTCAGAAGAACTCCTTTTGTTTTTTTAATGTCGTCCTTTGTAATCCCGGACTGACAAACGATTTTCATGTCATTAACCTCTTTTACATTCATTTTTTTTAGAGAATCGACTGTTAATGTTAATTGATTAACGACATCTCCTGTAACTTTTACTTCCTTGGAAATGTATTTTAAATCATCTTTTTCGTCGTGTTTATGATTCTCTTTTTCAGAACTATTTTGTGAAGTTTTTGGCTGATTTTCGGTTACAGGAGTTTCAGATTTTTTGCACTGCAGTGTTGTGATTGCGATCATCGCAACAGCGATTAGTCTTGTTAATTTTTTCATTGGTAACTTTATTTAATGATTATTTACTGTAATTGATTACTGTGCAATAAAAATTGCAAGCTAAGTGACAATCTCTATGTTTATAAGGTACATTAACAGGTCGCTCCTTTGGAGCTTTGATCTCACATCGCTTTACATTTTCTACTAACAGTAAACTACTATGAGATTAAATCAGGCTCCATCAGGAGCTTTCTGTTAATAATTAATAGTTTTTAAAAAATTAAAGCTTCGTAGAAGCGACCTGTTAATTCTATTATCATTTATCAAGACCAAAATGATTTTAATTCAATTTCCGTTATGTCTTTTTTATCCTATCGGTTGGCAAAATTTTTATCCGCCAATTTTTATCATACTCCGGTTGATGATGGATTGATTTTTCACCGTTTCGATTTCGGAAAACTGTCCGCCTTTTTCTTTGTGTTTTTTGATGATTCCGACTTGGATGAGTTCGGATAAATCTTCATTATTTCTGAAAGATTTAAGCAAATCAAACTCATCGGCCCCGAAAAGACAGTTTTTCATTTTTCCGTCGGAAGTGATGCGGATGCGGTTACAACCTGCACAAAATGAGTTGCTCATCGTAGAAATTAAGCCAAAAACGCCTTTGCTTTCTGAGCTGATTTTATATTTTCTGGAAGTGTCATTTTTATGATCCTGTACTTTTTCATACGTGAAATGTTCTGAAACCAAAGTCAGCATCTCAGAAATCGGGATCACCTTATTTTTCTCCCAGGAATTTCCGGTAAAAGGCATAAATTCGATGAACCTCAACTCGATTGGATAATGATGTGAAAGTGCAATAAACTCCGGGATTTCGTCTTCGTTGAAACCTCGCATTATCACAACATTTAATTTTACATTAAATCCTCTTTTGATACTTTCTTTAATATTATCCCAAACCGTTTGAAACAAATCTCTTTTTGTGATATATCTGAATTTTCCACGGTCAAGAGAATCGATGCTGATGTTGAGATTTTTCACGCCACATTCTTCAAATAAATCAAAATATTTATGAAGCAAAACGCCGTTTGTTGTGATTCCGATGCCTGCATCTAACGTAGAGATCTGGCGAATAATGGTTTCAAAATCACTTCTTACTAAGGGTTCGCCACCCGTAATTCTTATTTTACTGATATTAAATTTTTGAACGAAAATTTTAGCAATTTCATAGATTTCCTGGCTGTTCATTAACTCAATGGAAGGCGTACTTTTGAACGGTTCATCGGGCATGCAATACAGGCAACGGAAATTGCAACTGTCGGTAATCGAAAGCCGCAGATAATCGTGTCTGCGCCCGAAAGAATCGAGTAAATCAGTAGGATTTGTCATCGTTTTCTGTTTTTGAATTTTTAATTTGCCCTGTCGGAATATCGGGTACATATCTCAGAAAGAAAATTGTACACATAAAGATCACCACCGAGCCAATTGCCGAATACCAGGCAAAATCTATATGCTCCTTGTCTAAAGCTTTGTTGATGGTTCCGAACAAAAGCCACATCTGCAAACTAACCAGCAAAATGTAAATACTGATGATGGCGACCAACATTTCGTTGACGCGGAAGGTTACTTTTTTTATGGGTTTCTTTCGTACTGACATTTTTTCGTTTTTTAATAGTTCTATATAAATGGCGTCGGATTTTAGCCGGATGAAGATTTACGTTTTGGTGAATGGTTTTGGCTAAAGCCAATCTTGGTTATGCTCTTTGAAAATGGGCTGAAGTCTATTCCTATTGATTTATGATCCTGGTTATCTGTAATTTTACAACATCAAATGATGGCAGAAAATGGGCTGAAGTCTATTCCTATTGATTTATGATCCTGGTTATCTGTAATTTTACAACATCAAATTGTTTCAGAAGCCCATTCCCATTGATTTGTTATCTTGGTTTATCTGTGATTTTACAAACTCGAATTGTTGCAGCCCGGCTTGAGTGGAGCTCTTTTTGTGAGGAGGGACGACGAGCAAAAAAGCGGGAACGGAAGACGGATTAAGCTGCCCAAATACTAATTATTCTATCCGTGGCCGTGAGTTTCTCCCGCTTCTTTGGCAAAATCGGTCACGTAAATTTTATCTTCTTTTATCACAACCGTTAATTGCGGAAGCGGTCTTGGCGGCGGACCCTGAATGACAGAACCGTCATCCGGATTGAAAAAACCGTGATGGCAAGGACATTCTATTATTTTTTCCTCATGATTATACAAAACAGAACATGATAAATGCGTACACTTTTGCTCGAAAACTTTCCACTTATCTTCTGCGAGACGAATGAGCATATAGGGCACTCTATGGTTCTCATTGATGTAGAAAGTCCGCATTCCGCCAACGTTGAGATCGGTTGTCAATCCTACGAAATATTCGCCCAGAGTTTCATCTTTTTTGAAATGATTGAACACCGGAATCGCCACGTTCGCCAATGCTAAAGTTCCTGAAAAAAAGGTAATCAGTTTAATGAATTCTTTTCTGGAAACATAGGCTGCTTCTCGTTTTTTAATGGGAAAATCGGCTTTCCAGGCGGGGATTTTGTTATTTTCTTCTGACATTGTTTTGGGTTTAAAAAACTTTTAATTCTTCACTGCCTTTTGGCATCATAATATTCACTTTGGTGTTTACGACTTCTTTTCCGAAAATAAAACGGTTAACCGGCGTGCTGTTGGGTCTTTTCTTCGCCACATTATCTCTCGTATCGAAGGTTAAGGCGCCACTCGGACAAACGGTTGCACACATGGGTTTTAAGCCGACGCTCGTTCTGTCGTAACACATATTGCATTTCATCATCAACATCGCACTTTGATCCGGTATTTGTGGGACTCCGAAAGGACAACCGATTACGCAATTGGCACAACCGATGCATTTTGAAGTATCTGCAGTGTGCACGATGCCGTATTCGTCTTTTGTAATGGCGTCTGCCGGACAAACATTGGCACAAACAGGGTCTTCGCAGTGCATACAGACCTGAACCGTGGTTTGAATGGTCTCTGCCCTGTCTACATAATGAATATGAATCATCGAGGTTTCTCCGTTGGTTTCGCATTCTGCACAAGCCATCTCACATGAGTGACAGCCGATGCATCGTTGCATATCCACAAAAAACTCCATGTCATTAAATTTTTCAAATTGTTCCGCCATAATTTTTTAAAATTTAATATTGAATATCTCTACTTTGGTTGGCAAACTCTTCTGAATGTTCACCTTTTTTTCTTCCGGTTTTTTCAACTTTACAAGCACAAACTTTAAATTCAGGGATTTTTGAAACCGGATCTAAAGCATCAATGGTTAATTGATTTGCTGAGTTTACGCCACCCCAATGATAGGGAATGAAAACCGTGTCCTGTCTAATGGTCTCCACGACGTTTGCAGGAAATAATGCACTTCCGCGTCTTGTCGACACTTTAATTAAATCATTTTCTTCAATACCGTATTTTGCTGCCAAATTTGGATGAATTTCCAATAAAGGCTCTGGATAAAGGTCAACCAACTTCCCGATTCTTCTCGTTTGAGAACCGCTTAAATACTGGCTTACCACTCTTCCTGTTGTCAGCACGATTGGATATTCTTCATCCGGTTCTTCGGTTGGTTTTTTGTAAGGAGTTGGGTTGAAATGCGCTTTTTTGTCATTGGTATTAAACACCTTATCTTCCCAAAGCCTCGGAGTTCCGGGATGCTCTTCGGTTGGACAGGGCCAGAAAATCCCGAGATTTTTTTCTACTCTCTCGTAGGTAATTCCGTAATAATCTGCGGCGCTTCCTCTGGAGGCAACTCTTAATTCATTAAAAGTTTCTTCGCTGTTTTTATAATTAAATTTATCGCCTTCGCCCAATCTTCTGGCTAATTCCATTAAAATCTCGCTGTCTCGTTTTGCTTTTCCGGGTGGATCTACCACTGCTCTGATTCTGATGACACGGCCTTCCGCAGAAGTGGTCGTTCCTTCTTCTTCTTCCTGTAAAGAACCTGCGAGAATAATGTTGGCGTGGCGTAAAGTTTCGGACAAAAAGAAATCAATTCCGGCATAAAACTCCAGTTTTTCTAAGGCTGCACGAACGTTGCTATTATTTGGTAATGAAACCAACGGATTGAAACAGATCGACAATAAACCTTTGATTTCGCCTCGGTTGATGGCTTCGATAATTTCGTAAGCACTTAAACCCTTTCCTGGCATATCTTCTTCTTTGATTCCCCAGACATTGGCTACAAATTTTCGGTGTTCAGGATTCTCGATGTCCCTGTTTCCGGGAAGTTGGTCGCATTTATGACCGTGTTCTCGCCCGCCCTGTCCGTTTCCTTGTCCGGTAATTGTTCCGTATCCGCAATACGGTTTTCCGATTCTTCCGGTTGCCAAAACCAAATTGATACAGCTTGAAACATTCTGAACCCCTTTAGAATGATGTTCGATTCCGCGAGCGTGCATCAGGAAACTGGTTTTTGCTTTTCCCCACATTTCTGCCGCTTTAAAAATTAATTCTTTTGGAATTCCGGTTACTTCTTCACCCCATTCCAAAGTACACTCTTGTACAGCTTCAGCAGTTTCTTCAAATCCTGAAGTATAATTATTAATAAAATCGTTATCCAGCCAGTTGTTATCAATTAAAACTTTTAACATTGTATTCGTTAAAGCAGAATCCGTTCCCGGTCTCAAAGGCAAGTGGATATCGGCAGTTCTTGCAATGGGAATCTGACGGGGATCGATAACAATTAATTTCGCGCCATTATCTCTGGCTTCCCAAATTTTATGGGTTAAAACAGGAAAACATTCGCTCACATTGGCTCCGGTAATGATAATGACTTCGGCATGCGCCAAATCTGCCCAACTGTTGGAAGAGCGATCCATCCCGAATGCTTTTTTATTTCCCGCGCCTGCACTTACCATACAAAGACGGCCGTTGTAATCGAGGTTTGCGGTTTTCAGGGCAACTCTGGCAAATTTTCCGACCATATAACTTTTCTCATTCGTGAGAGAAACACCGGACAACATGGCGAAAGAATTTTTTCCGTATTTTTCCTGAATTCTTCTGATTTCTTTGATGACAACATCATATGCTTCGTCCCACTCAATCGGAACAAAACCTTTACCTTCTACCCTTTTGTATGGTGACAGCAAACGATCCGGATGGTTATCCTGCATATATCGTTGTACACCTTTTGGGCACAGTCTTCCTTCATTAAAAGGGAAATCATTCCAAGGTTCGAAACCTACGACTTTTTTGTCTTTCACTTTTAATTGAATGCCACATTGCAAACCACAAAAACAACAGTGTGTTTTCACCAGTGCATCGGGATTTTGAGGGTTTGATCTCACGGTTCCCTTGTTTGGATAGTGCTTGTGCGGTCCGAATACGTTAATGATTTCGTCGGCTGTTACGGGTAATTTTGCCATTTCTATTTTATTTTAACCAAAATAAGTTCCTGATTCCTGTCTTGCTTTAAGATGTGCTTTTGCCAGCATCGCTCTTTTTCCTTCCGGACTGTAGTCTAAATAACTTTTGCCTTCTTCATTTTCTAAATCGAATCCCATTTCCTGAGTGATTTCTTTTAAATCTTCGACATGCATTGAAGTCGTATATTCATCTCCCGTATGCGGGCAAATCTGCATTCCGCGACGTTTTCCTTCTATTTTATAGATGTTTGCCCCCACTTGTGCGGGTCTTTGGAAAATGTGAAAGAATTTTCCGAAAGGAATCCACATCAGAAACATCGCAACAGTAATGGCGTGGATAATTGCCATAAACTGGCTCATTTTACCTTCGAGATAAGTATAATCGAACCAAATTCCCAATCCTGTAACCGAAACGGCAACAAGTAAAATCAATGGGAGCCAATCTCTTCCAAACCATTGTGTTGCGATTAAACCTTCATCAACAAATCTTCTGTGCATCATTATTAAACAACCTATGATAACCATAATCGCCGTCCAGACCAAAATGTGGAAAAAGAAAACGGCAATGAAGGTATCTAATGGAAAAGTCATGACCGTTACTCCCATCATATGGGTTTCATACATATCAATCGTTCCAGGTTTAAGCGTAAAGTGCAGCCACCCAAAGGTGAGACCGAAAGTAACTCCAAAAGAAATTAAACATCCGGTAGCTAAAAGAAAATGTCCCAGCCATCGCATTCTACCTCTCGGCATAATAAATTTTTGAAATAAAATATTACGGACAGAAAGCCGAATGACCTCTTTCATATATACCGGATAATCTTTGCTAAAAATAAATTCCCAGGTACGTTTCCAGTATTTCTGTGTTGCAGGACGCTGTTTCCAAACAGAATGGTGATAAACTACGCCAAACGTCATACTGATAGTTCCGAAAAAATAAATAATTAACGCGGCATCGAAATTTTGCAAATTAACAGAACCTAATACCGTAATTGCAATGACTACAAACGTTGCTATTATTGCATTGATAAATGCTTTTTTATTGATGTTAGTAAAAATGCTGAACATGGCTGAGAATTTTAAATAAGATCTTGTTAATAATCGATGATGACTTATTTTATCTTTAGCAAAGATACAGCAATACATTCTTAAATAAGATAAAAACATCTTATTTAAAATCATTCTAAAGCACCCTGTTTTAAATAATATAAATAATTAATATGATAATCAAATAATTACAATAAATATGATTTACATCATATTGGTAAGGTTTTCGGATTTGAGTGAAAGTAAAAACGAATGGATGCTATTTGATCTGAAAAAAATAAATAGCGAAATTAAAAAGCAAAAGATCAATATAAAATCAAGTACTCTGGCCAACTTTATTGACGGTTTTGATTATCTAATAATTATTCCTGAAGTAACACCACAGGTTAAATATTAGATGGTGATCTGAGATCTGGTAGAATCTTTCCAGATAAAAGTTAAATTTGTATTTCTGTTTAAAAACTATGGACAAATACAGTCTTTTAAATACAACTGCTTGTATCGGAATTTTCGTTATTCTATTTCTCGCATTGTTTTTGCTGACCGTGAAAACGAAACACAAATTAAGAAACCAGCTTTTTGCGTTTTTTCTCATCGCAAATGCCGTAGATGCCAGTAAATATTTGATTCACCATATTGATGAAAATCTCATCAACCTCGAGGCTCTACGCTGGAGTATGGTCTATTTGGTTCCTGCATCATTTTATCTCTATGTATTGTCAGTCTGTTTTTCAGACTTTCGACTAAAACCAAAACATTTACTGCATATTATTCCATTTATTGCCTACAATGTGTACTTAATGTCGGGAATATATTTGGAGAATACAGAAATGAAATTAGAGTTTATAAAGGGAATGAATCAGATGCCGATAACGCAATTTTTTCAATTTCTTTTCGAATTACTCTTTCAAGTGTATTTTATTGCTTCATTTCTTGTTATTAAAAAATCCAGAACTGTTTATCTTGAAAACTACACGAATCCGAATATTTCTCTAATTAACGCGCTGCACAAGATTACAATCGTATATTATACTTTACATTTTCTGGTCCTTCTAAGATGGCTGGTTACTTCGACGCTCGGTTTTGGAGAGGTTAGAGAATGGATTGTAACCCTTGATGGGTTTTCATTTTTATTCTGTACCTGCTGGTATTTATTTATTGCTTTGAATAATCCTGAATTTTTCAGAGGAGTGAATTCCCATCTGAAGCCTATTACAGAAGTTGTTCCCAAACAAAAAACATCTCTTTTAATTGATGACGAAAAAAATAAGCAGATAGAATCTCTGAAAAATTTTATGATCTCAAATGAGCCTTATTTAGATTCATCACTGACGATTCAGGATTTGGTAGAGCAGGTGAAAATGCCGGTCAAAGATTTATCGGCGTTGATCAATTTATACATGAACAAACATTTCTTTGATTTCATTAATGAATACCGAATCGAAAAAGCGAAGGAAATATTGAAAGATTCCTCGCAAAAAAACCTTACAATTTTAGAAATTCTCTATCAGGTTGGTTTCAATTCCAAATCATCATTCAGCACTTCTTTTAAAAAACATACAGGAAAAACACCTACAGATTTTAGAAAAAGTTCAATTTAAACATCGGATGTATTGAAAAATGAGTTCGACTTTTTTTAATCGGTCGTGTATTTAAGCATTCTTACGCATTTTTGCATCGAATTATAAAAATCAAAATCGACTATGAAAAATTTTCTGTATGCATTATCCATGCTTTACCTCTAAGCTTTTAAAAATCAATCAAATTCTTTCCACGAAAAATTAATTACAATGAAAAATAGACTTTTCTTATTATTTATAAATATTCTGTGCCTAAACTCAATTTCGGGACAAGAATTGCATCATTTATTTTTAACCCTTTACGAGAAAAATCTTTTTAACGGAAGTGTTGTGATTTCAAAATCAGAGAAAAATATATTATCAAATAATTATGGATTTTCTAACATTGAAAAGAATCAAAAAATTAGCGAAGATTCTCAATTACCCATTGCTTCCATCACAAAAACATTTACGTCGACAGCTATTTTGCAACTTCAACAGAAAGGAAAACTGAATATTAACGATTCAGTTCAAAAATACCTGACCGATTTTCCTTATCCAAATATCACAATCAAACAGCTCCTGAACAACACTTCCGGATTAGCCCAGGAGTATAATTTGTTTGATACGATTATCAAAGAACAGCCCGAAAAAATCATTTCGAACAAGGATATTATTCCGACTTTCATCCGTTTCAAAACACCACTTTCATTTCCATCCGGAAGTAAATGGGATTATAATAATGTCAATTTCTGTATTGCAGGATTGATTATTGAAGAGGTTTCCGGAATCAGTTATGCAAAATATTTGGAAAAAAACATCTTCAAACCTGCAAAAATGAAAAATTCTTTCGCTCCGATTGACAGAAAAATTAAAACCAAAAATCAAGTCGAACTATACGCCTATCCGAACTTATATTCAACAGAATTGGCTAACACGAAAACTTTAAAAGAACCTTTTTTAATCTCCGAAAAAAGTAATTTTTATGGAAACGGCGGAATTGTGAGTACAGCTTTAGATCTACAAAAGTACCAAAAGGCACTATTCAGTTATAAAATTTTAGGTAAAAAAGAATTGGAAGAAGCATTAACACCAACAAAGCTCAACGATGGAAAAGTTGTTTCTTATATTATTGAAGGTAAAAATATAAGTTATGGTTTAGGATGGGGAATGTACATCGATGAAAGTGAAGGGAAAATTGTCTTCCACGACGGTTTGATTACCGGACTGACGAGTATTTTGTTGCACAATGTCACAAAAAATCAAACTGTAATTATGATTTCAAATTCCGCCAGTTCCATTTTTCCTATTTCTAATGCTATTTTAGATCTAATGAATGGTAAATCTTATATAATTCCGGTTCAGAATCTTTCGAGAATTTATGGAAGTTTGGTCAATAATGAAAATACTGTAAGCGAATGAATTGATTCAGGAATATTTGAAAAATCTGAGTACTTATGAAACTTCGGAAAGAGATTTCAACAGATTGGGTTATCAATTTCTGCGACTTCAAAAATGTGATAACGCTTTACAGGTTTTCAATTCTTCAACATTGATTTTCCCTAATAGCTGGAATACTTTCGACAGCTACGGCGAGGCTTTGCATCAGTGCGGTAAAAAGGAAGAAGCAATAAAAATGTATCAAAAATCTGTTGAGCTAAATCCTGAAAATGAAAATGCGAAACAAATGCTTTTAAAAATTGAAAAAGAGATAAAAAAATAAATCATCTTAAATGTAACAAACATTTTTCTGAGTTGTCTTATTAAGGAGAAATTAACTATTCTAAATGAAAAAACTACTTTCCATTATCATTTTAACATTCGGATTTTCTGCATTTGCCCAGAAAACGGTAAGTGAAAAACAAATTTTCGCTTCTATGGATGCTCAGGCAAAAATATTTCTGAAATCAACGAAAGCTAATTCCTTTTCCATCGGAATCGTAAAAGACGGAAAAACCTACACCAGACATTACGGAGAAATCGACAAAGAAAAAGGCAATAAAGCCACTAATTCTACTTTATTTGAAGTCGCTTCTATCACTAAATTATTCACCGGAACATTGATGGCTAAAGCAGTTTTGGACGGAAAAATCAGTTTGGATGACGACATTAGAAAATACATTACCGGATCTTATCCGAATCTTCAATTCAATGAAACGCCAGTTACGATTAAAGATTTAGTTTCTTTAAAATCCGGTTTCAATAAAGATTTGCCGGATAGAAGTGAGCTTTTTAAAAATAGAGATGACAGCACAGCTTTTAAGGTGGAAAAATTAGAAAAAGCTTACACGAAAGAGCAATTTTTCAAGGATTTGAAATCAATAAAAATTGAAACTATGCCAGGGAAAGTTTACAATTACAATAACGGAACAGTTCAGTTGGCGGCTCACATTCTCGAAAATGTTTACGGAAAAAGTTATGAAACTTTGCTTAAAGAAAATATATTAATTCCTTTAAAATTAACCCACACAAAACTGCACATCAATGAAAATGAAACCATCGTCAATGGTTATGACGGAAACGGTGTTTTGATGCCATTTCTGCCCTATTCACTTTGGGGCTCTCAAGGTTATTTGAAATCATCATTATCAGATTTGACCGCGTTTCTGACATTTGAATTGGATAAAAAAAATCCACTCGTTCAGGAGTCGCAGAGAGATTTGCTCAATAATAAAAACTATTGGAACGCTTATTTTTGGGATGAGATCACCGTAGATCATAACGGAAGAAGTGCCAGAAAACACGGAGGTGCCTTCGGAACGCAGAATCTATTTTGGGTTTTCCCTGATTATAATATTGGGATTTCTGTAATTACAAATCAAGGTGGAGAAAATACTTATGGAAATTTATATAATTCTGTTCAATATTTAATAGATGATTTGAAGCCTTTTGGGCAGAAATTAATCGGAAGAGAAATCGAGAAAAAAAGCTTTGAAAACATCGATTCCGGAATTGCTTATTATAAGGATTTGAAGAAAAACAAACCAGCTTCTTATGATTTTTCAAACGAATCTGAGCTCAATAGTCTTGGTTACAAATTGATGAGAAGCGGAAAAATAACTTCATCTATCAAACTATTCCAACTTTATGTTTCAGAATTTCCAAACTCAGGAAATCCTTACGACAGCTTGGCTGAAGCCTATTTTAACAACAAGGAATACGCACTTTCAAAACAAAATTATCAAAAATCTTTGGAATTAAATCCTGACAATACAAACGCAAAGGACATGCTTTTAAAAATTGAAAAGGAGACTGGAAAATAAATAATACCATATTATTTTTATGATAATGCGTCTGTATTTCACTTCTAACATGTTGAAGATGGACCAACTTTTCAATAAAAGCTTTTTTTAAGTTGTAAACTTAGAGTGTGTTTAAAATTATAATTAAAAAATGTTTTAGCGTATAACCTGTTAAATTGTAAAATTCAATGTTATTTTTTTAAGGCAAAGATTTTATTTAATTTCTACTTATTTTTAGAAGGCAAAGGCAATACGTATCTATTTTTTCATTTTAATCATTATCACAGAAACTGATGCCAATAAAAATAATACTCCTGCCAATATAATCGCATTAACAGGATTATTCCCTAAAAAGTTTTTGTAAATGAGACCAAAGGAAATTGTTTGAATCAACATGGGAATCACAATCATCATATTGATAACGCCCATGTAGACGCCTCTTTTATTTGAAGGAATCGCAGGTGAAACCATTGAATACGGCAATCCCATCATCGCTGCCCAGCCGATTCCAAAAAGTACCATCGGCAGTAATATCAAATATTCATTTTGGATAAAAGGTAGAGCAAATAATGACATTCCTGTTCCCAAAAGACAAATCGCATAGACGTTTTTGGATGAATACCTGACTGCAAGCGGAATCAAAAGCAATGCAGAAAGCATTGTTATAAAATTATAAAATCCATTCATTAGACCTGTTTGTCCTACCGCTTTCTCTACGAGGTGAAGGATGTTTTTGGCCCATACTATCTGATCCGGAGAAGTTTCTGAAATACTTTTTGAAAGCTTCAGAACCTGTTTTGCCTTTTCCTCATCAGTTTCCGATACGTGATAAAGCGTCTGCTTTATCATCGGTGTTGCAAACTGCCAATAGCAGAACAGCGCATACCATTGGAATAAGTAGACCAGAGCCAGCTGCCAGAGAATTTTCGGCATCTGAACAATGGCCTTAAAAATATCTGCAAAAGGTGTTAAGACCGTATCATTTTCCTTTTCTGCCTTCATAATGGCAAGTTCTTCATCAGTTGGCGGGATTTCAGGTGTTTTGTAAACCGACCAGACCACGGAGGCGATGGAGCAGAAAGAACCTAAAAAGAAGGAGTAATACACCCACGCAGGGATGCCACCGGATTCGGAACTACCGCCAAGATATTTTTGGAAAAAGAAGAGCGAAAGGTTAGCCAGAGTGATTCCTGCGCCCACAAATAGACTCTGCATCTGGAAGCCATACGTTTGCTGCTCTTCAGGCAGTTTGTCACCGATAAAAGCCCTGTAAGGTTCCATCGCTGTATTGTTGGCGGCATCCAGAATCCATAACAGCCCAACAGCCATCCAAATGGAAGAACTAAATGGGAAAACAAATAACGCCAAACTGCAGAATACCGCACCCAGTAAAAAGAAAGGTTTTCGACGACCCCATTTTACACTCCAGGTTTTATCACTAATGGCGCCGATGAGCGGCTGGATCAATAATCCTGTGACAGGGCCTGCCAAATTGAGAATCGGAAGCTGCTCTGCGTGTGCTCCCAGAAAAGAATAGAGAGGATTTACGGCAGTCTGCTGGAGTCCGAAACTGTACTGAATACCGAAAAAACCAACATTCATATTCCAGATCTGCCAAAAACTAAGCTTAGGAATTATTCTTTTATTCATTTTTACGGCTTTACAATTTGATAATTTTTTCCAAGGACAATATCCGCTTTTTCTTTGAACTTACTAATGATCCGGTGCTCGATGTCTAAGACTTTTTCAACAAAATCACTTTGTTCATCACGGTTTCTTTCCATTCTGTTTTTATAAGTGTCTTTATAATTGCGGTCGATAAAAATGCTGAAGTCAAATTCATCAATACTTAAAATATAGGTACCCTCAATGATGAGAACCTCTGTATTTTCTGTCTCAACAATCTCTGTGACAATTGAATTATTCTGATAATGAACCAACGGTTTTTCAAAATTTGAAGTGCCTTCTTTAAACGCTTTCATATTTTTCTGCAGGATGTTTAAATGAACTTCATGAATTCCTACGTTCTCCAAACTTTTCTGTCGGTTTTCGTGATTTGTTTTTGGAGGAAGCTTAAAATAGTCATCCATCTGAATCACCAGGCTTTTTATTCCTTTATCTTCCAGTATTTTTTTCAGGGCAAATGCAGTCACTGATTTACCACTACCGCTTTCCCCACAAATACCAACGGTCCGTTTTTCCGGAAGACTGCTATTTTGATCCATCATTTTATAAATCTTTTCTGCGGTCTCCAAATGTCTGTCCTCCAAATGAATTACATCTCCTATCATCGTTTTATCTGTTTTTTAAATATTTTTATTGATTAAATTCTCCCCGTGCCACTCTACTGTCATCAAAAGATAACCGGAAGCTGAAAAACACAACTGATCCGTTCCCGAAGGGATAAGCTGGTCTGTTGAATAATATTCCTTAAAACCAACCCCTTTTTCCACCAGAAGACCTTCATACTGCTTTAAAATCTTCGCAGGAATTTCCGTATACCCTCTTTTTTTCAATCCCAAACAAAGCCATCCGAGATAGATGGGCCAGGATCCTCCGTTATGAAATTGATACGGGTTATTTTTAAAATCATAGCTGTAATTGTTTTCCAACAACTGCCAATCGGCATCCTCAGGAAAAATGATCGGGTAAAAAACAGGCAGCATCCAGTGATTAAACTCCCTACTAACCTGCTCCAAAAATTGACTGAAATTTTCCAGATTTAAATCAAATCCTAAAAGAACAGCCAGGGCATTTCCTGCAAGATCAAACCGTTCATCGTATCCGTTGGCATTCAAAGAGGCCCAGAAATAAGGTTTAACATTCGCTTTCAGGTAGGCCGTTTTATGATATTTTTCTCCATCTGCATTATTTTTTCTGAAATTAGCTTCAATCAGCTTCTTTGTTGTTTCAGCGAGTGATTTTAACTGTTCATCTTCATAAACTTCTGCAGCATTTTTCAAAGCCCAATAGCGGAGAACATTATCATACAGAACATACCCTGATGTAACATATTCATCTGCCCAGTTCCCGCCTAAAGGACTGTATAAAAGACCTCGCTGATTAAATTCCCAGCTTTTCAGACAGGAAAATGCCAGATAGATTTGGTTTTTTAAATCATCTTTTAAATTTTCGTCCTTCGAATAAGCAATATATTCACAGGTGCCGATAATCCACCAGATGGTTGCATCTGTTCTCCCGACCAGCGTGCCGTAACTCGCCTTTTTGCCATGGACATTGGAAGGAATCTGCCCGTTATCTGCCTGATAATCTGCAAGGGTCTGAATCGACTTTTTCAGACCTTCAACGATCATTTTATTTTCAATCAGAATTCCGGTAATTCCCGTCATCATAGAGTCTCTCGACCATACCCTTGCATAATTATCTCTGTTTTCAGCCGATGCAAGAATTCCCCGATCAGATATCGCATTTTCTATAACTTTTAAGGCTTCTTTTGTAAACATAATCTTCAATATCGTTAAAGAAACTAGCAGCAAAGGATACTGTTAGTTTACCAATTATTTATTTTAACCAATTATTCATTAATCATTTAGACTTTAATTAAAAATCAAATTTCACACTGGCTCCAAAGGTTCTTCCCGGTAGGGTTCTTGCTCTGATAATACCGTTTGTTCCCTGTAATGTTCCTTCCTCAGCCTCCGTAATTGCCAATGAATTGAATATGTTGTTTGCATTTACATTAACGGTCATATTTTTTAATAATCTGTAGGAAATGTATGGATTTACAATCACATATCCGGGCATTATCAGTTTGTTGCTGTCCTGAGTAAAAGCCTTTGTAGAACCCACTGCAAAGAACCCAAAGCTTAACTTTTCAATATTCACATTTGGATTAAATGAATACATGAATTTCGGAGTTCTTCTCGGCATATTTCCGATGATAGTTTTGTCAATCGCATTTTTAATTTCAGCGTGGGTATAAGTCAATCCAGCTTTGATGTCAAAGTTTTTATTGAATTTATAAAATCCATCGAACTCAACACCAAATGATTCGTATTTATTTTCTGTTCTCAGCTGAGTGGTCGCCTCGTAATTGGCTTCAATCGTTCTGGCCTGAAATAAAGTCGTGTTCAAAAAGTAGCTGGAACCTCTTAATTTGTATCCAACTTCAATCTGGTTTAATTTATTCACCTTCACTGCATCCAAAGCTGGATCATCATTATTGGTGTAGTTGTACCCTGCAAAGAGGATTCTGTCTGCAGAGGCGCTACCACCCTGGCTAACTCTTGCAAAAACTGCGTTGCGGGAATTCAGTGCATAATTAGCTCCAAATGAATATCCGAAAATACCGTACTGATAGTCAACCGGGACGGTGCCGTTTACAACCTCCACGGATAGTTCGGGTGTTTCCAGAGTTCCGTTCTGATTAATATCTATCGCACGTTTCGTATTCTGAGTACCAGAAAAACTTCCCGTTACATTTCCGAAATCATATCTCGCTCCGATGTCCAAGGTCAGTTTTTCAAAAGGGTTTATTTCTACCTGAGCGTGTGGAGCAATCACTGAATATTTGGTATCGTAGATTCTGTTAACACCGCCAAAAGCAGGAACACCATAGTCTAGAAGTCCATTGTCTGTAATTTTAGTCCCTGTCGTGCTGAAAATATCCACCAATCTTGCATTATTATCAGAAACTTCCATCAGATATGTATTCCAGTTCCACGAAAGATTGATGTTTTGTGAGCTGTTGTAAACACCGGTATTCAGTTTTACTTTATTCCATTTTTTACTGATGTTGACATCGCTGAAAAAGTTGTTCAGATTATTCATCTTTGTATTGAATAAAACGGTCTTCATATACTTTGCATTGCTGTCAACAGCTGTATTTGTTCCTGCATAGACAGCACTTCCGTAGCCTGTAACAGATTCCAAAATCTCAGATTTACTCCCGACTGACGCCGGAAAAGGTGCTAAAAACTGACCGTCATTGGCAGCATATCTTGCTTTAGCATCCAAATTCCATCCGGAACCAAAATCATAATTAAATTCAAGCCCAACGGTCTTAGAAACAGAATGCATCCCGTCACGGATATCACTTTTCAGGATCTGTCCGTTGGCGCCAAGCGTCACATCATTTCTGAAGTTTGAAGACTGCAGAGCACCTGTAAGGATATTATAATTATTCAGAGAACTGTAATCAGGATTTGAATCAGATCCTGAAACGGCAATTGGCATCGGCATATACGCCGCGGTGCGGTCATCCAGATATTTACCATATACTCGGATACTTCCCTTTTCAAATTTCTTTAATAACGATAAACGGAACTGTCCACCGTTATTGGAAGTGTAGCCTGTTTTTCTCGGGCCGTCTCCACCTCTGTAGAAACCTCCCACCCCGATGTAAAAATCTTTACCCAGCGGTGTTCCGTAGTCGATATCTGTTCTGAAATTTTTGTAATTCAAACCAACCTGCTGAGTGATACTTCCGCCTTCCTTTTCACCAGTCTTGGTGATAAAGTTGATAATCCCTGCGGGTGAATTGGATGCAAAAACAGATGCAGAACCTCCACGCAAAGCCTCAACCCGGGATACAAAAGAATCAAATCTTGTAAACTGATCCTGCGTTCCAAAAGCAATATCCCCAAACTGCATCACCGGAAGACCGTCTTCCTGAATTAATAAATATCTCGATCCTCCAGCAGAAACAGGAACACCTCTTACCGTAATATTTGAATTTCCTTCCCCTCCGGAAGACTCTGCACGGATTCCCGGAATCGTTCTGAAAATCTCAGCAGTCGTTCTTGGTGCTGAATTAATAATATCTGCAGATTTTAAAGTGGAGATCGATGTGCTGGTTTTGATTGAAGCTTTCGGATTAGAGTTACCTGTGATGACTACTTCATCAATCGACTTGCTTCTGGTCGATACCGTATCAGTTACTGCTGTTTGTGAAAACATAAAAGCAGCTACGTTCATCGCCCCGAAAACCAGTATTTTTTTTAGGAGTTGTGATTCCATAATCTTGTTGAGTTTTTTGTTATGTCTCAAAAGTATTTTTTTTAGGGTATTAAAAATCGTTTTTAAACAGACTGTTAACTGCGCTTTAATTTCAAACGGTTGCGCAAACGGTTGCGGTTAATAACTTTTTATTAAATTAACATTTTATTGGGAATTTGAGCCGTTTTATTTAACAAATATTAACAAAATACTATTAAAGAATTATTCTTAATTTCTCCCAATAATTGATACCAACGATCCAAATGAAAAGAACGACGATAAAAGACCTTGCTGAAATGCTCAATATTAGTACTTCCACTGTTTCAAGAGCATTGAAGGATCACCCTGATATCAGTAGTTCAGTAAAAATTAGAGTTAGAGAAGCTGCCGAAACATTTAATTATGTTCCGAATGATTTCGCGATCAATTTCAGAAAGAAATCCTCTAAAGTAATTGGGCTTATTGTACCCGAGATCACCATGTTTTTTGTTCCGTCTGTTATCAACGGTATTTCATCTGTCCTCAATGGAGAAGGCTATCGATTTTTCATACTCTCCTCAAATGACTCTTATCAAACTGAAAAAGAACATATTGAAACCTGTATCAATTCCAGAGTAGATGGTGTTTTGATATCCATGACAAACGAAACGAGGGATATCGAGCATTTAAAAAAACTGAAGGAAATGGAAATTCCTGTCGTTATTTTCGATAAAACGGTATCTCAAAATATGTTTGATTCGGTAATTTTCAATAATCAAAAAAATACCGAATGGTCTGCAGATAAGCTGATCGATCATGGATGTCAGAAAATACTGGCCATATTTGGTGATGAAAACCTTGAAATTACCCAAAGCAGGCTGATATCCTTCAAAAATCGAATTGAACAACATCCACGGATTGAACTCGTTACTATTTTCTGTAAATCAGCGGATATGGTTAAAGAAAAATTAAACTCATTACCAGATTACCATTCATTTGACGGTTTCTTTGCGATGAGCGACGAAACGCTCATGGGGCTTCACAGCTCATTGATCAAAAGGAATTTAAACAACTCGGATAAAAAGGTAGTTGTGATAAGCGAGGGAAACCTTCCGAAATATCTTGACGATACCTATGAATATCAAATCAATGACGGATATGAAATGGGAACATTCGCAGCATCCCGATTGATGGAAAATCTCAAAAAAGGATCTCCGGATCTTAAGGAATCCGCTCAATTCTATTATTTATAATCTTTGGGTATTAGAAATGAACCCATTTAGAGTCTCTAGGCTTGCGATTATGCGGTTTAAATCCGGATGTTTCGCCTTTGTTTACATTATTTCTGGTGCTTAATCTGGTTTGCCAGGCCTCAAAAAGGGCTTAACAGCTTGGGTTATTTTTATAAAGTAATAGTTTATTTATTAATTTTAAAATTAATTCATATCGTAATCATAGAATTACGGAAAAACGTTATATAAAAATATTTGCGACAATAGATTCACATCATATTTAATAAAATTTAAGGTGATGCTCAGTTTTTTAATGAAACGACTCTTTTTTAACGCAAAGGTTTATTTTTTGGAGTTCGTATATAAAGGAGCAAAGAGGAATCAACAAGTTGATTTGATGAAGCCGTTTTTATGCTTTGCGAAGCATTTATTTATATTTTTTTGATTTCTAAAAATTTAGGGTTTGAAAAATAAATCTTTGCTTTTAATCTTCATTCGATTAATACCATATTCTATACATCAATAGGAACTGGCTTCAGCCAGTCTTAGAAAGATGAGGTATCTGAGGCTTTAGCCAAAACTTATGATCAATTTAGACTTAAGACCCGATTTTATTTAAATTTTATCATTGGGCGTAAGGTCGGCGCTCATCTTGGATCAGTTATAAAAGTTGGAGAGAAATTTCAAGATTTAAAATAGATTATTTCCCACAGATTCCACGGATTTTTCCAGATGATGATGGTTGGAGTTCTTAACCTTCAAGGTTTTTATTTCTTATAGCCACGAATTTACAAATATTAATAAATTTTGCTGAATTCCCAAATTCCATCTGATAATAAAGATTAAACTAATACTTTAGATCGTTGATTTAATAGAACTCAGTTTTTAATGAAACGACTCTTTTTTAACGCAAAGGTTTATTTTTTGGAGTTCGTATATAAAGGAGCAAAGAGGAATCAACGAGTTGATTTGATGAAACGGTGTTTTATGCGTCGCGAAGCCTTTATTTGTATTTTTTGATTTCTAAAAATTTAGGGTTTGAAAAATAAATCTTTGCTTTTAATCTTAATTCCATTAATACCATATTCGATACATCAATAGGGACTGGCTTCAGCCAGTCTTATAAAGATGAAATATCTGAGGCTTTAGCCAAAACTTATTTTCAATTTAGACTATTATCGGGAGTAAGGTCACCGCTCATCTTCTGTATTTAAAAATCTGTGGGAAATAAAAATCAGACTCTTATTTTTAAATTTAAAATGATCTCAACTTTTTACCAAATCCCAAGCTTTGTTCTAGATCCAAAAAGATTAATCTAGATTATTCTGGAATTAAAAACAAAAAAATGGCTCCAATTTACATTAAATTGGAGCCATTTGGCAATTTGTGACCGCAGAAGGACTCGAACCCTCACTGTTGGAGCCGAAATCCAAAGTTCTATCCATTAAACTATGCAGCCGGCTTTGGGTTTGAGTGTATGAGCGTAAATAGTTTTAAAAACCCTCATCCACTCAAACACTAAAACGTAATCTTTACACCTCCCAAAATCTGCGCGCCAAGAACTTTATAGCCTTTATACGTTTGATATTTTGTGCTCGTAAGATTGTTTCCGAGTGCGAAAATACTGAAATTTTTGTGAATTTTATACTCTGCGGAAAGATTAATGTCTGCATACCCTCCTACTTTGTCATTGGTATTCTCTGTAGACTGATAGAAGGCAGGGGCTGCAACTCCCTCAATAGCAAATGAATTCGTTGTTCTGTCGCTTGCAAAAATCCCTTTAAAACCCAGTAATAATTTTTTATCAAGCATGGTATATTTTGCTCCGATACTGGCATTTAATAAAGGAATATTGTAGATATTTTCGTAGTTTTTAAGATCATATTTTGTAAAACCGATCTCTCCGTCGATGATTAGATTCGCTAAAGGAAAGTACTGAAGATTCGCTTTGATATTGCTTACATTACCATCGTCATAAACAGCAGAGAATGTATTGGCAAAATCGTATGCAGAACGGCTTACAGCATCTCTTTTAAAAAGATCATTCCCCTTGAAGAACATGATATCGCGCATTTTTGCATAGCCTGCAGAAACATCATATTTAAACATATCATCAATATCTCCTCTCAGACCTACATAAAAGTGATATTTTGTTTCCGTTGGTTTCAGATACTGATCAGAAAGGATAAAAGGGTTTTCCTGAAGCAGTTCGCTGTAGGTATTCAGCTTTAAGCCACCGTCTACCCCACCATAGAATTTAAATCCGTTATCAGCAGCAAACTGAAATTCTGCCTGAGGAAACCAATAAGTCTTGTTATTTTTTATCTGTTCAGCCAGTATAAGATTAGAATTCTTAGCATTCAGGAAAGAGAAAGAAGATCCTACCATTAAATACGATTCTCCTTTTCTGAACGTTACCTTAGGAGCCAGATTCATATTAAAAAAGGTGGCTGAATTTTTATTTTCGAGGGCAAAATCAGTTTTTACGCTCTCCAGACCTACTCCAAGATCCGCATTTAAATTAATTCCAGATTTTCCAAGTTCCACGGCATGTTTAGAAAAATTAGCCAAAACAGAAACCTGATTTTCCTGAGCATCAAAATGATCTTTCAGAAATGCAGATTTTACTCTTACGTCATTTAAAATTTCATTAGAATAAAAATCATAGTATCCATTAACTTTAAACTGATTTACTTTTTGCTTTAAATCTACATCAGCAGCAGGTTCTAAAGCATAAATACCGTAATAGTTATAATTATTTAAACCATATTCAGCATTAACATTAAATTTCCCCTTATCCCCATAAGAGTTTAAAAAGGCTCCAATGGTGGCGTTACTTTGTTTGGAATCCCAGATATACTCCTTTTTCAGACCCTGAGTAGACAAAAAATGTAGATCTGCCCCCACCTCAATTTTATTTTGAAGGGTTTTTGAAATATTGGCATCACCTAAAATTTTGCCATAATTTCCCATTCCAAATTGTACATAATTATTCTGGGCATTCCCCTCAAACTTCGGAGCAACATCTTTACCCTGAATGGTAGACGTTTTAAAATCAGAAACCGCAGGAACGTCTGTAATCGTATATTTTACAGGATTTTGAGATTTCTCTTCCGGTGGATAATTTTTGATGGTTTCCACGGAAGTTTTCTTTTTTTCGATCTTTTTAACTTCTGGTTCTCTTTTTTTATTAAGAATCAGTTTCTCTTCTTTGATCTGGGAAAACGCTACCGACGAAATCCCTAAAAATATGATGGATAATAATTGAATTCTTTTATTCATTACTTTTTGTATTAATAATGTACCAATTTATTGATATACCAATCTGGTAATGTATCCAATCGTTTAAATTGGTAAACTGCTACATTTTTAGATTGATACATTAAATATAATTTTACTTTTTAATGGACTTCTTTACTTCTTTTGCTTCTGCTACAATTTCCGGGAAGTCTTTATAATTTTCGATAATCTGATCGCAGGTATAACTTGCCTGATAATTATCTTTCAGTCCAACATAGTTTTTCGCCATTAAGACCAATGCTTTTGCGCCCCAAAACTCTTCGGATGCATAATTATTAGCCAGTTTAAAGATGGTTTCGTTGGAAGATTTAAAAGCTTTTCCTTTGTTCTGATAATATGCTTTTGCATAAAGAGCCTCTGCCGCTACCGTGGTATTAGAAGATTTTTCAAGAGAAGTGTAAGCTGTTTGTGCATCTTTATCTTTTCCGGAATTCATCAGACTTCTCGCTTTAATCACTTTCGCCGTTTCAATTACCGCTGCTGAATTTTTATTATTGGCGATTACTGCATCTGCCAGTTTTTCAGCCTGAGAGAAGTTCTTTTCATCGGCATACATCTTCATCAGTTCTACATTCGCATAGTTTTTAACACTGATATTGGATGAGTTTCTGATGTTTTCAAGATATTTTTTCGCTTCATTATTATCACCCTGAGCAATATAAATTTGTGCCAGACGAGTCTGTGCATCATCCTGATAATCGTTCTGAACACCTGCAACTTCCTGCAATACAAGCAATGCCTTGGTTGTATTTTTAGTTTGATAATAACTTTCTCCAAGCTCATATTTAGCCTGATAAAGACCTTCTCCTGTAGGATTTTGAGTCAGATATTTCTCGTAATACGAAATCGCATTTTGATAATCTTTTTTAGCAAAATACTGCTTACCCGTAGAAAGGTTAATCTCATCAATCTCTGAAGCATCTAAATTTACGCCCACATTTCTGGCAAAACTTTGATATCCTGCCACATCGGCATTTTTCATAAAAATCGGTTTAGCAGCCTGAACAATCTTCTCTGCATAAGCGGTATTTTTATACTGCTCGCCCAAAGTTTTCAATTCGGATAATGCCTTATCATTCTGATTCTGATCGATATAATTCTGCGCTCTGTAAATAGATGCATTGGCGATCAAATCTTTATCAGAAGATGTTTTAATGACCTTGCCGAAGAAGTCGTTGGCATTGGTAAAATCATCCTGAGCTGCATAAGCCGTTCCGATTTCGTATTGAGCATCATCAAAATACTCCGATCCCGGATATTTTGACAATAGATTTTTAAGATTGGTAATTTTTGCCTGAGTATCTCCTTTAAATCCTAAAGCCATTGCCTTCTGATATAAAGTATAATCGGTCGCATCTTCGTTTTTATCATAGATTGCAATGGCCTCATTCAGATTATTATTGGCATAATTGATATCTGCGAGACGAAGCTCGGCATCATTTTTAAACTCCGGTTTCGGATTGCTCAGATATTGTCTGAAATAGGTTTCTGCCTGATCAAATTTTTTAGATTTAAAATAAGCATATCCTAAATCATAAGGCAGCTGTTGTTTTTCAGGGAATGTCTGATTGATCAGCTTTTCATATCTGGCAATGGCAGAAGGGTAATTCCCTTTCTGATAATACACCTGTCCCAGCCAGTACAAAGCTCTGTTGTTGAATTCTTTATTGATATTAAAAGCCAAGCTTCTCAGAAAATACTGTTCCGCTTCGTCATAATTTCCTTTATTAAATTCTTCTGTTCCCAGTAAATAAGAAACTTCCTGATCTACTTTATTAATATCGGGAGAAGAATTCTGCAGTTTGTCGATGGCATTCAGGGTCTCCTTGTAATTTCCGGAATACAAGTAAGATTTTACCAAAAGAGATCGCATTTCAGGAGAATTCGCATCATTCTGGTTATCATTAATGTATTTCTGAATCACCGTAGATGCACTTTCAAAAGGATTTCCGATGTCGTAACTCAGTTTCGCATATTGCTCATGCGCCAGTTTTTTTACCTTGGCATCATAATTCATCTGGTAAGAGGAGCGGAATGCAGAAAGTGCTTCCTGTTTTTTATCAACTGCCAGATAGGCATTTCCCAATTGATAATATGCATTTTGAGATAACGCGGAATTGCTGTTCAGCAATTGGTTATAATACGAAACCGCTTCATCATATTTTTTAAGCTGAGCCGCTACAAATCCTATTTCATAAAGATCATTTTCAGACGGATTTTGCTGAACACTCAGATAATCTTTCAAATGAGGATATGCAGAAGAATAATCTTTCTTCATAAAATAACTTTCCCCGATGATCTTATGAACTTCCGCCTTATAAGAAGCCGAAATATTTTCATTCAGCAGAGCACTTCCTTCGGAGATCGCTTTATCATAATCCTGGTCGTTATAATACATCTGAACATAATAAGGACGTACTAGTTTAGAATATTTTGGCTGGTCTTTTACAGAATCGAAATACTGAAAAGCTTTATCGTTCTGTCTGTTGGAATAATACAGATGTCCCAGCATATAGGCGATATCTCCTCTCTGAGAATCATCTGCCGTCTTATATGCTTCTTCCAGAGCGTCTGTAGCACCTTTAGAATCGCCCATCATAAATTTAGCATATCCTAATTTTAAGATGTATTCTGTATTTTCTTCTTTTGAAAGCTGATATTGGTTTACTTTTTTTAAAGTCTCCAAGGCTTTTTCAAAATCTTTTTTGGCTAAATAATAATCCGCCAATGGTAAATTGGCCTGCGCAAAATAAGCAGAGTTCGGATATTCTTTAATAAAAGCAGTTAACCCTTCTTCGGCATGATTTTTCTGAAGAATAACCCCGATTACATTATCAAAAAACTGAGCCGCTTCTTTTTTCGAGCGCGACAGATTCTGATTATAGAAATACTGTCTTGCATATTCGAATTGAGAAGCGTTGTATATTTTAGTCTGATACAGATTTTCGGCCAGATTAATCCTGTAATTTTCTTTTTGGGTAAAGTATTGTGACTGCTGAGCTTCGGATATTCCGAAATACAGCACGGCAGTCGCTAGAAGTATTTTTCTTGATTTCATTAATTTTAAATTTTAAAACGTGTAAGCCTGAAAATCAGGAGCAAATATTTAAAATTTCGGGGACTATTTATCCACAATTTAAAAACGAAAATATTGAAAAGATATTGCATATACAAGCCTTTTAACACATTGTTGATAAGTCTATTATTTTTTAAGATTTGTTAACTTTTAATACCACATATCCATAGTGGCATCCCAAAAATCCGGATTATGAAGAAGCGGGTTAAAAACTAAAAAAATTAAAATATAAAGTTATAAACCGAAATAAATATTTTAATAAAAATTGAAACAACTTCCCAATAATTATCTGAAAATGATTTCCTAAAATCATATAAAACCATCATAATACATTAGGAATAATTTAATATTTTCAAAAGCAAATGTTAAAGAAAATCTAAATTATTTCTGAGAAATAATTACATTTGTTTTTTTCAAAATCAAATATAGAATTGAATGAGTCAACTTTTTAGAAGAAAAATCTATTCAGAAACAGATACATCTACCAATCTGCTAAGGGTTCTGGGTGTTTGGGACATCGTATTTTTCGGTATTGCCGCCATTATTGGTGCCGGCAGCTTTAGTAGTTTGGGAGAAGCCGTTTTCAGAGGCGGCCCCGGTGTTATTCTGCTTTATTTGATATGTGGCTTTGCCTGCGGTTTTACGGCACTCTGCTATGCAGAATTTGCCAGTAGAATTCCCACAGCGGGATCTGCTTACACCTATGCCTACGCAAGTTTTGGTGAACTTACAGCCTGGATTATCGGCTGGGCTTTAATCATGGAATATTCTTTCGGAAATATCTATGTTGCTTTTTCATGGTCGGATTATTTTACCAGCTTCCTGCATCGATTAGGAATGCATATTCCTGATTATCTCACCTGCAGTTATACAGAAGCAAAAAAAGCAATCCTTAATGGTTCGGAAAACAGAGAACTTCTGAGCGCATGGAAAACAGCCCCGGTAATTGGGAATCTGAGAATTATTTTTGATCTTCCGGCTTTGGTGATCAACGGGTTAATTACCTGGTTATGTTATATCGGCGTAAAGGAAAGTAAAAATTTCAATAATTCATTGGTTATCCTAAAATTAGCCGTGATTATTCTGGTCATTTTGGTAGGATATTCATACATCAATACCGAAAACTGGACGCCGGTAAGCGTTGAAACAGGAACTACATCGTTTATGCCCAATGGTTTTGTTGGCGTTATGAGTGCCGTTTCCGGAGTTTTCTTTGCGTACATCGGGTTCGATGCCCTAAGTGTGCTTTCCGAAGAGACTAAAGATCCTCAGAAAACATTACCTAAAGGAATGATTATCTCTCTGGTTCTTTGTACTGTTATTTATATCGCACTCACTTTAGTTTTAACCGGAATGGTAGATTACCGGAAATTCGACGGCGTTGGAGATCCTCTTTCTTTCATCTTTGAAAAAAGCAATGCCAATGTTGCATGGATGGAACTTACAGTTTCATTTATCGCCATTGTTGCCATTACCACGGTATTACTGGTTTTCCAGATGGGGCAGCCAAGAATCTGGTATGCGATGAGCCGTGACGGACTGATGCCGCAGAGATTTCAAACCGTGCATCCAAAATACAAAACACCTGCTTTCGCAACCATTGTTACAGGTATTGTGGTGGGCGTTCCTATTTTATTTACAGATAAAACATTCATCCTGGATTTTACGAGTATCGGGACCATATTCGCTTTCGTACTGGTTTGTGCAGGAGTTTTAATGCTCCCGGCAAAAGAAAAGATCAAAGGGAGGTTTCATCTTCCTTATATTAACGGAAAGATTATCTTTCCGGTTATCTTCATTGGCGGACTGATTGCCTTTTATTATTGGCAGCCTGAATTTTTCCATAATCTCATGGACTGGAAAGATCCTAAAGAGGGTGAATTCAGAGCATCGATTTTCTTCTTTATCTTGATTAATATCGTTCTTTGTGCCTGGACCTTTATAAAAAATCTTTCGTTAATTCCATTAATCGGACTAAGCTCATGTTTATATCTTCTAACCGGAATGAGCCACGAAAACTGGTTCTGGTTCGGAATCTGGTTTGCGATCGGATTGGTTATCTACTTCTTTTATGGTTATAAAAACAGCAAGCTGAATAAGTCGTAGAGCATTTAAATAAGATTAGAAAAATCGCGAAAAAACAGCAGCAGACGATTGCCTATCTGCCCCTGTTTTTTTGCGATTTTTCTTTTTTTATTTTGGCGGACTTATTGCTCTGTATCCTTCATAATCAAAAAACATAAAAGCCATGTCTGAGAGAATTAAATCCTTTAGAGAGTTTTATCAGTTCTATCTTACCGAACACAGCAAAACTGGAACCCGGATTTTCCATTTTCTGGGAACACTGCTGGTCTTTATCGTCATTGGCTATGTTATCAGTTCCGGTAAAGAGAGATTTCTCTGGTATGTTCCGATTTTCGGTTACGGATTTGCATGGTTCAGCCATGCCGTGATTGAAAAAAACAGACCCGCCACTTTTAAATATCCGCTGTGGTCTCTGATCTCTGATTTTCTTCTGTTTTTTGAACTGTTGATTGGAAAGCAAAAATTTGTAACCACGAAAATTACGCCGGAGGTCAATATTGATAAGGATTAATATTTTCGAAGATTTTCACAGATGATGGTGTTTTTTATGCCACGAATTCTCGAATGATGGCGAATGAGGTTTTATTTTTGTTGTAAAAGGGCGATAATGGGTGTTTTGATGGGCGTACTTTTTTATTTCCCACGGATTTCACAGATTTTCATAGATGATGGTGTTTTTTTATGCCGCGAATGCTCAAATTTTCAGCGAATTTTTTTGACAATCATTAAAAGTTTCAAATTAAAATCTGCGTTTTCTGCAAAATCTGCGAGAGCAAAAATATCTTTAATTTCGTGACACGAATGCGCATTTTTTTTCCCACAGATTACACGGATTTTCACAGATGATACTGTTTTTTATGCCGCGAATGAACGAATTTTCAACGGATTTTTTTTGACAATCATTAAAATTTTCAAATTAAAATCTGCGTTTTCTGCAAAATCTGCGAGAGCAAAAATATCTTTAATTTCGTGTAACGAATGCGCAATTTTTTTTCCCCACAGATTGCACGGATTTTCACAGATGGTGGTGTTTTTTATGCCTCGAATGCACGAATTTTCAGCGGATTTTTTTGATAATTATTTATTAAAATTTTTAAATTAAAATCTGCGTTTTCTGCAAAATCTGCGAGAGCAAAAATATCTTTAATTTCTTGACACTAATGCGCAATTTTTTTTCCCACAGATTGCACGGATTTTCACAGATGATACTGTTTTTTTATGCCGCGAATGCACGAATTTTAAGCGAATTTTTTTGACAATTATTAAAATTTTCAAATTAAAATCTTCATTTTCCGCAAAATCTGCGAGAGCAAAAATATCTTTAATTTGTGCCACGAATGCGCAAATTTTTTCCCCCACAGATTGCACGGATTTTCACAGATGATGGTTTTTTTAAGCCACGAATTCTCGAATGATGGCGAATGAGGTTTTATTTCTGTTGCAAAAGAGGGAAATCTTGCTTGCTGACGATCTCCTGATACCGTTCCTTAAAAATTTGGACGGATCCGGGTGAATCCGTCCAATGTATAATCTAATTATTCTAGTAATTCCTTTACAACCTAAGTTCGATTAATATAACGTTCTCTAAATCAATAGGGATGGGCTTCAGCCCATCTTAGAAATGCAAAATCTCCGGGGCTTTAGCCGAAATTGATCATCAATTTTGGTAAAGCTTCCATTTGATTTAAATTTCATCTATTTCAAGCAATATTTTAAGTAACTGATTTTAATCGAACTCAGGTTTCAATCTTATTTGAATCTCTTTTTAAAGCCAAATTTCAGCATATTCATCAATCCGGGTTCGATAATATCGACTCCGATTCCGAAATTACTGTCTGCCACTGTATGATGGGCCGTTCTGAAATCTTCAAACTCCTCCTGAGGAATTTCAATATTTACCAGTGGATTGTATTCAATAAATACCGTTCCTCCATTTTTAGTTATTTTTTTTCGGCTTTTAAAATCAAAATAAGGATTTGAAATTGTAGCTTCCTGAACCGTATATTTTTCGTCAGTATCAATTTTTTGATCGGTGAAAAGGGTTATTTCATACTTTTCACTATCGTAATTATGCCAGAAAGGTAAATCTTTATGCATAAAATCCCGGGCTCCGGATTTTACCACATTTCGATCAAAATACATTAAAAACCTGTTCTTTTGAGGATCGGTATAGTAAGGGTTGTCAATGGTGGCATGATATTGAATTTTAAACTCATTCAGCTTTTTATCGTCGCCAACAACATCAATCACAGCATCTTTAAAAACATTTCTTACATCTGTCCCGCTTCGGTCATTGGAGTAGTTTAAGCTGTAAAACAAAAAGTTGTTCCAGCTGTCCACCACTTCCCTTTTATTGGTATTCTTAAAATATCTTCTCATCGCATTGGCTCGGTTTCCGCGGTAAACAGTGGTAAGTTTAAGATCTCCGACAGTTTCTTTCGCATGAAATTCCACTTTCTCATCAACACAGTAATAAGGATATTTATAAGCCTTTCTAACATACAATTCCTGATCGGGCTTTACTTCCAGATAATGCATAAAATAGGTAAATCCACGATTTTCAAGGTATCCGAACTCATCACGCAAGGTCGCATCCACAAAATGATCTTCTCCTTTATGGTTAATTTTCACAATGACATGATTGAAGGAGAGCAAAGAAGGCAGATAATATTTAATATAAAAATCGGTATGAAAATTCACCAAAACAACCGACGATTCCACGCCAATATAATCCAGAACAGATTTTAAAAGAACAGACTTAGCCTTGCAGTCTCCCTGCTTGGTTTCATACGTAATAGAAGGCTCCTGCGGCTTGTGACCGTTCATTTCATTAGCATTGAAAATATAATAGATATTATTTTGCACATATTCTATCGCAAACTGAAGTTTCTCGTCGGAATCGGTGATGGCATCTAACTTTTCGACTAAATTGAGAGCATAATCCGGTAAGGCGGCTTTACTGAAAATCTCCTCATATAACGGAGCAATATAATTGGATAAGTCTTTCCAGTTGCTTTCCGTAGCAAAATCGATGAAAGGAAAAATTTCCCGGTTGGCATCCACCGGATTAATATAATGATCCTCATCGATCACAAAACGTTCTCCTTTTTTCAGATAATGGACTTCCGGATCTAAAACATTTCCCTGTTCATCCCGAAAAAACGTCTTTTTATAGGCAATAATATGATCGCGATCGTTGATAAAGGTGAATTTTAAATTTCCGTATGCCCAATAATTATCCGGGCTCACCCATACATGCTTTGAAAATTCTTTTCTTAAAAAATCTCTTTCACTAAAAGCTTTTACGCGGGAATCTTCTAAAATCAGAACATCGTAGAGCCTTAAATCCTTAATCGTAATATTGATTTTTTTGTTACTGCTTAAAACTCCTCCCGCACTCTGATTTTCACTGTCAAAAACTTTAATGCTTGTATCCGGTATTTTATCAATTAAAACACCTTCTCTTAATACACTAATCCGGTGAATATGATAGATTTCATTTTCTTCCACCACAACTTCAGAAACAGAAGCTCTCTCAAGATTAGCGGGTTCATTCAGCGTATAGGCCATGCACACGTATTCGCTGTTTTCGGTATTGCTCGTGTAGTATTTTTTATCTAAAAAATAGCAGTAATCTCTTCCTTCATCAATTTGCTTCCTGGCAAATTCAGATTCCTTGATACGATCAATCAGATCCTGATCTTCAATAATGCCTGCCCATACTTCAGGTTTTTGAATCCTGTAATTTTCAATTTGAATTTGATTATCCATATTTATATTTTACTATTATTTGTTCTGGTTAAAAATTAGGACATCCAAATTAATTAATTTAAATATAAAAAACAAATATAAAATCCTTACAAATGGCCAGATAGACTTCGGCACAATAATTGACAAGTATGGATTAAAATCATATTTCATGAAAAAAATTAAAACAATATTAATGGGATCTATCCCCGCCATAGCAATTTTTACACTCACACAATGTACTGCCACCGCAGATGCGACCTCAGGTGCAAATGAAAAAACCTTTATTATAGGCCCACAAACTGCCGATTGTACAGGCGTTGTTCCCATGAAATGTCTTCAGGTTAAAGAAACACCGACAGGAGAATGGACGAACTTTTATACCAATATTAATGGTTTTACGTATGAACCCGGATATGAGTACGTTTTAAAAGTAAAAACTCAAAAAATAGCAAATCCTCCGGCCGATGGTTCGTCTATAAAATACACCTTGTTAAAACAGATCTCTAAAATCAAGAAGTAAATAATAAAGTAAACATAAATTCTTAAACAAATGAAAAGTAAAAATTTAATTTTAATCGGGTTCCTCGCTTTGTCGTCCATAGCTGTATCTGCTCAGAAAAAAACGAAAGCTCCTAAAGCTAGAGCGAATATGAAAACGTTCATCATCGGTCCTGAAAGAACTCCATGCATGAGCATCAATCAGCAAGGCGACTGTTATCAGCTGAAAACATCCAAATCTCAGAAAAACTGGGATAGTTTTTCACAGCCGATCAAAGGCTTTAAATATACTCCGGGATACGAATATGTAATCCAGGTGAGAGCCGACAAACCCAAAGAATCACTGGAAGGCGCCACAGAAGTATATACTTTTGTGAAAACAGTTTCAAAGAAAAAGGCTAAATCTTAAGTTTATTGAAAATACAAAACAGAAAATTTTGATTAATTTTTTAAACAGGTCTTAGCATTAAATAATAAATCCTCTGAAAATTTCAGAGGATTTTATCTTTAGTCATTATTGTGGCTGTGGTTTTTAGGAGGTTTAGGATAGTCTCCCTTATTCACCTCTCCTATCGTGTTTGCGGTCGTCATCGCTGCAACGAGATCATTCAGCATCCCGCTGGCAGCCGTAGGAGAATTGGGCAGTAGCACCAGACTACTTCTATTACTCGCTCCCACAGAATGAAGCGTGTCGTAATGTTGCGTAACCACGATTAATGCGGATGCCTCATGAGAATTAATATCCACGTTATTCAGCATTCTTACCGATTCTTCAAGACCCTTGGCAATTTCGCGTCTTTGGTCCGCAATCCCCTGTCCCTGTAATTTTTTAGATTCTGCCTCAGCTTTGGCCACGGCAACAATTCGGATTCTCTGGGCTTCAGATTCATATTCTGCGGCCGTTTTTTCTCTTTCTGCGGCATTAATCCTGTTCATGGCGTGTTTTACCTGCTCATCGGGATCAATATCCGTTACCAAGGCTTTAATAATATCATAACCGTAACTGTTCATCGCTTCCTGAAGTTCACTTTTTACCGCAATGGCCACATCGTCTTTTCTCACAAAGACATCATCCAGCTTTAATTTCGGAACCTCAGCCCTTACCACGTCAAAAACGAAAGAGGTAATTTGATTTTCAGGATTTTCAAGTCGGTAATAAGCATCCGCCACCTGATTTCTGATTACCTGATATTGTACAGAAACCTTCATTCTGATAAAGACATTATCCAGTGTTTTGGTGTCAATGATTACATCTAGCTGCTGAATTCTAAGATTCAGTCTTTTTGCAATCTGATCGACAATCGGTATTTTCAGATGAAGTCCTGAATGTTTTACAAATTGAAATTTCCCGAAGCGTTCAACAATTGCTGCCGTCTCCTGCTTCACCACAAAAAAAGAAGCGAATAAAATAATAAGCCCGAAAAATAAAACGGGAACTAATAAAAATGCCATAGTTATAATTTTTTAAGATGTCGTAATAATTCTGTTTTGTTAAAAAACACTTTCAACTCTGTTTTGTTTTAAATATAATAAAAATATCTGAAATACAGTCAGAGGTCTAAGAGCCTGCCATCTAAAACTAAGCTTGAATTAATACATATTAAACGTAGACTGTGTTTAAAATTATCATTAAAAATGTTGTAGCTTATAACCTATTACACTTTAAAAATTCAAAGATTTTTTTTAACGCAAAGATTTTCTCTATTTTCTACTTATTTTTAGAAGATAAAGGCTAATGAATTGCTTCGCGAAGTTTGAAAATACCCTTCATCAAATCAATGGGTTGATTCTTCTTTGCTCATTTGAATATTTTTACATTTAAAATAAAAATTTGTGTTAAAATGAACCATTAAAATTTATCACAGGCTTTTAGATATACAAAAAACTAAAATCGACAATATAAAATTTTAAACCGTCATGCCAATGTCAATTCCTTTTATTTTTCGGTAAAGATCGGTCGCATAATTATCGGTCATTCCGGAAACGAAATCAATGACGCCTAAAACTTTCTGATAATCGGTTCCGTCATCATACACAAATTGTTTCGGAAGCAGTTTTAGTGCTTTGGTATCGTAAGATTTTCTGTTTTCTTTAGATTTTAAAATAGATGGAATAAAATGATCCAGTAATTCATACATTACATTATACCCCGCATTTTCGATCTCCACAACCGCTTTGTGATTATAAATTTTTTCGATGGAAAAAGATTCTATATCCTGTAAAGCACTGTTTTCAGATTTATAAATATCCAGAAGTCCTTTGTCTAAATTTCCTTCAAGAATCGTTTCAAAATTACTTTTATAAAGATCAAGCGACTTATTAATTAATGCATTGATTACTTTTGCTCTTAAATAAGAAATCTGTTCATTTTCATTTCCAATAGAATCCAGCTTATCTTTTACTCTTTTAATGTCGTCTGTTTCCGATTTTACGAGTTCGAAAAACAAATTTTTACAGTCTGCGGTGGAAACAATACCCAACCGGTGAGCATCTTCCATGTCAATAATATTATAACAAATATCGTCTGCCGCTTCTACCAGCCAGACAAAAGGATGTCTTTTGAAAATATGCGGTTCTTCGCTTTCTGAAATTAAATTTGTTCCTTTTGCAATTTCCAGGAAAATATCCTTTTCATTCTGAAAAAAACCGAACTTTTTTCTGTGGATAATTCCTTTCTTTTTTGCAATCGCTTCACAAGGATATTTTGCAATACTCGCCAGTGTTGAGAATGTCAGCTGAATACCTCCTGCATCTTTTCCTTGCTGCTGCTGAGCCAAAACTCTGATGGCATTGGCATTTCCCTCAAAATTAACCAGATCGGCCCATTCTTTTTCATTGAATTTAGGTTTTAAATCCGTCTCATTTCTTTCAAAATAGCTCGCAATGGCATCTTCCCCCGAATGTCCGAAAGCCGGATTTCCGACATCATGGCACAAACAAGCGGCAGCGATAACATTCCCTAAATTATGAAGGTAAAAACTTTTGGAATCTTCCGAAAGATCATTTTTGAATTCGTCATGAATAAACTCACCCATTACACTTCCCAAACTCCGTCCCACAGAGGAAACCTCAAGAGAGTGCGTCAAACGGTTGTGTACGAAAACACTTCCCGGAAGGGGAAAGACCTGCGTTTTATTCTGCAGTCTTCGAAAAGCCGATGAAAAAATTATTCTGTCAAAATCTCTCTGAAAATCCGTTCTTGACGCTTTGGTATTTGGATTATTCCCTGTACGCTGACTGGTGAAAATCTGGTTTAAGTTCATCATTTTTCAAAATTACTTCAAATTTTACGGTTAAAGAATTATAAGAATGTTTTTTTCCAAAAAAACACCAGAGTGAAGCGCTATCGTTACTTGTCTTCTTCCATTTATATAAAGCCTGTTTAATTTTACTGGAAAAATGAAATGGCAAAAGATTTAATAAAAATTGATGTTTTTAAGAGTCTTTCTAAAACTATAATTAAAAAAATTTTAAGTTTACCACATGCTCTCATTCTGATTTTTTACGCGATCTTTGGTTTATTTTTCATAGCATTAAAATAGAACCCGCTCTAAGAAAAACTTGTGATGAAATATATTTTATTCCTCTTATTCCCTGTCTCCCTTTTTTCTCAGGACAGCTGCTTTGATGATGGCCAGAAATATTATTCTGCCGGAAAAAGCCTTTTAAAAATAGAAGAAACTTTAGAGTTTGTTGTATTTAATCATCCCAAACATATAAAATTTGTGGAGAATAAGAATATTCTCAGCTACGAAGAAGATGAAATGTCTGAATATGAAAAAACCTCTGACAGCCCCTTCTTTTGGGAAAACAAACGTTTGGAATATGATAAAAAATTTGCAGATTTTATCACTTACTTTCATAAGCAATTCACATATATTCAAGTACAGAAAGAAAAAAAATCGTTATATGCCATTGCTAAAAATAGCTTTGGTTACTGGCTTTTAGAAATCAAAAATAAAAATCCTAAGGCTTATTATCTGGGTTTTAGCAAAAATGCTTACATCAACAGAAATCAGAAAGAAAATTTCGTCTGCAACAACACGCTTTATCTTGATGGAAGTTTTATTGCTGTTGAATCGAGCGTTAAATTTAATGATTTTAAAGCCGTCAAAGATTTTCTGACTTTTGAAATTAACCTGGACGACATTAAAAAAGATTCGGACAATGACGGATATAATGATTTTTTTGAAAAACTTATTTTCTTAAATCCTTATTCAAAAGATACCGATGGTGACGGAATTTCTGATTTCGATGATCTGAATCCTTTATATAAGTCTGAAAACACAAAGTGGACGAATCTTTTCGAAGAAATTATCTCCGAAAATGCAAGCTTTGACAATAGGCAAGAAAACCATTATCAATTTCAAACTTACCAATCTGATTGCAATTATTTCCACAAAATTAATCCTAAGACAAGAGTTTTAATCCTCACGGGAACTCAGGCCTATAAACTCCAAAATGAATATTGGTCGAATTCCTTTTCTGATTTTTATGGAAGAATTAAGAAAGGAGCGGATGATGATATATTGTATATCCCGTATTATAAATTTTCGAGTGGTGGCAGAATAATTGCAATCTATAAAGACGGAAAATGGTCTATCACCAAAGAACAAGAATACGTCATCTAATTATGCCCGAAGGTCCTACAATAATATTAATGAAAGAAGACTTACAAGAATTTGTAGGTAAAAAAGTAATATCCGCTCATGGAAGCATCTCATTAGATCAACAAGCACCAGAGGGAAAAATTCTCAATGAAATTCGAACTTTTGGTAAACAAACCTATCTACTTTTTGACGATTTTGCGATCAGAATTCATCTGTTGATGTTTGGTTCTTACAGTTTGTCTGAAAAGAAGAATCAGGAAAGAAACTTACGATTAGGACTGACATTTAAAGGTGGCGGAATGTATTTCTATACGTGCAATGTAAAAGTTGTTGAGCCTCAATTTTTAAATACCATCGATTGGGAAGCCGATGTGATGAGCGACAGATGGAATCCCGCAAAAACAAAGAAAAAGTTAAAATCAAATCCTAAAATGATGGTTTGTGATGCATTGATGGATCAGGATATTTTTTCGGGTGTCGGAAATATTATTAAAAATGAAGCTTTATTCAGAACAGGAATTCATCCTGAAAGCAGTATTGAACATTTACCTTCTAAAAAATTAGATGAACTTATCGCTGAAGCCCGAAATTACAGTTTTGATTTCAAAAAATGGAAAAAAGCCAATGTTCTGAACAAACATTTTCAGGTATATCATCGGAAAAACTGTCCCGAATGTAGCGCAGAAATTATAAAAAAAGACACCGGACACGGAAAGCGAACCAGTTTTTTCTGTGAAAATGATCAGAAGCTTTATTAACTAAGTTTGATTAAAAACGACTATTTAAATTTTTATTAATGCATGAAATGAGCCTTCACTTGCCAGACAGGCTGAAGCCTGTCCCTATTGATAGAAGATTTATTAATCGAACTAGGGTCAAAGCTATTCCGCAAAAGCTATAAAATTTCTCTGCTAAAGCTCCGACTGTTGTTTATTCAAACTTTTAAGAACCACAATTAAGACACATTTTGTCACTGACAGATGACATTATTACGATATTTATGACATTTTGAGCCACTTCACTTTTTGAATGGCTTTTTACGTTTTGGTAATCTTAACAGAAATCAATCCGCCTAAAATAAATTTCATTAACCTGAATTTCTTGTAAACTACTTTTTTATGTAGTGGAATCTGGAATTTGGGCGCCAGAAGATGAACCTTGTGTACGATACCGAAAATCAAGAACATAACATTCTTCCCGTCTTGCTTTTTCAGCCTCTGGCGAAATTTTACTTCTGACCGAGGTTTTAATAATAAAGAATTCAATTTATGGAAAAATATGACTATTATTTTTTGGGCTGAATGACGATATTATGCATACCATTTTTTCTTTTTTAGATTATCAAGTCTTAAATATAAGACTCAAAAGTATTATCAGATTAATAAAATTTTACAGATAAATTAATAAAAATACATATAATTTTTCAAAAATATATTAAATAATTGTAAACATTTTATTACACAAAAACACACAAAACAGAAGTTAAGTCACTGATAAACATCATAATTATTTACTTTGGCACATGATTTGAAAGTAGTAATATTGCAAATACAAAATCGATAAAAAAAAGTCAAATAATTAAACACATCACAATATGATCACTTACATTGGAATTGCAACATGTTTAGTAGTTTTCGCGTCTTATTTTATGACCGTTAGAAGAGAAGGAAATTAATTCTGTTTTAACTAATAAAAAGTCGCATTTAGAAGAAACTTACTAATTCGCATTTTATGTTTATAATCTGAAGGCAGATTATTGCTCTTTTACTCAACCGGAGTAAAAGGGCGCCAAACATAAAGGAGAGATTCCCCAACACTACAAATTTTAATTTTTATAATAGCCGATAGGGTCGAACGAAAGTTCGGCTTTTTTGTTTTTTAATGGGTGCTGCCACGAATGAACGAATTTTTTAAATTCTTCTTCTCTTCAGATAATTGGTTTTATTTCCCACAGATCGCACAGATTTTCACGGATGATGCTGTTGAAAGTTGGGCAATTTGGCAAAATTCATCATTATTTGTTAATCCATAGCTTTAAGAAATAACAAACCTTCAAGGTTTTAAAAACCTTGAAGGTTTAAGAACTTCAGTTATCATCATCTGCGAGATCTGCAAAATCTGCGAGATATTTTTTTTTGATAACCGCGAATGCTCGAATTTTAAAGAGTCTTCTTTTGTTCAGATAAGATTTTTTTTCCCACAGATGGCACAGATTTTCACGGATGATGATGTTGAAAATTGGGCAATTTGGTAAAATTCATTGACATTTGTTAGTCCGTAGCTTAACAAACAACAAACCTTGAAGGTTTAGAAATTCAGTTATCATCATCTGCGACATCTGCAAAATCTGCGAGATATTTTTTTTTGATAACCGCGAATGCTTGAATTTTAAAGAGTCTTCTTTTGTTCAGATAAGTTTTTTTTCCCACGGATCGCACAGATTTTCACGGATGATGCTGTTGAAAGTTTGGCAATTTGGTAAAATTCATCAACACTTGTCAGTCCGTAGCTTTAAGAAATAACAAACCTTCAAGGTTTTTAGATAGCCACGAATGCTCGAATTTTAAAAAGTCTTCTTTTGTTCAGATAAGATTTTTTTTCCCACAGATCGCACAGATTTCACGGATGATACTGTTGAAAATTGGGCAATTTGGTAAAATTCATTGACATTTGTTAATCCATAGCTTTAAGAAATAACAAACCTTCAAGGTTTTAAAAACCTTGAAGGTTTAAGAACTTCAGTCATTATCATCTGCGAGATCTGCAAAATCTGCGAGATATTTTTTTTGATAGCCGCGGATGTTCGAATTTTAAAGAGTCTTCTTTTGTTCAGATAAGTTTTTTTTCCCACAGATCGCACAGATTTTCACGGATGATACTGTTGAAAGTTGGGTAATTTGGTAAAATTCATCGACATTTGTTAGTCCGTAGCTTAACAAACAACAAACCTTCAAGGTTTAAGAACTTCAGTTATCATCATGTTTAAAAATCTGCGACATCTGCAAGATCTGCGGGAGAATGATTTTTTTAAAGATGAAATATAGATTATCTTTGTATATCATAACAATACCTCATGAACCTGTACGACCTTATTATTCAGGATAAAGAAGAAGTGACGCTTAATGATGTTTTCCTTGAAACTCAGAATAAGGAACAATTGATGCAGCTCATTAAAGAACACACCTACATCAAAGAATTGCAGGAATATGGACTTCCCGTGAATAATAAAGTTTTTCTCCAAGGACGTTCGGGCTGCGGCAAAACCATGACCGCAAAAGCAATTGCGAATGCTTTAGGTAAAAATATTATTATTTTAAATTTAAGCAATATCGTTTCTTCGAGGATTGGCGAAACTTCACAAAACATCAAAATGATTTTCGACAAAGCTTCCCGCGAAAGATCAGTCCTTTTCCTTGATGAACTCGACCAGATCGGGAAAGCAAGGGGCAGCGACGACAAAGACGTCGGCGAAATGCGAAGACTGGTGAATACACTTATTCAGCTGATTGATTATTTTCCTGACAATGCCCTTTTGCTATGCGCCACCAACCATCCTGAAATCATTGATACTGCTTTGTTAAGACGTTTTCAGCTGAAAATTAATTATAAAATGCCTTCGAATGAATTTCTGGATACTTTTTATGACAATCTACTGTCTAAATTTCCTGAAGATTTAAATAAAATTGAAAGAAAATATAATATTTCTTTTGCAGAAGCCAAGGATCATGCGCTGACTTTGGTAAAATCTAATGTCATTCGGAAGCTGGAAAGGAATGCTGCTAATTAGTAAAAACAAATGTCGTTTTAGCTCCCTGATTCACTTTGCTTTTTTTCATCTTAAAACATGAATGATATTATAAAATAACCTCTTTTCGGAAAAATCACCTCACATAACCTCCATCTTCCATCGCCCAGCTTCCATCATCTATTACAAAGACAAGTCTTTTATCCCGAATTCAGCTTAAACAAAAAGAAAAAAACTCTATCATTAAGAATAAAATAAGCCTGATTCTGTAAAGAGAAAATTTTATTTAATTTAAAATTCAATATAAGTTAAAAAAAATACTTAAAATTCAATATATCAAATATTTATGAATTAAAAACCCATCAATTACAATCCAGTTTAGGCATGTTTTTTGAAGCAAAAGTTTCAATAAAAACACGAAATGAGAAAAATGATTTATGGATATCTTGTGATTCCACTTGTAGGTCTTATGTCCTGCGAAAAACACAACACGAACAGCAAAATTTCCGAAGAAACTGAAAACATTAAAACAACCGTAATTATTACCTGCTCAGTAATGGCTGCTACCCTATTATTTACGTATATTACGAAAAGGAAGCCGTAAAAATAATAAAGAAAATCCCTCTCAAGACTGAGAGGGATTTATTGCTGTTATATGAATAATTTTTGGGCTTCTATTTCACGACCACTTTAAAATTACTGTTGAGATTTTCCCCTGAAACATTTAAAATATAATTTCCGGCTGCTTTTACCGTGGAAATATTTAAAGTAAATATTCCGTTTCCATTCCCATTTAATTTTTCCCGGGCGACCACTTTTCCAGTCAAATCAATTAAAGTAGCCATTAAATTCGACTTTTTATAGTCCGGAAGCTTAATGAAAATCTGATCTTTTGCAGGGTTTGGATAGACAGAACCCACATTTTTACTGATGCTGAATTCTTTATTTCCCAGAACTGCCTGATTGTATAAACCATACACTTCAGCAGGAGGTAAGGCATAATTATACATTTGAAGTTCATCCAAAGCTCCCTTGTAAGGCGCCGGGGCATTTGCCGTTGATAAAAATTCAAGCTCACCGATATTCCCCAAAACAAGATCACTTGCTTCACCAATTCCGGTTACCGCTGTTTCATCTCCCTCAGCAGCTAAAACTCCATTTCTGTAAATTCTCATTTTATGCGTCGTAATATCTCTCATAATCACCACATGCACCCAATCTCCTGTAAAATAATTGGCAATAGGCGATGTGATTTCTTTCTTGGTAACATCATCATCAATGGCATAACGAAGCTGCCCTCCTTTGATCTCAACATTGAAACGTTTGCCTGTAGCTCCCGTTGCCGTATTTTTAGTAAATGAACCCTTACACAAAACATACAGACTTGTAGAAGATGACGATGGGATCATGCTGGCAGGCGCTTTCATCCAATAAGAAACCGTGAAAGAATTATTATTGAATAAAATCTGATCCTGATGAGGAATATTCGCAATATAAGTATTCGGGGCCGTAGCAAAATCTAACGCATAATTTTCTTTTCCGGGAACCCTTACGCTGGCGTTATCGTAGTCAGGATTCAACAATCCATTATTGGCATAGGAAGTAAGATCTGCGATTTGCTCTCCCGAAGAAGGCGGTTCCGAAAATGGCCAGTTTCCGACAATTCCCGGTGTTAAGGCACGGAAATTCCAGACATCCCCCGCTACACTTCCCAAATTATTGGATGCATCGACCCTCCAATAGTAATTTGCTGCTGTATTTAAATTAGAAAGCTGATACGAAGGTGCCGCGGAATATGGTAGCGTGGCCATCGTGTTTAAATTTTGAGGATCAGTTCCGAAATAAACGGTGTAGTTGGTGGTATTTGGACTTCCCGTCCATTTCAGAAGAAGATTGCCGTTATTTAATTCTACATTGTTATTATTATGGGCAGGTACAGGATTTGTTACTTTTGTCGGAGCCGAAGGAACTGGCGGTGTAGTGACCGAAGTTGCCGTTGTATAAACCGAAGAATCTGCTGAACTTGTTGCTTTAACCCGGTAGTAATATTGGGTATTTGGAGTTAATCCGGTCTCATTATAACTGGTGGTATTTGCCGGAAGTGTTGCGATAACTGTAAAATTGGTTCCATTATTTGAACGTTCCAGCACATAGTTGGTTTCATTGCTGGCATTATCATTCCAGTTAACCGTTAAAGAACTGGAAGCCGGGGTTCCTGAAGTCGCTGCGTTGGTAAAGTTGAGATTCGTTGGCGGAATAATAAAATCTGGTGCTGCTGTATTGGGCAAACTATTGATATAAACCTCAATATTTAAATAAGGAGCATGGGTTGTGCTTACTGCCAAAGCATCAAAAACATTTGGATTGAGACCGTTGGCAATTTCCCAGGCATCCGGCATTCCGTCATTATCTGTATCCAAAGGTGCCGGAGCACCATATACATGCCCTGCTCCACCATTGGTAAAACCAAACTGAGCGGTAAGATCACTCTGAACATATACATACGTTGCCGTCGTCCCCTTGGACTGTAAATCCGAGATCATAAGCTGATCGACCTGATCTCGTCTTGGATACGATGCTCCAACGCCTGCCACCACCTGATCGTAAGCTGCCTGAGCCGTTAATACAGGATTTTGTACCGGATAATCGTAAGGAACCGATTTTATCGCTGCCATATCGCCCACCGGAAATCCCGTAAGATCCTGCGGAACTAAATTTCCGTCTAAAATTCCGTTTTTATTGTTATCGAAGTAATTTCCAGCACCATATAGATTGAAATTGGCATTTCCAACACTGAACGGCGTGCTCACTGAGCTGTTTGTATTGGGTCCTCCAATAAAATAATTGTTGATGATATTTACAAAAGAGCTTCCTGCAGAATCTCCACCCATAATATACGCTTCACCGGACTGGGTATGCCCATAGGTATTTCCGTAATTTCCCCAGTTGTACACGACATTATTGACGAACTCATTGATTCCTTTAACCTTATTATTCCGGGTTTTATTGCAGATGTATAAATTTCCGATCAGACTTATTTTTCCGCCCGCGGGTGGCTGCATCAATCCTCCCGCAGAGTGGTTGTGCCGATGTAAACCCTGTCCCATTATGGAGTTCTGAATGGTAATATTATCCGGACTGGTTCCGCTGTTGTCCCAGTTGACGGAAAAAACCTCATCTGTGCCCCAGCTGAATGTCATGTGATCCAAAATAATATTGGCTCCATTGGATATTCCTGAGGCATCCTGATTCTGAGAGGTTCCCCCGTAGCGGATTCTAAAGTATCTTGCAATCGTATTATTGGCTCCCGAAAAGGATACCCGGGGTCCTAAAAATAAAATACCTTCTCCGGGTGCCGTTTGCCCCGCAATTGTAGTATTGGGAGCTATGGCGACAATAGACTGTAAATTGACAATTCCTCCCACTTTAAAAATAACAAATCTCCCCGGCTGACTTACCGCATCACGAAAAGAGCCCGGTCCGCTATTATTTAAGTTGGTCACCAAGTAAATTTGAGGGTTGGCTGCTCCTCGCGCTCCCGTTGTAAATCTTCCGAATCCGGTAGCTTCCGGAAAGGCTAAGGTCTGTGCATTGAGCTCCAAAGTAGAAAATGTAGCTCCGCAAAACATTAAGGAAGCAAGAGTTTGTTTAATAAGTAATGATCTTTTCATAAGATTAATTTTGTTTTAACTAATCTAAACACAAACGTTAACAGCAGCATCCTGTCCCGTCCTGATTATATTCTAAAAATCAACTAATTACGGCAACAAATCATTATTTTTACACTAAGTAAAAATATTTCAATGTGTTGAGAATCATTGGGGGAGTGAAACGTTTCTTTATATTTATTTCAAGCCTTTAATTAATCCTTCTATAAATTTTAAATTAGTTCAAAAGGATTAAAATAAATCAATATTTGAAGATTTTTGCTATATTTGGTTATAGATTGGATTGGCGTAATACGTCAATCTGAAGGTTATCTACATTCGCATTAAAATTGTATTTAAAGAAAATTAATAAATTTTCTTTAATTATGGAAAACCGTAATAATATTAAACAAAATATAACCAATTTGAAACTTTAAATTTTACTAAATGAAAAAAATTACTATTTATTTATTTTTTGCAATTTTCTCTTTAACAAGTTGTAATAACATTATTGATAAAAAAGTATCAATTGAAACAGCTAAAGATGATATTAAAGAAATCAAAGAAAAATACAAAGATGAATATACTGAAGCCGATTTTGATGCTTTGTCAAACAAATTAGTAGGAAATGTTTTTGGTGCATTTTTAACAAAAGGTGAAGATGCGGCGAAAGGAATTAAGTTTGAAAAAACTTACAAAGAATATTTAGAAGAAGCAAAAAAAGAAAGATTAGAAAAAGAAAAACTAGCAGTCGAAGCTAAAAAAAAGGAAGCAGAAAAAATTGCGAAGATGAACGCTGCTACTGTAGTTTCAGTCTATGGTTATAATTTTCATAAAGCTGATTCTAATAACTATGAGTTTCAGGATTATCATATTTTTAAATATGCAGTAAAAAATAAATCTTCCAAGGAAATTAAAGCTGTAAAATTTCATTTTAACATTTATAATTCATTAGGTGATGAGTTGGGAAAAGGATATGAAATGAGTTTGACAGATGATAGAATTCAACCAAATTCAACTTATCAAAATAATATGATGTTTGATGCTAATTCTTATAGTTCAGATGACAATAAATTGGCTTCTGCAAATTTTGAAGATTTAAAATTTGAAATTATTGTAGATAAGATTGTTTTTTCAGACGGAACTACATTGGAATAAGAATAAGGCTAAATCATAATTGCGACTTTAAATTACATAGGTTTTGCAAAAAGCCGGGCTAAATTTTTGATTGAGCATTTATGCAAAGTCAAATAATAGTAATTCTTTTAAACTTTCATACTAAAATTCCCCGATTTAGGTAAGCCCCGAAATGTTAAATCTATCTTCTAATATAACAAAAAAAACTCCCTCTCATTCGAAAGGGAGTTTTCTATATTTAAAAAACTGTTAATTACATATAAGCTTCAATAGGCTCACAAGTACAAACTAAGTTTCTGTCTCCGTAAGCTTCATCTACTCTTGAAACGGAGGCAAAGAATTTGTGATCTCTCACCCACTCCAGTGGATAAGCTGCTTTCTCTCTGCTGTATGGTTTATCCCAAGAATCCGAGATGACCAATTGTTCCGTGTGCGGAGCATTTTTCAATACGTTGTTAGCGGCATCAGCCTGTCCGTTGGCAATCTCATCAATTTCATGTTTGATAGCAATTAAAGCTTCTGCAAAACGATCGATTTCAGATTTGCTTTCAGATTCAGTCGGCTCAATCATTAATGTTCCGGCAACCGGGAAAGAAACTGTTGGCGCGTGGAAACCGTAATCCATCAATCTTTTCGCAACATCAGCCACTTCAATTCCTAAAGATTTAAACTGTCTGAAGTCTACGATACATTCGTGCGCTACTTTTCCGTTTTCGTTTGAATATAAAATTGGGAAATGTTCCGCTAAAATTTCTTTTAAATAATTAGCATTTAAGATCGCGTGTTCTGTAGCTTTCATCAATCCTGAAGTTCCCAACATTTTAATATAAGAATAAGAAATATTTAAGATCAATCCAGAACCATAAGGCGCTGCAGAAATCCCTTCGATAGACTCTTTAGAACCTACTTTGATATTGGCATTCGTCGGAAGGAACGGAACCAGGTGCTTAGCCACACAGATCGGACCAACTCCAGGACCTCCGCCTCCGTGAGGAATTGCGAAAGTTTTATGAAGATTTAAGTGACAAACGTCTGCTCCGATGTTTCCAGGACTTGTATATCCTACCTGAGCGTTCATGTTAGCCCCATCCATATACACTTGTCCGCCGTGCTCGTGGATCAGGTTTGTAATTTCGATAATATTTGCATCAAAGAATCCGTAAGTTGACGGATATGTGATCATTACACAAGAAAGATTTGTTGAATGCTGTTCCGTTTTTGCTTTAAGATCTTCGAAATCAATTTCTCCGTTCTCTAAGTTTTTAACGACAACAATTTTCATTCCCGCCATGGCAGCAGAAGCCGGGTTTGTTCCGTGTGCAGACTGAGGAATCAATACGACATTTCTGTGACCTTCGCCTCTTGAAATGTGATATTCTCTAATCACCATTAATCCTGCATATTCTCCCTGAGCTCCTGAATTTGGCTGAAGAGAAGTTCCTGCGAAACCTGTGATTTCAGCTAAATCTTTCTCCAATTCACGGATCATTTCCTGATAACCTCCCGCCTGGTCAACCGGTACAAATGGGTGAATAGCTCCCCAATTGTCCCAAGAAAGCGGTAACATCTGCGTTGCAGCATTCAGTTTCATCGTACAAGAACCAAGAGAAATCATTGAATGGGTTAATGATAAATCTTTTCTTTCCAGACGCTTGATGTAACGCATCAGTTCTGTTTCCGTATGGTATTTGTTGAATACTTGTTCTGTAAGAATTTCGTCTTTTCTTAAATTCTCTTCAGGAATGCTGTATCCTTCTTTAATTTCTAATTTGAAAGTCTGCTTATCTTTAAACTGAGCAAAAGAAGCCATTAGAACATTCAATTTGTCCAATGTTGTGCTTTCGTTGATCGCAATACTTACAACGCCTTCGGTGAAATAGTTTAAGTTTAATTTATGATCAAGCATCATTCTTACTAATCTTGCTTTTTCATCTTCAGGCATCGTGATTTTTACCGTATCAAAGATCGGCTCTTCAACAATTTGATATCCTAAAGCTTTCAAACCACCTTTTAAGGCATTGGCTTTAAAGTGAATTTGATCTGCGATATAGTTTAATCCTTTAGGACCGTGATAAACAGCGTACATTCCCGCCATTACCGCCAAAAGAACCTGAGCGGTACAGATGTTTGAAGTCGCTCTTTCTCTCTTAATATGCTGCTCTCTGGTCTGTAAAGCCATTCTCAATGCACGCTTTCCGTACATATCCTGAGAAACCCCGATAATTCTTCCCGGAATATCTCTTTTATACTCTTCTCTACAAGAGAAAAATGCCGCGTGAGGACCTCCGTACCCCAACGGAATACCAAATCTCTGGGTAGTCCCAACAGCGCAATCAGCACCCATAGAAGCCGGAGATTTCAGTTTAACCAAAGCCATCGGATCACATGCAACAGCTACCTGAAGATCAAGTTTTTTATACTCTACGATATCTTCTGTATAGTCTAAAACGATTCCGTTTTTACCAGGATATTGCAATAAAATCCCGTAGTAAGAACCATCAAATTCATGCGTTTTGTGATCTCCTTCTACAATTTCGATCTCTAAACCTTCTGCTTTTGTTTTTAAAACAGAAACGGTCTGAGGTAAAACAAGATCTGAAACGAAGAATTTATTAGCTCCTGCTTTTTTCTGATCTTTCGTTCTGTTGTTGAAGAACATGTGCATTGCTTCTGCAGCAGCCGTAGACTCGTCCAACAATGATGCATTGGCCAGCCCAAAACCTGTAAGATCGCACACAACAGTCTGGAAATTCAGAAGAGCTTCCAATCTTCCCTGTGCGATTTCCGCCTGATAAGGAGTATAAGCCGTATACCAACTGGGATTTTCAAAAATATTTCTTTGAATAGCCGATGGTAACAGCGTATTATGATATCCAAAACCAATGTAGCTTGTATAATCAGTATTCTTAGATGCCAATTCTTTCGAATGATTCAGCATTTCGTATTCTGAAAGCGGTTCTGAGATTTCAAGATCTTTTTCTAAACGGATAGAAGAAGGGATGGTTTGAGAAATTAACTCTTCGATACTTGAAACGCCAACTTTATCCAACATCGCCTGTTTATCGGCTTCGTTTAAGGAAATGTGACGGCTCACAAACTGTTCTGTATTCATTTTTTATATTAGATTTTGTTTGTAAAAAAAGATGGGTAAAATTACAATTTTTTCCAAAATTGTACAACATTCTGAAATTACATAAAATTCAAAACAACCATACTATCTATTTAAAAACAACTGTATTTTAACACTATCCTTGCATATAACCTAAAATGACATCAATTAAAGACAATATAAAAATGCACAACAAGATCTATTTGTATTCGTCGCATTCCCAATCCTTAAAACCAGGTTTCAGTCGTTTTAAATTTAGAATTGAGCTCTATTGATGCGTGTTTGCATTGGTACAGGTAGCATTTTAATGTCCATGGTATGTTAGCTTCTGTAGAGGACATTTATATGCCGAGCAAAAGATGTAAAAAAGAATCGATATTTTTTGCTTCTCAGGCAGAGCTTTTTCATGAAATTTTAGCTTTTCAGGAAACAATATATCCTGTAATACAGAATATTACGTTAACGTTATCATAAAAAACAATGTTAAATTCAAAAACTTAAAAATATAATTTATATATTTGCGAAAACACACAAAAATGGTGAAATATCACATTACAAAGCTTCTGGCTTGCGTATTTATTTGTTTATATCACAATACAATTCACGCTCAGGTAAAAATTTTATCATATTCCTCCCCAAAAGACAGTGTGGAAGAAAATCGTTCTGTATATCTGAAAGGATTTGTACAGGCAGATATAATGGTTGATTTCCAGAGTATCGGCTCGCGGGATGGTTTTGCAGCCAATTCCATCCGAGTTCCGCAAGAGAATAACCTGGCGACTAATTTCAGTGTCCGGCAATCACAGCTGGGTCTCGAAATCAGGGAAAACAGCGAACTGTCTGCATACGTAGAGATTGATTTTTTCGGACCTAACAATACTACCGCACCCCGATTCAGAAAGGGATATATTCAATGGAAAGGTTTGCTTATTGGCCAGACCTGGAGTAATTTTGCAGATATTGATATTTTTCCTAATATTTTTGATTTTGCAGGGCCCAATGGAACGCTCTTTACCCGTCTTTTCCAGATCAGGTATTCTGCAAAGCTTTCTGATAAGGGAAATATTTCTTTTTCTCTCGAAGATCCTTCTATAAAATCGTTCTCTGCCCCCGAAAGCTGGACAAAAAAGAATATGATTCCGAGCCTCACTTCCGTTTATCGTTATGGAGGGGAACGGGATTATATAAAATTAGGCGGCATGATCTCTCCGACCAGTTATCAAACGGGTGGGCAGAACCAGCAAAAAAACAAGACCATAGTAGGATGGGCTGGCATGATCTCGGCGAGAAAATATGTGGGAATCCGTGATAATTTAAGAACCCAGATTTCCTATGGAAAAGGATATACCAGCCATAACATTGTTCTTAGCGGCGAAAAATATGATGCTGCAGCGAATCTGGAAACCCAAAAACTGGAAAATACAGAACTCTTCAGTATTACAGGAATTTACGAACACTGGTGGACCCCGCAATGGGGATCTGTAGTCTATTACAGCTTTTCCGATATGGGTAATAATACTCTGATGAGCCGGGATATCCCCGGAGCCTTTCAGAATATGGCTTTAAACATTGTTTACCAGCCCCTAAAAAAACTTAGAATGGATATAGAGGGAAATTACGGAAAGGTTAAAAACTTTTCAGGTCAACAGGCAGGAGCATGGCGAATTCAGTCGTCTATTGCTTTAAGTTTCTAAATCTTGAGAGGGATAAATCATTATTAATCAGCACGGATATAATTTATGAATTTTTATTATCTATATTTATTCTAAATTAATATATTTGCAACATGAATATGATTGTCCCTTTCAAAGTTCCGGCTTTAACACCTGCTTTTTCTGTAAGTATCGAGGAAATATACTGTGGTGATAAGAAATCCTGCTGTAAGAAATTCAAAAAAGGAAAGCGATGCAAAAAGTGTCCGGGAGCAAAAAAGATATCTTAGTGGTTATAGCTTTGCATCAGCAGATATAGAGCTAGTACAATAACCAGAACTCCCACAATTATTCTCATTATTTTGGGCTGACCATTAGGATTTGCAGCTGATCGCGGCTGTGATTTGAATAATTCTTCGGCTTTATCTTTGAATTTTTCTTTATCATTATCAAACACCTCGGTGATGGTAATGCCCTGAACAACGGTTTTATGAAGCTGTGAGTTTGTTGCATGAAGCAGAATCTGAAATTTCCCGTCTTTAAATTCTGTAATTTTAAAAACTCTTTCACCATACGATTTTTCAAGTCCGAAAGGCAATACTTTTACCACATCAGCATTTTGCGTCTGCCAACTGATGATGACCTCCTCTCCTTTTTTCGCATGGATTTTACTGGCTGTAAAAGTCTTTATGGAAGGCGGAACATGATACCTGAAGCTTTTTTGATGACTTTCTAAATTCTGATCATAGGAATGCCTTCTGCTTTTATCGCTCAATGTTTCATACGCTTCCTGAATTTCACGAAAACGATCGGCAAAAAAAACATCATTTTCATTTTTATCGGGATGATATTTTAAGGATAATTTTCGATACACTTTTTTGATGTCTTCTTCAGAAGCATCGTGAGAAATCCCTAGAAAATAGTAGTAATCTTTCATTGAACTATGCAAAAATAAGGATTTTATTTTCTTTTCTAAACACAATTAACACGAATTAGATCACAAATACCACGAATAAAACAGCTTATAATATTCGTGAAAACATTTGTGTGATTTGTGTTTTAATTTTAAAGCAAAGTCCACAAAGGATGAAAGCTTTATATTTTTGTAAACGCTTTAAAAATTCCCCTTCTCTGAAGGGGCGATTTTTTGTGAAACAAAAAAACGGGGTAGTTTATACGTAATAATACTAATTTTTAAAAAAAACCGTCAAAATTTCTTTGAATTTTCGCCACTCCTCCAAAGGAATCGTTGACCATTGATGATTATTATGCACACAAAAGAATCAGGTCGGGAAACGAAGCTTCCCGACCTGAATAAACAATCTCAATTTAGTTACTTTCTATTTATGCTTCGCAAGATGAGTTTCTGCCGCAGCATCTTGATGCAAATTCTTTTTTAAACTTTCCTTTCAGTTCCTGATATTGCTCTTCATCCATTTCTCTGATCTTATCAGCCAATCCGAAAGGAGATTTCTCTTTGATGTCGTATTCTTCGAAAATACCTTTTACAAATCTTTTTCTTTCGATTGCTTTTTTTGCGATGATGGCAACTCCGGCTACGGCTAATGCTCCCAGAGCACCTTTTAATACTGAATTTTTCATTTTTTCTAAATTTTAAATTTTACTACTTTCTTTTTATAAAGACGAATGAATTTTAATTTTACTTTACTACTTCTAAAATTTAATTATTCGTTTGTTTTTTTATTTCTGTTGAAAAATCCGCTTTCGCATCTGTTTCTCCAGACTTCTTTGAATTTCTCGCGCTCTTCGGGAGATAAATTCATCATTTTCTCTCTCATTTTTCTATCTTTGAAATCCCTCATCCCTTTTCCGAATTGGAAACCTCCGAAAAGAATTTTACAGAGAATCAAAATACCCATCGCCTGCCAGTAATTCACTGTTTTTACCCCTAAAATTTCGGGAAGAAGGAAGTTCCAGAGAGCCATGACGATCCAGGTCACTCCAAGAAAAATCAGCGGCGGACAGAGTATTAGAAAAATCCAGCCTTTTTTATGTTTATAATTCATGATATATTTTTAACTATTTAAATCTTCGTATAATTTCCTCAATCGGTTTCTCAAATGCTTCACGGCGTAGTTTTTCCGGCTGATAATCGTTTTGATGTTTTCGCCCTGTTCATCAGCAATCTCCTGAAGGGTTTTGTCATTAAGTTCATTTTCCACATACACCAGTCTCTGCTTTTCCGGGAGCTCGTCCAGCGCCTCAAAAAGTTTTTTCCAGATTTCGTCCTGAAACATTTTCACTTCCGGACCTGCGCTTTCATCAAGCAGTAAAATATCTTTAATAGAAAAGCTTCCGTCCTCATCCTCATATACGAAATCTTCTAAATTTTCGGTCTTTTTCTTCCTGTACTTATCGGTGATCTTATTGGCGGTTACTCTGTACAGCCATCCTCCTACATTCACAATCTCTGATAAATTGGTAAGACTACTGAACTGATACCATACCTCCTGTAAAATATCTTCTGCATCTTCCGTATTTTTCACTTTCGGGCGAATGTACGACATCAGCTTTCCTCCGTACTTTGAAACGGTTTGTGAGATGATATTTTCTTTCTCCTTTTGTGGCATTGCTATTTTTTCGACAATCTCCATATTGCTATGACGATTGAAATTTTTGTTTTACTTTAATAAATTTAAAATATTTTTCGGAATTTTAAATTTTTCTTTTGTTTATCGATATTTTTAAATATAAATGAGACAAATATTTTTTCACTCATAACACACATTATTACATTAAGAGCCTGTTTTAATTTTAAGGTATCATTTTAACGCAAAGTTTAATTTAAATATAAAAAATATTCAAGTGAACAAAGAAGAATCAACCAATTGATTTGATAAAGCGTATTTTAAAGCTTCGCGAACCAATTCATTGGCGTTTGCCTTTTAAAAATCAGTAGAAAATAAAGAAAATCTTTGCGTTAAAAAAAACATTGAAATTTTAAAATGTAATAGGTTACAAGCTAAAACATTTTTTAATTATAAATTTATTTTGAAAATTTTGAAATCCGTTAAAAGAGATTCGTGGTATTCGTGTTTAACTCAAAAAAAAACGGAAAGTACAATTACTCTCCGTTTAATTAATTATAAAAACTGTGGATTTTATTTATTAAAATTTTCTGCAAAAAATCCTAACATCGCTTTATAAAACTCCAGTCGGTTGGGCTCCTTCCCGAATCCGTGTCCTTCGTCGTATTTTACAAGATAAGGAACTTCAAAGCCCTTATCCCGCAACGCTTTAACAATCTGATCAGACTCGTTGATATTGACTCTCGGGTCATTCGCACCCTGAACGACAAACAGTGGTTTTTTAATTTTATCGATCTGAAAAACAGGCGACACTTCTTTGGCGATTTTAGCTTCTTCAGGATTATCCAGATCGTACCAGATCTGCTTTACCATTTCTTTATAAGGTTTCCAGTATTCCGGGAAAGAATCAAAGAAGGTAAAAATATTGGAAACCCCTACATAATCTACCCCACAAGAGTACAGATCGGGCGTTTTTATCAGTCCCATCAACGTGGCATAGCCTCCGTGGCTGCCTCCGTAAATGGCTACTTTATCTTTATCGATCCAGCCTTGTTCAATCGCATATTTCACGCCATCTTCGACATCATCCATTGCTTTTCTGCCGATCTGCTTATAGCCGGAAGTCTGAAATTTTTTACCATAACCACCGGAAATCCTGAAATTAACCTGTAAGGTGGCATAGCCTCTGCTTGCAAACAACTGCGTTTCGGGATTAAAGCCCCAATCATCTCTGATTCCCTGCGGACCTCCGTGAGGATTCACAATTAAAGGCACTTTTTTACCCTCCAGAGCAGCTTTAGGCAACGTAATATAGCCATGAATTGTTAAGCCATCTCTGCTTTTAAACTCAATCGGGCGCATTTCTGCCATATCCTCCTCTTTCAACTGAGGCATTAAATCGAAAAGAAGCTTGGTTGTTTTAGATTTTGTATCGTATTCATAATACTTTCCGTACAATTTATCACTATCAACCACCACAAGCAATTTATCATTATTATCATCCGAAGAAACAATAGAAAACTGCTTGTCACCAAACTCAGCGCTTAATTTATCATGAATGGACTTGTAAAAACTACTTACCGGAATCGTTTCATTCTTAATTCCGTTATAGCTGATATAATCCAGTTCGTAATTTCTGTTTTTTCCGGCCTTACTGATGGAATTTACATCAAAAGTCGGATTAGAATAAACTTCTTTAATAATGGCATTTTTCTTTAAATCATACAATACGATCCGCGATTTATCACTGTCAAGATTTGTCACCACATAGGCTTCATCTTTATTTTTGGAGTTATCATTAAAGCTGATTACATTAAAGCCGTCTTTCCAGTCTGTTGATTTTAAAAGGTTAAACTTTCCTGTCGCCAGATCTTTGTAATATAATTTGGTCGTTAAACCGTTCTCAAGAATGCTGTAGCCTCTTAAATTTCCATCTTTATCAAAAAGATAATCATCAATCGGGCTGTTGACATCTTTGTTTTCATACAGTTGCGTGGTTTCACCCGTGTTGAAATTGATCTTGTAGGGCTCAAAAATCTGTTTGTTGTTTTTGTTCATGGTCACAATCACAAAAGGCGTATCTTTTATCAGGCGAACCATTCCCAAAGTAATTCCTTCAAAAGGTGTTAAATCCTTCAGATTTTTCCCGTCAATATCGGCAGCGTATAAGTGAATATTTTCATTACCGCCACGATCCTGAGTATAAAACAGCCTTTTTTTATCCAGCCAGCCATAACTTCTGATCAAATCATCTTTTTCAACCAGTGCTTTTGTAATCTGCCCCGATTTCAGATTTTTTACATACACATGATTTTTACTGTCTTTATCCTTCTCTTTATAAGAAAGATACTGTCCGTCCGGCGAAATTTTGAATTGAGAAGCCTTTGGACGGGCAAAATAATCTTCAACTTTATATTTGAAGCTTCCTTTGTCATAACTGATAAGCTGATCTATTGTTGCCTTGTTAGAAACCAGCGCAGGATTGCCGGGTAATTTGGTATTCGTGCTTTGTGCGTTCATCATAATGGTAGAGATTACAACCTGTGTGAGTCCGAAAATTTTTGAGTTTAAATTCATATTTCATGGTTTTTGGTTAAACGAACTAATTTCTACAATAAGACACTATTTAAGCCTCAAATGTTACAGATTTCTTTAAATTGTGAGTTTTTTAACATAAAAAAAGGAAAGCAATGCTTTCCGGAAATGTTTTTAATTCAGATAGATCCCAAAATACCAGGTCCACACGATCAGAATAATCTGCATGGGAAGCCTTTCTCTGTAAAGATAGGCCATCCCCGGTCCGGAATAATCTGCCTTGAAAAGGTTTACGTTTTTCCTTGATGAATTAATGTTTGCCAGAAAAACCAACACAAAGAAAACGATCAGCAGAATTGCCGTAATTTCACGGAGCGAAGGAATCATTAAACCAATTCCTGCTGCTATTTCTATAACTCCGGTAAAATATACCCAAAACATTTTAGCCGGGATAAAATCCGGAACCATCATCGCCATCCCTTTTTGGAGCTTAAAATGGGTAAGACCTGTAAAAATGATAAATACAGCCATTCCCAGATTTCCGGAGAACAGAAAATTCCAGTTTCCCTGAAGAATTTTCGTTCCCAATAAAGCGAGAATAAAAGTGATAAACAGAATGGTTAATAATTTCATATTGAATTTGTTTTTAGGTAAATATCGTGACTTAAGGTTGGCAAATACTCTGAAAAATAAGCAGTGGCACCACTATAATTTCTATTAATAATCGCTAAATAATGCTTTCAGCAAGATGTTTGACTATTTCCAAACCTTTTGTAAAGCCAGTATTCATGTGCTCCTGCCATTCATTTTCAACCTGAACCTCAGCGTGAAGCTTGGTTTTACCGTCGAAATCAATTAAAATATATTTCTCAAAACAGCCGCTCCATTGCTTGACTTCGCGGCTTTCGGTATCTTCATTTCCGTCCTTGTCAATCATTCCGAGATGTTTAAAAATAATCTGATTCGGCTCTTCCAAAAGGTCAATGGTCGAAACCATACCTTCTCCATCTGTATTGGTGAAATATGTTTTACCGCCGACTTTCCAATCCGATCTCATTAAAGAATCAGAAGCGGGATTGAAAAATTTCGTCCATTGCGCATACGATTTCTCATTCCATAAAGTATCCCAAACTTTCTGTTGGGAAGCATTGATTACGATTTCGTAAGATAAAGTTTCCATATTTTATATTTTTTGTTTAGACACACACTCCACAAACGGTTTAATGCTTTGTGTAAACTGTTGACCCGTTTGTGAAATCTATGCCTTTGGTGTTAAAAAATAATTACAGTTGATTTTCTGAAAGATGTTTTACATTGGATAATGCTACGGGAAATTTTTCCTCAAAAAAATCTTTAAATTCCTCAGAAGTATTAACCCTGATTTTTAATAAAACCCCTTCTTCATTTTCTTCTAAAATATAGGTTTCCGTGGCATCGTCCCATTTTTGTGGTGTTTCTATTCCTTCATAAATATCACCCAAATGCAGAAACTGCATTTCTTCATTGGGAATATTTTTCTCTACCCTGCTGTACATTCCGTTATTATCCGGATCAAGGAATTTTACAACACTTCCTTCTTCCAGCGTTCCTTCATAAAAAGAACCTTTGGTAAAAGCTGAAGTCCACTGTCGGAAAGAAATATCTGCCCAAAGGACACTCCATACTTTTTCGGGTGATGCATTGATTTCGATTTCAAAATTTAAAATTTCCATTATTACTATTTAAAATTAGCTGTGATTAAAACTGAATGATTATGATTTTAAGTTGTTACTATCCTCCGACAAAATCTCCTCCGTTAATGTGAATGATCTCTCCTGTGATAAAGCTGGAATCTTCCGAGGCGAGGAAAACATAGGCGGGAGCCACTTCCGAAGGCTGCCCGGCTCTTTTCATCGGATTATCTTTTCCAAAAGTGGAAACGTCATCAAAAGTTTCCTTCACAAGAGGGGTCCAAATCGGACCCGGAGCAACTCCGTTGACTAAAATATTCTTTTCTGCAAGATTCGTCGCCAGCGAACGGATGAACGTTGCAATGGCACCTTTGGTCGCAGAATAATCAATCAGATGATCACTTCCGCGATAGGCAGTAACCGATGTTGTACAGATGATTCTTGCTCCTTTCCCCATTACGGTTAAAAAATCTCTTGTAAGCGCGATCATCGAAATAATATTGGTATCGAAAGTCTTCCGTATCTGGTCATCGGAGATTTTTTCGATTGTATTTTCAGGAAATTGTATTCCGGCGTTGTTCACCAGAATATCCACTGTTTTCCATTCTTTTTTTATTTTATCTAAACATTTTGTCCTGAAAGTCTTTTTAGACAGATCACCTTTCAGTAAAATGCAGGTCTGGCCTTCTTTCTCAACTAATTTCTGAGTTTCTTTCGCATCTTTATCACTTTCTCTGTAGACGATAGTGACGTCGCATCCTTCTCTGGCAAAATGGACAGCCACAGCTTGCCCTATACCGCTATCCCCGCCGGTTATGACCGCTTTTTTACGAAGAAGCTTTTTGCTCCCCAGATAATTTTTACGGATAATTTCAGGATAAAGCCCGTCTTTCGGCACTTTTGATTTTGAACTTGACTTGTTCTGCGTTTTCATAAGCAAATCTTTTCATAACTCTATCAAACAGTAAGCCGAAGAAGAGAGTCGGCAGGCTGGATGCCGGAGGTCGGAAGTTTTTAACAGTCGAAAAAGTCTTCCATCTTCCAGCCTATATCTTAAGAGTAATACGCATTTTCTAAATCCTGTATAACGATTTTCTGCATTTTCATCATGGCCTGAACTACTTTCTGTGCTCTCATCTGATCCGGATCGCTCATGAGCTGTATCAGTCTTTTAGGGACAATTTGCCAACTGAATCCGAACTTATCTTTCAGCCAGCCGCATCTGCTTTCCTTTCCGCCGTCTGAAGTCAGAGAATTCCAATAGGTGTCGGTTTGCTCCTGATTATCGGTCATAATAACCATTGAGATTCCTTCATTAAAATCAAACTGGTGATCGTAAGAATTATCCATACAAAATAAACTATACCCATCTATTTGGAAATGGGCATGCTGAATGTTTTTTCCCGGTTCAGGGTTGGGGTGACCTTCACTCCCCTCTCCATATGTTAAAATATTTCCAATGCCTGAGTTGGGGAAGGTATAGGTATATAAGTCCATCGCTTCCCTGGCTTTTCCATTATTTTCATGAACAAACATTAAAGTAGGGATCACTTTTTGCTCATTTTGTTTTTCGCCTAAAAATATTTGCCAGCTTACTCCATATTTGTCCTGAACCCAGCCATACTTTTTACTCCATGAATAGGCATTAAGTTCCATTAATACCATTCCGCCTTCAGAAAGCTGGTTCCAGTATTTCTGAACCTCATCTTCTGTCTCACAGATCACCATAAAAGAAACCGAAGCATTTTTCTTAAAATGCGGACCGCCATTTAAAAGCATCAGCTTTTGACCGAAAATTTCAATATTCATGACAACAGGGGTATCTGCAGTAATTTTTCCATCAAAAATATGGCAGTAAAATGCCGCAGATTCTTTGGCATCGTCATCATACCAGAGACATGGGAAAATATCGTTGTTCATAATTTTAAATTTTATTTTTTTGTTGGTTTAAATAGCAAATGTCACTAATCCCAATGCATGTTTCATTGTTATGAGTGAAAAACTTTAGCGTGTGTTTAAAATTATAATAACAAAATGTTTTAGTTTATAACCTATTACATTGTAGAAATTCAATAGTTTTTTTAAAACAAAAAAATTTTATTTATTTTCTACTAATCCTTAGAAGGCAAAGGACAATAAATTGCTTCTCGAAGCTCGAAAATACGCTTTGGCAAATCAATTGGTTGATTCTTCTCTGCTCACTTGAATATTTTTTATGTTTAAATTAAACGTTGCGTTAAAATGAACCATTAAAATTTAAACAAGCTCTTAAAATAATTGTTTCTAAATTTCAATTCTTAAAAGAAAAATGGTTTTCTTTCATGTGATTTTTAAGTTTTAACATTGTATTTTTACCAAAACCATGCAGTTGCATAATTTCTTTCTCGGAATAATCTGATAATTTTTCCAAAGAATCTATTTTTTCTCTTTCCAAGGCTTTTCTTGCAGGTATTGCAATAATCCCCTGCAAAAACAGACTCCCTCCCATCACATGATTCACGGCGCAAATGGAGCTTAAAGACCTCGCCATTATCAATAAATTAATCATGATCCTGAAAAAAGATGGTTATTAATTTTTTTCTACATATTTATGGAAATTATTGAGAATAGCATACCAGCCTTCTCTTTGCATTTCCGCGGAGTTTTGCTTTTCGGGATCGAAAATAATCTTGACGTTCGTTGTATTTTCATCTACTTTTCCGAAAAGAATCTCTACATTCCTTCCATCTTCCAAATGGTATTTTATTCTTTCATTGGGTATTATTTCATCATAAATTCCTTCAAAATCAAATCCGAAACTTCCGTCCTTCGCTTCCATTCTGCTTTTCAGCTTTCCGCCAACCCGTAAATCATTTTCGGCACTCGGGCACTGCCAGGTTTCGTGGGCAAAGTTCCATTTTGTAATATGTTCAGGATCGTTGTAATAGTCCCAAACCTTTTGCACAGGGGCTAAAATCGTAATATCAATTGTTATAGGGCTCATCATATATTATTTTTGTGGTTGTAAAAAAGGGCAACTGCAAATAAGTCACCCTTTATGGTAATTTTAATTAAAGATAAGATTATTTTGTATATTCCTCATTATAGTTCACCATCCAATGAACACCAAATTTATCCTGAAAACTTCCAAAATAATCTCCCCAAAACTGATCTTCAATCGGCATCTCGATCATACCGCCCTCAGAAAGCCCCTTGAAAAGCCTGTCTGCTTCTTCTTTTGACTCGGGAAAAACAGAGACATAATTATTATTTCCCACCGTAAGTTTCTGACCGAAACTTGGTACAATGTCGGATGCCATAAGTAAATCTCCGCCAACGGGGAGCGCAATATGCATCACTCTGTTTTTTTCCTCATCTGATAAATTTTCAGTTCCGGGCGCATTTCCCATTTTATAGACATCTCCAACAAATTCGCCCCCAAAAACAGATTTATAAAACGTAAAAGCTTCTTCTGCTTTCCCGTCAAAATTTAAATACGGATTTAATTTAGCCATGATTTTTTATTTTTTAATTATTATTTTTAATTTCCAATTGAGTCTCTTCAGGATCTTGCGATGGGTTAATTCAACATTCTTTTAACATAAAGTTCGCAAGGTTTTTCTCTACATTCATTTCTTTTATTTTTAAATAAAATTCGCAGATTTAGGATCATGAGTTGGGTTACATGAAATCATGTAGAGTTAAAAGGTTTTTAATACGTTAAATTTTCATCAAAATCGTATTTCATGCCTTCGTAGTTCAGTATTCTTCGCATCAATCCTATCTGTCCGCACAGATAATCTTCCCGACAGATGCACATTCCAACAAAATTCAATATATTTTCCGGAAAGAAATCAATGTTCATTCCCATTGGGAAAGCTTTATCCAGTTCTTCGTCGGTCGCTTCCAATAATTTTTGATAGACTTTTGGTGAAATCGTATGAAAACTGTCTTGTAACTGCTGTAAAGTTGGATAAGGGAGGCTGTCGTCCAGTGATTTGCCCTGAAAGAAAAAATCTTTGAATTTAAATTCCTCCTGAATCCCGAGAGCAAAGCCCAGTGCATAGCGCATATCCAGAAAATTTCCGGCCATCCAAATAATGTGGTTGGTTCTGCCTTCGATTCTTTTTAATGCATCTTCTTCCGAAATTCCGTCAAGAACCATTAGAAAATTCTGACTGTGACCTCGAAATGCGGGGATGATAATATCTAATTTTGTTGATTTAGGTGTATCCATTAGTCTGTTTTTATTATGTTTCAGGATTTCACAAATCATCACAAATGATTGTGTTTATTTGTGAAATTGTGTGATGAATTTTTGCTCAAATTGTACAGCTTAAAATACTGCTCAATCGATATTTAAAATAAAGCGCAGATTGTACTGACTGTTGAGATTTTCACATGTATTGGTAAATTTTTTAGGAAAGTACCTGTGAAAGTGATATTCAATCTATTCTGCAGGCATTTGAGAAAAGTCCGCAAACGTTACATTCCAGCCGTGTCCATTGATGTCCCAAAAAGAATTCTGATACATCCAGCCATAATCCTGTGGTTCTTCATGTTGATAAGCTCCGTTCGCAACAGCTGCATGGACGATTTGGTCTACTTCTTCGCGACTGTTTAATCCGATAGCGACCAGAACCTGCGTTGTATCACCTTTTGGAACCGGTCTCTCCGAAAAAGTCTGAAAATATTCTTCCGTTAAAAACATCACATAAATCGTATCGCTCATCATGATGCAAACCGCTTTTTCATCTGAAATATGCTCATTCACTGAAAATCCTATATTTGTCCAGAACTCTTTCGTTTTCTGAATATCTCTTACCGGAAGATTGACATAAATTTGATTGATTTTCATTTTGTTCTATTTTAAGGTTCAACTTTTAATCAAAATTACCTAGTCGCAGCGAAAATCAACTTGCCATAAGACAAGATTTAGAAACTGTTTACATTTTATTGGGATGAGAAACCAATTCTTTCCGAATCCGGCTGAGGGAAGTGTCTGTAACGCCCAGATAAGATGCAATCTGTTTTAAAGGGGCAAATTGTACGACCTTCGGTTTTTGCTCTAATAGATTAAGATAACGTTTCGTTGCTGACAACGTGAACATTTCCACAGAGCGCTGCTTATAAATAAAAAGCTGTTGAGACATCCACGCTCTGCCCCATTCTCTAAGGTTTGGAATTTTATGAAAGAGATCCTGAAACTTTTCAAAATCAAGTTTCCAGCATTCGCAATCGGTAAGGCAGACCATATTTTCCTGAGTCGGAATTCTTTGGAAAATAGAAGAAACTTCAATAATGATCTCATTTTCAACAAAAAAATGGGTCGTAACTTCATTTCCGTTAAAATCATTCACAAAGGAGCGCGCCAGACCTTTCTCCAGAATATAATACTCATTAGCCGTTTTTCCCTCCTCAAGAATGACATCCCCTTTGCGAAAACACACTTTTTGATGAGCCTCAAATATTTCATGAAGTTCTTCCGCCAGAAAAAACGGGAAATCGTAACATATTTCTAAAGATTTATTGCTCATTAAGTCAATGCTTTTTAAGAATTTAAATTTAAAATTTTTATTGGAATTAATGAAAATAAAATTTAAACAAAACGAATTTAAAGAATATTTTACTTAATGTAATCCATTGCATTGAAGCGTGATGAATAATTCTCACCTATGTAATAATTATTAAACATTTAAAGTATACAATTCTGCAAACCTCATTATTCTGCGGGATTTTTTTCTGCTGTTGCATTCAAGAATCAAAACAGAGAAAGCTGAATCGCTTGAGGACCCGATGGCTTTTGAGCATCACCAAAAACCGTTTTGCCACCAAACCGCCACGAGTTCTGTCTTTCCTCTTCAATAATTTCCTGAAGATCAAAATCGGGAGTAAAATCCTTTTCGGTTTTAATAACTATTTCGTGAAGTTTATGTAATGTTTTTAATTTATCAGAATTGCCGAGCTTAGATTTTTCAATTCCCGTTTTAAGAATTTGAATGCTTTCATCATAGACCTTAGTGGGCACAGGAAAAGGATGCCCGTCTTTTCCGCCATGAGCAAAGGAAAATCTTGCCGGATCTTTAAACCTTGAAGGCGCACCGTGAATAACCTCACTCACCAAAGCCAGAGACTGCATGGTTCTCGGCCCGACTCCTTCCAGCATCAATAAATCCTCAAAGTTTTCAGGCTGTTGCTCACGGGTAAGATATAAGAGCGCACCAAGCCTCTTTAAATCGACATCAGAAGCCTGAACATCGTGGTGATTCGGAAGAATCAGTCGGGAAAAATCGCTCATTATTTTCGCAGAGTCGGTATGGGAAATGTCTAAAATCCCCTTTCTGTTTTCGGAAGCTCCGGAATCGGTAAGGTTTAAAATATGACCTCTTGATATTCCGTTAATTCCTGTGTGAGGTTCTTCGATAAAGGATTGTATATTTTCAGAATGCCAATGATAACGTCTTGCGGTTCCGTCCGATCCATGCATTCCCTGCTGCACAACACTCCAGTTTCCGCTGTCTGACAAAATAAAATTATGAAGATACAACTGGTAGCCATCCTGTATGGCCGTATTATCTACTTTTGCAGAAAGTTTACTGGCCTTTACCAGATCATTGCCATTCAGTCCCGTTTTATCGGCAATCTGAATTAACTCTGAAGGTGTTTCTCTGGAAAACTTGCCTTTTCCGCCACAAATATACAATCCAAGAGTCTGAGAATTAGGGTTAATAGAGCGCTTTAAAGCACCCATTACAGAGGTTGTGATTCCCGAAGAATGCCAATCCATCCCCATTACTGCCCCAAAACTCTGAAACCAGAAAGGATCTGCCAATCTGCGAAGGACTTCATCTTTTCCGTAATCGGTAAGAATGGCTTCCACAATGGAAAGCCCAAGAATAGACATGCGCTCATAAAGCCAGGCAGGTACTTTGCCATAGTGTAGGGGTAAATCTGCAGTGCCGGAGCGTTTCATTTTGTAAAGGTAGGGGTAATGTTTTTAATTTTTAATGATTTAAGTCAGAATATTTAAGCTGAGTAAGATGCTTTTTATGACCACGAATAGTCGAATATTGACGGGTATTTTATCTCCCACAGATTACGCAGATTTTTTGAGCCACGAATGCACAAATATCTTTTAAAATATAATGTTTTCATCAATAGAAACGGACTTCAGTCCGTTTAAACAAAAGAATAATCTGAATTTGGCTTTAATCGAAATATATTTTCGCACCCGTTTTCAATGAGGTTGCTGTTGATTGTATGGCCACGAATAATCGAATGGTGCCGAATGAGATTTAGGTTGGGCTAGAGAGGGTAGTAAAAAAGTCGGATATTTTTATCTCCCACAGATTACGCAGATTTTCACAGATGATGCTGTTGATTTTTGAGCCACGAATGCACAAATATCTTCTAAAACACAATGTTTTCATCAATAGAAACGGACTTCAGTCCGTTTAAAGAAAAGAATAATCTGAATTTGGCTTTAGCCGAAATATATTTTAGAACACATTTTTACTGAGGCTGCTGTTGATTGTATGGCCACGAATTATCGAATGGTGCCGAATGAGATTTAGGTTGAGCTAGAGCAGGCAATTAAAGAGTCGGATATTTTTATCTCCCACAGATTACGCAGATTTTCACAGATGATGCTGTTGATTTTTGAGCCATGAATGCACAAATATCTGCTAAAACACAATGTTTTCATCAATAGAAACGGACTTCAGTCCGTTTAAACAAAAGAATAATCTGAATTTGTTTTTAGCCGAAATATATTTTAGAACACATTTTTACTGAGGCTGCTGTTGATTGTATGGCCACGAATAATCGAATGGTGCCGAATGAGATTTAGGTTGGGCTAGAGAAGGCAAAATATTGATGTAAAAGAGTCAGATATTTTTATTTCCCACAGATTACGCAGATTTTCACAGATGATGCTGTTGATTTTTGAGCCACGAATGCACAAATATCTGCTAAAACACAATGTTTTCATCAATAGAAACGGACTTCAGTCCGTTTAAACAAAAGAATAATCTGAATTTGGCTTTAGCCGAAATATATTTTCGAACACATTTTTACTTAGGGTGCTGTTGATTGTATGGCCACGAATGCACAAATGGTTACAAATGAGAATTTTAATTATAAAAGGATTGATAAAACAGACTTGATTGGCTGGTTTTTTACCGCGGAATTCAATGATTTTGAGGGGTTACGTTTTTGTTTTCAGAAAAATTCAAACAAAAAAGCCTTGCAAATAGGTATTTACAAGGCTGTTATGAGATATTTAATATCTTAAAATTATTTTAAAGCATTCAAAGCTGCTTCATAGTTGGGTTCATCTGCAATTTCAGCAACCTGTTCTGTATAAACTACTTTATTATCGGCATCAGTTACGATAACTGCACGGCTTAATAAGCCTTTTAACGGAGAATCTGTAATGGTTAATTCGTTGTCGTCTCCAAAGCTGCTTCTGAAATCGGATAGGGTTTCGACATTGGTTAATCCTTCGGCAGCACAAAATCTTCCTAAAGCAAAAGGTAAATCTCTGGAAACATTAATTACTACTGTGTTTTCCAATGCAGAAGCTTCTTCGTTGAATTTTCTTGCAGAAGACGCACACGTAGGCGTATCGATACTTGGGAAAATATTAAATACTTTTTTCTTTCCTTCGAAAGTTTCTAATGTTTTTACATTTAATCCTGAATCTACCAAAGCAAAATCTCTGAGGTGAGTTCCTACTGACGGTAAAGTTCCTATTGTATTGACTGCGTTTCCTTTTAAAGTAATCGTGGACATAATTTATTATTTAAGTTTTTCAAATTTAATCAAAAAGATTTTTTTTTCCGTCAAATTATGGTTAAATAAATCTTAAAGTGAAAATAAAAATTGTTTACGCTAAGAATCAATTTTTTAACTAAAAAAATATCTATATTCGCAATCATTAAAAATCATAACCATGCGAAAAAAAATTGCTCTTTTACTATTCGGAGTGCCCGTTTTTGGTTTCGCCCAGTCTGCGATTGGAAACATCAATTCGGGAGCTGTTTCCGGAGAAAATCTCACGCATTCTGTTGGAGAAATCTATGTAATTCCTACAGATCCTGACCAAGCAAATTCGGGAACAATGGGAATGCTTTATCAAACTGTTTTACAGGTTTTAGGTGTAAGTGAACTTCAAAAAGAAAGTATAAAAATCTACCCGAATCCTACCACGGATTTTGTGTATATAAAGCTTGATTCTAAAACAAAAATTGAAGAAGCGGAAGTTTACGATACTGCCGGAAGACTCGTTTTCAAAACAAAACTTGAGTCAGACAAGCTTGATCTTCGCACCTTACATCCGGGAATTTATATGCTGACATTTAAAAATCCCGAAATCAAACCTATTAAATTGATCAAAAAACCTTAAGAGCCTTTTTAAATTTTAATGGTTCATTTTAACGCCAAGTTTTATTTTAACTATAAAAATATTCAATTGAGCAAAGAAGAATCAACCAATTGATTTGATAAAGCGTATTTTCAAGCTTCACGAAGTAATTCATTGGCCCTTGCTTCCTAAAAATCAGTAGAAAATAGAGAAAATCTTTGCGTTAAAAATACATTGAATTTTTACAATTTAATAGGTTATAAGCTTAAATATTTTTTAATTATAATTTTAAACACACTCTAAAAAAACTCTTTACACATGAAAAAACTTTATGCTACCCTAGGATTAGTTATTGCAACATTAGTAAATGCACAGATTCCGCAGGCTTTTAGCTATCAGACAATAGCTTTTAATGCTTCCGGGGCTCCTATTTCAAACGGAAATATAGCTTTAAAAATAAGCATCTTAGACAATACGGCCACTGGAAATGTTCTTTACACAGAAACTCATGCAAAAACTACCAATTCTAAAGGTCTTGTGAATCTAAATATTGGTCAGGGAACAGCTACAACAGGAAATTTTGGAGGAATTAACTGGGGTTCAAATCCTAAATTTGTAAAAGTGGAACTTGATCCTCAAGGTGGTTCTAATTACACCAACGTCGGGGTGAATCAGTTGATGAGCGTTCCGTATGCTCAGGTAAGTAAAACAGTGGTTACAGGTGCCGGACAGGGAATTATACTTACTTCCCCCAATGGAACAGCTTATACTTTGAACGTGAGTGACAGCGGAGCTTTGAGTCTGCCAACCACAACATCGAATTCATCCATACCTGCCAATTTGTATGTATACGGTTCATACAACGGTTTTAATCCTACTGATGCTGAATTATTAAGAAATGTTGACGGTGTAAATAAGAGAATAGGATATAAATATTTCTCTGCAAATACACAGTTGAAATTCATTGCTTCACCAGGTAACGGATCGCAAGTTTATGGTGTTGATTCTCAAGGTAACCTGGCTCCAAATGGAAGTTTTGTAAATATTGCATCAAACGGTTTCTATCGTGTTTTCACGGTATTATATGCTATAAATAATTCCTATTTAATCTTTACAGAAAACATGAGTCCGCAAATAGAACTTTATAATCCTTCCCTTTCCGCTTCTGCGGTAACCTATAATTCTTCTACAAATACATTTTCTGCTACGATAAATGGTATCACATCCTCCAACTTCTCAGGCTTCAGAATTAATTTACCTTCGCAAAGTACTACTTTTTTAAATCCTGAATACCTAGGTGATAATTTAAACGACGGAAATTTTGATATAGGAGGAAGCCAGATTATGATTCCTAACTTAACAAGTTCACCAAAAAACTTTAAAATAGAATTCAATATCAATTTTATCGGAACAGGATCTTACACCATTACCCAAATATAAATTTAAAGAGGCAACAGCCTCTTTTTTTATGCAAAATGAGTTGAAAAAAGAATCATAATCACTAAATTTGTGAGTCTTAAAGAATCAAATAATAAATTACATTATAATGTCAGACAAATCAAAAATCTATTACACCCTTACGGATGAGGCTCCCATGTTGGCAACACACTCGTTTTTACCCATTGTAAAAGCTTTTACAAAATCAGCAGGTATCGAGATTGCAGTTCCGGATATTTCTTTGGCAGGAAGGATTTTAGCCAACTTTCCTGAATTTTTGAACGATGACCAAAAAATCGGTGATGCATTGGCTGAACTGGGTCAATTGGCAACTCAACCTGACGCAAATATTATTAAGCTACCCAATATCTCAGCTTCAGCGCCACAGTTAGATGCTGCAATCGCCGAATTACAGGCTAAAGGATTTGCTGTTCCCAACTATCCTGCAGAGCCTAAAAATGATGAGGAAAAAGCAATAAAAGCGAAATATGCAAAAGTTTTAGGAAGTGCGGTAAACCCTGTGTTAAGAGAAGGAAATTCTGACAGACGTGCTCCAAAAGCAGTTAAAAACTATGCAAAAGCCAACCCTCACAGAATGGGTAACTGGGCTTCTGACAGTAAAACAGACGTAGCGCACATGAACAGCGGAGATTTCTACGGTACAGAAACTTCGACTACTCTTGAGAATGCTACAAAATATAAAATTGTTTTCAAAGGTGACGACGGTGCTGAAACTTTATTAAAAGATTTCGCAGGTCTTCAGGCCGGAGAAGTGATCGATTCTTCTGTAATGAATTTAAATTCTTTAAAATCTTTCGTTCAGGAAGCTATTGAAGAGGCTAAAAACAGAAACGTACTTCTTTCTGCTCACCTGAAAGCGACAATGATGAAAATCTCTGATCCTATCGTTTTCGGAGCAATCGTTGAAACTTTCTTTAAAGAGGTTTTTACTAAATATGCTGAAACGTTCAAGTCTTTAGATGTTAACCCAAACAATGGTCTTGCCGATCTTTTCGAGAAAATCAAAGGAAACGCTCAGGAAGCGGATATTAAAGCGGATATTGAAACGGCTTTAGCAAACGGACCAAGAGTGGCTATGGTAAATTCTGATAAAGGAATTACCAATTTCCACGTTCCTTCAGACATTATTGTGGATGCTTCTATGGCGGCTCTGGTAAGAGGCGGAGGAAAAATGTGGAACAAAGACGGAAACGAAGAAGATACTGTTTGTATCATTCCGGACCGTTCTTATGCTGGTTTCTATCAATCGGTTATTGATGATATGAAAGCTCATGGGAAATTAGATCCTACCACAATGGGATCTGTTCCAAACGTAGGTTTAATGGCTCAAAAAGCTGAAGAATACGGATCTCACGACAAAACATTCCAGGCTTCTGCTGAAGGAACAGTTGAAGTTCAGGATGAAAACGGAAACGTTCTTCTTTCTCAAAAAGTTGAAACGGGTGATATTTTCAGAATGTGCCAGACGAAAGATGCTCCGATCCAGGACTGGGTTAAATTAGCGGTGAACAGAGCAAAATTATCGGATACTCCGGCTATCTTTTGGTTAGATAAAGGAAGAGCTCACGACAGAGAAATGATCAAAAAAGTTGAAAAATATCTGGCTGATCACGATACTAACGGTCTTGATATCAAAATTCTTGACGTAAAAGATGCAATGACTGAAACGTTGCAGAGAGCAAGAGAAGGAAAGGATACAATTTCTGTTTCAGGAAACGTATTGAGAGATTATCTTACGGATCTTTTCCCAATTCTTGAGCTTGGAACTTCTGCTAAAATGCTTTCTATCGTTCCGTTAATGAATGGTGGTGGTCTTTTCGAAACGGGTGCGGGAGGTTCTGCTCCAAAACACGTTGAACAGTTCCTTGAAGAAGGATACTTAAGATGGGATTCTTTAGGTGAATTCTTGGCTTTACAAGCTTCTTTAGAGCATTTAGCACAAACTCAAAACAATACAAAATCTCAGGTTCTTGCCGATGCTTTGGATGAAGCGAATGCTAAATTCTTAGCTACAGATAAGTCTCCGGCAAGAAAAGTGGGACAAATCGACAACAGAGGTTCTCACTTTTATTTAGCCATGTATTGGGCTGAAGCATTGGCCAACCAAACCGCTGATGCTGACTTGGCAAAACAATTCTCTCCGATTGCTGCAGCTATGAAGGAGAATGAAGAAGTTATTAATTCTGAATTAATTGGTGCTCAGGGTAAAGCTCAGAATATCGAGGGTTACTACAGAACCGATAAGTTTAAAACATACTCCGCAATGCGACCAAGCACTGTTTTAAATGAAATTATCGACGGAATTTAATTTTCGGTCTTAAAATATATGAAAAGCTCCTTTTTAAAGGAGCTTTTCTGTTTTTTACGGATTAGTTATAAAAGTTTTTTTTTTTGGGGGGGGATTTCAAGACTTTAAATAGATTATTTCCCACAGATTCACGGATTTTCACAGATGATGATGGATAAAGTGCTAAACCTTCAAGGTTTTAAAAACCTTGAAGGTTTATTATTTCTTAAAGCCACGAATTTACAAATAGTAATAAATTTTGCTGAATTCTCAAATTCCATCTGATAATAGAGATCAAACCAATATTTTAGATCGTTGATTTTAATCGAACTCAGTTTTTTAATGAAGTGACCCTTTTTTAACGCAAAGGTTTATTTTTTGGAGCTTGTATATAAAGGAGCAAAGAGGAATCAACGAGTTGATTTGATGAAGTTGTTTTTATGCTTGGCGAAGCATTTATTTGTATTTTTTGATTTCTAAAAATTTAGGGTTTGAAAAATAAATCTTTGCTTTTAATCTTCATTCGATGAATACCACATTCTATAAATCAATAGGGACTGGCTTCAGCCAGTCTTAAAATCCGTGGGAATTAAAAATCAAACTTTTTAAATTTAAAATAATCTCAACTTTTTGCCAAATCCCAAAGTTTTGTTTTAGATCCTTTTTTACGGCAAATCATACAATCCGCAAGATGTTTATACGGTATTCTTCATAAAAAAAACGGCCAGTCAAAAGATCTGCCGTTTTAAAAGTGACTATTGAGTTTAATGGTGGTCATGACCTCTGCCATGTTTTTCTTTGTGTTTATAGACCTTCTTTTCAGTATGCTTATACTTCTTACCTTTATTTTTATCTCGATTATAAACAGCTACCGGATTCTGACCTTTGTAATATTTATTTTTGAATTTTCCATATTTTTCAGGTCCCATAATTCTTTCCAACTCCACAAATCGGTCGTTTCTCCAACGGTCAGGCGTACGGTCATAAGCTCTGTTCCATGAATTATAATCGTGATACCTGTCATTTAGCGAATAAATTTCATTAGCCTGCGTTTTAGAAAGCAACAGATCAGCAATCACACCTTGCCAGTTAACATCCGTAATACTTCTTCTGTAATCATTATAATAATCTGACTGTGCATAAGTTAAACTAAACGTTCCCACAAGCATCGCCGTTAAAAGTAATTTTTTCATTTCTTTCCAATTATAGGTTAAACCAATACTGAATTTTCAATTAAAATGCCAAATAACAGGTAAGCAATCCCAATCTTTGTTAAATCACATCTAAGCATTTGATACTCATTCGGTTTATTTTATGATAAAGATTTAGTGATATGTGATTTTTCCACCGGAAAATGTAAAATTCATGTAAGATCATTGAAAACGATCCTTTTATATTATTTTAATTCGTACTTTTAAAGGAGAGAAGAATTCTCACAACCAAATTTAAATCATCAAATCTTAATATTATGGAAAATGTAACGTTTGAAATATCTCCTTATCAAGACGAACTGCAGATTTTAATTGATGAAAAGAAGGCCGGATATATGTCCATTGAAATCGACGGAAAGCTGCTAATCGTTTATTATACAAAACTAGACGAAGAGCATGAAGGCCAGGGATATGCCAAGATGCTCCTTGATGAACTGGTAAGGTACGTGGAAGAAAAGGATCTGATGGTAGATCCGGAATGTGATTTTGTGAGACAGCAGTTTGAAAATCATCCGCAAAGATACAATGAGATCTGGCACGCCTAGGCTAGTCTTCCCACCAGACATTGAACGCATGGTCTGATTTATTCAGATCCACAGGCTCTCCGATCATGGGAGTCAGAATACTAAGATTTTTCTCTTTCCCGAGACGCGTTACCTTTTTTAATGGCTCATTCCAGGCGTGAAGGGCCAGTGCAAACTTGGAAGAATGAACCGGAATAATATTTTTAGCTTTCAGGTCTAAGCAAGCCCGGATCACATCTTCGGGAAGCCCGTGAATGTATTTCCAGGCTTCATTATACTGTCCGTTTTCGATAAAAACATAATCAAAAGGTCCGTATTTTTCACCAATCATTTTAAAATGCGTGTCGAAACCACTGTCTCCACCGAGAAATAATTTTTTGGTTGGCGTTTCCAACACATAGGAAGTCCACAACGTAACATTTCTTTTCACCTTGCGGCCGGAAAAGTGCCTTGCCGGCGTAAATATTATTTTGAGGTTATTTTTTAAAACCACTTCACCACCCCACTCTTCTTCGATAAGCTGATCTGGTGTATAACCCCATCTTTCCAAATGGGCACCCACTCCTAAAGGGACGATTACTTTCCCGACTCTGTTCTTGATCGCTTTCACTGTCGGATAATCCAGATGGTCGTAATGATCGTGTGTAATGACCAGATAATCCACACTCGGAATATCTTCTGGCTTAAAAATATCAGCTCCCGCAAATGCTTTATTGAAAAATTTAAACGGAGACCCGTACAGACTCAAAACAGGATCAATTAAAAATGAAATCCCATCGGTCTTAATATAATAGGAAGAATGCCCCAACCAGATAAAAACATCCTGATTTTTCGGGAAACTTCCCAAATCTGTATGAACAGACGGTATATTTTGTAAAGGTCTTAATAAAGGATCCTTCTTTTTCACCATGAAATCGAACATTACTTTCGGCATGCTGTATCCTTCTGCAATAGACGGCGTATAGCTTAGATTCTGAAACTGATGGTTTTTATAATGTGATGATTTTCTCATTCTTTCCAATCGTTCTCCTTTTGCTTCAGCACCAAAAACCGGTTGGGCGGTAATGATAAAATATAATAAGACCACCACAGCTACTGCCACTACTAAATAGATCATTTTCTTTAATTAAATATCAAATGTATGATATTATTATATAGGACGGGCGAAAATAGAAAAACCTTTAATTTTAACTCAATTTATAAAAGTCTGAAAAGATTTTATATCATAAAACTCAACTTGTAATGATAAACTTTTTATCTTAGCATTTCAAAAAAACAAGACTTGAAAAATTATTACATCCTGATATTGTTCGCTTTATCCCTTTCCTCCTGTTTTTCGGTAAGGAAACATAATGAGCAGACCGCCACTTTAATCTCACCGGAAAAACTTAAAGAAGATGTAGACTTTGCCTATACAAAACTGCAGCAATTACACCCTCAACTCTACTGGTATATTTCTAAAAAAGACCTGGATCAGAGGTTTGACAGCATTAAGCAAACCATCGATCAGCCCCTCACGCCTATCCAGTTTTATTTTAAATTACAGCCAGTAATTGCTCATATTCGGGAAGGGCATCTTTCATTGAGAATTCCCCGAAAAAAATTCACCAAAAAAGAAATTAAAGAACTGGAAAAAAAGAAACCCATGTTCAGCCGGTTTGAATATTATGTGAAAGATGAGCATCTGTATATTATTAAAAATAAGGATTCTGTAAATAATATTAAACCAGGCACCGAAATTCTGTCCATCAACCAGATCCCGGTAGCAGATTTTATGAGAAAATACCGAAGCCTGATTAGCAGTGACGGTTATAATACGACTTTTCAGCCCTATTTTTTAAAAGATGTTTTCTTTAATTTTTATACCGCAGAAAATGGACTGCAAGATGAGGCAACCATTGAAACCCTTTACAAAGGTGAAAAAAAGAGCTATATTTTAAAAAGAGAAGTAAAATCTGAAACAGATCTTAAAAAGGACAAAGAACAGGAAAAAAGAACTCAGGAGAAAAAAGTAAATGATTATGTGGCTTTTGATAATTCTTATAACAGAAATTTTAAGTTTTTAGAAAAAGACAGTTCGGTCGCCTATATAAAAGTGAAAAGTTTTTCACGAGAATATTCGGATAAATTTTATAAGCAAAGCTTTGAAAAGATTAAAAAGTCAAAAGCCGACTATCTTATTATTGATGTCAGAAATAATTACGGCGGTTCTTTGGATGAAATTAATAATCTATATTCCTATTTGGCTCCGGAACCTTATGTCTTGATTAAGCCTTCTCAGGTAACGTCAAAGATTACCCCTTTAAAAACTGGTTATTTCAGGAAGAGCAAGCTTTTTCAATATGCTCTGAAAGGTATTTTTTATCCTAGCTTTTTCTTCAGTCAGGCTTTCAGTACTTATAAAAAAGATGGAAAGGTGTACTACAAAATGAAAGCAGATAAATCGACAAAGCCGCACAAAAATGCATTTCACGGGAAGGTTTTTGTGTTGATTAACGGGGGCAGCTTTTCCGCTTCATCCATTATCACTTCAAAGCTGAAAAATGATCAAAGAATTGTTCTCGTGGGCGAAGAAACGGGTGGCGCCAACGACGGAACGGTAGCCGGATTCTATTCTTACCAGAAACTTCCGAACTCTAAAATCGATTTACCTATTGGTCTTCTTCTGGTACAGCCTAATATTGAATTCACCCACACCAAAAAAGGGGTTATCCCCGATTATACCGTATCCGAAACAATGGATGATATCATCGAAAAAAGAGATCCTCAGCTGGAATGGGTGAAAAATGAAATTGCAAGCGAGAAGGAAAACGGAATAAAATAGGTGAAAATTTTATTTCCTGGCCTAATAAGAAGTTTCGGCGGGCTTCAATCCCGCCGAAATCCTATTTCTTCAATTCTAAAAAAAGATTTTCAATTTGCTTAATATATTTTCCGTAAAAAACCTTAAACCAGTATTTTCCCATTAAAAATAACATCGGCATGGCAATTACCATCGTACCGATCAGGATGCCGGCGATCTTAAGATCCGGCAGAGGCACCGGCCATGGAATAAACTCCAGTACGATGATAACCTCACACACTAAAAATGGTACAAACGCCAGATAAAAGGAAAAATAATACTGTTTATTGAGATCAAACTGATGCAGCAGATCCCGCAAACCGTCCGACGTATTCATCACCGTATCGCTCACATTTTTATACAGCTTAAAAAACTGACTGTAAAAAAAGAACGTAACAAAAACCATGGAGGCGATCAGAATGGTGATGTAAAATTTAAACTTAAAAGGCCCCGGAGATACAGCAATCAGCGCGAAAGCAAATATAAAGATCCCAACGGTCGACCAGAATTCCATCCGCATATTTTTCCGTATTTTTTCAAGCGGCATATTGAGCTTATTTTTCTGTTCTATGCTGATTTCAGGAGTTTCTTCAAGAGAATTATCCTCATTCCAGGTATTTTTCAGGTCATCGATATTCATTGTGGTTGATTTAAATAGTTTGTATTAAAGTTCAGATTTAACGCTTGCCGAACTTTCTTATTTTGAGTTTAAGATATCTTTCAGTTTATTCTTGGCGCGATTCATTTTTACCCGAACATTTCCTTCGGAAATCCCCATTTGCTCAGCAATTTCTTTTCCCGAAAAATCTTCCAGATAATAAAATATAAATGCTTTGTCAATAGCATTTAATTGGTGAATTGCATCATACATTCTGCTCAGTTTCTCTTCTTTTTCATCGTCATATTCATCCTGAACGATCTTAAAATTGGTAAAATCTTCATTTCCTATATAACTTCTCTTTTTCTCAGATTTCAGAAAAATAATGGCTGTATTCAACGCAATTCTATATAACCATGTAGAAATTTCACTCTCTCCTTTGAAATTCGGATACGCTTTCCAGATCTGAAATGTAATCTCCTGAAAAAGATCATCCCGATCATCCTTATAATCCATATACATCTTAGAAATCTTAAAAATGATTCCTTTATGCTTTTCAATGGTATTCAAAAATTCTTGTTCTAAGGTCATGGCTGCTTACTCTGAAGAGTTAGTTGGATTTTCAAAAAAATGTTACATAAATTTCATGAAAATATTTTATCTGAAGAAAAATTACAATCTAATCTGAAGCTTTTTGGAGCTGTTGAATTGTTTTTTATCTTTTTTTGGAGCAATTTCCCGCTTTCCGTTACAATTCCTCATTCCGCAGCTCCGCTTCGCTCCAACGCCTCATTCCGGGATTTCCACTGCAATCGGGGCTAGGGTAATCGTCCTTCATAAAAAAATCAGTTAAATTCAACAGTTAAAAATTAAAAAAAAATTAGGACTGAATCATCAATAATTTCGAATAATAAAACTGATTATCAATGGATACTATATATACCACATTTTAACCTTTAGCCACATTTTCAGTTTTCATGGCTTAAAATTTGTGTTTAATCTATCTATCACACCAAAAAATATAAATATGCCTTACATTACAAAACAAAGCGACAAAAATTTTCAATTATATTACGAAGACTTCGGTTCCGGACAACCTATTATTTTAATTCACGGCTGGCCATTGAGCGGAAGATCATGGGAAATGCAGATCCCTGTCCTTCTTAACCTTGGATACAGAGTCATTTCTTATGACAGACGAGGATTCGGTAAATCTTCAGCTTCCTCAGATGGCTATGACTATGATGGATTAACTTCCGATCTTCACGAATTAATCAGCCAACTTGAGCTGAAAAACGTCATTCTGTTTGGCTTTTCAATGGGCGGCGGAGAAGTGGTTCGTTATCTTACCAATTACGGGTCTGAAAATGTAGATAAAATCGCTTTAATTTCCTCTATTATTCCTTTAGTTAAACAAAAAGAAGACAATCCTGACGGCGTTCCTCAGGAAAAACTGGACGAGATTATGCACAATCTGAAAACCGACAGAATTACCTTTTTAGAATCTTTTCATAAAGACTTTTATAATTACGGACTGCTTTCACAATCAGTAAGCCAGAAACAGCTGGATTTTGACTGGACAATTGCTGCTTTTGCCAACCCGATTGCCACCATAAAATGTGCAGAAAGCTGGGCCAATACAGATTTCAGTCCTGAACTTCCAAACGTAAATGTGAAAACACTAATCGTTCACGGTGATTCTGATAAAGTAGTCCCGATAGACACCGCAGGAAAACAGGCTGCCAAAGGAATTGCTGACAATGATTTTATCATCATTGATGGCGCTCCCCATGGTCTGAATGTCACTCACGCCAATGACTTAAACAGTATTTTAAGTCGATTTTTAACAGCGCAGTAACTTTTCTTTCAATAAAAACGATTCTTTAGAATCAAAAAAATCCGCAATAGTTTTACTATTGCGGATTTTAATTTATAAAAAATATTAACCGGTTTCAGTAATAAGCAAGATAACTAGGAGATTCCCACTTCAAAATGCTCAAGCACTTTAAAAAATATAATCCGTGCTTAGAAAATTAGAATCGTGATCTCTTACAATCGCGTTCAGTAATTCTTTGTTGGAATCTGTTATTTTTGCAGCTACCAAAGAACGAATGGAGAAAGATCGAAGGGCATCAAAAACGGAAAGCGTACCTTCGGCACTGTCTTTTCTTCCGGTAAAAGGGAAAACATCCGGACCTCGCTGAGCCTGACAATTGATGTTCACACGGCTTACCAGATTCACAAAAGGATCGATAAGTTTTGACACTTCCAAGGGATCTTCACTGAAAATACTCACCTGCATTCCATGATCTGCATTTACCTGATAATCGATAGGCTCATCAATATCATTAAAAGGAACCACCGGAATGATGGGTCCAAACTGCTCCTCATGATACAGTTTCATCTCACTGTTTACCGGATAAACAACCGCCGGAAAAACAAAAGATTCTTCGGTAAGACCACCATTTTCATTAAGAACTTTTGCGCCTTTCGCTAAAGCGTCATCAATGCATTCTTTCAGATAAGAAGGTTTATTCACTTCTGGAAGCGGCGTAATTTTCACCTCTTTTTCCCAGGGTAATCCGGGTTTTAGCGCAGAAACAGCCGCCGTTAATTTCTGAGTAAATTCTTCAGCAACCTCTTTCTGAACAAAAATAAGTTTTAACGCCGTACATCTTTGCCCGTTGAAAGATAATGAACCGAGAATACACTCACTCACGGCAACATTCAGATTGGCATTTTTGGTTACAATTGCAGCATTTTTAGCATCTAAACTTAAAATGGCACGTAAACGATTCACTTTTGGATGCAGTTTTTTCAGTCCGTTAGCGACTTTGCTGGAACCGATAAAGGCAAGCACATTCACTTTTCCGCTTTCCATAATTGGCGTAATAATCTCTGAACCTTTTCCGTATAAAGTATTCACCGTTCCCTTAGGAAAAGCTTCTTTAAAGGCATTTAATATAGGATAATGAGCCAGAACACCATGTTTGGGAAGTTTAAACAAAATGGTGTTTCCCATAATTAAAGCGGGAATCAGCGTGGTGAAAATTTCATTCAAAGGATAATTGAAAGGTCCCATGCTTAAAACAACGCCCAGCGGTGCTCTGCGAATTTGCGCAATCGTACCTTCTGCCTGCTGAAAACGGGAAGATTCTCTGTCCAGATCTTTCAATGCATCGATGGTTTGATTGATATAATCTACGGTTCTGTCGAACTCTTTTGTAGAATCGGCCAATGTTTTTCCGATTTCCCACATCAGTAATCTGATCACCAAATCTCTTTGCTGAATCATGAGATAGACAAATTTCTGCATACATTTTATCCGGCCTTCCACGGACATGGTTGGCCACTCTCCGAGCCCGTTATTGTACGCTTTTACCGAAGCTTCTAAAACTTCCATTGCCTCTTTAGGACCGATATTCGGAATGCTGCCGAGCAGCTTCCTTTCGAGCCCGTTTTCAGTGGGAATACAGACAGGGGAATAGATATTTTGAACTTCCCCATTCCATTCTACCAGTTCTCCGTTTAAAAGATAGACTTTCTGATGAATTTCGGGGACTTTATATTCTTCCGGAATTTCGTTTTCTGATTTAAATATTTCGTGAAATAACGGGGTTTTTAATGAATCCATATATTTTGATGTTTAATAGTGTAAAATTTGAATAGAATAAAGGTAGAAGGAAAATTTGATTTTGAAAATAGATGCTTAATAGATTTGCTCTATTTAATGGGTGTTTTAATTAAAATTAATATTTGTATAAAATATTGATTATGGGAAACCTCAATTAAAAACAAAAAGGAATATATAGATTTGAACATTTAGAATTATTAAATAAAAGTACAGTTATGAATTTAAGAATTTATGGTTTTCTAAATATTTCATTTGGAGAAAATAAAGATAGTGTTATTAAAGGGATTAAAGAAAGAAACGGAGTACTAGATTTACAAAATAGTACGGAAGAATCTTTAATTTTTAATAATGTAAATTTTGCAGGAAGAGAAGCTTCATTTGTAGCTTTTCACTTTATAAATGATCATTTTTGTCGAGCTATGGTATTTTTAAAAGCAAATTTAGAAACTAAAACTTTGGATTTATATAAAGATTTCAAGAATGAAATTAATGAACGATTTTATAAGACAAAACAAGATTATGAAATCTACGAAACTCCATTTCAACAAAATGATGGATATATAGATACTGCAATTTCTTTAGGAAAAGCAAATTTTTCAAGCTTTTGGTCATTTAAAAATGATCAAGCCAAAGAAGAAGATTTTATATCTTTAAAGATAAACGAAAACTTCTTTATCATAATAACCTACGAAAATGGATACCTAATGGATAAATATGAGAGTAATAGAAAAAAAAATAATTATCAAGATTATTAAAATCATTCTACATTACCTTTTGAACCGAATGAATAATTTATTAGAAATAGAATATTTTTGTCTGAAATTTAACGCTTATCACTTAAAATATTCAGGAAAGTAAAAATACTTCATATTTAGTTTTTTTTAAAGCGTAGTCAATTTAACTTTGACTTATTGAAATAGTCTAAAGTTTTAGATTATTCAATACTAAAAATTTAAACTTAAAAAAATAAAATTATGGTTACAAAATTCATTTTCAGTGCGCTATTACTATTTTCAGTATTTACATTGGCACAAAACGCTAAATCAGCAAATACGGTATTGATGGGAGGAAAACCGGTTCATACGTATTCGAAATTACCGACGGTGAACAAAGCAGCCCCAAAATTCACGCTTACCGATGTTACAATGAAAGATAAGACGCTGGAGTCCTATAAAGGAAAATATATGATCTTAAATATTTTTCCAAGTGTTGATACGGGGGTTTGTTCGGCTTCTGTCCGTCATTTCAATGAAGATGCCGCCAACCTTCCGAACACAGTAGTTCTTTGCATTTCTAAAGATCTTCCTTTTGCGCAGAAAAGGTTTTGTGGCGCGGAAGGCATAAAAAACGTTGAAATGCTTTCAGATTTCCGTTCAGATTTCGGAAAAACTTACGGCGTGGAAATTACAGATTCTGTAATGAAAGGACTGTTAAGCAGAGCCGTTGTGGTAGTTGATCCTTCAGGTAAAATTGTTTACGAAGAGCAGGTTGCAGACATTTCTCATGAACCGAATTATGAAGCGGCGATTAAGGCTGTTAAAAATTAGGATTATCTTTTGAAATTATTTTTAAATATTAGTAAGATATAATTCTTCATAAAGAGAATATTACCTATATTTGAATTTGACAAATTAAACAATTACTATGAAAAATTTAAAAAAGATTTCAAGAAATCAATTAAAACAAGTAAATGGAGGAGCTGGTGTTCCAAATTGTAAAATAGGTTATATCTACATGTGCGGTGCAATGGGTATATGTGATGATAACACAGGTGAAGATGATTGTCTATGTATATGTAGACCTATAATTAGACCTTAATAAAATGTGCCCTCTTTTTTAGAGGGTTTTTTATTATTTATATTTTCTGAGATTTAACATTTTTGTCCAATATATTTAAAATTCGTTATTACTTCTTTTACGACTTTTCTTCTTTTTTGTTGTTACCAAAATTACTCCATTGTTTGAAGAGCGACAAAATACCAAGCTTTCATCATCTTTTAAATAATTAACAGATTCTATTGACTGAAGATCAATTTTCTCAAGTTCTTTCATCGTAATAACTTTCCCATCTAAAACTATAGCAGGTTTTTGATCTTCCTTTAAAGAACGAGATGCTCCTCCAATTCTTATCTTCTGTGTTTCAATATTATTTTTCAATTGAGAACTAATCACCTTACCTTTCTTTATGGTTTTAACTTGTTGAGGCTTAACCAAAGAACTATCTGAAATTATATATGGCTTACCGGTAACCATGGAATGTGTTGTTTTTTTAAACCCTGCAATAACTACCTCATCTAATTTCTCAGCCTGTAAAGTATCATTGATTTTATTTTCCTGTGCATTTACCGAAACAAAACCTCCCGCAGTCAACATAAAACCTACGGCAAACTTTACAAAAAGGGAATTGATATGGGAATATTGTAAATCCCGGCCCAATTGAGATTCATTAAAATAGCCGCAGGTATTTTTCTCTGAAGGGTTTGTAAAGGCATTGATTATTTCATCATCTGTTGCTATCGTGAAGTCCCTCACTGTTTTTAAACAAACCGAACAAAGTCTTCCTTTCTCTTCCTTAGTCATTGCATCCCAATTTTCGTGACATGGCTTTGGTATCGTGATTTTCATAGTATCTTTTATATTAAAGATGCTGGAAATAGAAAAAAGGTTGGAAAGAAAAACAAAAATTATTGGTATTTTTTTATTTTACCAAGCTATTATCTTTTTTAAATTTGGTAAAAATACAGTATCGTTAAAAATATTATAGAACTAAACCTCAAACAATGAATACAACATCAGTACAATACATATCAGGATTAAAAAAAGCTTATCTGGATAATAACGAACAAGAAATCTGGGAGCATTTTGAAAAAATAAAACATGGTGCAAACAAAGAAAATATAGCAAAGCTTACGGAAATTTATTCTGACGTTCCGAACGTATTAATTGATCTTCTGGAATATGTTGACGGAACATATTGGAGAGAATATGCAGGAGAAGAGATTACTCTTTATTTTCTTGGCTCAAATATGCAAGAATACCCTTACTATCTGCTATCATCTAAAGAAATTATTGATAATCAAAATATGGCTAAAGAATACTATTCGGATTATATCGACAGAGAATATGAGGGTGTGGAAATTGACGAAAAAATTGCTCATCATTCTGAAAATCTACAATGGCTTCATTTTTCAGATTGTATGAATAACGGTGGGACTTCTCAATTATTCATAGATTTCAGTCCATCGGAAAAAGGAAAGAAAGGTCAGATTGTGAGGTTTTTGCATGATCCGGATGAGTTTATTGTAATTGCAGACAGCTTTGAGGACTATTTACAATTTTTGATGAATAAAGAATATGACTTTATCAATGAAGATATTTTAGAATAAAAAGTTAAAATAAATACGCACATCCATGAATCCGCAGGATGCTGATGCGAAAAACGATGAAGATATTTGTTTATATAAAGTAAAGAGATAATAATCACATCTGCTTTAAAACATTACTCTTATGAAAAAATTTTCTGTTCTTCTCTATCTGATTGCATCGGGCTTTATGACTCAGCATTTAAATGCTCAGCAATCCTATACGCCGTTGGCAAAAGATACTGTTTGGGCAAAACAGTTTCTGCCAGTAAGTGGTCCCGGAAAGAAAGTGTCGGGAGAAGGACATGGCGGTTGGCGAAGCGGTACCGACGGGGTGCGGTATGAGGGAAATCATCCACGTCCTGAATATAACCTCAACTTTAAAGGCTTAGCCAAAGGTACTGCTGTAGAAAAAGGATTGCTTCCGCCCATCAAACCTGCACTCGAATTGCATTTGCGCGATGGGGTGATTACTCTTGGAGGAGACGGAAATTATTATCTTACAGGTTCTTCAGGGGATAATATCTGGGCATACACCGCAGGCGTTGAGCTATGGAAATCCAAAGATCTGGAAAGCTGGGATTATGTAGGATTGGTATGGGATATTAACAAAGATGCGGAAGATTGGGTGAAAGAATGGCGCGAGCATCCTAAGCGTGCTGTGAGAGCCGTTTGGGCTCCTGAAATTCATTATATCAAAAATAATTATTATATCTGTTACAGCATGTGCCCAAATGGTATCGGGATCCTGAAAAGTGTTTCCGGAAAGCCTGAAGGTCCTTATATAAATGCTTTCGAGAAAAAAGGATCTATTGCCGATGGCATAGACCCTACTCTATTTCAGGATGAAGACGGAAAAGTATATTTCACGTATGGAGCTGCCAAGGAAATTGTAGAGCTCAAAGATGATCTGAGTGGTTTTGCAGGACCTTTTAAAAAAGTAGATTTCACGGATTATGATACCGATCCCTCTCATCACGCCCCAAAATGTGAAGCAAGAGGGATGCACGATCTCGGTCATGAAGGCGCTGTACTTTTCAAAAGAAACGGAAAGTACTACCTGGGTGCCGCAGATAATTATGAAGAAAGATATTCTACCTGTTTAGCGGTCTCGGATCATCTGTACGGTCCTTATAAACACCGTCATGAATCGGTTCCTTCTGCAGGCGGAACAGGCTTTTTCAAAGATAAAAAAGGAAATTGGTGGAGTACTTATTTTGGAAATGACTCCCAAACCCATTTCAGAGAGAAAGTAGGTTTAATAAAAGTAGACTTCACGTCCTCAGGCAAAGTAATTCCTGCTAAAAAACAACCTTTTGTCAGTAAAAAAGATGAAAAATCATGGAAACAAAAGTGGGAGAAAGTCTGGAAAAATATAAATTAAAGGCATTTGTCATTCTGAGGAAGGAAGAATCTCAACATAGATTATTAGAGATTTTGCAGTAGGTTTTGCTACTTTCAGAATGACAAATACTCACCCTGTTTTAAAGATGAAAATACCTCGGATCAGGATATTGAAATTCAAAATCCAGTTCTGAAATTAATTTTGCAGGAGATATCAATCTTCCTTTCGTTGTTCGCTCTCCCGAATACGGCAAATCTTTCTGGGCATTAATAATCTCTTCTTTATTGGGATGAATTGGCGCGACCACATTATACACTTTGGACTGCGATTGATTGTCCAGCATTTTGTCAACCACCGAAACAATATCTGCATAGTGAATATGATTCACCAACTGATCCAGTCCGGAGATATTATAATTCTTCAACAATCGTTGATCTCCCATTAATCCGGCTAATCTTAAAATATTCGCTTTAGGGAACTTCGCTAAAATAAAATTCTCGCTTTCTACATTTTCCGCGGGCTGATCTTCTTCTGTATATTCTATTTCTTCTGTTTGAGGATAAACGCCGGTAGAGCTCATTAGACACAACTGACCTTTATAATCTCCAAGAAATTGTAACAGGTTGTTATATCTTTCTTTCATCGAAATCTGCGCGCCTCTGATTCCAGAAATCGGAACCGTAATGATGATCGCGTCTAATTCTGAAGAGACTTCCCATTCATTTATTTCAGAAGCAGCATCCGGAAAATCTACCAATGTGGGGTGATATCCTTTTGAAGAAAACTCTTCTATTTTAGATTCGGAGGTTGTCGTAGCGAATATTTCGTAGCGGTCTGCCACTCGTTCTGCAATATGCGTTCCCAGCCAGCCGCAGCCGATAATTCCTAGTTTTTTCATTAGTTTATTTTGTTATTTTAATCGGATTATTTTAGTGATTCGTAATTGTCTTCGGGGTTTTGGAAGTTTTGAGAGATTCTGTGAATAGTGAAAGTATCTTTATCCAAACTATAAATCATTGTATTATGCTTGGTAATTAAAACTTTATGATAAGTCGTATCTTCATATTTTTGGAAAATCACAGATCCATCCATTATCAATTCTATACAACGATCCAATTTTAAATTAAAATCGTCCAATACTTTATCATTCCATTTGTCCAAAAGATAATCTTCAATTTCATCCAAATCATCAAATGATTGCTTACTAAATTGAATTTTCATCTCTGTACTTTTCTAATCTTTTTTTAGATCTTTCTTTTACTTCTTCATAAGAGTAAGTCCTACCATTTTTAATATCTTCTTCAGATCTTTTCAAAGACTCCAAAATTTCCTCTTTCGTTTCGTTGCGCCACTGCTTGGGTTCAATCGTTTTAGAAATCACCAAAAGCTCTTCCGCCGTAAATCTTTTCTCCTTTAATTTCTTAAAAAATGTAGGCTTCTTAATTCCCGATTTCTCAATAATATAAGACATTTTAAAAGGAGAATTTTTCAGAATCTCATCTATATTATTTTGAATTTCGATATATTTTTCTATTTCTGCGGTCATGATGGTCGGTATTTAAAAATTCTCTTTTTTATTATATTTAATAGCCTGTCCTACTATTTTAATGATTCGTAATTGTCTTCGGGTTTTTGGAAATTTTGAAGGATTCTGTGAATATGCAATACTTCATCTCCATAACTATAAATAATTGAATTATGTTTTGTAAGAAGATACTTATGAAAATAGGTGTCCTCATATTTTTGAAAGAGAACTTTCTTTTCCAACAATATTTTTATGGCTTCCTGAAATTTCTCAAAAAAGTCTTCCAAGACAGATACATCCCAATTTTTAAAAGGTACGTTTCATTATTAAAAAGGTCTTGTTGTGCTCTATCAGATATTTCGTAACGCATCAGATTTATAATTTTCTATACGTTTTTTCATATTTTCTAAAACCACTTCACCCGGAATACCTTTTCCATTTTTAAAATCCTCCTCGCTCTGTTTCAAAGAGTCAAAAATTTCCTCTTTCGTTTCGTTGCGCCACTGCTTGGGTTCAATCGTTTTAGAAATCACCAAAAGCTCTTCCGCCGTAAATCTTTTCTCCTTTAATTTCTTAAAAAAAGTAGGCTTCTTAATTCCCGACTTTTCAATAATATAAGACATTTTGAATGGAGAATTTTTCAGAATCTCATCCATATTATCTCGGATTTCGATGAATTTTTCTATTTCTGCTATCATTATTTTATGTTTTTAAATATCAATATTATATACAAATATAATCAATTCCGGTATTAAAGTAAAAAATAAAACCCGCATAAAGCAGGTTTTGAATGACTTATTTCTTACCGGAACTGTTGTTGCGGTCTCTCCTGTTGATATCAGAATTTCTTGCGGCTTTCACCAGCTCATTAGTGTCGCTGTAGAACAGTTTCCAGCCCGACACTTCTTTCATAACCGTTACCAGATGAATATACGCCTTCAGTGTTTTCTCCAGATCCTTTCGAATGGCCGATGCGCTGGTCATCTGCCGAAGATCAGCATTTGCTTCCGCCTGTTCTGCAAACATGGATTCAAAAGATTCATGCCTGTTTTTCATTTCCGCAAAAGCGGTCTCCAGAGAAAGAGTCTTTATTTTCTTTCGGTTTTCAGGCGTTTCTAATGCTTCAATCAGCTTTTTGATCTGAGCCGTCTGCGAAGAATAACTTAAACGATCCAGATTCAGTCCAAATGTTTTAAATACGCTATACAAATCCCTAGCCGACTGATAATTTGGAACAGAGCTTAGCATTCCATAACCATAAAGAAATCCTTTGAAATTGGTGTATGCCAGATCTCTTTCACGATCTGCCGAAGCCACATCCGTTCCTTTTCCGCTATAGACCTGCTTCGTATACACCTTGTCGTATTCGGTATAAGAAGCTTCTAAAGCCGCTACAAGTGGATGATTGGTAATAACAGGATATTTTCCCGATTGAGAATTTGAAATAATTCTTTGTGCTAAAGTCGCAAGATCCTTAGTACTCAATTTTGTGAGTGAAATAATCATTTTTCGTGTGTTTTTAAGATTAATAAATTAAAAATCAAATATATAAAAAAGTTGTTTAGTTACAACCAACCTTAAAACAAATTACCGTAGCTCTCCGAAGATTCCCCGCAAGTTGCAGGAAACAAACGGAGACCTCCGGAGATTACAAACAACCTTGTTTTAAATAAACGGAGGGGTCTGGAGGTTTGTTTTAAGGGTGTTTGGAATGATCGGAGGGGTTGGGTGGGTTTGATTGGCTAATTTTTTTTAAGAGATTACATAAAGCCGTAATTTTAATTTCATCTTAATATATATCTTTGATAAATCAAAAACTAAAAGTAACTATGAAAAAAATCTTATTACTCTTTTTACTATTTTTCACCTTTAATATTATAACCGCTCAAAATATTTTAATTTTTGGAGGAAAAAATCATGATGTATTTTTAGGATGTTTAAATTGTAACAAATATGCAGATTCATCAATTTGGAATAAATATGGAAATAATGGTTCTAAATATAATTCTAATTGCATTTGGAATAAATATGGAAACTTTGGAGGTAAATATAGCAGTGAATCTCCATTCAATAAATATGCTTCTAATCCTCCTGTTTTAGTTGATAGAGAAGGTAACTTCTATGGATATTTTACTGCAGATACTTATTTTTTAAAGAGAACTAACCACAAATTAGCACTATTAATTATTGATTATTGGGAAACTATTGGGGAAGATGTTGGGCAAGCGTATGATAAAATATTTAAATAGTGCAGAGTATTTGTGATATTTTATTAATCAACAAGAACAATTTTTCAAACTCAAACTGTAATTTTTTATTAGTACGAGCAAGATGCTCGCACCAGCTTAAAGACAAATATTTTCAATAGTATAAAACAAAAAACCTGCTTCACAGCAGGTTTTACTCTTCGCAATAACGAATATTTAGGATATTTGCCTATAATTAGAAATCTGATTTTTTGGATTGCAATCCGTAAGCAAACATTAGCAATAAAATCCATATATTTCATTTAGAATTTTTAACAGCGTATGAACAAAAAGAGACTTTTAAAAATTGTTGGGATTGTTTTTATACTATTTGCACTCTTCAGAATAATTAATCCTAATTACACGAAGAAAATTATTGTTCTTGATTGCTCAGAAGAGTATGAAATGTCCGTGTTCGGTAGAGAGCATGAAGGATTTAGCTATCATAATTCTAAAATGGATGTTGCGAAATGCCTCTGTGGAAAATACATGATGACTAAAGAAAAGAAATATGAATCTGAAATCCGAAAAATTATTAACGAGTTTGATCTTGAAGACTCTGTATACAATAAGACAATTGAAAGAATTTGTGCCGACAGAGAGGAGGTATTCTTTTATTGGTATTATGAGTAGAATTTTTATAACTACACTTAACCGCTTCCAAAAATAAAAAACCCGCGAAGTAGGCTTTTTTCCAATACTATCTTTTGATCTTATGAGCATGAATTCTCTTTAATATCATAAACTACATGATTGGTTTCCCCTTTAATAATTAGGCTATATTTGCTAGTAATAAATGAATTGTAATTTAAAATATTAAAAAACTATAATTAACCATTGACTATGGAAAGACATACCATCAAGGAAGTTCATTTTTCAACATTAACCTGGGCAGGCGACTATCTGATAGACTGGGCACATTCAGGAACGATATTTTTACCCGATGGGCAGATTAAAGAGCTTGGAAATTATTATTTGGCATTCTCATTTGACAGTGCGATCAACTCTTCAGATGGTGTGTATTCAGTTGTTTATAACAGACTTGGTACAAAAGGTCTTTTATTGAAGAATGGAGAAATCCTAAGGGAAATCAACAGATCTTATTATCATGCAGAAGTTTACGAATATCCTGTAGCATTTGCTAAACTTAATGACGGAAGAGATATTCTGATCCATTGCCCGAATGAATATAACAGACTGGAATTTGAAGAAGTTGAGACGGGATTGATATTGACCAACCATATTGATAGAGATCCCTCAGATTTTTTTCATTCGCGACTGGAAGTAAGTCCGGATAATAAGACTCTTTTAAGCAAAGGTTGGGCTTGGCATCCGTTTGATTATGTAGAAGTTTTTGATATTGAAGAATGTATTAAAAATCCTAAAGCTTTAGATCAAAGTAAACTTAACCCTGAAGTTAATACCGAAATAAGCACGGCAAGTTTTATTAATAATGAACTTGTACTCATCGGTGCCTCTAATGACATGGAACCCTTCGATGATAATTCCCCCGACCAACTTCAAAATGGGCAAATCGGTATATGGAATCTTACAACAAATACTGTCTCAGATATTATTAATCCAGAATGTGTTATCGGAGGAAACTTGATGGTTATAGATGATACTTTTGCTTGGACTTTCTATGAACACCCAAAAATCATCAATTTTAGAACCGGAGAAATTGTTGATGAAATCAAAGAAATCTGGTCAGGTAAACAAGTTTCTTCTATCATTCATACTACCAAAGATTTACCTTTGATTGCATTAAATCCTAAGACCAGACAAATTGCCATCGGTAAAGATGACACTATTGAATTCCTTGCTAAATCGATATGAAAAAACCTGCTTTGAGGCAGGTTTTTTCATATCTAAAAAGTTTTAAAACAAACGATCATCCACAAAATTCGGAAGTGTCACTTTCAGATTGGGTTCTGCTTCCATTGCTTTTTTGATGGCAAAAACAGCGCCTTCATTTCTTGCCCAGCTTCGTCGAGAGATTTCACTTGAACGTGCAGAAATTCCCCTCCTTTGGAGGGGTGGATTCGACCAAAGGGAGAAGACGGGGTGGTC